>CXWJ01000203.1_pt1 | contig 439284 bp, 356 predicted proteins | sample 590841 | NCBI WGS metagenome assembly CXWJ01 (sample SAMEA3498367, study PRJEB10139) | wastewater metagenome | biome: wastewater treatment plant; material: activated sludge | place: Austria | collected 2015-01-21 | reverse complement strand
CTTGATTTTCAGTATAATAGTGAACCAAAGCCTGTTTTTCAAAATTCGGGATGACTCATGTTAGGTCTGTTTGCGGGTTACATTTATACCAATATTCGGCCCCGCCGGGGCAGTTAAAAGACTTGATTTTCAGCAAAATAGTGAACTAAAGCCTGATTTTCAAAATCCAGACTCATTTGTGTGAGATAGAATTTAAAGTGTTATTTTTTTCCTGCCAGTTCGTCCGTATATTGTACGTTATATTGGCTCATCAATTTGGGTGCGGCTTCGGATTGGAGCACGGTCTCCGGCTCCACACTTCGATAGACATCCATCGGAAACGGTGCTGCAGATACAGATTTGCAATTGTTGTTGGTAGCGATAAAATACGGACCCTCCGGCGAAAAGAAAGCGGGGGTGGCAGGGCTGTTTCCCAATATCCATTCGGTAAGGATGTTGCCTTGCAAATCCCATAGTTTGACGGTGCCGTCGGTGGAAGTGGTAAGAACATACAAGTCGCCGGGTGAAAGTGCTGCGGCAGTGATGTCGCCCCTGTGCCCTTTGAATTCGGTGAGTAATTTCCCCTGGTTGTCCCAAAGGCGCACAGTTCGGTCTTTGGCCCAGGTGAGCAGATGTGTGCCACCGGTATTGAGCCAGATACCCGACACAGTCGAACTGTGTTTGCAGGCAGCCGTCAGGTCGCCCGTTCCGGAAATCAGGCTGACGGTGTTGTTTCCGGTTTTAATGGCTATTAGTGGGGATTTTGTTGCAAACACGACTTCTTTCACCGGCTGCCCCCCGGTTTCGACGGCACGAAGGAGCCCGCCTTCTTTTCCATAAATTTCCAGATCGCCGTCGGTGGTAAGAATGACTACCTGACCGCTTGCCGGGTGGATTGTTGCTTTTTTCAAGTACCCGTCAGCTGCCCCGAAAATGCCGAGCGCTGTCCCATCCTTCGTCCAGCTTCGCGCGGTGCCGTCGGAAGAACGGGTGAGGATGAACGATCCGTCAGTGGAAAAACATCCGCTCTGCACGTTGGCGGAGTGGCCTTCCAACACGGCCAACTGCCTGCCTTTCAGATCCCAAAGACGGGCGGTGTTATCACGCGAGCAGGTAAGCACCTGGCTGTCGTCGGGTGAAAAAACGGCGAACCGAACGGCTTCGGTATGACCCGACAGGGTTGCGATAACAGCGCCCTCCGTGTTGAAAATTTGGACGGCGTTGATCTTGTCCCAGGCCGCCAGGTAATTGCCGGTATTGGACGGTACGACCTCGATAAGCCCTTGCGGCAACTGAGTTGCGCCGGAGGTTTCACCTGTTCCGATGATGAAAAATGCGCCATCGCCGGTTTTTATCAACATTTTCCGGCTGTGGGGAAGGTAAGCTGCCGACTCAATTTTCTGCGGGCTATTGAAATAACTCCTGGAAAATGTATCGCATACCGCTTCGCCAAAAGAACGCATGGCATGCGGCGACAATTCCGGGCCGGACAATTGCAGCGCCATCCACGACAGCAAGAGGGCATCGGTTTTCTGGCCTCGTTGGCGCGCCATATCGGCCAGGAGCGACAAGCGTAGCGACTCGGCTTTAATGCCTTGTTCGCGGGCTTTCTTTGCGTTGACTTCTGCTTCTTTACGCGCCTTTTCTTCGGCAGATTTGGCTGTCTCGGCCTGTTCTTTGGCAGCAATTGCTTCTCTATAAGCTGTTTGTTCGCGTACAACGGCGCTTTCAAGTTCGGCCACCCATCGTTTTTGCGCCTCTTTGATGAGGTCGCTCAGGTCGTCCTTATCCGGCTTGTCTTTACAGACGACCAGAGTGGTCCAAAACTGGTTGATGGCATCCTTGTAGTTTTTCTTATTCATGTACTCGATGCCTTCGCGTCGCATTTCGGTGTAGCAGGCATCGGCGTTTTGGGCGCAGACAGGATGGGCATGAACGAACAATAAAAAAAGTGCCGTCACTATCCCGAAGGAGACCGTACCGCAATTGTATTCTGCGATACCTGACAACGGTATGACTTTTAGATTTTTCATGTGTCTGGGTTTTCATTAAAACGAAAAAGCAATCCTGAAGCCGGGCGCAAATGAGTTCAATCCCCCGCCGCCGGAAAATTGGATCGCGGGTTCAAAAGTAAGGGAGGTATCCTTACGGCAAAACTTATCGTATATCTGTTGTTTGTCCTTGATTTTCAGATGCCTGTATAGAAATAGCAGGGCATCGGAGGCGAGAATGCCCACGCCCGTCCAGGTGCAGATATTGGAGGCTTTTTCTTTGTCTTTCGCTTTTTGAAACGGGTCGTCGTCTGCTCCGGGCGCCGGTTCGCCTTCCTGCCAAAGCCGTTGATAAGTAGCGTAATAATCTTCTTTCTGTGTGCGATAGACCTGGCCCAGTCCGATCAGAACCACCCCGGCTGCCCCGGCTGCATAGTGCGGCAGTTGTTTTTTCAGGGTAAATTCAGGACGGATGCCTTCACAGTTGACCGCGCCCATGAGGTCGCGGCGCACGTACAACGTGTGTACTTCTTCGAAATCGCCCATTCGTTCCGTCGCGTCAAACCAGACGAGGCGGCGGGCGGCAGTATTGTCACTTGCAGGAATATCGGACAGTTCGTGCGATTGCGGTTCGATGACACGGCCATCGGGCAATTGCAAACGCAATTTGAAACTGTACGAAAGGGCATCTTTAGACTTGCCCGGCTGATAATTCAGCACCAGGTCGGCTTCTTCCACGACGATGGAAATGATGGTGGGAAAGTCTTTTTGAGCCTGAAACAAGCCGGTTTTCGCCTGCGGCTCCAGAGTCATCAGTCTGTTTTTCAGCGTGATTTTATACTTCAAACTGTCGTCAGTGGAATGCAGGGGATAGAGTTTCTGACCGGAGGCCGGAAGACTGGCAAAAAGATAAATGAATACCGGAATCAAGTGTTTCATAAGTCAATTTATTGTTCAGGGATGTAGCGCCAGAAATCGGGCAGGCTTCGCTCTGATGAAGAGAGACCGCCGTTGAGTTGCACTTTTGTATTGCCTGTACCGAGGTAACCATAACCCGATAGCGCAAATCCAACGGCATTGGTGCGGGCAACCCCCTGGAAGGGCGTTTTTTGCGTCCATTTATTCGCCATTGGATCATATTGCCATGTATCGTTCAGGTAACCTAAAGTGGGGTGATATCCGGTGGCAATGTAACCGAAGTTGTTGATGGAAAAGGCTATAGCCTGATAGCGGGCCGGGGCTTCAGGTGGTAAGGGTTCCACAGGTTCCCATTCGCCGGTGTCGGTGTCGTCGACAGGTGGGCGAAAGCGCCAGAAATCGCGCAGAAGCGTGGGGCCGAATTGTCCCGTGCCGACATACCCATAGTCGAAATTGCCGATTTTAAGCGTAAAGGCCACGGCTTCAAAACGGGCTGCACCGGCAGGCATGTCGGCTACCCTGCGCCATAGCTGCGTTGCAGGATTGTATTCCCAAAAGTCGCTCAGTTCTTTATCATTTTTGTCCCTGCCGGATCCTACGTAACCCTTGCCGTTTAATACGAACGCGACCGCACCGGAGCGCCGGATGAACATATTGTCATCAAAACTGATTTCCGACCATGGACTATCAGGTATATCCGGGTCATATTTACAGAAATCAGCGATCAGGGTATAATCGGGAGAAAAAAATTCTCCAAATATGGCATAAAAATCATTATCAATAACAAAAGCAGCCACGTTGGTTCTGCTGAAAACAAAGTCGAATACAGGCTTTGCCGTCGTCCATTTTCCCAACGAATCCAATGCATTCGGGTCGAATGTCCAGAATTCGCGCTGATCAGCCAATTCATCAGCGGTACAGGTAGGGCCGTCTGCTTTTTGACACCCGAAACCCATGTAAGCCCTCCCCTCCGAAAAGACCGGAACGGCAACACCTTCCGAATAAGTCGTCGGAAAATCTGCAATGCGCACCCAGCCGTCGCGCACCCGGAACGTATCGGTTCTGGTGCTGTAAAACGTGTCGGAACCGGCGACGGCATAAGCGCGCGCATAATACGTGGTGTTGAATTTGAGCCCCGTGATCTGACTGGCGAATACCGCGTCGTCGTCGGTGCTGCCCCGGTTGGAAGTAAGGCAATCGTTGCATCCGGGTACGGGTTGTGCGGCGGTCGGCGAAATCACGTGGCCGTGGGCGTCCACTTTTTTGCCCAATGTATCCACACCGCGCAGTTGGCCGAACAACAATGCCGTGTTATTGAAGACTTGCTGGGTACCGGTGAGCGCCACGATTTCAGCAATTGTAAATTCTTCGATGTTTTCAGAAAAAACCATGCGTTCACCGGCTTCCGGGTGTGCAGATTTTGAATATGCGCGTACCCAAACGGTTTGCCCCCGCTCCAGGTTGTCGATAACAGCGTCGAACTTGCCGTTGCTGCCCGCTGCCGGGAACGACAGGGGGATCCAGGTTGCGCCAGGGCTTTTCTGTTCCACCAACTTGCGGTCGTACGACCAGAGGAAACCACATTCGCCCTCCGCAGTTTCCCCTTGCCCGATGACTTGCCCGGTCAAACGGATGCCGTTCAGTCCTTCCGCGCTAAGGCCTTGCAGTTCAACCCCGAAAAAATCCAGTTGCTCCAGGTCGGGACTGTTGCAGTGGAAAAAGCACAGGGCCAGTGCAACGAGGGCATAATTCAGTTTTTTCATACAGGCTTTCATTTTTTCAGTGAAATGATTCTGTTGACAAACGAATCTTCCAAATTGATTTTCAATAAATAAAGTCCCGCAGCCGCTTCCGACAGATCAAACTCGAACAAATCGGACAGCACTTTTCCGGGACTGGCAGCGAATACTTCGCGCCCGAGCAGGTCGTACAGGCGAATTTCGGTTTCCAATTGCGTGGTAAAGTTGAATTGAAGGTACAATTTGCCGGAGGTCGGGTTGGGATAACTCTTTATTTGCGCTGCAAGTACCGGATTGTTGGTGGCGGAAATGTTATCTATCTTGTACGCTTCGCTGACAAAAATACAACCGTTCGCGTCGGTCACCTGTATTTTGTAATTGCCGGGGCCCGATGAAGTGAGTGTACTTTGCGTTTGTCCGGCAATGGGCATATTGTTGATCGCAGACAACCATTGGTACGTGTAACCGGGCGTCCCGCCTGTTACCTGAACCGACACGGAGCCATTGTTCTGGCCGTTGGTTGCATCAACGATTGTGACATTGGCAATGGCGACGGCAGGTGGCTCATTTAAAGTGTATGTGTTTACATCCTCGCAGCCTGCTCCGTCAGTGACGGTAACCGTATAAATTCCGGCAGTTAAATTACTAATGGACTGCCCGGTAGCGCCGTTCGACCATTTGTAGGTAAGCGGAGGAGCGGTACTCGTTCCGCCCACGCTCAAAGCGCCGTCGTTCCCGCCGTGGCATTTTATGGATGAGAGGAGAGCAATTTGCGTTACCAGCGACGATGCATCATTCACAAAGACAGTCTGCTGATCGACGCTGGTGATGAAACAATGTTTATTCGTTATCGTGACGGAGTAATTATTGTTGCCGGGCGATGGCGGTATTGCGACGATGGAAGGCGTCGTTTCACCTGTGCTCCACAGATAATTGTAAAGGTCCTGATAAGGCGCTCCCACGTCGGCGGTAAGACTCAGCGATGAACCGAGGCATACGGTAGTCGCGACTGGCACGATGTTGACTGGTTGCGGGATAATACATTGGCCTTGTTGTATTATTCTGACAAATTGACGGTATACATCAGGCTGATCCACAGCGTAGAACCGCAGCACAACGCTTCGGGGAAGTATACTGGTATTGGCTGAAAATGTCAGTTCGAGCGTTTCTGCCCCTATACTTTGGGTGGGCGTGATGCTGAGCCAGGGTGCAGGTCCATCAATTTTTTCTACTGCCCACTTCAGATTAGTGATAAAAGCGAAGGGGAGGGTGACATCATCAGGATTGACGCTCATATAGGATGTTTCAGCGTAAAAATTAACGGGGATAGGAGCGCCCGTAAGTTTTGTTATCTGACTGTATCCTCCCGGTTGAAAAATGTTGCCGGTCGCTTGTGCGAAATCAGGCGTGAATCGCCGGAATGTGCGTTTGCCGTTCTCTGTCTGGTGAATGAAGATATAAAAGGAATCTTCCGCTGCGTATGAACATTTCTCTCCACCGTCATTAAGGTCGCTATGAAGTTGAAAAGGCATCGGCTGTGTGGAATTATGCCAATATTGGCTTGCCTCAACGTTTCCCTTTAATATACCGTCTGTATCGCGAAAATAAAAATTAAAATAATCTGAAGGAGCGAACGTCGGGTCATAGTTTAAACTGACCTGGTGTATTGCAACTGGGTCAGTAGGACAGTTGCTGAAATCACCGGACAGGAAAGTTTGCTCGTCCACAAATGGAGAGTATTGTTCACAGATCATGGAAATAGAGAAATTGGATACGTTGCCATTGTTTTCCGTGTCTAAGAAAATATAGTAGATACCCTCACTTAGTGTAGCTGTGAGAGAACCATTGGGATCGAAAGCAGTATTTTCGGCGTAACCTATACAACCTGGCCCAATTCCGCAGGAATATGAGGAAAGGAACATACCCAGAGGATTATCCGATGTAAAATTTATGGTTATTTTACTGGGTTGTGTCAATATCAACGGGCTATATCTTTCTATTCCATAATAAAGGCGCGAGCCGTTGTAACAACTTTGATATAATTGAGATGGAGCATCAGTACTAAGCAATCCATTACCACCGGGTAAGGTCCCAGTAATTGTTAAACCGCAAGCTATGGTATCGTTAAGAGGCAGTGGGCAGTCAATAGACCAAATGGGTACGATCCTCAAATTAGAATAGGTTGCTCCTGAAGCCCCTGTAACAACGACATAATAATGATCACTGCATGGATTTTCAGAGATATAATTGGGAGGCCAATAAAATTCTTCTGATATGCAGCCCGCCGGCGATGTACAATTACCGACTGGAAATACTGCATCCTGTGAACAATGCCGGCATACGAACACAAATGATTTGACGGTTGAGTCGCCCGGAGTAAACGAAACTTGGACTTTTGGTTTATTGTAAAAAGTATAAATATCTGCGTATAATGGGTTGGGAATATTATAATTGCCTCCATAAGCATTAACAATCTGCTGATATCCGTATAGGGAGTTAGGGGCCAGATCGGAAACGTCGAAAGAGCCGGAATGTTCCTCAAATAAATTGATAATAGTTCCGCCAAAATCGCAGACAGTGGAAACCGAGTCGACATCACAGGATAGTTGAAGACTATAGTCGCCTTGAGAATTATAATAGCCATCCACTACAAGATAATACTCGCCACGCGGCAGTTGAATTGAAATATCTTCCGAGGATGAGGTACTCGTGCTTGCCGCCAAACAGCCTATAATATTGCAATCGTCAAGTAGAAACAAATCCAAGTCTTTACCGGATGTTAAAATATCCATGTGTATATCAACCTGAGTAGCAACCGGAAGGTCAATCAGGTATATTCTGTCAGGAGCATCGTAAGCGTCTGAAGGCGAACCGGAACAAAACGCGTACGAACCGGTAGTATATTCATTGCTTTGTCCGACGGTGGATGCGAACAGGGGTGCTTCGTTGCAAGCCAGCGGGACCGGATCACAATTACAGGACAACGCGATGTTGAATTCACCCTTACTCCCATTGTAACCATCCACAACGATATAGTATGTCCCTGTCGTTAATTGGGCTTCAATGACTTCCAGGTTGGTTGTGCCATTGCTCGATAAGATACAATTTGTCGGCTGACAACTGGAAAGCAGAAACAGGTCCAGATCGGCAGTAGGGGTCAATATTTCCATGGTAATACTGACTTGTGTTGTGTTCGACAAGGAGAATTTATACAACTGGTCAGGGGCATCATAAGCTGAAGGCCCATAATTGACACAATTAGCAAAAGAGCTGGCAAAAAAATCACTGGTTGCAAACCACTCCGTTGATTCTTGTAACAGATTTTGTGCACAACTGATAATATGGGGCCAACCACAAGGTTGGATTTTGGAAAGTGTTGCTTCGTAAGCAGATAAAGTGTCCCGGATGATGGGTATTGTCACATCAGTGACCTGGTTTCGAATTTTTTGTCCGGTAGCACACTGAATTGTCAGAATCAGGTATGACAAGGTAAGGATTGCTTTCATTGAAAAAATTTAAACATCAGGTATTGGAACGGCAGGCAGCCGTTCCAATACCTCATACAGTGAATATTATTTTTTGACAGAAATCGTCCTGGCAATAAACGAACTTTCCACGTTGATCTTCAACAGATAAAGCCCCGAAGCCATTTCAGAAAGATCAAACTCGAACAAATCGGACAGCACTTTTCCGGGACTGGCAGCGAATACTTCGCGCCCCAGCAGGTCGTACAGGCGGATTTCGGTTTCCAATTGCGTGGTAAAGTTGCATTGAAGATACAATTTGCCGGAGGTCGGGTTGGGATAACTCTTTATTTGTGCTGCAAGTACCGGATTGTTGGTGGCGGAAATGTTATCTATCTTGTACGCTTCGCTGACAAATATACACCCGTTTGCATCCTTTACCTGTATTTTGTAATTGCCGGGGCCCGAAGCAGTGAGTGTACTTTGCGTTTGTCCGGCAATGGGCATATTATTGATCGCAGACAACCATTGGTACGTGTAACCGGGCGTCCCGCCTGTTACCTGAACCGACACGGAGCCGTTGTTCTGGCCGTTGGTTGCATCCACGATTGTGACATTGGCAATGGCGACGGCAGGTGGCTCATTTAAAGTGTATGTGTTTACATCCTCGCAGCCTGCTCCGTCGGTGACGGTAACCGTATACATTCCGGCAGTTAAATTACTGATGGACTGCCCGGTAGCGCCGTTCGACCATTCATAAATAAGAGGAGGAGTGGTACTCGTTCCGCCCACGCTCAAAGCGCCGTCGTTCCCGCCATTGCATTTTATGGACGACAGGAGAACAATTTGAGTTACCAGCGACGATGTATCGTTAACAAAGACAGTATGCTGATCGTCACTGGTGATGAAACAATGTTTATTCGTTACCGTGACGGAGTAATTATTGTTGCCGGGCAATGGCGGTATTGCGTCGATGGAAGGCGTTGTTTCACCTGTGCTCCACAGGTAATTGTAGAGGTCTTGATAAGGCGCTCCCACGTCGGCGGTAAGGTTCAGGGAAGAGCCGAGGCATACGGTAGTCGCGCCCGGCACGATGTTGACAGGTTGGGGTACGATGCACTGACCCTGTTGTTCTATTTTAACAAACTGGCGATACAGGTCGGGGGCGTCGGAAGAATAAAAACGGAGCACAACGCTGCGGGGGAGCGGACTTGTATTAGCAGTAAAGCCCAGACTGATGGTTTCCGCTCCCGTACTTTGTGTCGGAGAGACCGTCAGCCACGACGCCGGGCCATTCACTTTTTCCACCGCCCACTTCAAATTGGTGGTGAAAGCGAGCGGAAGGGTGATAGCATTGGGACTGACGCTCAGAAAGGAGGTTTCCGCTCCAAAATTGACCGCATTCACTTCAGCAAGGCTCAGGATTTGACTGTTGGCTCCTGACTGGAACACAGCCGGAGCTCCACCGGCATAAGTCGGCGAAAACCGTTTGTATGTGCGTTTTCCATTTTCCGTTTGATGGATAAACACATAGAAAGAGTCGCCCGGGGCGAAGGAACATTTTTCGCCGCCGGCCAGATCCCCTTTTAAATAGAAAGGCATGGGTTGGGTGGAATTGTGCCAATATTGGCTTGCTTCAGTATGCCCTTTGAGTTTGCCGTCCGTGTCGCGAAAATAGAAGTTGAAATAATCGGAAGAAGCGAATGTCGGGTCGTAATTGATATTTACCTGATGTGTTATTGCCGGATTGGTGGGGCAGTTACTGAAATTACCCGATATAAAAGATGCTTCATCTATAAAAGGAGAGTATTCTTCACAATCTGCACTAACAGTGAAGTTAAGATTACTGCCATCATCTTCTGTATCAAGTGCTAAGTAATAAACCCCCTCGCTCAACGTAGCCGATAAAATTGCATTATTATCAAAAGCAGTGTTTTCAGCATAGCCCAGGCAATTTTGTCCGCACATAAATGAATAAAGGAACATACCCATAGGGCCGTCTGCTGAAAGGTTAAAGATCACTTTGCTGGGTCTACTCAACACAAATTTATAGAACTTTTCTGTGCCATTGTACAATCTGGATCCATTGTAGCATCGTTCGTAAGCAAAGTTGTTGAATATCCCTCCGTCCGATGTGGATATGAAGGCTGTTGCTGATTCGCCACAGGTGATTGAATCAGTAATTGGCTTGGGGCAGTCCCACTCCGGATTGGTTCGCAGGTTGAAATAAGAATCACCCAACTTCCCTGTGACGACGATGTAATAAAAATCACTGCATGGGTTTTCAGTCACTATTACGGCATTGGCGGGTGGATAAGTCCACCAGTATTTCTCGCCAAAGAGACATTCATCTGGTATTTCTGGCGGAGGGTTGGTGTCGGGGAGCGGATATTCGCAAACAAAAACAAATCTTCTGATTGTCGAATCGCTGATATCAGAATCCAGATTCAAATAAAACGAGCCTTTTCCATAAACCACATAAATATCGGCGTATAAAGGTTGTGGCAAATTGCCATTATATGCATTGATGATTTGTGGATAATAGTTCAAAGAATAAGGAGCAAGATCAGAAACATCCAATGTCCCGGAGAAAAAATCGCTCCGATTGATGAGTGTTCCGCCAAAATCACAAACGGTAGAAAAAGAAGCATCTGTACACGACATCTGGAGTGTGTAATCCCCTTGTGAATTTCCATATCCATCCACTGCAAGATAATACTCGCCGGGCGGTAATTCCTGCTCGATGGATTCAAGTGTTGATGTATTTGTACTGGAAGCATAGCATATAGGTGATTCGCAACCGGAAAGAAGAAACATATCCAGATCGGCATTCGCTGTTGTGATTTCCATCAATATATTGATCCTCGCAGCCTTTTCCAGCGTAATTTTATAAAGATTATCGGGTGCATTATAAGCATTTGTTCCAAAGTTGTCTGCGCAGGGAGAGTAAGAACCGGTGAAAAAACTGCTGCTTTTCCCGACAGTTGTTTCAGCAAGCGGAGGCGCTCCACAAATCAATGCAGTTGAGATGCAATTGCAGGACAACTTTATATTGTAATCTCCGGTCCAGCCCGAGTATCCATCCACTACGATGAAATACTCGCCCGGATTAAGTTGTATGACAATGGATTCGACGTTGGTTATATTCGTGCTGAATGCGATGCAATTAGCGGGTTGACAAGAGGAGAGCAGAAACAGGTCAAGATCTGCATTTGCAGTAAATATTTCGATAGAAATAGTTACTTCGGTAGCTTGTGCCAGGTTAAATTTATACAACTGGTCTGGTGCGTCATATACATCAGGTCCATAATTAACACATGATGAATACGAGATAGAAAAAAAATCACTGGTAGCTCCTATTGTAGAAGCAAATAGTGACGGCTCTCCACACAACAGAGATGTTGGGTTGCTGCACGGTTGCAGATCAATATCCCCTGTCGTATTTTGTCCGAGAGCGATTTGCATGGCAAGTAGCAAATAAAGCAAAGAGGTTTTCTTTTTCATTTGATAGTCGAAAATTGTTTTTAATTGGTTAGCAGATGCCGTGCAGTTACGATTGCACCAGGTATTCAAAACTGATACTATTTTACTTTTTGATCGAAATCGTTTTATTGACAAGCGAACCCTCTAAATCGATTTTCAACAGATATAATCCCGCAGCCAGGTCCGAAAGATAAAACTCCAACACGTCCGACTGTACCACCCCCGGCCGGGCTATAAAGACCTCGCGCCCGAGCAGGTCGTACACACGGATTTCGGCATTTTTACGAGACGGCAGACTGAATTGTATGTACAAAGTGCCCGTCGTCGGGTTGGGGAAAACGGCAATGAGTGCGTCCGGAACGGGCTCATTCACATGTATGGGGATGATGTTCTTTACTGTAAACAACTCGCTCACGAAGACACAACCATTCGCATCCGTCACTTTTATCTTGTAGTTTCCTGCAAATACGCCATTGAGCAGGCTGTCGTTTTGCCCGGGAAATGCATTGCCGTTTGGTAGCAGCCACTGATATTGATAGGGCGGCACGCCGCCTGTTATTTCGGCCAGGATGGAGCCGTTATTTTGGTTGTTGGTAGCGTTTACGATTGTCGTATCGAACAATGTTATTGCTGCCGGCTGGTCGAGCATGTAGGATACTTCACTATTACAGCCTTTGATATCGGTGATCGTGACGGAATAGGTGCCGGCCGAAAGATTGGCGGCAATTTGTGTGGTATCATTATTTGACCAGTTATATTTGAACGGGGCAGTTCCACCCGCAGCCGTTGCGCTCAATGCGCCGGTGCTGCCGCCATTGCATTGTATGGCCGAAACAAGCGAAATGCCGGCGCCGACGGCGGGCAAGACACTGACAACTACGGTGTCTTTTGCCGTACAATTACCCTGCGTTACAGTCAGAATATAAGTTGCATTTTGTGCCGGCACGGTGATTACAGGGCCCGTTTGTCCTGTGCTCCACGTATATGAATAATTGCCGGATTGGAAAGCGCTCAGTGTACCGGTCGTACCGGGGCAAAGCGTCAGGTCTTCACCCGCGTCGGCATTGGGGTTGATTGCTTCTGAAAGCACAACGACTTGTCGAAGTTGGGAAGTGCAACCGCTGACCGGATCGCGGGTTTCCGCATAGTAAGGGCCGGGGGCAGGGGGCAGAAATGCAACCTTGTTCGAGTCTAATTTCATGCCGTTGAAAGGCGCGTCGTACCAGTCGGCTGTCATGCCTGTCGGCACGTCGACGACGAGCGCCGGGTATTGGACAACGCCTTCGCACACTTCCTTGTCACCCAGCGATTCGGGTTTGGGTATATCAGTCGGACAATCACATTCCTTAGCCGGCGGCAGCAACGTATTGTCGCAACCGGTCAGGACGTAGGTCGCTTTGATACTGACTGCCTGTCCTTCGGGGATATTTCCATAAGTATACGTGCCGTCGGGGTTTGTGCTGAAATCGCCGATGTCAGGTACAAAAATGACCTGATCGCCGTCGGTATCGAAAATGAAGGAATAACTGTCCAGGTCCGGGTCACAAGTGCCTGGCTGAATGATCGTGACAGTCGGCACGGGATTGACCGTCAGCACCATCGAATGTTGCTTTGGCGGACATACGGATGGCTCAACCGGGTAAGCTGTAAGGGTCAGTGTCACCGAATCAACCCCTGCCGGCGGGGCATACTTCTGCGCGCTGATAAAGGTGGAATTCGGGGTAAACACACCACCCAATGGCGAAGCCGTCCATACAGCGCTTGCAGCACCTTCAATTTTACCGTTTAGCGTCAGTGTTTCATCGGCACAAATGGATGTATTCTGACCGGCGGATACCGTAGTAACCGGCTGATTGACCTGAAGAATGACTGGCGTACGCGCACTGACGCAATTCGGGAATTGACTCAATTGGGTTTGCGCATAGAAGGTATCCGTCGCGAATGCAAAAGCGGGTTTGTATTGCAGATGGTCGTTTTCAACCTTCACACCACCGACAGCCGCATCGTACCAATCCACCGTTTCAGAGGAGGGGATCGTGACGCTCACCGTCAGGAAAGGGACGGCGTCGCCGAGGCATATAACAGGATTGTTCGGATCGCCGGGCGCATCCGGAATGTAAGGGCATGAACAGACCGGCGGCTCGATAGGAATGGCGTTTGAACATCCGTTGGAAATAGCGGTGACGGCAAGCGTAACACCGATGGGTACGCCATAGAAGGTGTACGTCCCGTTGCCGTTGCCGGTTGGAGTGATGGAGGGTACGGAGGTCAATGCAGGTGTGCTGCTGCTCACGGTCACCTGATAGGTTAGCCAGTCTGGGGCGCATTGCTTCGGCCCTTCTGTAAGTGTTGGCAATGGCTTGATTTCCAGCGTTACCGCAGTCGAATCATCGCTTTCGCAGCCGTTTACCGGGTTGAAAGTTTTTGCATAATAAGTTCCCTCCGTCGTAGTCGTGAATGACAAAGTGGGGATTCCCGATTGCAACTGACCGTTGCGGTACCAATTGGCCAAAAGACCGGGGCCGGTCGATACCATCAGCGGGGGGATATTGGAGGAGCCGGCACAGACCGACACGTTTACCGGGTCGAAAGGTTTGGCAAGGTCGGGGCATTCGCACAAATGCAGGGCTGTGAGGGTGTCCCGCTCGCAATTCGTGTCCACATTTTCAAGGTGGATATTGATGCCTGTGCCTTCGGTGATGCCTTTGATTTCAAAAACACCGTTTCCAAGGCTGTTCACAAGATAGGGGAGCGCGCTTGCATCGCTTGCATCGGAGTTGAATACAAGATCGTATTTCGTCAAATCTGCCGAACAGGTTTGAGAAAGAATATGGAAGGTCGGTAAAGCATTCAAAGTCAGGGTAAGCGGAGTGCGGACACTGCTGGTACAATTATTTATCAGGTTGCGTGCCCGAACCCAATAGGTCCCGGGTGTTACGGGTGTAAAAGAAAAACCCGTCCCCAACGAATCGCCGCCGGTCATCTGGTTGAACCAATCGGCGGTCTCTCCCGTGCCAACGTCCACCGTGAGTGGCGGCGGGTTTTCGCCGGGGCAATAGGTTTTGTTTCCTCCTGACACCGGAGGTGTTATGACGGGGCACAGGCAAGCCGGGGATATGACTTGTTGCGAGACGCTGCAATTGGGATTGGATGCGACCAGCGTCACGTTCGTGCCCTTCGGGATGCCGCTGACGGTGAAAACGCCATTGCTGAATGTACCGCCGTACGAGGGGTTGGTAGTTACCGTAGTTCCATTCGTCACTGTCGCCGTGATGCTGTAGGTCAACAAATTGGGCGCACAGGTAGTATACAAGTCTGTGAAGACCGGATTGGTATGTACCGTGAGCGTGACGGGTGTGCGCGTCGCACTGACGCAAGTGGTCATAGGGTTTTTGGTTTCGGCATAGTAAATCGTAGTGCTGTTTACCGGTGCGGGAGGGGTGTAGGTGTTCGATGGATTCGGTTGAAGCGGTATGCCTCCGGAGGATGCTGCGTACCAGAAAATTTGAAGACCGCCGCCTGGCTGCGTGACGGATAAAGCCGGTATGTTGTTCTGCCCCTGGCAAATCGAAGCGCCCACCGGATTTTGGGGTGCGGCAGGCAGGGCATTCACGGTGATGCCCTGCGCGTCGGTACTGGTGATGAAACAGTATTTATTGGTCACCGTGACGGAGAAGTTGTTCGAGCCGACGGGCGGGATTTTTGTAATGATCCGCGATGTATCACTGGTATTCCATTTGTAGTTGTACAGGTTTTGGTATTGTGCGCCCACGTCGGCCGTCAGGGTAACGGCGGCGCCAGAGCATACGCTGGTAGCGCTCGGTACGATGTTCACTGCCTGCGGGATAGTGCATTGTCCCTGCTGTTCGATCGTGACGAACTGGCGGTACAAATCGGGGAATTCTGTCGAGTAAAACCGCAGCACGACGCTGCGGGGCGTCGCGGAATTATTTGCCAAAAATGTCAGCGAGAGCACCTTTGCTCCCGGACTCTGGGTCGGAGAGATAGTGAGCCAGGGCGCCGGGCCGTTCACTTTTTCCACCACCCAACTGAGGTTGGTGATAAAGTTAAGCGGGACGGTGAGGGCATCGGGCGCCACGCGCATAAATGCAGTCTCGGTGCCAAAATTGACGGCGTCAATTTCTTCCAGTTTGGTGATCAGGCTGAAACCGTCTTCCTTAAAAATCAAAGAGTCGGCTACGCCGCCGGCATACGTAGGTTCAAAGCGTTTGTACGTGCGTTTGCCGTCTACCGTCTGGTGGATGAACACAAAAAACGTGTCGCCTGGCGCATAAGAGCACTTTTCACCATCATTCGCTACATCGGCATTCAGATCGAAATACATGGGTTGCGTGGAATTGTGCCAGTAACGGCTCGCTTCCGTGTTGCCTTTTAGTTTGCCGTCGGTATTGCGGAAATAGAAATTGAAATAATCGTTAGGCGTGTAAACAGGATTGTATTGAATACCCATCTGGTGTTGTACGCCCGGATCGGTCGGGCAAGTGCTGAAATCGTTCGCGATAAAGGTGGGCTGGTCGACAAATGGCGAATATTGCTCGCAGTCCATCTGAAGCGTAAAACCGGTATTGCCAAAATCTGCGTCTTTGTCCACGATCACGTAATAAACACCTTCGTTCAGGGTGGCCGTCAGTGTGGCGTTTGGATCGAAAGCGGTGTTTTCGGCATAACCCAGGCAGTTGGCGCCGCAGGTAAAGGGGTAGAGGAAAACACCCATAGCAGTAGATGCCGTGAGTTTTATGCTTACTTTTTGCGGTTGGGCCAGGGTAAATTTATACCGCGCTTCCAATCCTATGTATTGCCGGGTGCCGTTGTAACATTGGTTGAAACCGTAAGTCAGCGGGGAATTGGGATTATTCTCAAATCCGTCAATAGAAACATTCCCAGATACGGGAACGCCGCAAGCGAGCGGACTACCGCCCTGGCCATTGCACGAACCCGATGGGACAACGCTCAGGCTGGAGTAAGTTTCGCCTATGGTACCTGTAATGACGAGATAGTAGAATTGGCTGCACGAATTTTGGGGAATACTGGGAGGAAGAGTGTTTATGCTGTCCCAGCAGACCTCACCCGCGATACACGGCCCCCCATCGGAGTTGAACTGAGATTCGCATACGAACACAAATCCCCGCACATTCTGGTTGCCATTATCATTGAAATATGGTTCCATCGAATTGGTACCTATGTTGGAGAACACGTAAATATCTGCGAGCAAATTGGGCGGGATATTGCCACCGTAAGCGTCGCTGACGCATTGTTGCGAATACAGTGAGGTAGGTGCGCGGTCGGACGCCGTTAAAGTTCCGCTAAAGCCTGCGTCTCTGTAAATAAAGATACCGCCGAAGTCGCAGACGGTATTGCAAGGCTCCATCTCTTCATTTGTGAACAAATTACACCTCGCGAAACAATCATTGCCGAACTCGACGCCGTTTTTTCCGCAAACAGGGTTATAAATGGTTGTGCAAATACACCCCGGTATATTTTTCCAGATACAAATGTCATCTATATAAAAATCATAGCTATTATCAGCCACGTAAAAATTAATGGCCGCAAGGTTACCGTTATTTAAAGGATTGCCATAATTGAAGTTCCATTTATAAACAAAGTTGTCATTAATAAATAACTCTGCTTTATCTGTATCGAGGTCCAGGATATTGACCACATCAAACCATACGCCGGGTGCGTAGGAAAATGTAATTGCCGGCAAAGAGGAGCCATTGTTTCTCAACAACAGCCTGCCGGTACCGTCGCCGTCGAAGAACACTTCATACGCCCAGTTCGCTCCGTTATTGTTATTATCATTATAGATGGGCAAAGCATGCTGAAAATTGAAATACCCTTTTTTCGAATTCGGGATCATCATCCGCCACGAAGCGCGAAAACGACCCGAACTCAGCGGCGTGTTGTTGAAATTATTACTCAGTAAATAGAGCATATCCGGCTGATTGTTCGTGGAAAATTCGAAATGGGCACAAGGGTTATTGCCTATAGAATCAACCACTGTTTGCGGGGATGAACTCTGCCACTTACGCCAACGGGTAGACTGAAAATCCAGTCCGCCATTTACAATGTAATCATTAAAGTTGTCGCAATACAATTTATCACCCTTGGGCATATCGTTGGCAGGTTCAATACAGCTACACGAACAATTCATCGAAATGGTGAACGTACCCTGGTATTGCGATGCTGTGGTCAGTCCGTCGACTACCAAGTAATAGGTGCCGGGTGAAAGATTGACATCCAATACTTCCCGGTAAGTATTTGCGATGTTGTCTTCTTCCGAAGATATGACACAAGCGCTCTGACTGCAACTGTTCAAAAGAAACATGTTCAGGTTTTTGCCGGTCTGCATTTCCAGCCGAAAATGCGCGCTTGTCTGACCGCCGGAGGGTATGACTACTTTAAATATCTTGTCGTTGCCGGAGTAGCCGCTGAACTGCGCACAATTATACCCTTGAAAATTATTGGTTTGCCCTGCGCCGGCATTTGACGACGAAATGGTCTGTCCGCAGGCCAATGTCGGCGCGGTGTTGCAGGCACCGGTTTGACCAAAAGAAATCTGAATGGAAAGTCCGAATAACAAAAGGCAAGTAACAAAGGAGTTCATAACAGTTTGGTTTTTAATAATGATTGATTTGAAGTTGTTAAAAGATCAATTATTCCATGCCGCGCAAAATGGCGGCACAGCGGGGCGTGTCCTGGTAAATCAGCATGAATCGGGTGAGTGTCCTTGTCTAAAGACCGGACGATAAGGCTGGCAGGCGGCTTGGATTATGGGGTGCAGCGGTCAGCCGGATTAAAGATGATTGTTGAAGCTAATGTAATTGAAATAACAAACGTGGGCAATAAAATTTTGATTAATTTTATCGGGGGGCAAACTTCAATTGGCCGGTGGTTGCAAACGGCGACTTTCCTGCAACAACCGTTTTGCACCCGCATCGTCCGGCTTGAGCAAGAGGGCTTTTTCAAACCGTTCGGCGGCCCGGGGATATTTTTTTGCGTTCATCAGCGCCTCGCCGTGCAACAGGTATTCGGCGAATTTGACTTCCAGGTCTTTTTGCGTTTGTGTCACCAAATTATCGATGTGTGCATCGGTAGCGATGTTTTGCGCCGATTGATACCGGCTGATGGCGTTGCGCAGATCTTCGAGCGCTGCGAGGCTGTCGCCTGCGTTAATTAATTGTTCCACTTGCTGCCATTGGTTGCGCATTTGCAGAATTTCCTGTCGCTCCGAAGCGGGCAACACATGGGCAAACTGCTCCGTTTCAGACAATTGAGCGAGCGCTTCGCCGTAGCGGCCTTCTACTTTCAGTGTCATGGCAACATTGCGGCGGGCGGCGGCGGCGTTGCGGGCGGCGGCGCGGTATTGGTTCAAAGCTACAAAAAATGCGATCAATGCAACGGTTGCCAAACCCAGACCCGCGATGGCGATTCGCCGGTTCCGGCGGCGTTTGCGGCGCTCGGCGACCAATTCGGCCTGCTCCTGGGCTTCGGCACAGCGGTAACTCTCTTGCACGAAGGCTTTTATTTCCGGGTTCAGACGGGCTTCGAGCAGGGGCATCACGTCTTCGAGGCTGTTGAGTTGGCGTCGGCTGAGGCATTCGCCGGTCGCATGGTATTCGCGGAAGGCGCTGTGCAGGCGGTTGTGCGCATCGCGCACGCGGCGTTGTTGTGCCGTGCGCTGATTGTCGATGAGTGCAGCCAGCGCATCGTGCGCCAGTTCGATGTGCGTGTCGGCAAAACGCAGGAGTCGCGCCTGTTCCAGCGCCCGGCAAATATGGGTCACGACTGCGGAGTGGAGCGGCTCGAACAGCCCCGACAGGCGCGGTTCGAGCCGGAGCAGTTCACCTTTCCATTTGTACCCGACCGGGCGTTTCGTTCCTTCTTCGGACACGAAGGCATCCAGCACTTTTTTCACCGCGTCGTTTTCACTGCCGGGAAATTTTTGCTCCAGTTCTGCCTGCAATCGCTCCTGTTGTTCGCGCAGAAATTTTTCCAGCACGTTTTCTATTTTTCCCAAAGCCTGAATCTCCGCGCGGGTGATCTCCACCGGCTGCCATACCCCGGCTTGCGGCTCTTGTCCGGGATAGGTACGGGCATAATCGTCGCGATACAACATATCGAGATAAACCTGCAGATAGGGTAGTTGAATCCCGGTCTTGCCGCCGCTGACGTTGTCGATGATGAGGTCGAAAGATTGCTCCGCCGGCGGTTGTACGGTGATATTGAACGGCTTGAAAGAGCCGCGCAGTACTTCCTGTACTTTGGAAACGCCCATCGGCTCCACCCGCAGGCGGCGGTCGAACAGCGTCGGTATTGTGCGTTCAAATCCAAAGAAAAAGGCTAAATATTCCTCGCGCATGACGAACAGTATGCGGCAAGGCACATTGCTGTCGAGGATACTTTTGATCGTCTTTATGAAGCGGTTTTGCTCTTCCATCGAGCCGAGGATGAAGAGTTCTTCCAACTGGTCGAAAATCAGATAAACCGGACGCAGGTATGCGACGTAGATATCGTCGAGGATATCGGCAAGGGCAGCCGGATTCGTCAGGCCGGCAATCTGGAACAGGCGCTGTTCGAGTGCAAGGTTCAGATCATCCTGCCGGCGGATGAAAAGCGGCAGCCAGTCGGTCGTATCGAAACGGCTCGCCAGCCCGCACTGAATCAGACTCGTTTTGCCCGTGCCCGACTGCCCGTAGACGAGGATGAGCCGGTTTTTGGTCACCATGTCGTACAGAGCGGCAATTTCTTCTTCGCGCCCGAAAAACACGTCCCGGTCTTCCGACGTGTATGCGTCGAGGAATTTAAAGGGACTTTTCATAAGGCATCGATGGGCTGTTGAAGCAGGAGTTCGGCGAAGGCTTCAAACTGCTCCTTCACCAGCGGATATTTTTCATCCGAAATTTCAAGCAGCGGGTCATCGGGTTTATTGACATACTTAAAAAATAAGGTGTCGGCAGGTTTTGAATAATGCGAGAAAAAGTACAGTTTGCAAACATCGGTGCGCTCGAAAAAAGCATTTTCGTCGATCACGAATGGCGAAAGATTCAGGTATTCCCAGGTTTCCTCGTTGATCAGCAGGATGGAGCGGTTGTCCATCGATTTTCCCAAATGCACCTCCGAACGGGCAAATCCACCGAGCAGATCGTGCAGCATCACGGTGGCGTGGTTGTATTGCGGTTCCCGGCGGTGGCGGTATTTCTCCACGTCGATGCCCTGTATGGTTGCAAGCCGGTAGCGCGCCAGGAAGCCAAGTTTGGAGTAGAGGTATGCAAGACTGTTCTCCGCACGTTTGCTCAGATAACCCAAGGCAGACCGGTCGATGCTGTCCTGTCGTACTTGCAGCCGCAGGCCGTTGAGGAACTGGAAGGCTTCGGCAAAATCTTCATCCGACTGGATCAGTTCGCGCAAGTCTGCCAGCTCATTCAGGAAATACCGGATGTTGTTGTGGTCAAAAATGCTCCGGATGGTGCGGATCAACGGGATGAAATCAAATACATCCCGTTCGTTTTTCGACAGTTTGAAAAAAGCGCGCAACAAGTCGCGTTGCCCGGTAGTCACAGTCAATTGTCCCAGATCGTAGTGGGCTTCCCAAAGTTGGGCGAGCATGGTAAAACCAAGCAATTCCATCGAGGTATTGTAGGCTTGGGAGATTTGCCGGAGGCGCGCTTCGCCAACCTTGTCGTAACCTTCGTTCTCCTGTTCCACCGGCACCATCAGTTTGCGGAGCGGTTCGGCGAGCGGTGCGGGTAATGCGTTCAGAACGGCCATCCGTTTTTTGGGCAAGGGGACCGAAACGCCGCTTTGCGATTGCCGGTAGAGTTTCCGGATATCCGGATTAAAATCACTCAACGACTTGAAAAGCAAGTCGATCAGGTATTGGTTGGGTGTAAACCCCGGCAACGTTTCAGTATCAGCGATGGGTTGCACCGGCAATTTCCAGTCAAGTATATGTTCGCTTTTTTCGGTAAAATAAAGTCCCCACGCAGGCGTCTCCGACGATTGCGGGTCGAAAGCGATGCTGCGGTGTTGTTCCGGATGTACGCCTTGAAATGCCATTTCCAAAGCGCCCTTTGCCATTTCAAAAGCCTCACGCACAGTAAATTGCTGTTGAAGGGCTTCGAAGAACCGGATGGAGAAAACCGTCGCTTTCCGGTCGTTTACCGGGGCATTGGTCGCAATAACCACCGGGATGCCTTGTTCGAGCAACGCTTGCACCTGCCCTTGTGTGGAACAGCCGTTGAGCATGACCATTTTGAGTTTGGGGCATTGCCCCAGCATTCTTGCCAATCCGCCGCTCTGCGCTTCGCCATCGCTCAACAGCAGCCGGTCGCGTCCTGCATGGCCGCTGAAAAGAAACAGCACCAGTTCGTCCCGGTACAAAGCGAGGTAGGAAGGAAGTTTTTCGAGCGTGACGAACGAGTCGCGGTGCAGCAGGTAATGGCGATCTTTGGCGCGTGGCGACAGCAGGCGGTACAAAGTATCGTCCTCTTCCTGCAAGGTAGGCAGGAGATCTGATTGTTGGTTGGCAAATGCTAAAAACAAGGCATCCATCGGTTTTCCAAATTTGCAGTCAGCAAATGAAAGCAATGTTTAACAATCCGGACGAACCATCTTGGCAACCCTGTAATTCTTCCGGATATCGCTACCCCTTCATCACCTCGCTGAACGGTTTTCCGCTGATCTTGCATTTTACCCAGATCAGCGTCTCTTCAAACCCCAAGGGTATTTTCGGCGGTCTGGAAGCGGCAAATTCTTCTAAGGCTTTTTGGAATTCTTCCAATACGGGCTTCATCACCTTTTGCCACAAGCGCATAGCGGTTTGGTTGTCGAGGTATAATCCGGCCAGTCGAGACAGGTAGGTCAGCACGATGCGTTCGAAATCCGGGGCAGGAAGGTCTGCGCTCAGGTTATTCTTCGCCGTATGGACGAACCGTTCGAGCGCTTCGAAATTTTCTAATTCCAGGTGTGCTATGTTGCGGAGGATATTGGTAAACAGCTGGACATCCCGGCGCTGTTCCGACTTGCCGTATTTCTGCAACGTCTCGCAATTGCCGAGCGCCTTTTCGTATTCGCCCAATGCAAAACAGGTCAGAATGATGTGGTAACGAATACTGAACAGCCGCGACTTGTTGATCTTGAAAGCGTATTTTTTCAACCCTTTTTCAATGTGCGGAATGAGTTTGCGCGCCTCTTCGGGCAGTCCCCGGTTGAGCCAATACAGCTGCTGCAAAAAATACTTGTTTTGGAAAACCTCCGCTTCGTCGTCGAAGTTGGACGGCTTGAAGTTTTCGAGCGATTTGATATGGAGATCATAAGTGGCGAAATCGCCTTCGATAATACAGAAATTTAAATAATTGGCGAGGTGCACGATGAATTGCCTGGGCCGTTCCTCCTGAAAATGCCGGTAAATATCGTTTTCCCAAAGTTCCACAATCCGTGCAAACATGGGCATCGCTTCCCGGTGTCCGGTCCGCAGGTATGCCAAAGTTGCCTGCGTATGATGCAAATACAATTTGGAGAGAAAAGTGTCCGCTGTTTCGGGGTCCGACAGCAACGGATGATGAAGCAGGCGCTCGATTTCAGGCTCCAGCATATCCGGTTTGATTCCCTTTACGGTGCGAAACAACGCCAGTGCCTGATATGAAAGCGAGAAAAGCCGTTGCTCCGATATGAGATGCTGCGCCGTCGTTTCGATATCCTGCAGATTGTTTTTCAATTTTTCGGCATAGCGCTGGGTATCGCGTTGGCTGCGCAGGTATACCAGGCGGCAGAGCGCTTCGATGGCAAGCGCATGGTATTCATATTGCTGTGCCGTCTCAAGGGCCTCTTCCGCCATTTCATCCGCCCAGTCAAACAAACCTCTGCGTTCCAGCAGCCCGGCATTTTTCAGCAATAATTTGATCTCATCTTCCTTATTGTTTTCTTCCTGCATGAGGCGCAGCGCCTTGAACAGCATCTGCGCCAGTTGGTAACGGATCACGTGAAACTGATGTTCAGGCACGCCCTTGCGTTTCATTCGGACGATCAGCGCGGCTTCGTCTAAGGTAAACACCGGATCGTCGTGGATGTCGCGGACGATGCTGCCTTCCATAAGCTGGAACAGGTGCATGTATTGTTGAGACGACCCTTCCTGACGTGCTACCAGCAGTTTGAAGTACCTCTTTTCGGAGCTTTGCAAGGTCGAAATTAATTTGTATAATTTTTCGGTAGTGACCATTCTGCTGATTGTCAGGCGATTGTGTCTGTTTTTGCTTGTCGGGTTCTTACAAAAAATGGGAGTACGGGCTTGCTGGTCGTATTAATAACCCCACTTTTGTGCAGCAAACAACGGTTGACAATGCTTTTACTGATATAAAATTTCAACCGATTCAATTCGATGCAAATAAACAATCAATTTTCGTCAATACGTGGTAAAATCAAAATTCTGATGGTGGCTGTGACCAACAACGACGGCGCCGATCAGTACGAACGTATTCTGGCGCTCCTGCACACCTTGTCGGCCCTGACGGGTTTGCTGGTTTGGTGCAACAGCCGGGAGGTGATGGCGCGATTCGGCGAATGGCTGGAAGTAAAGGGTGTGCGGGCCGAACGACGGCTGCTGAACGAATTGATTCCGGCACGATTCCGCTGTGTGTTGCTGGCGCCGGAAGAAGAGAGCGGCCTTACTTTTTACAGCCACTGGGTGCGCGATCCTTTTGTTTGGAAGTGGGACCAACCGGGTAATCTGACGCTGCTGGAAAGTATGGATGCACAACATGAAGACAGCCTGTGGGGGCGTCTGCACCTCAGAGCCCTGCAATTCGAAGGCGCGGGCCCCGTAACGGTGCAGGGGCGGGCCATACCGGTGGCCGGCGGCAACCTGATGTTTGATGAGGATTTTGTGCTGGTGGGCGCCAAGCAAATGCGCAACAGCGCGATCGCAGCAAAAAAAACGGATGTTTCCGAACTGTTGCTGCAGTCGCTGAACGGCGGGCAGGCCGGACAACCGTTCAAAAGGGTGATTGCCATCGGGGCGCATACGGAGCAGGAGCCGCCTAAATTGATCCACCTCGATTTGTATATGTCGCTGACGGGTCAACGTGAAGAAGGACGATATATCATACTGGTAGGGCGCTGCGAATTGGTATCCGCCACCACTCCCGACCCCGATCTGGTGCGCAGCATAGACCTTATGAATGCCTACCTGGAGGCTGTGGCTGCACAACTTACGACATTGGGATTTGCGGTCAGACGCAATCCGATACCGGTGGTGCAGAAGCGGAATGCGGTTGAATCGTATCTGTGCGCATATAACAATTGTCTCACGGAAGTGGTGGAAGGGATGCGCCCTGTGGTTTGGCTGGCGCGACTGAGTTTCGGCCAGGAAGCGACCGGGCATTATGCACACCTGAAGCGCCTGGAAGATGAAAATATCAAACTATGGGAAGACCTGGGATTTGAAGTTCGGTTGGTGGATGCCAATTTTCACACGATTCTGGACGACCAGGGCTCCCTGCACTGCATTACCAATGAAGTATTGCGAATAACTGAATAATTATCATCCCTGAAACCTGGCCCCAAAAAACCTTTTTTCAAAAACCGAAGTCCGAACCCCACTTTTAATCCCTGATTACCATTTTGATAACCAGGCCCCAAAAAACCTTTTTTCAAAAAGCCGAATTCCGACCCCCTTTTTTAATCCCTGATTGCCATTTTGATAACCAGGCCCCAAAAAACCTTTTTTCAAAAAGCCGAATTCCGAACCCCATTTTTAATCCCGAATTGCCATTTGATTACCTGGCCCCAAAAAACCTTTTTTCAAAAAGCCGAATTCCGACCCCCTTTTTTAATCCCCGATTGCCATTTTGATTACCTGGCCCCAAAAAACCTTTTTTCAAAAAAACGAAGCCCAAATCCCATGTGCTAAAAATCTGATTGCCATTCTGATTGCGAGGCTCAAAAAAAAGCCGAAATTCAAGTACCGCCCTGAAATCCTGATTGCCGACTTGATTTCAGGAGACCCCAAAAAACCATTTTTCCAAAAACCTGCGTTCAACTCCCCACCCTGTAGCCCTGATTGCCACCCCGATTGCCATGCCCCAAAAAACTATTTTTTCACCGTATCAACCCTTATTTTTATGCAGAGCACCACGATCAACTATTTGCCAACCCCATTACCTGAATTTGATTATCTGCCACGCGGCGGAGGCGATATCTCCGTAGATTATTTAATCGGAGGCTACAACGGCAGTTTGCTCGGCTTCGAGCACAAAATCACACTTTCCGGCGGCGGACAGGTTGTACAAATTATGACCAAAGACCGGAACGGTATGTTTACGGAGGCGCTGCCTCAAAACGCCTTTTTGATCGACGACGATTTCGTCGGCATTCAGATGTATGCGCCGGTATCCGGGCAGAATGGGTTTGAATACTCGATCCGGGTGTTTAAAGACGATACAACTCGCAACAGTATGGTTCCCGGCACCAGCAGCCAAATTGTCCTGCGCGATTCTCAAAACAATCCGCCGCAGGTTACTTTCGCAGAGGTGATACACCAAATCGGTTCTTCAATTGAGCAGGAACTGAATTTTATCGGAACCATCGACATCCGCGGCGCCTACACGGCCAAGGTTACGATCCGTCCCGGTGAATCGGTCTACGTGAAGCGAAATGCCAGCGGGGATTTGGTTTTCCAATTTTAACGACGGCTTTTAATACCTTAGGCCATGAGAATTATCATCGTCGACCAGCGAGCAGATGACATCGCGGCTCAGCTGCTTCAAACGGACAAAGATCTGATCGTCGAAGGTTTATTTACCGATGGCGATCAGGGCATTGAGGCCATTTGTTCCCTATTGCCCGATATGGCGATCGTCGATATCGACATGGCCAATGTGACCCAACTTGCCGCATTGAGACAACAAGATCAACCCTTTACAGAATTCGTACTGCTCTCGGAATGGGCTACTTTCGCTTACGAAGCCTTCCGGTTCGGCGCTGCGGATTTTCTGCTCAAACCTTTTGAGCATGGAGAGCTGCAAAAATCGTTTGTACGGGTATCAAAAAAGGTGCAGGACAAGTTGCTCATCAAAGAGTTGCTTCAACGGTTGCGTAAGGAATAGGCAACAGGTCTTTGGATTATTTGCGCTCCATTGAAGTCTGCAAATTTTTTTTCTGCTGAACGGCATTATGGGGAACTTTTTATTGAACAGAAAGCGTATTGCAAAAAATATAAACTCCCAACAATATCAAAAAAACCAAATGACCTTTTCCGCAACATATACGAAGTCCGATCCCGGTGCTGCATCCAACGGCACAACCCAACGGTTTGGACAAGGTCGTGCTTTTTTAATAGGTGTGGAGCACTACGACTATGTAACGCCGTTGGACACGCCCCGAAGTGATGTTGAAAAATTAGCAACGGTGCTCGCCGACAAACATGGTTTTGAAGTGCATACCCTGCTTAAAAAAGAAGCGGGAAAAGAGATTACAAAAAGCGAGTTAGAGCATTTTCTGTTTAAAACCCTGCCCGACAGCGTTCAGCCGGACGATCGGGTTATATTGTACTTTGCAGGCCACGGGATTGCCGTTACCGAAGAAAATCCAACTGAACCCAAAGGGTTTCTGCTCACCGGCGAGGCGCGGGGCGGCAATGAAGACACATACTTTCCCATGTCACGCCTCAACGAGGCCCTGCACAATCTGCAATGCAAACACCTGCTCCTGCTGCTTGATTGTTGTTTCGCCGGGGCTTTTCAGTGGACGCTACGGGCGCGCAGCATCGGCGCAATCCCGCATAAAATTTACAGGCAAAGATTCTATGATGTTTTGTGCAAGCAACCGGCCTGGCAGGCAATTGCTTCAACTGTTTACAACCAGAAAGCCCTCGACTCGCTGCACCGGCTTGGCGACCGGCCTGTTGGCGAAAACCGGCATTCTCCATTTGCTTGGGCACTCATCCGCGCACTCGAAGATGGCGACGCCGATACTACCCCGAAGGGTGGCGACGGGCTGATAACCGTTTCGGAACTCTTCAGTTACCTGCAAGAGTATCTTATAAAATTACCGAACGGACAAGCACAAAAACCGGCCTTTTTCACGCTGTCGAAGCATCAGCAGGGAGAATTCTTCTTCGTCCATCCAGTCGTCAAAAAAATAACGCTGGAAGACTATGATGAAAAGGAAAACCCCTACTGCGGTCTCGAAGCATACGGCTATTCTCAAAAAGACAATTTTTACGGCCGCGATAAAGCAGTGGAGTTGTTGTGCGACAATGTGGAAACCAAACAAATGGTAGTTGTAGTGGGCGCTTCCGGTTCGGGCAAGTCTTCCGTTGCAAAAGCGGGCGTTCTGCCCCGGCTGGTTGAGAAAGGTTACGATATAGCCGATATACGCCCCGGCGCCAAACCGGTGGCCGCCCTGGAAGCGGTGATAGCCGGAATGAGAAAAACCAAAGGCTCCGAAAAAGCCTTGCTGATAGACCAATTTGAGGAATTGGTGACCTTGTGCAGCAACCAACAGGAACGCGATGAATTCTACCGGCATTTGTTGGAACTGGTTAAAACACATAAAATCATTATCACCGTCCGCTCCGATTTTGAAATTTTCTTCAAAAAGTCGACATTGATGGACCTGTGGGAAAAGGGACGGTACGAACTCAAAAACTTAGATGCCCGGGAATTGCGGCAAATCGTCAAAATGCCGGCAATCGCCAGGAGCATCCAGATAGAGGAAGATGTGGTGGAGGAGCTCGTACAATCCACGCTGAACAAGCCGGCCGCATTGCCATTGCTGGCTTACACCCTTACCGAATTGCACGACGGATTCATCAGGCGTTGGGAACTCGACCACCAAACCAGCCGGGAAATCACCAGGGCAGATTACGAAAGTGTAGGGCGGATCGACGGTGTTTTGGAGACCAAAGCGGGCGAAATATGGGACGCATTGGATGAGCCGGGTCGGCAAACGCTGGTCAATATCATGATGCGCATGGTGACCCTGGGCGAAACCGGCGAATTGGTAAAATCTGCCGTAACGGAAAAAGACCTTGCATTTGACGATGCGGATATCGATACCCGGGTAAAAGATGTCATCGGAAAATTGACCGGCAACCGGCTGGTCGTCTCTTTTCGCGAGGGTTGTTACGAACCTGCCCACGACGCTTTGGTGCGTGTATGGGAAAATCGTTATGACTGGCGAAAGGAAATCGGCCCTGGAAATTTACATTTGCTGGAACACCTGACAGATAGTGTCAACCGCTATCAGGACAATGGCCGGAGGAAGACATATCTATGGACCTTCAACCCGAATTACGCCAAAGTCCGCACTGCTTTTAACGCATTCAGTCAATTGCGTTTGAATAAAAGGCAGCAGGATTTTATATATGCAAGTAGAGAGAATCGCCTGCAATTCTGGCTGTCGGTAGCTTCTTTTATTGTTTTACTGATATTTGTTGGATTGCAGTTTGCAGAAGAAGGGTTAATGGATGAGCAATCAAAAAAAATTGCAGAAAGAAAAACCGAGATAGAAAAATGGGAAAAAATACAGGCAAACAAAAAAGCGGACAGGTCGTGGGTAGAAACGCTGTTTAAAACGATCGATGCGCAATTTGAATACGCAAAAACACAAATGGGGGAAGAAAAATACGAAGAAGCCATCGGTAGTTTGCGCGAAGCCGAACGGAATACGCAACAGGAATCCCTCGTAAAAAAAGCGAGCGTATTTGGGTTATCGGATAGTTTGCAAACACGAGCGGCGATGATTGAACGGACGATTGCCGAATGTGAAGAACAGAAAATCATAAAGATTCAATATGATGGTTTGATGAACCAGGCCAGGATAGTCGAAGCCAGAGGCCCGGCCTATTACTACATGGCTATGCGGCTCTATCAGCAGGCCAAAAATCTGGGCTATATCTCGAAAATTAATCCGGTGCAGAAAAACATCGACTACATGGATGATCTGTTGGCTAAGACCTTCAACGAGTTCATGGAAGACGCAGAAGCCAGATGGAAAGCCAACAGACCCGACCTGGCCTGCCAGCGGCTGCACGACGCCGACAATATCACCAAGGTGTCGGATAAAACCGATAAATCATTTCTCAAAAAACACAAAGAAAAATATGCGTGCCAAGGCTTTTAACACTAACATACGGCGAAGCCGCATCCTGGTTTTCTCTGCATTGATGTTTCTCTTCTACGGGCTGCAAAGCCAGCCGAAATGTTACCAGGCATTGATCGCTGCTGCCGGCAGCGATATAGCAGAGAATAAATTTCAGGATGCGCTCAACAAATTCCGGGCGGCATTGACCTGCGATGAGATCAGTGCGAAGGATGACCGTCTGTTGCGGGAAAGAATCACCCTTGTGGAAGAACAATACCGCGAACACCTTTTTGATAAGATAAGAAAATCGCGGAAAAGGGCCGATGCTTACGACCTGATGTTCAAAGCAATGGAGATAAAAGAGAAGGATCCCAATATGGCTTTGAGTTATCTTCAGATGGCCTGCGAGTTGGCAGATAATGCTATCGCAGAAATCAATGCTCAGCGGCGGGAATTGTTGCAAGACCCGGGGTTGATCGTTTTTTCCAAATACTTCTCCGGATTCCAAACCCGATGCTTAGGCTTGTTGCCCGATGGGTATTTTATTGCCGGAGGCATGGATGAAAGCGGCAATAATTATGTCAAAGGAAAAGTGGAAAACATTGAAAATGCTTCGATTCGCTCAACTGAATATCCGGTTTATGAAATAATCGCACTGGAGTCTTCCCCCAGCCTGCCATTTTTCGTCATGGCCGACAATAAAGGGAGGGTCTTTATCTGCGATGCGGATGATCCGGCAAAAATAACCGATCAATTCACCCTTCAGGATGTAGCATGCATGTCCCTGTCTCCCGACGGATCGGTGCTTGCAATCGGCAACGATTCGGGTAAAATGTATATTATTTCAATAAAAAATAAAAAAAAGAAAGGTTTTGAATCATACGACATGAATGCACCTATCAAGTCGCTTGCCTTTTCTCCCGACGGTAAAATCCTCTATGCCGCCGCCGGCAAAGAATTATGCAGATTTCGCGTGGATAAGTACAACAAGAAAGAAAACATCCGTATGCATGAAAACCTCATTACTTCTATAGTGGTTTCTGAAACTGGAAATACATTGTTTTTTGGCGACAATTTGGGTATAGTAGCCCGTTACAGTATTGCAGACAATCAGACGCAATTAAAAGGCTTTTTTCAATTGCATTCGGGGGCAGTCAACAATATGCAAACGTTTATTAATCAGAACGGAGAAACAATTTTACTTTCATCGGGCGATGACGGCCGGGGGGTGGCTTCCGACATCGACGGAAAACTTATTATGGAGTTTGTGCACGATGGCCCCGTCAATGTAATAAAATATGCCCGGGACAAATCATCTATTCTCACGGGCGGAGAAGACGGGGTCCTGCGTCTGTGGGAGATAGGCAAACAATCTGTATCCGAAAAGCCTGTGGACGAATATCCGGTTGAAGCCGCGCTTTTTAAAACATCTTTCAGGGGAGAGTCTTTCGCAATGAGCACTGCTGACAGGAGGAGGATTATATTATCAACAACCCAAAGCAATAAGGCATCTTCCACATTCTTTTTTGATTTGTCATCTCCTGCCGTATCGCTCACTGTGTGCCCCTCGTTCGTCGTGATCGCCGACGAAAATAACAATATCTACCGGTGCGGCACGGATAACCCTGCACCGGTATTGCTTGATAACAATCAATATAAAATAAACGGTATCGCAATATCGCCCGATTGCAAAAAGATCGCTACTGTGGACAACGGGCAATATGTAACAATACGCGACAGTAAAAGCGGCAATTTGCTCCTTCCGCGGCTAAAGCTCACGGACACCGTCACGGCAGTTGCATACTCGCCCGACAACACCCACCTGCTGGTGGGAAAAAACAACCAGTCTTTCAATTTTCTCAACAGCGATAACCTTGAAATGACGGGTGCACCTTTTTACGCCCAAAGAGCACTCTCCGGGGATGTTTCCTATGTTGAATATAGCCCTGATGGACAGTACGCATTATCCTTAACCAATAACGTACTGGAGATATGGAATATGCAGGGGGCGCCTGCCGGCGATGAATTTACAATTGCAGCGGCCGGCGATGACAAATATAATTCAGCGTGCTTTTCAAAAGACGGCAAGTATATTTTAGTTGCCACCAATTATTCTGAAACTCCGATTTTAATACTTCCGGTCAGTAATATTTATGACAAGAATGCGGCGGTATATTCTTTCCAACTGGATGGATTCCCCTATGTCAAAGAGGCTCGTTTTCTGGATGACGATCGCAGTATTATCGTATTCACAGACGACAGGGTTCTGGTGCTGGAAAATTTTTTTCAGAGCGCTGTCGGCACTTTAAGGTCTGTTCCGCTAAACAAAAAAATAGAAATCGGAGTGGCTTCTTTTGATGAGTGCATGAAGGCCGGTAATGAAAAAGATATGGAGGATGCGATAGCCATGTTCTGGAACATAAGGGTTAATGCGCTCGAAGTGGACCTGGACAGTATCATTTATCAGCAGATTCAACTCTATCGGCGGTATTTGGAATACGCCCCTGATAATGACAATTATTTATTTCATTTGCGCTACTATGCAAGCGTACTGATGAGTTATGCGGAACGACTTTTTAACAAACCGGAAAGCAAGCCGGCGGATTATCATCGATATGCCCGCAAATCCGTACATGTTCTGAGAATCGCTCTTGATGAATCGAGTACCCCTGCTAATGTGCAGTATAACTCAACCGTTCATTCAATTGAAATCGATGGCAACAGCTACGCAATGTTTAAAATGGAACTTACTACGGATGATCCAACTTTTACTGCGGGTGAAAAACAGGAACAGAATAAAGAAGACTTTCTGAAATTACTGTCTGATTATTATGTTAACCTTTCTTTTTATGATATATATGCTGAAAGATTTGACGATGCTATCCGCCATGCCGACAGCAGTTTGATTCTTGAAAACCAGATCAGGAACGTGGATAAAGAATGCAGGGGACAAGCGGTCACCAATCGTGCACTGGGCTATTTGTTTAAAGGCGGCGCAGGAAATCTTGAAAAAGCAAAAAGGGATTACAAAGAAAATTACAAAAGCCCTTGCATTGACGATCCAAAGTTTAAGGATATGAAAACGGCATTTCTCAGCGACCTCGATGCCCTCGAAATCCACTTTACCCGGAACAAAAATTTTCAGACCTACCTGCGCCAAATTGAAGAAGCCAGGCGATATATAAAAACACTTCGGTAACATTACAGCACTAAAACCCGCACCACATCCATGTCCATACGTGCACTGCTCATCGGTATCAACCGTTATCACCCTGCAAGCGCCGTAACTTCCCTGTCCGGCTGCCACAATGACGTGCAGGCCGTCCATGACTTCTTGCTTGATTATTACAAAGACCAAAATCCCGGCATCATGACCCTGCTCGATGAGCAGGCCGACCGGCGCAACGTGATCGCCGCTTTCCGCGAACACCTGAACCAGGCAGGCCCCGACGACACGGTGTTCATCTATTATTCCGGGCACGGATCACAAAACATCACCGCCCCGGAGTTCCAACCCTTCGTGTCCGACATGCAGGAAGAGGGCTGGGTATTGTACGACAGCCGGCTGCCGGGCCACTACGACCTGGCCGACAAGGAGATCGCCCTGCTGCTCGAACATGTGGGCAGCCGCAACCCCGACATCGTTGTCATCGCCGATTCCTGTCATTCGGGATCGGTCACGCGCAGCACCGAAGATTTTCTGGGTTGGAAACCACGTTACATCTCCGGAAGCAAAGAGCCGCGCCCTTTAGCAAGCTATTTGGAAGGCGCATACCAAAAGCGGTTAGCCCAACAAGGCGTCCTCAACATCCCCGCCACCCGCCACATTCTGTTTTCTGCCTGCGACAACAAAGAAGTGGCCTGGGAAAGTGACGAGAAGTGCGGCGTTTTTACAAAAGCCCTGCTTCAGGTGCTGCGCGACGCCGGAGGTCGGGTGCGGTATGCCGATGTGTACACCCGCGCCTGTGCCTCGATCCGCGTGCTGACCCGGCAACAAAACCCGCAGACGGAAGCGTTCGGCGGCTTTAACCCGCGCAGCGGTTTTTTGGGAAAATCCGTGCCGCTCGGCCTCCAACGGCGCTATGCCCTTTATTTCCACCAGCAGCATCAGGCGTGGCGCATCAAACTCGGTGCAGCCGACGGTATCCGGACCGACACGGACACCGCCATTTCCGTCCGGATTTTCGATGCCGAAACAAATGGCAACGAATCGGGGACGGGATCCCTTTCGTACGTCGGCGCAACCGAAAGCGGCCTCGACGCCGGCGAAGACCTGGGACTCAATCCCTACAAAACGTATTGGGGAGAGCCGCTGTCGGTGCCACTCGCGCCCTTGTTGGTGTATTGCCCCAACCGGACAGATGTCAGGCCGGTGGAAGAAGCACTGAACCGCCAGAAAGAAACCGCTATCCTGTTCAGCGAACTGCCGGATGCCTGCCCGATCGAACTGCGCGCCGAAAACGGCAACTTAGTGCTTTATCACACCGGGCGCAACGTCCTAATCCACGGCGTAGAAGGCGTGGGGGATGCCTCCATCGCGTATATGCTCGAAACGCTGGATCACCTGGCACACTGGCGCCGGATACAGGATTTGCACAATCCACACACCGGATTGCCGAAAAATGCGGTCGTTTTTGCATTGGAAGTGCAGCGCGCCGGCGCCTGGACGCCCCTTCCCGAAGAAGCCGTCACCCTTCCCTTTCGCGGTGAACGCATCAATTTCCGGCTCGACGTATCCAACCGGTCCGGGCAGCCGCTTTACATGGCGCTTGTGTATCTGAATCCCCGGTTTGAGATGAGCGTGTTGTGGCACATTACCACACCGGTGCCGGCGGGAAAAGAGGGTTTGCGCATTTTTGAAAATCACTTTTTCCTGCCGGCCGGGATCGATGAGGAACTGGACACTTTGAAATTGGTGGTTTCCACCGAACCCATCGAACAGACAGCCTTTTCAAGACCCGAACTGCTTCCCCGGATCGTCGGCCCCACCCGGTCGATAGGCGGGTTCAAAAGCATCGGCGGCAGCCTCTCCCATCCCGACTGGTTCACCAAAACCATTAGCATCCGCCTGCTTCGCGACAGCAGCGACGGCGCAGTAGGCGAACACCTGCTGACGCTGGCCGGCGGACAAATCACCGTGGGTGCACACCCGGCCTTTCGCAGCGCCTATACCTTATCGGCGCCGGCAGCAAGCCGCGGCCTGGATGCCGTTCAACTCGACCGCGTTTTTTTTCAACAAAACCCGCAGGTCGAACTGCTTGCGCTGGGTAACACGCGCGGAGCAGGTACGCCGTTTCTGGACCTGACCGCCATAGAGGCCGACGGACAACTCGGACAACAACCCTTGGAAATCAACCTGGCGCCTGCTGACCCCGACAGTTTGGTCATACCCTTCTGGTTCAACGGCGAGAACTTTTTACCCGTGGGCGAATCTGTCGTCCAGGCCGACGGGTCGATGCAAATTCAGGTGCGCCACATTCCGGAAGAGACGCAGGCAGTCCGCACGCGCAGTCTCGGCAAAGCATTGCGCCTGTTTTGTTTCAAATTTGTCAAAGACTACGGACTGCCCCTCAACACCCAACACCTGAAACGTGTGGAATACCGCCCCGACGGCTCGCCCGAACGCAGGTCCGAAGGGGTATCTGCCAAAATCGCCGGCGCCCGCAAAATCGTTCTCCTGATCCACGGGATTATCGGCGATACCGGGTACATGGCCAAAGCATTTAGCGGGCTCGCCGCTCAACCGGGCGCCCTGATCCTTACATTCGACTACGAAAACCTGAACACACCCATCGAGGATACCGCCCTGGCGTTAAAAAACATGCTGCTGGAAGCCGGAATCGGCCCTGACGACGGGAAAGAACTGTTCGTCGTCGCGCAGTCGATGGGTGGTTTGGTAGCGCGCTACCTGGTCGAGCACCTCGACGGTCATCGTTTTACCGACAAACTGATATTGACCGGAACACCTAATGCAGGCGCCAAACTTGGCAACGTGGCCGATTACGTCAACTGGGCTTCCGTCATGATGGGGCTTGGTCTGCGTTATTTTTCCTGGAACCTGCCCGCCTTAGCCGGTTTTGTCGGCGCCCTGCAGTTTGCCAAAGACAAACTTTTCGTCACGCTTGAACAACTGAAACCCGGTTCGGATTTTCTGTCCCGTTTGGCTGCCGGTTCGCCGCCGGCCATTCCCTACCACGTTATTGCCGGCAATATTTACCAGTTTCTCGAACAGGAAAACGACCCGGGATTTATGGTAAAAGTGTTGGCCCAGACCGGTCGCTTATTCTACGGCGATGAACCGAACGACGGCGCTGTGAGTGTGGAAAGCATCTGTGCGGCGCCGGGTGCGACGAAAGAATTGGTGGCAGGGCATCACTACGGGTATTATGCCGGGGAATTAAAAAGTATTACTTTTACGAGGCAATAACTTAAACCGCGACTTCCACCAAAACGCAAACTGAAATGCCCACCTATCACTCGCTCCACCTCGGTCTCAACAACATCGATCCCGCCCACTACCCGAAAGTGCCTGCCCTGCGCGCCGCCGTCAACGACGCCCACGACTGGGCGCGAATGGCCAATGAAATATTCGGTTACCGTCGACAAGAAACCCTGACCGATATGCAGGCTACTGCGGAAGCCCTGCTTAATCGCCTCGATGCACTGGCAGACGAATTGCAGGCCGGCGATGCATTGCTGCTTACTTATTCGGGGCACGGCGGGCAAATCGAAGATGCACTTTCGAAGGTGCCCGGCGACGAAGACAAGGACGAGACCTGGTGCCTGTTCGACCGCCAGGTGCTCGACGACGAATTATACACCGCCTTCAGCAGGTTCAAGGCGGGTGTGCGTGTCAGCGTTATCGCCGATTGTTGCCACAGCGGTACCAGTATCAGGGAATTGATCAAAGGGCAATCGGCGGCAGCAACGGCGCAGCAGCAGTTTCAACTTTCGGTTGAGGAAGAATTGGAAAGCGCCGGTTTTTTGCCCCGCCGGCTCAGCCGCGAGCAATCGGCCCGCACTTTTGCGGATTTTTTCAACCTTTACCGGGCAATCCTCGGGAAAAAATCGAAACAGCGCCCTGAAATCGCGGCTTCTGTCCAACTTTTCGCCGCCTGCCAAGACGACCAGGTTACCTACGACGGCAAAACCAACGGTATTTTTACCGACGCTTTCAAAACCCTGGCGGACTCCGGCGAATGGCGCAACCTGTCCAATACCGCCGCGTTGCTCGAACGGCTGCGCACCTTTTTTCGCTACCCCAAACCGAATTATATAGCCTACGGCGAAGGCTTGCCGGTATTCGAATATAACTTTCCTCTGCTGGCCGACTTGTCGCCGCTGAGCGGTCGTATCCAAAGCCCTGTATCTACCGCCCGGACTGAGGATTTGAAACCCGGAGTACATACAACACAGGAAAGCCTGCAAAACACACAACCCTATTACAAAATCCGGATCGAATGGCCCGAGGGTGTTCTGAATCAGGCACTTGTCGAAGCCCTATGCCCGGCCGGCGCCATCAACACGGAGATACAATCAAATGGTGAATCGGCGGTTGTTTGGTTTCCCGGTGCGCAGTTTCCCGCTGTCTGGGAACCCGTGCACCACATTGCCTTGCAAGCGGACAAGCAGAATCTTCCCCTCACCGTCGAACCTGTCGCCGTATCCGCAACGCCGCTCCAACCCGATGCTGCCGAAACGAAGGCTGCCGGGGATGAATACGGTTACCTGCCCTATTGGCCGCCGGTTACCGAACAACAAGACCCGCCCATAGGCTGGCACCTCGACGACGATCATTCTCAACTGGCCTCCGCGCGCGATTTTGTTTGGGAAAAACTGCGCAGCGGTGCAATCACCGAAAATGTGCGCATTGCCCACCTCGATACCGGCTGGTACCCCACGCACCCGGGCTTCGCCTCCAATCCCAATATCCGGCGCGACCTGACCCGTACTTTTGTGGACAAAGAAAAAGGTATCAACCAGGCCGCCATCGATCTGCAATACAAAGGCGGCGAGCAACAGGGACACGGTTCCGGAACACTGGGCGTACTCGCCTGCTGGTCGCTCGACCCGCAATACACCGGCGGCACGCCGATGGGTTATCTCGGCGCCATTCCTTTTGCCGAAGTGGTGCCCATCCGTATAGCTGACAGCGTACTGATCTTCGATACCGAAAATTTTTGTGAAGGACTCGAATATGCTATGGAGATCGGTTGTGAAGTGGTGAGCATGTCTATGGGCGGCAAACCGAGCCGGCGCATGGCCAGCACCATCAACCGCGCCTATGAAAAAGGCATCACGATCGTCACGGCGGCGGGCAACAACATGGCGAAGGGTTTGGCCGGCGTGGGCCCGAAAATTGTCGTTTGGCCGGCCCGTTATCAGCGGGTGCTGGCTGCCTGCGGCGCCTGCCACAACCACATCCCTTATGATTTTGAAGCGCAGGACAAATACGCCACCAAAATCAAAATGTCGGATTACCGGTATATGCAGGGCAACTGGGGGCCGAAAGCGGCCATGCACAAAGCATTAGCTGCCTATTCGCCCAACATCACCTGGGTGATCCGCGACGAGCGGGAGGCCGTCCGCAAACGCGGCGGCGGCACTTCGGCCGTCACACCGCAAATTGCCGCCGCTGCCGCGATGTGGATCACATTGCACAAGGCCGAACTGAAAAAACGCGGTTATGCCGGCACCTGGAAACAGGTGGAGGCCGTGCGCCAGGCGCTGTTTCAAACTGCCGACAAGTCGTTCGCGGAAACCAAAAAATACTACGGCAACGGCATCCTGCGGGCGAAGCAGGCGCTGGAATACGGCGTACCCGACATCAGCGACGACATGAAAGCGGAAAAAGCCGACAGTAGCCTGTTCGGACTCAACGAAGCCCTCCGGCTCTTCCTCGATCGCCGCCGCGCAACGGAAACGCCGGGCCCGGCTTTATTACAAAGCCTCGAACTGGAATTACGGTACCTGTTGCTCGACGATGAAAAAGCGACCGGTACCGATGAGGTAGACCTCAGTGATTCCGGACAGGTGTTGGAGGCAGTGAAACGGGGGAAGTATGTTTCGGAGGCGTTGAAGGTTTTGGTGGGAGGATGAAGAGGTGCCGGAAAAAGACTTTTCTTGCCTCAAAAGATGTCACCTCTTATAAACCGGGAATCTCTGCCATAAACCTAAACTTTTGCCCTTTTTTGTTAAAATGAATTCAAATCAACCGAGCCGATTTCTTTACGAACCATTGTAATTACGTTTTGACAAAAACATGAGTCATCCCGAATTTTGAAAAACAGGCTTTGGTTCACTATTATACTGAAAATCAAGTCTTTTAACTGCCCCAGCGGGGCTGAATATTGGTAGAAATATTGCCTTCAAACAGACCTAAGCCCCAGCGGGGCGGAATATGAAGGAGGTTTTTGCCCATATTCCACCCCGCTGGGGCTTGGAAGAAGGGATGGGTGTCATTTTCTACCAATATTCAGCCCCGTTGGGGCAAAAATTCGGGATGACTCATGTTATTTCTTTTTTCGACAGGATTTACAGGATTCTTATTTTTTGAAAATCAATATTTTAAATCCTGTCAAAAAAACGCTTGTCAAAATCTTAATGCGGCAACCGGTCGCGGAAATACCCGTACACCCATGTGCCCGCAATGGCCGACAAAATCGTGGCGCCGATGGCCAGCGCGCCCGTGCCGAGTGTGGCGAACAGGGGTCCCGGGCAAGCGCCCGTCATCGCCCAGCCGAAGCCGAACAACAAGCCACCGTAGATTTGGCCTTTGCTGAAGGTTTTATCATGGAATTCGATGTTTTCCCCGTAAATCGTCCGGACCTTTAACTTCTTGATCAAAAACACGGACACCATTCCCACCACCACAGCAGTGCCGATCACGCCATACATGTGGAACGATTGCAAACGGAACATTTCCTGAATGCGGAACCAGGAGATGATTTCAGCCTTCACGAAGGTGATGCCGAACAGTATTCCGACAGCGGTGTACTTAAAATTATAATACCAGGGGTGGGTGAGTTCCGACTCATTGACGCACATGGTATCCAACGAGCGCACTTCCAGATCGGTCTCCGGTACAGTTGCAGTATTGAAATTATCTTGAGCCATTTTTCAGAGTTGCATGATGAAGGGTAAAATCAGATTGGCCATGAGAAAACCGCCGGCCATGAAACAGCAGGTAGCGATCAGGGAAGGCCATTGCAGGTTGGAAAGCCCCATGATGGCGTGGCCGCTGGTGCAGCCGCCCGCGTAGCGGGTACCAAAGCCCACCAAAAATCCGCCCACGATGAACAAAATAAAGCCGCGCAGACTGAACAGGCTTTCCCACGAAAACAAATCGGCGGGAACCATACTGCTGAAATCGGTCACGCCGTAACCTTTCAGTTCTTCAGCCAGGGCCGGCGCAACCTGCACCGGATTCGGATCACTCAGCAAATGCGAAGCGATGAATGCCCCGGCGATGATGCCGCCTACAAAAAAGAAATTCCATGCTTCCTTTTTCCAGTCGTATTTGAAAAACTTGATGTCTGCCGGAAAACAAGCCGCGCAGATATGGCGCAGGTTGGACGAAATACCAAAGTGTTTGTTGCCCAAAATGAGCAATGCCGGTACCGTCAGACCGATGATGATGCCTGCCGTGTACCAGGGCCAGGGTTGTTGCAAAAATTCGAGCATATAGCAGGGGTGATAAGAGTTTATGAAGTGGGAGTCTCATAAATACTTGAAAATTGGTCATTGGACATTGAAAATTGGACATTATTTAATTTTATATTTTTAAATTACTAATTTTAAATTTAGTAAATATAAAATGTTCAATGTGCAATGCCCAATTTTCAAGGTCCAATGACTTTGAGACACCTTCTTTTTTTTAGTTCAGTCGCGACCGGAGCGCATCCCAGGCGCCGCCGTTGTACACTTCGATGCCGTTATTTTTGAGGATCCCGGCGGCTGCGCCGCTCCGGTTGCCGCTCCGGCATACGGTAATGACCGGGACTTTTTTGTTCTGCAGGAATGCAATTTTTGTCCCGATCTGGTCCAGCGGAATATTCAGCGAACCTTTGATGTGTCCGCTGTTGAATTCACCGGGTGTGCGCACGTCTATAATAACAGCGCCTTTTTGCAGCAGTTGCTGCGCGTCGAATGCCGCTTCGGAAGTGCCGAAGAGCTTATCAAAAAATCCCATGATTTGAATTGTTTGTTTAAAAGAGTGAAAGGTTGATGAGGGTTGATGAGGGTTGATAAGGGTTTATGAAAGTTTATAGAAGTTAGTTAATAAAGGTTGATTATCAACCTTATAAACCTTCATAAACCCTTATCAACCTTAAATCACAGCATTGTGGACGGGCATACATAATCGCTCACCGGCACGTTGCCTGCTTCTTTGAGGGCTTTGAAGCCGCCGCGCACATCGATCATGTTGTCATAACCGCGGGCACGCAGGATTGAAGCGAAGATCATGGACCGGTAGCCGCCGGCACAATGCACAAAGTAAGTTTTGTTTTTGTCCACCTGGGCCATGCTGTCATTGACGAAATCCAGGGGGGTGTTTTCAGCATTTTCGACGTGTTCGCTGTAATACTCGCTTGCTTTGCGCACATCGAGTATGTTGAGATGCTCGCCGTGTTGGAGGCGGCGGCCTACTTCAGCGGCGTCTACTCGCTGGATGGCGTCCGTTTCCATGCCGGCTTTTTTCCAGGCATCGAAACTGCCGTCGAGATAACCGATAACGTAATCGTATCCCACACGGGCGAGGCGGGTGACGACTTCTTCTTCACGTCCCGGCTCTGCGATCAGGAGGATTTCCTGCCGGATGTCGGGGATAAGCGCACCTACCCAGGGGGCAAAACTTCCGTCGATGCCGATGTTAATCGAATTGGGCACAAAGCCTTTGGAAAATGTTTCCGCATCGCGGGTATCGAGCAGGATAGCGCCGGTCTCGTTGGCTGCCACCTCGAAAGCACGCGGGCTCATGGCATGTGTGCCGCGTTTCAACACGTCGTCGATGCTGTCGTAGCCTTTTTTATTGAGCATGACATTGAGCGGGAAATAAGCGGGCGGTGGCATCAGGCCGGTCGTCACTTCTTTCACGAATTCGGCTTCCGTCATATCTGCGCGCAGGGCATAGTTGGTTTGTTTCTGGTGGCCCAGCGTGTCGAATGTCTCCTTGCTCATGTTTTTGCCACAGGCCGAACCCGCGCCATGCGCCGGATAGACAATGATATCGTCGGGTAAGGTCATTACTTTTTCACGGAGCGAACGGTAGAGCGTAGCGGCAAGTTGTTCCTGTGTCAGGTGGGCTGCTTTTTGTGCCAGGTCGGGGCGGCCCACATCGCCGATAAACAGGGTGTCGCCGGAGAACAGCGCTTTTTCCTTGCCGTTTTCATCGATCAGCAGGTAGCACGTGCTTTCCATCGTGTGGCCCGGCGTATGTAATACTTTGAATTTCAACTTTCCCAGTTGGAAAATCTCGCCGTCTTTGGCGACATGCGATGCAAAATCGGGTTGGGCCGTTGGGCCGTAAACGATGGGCGCGCCGGTTTTTTTCGACAAGTCGAGGTGACCGCTCACGAAATCCGCATGGAAGTGCGTCTCGAAAACGTATTTGATTTTCGCACCGCTTTTCGCGGCGCGGTCGAGGTACGGCTGCACTTCGCGAAGCGGGTCGATGACTGCCGCTTCTCCTTCACTTTCAATATAATATGCGCCTTGTGCGAGGCAGCCGGTATAAATTTGTTCAAGCGTCATAATTGAATCGATTTTTTTGATTGTGGCGAATGATGATGCAAAGGTAAAAAAGATGTGGGGCGAAGGTTGGTGACAGGTGTTACAAATGGATGAATGAACGTTCGCCCCCACCCAAGTTATGTCAGAAAAATCTCTTTCACAATGATATAAATTCCCATAACCAGCACGAACCACCCGAATCCGACTTTGAGTTTTTCGCCCGAAACCCGCTTGCTCATGGCGTTGCCGATAAAGATGCCGCCGATCGCCAGGGCCGTTACGGTGAACAACAACGTCCAGTCCATTACATAATGTCCCAAATCGCCGGTGAAACCCAGCAGCGATTTCATGCCGATGATGAGCAGCGAGGTGCCGACGGCCTCTTTCATGGGCAATTTGGTCAACAGTACCAACGCGGGAATAATGAGAAAACCACCGCCTGCCCCTACCAGTCCCGTGAGCGTGCCGACTACGGCGCCTTCCACCAGAATGAGCGGATAATTGAAATGCAGGCCGTTGGGTGTTGTTGTTTCTATTTCTTCCGCTGTACCGTTTTTACTGCGAATCATCGAAATCGAAGCCGCCACCATGAGCACGGCGAACAGCAACATCATCAAAATGGATTTGGTAACCAAAAAGCCGCTCACCGTGAACACTTCCTGTGGAATGAGCGGCACCAACCAGGCTCGTGTGGCGTACACGGCGGCGATGGAGGGGATGCCAAAAATGAGCGCGGTTTTTACATTGACCACGCCGTTGCGCCATTTGGGCAAGGCACCCACCAAAGCAGTAGCGCCGACGATAAATAAGGAATAAGCGGTAGCGACCACCGGCTCGACGCCCATCAGGTACACCAGTACCGGTACGGTCAGAATAGAACCGCCGCCACCAATCAGGCCCAGCGAAACACCGATTATAGCAGAGGCAACATAGCCCAGAATTTCCATGTCCAATTATTGGGAGTTATATTAAGTGATGTGAAGTTTTATTTATGCTGTTCAACCGGGCAGGTGTTTAAATGGGGTAATTACAGTAATTACAGTAATTACTTTAATCTTACTGACGCTGTTCAACCGGGCAGGTGTTCAGGCCCACCAGCGCATAAATCGGACAAAAACCGACCAGGCTGGTCAGAACGAAAATGGCGCCGAGCGCGAGCAGCACGAAGCCCAATAATCCTGTGACCGTACCGGTGAAAAACAGCACTGCAAATACCGCAGCGAGTATCAGGCGGATGATTTTGTCGGTCGAACCCATGTTCTTTTTCATGGCGTGAGATTGTTTTATGGTGAAAAATGATTGGCCAACAAACCGATCAGGCCTGCGATCAGCAGACAAATACAGCAGACAATCAGGATTTTCATCCACTTTGATGCCAGGCGAATCATGGCGATTTGATTGATTTCGCTTTGTTGACGCTACAAAGGTGCTTCAGTCGCTTGTTTGGACTCTGTAACACTTGCTACACAGGTCTTCTTTTTTGTCAGGATAGCAGGATTTACAGGATATTTTGTCAAATGAAATCCTGTAAATCCTGCTATCCTGTCAAATAAAATAAAACGAAACCAGTCGGGCGCACTATACCAGTTCTATTTTCCCCCGGTAAAGTTTGACGGCGCCTTCACGCTCCAATTTTTTCAGCACCCTGGAGATCGCCTCGCGCGGACTTCCTATTTCGTCGGCGATTTCCTGGTGGGTCACGGTGAGCAGGCGGGTTTTGAACAAGCCGGCTCTCACTTCCAGCAAATCGAGGATGCGGTCGTCGAGTTTTTTGAAATTGACGTTTGTCACTGCCTGCAGCAGTTCTTCATAGCGGGTTTGGTACAGTTTGAAAATAAATTCCGCCCAGGCAGGAGATTCGCGAATGAGCGCGGCAGCGCGTTCGGGCCGGATAAAAATAATCTCCGTTTCGTCTACGGTCACGGCCCTCACTTTGGAGGTGCTGTTGTTCATGGCGCCGAGGATAGACATGACGCAACTGTCGCCGGGTTTGAGGTAGTACAGCAGGATTTCGTTGCCGTCATCGTCTTCGCCCACTACTTTCACATGACCGCGCACCACGACCGGGATATTGCGGATGTATTTGTGAAAATCCAGCAATACCTGACCGGGCGGCAGTACTTTGGTTTCGTTTTCGGCTGCCAGACGGCGCAAGAGGGAAGGATCGGCGATCATTAGTGGAAGGATGAATTTGAATAAAGTTGAACGAAGGTATCAACCTTTATCAAACTCATCGACGAGATTCGACAGAATGTAAAAGGTAATTAAAAATCAAATTGTAGATTGTCATATTCACTTTGTTGATGCGGTAGCGTGCATTGTCGTGCAGGTCGCCTGCGTTTCGTTTCCAATTTGTTGTTTGTAAAAATACTTTTTTGTTGTTTGCAAAATCCATGTTAAGTGATTTGTGTATTTTTGAGCCATTGCCGGAATAAAATTCCCGATGATCTGACTGTTGCATCTGCTTGTCTGGCGTTTTTGAAATTTGCACTTTCCAGATGAAAAAACATATACTGTACCTGCTGTTTCTTCCCTTCGGTTTGTGTGCGCAGGAATGCGAGCCGGCCGCACTTGCCGTGCCGCTCACGGGTAATAATATCAAGGCTGTTTTTCAGTCCAACGGGGTGTTGTTCGATGGCGCTGACGGTGGAATATTCGCACCTGTAGGTTCGGATATTACCGCTTTGTTTTTTGGTGGCATCTGGCTCGGCGGACTCGATCCGCTCGGAAATATCCGCCTGGTTTATCAGGATTTCGGTACGGTTTTTAAAAACGAGTTTTACCCGGGCATATTAGATGCAGACGGGACGCTCAACAGCGCCGGTTGTGTGCGCTATAACAGGTTCTGGAGTGTAGCCAAAAATGAACTCGAGAGCGCTTTGTCGGATTATTCGGACAACGGTACGGTGGACAACCCACCGGAAGCCCTGCTGGCATGGCCTGCAATAGGAAATCCTTACTTCGAGTTCATGAATGGTTTTGAATTGCCCGCCGGAAAAACGATGGCTCCTTTTTTTGACCGCGATGGGGACGGGAGTTACGACCCGTTTCAAGGCGATTTGCCTCAGCCCGAAGCGAACTTGCCGGTCTTGGTGCTACCTGCAAATCTGATCTGGTTTGTATTTAACGATGACGGATTCCCGGCGACCGACAAAATCCCGGTAGAAATACAATTTACTGCATGGTCATTCAATTGCGTTAACGATATCCTGCTGCACAATACCGTATTCTCAAGTTGGCGCATAGAGAACCGCTCGACCACTGTATTGGACTCTGCCAGATTCGGGTATTTTGCCGATTTTGACATCGGATGCCATGCCGATGACTTTGTTGGTTGCGTTCCACAGCAAAATACTTTTTACGCCTACAATGCAGATAATTTTGATGACCCCGGTTGTTTAATTAATAACAATCAGGGTTATCAATACAATCCCCCCGTACAGGCGGTAACTTTTTTAAATAGAAATCTCGACGGGTATATCTATTACTTAAATTCTTCTGCAGGTACCCCCCCGGCGGCTATGACAGACCCGAATTCAAAGGCAGAATATTACAGCTATCTCACATCCAGGTGGAAAGACGTATTGCCGTATACGTACGGCGGGAACGGGTATGACCCTGCGGGGACCAACCCTGAAACATCCTTCGTATTTCCCGGCGACCCGAACAATGATGCAGAATGGTCTATGGTTTCAGCCAATATCGACCCTTCCACGATGGACTGCCGCAACATTGCGCTGAATAATATCGGTACCTTTTCGCCCGGCGACGCAGTACGATTCGACCTGGCTTATTCCTGGCATCGCGGCAGCAGTTTGTCCAATCTCGAAAACGTCACTTTGATGCAACAACGCCTGCCGGTTTTGATAGACCTGTACAACAACAACTTCGCCGGCAGTTGCGCTGCAGTGAGTAGCGCGCATGACCCGAACGGTCTTCCCGCCCTCGACATTTATCCGAACCCTTCAGATGGCATGATACATCTTCAGTTTCCGCAACAAAGAATGGCGAAACTGGCTGTATATGATATTTCGGGTAACCTGGTGTTGTCTTATCCGAAGGAGGTTTATAATGAATTGGAAGTAGATTTGACGCGTTTACCCGCCGGCATCTATTTTTTACACGCGACGATCGGGCAGCAGGCGGTGCGGGAAAAGATCGTTTTGACAAACTGAAATTTGAAATGATAATGAAGCAATTACTTTTGCTTTGCCTGTTTTCGGCGCTGTACGCCTGTTCGGGCGAACCGAAGCAGCCATCCGCTCCATCCGGCACACCCGCCGCGACCGGCCATCCGGTTGCCGTCGCAAAGGTTTTTCAGGCGGATCGCGGCTGGGGCTACGACATATATCTTGGCGAAAAACGGTATATCCACCAGCCTTTCCGGCCGGGTATGAGCGGCAACGACGGATTCGCCACCCGGGAGGAAGCGGAGAAAGTAGCCGACTTGGTGGCGCGCAAAGTAAATGCAGGTATCATGCCGCCATCGGTAAGCCGGGAAGAAATCGACAGCCTTTTAAAGCGATAATAAACATGACACAAGCACAACCTTCGGTTCGTTTTTCTCCGGATTTGGTCCGTCGCGTCGGCCCGATCGGTGCTGTGCTGGTTGACTTTCTGGATTCGCAGGTACAGACGATCCAGGAAGACTTAGCCAAAACCTACCCCGGCATTTCGCCCCAGACCGTGCAGCGGCTGCTGAATACACTCGTCACGCTGGAAGGCACCAAACGGCCCATGCACAAGGACGATGTGCATCTGCTGCACATCGAAGCCCCGGCCATCCGCTTTTGCCTGGACCGGCTCGAAAAGGCTCGTATCCTGCGCCTGGAAGACGATCAATACGAACTTGCACACGACACGCTCGCAGGCGCTATCGCGCGCCGGCGCAGCGCCGAAGAAGTGGCTTTGCTGGAAGTCCGAAAATTGGTGAACGACCGGCGGAGCGCCTATGCCAGCACCCAAACCCTGCTCAACCGCAACGAAGTGGAACTTATCGCCAACTATGAAACGAAACTGCGCGATGAAGATGCCCTGGACGCGGAAGCCTGGCGCTTTGTGGAGGACAGCCGCCGGGAAATCAAACGGCAGCGCCGCAACCGCATATTGATGGTAAGCGTGGTGATAGCCATTTTGAGCGTCAGCGCCTTAGTCGCATGGCAGGGAAAAGTGGCGGCACAGCAATCGGAAACGCAGATGCGCGCGGAAAAAGAAAGAGCCGTCAGTGCCGAACAAAAAGCCAGGGATGCCCTGCAACAATTCGAGCAGGAACAGGGCAAGCGCAAAGAAGAAGAGCAAAAAAACGCGAAGGCGAATTACGAACGTTTCCTGGCGTTGGCCAAAGCCGCTGAAAATCGATCCGACTACACCGGGGCATTGTCTGAGTACGACAAGGCGTTGACGTTGGCCGAAACTTTGCCCGGCGTCATCCCGGACGACGGCGCCGAAGCGCGCGCCGGCCGCGCGCGTTGTGCAGGTCTGGCCAACAGCAAGGGGCTCTCCGAAAATCTGATCCGGGAAGGAAATCAACTCCTGGCTAATGGCAGCGATTTCCTGCCCGATGCATTGGTCAAATACCGCCAGGCCGAGCGGTACGACCCCAACAATCCGGCTATCCGTCGCAAAATCGAGAGCATCGAAGGGCGTCTGGAGGCCGCTTTTGCTAATCTCGTACAAGCCGGCGACGTATTCAAAAGAGCCGGCGCTTGCGAACTGGCGCTGGCCAAGTACCGGCAGGCGGCCAAAATAAAGCCGAATGACGCGGATTTGCAGCGGAAAATAAAGGAGTGCGAGAAATGACATCAACAGTTTTCGCCGATTTTTTCTTTTCTGGATGATAAATAATACCTATCGCTGAATAACAAAGTCACTAAAAATAAAAAATCATGCAACCAACTGTTTGGCAATCGAAAATATTGAACCCGCTGATATTGAACCAGGGTCGCTTGTATATCTCCCTTCCCATTTTAGTTTGCTGGGTGTTCTTGTTCTTTTCTGGTTGCGACTACCCCCGTCGCGATTTTCCCGATTTGATTGAAGTTTTCACCGTTAACATTGACTCTGTTGGCCTTACTCAGGCAACTGCTCTCGGTAAAATCACGGGCGATGAACGTGCGGGACTCTTAATGGCAGGGCATTGCTGGTCGAAAGATCAGACATTGCCTACACTCGACGATTCGCACACAACCATTCCTGCGGCTGCATTGCAGACCGATTTCCAAAGTAAAATGACCGGATTGTCGCCTCAGACCAACTATTTCGTGCGGGGTTATCTCATCGTTGACGCAGGAGGCAAGCAGGAAATAGTGTATGAATCTTCCGTCAAAAGTTTTAAGACGAGTATTTTTGACCTGAACACCATCAACTTCCTCTTCGAAGGACAAAAAGTAAAGGTGACTTCCCTTTTATCTGGCTTGTCGGGCGATACTGTTTCGGCTTATGGTCATTGTTGGTCGGACCAAAATCCTTTACCGGAGATAACTTCATCCGCTTATTCGAATTTTGGAACAATTACACAAGACACTGCTTTTGAAGAGTATATTACCGGCCTTATTATTGGGGCGACCTACTATATCCGGGCGTACGCAGTTTTTAAAAACGATACGGCATATAGCGAAGTGCGTTCCATCGTTGTAGGGAATTACTGGGTGCAACGGAAAGATTGCCCCGACGAAGACCTTCAATACTTTTTGGCTGGCTTTTGCCTGCACAATAAGATTTATGTTGTCTGCGAAAATCGCTGGTGGCGCTATAATCCCGATGACGATACCTGGACACAAATAACGAACCCACCGTTCTATCCCTTCTCTGCCACTGCATTTACCATCGGCAATGCCGCTTATGTTGTCAGCAATGGATACGACAGTCTAGGGGTCTTCGGTATTTCAGTGTTTTCCTATGATACGCTAAATATGTGGGTTGAAAAAGCAAGTTGGCCTATGCAGACTGCGGATCCAAACGTTTCTTTCGCGATTGACAGCACAGGTTATGTATATACAGGCTACGACTCTGAAATAAAGGCATATTTGCGTGAACTTTGGGCTTATTACCCGTCAGACACTACCAATGGCTACGATATTGCAGGGCGTCCGAATGGCCGGTGGGTACGCAAAACAGATTTTCCAGGACAACCTCGTATCAATGCAACAAGTTTTTCAATTGGCCGGCGCGGCTATGTAGGTTTGGGGGAGGCGTATAACTCCAATTCTGTTCATACTGTTTTTAACGATTTTTGGGAATACGACCCCGACGATTTGAGCAACGGCTTAGACGAAACCAATGAACCCAAAGGCGCCTGGAAACCCATTAAAAACATAGGCGATTATGGTCGTTCCAGTGCTTTCGGTTTTTCTATCGGCGGGTATGGATACGTGGGTGGAGGTGATAATTTCAATACCATCGATAATGTCTTCTTCACCGATTTGTTGCGTTACAACCCGCAAACCCGCGAATGGTCGGCGATGGCACCATTTCCGGATGGTATTATCCACGTCCGCGCAGTGGCGGTTTCTACTCCGGGAAGCGCCCTCCTGACTCCTGGCTCCTTTGGCAGTAATAATTATAAAAAATTTTGGGAATATATCCCGTCATTTTAACCAGCTATGTCTTATGAGCATCCGCAACGCAACAATATGCATAATGATGATATTATCCGCTGCCTGTGAAAAATGGGATTACGGACAACGAGATTTCGCAAGTGTGTTAACAACAGGCATCGGGATGGAAAATCTGAATCAGGCACATATATCAGCCCGGTTGGATGGCCTCGATGTAGACAGCAAGGTTATCCGTGCCGGCCACTGCTGGTCGGATCAAACTCCCCTACCGACCCTCTTGAATACTTCCATCACAGCAGAAGGCCCAACCGACACCATTCGCAGTGCCTTCACAAGCCTGTTGCCCGGTTTGGATCTGGGCACACAGTATTTTACACGAGCCTTCGTTGTTATTCAGAACACGAGCAGGCGCGACACTTTTTATGAAGCAACAGCCGTTTCCTTCACCACATCCAGTTTTCTTATAACGTCGTCCAGTGTTTCAATAGAAGGCAATACAGCAAAGGTTATTTCCAACATTTCGGGTTTGAAAAACAACCCTGTCACCACTTTCGGACACTGCTGGTCGTCGCAAACGACGACTCCCACTGTGACCGCCGGGGCAGATACCACCAACTTGGGAAGTTTGTATCGCGATACCACTTTTACAGACTACCTGATTGGCCTGGAACCTGCAGTGACCTATTATGTGCGGGCTTACGCCCAGTACAACGGCCAATATTATTATGGAAAAACCCTTGCAGTCTCGTTAGTAAATATCTGGATAAAGCGGAAGTCCTTTTTAACAAACGAAGTCGGCAACATGACTGCCTTCGCTTTGAAAGAAAAGATCTATTTCGGAATGGGTGGCAATAACCCCGCTTTTCGCAACGTCTGGTGGCGCTACGACCCCCAGACGGATGAATGGGAGCAAATTGAAGATTTCCCCGGCCCGCCACGCGACGAAGGTGCGGTGAGTGTCACTATCGGCGATAAAGCATATGTTGGGCTGGGGAAATTAGAATGGACAGACCCGAATGAGAAGGACACTTTTTATTACGACGATTGGTACGCCTACGATGAGTTCAACGGTTGGGTGAAGAAAGCGTCATTCGCGGGTGGCAAGCGAGCGCACGCGATAGCATTTTCCATTGGAACTATGGGGTATGTAGGTACAGGAAGAGAGTTGTTTCACCCCCTCAACACTCCAATCTATATCTATGGCTCTAGGGATAAAAATGACTTTTGGGAATACGACCCCAATGAGGACAAATGGACAAGAAAAGCCGATTTTGGAGGAACAAAACGCCGGGAAGCCGTCGGATTCGCTATCGGGAGCCGGGGCATGGTCGGTTCCGGTCGTACCGGAAGCACCACTAACCAAAATGGCCTGAACGACTTTTGGGAATATAATCCCAATGAAGACAATTGGACAAGAAAAGCTGATTTAGGAGCGTATGGTCGTTATAGCGCGTTTGCTTTTGCTATTAATTCCTTTGCTTACGTCGGCGCTGGTATTGGAGGAAACTCTTTTTTCACCGATTTTTGGAAGTACAACCCACAGTTCGACGACTGGACCACTGTTAGTACCATACCCGACGGCTTGGAGCGTTCCAGAGCCACAAGTGTGGCCACCTCCAAATACGGGTTTGTGGATTCAGGCGGGAATGGGTTCAATGTGTATGGGGAAGTACCTTTTTGGATGTTTATTCCGGAGGAATAATTTTTTTTAGTATATTTGCTGCAAATTCTCCGCCAATGAAAATCAATCTGTTCCAGTGTGCGGTGCTTTTTGCTTTCCTGTTTTTCGCGTGTGAGAAATGGGATTATAACCAGCGCTCCTTCGACGTGCCGGAAGTGCGCACGATTTCCATAGACAAAGGCAATTTTAACCGCACTGTCGCATACGGTCAAATAACCGGATTGGAACTAGGTGATGTAATACAAGCAGGACATTGCTGGTTGAATTATAATATAAATACCGATACATTTTTCGGTCCGACGCTTGCGCATGCACATACGGAATTGACGGGAGATTCTGTCAGGCAAGACGGTTCTTTCGAAAGTGAGATAATTGGTTTGAGCTCGGACAGTCTTTATTATATACTTGGATATGCGATTTATATTTTAAATGGCAAAAAGGATACAATATATGAAGAGCCCAAGCCCACAGCCAATAATTTTCTTTATCTTTTTATACCGGCGCCTTTGAATCTCAGCGCTCTCAGCGTTCGTTTGGAAGGAGAAAATGCGCGGGTGGTCAGTGCCGTTACCGGATTGACTTATGCCACCGCCGACACGTTCGGGCACTGCTGGTCGAATCAACCCGGCGATCCGCGCTGGGACGACGGCGCTTCACAATACACCAGTCACAAGTTCCTGAACAGGGATAGCGTTTTTGAGGATGTATTATCTAACTTGGGTGTTGCCCAGACTTATTACGTCCGGTCCTACGTCATGATTAAGGGGAAAACCTTTTACAGCAATACACTGAGTATTTTCGTCGGTGATTTATGGGTCAGGCACGCACAATTGAATGATGGCTGGTCTGAATCGGTTGGATTTTGCCTGAATGAAAAAATTTACATCGGGACAGGAAATAGGTTTTCTCATGTGTATGATGTCCATGCTTCCTTCATGCAGTACAATCCTGTTACAAAAAGTTGGACTCCGGCTGCTTCTTTGCCTTTCTCGACCCCGAGCTCTTCGGGACGGGGAATGGCGGTTTCTTTTGTCGTAGCGGGTAAAGCGTACGTCGGCCTTGGATGTTGCAATATCAGTTTCTGCCCTTCAAATTTCTATGCGTACGATCCCGGTCAGGACGAATGGGTCGAAAAAGCGCCTTTCCCAGGCAATCTGCGCGCAGAAGCATCGGCTTTTTCAATAGACGATAAAGGATACGTCACTTGCGGTATGGAAGGGTGTGCGTATGCTACAGATATTAATGATACGTGGTGCTATTATCCACTCGATACAAGCAACGGATTGGATGTAAATGGGGAGCCAATGGGGCGCTGGATCAAAAAAACGGATTTCACAGGTCTTCCCAGACATTCATCGGTGGCTTTTGCGATTGGCGACAAAGGCTACCTTGCAACAGGTTATTCCAATGAATTGTGGGAATACGACCCACTTGATACCACAAATGGATTGGATGAAATCAACCAGCCCAAAGGCGCCTGGAAGCGCCGTGCGGACGTGGGTTTTTTTAATCGCAATAATGCGTTGGGATTTTCAATCGGGGGATTCGGTTACATTGGGGGAGGCTATGACAGCAACGGCAATGCTCTGACCGATTGGTGGCGTTATGATCCTTTACAAAACGAATGGACGCCCATCAATTTTATCCCCGACGGACAGTTTGTAGAAGGGGTCGGCGTTTCCAATGCCGGCAGAGGTTTTGTTTACAGGCTGCAAAAGAAGGACAATGCCAATTCGTGGGAATCCCACATTTGGGAATACATACCCGTACAATGAATTGAATTTATGGGATTTGTGCAAATTATTGCCTGCTTTTTATGTGCGCTGCTCATCATAAGCTCTTGCGAAAAATGGGATTACGAGCAGAAAAATTTTCCGGAAGTGCGCACTATTGCGCTGGAGGGAGAAAGCTTGACCATTGCGATAGCTACCGGCCAAATCGCCGAAATGAAGCCGGAACAATTAATAAAAGCCGGTCATTGTTGGTCGTCCGTCAGTAATTTGCCTGCTTTAACCGACGTCAATACAAAAAGTGTAAGCGCCGCCGTATCCTATGACCTCCGGTTCGTGAGTATGTTAAGCAACCTGCTGGCTTCAGAAACTTATTATGTTCGCGCGTACCTGATATTTGAAACAAACGGCAACCAGGATACAGTGTATGAAGAGCGCGCCCAATTGTTATCAACCGGAAAGCTTGGCATTGTGACTTCCAGTGTTGTTCAGGATGGATTAAGTGCGACAGTAACCAGTATCATATATGTTCCATTCGGTGAGCATATCACCGCTTTCGGTCATTGCTGGTCGCCGGAAAATCCCGAGCCAGGTATCGGAAATGCGAATGTAAAGGAATATGGCAACTTAAATGCAGATTCCACCTTTCAAAGTGAAATCAGTCAATTGGAGGCGGATAAACACTATTATGTCCGGGCTTATGCAATACTGAATGGACAGGAATATTACGGCAATACAATCACTTTTTACACAGGCGACCTCTGGCGGAAAATGGCCGACTTGCCGAATCTCCCCAACAGAATTAAAGCCAGCGGTTTTACTTTGGACAACAAACTCTATATCGGATTAGGCGCCTCGTTCGTATCGCCTACAAGTTTCGAAACTGTTCCCCTGAACGATTGGTGGTGTTATGATCTTGGTTCGGGCAGTTGGACTCAGATAGGAGACTATCCAGGCGCAAAGCGTTATTCAGCCGTTGCTTTTGTCTTAGGCGATGTAGCGTATGTTGGTACCGGATGCGTCTTTGATTTTAATAGCGTTGTTGAAAATTACTCAGACTTTTATGCCTATTACCCCGCTTCAAATGTCTGGGTAAAAAAAGCAGATTTCCCGGATGAACGTTCTGAAGCCATTGCATTTACGCTCGGCGACCGGGGCTATGTTGGCATGGGTTCGTGGTATTTAGGTATTGGCTCTTTTATGCTAGTAAACAATGCTTTCTGGGCTTACGACCCAGATGACGCCACAATCGGAATAGATACAAATGGACAACCGCTCGGGCGTTGGATTCAAAAATCGCCATTGCCGGGAACGGGAAGGGGAGGCGCCGTCGGTTTCGCAATCGGACAATACGGCTACGTCGGATTCGGAAGAACTAAATTATTTGTGGATGGTTTCGGATGTGATTCTTGCGTAATGAACGATTTTTGGCAATACGACCCTTCCAGTACGGTTTTTGGATACGATGTACAAGGTAAGCCAAAAGGCAAGTGGGAACGCAAAGCAGACATGGGCGATTATGGCCGCTATGCCGCTTTTTCATTCAGCACAGCCACGCACGGCTATGTAGGCGGCGGTAGCGGCAACAGTGCAGAGCCTTCTTCTGGTTCGGGCGTCTTCAATGATTTGTACCAATATCATCCGCTGACGGACACCTGGAAGTTGATGAAACCTGCCGCCGGACTGAATTTTAAATTTGTCCCGGCGTTTTCAACCGCTGAAAGGGGGTATGTCATGTACACCAGCACAAGCGATACCTGTTCGTTGTGGGAGTATATTCCCCCCAAATGATATCTGCTATAAGTAAGAATCAAAACATTGACCAACCTGGACCGTTAATGCCTTAAGCAAATTAACCTATTTAGAGCCAATAAAATCTCTTTCACATGAAAACTTTGTACTTTTTGGTATCTATTGCCCTGTTTACAGCGCTCACTCACTTCTCGTGTGAGTCTTGGTCATATCCCCATTGTCAATTACGTATCCCGGACGTGCATCTCTCGACAGGTGTAAACTTGAACGGCTACGAAATTCTCATTACTGCCGACCCGCTCAGCGCGCTGCAAGGCAGAAAGGTGTGGTTTGATGGCATGGAGGCTGTAACGCGTTTCGTTGAAGATTTTGGCTTAATCGTTAAAGTGCCGGATGGTGTTTTCGGCCAGGTTGAACTTAAAATCGAAAACCCCGACTGCCCCGATATCCTTACATTCAATTTTAATGTTGTTGATAGGAGCTATTTTGACAACCTTGAGACCTTCTCCCCTCCGTTTCCTCCCGAGATAATTATACCTACCGTTCCAAGTAGTCTCCCAACATATTTAGAATTAGCTTGGCTTAGCGCCGACGATCCAGGTTATCACCTGTGGTTTATTTTGTCAAGAGACGCGATGACGGGAGAAACAACGACATTTATCAATCCTGACAGCAGCTTTGAGACGGCTACTTGCGCTTGCCTGCGAGACTACACGATATCCAATTTGCCATATGCGTCTAACCGAATAGGCGGAATAGTTGATCCATCTCATAACAATATACTGATTATCATTGACAGAACTCCTATTGGTGGAGATATTGAGGAATTTACAGGACAATTCATTGATATTAATCAAACCGTTTATGCTGACAATAGGGGCTACCTTAACTGCCCCCATCCCTGCCCTGTTTATTGGTTTAACCCACCTACAACGGGCTATATGATGCTTCTTACTTCCCGAAAAACAAGCAAACAGCTTGCCCTATTTCAATTGAAAATTTAACCCAAGTCCCTATTGGCATAAAACTTCTTTGAAATTTTTAACATCAACACCATTTTATCATGCGACTTGACGTTTACCTTTTTTACCCTTTTTATATACTCTTTCTGTTCGTTGACCTCCTCCCCGCCCAATCCCCCCAACCCCTCCAAACCCTCCGGCAGTCGGTCAGCATCGTCATCCCGCCCTCCGGCTCGGGCATCCAGGGCCAGCCTCCGCTCACAGAGACCGACCTGCGCATCACCGGCCTGCGCCTGGAAAAAGGCGAACTGGCGCTGGATTTCGAACTGCCCAACGCCCGCAAGCGCTTCGTGCCGGATGCCGATTACCGCCTGGCGCCCGGCCTCCGGCTGCCCGATGGCCGCGAACTGCGCGCGCAACCTGGCAACCTCGTACTGGAAATGGACAAGAGCAGCAACAGCAAAATATTGAAAGGCAGCGTATTATGGATGGGTTTTATGGAACAGGCCCAAATGACCGGACCGGCGGAGTTGATTTTGTCCGCCCGATTGTACGGCACCTTCGATTGTACCCGCCCGCCGGAATTCGGATTGTCGCAAAAACTGCCGTACTACCTGGTCGGTGGGGTGGGCATTGCCAGCATCGCGCTGAGTTTTCCGGTCGAAAACGACGCCGATAAAACCTACGAAAACTACCTTGAACAGGAGACCCAGGCCGAAGCCGAGCCGCTCTACAACGACGCCAACAACAAACGCCACACCTACCTCATCATGCGTTACGGCGGTGTTGCCCTCGTGCTGGCGGATGCGGCCCTGTTTTACCTGCGCTCCCGCAAATACCGCCGCGAAAAGGAAATGTTCGACCGCTTTTGCCAGCAACAAAATCAACCCCTGACCTTCGCGCCCGTCATCGATCCGGTGGGCCCGAACGGGATCGGGTCGGTAGGTATGGCGCTGCATTGGCGGTTTGGGAAATAGGGGAATGCATTTGCAGTGCGGTGCGGAAATTGATTTTTTTGAGAAAAAAATCAATTTCCGCACCGCACTGCAAATGCATTTACAAAAAATATATTCCTCTGATGAATTGATAATCAATTTTTTATCAACTCCTGCCAATCCCGCCATGAAAAAACAACTCTTATTTCTTGTCCTGCTTACAGTTCAGGTCGTCTCGCTTGCCGGGCAAGACTGTTACCCCCGCTTCATGCGGGAAGGCAAAGACGCTTTCGAACGCGAAAATTTTGAGAAGGCCAAAAACAGCTTCGAAGCGGCCCGTATCTGTACCGACCGGCCTGCCGGAGACACAGAGGCCGACCAATGGTTAGAAAAGACCATCAATGGCTACATCGCAGCCATCGAGCGCGAACGGAAAAAGGCGGAGGACAACGCTGCGCAGGCCGGTCGGAACGCCCGGGTTGCCGAGGCCGGTCGCCTGGCGCTCCTTGCCAACAATGCGATGAACCAGGACAGCAACGAACTTGCGCTGGCGCTCGCTTTTCTGGCCGTGGAAACGCTTCCGGACAATCCCGATCCTTCGGTCCGGCAAACATTTGCCGAAGCGGCATATCGCCATACGCGGCAAATCATCCGGCCGGAAGAAGTGCAGCTCAAAGACGGATATTTTCACAACTTCGTTTTCTCTGCCGATGGTTCGATCATGATGGCCTTTGCAGGCGCCGACCGGTTGTTGCTGTACGACAGGAACGCTTCGGCCGCATCCAATTGGTTTGTCCGCTTGCCGGTGGAGTGCACCGCCGCAGCCATATCGCCGGTGACGCGGTTGGTTGCAGTCGGTGGAAAAGACGGATCCATTCACTTGCTCAATACGGCGAACCGGACGATACGCACATTTTACCAAAGACCCGGAACCGTGACAAGCCTTGCCTGGTCAACGCAGGGTGAGGGACTCGCTGCCGGATACCGAGACGGCAGCATCGTAATGCTTGCATCTGAAAACACCGTTCATGCTGAAGCCGCCGCGCATACGGCGCCTGTGTACGGGCTTGCGTTTTCCCCCGACGGCAGCCTGTTGCTTTCGCGCAGCGCGGATATGAGTGTTAAATTGTGGAATATAGAACTAACTAAGCCGGTAGCCATTGCCACCGGTGATGTATACCCCGCTCATGCGGTCTTTCCTGCCAACGATCACGTGCTGATTGCCGGGTCTGACGGGCAAATGGCTTTGTGGGACGATGAAGGTCAAAACCAACGCCGGCTGGACAAGGCAGACCGGCAAATTTGTTTCACGGCATTCGACCGGGAAAAAGACAGGATCATGACGGTTTCGACCGAGCACAGTGTGCTCGTTTGGAATGCACAGGGCCGGTTGACGGAAACGGTGGAACTGTCCGGTGAGAAGATATTCGGCGCATCGCTGTCTGCCGCACCTCCCGGCTATTTGGTCACCTGTTCGGCTAAGGAACTATATCTTTGGGAGTGGCAGTCGAAATTGCTCGCTCTTCGCTTGCCCGCTCCGGCAAGCGGTATTACATCGGTCGCGATTTCCCCAGCGGGCGACCGGATCGCCATCGTCCGGCAGGACGGCGCGCTGGAATTGTTCGAATCGCCGTACTTTGCCTTCGAACGGTTGAAAACAAACCCGCCAGTGTTTTCGCCGGAGCAGAAAATTCGGTACGGAATTAAGTAAAATGGATCAATTACCCGTAATATTTCTCGCTTTCGCCAACAACCCCGCCCAACCCCTGCCCAACCTGGAGGCGGAGGGAGAATCGCTGTACCGAACCCTGACGCAGGGCGCCAATCAACTTTTTTTTCAATTGCACCGCGAATCTTTCGCCACGGTCGAAAAACTGAGCCATTATTTGCTTGAATATCAAAACCGGGTGGCGATTTTCCACTATGGCGGTCATGCAGGTCAGCAAAACCTGTTGCTGGAAGACATCGAAGCCCGTGGCGAAGGCGTGGCGGCCCTGCTGGCGCGCCAGCAAAACCTGAAATTAGTGTTCTTAAACGGCTGCAGCACGGCATCTCAGGTAACGAACCTCCTGCAGTCAGGTATACCCGCCGTCATTGCCACCCAGGCGCCGGTGGACGACGACCGTGCCAAAAATATGGCTGCGCAGTTTTATAAAGCCCTCGCTCAGGGACAGACTTTGCACGATGCTTTTGTTTTCGCTTCCGCTTATTGGCAGACACTCACCGGGCAACCCCTGCACTTCCAGCGCAGCATAGGATTTTCGGAAACAGACAGCAGCCGTTTGGCATGGGGGCTTTATGCGTCGGACAAAGCCGACCTCGACTGGAAGTTGCCGCAGATCAGCCACCGGCAACTCATCATCCGCACGATAGGCGCCGGGGAGGCCGGTAAAACGCCGGTGAACGAATTACTGACCAACGTGCTTTCCGAAGTATTGCGTCCGTTCAGTCCATCGCTGCAACTCCTGCAATTGCAGGCGACGACGGGGCAGCGCCTGGATGTCCGTTTGCTGCGGCGCGCCATTATCGACAGCTTGCCGGCGCCGTTGGGCGAACAGGTGCGCAAGTTGTTCGCCGCCGATTCGGATGCTTCCAACACGCTGTTGAGCCGGGTCTCGGTGGATCGCCTTGCACAATTGGTCCGGACCTACAATACCCTGGTGGAGATCATGGCATATACCATGCTGACCCAACTCTGGGAAGCCAGGAAGAAAAATCCCGGACTTGACATTGGTGCGGATTGTCTGCCCGAACTGTCCCGGCTTCTTACCCTCGATGCCGACGCGCAGCGCACCTACGATTACGTCAACCTCATCCGCCAGGTACGTTTTGTATTGGACGACAACCAAATCGGTTTTTTTGTAGAGGAATTCAACGATCTGAAAAACGATTTCTACGAGGATGGAGAAGCGGCCCTGGCGCATCGGTTCATGTCGGAAATGAAAAAGATACTGTACGGAGCAGACGGCAAAGTGAGTGCCGGCGATGTCGAGGTTTTTTGCCTGAACGCGGAGGAGCATCTGGCAAATCTTTTCAAAAAATTGGGTTTCCTCGCCCGTTATAAGTTCACTACGATCAAAGGCATCGAAGTAGTGAATCCGCGTCACAAGTTGCCGGCTTTCAAACACAAAAAAGTTGCGCTCGATATGGTAACCGCCGGGTATCTGGACGATGTGGAAGACCAGTCTTTTTTTACCAACGACAACTCGGTGTTGCTGCTCAAACCCGCCAACGATTACCGGGACTTTCTCAACCTCACGCCGTTCATCATCGATGAAAATGCGCTGAAAGGCGCCGACCAGTCCAAACTGTTTTTTTACACCGGTTACGACCAGGCAAAAGACAGCTATTTATACCATTTTGCTTTTGACAACAACGAAGTGCTGGAAATTTCAAACCGGCAATACCCGGACATAAAAGAGCAAATGGATGCATTTATTGAACTTATTTTTGAAAAGACCCCGTTACAGCTATTCTAATCAACCTGCCGGATCGGACAAACCTTCTAAAAAATCATTCAAATTAAATTCTTTTGACCCACCATGACGGGAGCATCGTCAGCAAGTCCTTTCAAATTCCTGGAGCCCTTCACCATCGAAGACCGGCCGTACTTCTATGGCCGGGACGATGAGATCGACAGCCTGTACCAGATGGTGTTCGAGTCCAGTCTGATCTTAGTGTACGGGCCGTCAGGCTCGGGCAAGACCAGTCTGATACAATGCGGTCTGGCCAGCCGCTTTCAAAAAACGGACTGGTTCGATGTGCCTATCCGCCGGCGCAGCGACATCAATACGGCAATCTGGCAGGAAATCCGCAAAAAAGCCGTGACCCCTATTCCGGAAAAAGCAACTTTAGCCGACGCCGTCGAATCGCTTTTCCTCGATTTTTTCAAACCGGTTTATCTGATTTTCGACCAGTTCGAGGAGTTGTATATTCTGGGAAGCAAGGAAGAACAGCAACAATTTATAGCGGAGATCAACCGCCTCATCAAAGCCGACCTCAATTGCAAGATTATTATTGTCATCCGGGAAGAATACCTCGGGCAACTCTATGAATTTGAAAAAACAGTGACGCGTCTGTTCGACAAACGGCTGCGCGTGGAGCCGATGAGTTACAGCAACGTGGACAAGGTGATCCGTGGCTCCGCCGGGCGTTTCGATATCCAACTCGACGACCCCGACCAGACGATCCGGGCGATTATCGATCAGATCAGTGATGGTAAATCGGGGGTACAGTTGTCCTACCTGCAAGTATATCTCGACAGATTATATCGGGAAGCGCTTCTATGAGTACATAGGAAACACAAAACCGGGCTATCTTCCACAAAAAGATAACCCGGTCGCCAATAAAAAAACCACCTTCGTATTACAATTCCGTCAGTTGTTCGGCGTATTCCGTTACGGGTACTTGCCCTGTTTCCTTGATGCCTTTGAATCCGTTTTCCACATTGACCAGTCTGTTGAAACCACGCGCCTGCAGAATGGAAACAGCGATCACGGAGCGGTAGCCGCCGGCACAATGGACGAGATAAGTCGCGTTGCGGTCCAGTTTGTCCATGTTGCGGTTGATGAAATCGAGCGGGAAATTTTGAGCGCCGACAACGTGTTCGGAATTGAATTCGCTTTCGCGGCGCACATCCAATACCCTGACTCCACCGGCAGCATAACGCCTGGCAAAGGCTTGCGGCGAAACGTTTTCGATGGTGTCCACCTCGTTGCCCGCTTTTTTCCAGGCTTCAAAACCGCCTTTCAGGAAACCGAGCGTGTTGTCGTAGCCTACCCGCGCGAGCCGGGTCACGGCCTCTTCTTCCCTGCCGGGTTCGGTCACCAGCAAGAGCGGTTGTTTCAGGTCGGTGATCAGGGTGCCCACCCACGAAGCGAACTGACCGTCGAGTCCGATGCTGACCGATCCGGGAATAAAACCTTTGACAAATTCAGTTTCTTTGCGGGTATCCAGCACCACGGCGCCCTCCTGCTCCACAATTTGAGCAAACTCCACCGTGGTGCGGGGCACCAGACCACGTTGCATTACCGTGTCGATGCTGTCGTAACCCATTTTATTCATCACGGCATTTTTCGGGAAATACTGCGGCGGTTCCACCAGACCGGTTACTACCTCTTTCACAAATTCGGCGCGGCTCATATCGGCCCGGAGCGCGTAGTTGAACTGTTTTTGCTGGCCGATGGTGCTTTCCGTCTCTTTGGCCATTTTTTTGCCGCAGGCGCTGCCGGCGCCGTGACCGGGATACACAATCACCTCGTCGGCCAGCGGCATGATCTTGTTGCGCAGGGAGTCGAACAGGAAACCTGCGAGGTCTTCGCGGCTCAGGTCGGTCTTCACAGCGAGGTCGGGGCGACCCACATCGCCGATGAAGAGCGTGTCGCCGGTAAACACCGCGTAATCCTTGCCGTTTTCATCGCGCAGCAAAAAGCTCGAACTTTCCATCGTGTGTCCCGGCGTGTGCAGCACTTTGATGCTGGCTTTGCCCACTTTCAGCACCTCGCCGTCGGTGGCGATGTGCGCTTTGAAATTGGGCTGTGCTGTCGGGCCGAACACGATGGTAGCGCCCGTTTTTTTCGCCAGATCGATGTGCCCGCTCACAAAATCAGCGTGGAAGTGGGTTTCAAGAATGTATTTGATGGTAGCGCCGTCCTGTTTGGCACGGTCAACGTACGGTTGCGTTTCGCGGAGGGGATCGATGATGACCGCCTCGCCTTCACTTTCGATGTAGTAAGCGGCTTCTGCCAGGCAACCGGTATATAATTGTTCGACTTTCATGTGTGTGTGAGATGTATAGTTGGTGAACAAATGTGTATAGTCTGTTGAGCGGGTTGATAAAGTTGTAATGATTGAGTGCACTTGATTTTAAAATCACTGTAATCCGGTTCCGTTCAAAACAACTTTACATTGACTTCAACAGTACAAAAGTAGGAGTGCGGAACATAGAATACTAATGACCATAATCATCTAAAAGGATGACCGGGATGATTGGAAAACTGAGATAAATGTTTATGTAAAATGAAGTAGTACAACCTGAACTTTGAAAAATACCATTGATAGAAATTAAATAGTATGAATAGTGCATAAAAATACAGAAATTGTGCAACCAACCGGGTTTGTGTCAGCGATTCTCAGTCTGCAAGAGGTGTCATCTTTTGAGGAACGAAAAAGGTGACATCTCGGCTTGTTTTTGAGATTTCACCCACTCCTGCGTCGTGGATGACACTTCAAAAACCGGAATGCCCCTTCAAACCGAGAATCGCTGGGTTTGTGTGAATAAAAAAAGGTTCGCCTCTTGCGAGGCGAACCCATTTTCCGACTTATAGTTTGTTCATTCCTTCACTTTAAACCAATTCCTTCTTTGCTAAGTAAAAATCCACCATGTCGTACTTGCTGGCTAAGCGCTCTTCGAGTTCGACCATCGTTTTGGGTGGCGGTACAATGACTTTCTCTCCTTTTTTCCAGTTGAGCGGCATCGCACATTTGTATTCATCGGCCGTTTGCAGGGCTTCCAGCGCCCGTTTTATTTCCTCCATGTTTCGGCCCACATTGAGCGGGTAATACATGATCAGGCGGATTTTTTTGGAAGGGTCGATAAAGAAGACCGCGCGCACGGCGGCTGTTTCACTTTCGCCGGGCTGGAGCATTCCGTACAATTTGGACACGCTCATGTCGATGTCGGCCACGATCGGGAAGTTGAACAAGACTCCCGTTTTTTCGCGTACATTATTGACCCAGGCGATGTGGGCATGAATGCTGTCGATACTCAACCCCATGAGGGTGGTGTTGCGGGCATCGAAAAATGCTTTGTTTTGTGCAAAGCCGGTCATCTCGGTCGTACATACCGGCGTGAAGTCGGCGGGATGGGAAAAAAAGATAGCCCACTTTCCTTCGATGTACTGGTGAAAATCCAGTTTTCCGAAAGTGGTCATGGTATTGAAATTGGGAGCCATGTCGCCGATGCGCGGCATAGCGTATGTTGGTTCGGTATTCATAAGAAAATGCGTTTTATTTAATTAGTACAAAGATAACGGGATATAATGCCCCGCGTTTTGCACTTTTCAACGCATTGATGGCACTATGCAGGGAATACTAAAAACCAGCCTTGATATAGGCCCAGCCTTCCTCCTGCCGCTCCACGATTTCTGCCAGACCCACCGGCACAAAACCGGATTCGGCGACGATCTGCGACTTCTCTAATTTCTGCTGTTTCAGGGTGTTTTCACAGGCGGAAAACTGTACTCCCTTCATTTTCAAAGCGGTGATTTCGGGTTGCACGTTTGTTTTGTCTTTCAGCAACATCCCGATGCCTTTGTTGTGCACCACCACTTCGATTTGGGCTGTGGGCCAATGGGCCAGCACATTGTTCAGTTGTTTGGTAAGTGCGCGATGGGCGGCTGTGTCGGGCGAAGTGAGTTGGAAAACGATGCGGTGGGGNNAAACGATGCGGTGGGGTTTCTTTTCATCAGAAACACTGGTCCCCGGAGTGTTTTTTTGGGAAAAAGCCAGCGCGCCGACTATCAAAAGTGCTGCGGCTGCGCCGATTGTGTATTGGGAAAAAGCGCTCATTTATTTGACATGCTGTTTTTAGACTCGTGATACAATGGTTGTGATTTTTCAAAAATTACCTTATTTTTGTGCAAAAATAGATAATATGGGCGGCTTGAATTTAGATTTGAACAAAAAATACACCTACGCCGACTACCTTAAATGGACCTTTGAAGAAACGGTTGAACTCATCAAAGGACGTATCTTTCCGATGGCTGCACCTTTATCCAACCATCAGGATTCTACCGGAAATTTGTTCAATATCTTTAAAAATTATCTGAAGGAACGCCCATGTAAAGTATATACTGCTCCGTTTGACGTCAGATTGCCCAAACCCTTGTCCCAACGGCAATCTGATCGGGATATCGAGACTGTGATACAACCCGATATCAGTGTTATCTGTGATCTTAAAAAAATTGACCGGCGCGGATGTCTTGGTGCGCCCGATTTGATTGTTGAAGTGCTGTCAAAAAGCACAGCGGCAAAAGATATTAAGGATAAATTTGAGGTTTATGAGGAATCGGGCGTTCGTGAATATTGGATCGTGGGAGTAGAAGACCGGACCGTTAATGTTTTCCGGCTTAGTGCAGAAAGCCGGTATGTGCCCGACCAAAGACCCTACGTATCCGGCGATGTCATCCGGGTAGGAATTTTTGACCACTTCTCTGTCGCAGTCGACGATATTTTCGAAGGTCTTTTGGATTTTGGAAACTGATTTTCAACAGCGTAACATTACTTGCTGCTGATAGCTCCCTTCTGTTTCTTCAACTCCGTAATCTTATCTTTTATTGGCTGGAACGGCCCATACTTATGCTGTTTTTCCGAAAACCCGTCGGCGTAAGGACCGAACGGATGATCGACGGGTTTGCCCAGCAGATTCGGCCAGTCAGCGCTTAAATCCTTGTCGGGGCGCGGCTGCGAATTGACAAAAGCCGCTACATCCCAGCATTCTTCGTCGCTGAGTTGGGGATTCTGATACGTGGCGCCAAAGGGCATGTTGTACTTCACATAACCGGCAAAGCGGGAAATCCGGTACAGACCCGCGCCGATGTTGTAACTATGGTCTCCCCACAGGGGTGGATATGTATAAGTTTTGCCGTCGGCAGCCGCCACACCCTGCCCGTCGGGCGCGTGGCAACTGGCGCATTTTGCTGCGTAGACTTGTTTGCCCTTCACCGGGTCGGCGGCGCGACTGAGGTAGGGCAGGGCAACAATACCCGCCCCGTTGGGCACCTCGTTTTTCGGCACTTCGCGGCCCAGCCAATTGATATACTGCATCATCGCCTGCATTTCGCGGCTGTCGGGCGGCAATGTTTGTCCGTCGAGGCTGCGCTCCATACAATCGCTCACACGTTTGTACAGGTCTTCCTCGGCGCCGCTGCGTTCGCGGAATTTGGGATAGGTGCTGGCCACTGCTCCGTAGTTGTTACCCCATATCTTGTTGCCGGCGTCGAGGTGGCAGTTTTGGCAGTTCATGCCGTTGGTAATTTTCGCCACGCTTCCTTTCGGACCGAGGTAGGCAGCGGTGTTGGCGATCAACTCGCGCCCGTAGCGTATGAGTTCGCCGGTGTCGTTTTGAGGCGCGTAAGTCGCGTCAGGGCCTTTCCACAGCGAGAGTTGATTGGCTACGGCGAGTGTCATGCTGTCCGGCTCGGTTTTGAGGTCGATGGCGTAAGGGCTTGGCTTGCCGCCTGACTTGAACCAGGTCTCCGGACTCCAATCGGGCCAACTGTCGGTCAAAGTGAGGACGACGCCGAGAAACATCGCGATCGCCATGATTACGTTCAGCGCTACCGCAATGTTGAGACTGCGGCGGAGCTGTTCGATGGTGTGTTTTTCGTGGCTCATTTTTGAAATAATTTGATGATAATCAGCCGTAAAAGCAGCAGCCACGGCAAACCGTGGAACGCCAGATCAAACCAGTCCATCGGCTTCATACCGATGGCGCCTCCTGCCACCCAACGGAGCTTGCCCAGGATGTGTGGCTCCGGCACAAAGGGCGCCAGGCCAAGGGTCAGGCAGGTGAGCAGAATTAATTTCCAATCATCGAGGACTTTCATGGCTTTTATTTGATGGTTGCCAGCACACTTTTCAACGTCGCTTTGCTCTGCACACCCGATTCCCGCCATTGCAATTTCCCGTCTTTAAAAATCATGATGGTCGGGATACTGCGCACATTGTATTGAGCGGCAAGGTTTTGATTTTGGTCTACATCAATTTTATAAACCCGGACTTTCTCTCCCATATCGGATTTTAAATCTTCCAAAATGGGCGTCACCATGCGGCAGGGGCCGCACCAGGTGGCGAAAAAGTCGATGATGGTGGGTGTTTGGGAAGCGATGAGGTCTTGAAATGAAGTCTTCATGAATATTTGAATTATTGTTTGATGGTTTGACAATGCGCGATGATTTTACCCTGTCCGGTCAACAGAATGGTGTAGGCCCCTTTGGGGAACCATTTGAGTGTGACAGGCACCAGGTGTTGCCCGGGTTGGTATTCCTGTTCGGGTATTTTCAGTACTTTTTTTCCGTTGGCGTCGAGGATTTGTATGGCGACCGTTTGCCGCTCGGTGGTTTCAAAAGAAATCTGCAATTCATCGCGGAACGGGTTGGGTATAGCGACGACATGCAGGAGATTGTCAGGCGCTTCCGGCTTGATAGAACTTGACGCGTTTTTCACAAGAAATACTTTGAAAAGCCGGTTGGCGGCCACACTTTCCGTGCCGGTGTTGATGAAAAAGATATTCGGCTGACTGCTCTGAATGCCGCCAAGAATATAGCCGACCAGCGCGGTATCGGAAGCGATCTCATCGAGTCGGACCACCCCGTTGTCGTAACGCGGTGCATCGGGGTGCGCTACAAATTCCGCACTCGCTCCGGTCAGGTAGGGCATTTCGCCGATTTTTACTTCGGTCATAAGGCCATCGGAAAAACGCGTCACCAGGCTGATGGTTTTGACGAACGGAACATTTTCATCATCGATGAGGAAGCCCGTAACGTCATCCACCTGAAACTGGCTGATACCGCCAAAAAAAATCGTATGCATCTGATTTTCAGCAGCATTGTAGAGCGGCAAGTGGGCGGTATGATATTGATTGAGGTGCTGATTGAAGGTGTTGTTCACTGCAAAACCCGTACTATCCACGTCCACAGTATTGAGCCAGGGAAGATCTTGTCCGTATTGAAAGACGCCCGAAAACATGGTAAATCCGTACCTGCCGTCGGGGAATATCTGCGGCACCATGTTGTAATCGCGGCGATGCAGGTGTTGGGTATCGCGCCAGGCTTCATAGCCCGTCAGCGTGAGTGTGCTGCCGTTGTCTTCGATTTTGAAGCGACGGATTTCGTTGGTGTATTCCTGGAAAAAGCCCGGGCCGTGATCGGGTCCCATCGGGTTGTATCGACCGATAAAATTCTGGCCGCCGGCGAGGTAAAAATAGTCGCCGAGCAAGTCGAGGTAACCGCCGGTCACCTGAACGCGCATATCTTGTATCTGCCGGAAATGGGGAGGCAGCGGCTGGTTGTTGATAATGGCAGATATCGCCCCTTCCACGTCCACGGCAGTCAGGTATGGGAACGTGATGTGGTCGCCGGCGGTGTTGGAATAGCCGTAACCGCCGGTGATATACAGTGTGTTGCCCCTTTGCCGGAATTGCATGTTGGTGGTTTGCAGTTGTTCGGCTATGGTGACGGGCAGCGCACTGAGCGGCTTCGACCAGACCGTTTGGGATACCGGGTCGAGCACGTACACATTGTTGTTCATTCCGGCCACATCGAAGGCTGCAAAAGGCTGGCGACGATGCAAGCCGTCTTTCCGCCCGCCGATAACGAGCCATTTGCCGCCGGCTTCGCCGATGACGTAGGCTTGCAGGCCGGGCAGATTGGGTATCGGGAGTTCTTCCAGAACTACCCTCAAGTTGGGTGAAGATTGGCCGATGAGGCTACCTCCAACCCAACTCATGATTGCTAATATTGCGAGTAAGTGTTTCATGGATTTTTTTACCTGAAATCATATTTTACCCCCGTCACCTGCGTCAGCAAAGTCGCCGGAGCATCTAATGCTTTTGCAGCGCCGTGGGGCGTGGGTGTGACGGGCGAATTGGCCGCCAGATAATCGCGCATCGTCTGGTGGAGGGTGAACGGTGTGTTTTTTCCTTCTTTCACATTGGGGATGCGACACAACATGGTCTCCGGGTCGCCGTCGCGTTCGCAGGCGCAGACGGTGTAGGTGCGCGCCGGGTCGAGCGCCTGCCCTGCGACCGTGACTTTTTTCACCCGTTTGCCCTGCTCGCCGAAGGCCAGGAATTCGACTTCCATGCCCTTGAACTTCACCACCCAGCCGCCGAAACGTTTGGAAGCGTCTTTGGCGAACACGTTGTTGAGTTCTTTTTCGAGCCAGTCGAGCAGTTGCTGCCCGGTCACTTTGGCCGTGCGTACGGCAGAATCCACCGGCAGCATATCGAAAATATAACCTTCTGTGATGGGGGCCAATCCGTCGGGGCCCACGTTGCGGGGCGGGCAAAAACGGAAACCGTTGGACAACACGATGTCGGTGTCGACGCGCCAGTCGAGCGCATCGAGTATCATGGTATCGATCGTATTTTCAATCACGAAGTAGCGATAAAGCGGCACTGTGCTGTACCCGTGTATTTTGTTGATGTCGGCGGTGAACGGCTCTTCCAACGCATTGACTAATTTTTCGACCGCCGGTTTGGGTTTGTATTTTTTCGCGTCCACTTCGAGCAGTTCGTAGCGTTCGCCAACTATTTTGCCGTCCTTTATTTCCAGGTCGAGCCTACCGACGAAAGAGCCGAAAGCGCCGGGTTCCACTACTTTGGCGTATTTGCACTCGATCGGTTCGCGGACGCGTTCGTGCGTGTCGCCGCCGAAAATGTAATCCACACCTTCGCATTCCGGCAGATTCGCTAAGTAGATTTGCTGCGAAAGCCCGAGGTGCGCCACGATGATGACGTAGTCGCATTGTTCCTGTTCGCGCAGCACTTTCACCCATGGCGCGAGGCTTTCTTCGGGTTTGGTGTAGATGATGCCTTTCGAGTAATTGGGCGACTGACGCAACGGCACAAGGTGGTCGGTAAGGCCGATGAAACCGATTTTTACGCCCAACTTCGACCAGGTGTGGTAGGGCGGAAATATGAGATCGCCTTTTTTGCCGTCGCCAAGGTCGTGGTACATATTCGCGCACACTTTCGGCGCTTCGAGGCCGCCGAGCAGGGTTTGCATCGCTTTTTTTCCATAAATCACCTCCCAGTTGCCCGGCAAATAGAGATCGTAACCCAATGCATCGAGGATGGGCACGAATGCCTTGCCGGTCGTTTTGATCGATAGTTCGCTGCCCTGAAACATGTCGCCCGTGTCGATCGTGAAAGTGTTGGGGTTTTGTTTCCTGATCTTGTCGAGCATGGTGGCGAGCTGGGCATAACCCGCCGTTTTGCGAAACACCATCTTGCCGTTTTCCCAAAACATCTCGTCGTGCGGGTGGATCTGGCAGTGCACGTCGGTGGTTTGCAGGAGGGTGAGGGTGCCGGATTGCGGCGCTTCAAAGTCGTCAGCGACCGAAGGGAGCGTACCGTCGGTCGGGATAGCAGTGGCAGTAGCAGTAGCAGTAGCAGCCAGCGGCGACAGCGAGGCGCCGATGCCTGTCAAAATGGTATTGCGGAGGAAATCCCGGCGTTTAAAAGACATATCTGAGGGTGCTTTTGTGCAAAGATAGTGGTGGATGCGTTGGCAGTTTGGTGACCAATGTCACCGAGTGGAAAAACTTTTCATATCTAAAACAGATTTCTTTTTATTCCGATCAGGCTGTCCTTATTAAATACATAATATCTGAAGTAGTCTTCTTCTTTACTTATTTTCCTGCTTTTTGTTAATTCCCGTGAAAATAGTTTTACATATTTATTGCAGTAGTCCGTTTTATAGTATTGATGATTGATGGAAAAAAGCGATAACGCGGCGTTGTTTTGCGCATCGATTTTTTCTAAATCATAATACTCCGTTATTACGTAGAGGTTATAATTATTCCGGTCGCAATAATTTTGTGCTGCATCTAATAAAACGCAACTTTTGGAGCTGCAATTGGGCTCCCAGAAATAAACGATGGTTGAGTCGTTGTTTTGGAGGCAATTCAACAAGTGGTTTGCCGTAATTGCGTATATTTTTTTGTCGTTCTTTAAATTGCATACATCGAGGCCGTCTTCTGCAAATACTATATTTTGCTTCTGATCAGAGTTGATCTTTTTGTAACCACTATAAAAACCCGGTGTATTGGTGATGAAACAACCGGCAGATAAAAAAAGAAAAAGAAACAGGAGTGGTGTTTTTGTCATTTGTTGAGTGTTAAGGCAGTTCGAAGATATAAAGTTTCCAGGCAATGTTGGTTAATTCAAAGACCTGCGGCGGCGGCAAGGACGCCAGGTAGCCTGTCATTTGTGCCGGTGGAGCACCCGCGCCGATGTACACCCAAAACCGGGCGTCTTCTTCCTTATGAAGCCGCCCGATGACTTCGGGTCGTAAAGCCGCTTCCTCGACCGACCAACCCCTGCGGCGGGCGCGGTACAGGATTTTTGGATTCCGGCAGTCCATTTGCCCGCAGGTCACGATGACCAGCGCTGTGTCCGGGGTATTTTGCCGGATCAATTGACCTGCTTCTACGTGTTCAAGTGCCACTTTGAAATACGCTTTTTCGGTGTAAGTAATATTGGCCGCTGCCAATAACCCGAAAAACAGGTACAACCTTTTGGGTTTTCCGGCGGCGGCTGTTTGCAAGCCGCGGGCGCAGAGGACGGCCATCGGCGCCAGCAAGGGAATCTGATAATAATTGTGGACAAAATTGAGGTTGAAAAAAATCAGCACATATACCGCCAGTCCCAACATCCAGAAAAGCAACAGACGAAAATTGGGTAATCGATGCAGTTTGAACCACCCCAACAGGAAAAAGACGAAGCCCCCGACGCCCGCTACCTCCAGCACACCCCGCTGCAACAGGACCCACCACGGATACAGCGACAAACGCTGGTCGATCGAGCCGAAATACCAGCCGGCGCTTTGGGTCATTTTTCTATAATGCAGGATATAATTCAAATCCGGCGCAGCGCTGTTGATGACGTTTACATGATGCTGCCAAAGCAAAAAAGCAACCGCCGGCAGCAAGTAAAATCCTCCTGTTCGTATGGTCCACCCCAACGCCTTTTGCCGGATCGAAAAATACAACATCGGCAAGGCGAAAACGAACACATAAGGCGCTTTGATGGCAACAGCCGGCGCCGCAGCGAGACTACTGAGCAGGATGTATTCCCTTCGCCTGTTTTTTACCCCGATGAGGTAATAATAAAACATGGCATGGGCCAGGAGGATGGCTGAAAAGTCGATGTGAATGGCCCTGGAATAAAAAATACTCAGGGGCAATGCAAGGTAAATCAGGGTAGCCAGCCGCGCCGTTTGCCGGCCAAATAGCAAGTCCGTGATCTTATAAAAATAATACAGCGCGCCAGTGAAAAAACACAAAAAGATAAACCGCGCCAGGGGTACACATTCGCCGGTTACCCGGTAAGCCAAAGCCACAATCGCTTCGGGCAACGGAAATTCCAGGGCAAGTGTGTCCTTCGCTCCCATCCAGCAAACTGCGGGATGCAACAGGTCGATCCCGTTTTGGTAAAAATCCCGGATGTAGTGGGCCGTGTCGCATTGCCGCCAGTCGTGCGGCGCGTCGATCTCCGGGCCGAAGTGCCACAACCGCAGCAACAGGAGCAGGATGATTGCCCCAACAAAATAAGATTTGTTGAGCATTTACGATAGTATTAATGGCGACAATTTAATTACTCACGTTACACATTGGCAGGCTGAGAACACCGAAATGACTGACACCACCGATACCACCGAAAGTAGCAGTCGTTTCAAGTTTGGGTAAAAAAGCGATGGCCGGCAAAAATAGTCGGTGGTATCGGTGGTGTCAGTCATTTCGGTGTTCCCTTTGTCGTGTGCGTAACATCAGTTAATTACTATTCAATGCTCTATTTTCCATAAACAAAGCGACTTATCTGCAAAAGCGCCGTTCTCTTCGGTACACCCTTCGTTCAGGCAGGCCAAAGGTTCGGGGAAGAAAAACGGGGCCAGTTGCAGGTTGAGCGTTCGCCAGTAGCCTGTCTGGACATCCTCGTTTTTTTTCGTGTCCGGAAAGGATGTGGTGAGCAGGTAAGTGATGTTGCTTTTTTTGAGATTGGCCAAAGTCTGTTCGATGTGCGCCAGCGAAAAATGCACCAGGCAGTCGCGCACCAGGATACAATCGGCATCGGGCAAAGCGTCGGTGAGCAGGTCGAGGCGGCGGAACGTCCGGTGGGCATCGCCGTATTTCGCCTGATTTTGTGCCACCAATGCTTCCACGATGTCGCCGCCGGTGTAACGGATATCCTGCAAATCAACGTGTTGCATCCAGTTAAAGTCGCCGCAGGGCAGGTCGAGCAGCGAGCGGATGCCGTATTGGCGCAGCAGCGCCGGCAGTGCGGTCCGCAGCACAGCCGTTTGGCTCAGTTCGGCGCCACGGCCCGAGACGGATTCTTTGCTCCGCCAGTAGCGGTTGTGAAAAGTCTCGGTGAATATTTCCGCGACCGTTTTTGCGGCGAAGTTCTGTTGAGCGATGGATCGTCTATATCGCCAGGCGCGGTAACGGTGGATCAATTTTTTAAGCATTACCACTCAAAACGTTTGTTTTTTCTCTATTTGAGGCAATGCTTCATCAATGCGTTTTGCCAATTCAGGAAGTTTGATCGTTGGCACGGCAGGGAATAAATGATGCTCCACTTGTTGGTCCCGAGCGAATTGTGAAAACCATTGTGCACTTGCCGTAAACCCGTCAAAAAGAAAAATGCCGAAAACGGCAGGGCTAAAATGTAATAACCGAAGTAGGCCAGGGTCAGGGAGATCAGAAACCAGGGAATTGTCAGGTTGTTTTCAATGAGCATTTCCCTGAAAGTCAGGTTTCTTAAGTCTTTCCATTCTACTTTTTTGAGTATTTCGTGGTGTGTCATTTTGGGTGGTTGATTGTTTGAACGTGAGCACTGGCTAAGTGGCCGCGCTTAGTCGGCCATGTGAGACAGTGCATTGTTAGCACTATTATTATTTTTTATGCCGCAAGCGGGTGCTAAATTATTAATTATGTATCAGATATAGGTAGGTTTTCTTTTGTATTTTCTCCTATTCGGATATTGGTCAAAATCGGGAAACAATCTTTCGGGCGGATGTCCTGAACCAAACCTACCACGCCTACCCGCTGCCCACCAAAATCCGCTGAAAATCAGTGTTTTATTTGACATCACGGTCAGTATTTTTCAAACCAGAAAACCGATCATTCGGGCGAATCCCTTGAACCAAGCCTGTTTCGCCTACTCGTTGCTCTCCAAAATCTGTTGAAACTCAATATTTATCGCACTCGTCGCGGTCACATGCTCGTTTGGCTTGCCGCGCTTGACTACCCCTCTCACTAGCGCTAACGGTTAGTGCAGAAGATTTAGCCTGCGAGTAGGCGGCCATATCCGTTCTGCACATTGTTAGCACTATTTTATTAATATAAATCAGAGATTAAATGAAATTCAATTGTGCCATTAAGGTCAACGTTGATGTACTCATTATTCTCACTTAATTCAACAACTTCAAAGTTCATTCCAGTCCAAACAACTTGATTGTCTTTGCTAGCCCGTGTTTCAACTTTGTTTGAGAACTGTCCTGAATTATTAAATACAACGGGATTCCAATTAGTTTGAATGTTAAGTTGAGAGGCTAAAAAGAGAGCACAATCTTTTGCACATTCCATAAAATCTTTTTTTCCATGTGTTGCGTGGTTTATCGTTATTATATTCCTTAAAAAACGTAATAAAACTACCGCTTCAAATTTCCTTTCGTACCTGGATGCAGTAGATATTGTACAAATTCTAGACGGATTGTCTCGTCCCCCATGTTTTTTTGTATCCGCTAAATCTGAAATTATATAATAACTATCTGACAAAGGGTTTAAATCTTTTGATTTTAGGCCCCCGTTTGCTTCAGATAGATGCTTCAAGGATATGGCTAAGGCATTCGCTCTATTTGTGAATAATGAGTGTTGGGGACTCACTGAACAATGTTTGCTCAACTCTTTATTTAGGTCTTCCCAAGGTCTGATAATTTCGGTAGTGAATTTTAAAATCAATTCTTGTTCTTTAGTCATATTTCTGAGATATAAAATGGTGTGAATTTTATACCTTATCTTGTTATTAGTGCTAACTGCCGCACTACCGCCCTCTAACGAATAATCAAAAGGCGACGTGCAGATTCCGATTAGTCGTCCGGTGCGTTTATGCCCGCAATATTCGAACACGCCCCTGCTACTGACTTGACGTCGATAGCAGGGGCGTAAATCATCCTGGCAGGAGCATTTGTCTCATTGTGATTTCGCTTTGGCGCGCCGAAAGTTAACGGGTGTTCGGGTAACGACAAAGGAAAATGCTCAAATACTCAAATTGCCGATGCGACTTTTTGTTTTAGCCCGACCCTTCTCTCACCACTTTCAAATCCGAACCTCCTCCGCCGTCACCACATTCCCCCCGCTTTTCCGAAACTCCTCCGGTGTCACCCCCGTGTATTTCTTGAAAAAACGGCTGAAATAAGCGTTGTCCTTAAAGTCGAGTTGGTAACCGACCTCGGCGATGGAGTACCCGGCGTTGACCAGCATGCGTTTGGCTTCGAGCAGCACGCGGTCGCGGATGAGTTCGCCGGCGGCTTTGCCCGTGGCGGCGTTGCAGATGGCGTTGAGGTGGTTGGGCGTGAGGTACATCAGGTCGGCGTAGTCCTTCGGCAGGCGCAGGGTGCGGTAGTGCTGCTCGATGAGTTTCCGGTAGCTGCGCAGCACGGTCTGGTTGTGTTTCGAGATATGATCGGTGGAAGTGGTCTCGATGCTGCGGGCGATGTGGATGAGCAGTTGCAACAGCAAAGCCCGCATGAGGTCGTTTTTGAACTCACCGTGGTAGGTCCGGTATTCGTCCCACGTTTGTTGCAAATGGCTTTCCAGCGTTTTTACGACCTGCGCCGGCGGATGGCTCACCACCTGCCCGTTGAGGTTGTTGAACATCGGAAAATCATACAGGAAGTGGGTGTTGTGGCACATCGAGGTGATGAACGATTCGTTGAAATTGACCAGAAAACCGTCGGTGTCCGGTTCGAATTCCCAACTGTGTACCTGCCCCGGCATCATGCAATACAGCTGCCCCGGCTTCACTTCATATTGCTGAAAATCAATGCTGTGCCGCCCACCGCCCGCCGTGAACAGCACGATCTGAAAAAAGTCGTGCCGGTGCGGGAATACCAAACCTGCATGGTCTCTTACAAATTCGGCCAGGCCTGTCACCACAAATTCCGACATGCAGCGGTCGGCGCCGAGCAGGTTGCAAATGCTGTAGGTAGGGATACGCATCGTAATAAAGAGGTTGTTGGTTGCTGGTTTTTGGTTGCTGGTTTCTGGTTTCTGGTTGCTGGTTTCTGGTTGCGAAGGCCCCTGATTGGATGAAACGAAACCAGTAACCAGTAAGAGGGTGTTCGAGGGTGTTCAAAGGGAATGTTCGGGAATGTTCAGAAAAGTGTGTCACACTTGGGATCGTTCAGAATTTTGCACTTCATTTGATCTAAAATATTTAAAGTCAAATACTTATAAATTTTTGACACAAGTTTTTGAACAAACCTTCACATTTCTGAACATTCCCACCAGCAACCAGTAACCAGCAACCAGAAACCAGAAACCAGCAACCAGAAACCAGCAACCAGCAACCTATTTTTTAAAAGGTTCCACCACCTGCCCCAAAAAACCGTGCGGGTATTGCTCCACCTCGGGAAATCCCAGTTCGATGTCGCGCCCGTCGCGGGGCATCCAGACCGACCCGGCCAGGTAGTCCCAGATGCTCAGTGAAATGCCGTAATTGACGCCGTAACGCCCTTCCGGCAGTTCTTTCGAGTGGTGCCAGATGTGCATTTGCGGGCTGTTGAAAAGGTATTTCAGCGGACCGAGCGGCAGATAAAAATTAGCGTGGTTGAGATGCCCGATGGTCAGCGCGAACAAATGCACAATGATAAAATCCTGGATGCCGAAGCCGATCATGGCCAGCGGCAGGTATTCGAGGGTGCGATATACGACGTTCTCCATAAAGTGGTAACGCAGGTGCGCGGCAAAACCCATCTGCTGCACGGAGTGGTGCACCTTGTGGAATTCCCACAATCGCGGCACCCGGTGGAGCAGACGGTGGACATTCCATTGCACAAAATCGCGCACCAGAAACAACAGGAGCATTTGCGCCCAGCCGGGCCAGGTCGCTACGTTCAGCGCGACGAGGTTGCGGATGCCGAATACGTTGCCCAGCAGATCATTGAAGGCTTCTGCGACCACATAGGACAGAGCAGCGTAGCCGATCAGCGAAAACAGGAACACGTTGAAGAACATGTAAAACGCATCCAGCCAGAAATCCTGCCGGAGCCGCGGCTGGTTTTTGCGCCAGGGGAACAACAGTTCGAGCGTATACACCACCAGCGAAATGCCGATAAGCCAGTAGAAAAAATTGCCCCAATGCGGGTGCAAAACGGTGTCCCACAGATAGCGGGCATAACCGGTAAAGTTATTGAGGAATATTTCCCGGTAGTTCATTTTAGTTGCTTACTTTTTTGCCAGCATCTTTCCAGGCGTCCATACCTCCGTCGAGGTCATACACTTTTGTGAAACCCGATTTTTTGAGTTGTTCGGCAGCGGCTCCACTTCGGCCCCCCACCGCACAGTAGACCATGACAGGCCGTTTTTTATCCAACTTGCCTATTTTTTGAGCGAAATCGGTGGCATAGAAATCGTAATTCACCGCGCCTTCGATATGGCCGCCGGCATATTCGCCGGGCGTACGCACATCCACCAACTGGACGGTTTTGTCGGTCTTCAGCATTTTTTCAAATGCATCGGTATTGAGCAAGCCGGATTGTGCGCTCGCATTGAAGGAAAGTCCGGCAAGCAAAAGCAGCAACAGAAATGATTTTTGCATGATTGTGCAGTTTTAATGTTTAAGGTAAAAAGTACCATAAATGCACGGCAAAATTACCGGAATGAAGCCTTGGATGTATGTAACCGATGTTACCAAGCGCACAAATGTGGGCGTTTCGAAAGTACTTGAAAATTGGTCATTGGACATTGAAAATTGGACATTATTAAATTTTATATTTTTAAATTACTAATTTTAAATTTTTTAAAGATAAAATGTTCAATGTACAATGCCCAATTTTCAATGTCCAATGACTTACGAGACACTCTCTTTTACACAACCCTGAAAAACACCATCAAGCCCTTCCGGTCAGGATACGATTCCAGTACAACCACGGCAGCACGTATTTTTTCAATATCCACATCGTCCAGCGTGGCACGGCCTGGTCGAAGGGGAAAGTCATCTTGGGTGTGTTCGAGTAGTCGAATTCGGCCAGCATCAGTTTGCCATACTCCGTCGGGATGGGGCAGGCACTGTACCCGTCGTATTGCGCTGCCGGTTGTTGCCGGGCGAGCAGCGACAGGATGTTTTTCACCACCACCGGCACCTGTTTACGGATGGCCGCGCCGGTTTTGGAACAAGGCGCATTGGTGCAGTCGCCGCAGGCAAAAATGTTGGGAAAGCGACTGTGCTGCATGGTATTTTTGTTGATTTCGACGTAACCCAGCGGGTTGCTCGCATCCGCCAGCGGGCTGTTTTTGATAAAATCGGGTGCGCTTTGCGGCGGCACCGCATGACACAGATCGAATTGCATTTCCTTGCGCACGGGGTTGCCTTGTTCGTCTTTCATTTCGTAATAAACCGTCTTTTTGTCGCCGTCTATTTCGACCGTGTTGGCGCTGAAATGCGTGTGGATATTGTTTCGGGTCACGACGTTTTTCAACGTTTCAGCGTATTCTTTCACCGCGAAAATAGCGCCCGCGCCCGAAATGTAATGCACGTCGCATTTGTCCAGAATACCCTGTTTGCGCCAGTAGTCGCAGGCCAAATACATGATTTTATGGGGCGCGCCACCACATTTGACGGGCGTAACGGGATTGGTGAACACCGCCGTACCGCCTTTAAAATTTTTGATCAGTTCCCAGGTGTAAGGCGCCACAGCGAAGGAATAATTGCTGGATACGTTGTTTTTGCCCAAGGTATCTTTAAAACCCTTGATTTTGCCCCAGTCCAATTGGATACCCGGCGCAACCAGGAGCGCATCGTAGGTATAAGTGGCGCCGCTTGCGCAGGTCACCTGATTCTGCTCCGGCTGGAAAGCAGCCACTGCGTCCTTTATCCACTGAGCACCTTTCGGGATGAAATTTTTTTCTTCCTTTTCGGTGTCCCGGATGTCGAATTCACCCGCACCCACCAGCGTCCAGGCCGGCTGATAGTAGTGCTTTTCGGAAGGCTCGATGATTGCGATGTCGAGCCGGCTGTTTTTATGCAACAACTGAGCGGCTGCGGAGAGGCCTGCGTTGCCGCCGCCGATAATCAAAATTTGATGGTGCGATTTCATATTTGATGCCAATTTATTTTGGCAACAAAGGTGATGCACGGCATGTCATTGCGAATAGCACCGTTTACCCGATTCGTTGCACTGTTTACGGATTGTTGTACTTTTCAAGGGTTACTCCTCTTCCGTAAACTCTTCCACCTTGCCCTGCGACCACACGAAGTAGGCGCCTTTACGCACTACCTGAACACCGGCAGGCAGCGCCATTTCCGGCTCGAAGGCCGTGAAACCTTCCATCGCCCCGAGGGTTTTTACCCGCACAGATATGAAAGTGGCGGCGCCGTCCTTTTCGCTTTCCAAAACCAGGATGTATTCTTCCAGTCCTTCGCGCACAATGGCATCTGCCGGCAATGCGGGCGAGGGCGTCGCTGCTTCGAGTGCAAGTATGGCGTCGAGATACACGCCATCGGTTAGGGAGAGGCCGCCGGGATTGTCGATCCGGGCGTGGATGCGCAGGGCGTTTTTGGCAGGGTCAAGCACCCGGTCGATGCTGAATACGGTGGCGTTCAGCGTTTTGCCGGGCGCGCCGGGAAATGAAATCTCTGCCCGTTGCGCGTTCTTTATTTTTAAAATATCTTTTTCAAACACAAACAAATCGACGTGCAGTGCTGAGAAGTCAGCCACCTCGCACACCGGCGTACCGGCCTGCACGGCGCTGCCGGCGCTCAAATGCACCATCGTCACCAGGCCGTTCAGCGGCGAAACGATTTGCAACTCCGCGCGGACAACCGCGGGCGTAAGTTGATCGGGGTCAATACCATAGATTCGAAGTTTGGCAGCCAGCAATTGCCCGGTCGTCGTGGCGGTACGCAGTTCGGCTTCGGCTTTCTGCAAATTTTTGGTAGCCGTAGCATTGTCCTTTTTCAGAGCGGCGTAGCGGTCGCGCTCGGATTGCAGGAAAACCAGGCGGTCGCGGTTTTCCAGAAATTGCTGTTGCAAATCCACGAGGTCGGGCTTGCGCAGCACTGCCAGTACATCGCCCTTGCGCACCTGTTGGTTCAGCCCGACGCGCATGTCCGTGATAAAACCATCCGCCGGCGCGCTCACCGTGGCGCGGTGTTCGGGGTGGATGCGCAGTTCGCCGGTGAGCGGCAAAGTAGTACCGATGCTGCGGGTTTCCACCGCCCCCCATTCGATGCCGGCGCGTTTGACCTGGTCGGCGCTGAGGTGAATAAGATGGGTTACTGGTTGCTGGTTGCTGGTTACTGGTTGCTGGTTATTGGTTCGGGGTTTGTTTTGGCAGGAAGCGAGCAGGAGCGCGATGGCTGCTGCACAGGTGATTTTATTTTTCATGATGTTGATTTTGAATGAATTGGTTGAAGAGAGTTGAATATCGTTGAATGTTGTTTATCGACGAGGCTGTCTCACAAGTCAATGTTTCGACAGGATTTACAAGATTTATTGGCCTGTTTTGAAGTAAAATATCCTGTAAATCTTGTAAATCCTGTCAAAAAAACTACTTGTCATGCACCCTCGTACACTACGGCAGCAGCATTTCGATTTCCAAAAACGTCCGGTTCAGCATATTCAGGTTGTCTAAATATTCCATTTCCAGTCGCAGTGCCCGGTCGGCAGACAGCACCAGTTCGGTAAAATCCGACTCCCCGGCTTCGTAACGGCGGAAAGCCGCGCGCCGCAATTCGGCAGCCAGCGTGCGGCCTTCCTTTTCATAATACGCCAGCAGAATTTCGTATTTCTCTACTTCGTGCAGCAGGTGCGCCAATTCCATCTGGCCGCTCAGTACGGTGGCCTCGTATTGGGCGCGGACGGCTTCAGCCTGAACGGCGGAGGCGTCGGCCCTGTTGCGCAGGCTTTTTCGCACCAGCGGTAAGCGCAACCCTACGGCGTAACCGGGGTACAACAACCCATTGGCCAGGTATTGAGCGTTCAGGCCGGCGGTGAAAACAAGGTTGCGCCGGGCTTTTTCCTGCTCCGTGAAAGCGTCCGCCAGTGCGGCCCGGGATGAATCCACCCGGGCGAACGCGCCTTTCCGCACCAATGCGGTATCGGTGAGTGTGAATTCCCGGCGATGGAGCGGTTCCACCACCGGTATCAGCGGCTCGTTCAGGCCGAGCAGTTGGCCCAGCACCTGCCGGTCGAACGCCGTCTCATGGCCGATGGTTTCCAGTTCCAGCCGGATGCGGGCCGCCTGGTCGCGGGCGGCAAGGCGTTCATCCTGCGCCGTTTCGCCGTTCCGGAAGCGGCTTTCCGCAATTTGCGCCGTTTTTTGATACAGGCTGTCCAATGCCTGGAGCCGTGCGCGTTTTTCATCCAGATAACTCAGGTGCTGGAAAATGTCGCGCACTTCGCGGTCCAGTTGGCGTTGTGTCAGGTTGCGTTCGGCTTCGAACATTCCTTTTTGCCGCTCATAAACAGTGCGTTGCGCGCGGGTTTGTTTGCCGGAGGGAAAGGCCTGCGTCACGCCGAAAGTGGCCGTGCCGAACATGCCCAGATCCGGGTCGGCGGCAGTGTTGTGGTAAATGTCTGCCGGCTCCCAGGTTCGGGTAGCGCCGCTTTGCAGCAGGTCGGCGCTGCGGATGTGCGCGTTGGCGGCGTGCATGGCCGGGTGGGTTTCGGCGACGATTTTCAATGCCTCCGCTTCGGTGACAGTTTTTTGTGAAAAAAGCGGCAACGGCGCCAGCAATACCAGTGCGGCAATAGCAGATTTGGAAATCCGCCGTACATTTTTGAAAAACATGGCGTACAAAACGGGTAGTACAATTAACGTGAGCAGCGTACTCGTCACCAACCCTCCGATAACCACCGTAGCCAGGGGGCGCTGCACCTCTGCACCGGCACCGCTCGAAATCGCCATCGGCAGAAAACCCAGCGAAGCCACGGCTGCCGTCATCAGTACCGGACGCAGGCGCACCGAAGCGCCGAGCAGGATGCGCTCGTACACATTTTCATGCCCCTCTTTTTCCAGCTCATTGAAATAAGCGATCAGCACGATGCCGTTGAGCACCGCCACGCCGAACAGGGCGATAAAACCCACGCCCGCCGAAATCGAAAACGGCATGTCGCGGAACCACAGCGCAAACACCCCGCCGATGGCCGACAAGGGAATGGCGGTATAAATCAGCAGGCTCTCTTTCAAAGAGTTGAATGCAAAGTACAACAACACAAAAATCAACAAGAGGGCCACCGGAACTGCAATTGCCAGGCGGGATTTGGCTGCCTGAAGGTTTTCAAACTGCCCGCCGTAGGTGACCAAATAACCCGGCGGCAATTTCAAATTGCCGGATAATGACTTTTGAATTTCTCCAATGACTGTTTCAACATCTTTCCCGCGTACGTTGGCCCCCACCACGATGCGGCGCTGGGCATTATCGCGGCTGATCTGGGCGGCGCCGAGGCGAAATTCCACCCGGGCAACTTCCCCGAGCGGAATGAGTTGGCCGCCGGGTGTCGCCACCGGGAGGTTTTGCACATCGGACAAGTCTCTGCGGCGGGTGGTGTCGAGCCGGACCACGAGGTCGAAGCGACGGCCTTTGTCGAACACAACGCCGGCAACTTCCCCGGCAAAAGCCGTGCGCAGCGCGGCATTCACTTCTTTTACCTGCAAACCGTAACGCGCCAGCCGTGCGTAGTCGTAGGTCACCGCGATTTGCGGCAAGCCTTCCACTTGTTCAATTTTAAGATCGGCGACGCCCGGCACATCGTGGATCAGGCGACTGACCCGTGCCCCGGCAGCCGCAAGACTGTCCATATCGGGGCCGAAAATTTTGACGGCGATGTCCGAACGTACGCCGGTCATCATCTCATCGAACCGCATTTTGATGGGTTGGGTAAATTCGAACGCCATGCCCGGCACGTCATGCACTTTCTCAGCAATCATTTCCACGAGTTCCGCTTTCGATTTTGTTTTTGTCCACAACTTTTTGTTTTTCAACAAAATGATATTATCCGCAGTCTCCGGCGCCATCGGGTCGGTAGGAATTTCAGCCGAACCTATTTTTGATATTACCTGATCCACTTCGTCGGGAAAATTTTCAAGGATCACTTTTTGCGCCAATTCGTGGCTGTGAATCGTCTGCGTGAGCGAAGTGCCTGGTTTGCAAAATCCGTGCATCAGGATATCGCCCTCGTCGAGCGTGGGCAAAAACTCGCCGCCGAGCCGGAGAAAGACCACCATCGACAGCGCAAAAAGCCCCAGGGTAAGCCCCACAACAATTCCGGGTATTTGCAAAGCGCGCTTCAGCGACGGCAGGTAAAATGCCTTGAAATTGTCCATCAAACGGTCTGCAAACGTGTGCCGCAGGTTGATTTTCCGGCTTAAAAACAGTGCCGAAGCAACCGGCACATACGTCAGCGACAACAACAGAGCGCCGATGAGCGCATACGACACGGTCAATGCCATCGGTTTGAACATTTTACCTTCGATGCCTTCCAAGGATAAAATGGGCAGGTACACGATGAGAATAATAAAAACGCCGAATACCGATGAACGTATGATGCGGTGCGCGGAAATCTTTACACCGTCGTCCATCTCGCTGCGGGTAATTTCAACCGAACGGACGGCGTAATTCGGGGTTACGGTATCGAAATCATGGTTGATAGCCCCTCCGAAACTTTTTTCCTGGGCGTATTTGTGCAGATAATGCAGGGTCGCTTCCACGATGATCACGGCCCCGTCCACGATCAGGCCGAAGTCGATGGCGCCGAGCGACATGAGGTTGGCGGTGAGCCCCGTCGCCTGCATCATGCTGATTGCGAACAACATCGACAACGGAATGACCGAAGCGATGATCAGGCCCGCGCGGAAGTTGCCGACCAGCAGCACCAATACGAATACGACGATGAGCGCTCCTTCGATCAGGTTTTGCTGAACGGTACTCACCGTGCGGTGCACGAAATTTTCGCGATCCAGAAAAGTAGTGACCCGGATGCCTTCGGGCAAACCGGGCTCGATTTCGGCCAGGCGCGCTTTCACCCGGCGGATGACTTCGGCGGCATTTTCGCCTTTGAGCATCATGACAATGCCCAGCACGATTTCTCCTTCGCCGTTGTGGGTGACAGCGCCGTAGCGCAGTGCATGACCGAGGCGCACGTCGGCGATGTCGCCGACCCGAAGCGGGAGCCCGCCTTGCGTGTGTACGACGATTTGCCGGAGGTCGTCGGTGTTTTTTGCCAGCCCTTCGCTGCGAATAAAATAGGCGGAGGCGTTTTGCTCAATATAGGCGCCGCCGGTATTTTCATTGGCGTTTTGAAGGGCACTGAACACTTCGCCGATGCTCACCCCGGCTGCGCGCAGGCGTTCGGGCGTGACGGCCACTTCATATTGCTGCAGATAGCCGCCGAAACTGTTGATCTCCACCACACCGGGGATACCTGCCAATTGTTTTTTCACGATCCAGTCCTGGATGGTGCGCAACTCCATGGCTGAATAGCGACCTTCATAACCAGGTTTCGGCTCGATGCGGTAGTGCAGGATTTCGCCCAAACCGGTTGAGATGGGCGCCAGTTCGGGTTTGCCGGCGCCGGCAGGAATTTGATCTGTGATGGTCTGGAGTTTTTCGTTGAGCAGGGTGCGGGCCCGGTAGGTATCCATGTCTTCCCGGAACACGACGGTGATGACGCTCAGGCCGAATCGCGAGATGGAGCGCAACTCTACTACGCCGGGCAGATTGCGCACGGCGTTTTCAATGGGCGCGGTGACGTATTGCTCCACTTCCTGCGTGGCGAGGGTAGGGCAGAGGGTCAGCACCTGCGCCTGGTTGTTGGTGATGTCGGGCACGGCATCGATGGGCAGGCGGCTGAACGCGTAGATACCTGTGACCACGAGCGCCAGCAGAAAAAGGCCGATCAGCGCTTTGTTGCGAAGCGAAAATGAAATGATATATTGATACATAGTCCGTTTGAAGGGGAGGATGTATGGTAGTCATTAAGGGTCATTGAAGGTCATTGAGGAAAGTCAAACTCGGAAAAAATGACTTATCATAACCCTTAATGCCTGATAATGACTGAATAAACATCCTCTCATGTGGTAGTGGCCGTCAGCGAAGTGTTCGCGAACGGATAATTCAAATCTGGAGAGCAACGGAACTATGCTATGGGCGGGCGGAAAAGTCCGAATGAATAATCGTTCGGCAAGAGTGTTTCAGTGTGCAAAGGCAGGCTTGTACGCTCGGAAGTGGCGGGGGAGAAGGCAAACGAGACGGCAGGCGGTTGCGGCAATACCGAATCGGCCATGATGCCGTGCGAACAATGCAGGGGCAGTTGGGCGTGGCTGTTGTCGGTGTGCGAGTGTGAGGCTTCCGAATAATGCATCCAGAGGAAACGGGCGAAAGAAAGGTCGGGTGTTTCCTGCCGGTGGGTCCGGAAGTGTTCGAGCAATGAAGGCATCCGTACCAGTTCGGCCAGGAGGTTGTGGCCCGTGGCAAATTGTAACACAAGAATCCAAATGAAGATGCGCTTCATGCAGCGAAAGTACGGTGGAATTGCATTACCAATACACGTGAACTACCCTGAAGTTGTTGCTTTTTGCATTTGTTATGAATTCTTTAATTCTTGTTTTCAATTCAGTTTTTAATAATTTTATCAAAAAGTTGCGAATTGATATTAAATCGTACATTTACCGCCACAATTGTTCACTTTCTTTCAACTTATTATGAGTCAAATTTTTGAAACCATCAAACAAAAAGTAGCTGAGGCTGAATCAGAAGTTTCGAAATTCTACGGTGGAAACAATGCTGCAGGCGGCCGCGTCAGAAAGGCCATGCAGGAATTGAAAGAACTGGCCACCGAACTCCGTAAGCACGTGCTGGAGACAAAAAATTCCAGAAAACCGTCGAAATAACTGCTTGCCAAAGCTTTTTGCACCTGCAAATGCCGGCCACACGTGTCGGCTTTGCAGGTGTTTTTTTTAACTGCTCCGACCGGCAGCTCTCTTCCTTTTTTTTATCAATTCCAATACGCCATTGATAAAGGTCAGCGGATGCGCCGGATTGCCGGGAACATACAGGTCAACAGGGTATTTGTTTAAAAAACTTCGGTCGAGGGCGGGGCTGTCTTCGAAAATGCCACCACTGATGGCATCTGTTCCGACGAGTATAATGATTTTTGGGTCGGGAATGGCGTCGTAACAAATTTGCAATGGCTCCGCCATATTTACCGTAATGGGGCCCGTGATGACGATTCCATCGGCATGACGGGGAGATGCCACAAATTCGACACCGAAGCGCCCCATGTCGAAATTCACATTTCCACAAGCATTCAATTCCATTTCGCAACTGTTGTCGCCCCCGGCCGACACTTGCCGCAGTTTGAGTGAGCCGCTGAAATAGTGTGCAATTTCTTGCCGGATCACATCGGGATTGAGCGTCACGGGGATATCCGCTCCCTCTGCGATCACTAAGCGATTGCGCTCATTCGTTGCGATTTTGTAATCAGTGGTAAATCTGATTTTGTCCGGGCAAGCAAAGGCACATTCGCCGCAAAAGGTACATTTACCCAAATCAATTTGCAAAGGACGAGCGCTGATGGCGCCGGTCGGGCACAACTCCACGAGTTCCGTTTCGTTCGCGTCGCCGGGAAGGATGACCGGCTTGCCCCGGAAAATACCGGGCACGGTCGTTGTCGTAACGTCAGGGATATATTGTTTCCCCTGATGAATGAGTATTTTCAGGTTGTCAATCATTGTTATTGGTTGATAAGGGTTGATAAAGGTTGATAATGTTGATAAAAGTCTTATTATCAACCTTTATCAACCGTATCAACCTTCAACAACCTGTTATAAATCATGCCCGCAGTAGGACAGGTCAAAACTTTTATTACAAACCGGGAAGTCGGAAATCTCGTTGTTTCGCACAGCCAACGCCAGCGCCAGCCAGTTGTGCAACGAGGGGTCTTTTATTTTATAGTGGAGCAGTTCGCCCCGGTCGTCGGTGATAGCGCAATGGCAGATTTCGCCGCGCCAGCCTTCCGTGAGCGAGAGCGTAAAGGATTCGGCCGCCGGTTGTTGCAAGGGAGGGTGGGTCGCATTTTCCAGCGGCATTTGCTCCAGCATTTGCCGGATGTATCCGATGGATTGTTTGACCTCTCTCCGGCGCAGTTGAGCCCGGGAGTAAACATCGCCATGATGTTTGATAATAGGCTGGTGGTTAAGCGCCTGGTAAAAATCGTGCGGATGAGAGGCCCGGATGTCGCGATTGAGACTGCTTACCCGCGCCGCCATGCCCACCGTTCCGATGGCGAATGCCTGGTCGTGGGTGACGACGCCTGTTTTTTCAAAACGCGCCAGCAAGCTGGGTAGCGTAAACGCCTCTTCACACATATCATCAAAATCCGGTTCAAATTCGTCCAGTAATTTTCCAAGTTGACCGGTCAGCACCTCGTTGAAGGGGAAATGGCTCCCCCCCGCACGGATCAGCCCTTTGGCAAAACGGTTGCCGCACCAGATCTGGAAGTAGTTGATCAGGGGTGTACGCAACCTGCCAAATACAGCACTGCCCAATTGGTACGCCACATCGGTACACAAGGCGCTCAGATCGCCGGTGTGGATGGCGATACGCTCCAATTCGAGGGCAAGTGTGCGTGTAAATTGCAAATCAGCGCCGGCGTGAAAACCGCAGAGGCTTTCCCAGAGATTCACAAAAGCCGCAGTATGCCCCACCACCGTGTCCCCCGCGATATTTTCGGCGAGGACGGTGCGTTGGAGCAGTTTCTTTTTTTTCAAAAAAAGCGGCTCCACACCCCGGTGCTGAAAGCCGAGCTGGATTTCGAGGTGCAACATTTGTTCGCCGTTGCAAATGAAGCGGAAGTGACCCGGTTCGATGACGCCCGCATGGATAGGCCCTACGCCGACCTCGTGCAATTCTTCGCTGCCAATCCGGAAAAACGGGTAGTTGGCAATGTTGTTTTCAGGGTTGGCCCGGTTAAAAGGAAAGCGTACGGGTTTGAGCCAGGGGTGGTCGGCATAAGCGATGCCAAAGTTTTCATGAATTTCCCGCTCGAATTTGTGAAATGCCGGGCGCTGAGCCGTCAACGAAGGCAAGGTTTGGTCTTTATCCACCAGCGCCGAAGAGACGAGAATGGTACCGTCGGCATCGTCCGCAGTACAGCAGATCAATAGCAACTTGCCACGTTGCAGAGTGCCGTAGTAGTTCACACAATGACGGCGTTCGTCTGCCAGCAGAGCGGTGTTTTGCTCCACGAATTTTTCGTATTCCAACACCGGAATGGAGGACAGCGCAACCGTTTCGTTATTTTTTATGGTCAGGTAAGTCATATCAATGCACTACATTTTTAACGGCGTCTTGAATCAACTCCACCATAAATGCGGGCGGATTGAAGCCGAGGTAAATGACCAATCCCAGCAAAACATACTGGGAAACCGATTCATAGCCGGACACCTTTCCGGCTTTCGTTGCGTCGAAATGAACCGGTGGGGTGAACAACAACCGGAAGATGTTTTTCCCGAAAGCCCAGAGGATCATCGTCAGCAGAACCAGCACGAATATCAGCACGAACAGGTGATGTCCCTCAAACAGGGCACGAAAGATCATAAATTCACTGATAAACAGCCCCGACGGCGGCATGGCAGTGGCACAGATGAAGGCCAGCAACAGCACTATTGCGCCAGGCAGGTTGTATTTGAAATAATTGCCCGTATCGGAAATGTATTTGCTTCGATAGATGCGGTATACCTGCCCCATTTGGAAAAACATGCTGGATTTGACAAACGCATGCAGCACCAGGTGCAGAATAGCAGCATAATATCCGATGCCGCCTGCCGCCACCCCCAACATGACCAAACCGATATGCTCGATACTCGAATACGCCAGCATCCGCTTGATGTTTTCGACCTTGATCATGTACACGGCAGCCACAAAAACCGATAGCCCGGCTGCAATGAAAATGACGTTGTCGGCCCAGTCGTGAATGGTCGTTTGGGCCATTACTTCGTAAAACCGGAAGAATCCCACAAAACCCATATTCATCAGTACTGTAGAGAGCAAGGCACCCGCCGGGGAAGGCGCTTTGTCTTTAGCATCGATGCCCGCAGTGTACATCGGCACGAGACCCAATTTTGCGGTGAAACCGGTAAAAATGAAAATGAAGGCTAAGCGAAGCCAAAAAATGTTGAGCGTGTCGGCTGCATTCAGCAGCGCCGGGTACGTCAGTTCCACATGTCCTGCCTGTTGCAGGGCAATGCTCAAAAACAAGATGCCGATAAACACAAAAGTGATGCTGATGGAGCAAACGAAAATGTATTTCCAGGTACCTTCCAATGCGGCGGCATCCCGGTGGTGGTAGATCAGCCCGGAGGCTGCCAGCGTCGTCAGTTCCACGAAGACCCAAGTCACGGCAATATGATTCGACAAGTATGCCCCGCTGATGGCGGCCAGCAAAATGGTCATCGACATAAAAAAAATGCTACGCTCCCTGGGGTCTCCCTCCGGCTTACTGAAGTAAACATAACTGTGGTAAAAAGCGGGAATGGCCACGATACCCAGGGTGGTCAGCATGAGCAAAGCCAGGGCATCGGACTTAAAAAAGCTGTACAATACCTCTTCGTCGCGGTGTAAGTACGACCAGGCAATCAAGGCCCATTGCAGCAATGCGAAGGCCGCAACCAGCCCGTAATTGGCCCGACGGCCCCGGTTAAAAAAAAGGAGCGCGCTGATAATTATAGTTCCAAGCAGAAAAAATGCGATCATGTTTTAATGCGGGTAGTGAATCAGGTCAGTCTTTCAGTTTTTGCAATTGATCAACGTCGGCAGACGGCAGTACGTCGCCGATCTTGTTTACAAAGACGCCCAACAACAGCACACTCACGAAAAGGTCGAGCAGTATACCGGTATTCACCAGCATCGGCATTTCCGTGCCCACCGCCAGCGATAAAATGAATACGCCGTTTTCCATGATCAAAAACCCCATGACGTGGGTGATCAATTTTTTGCGGGTCATGATGATGTACAGCCCGGTAAAAAGGGCGGAAAGCGCCACCACAAAATATACCTTGTCGAGGCGGGGGTCATGGATAATGTTGGAAATCAGGAAGGTGGCAATGATGATCAGCGTCACGATGACCAGGGATAAAAAATTGGGTAAATAAGGCTCTGCTTCGCGGGTGAGGCGGTTCTTTTTAATAACGTAATTCAGAACCATCGGAACGGCGAGCGTCTTGAAAACGATCGTTTCCATCAAAATGAAAATGAGGTTTACCGTGTTGATCTCATTCAACTCGATAAAACTGACCCCGAACAACAGCAGTCCCTGAAATGCCAGCATTTTGATATAGGTCAGCAGCCGGTTGGCAATGCTGATATAGATCAACGTGGCGGCGAAAGTGATGAGCAATACGCTTGTCATTTTTTATATAAATTTTCCCATCAACAACAGCACCCCGAAAAATATCAGCAGGGAAAATGATGTGAGGGTGTAAATAAATTCGGCATTGTGCGCCATCCGGAACCGCGCCGCGAAGGATTCGAGCAAACCGGCAATCACGGCAAAAAGGAATTGAACAACAAAAAACAAGGGCACGGCGAATGCCAACGGCAGGTCGCCGATAAAGAAATTGGCGATTATGGCCCCATACATGGCAAATTTCAGGTTGGTGGCGTACAAGATCAGGCCGAGGTCGAAACCGCTGTTGTCCAAAATCATCACCTCATGGATCATTGTCAGTTCCAGGTGGGTTTTGGGATCGTCGATGGGCATGCGACTGTTTTCGATCATGGCGATCATCACGAGCACAAATGTGGCTAAAGTACCGAGGGCGTAGGATATGTAAGAGCCGAAGTGCAGGGCGGTAAAAATGCCATGAAACGACGTATATCCGGTCAGCATGGCAAATGACCCCATCATGATAAAAAAGGCAGGTTCGGCAAGCATGGAAAACAACGCTTCGCGGCTGGCGCCCATGCCTTCGAAACTGCTCCCTGTGTCGAGCGCGGAAATGATGCTGAAAAATTTGCCGAGCGCTAAAATGTAGGCAAAAAACACAAAGTCGCCGTCGAAGGAGATCAGCCCTTTCGACTGACCGAACGGAACAACCAAAATCGCCATCACCACCGAGGCAAAGTAGATGCTGGGCGCTACCTGAAAGACCCAACTGGTCGTTTGGCTGAAAACCGATCCTTTTTTGAATAAACGAACTACATCCTTCACAGGCTGAAAAATGCCGGGGCCTTTTCGCCCGGAGGCAAGGCTTTTGGTGCGGACCAGGATGCCCGTAAAAAACAGGCTCGCCAAAAAAATCAAAGCAAGGCTGAGCATAAACGTCACAATTGGTTTAAAAACTGAATGAGTGCTTGCATGCTGCTGACCACGAGGGGAATCAGTATGACCAGCGTAATAAACACCATGCCGTACAGAATATAGAATTGCGGATTGCCATTTTGCAAAAACTGGAACTTACCGATGAAGTTTCTCAACTTCTTCAGAGGCCGGTCGATCAACCACTCCTCCATCTTATCATAGGGGTGCGTTTCCTGCCAGCCGTCAGTTGGGAAAATACCCTCCACCGGTCTTTTCTTTTTGTGGATGGAAAACAGGGGTTCGACCAGTTTGCGGTACGAACGAACGAAGGAGCCTGCCGAATACTGCATTCGGGAGGTATCGCCGACATACCCGCAGCCCCAGGTGCTGGAAATGGATGCCGGCTTTCCGCTGGTCGCCTTTTGCCGGATGAAAAATACCAGCCCCGCAAGGGCAATGAACCCGGCCGCGCACCAACTGATATTTGCCGCCAGGCGGGATGTGCTTTCCGGGAGCGACAACACTTGCGGCGCCCCGGGCATTTTTGCCGTAAAAGCCGCTACCGGTGCAGACAAAATCTCCAGGAAAAGGCCTGGAAACAAACCAATGGCAACGATGAGCGCCATTGTCGCATACATCGGAATCAGTTTTCCCCGATTGGCTTCGGTGGGAATATGGGCAAATTCACGGCGCGGTGTGCCGAGAAAAACCATGCCGAATGCTTTGGTAAAGCACAACAGTGCAAGTCCGCCGATGAGCACCAACCCGAACAATGAAGCTGCCAGCGCAAACAACGGCACCGTATTCCCATTGCCCAAACCCTGATATAAACACGAATAAATCAGGAATTCCGACACAAAGCCGTTGAACGGCGGCAGTCCGCAAATCGCCAGTGCCGCCACCAGGAACAACAACGCGGTGTGGGGCATTTTTTTGATCAGCCCACCAAACGCCTCGATATTCAGGGTATGCGTGGTCTGATAGACGTTGCCTACGCTGAAAAACAGCAGGGATTTGAACAGTGAATGGTTCAGCACGTGTAGCATCCCGCCGGTAAAACCGAGCGTCGTCAACACAGGGTTGTTTGTGCCCAGGCCGATCGTGCCCAGGCCGATACCGATGCCGATGATGCCAATGTTTTCGATGCTGTGATAGGCAAGCAGCGTTTTCAGGTTGTGTTGCAGAATGGCAAGCATGACGCCGTAAACTCCCGAGATCACTGCAGTCAACAGGATAAGATAACCCTCCACCACATAGTCGGTTTTTATCAACAGGATCATCCGCAGAATACCGTAGATCCCGATTTTAATAAGTACCCCCGACATGATGCCCGACACGTGCGACGGCGCCGCCGGATGGGCGTGCGGCAGCCAGGTATGAAACGGCACAAACCCGGCTTTCAGGCCGAAACCGGCAAAAAAACAACCGAACAACACGAGGTTTGTCAGCGCCGGAAAAGTCCCGGAAAATGCCGCGATAGCTTTGAAGTCGTAAGAACCCATCCGGTAGGCTACCCAGATAAAACCCAGGGTGAGCAACACGATAGACACGTGCGACTGGATGAGGTAATTGATGCCCGCTTTCAGGGTCTCCGGCTTTTGATGCTCAAAAATGACGAGCAGAAACGCCGACAACGCCATGATCTCCCAGGCAAAAAGAAAAACGATGGCATTCTGAACCGAGCAGATAATCATCAGCATGGACTGCACCAGCAGGTAGGCAATACAATGCAACGTGATGTTTGCCGTTTGCTCCCGGTATGCCTTCATGTATTGCAACCCGTATAACCCGCCGGTGATCATCGTAAAATTGATCAGCAGGATAAACCATCCCGACAAGGCATCGATGCGGACGGGGATTTCGGCGGTCACGAGCGTTCCCGGCAAGATCAGTTCCGTCTCGTTTCCGCTCAATGCCTGTACGGCAAAGAATCCACTGATGAGCGCACAGATACCTGCCGTCGCAATGCTTACCACACCCTTCGCTCGCACGCTAAGAAAAGAGAGCGCCGTCAGGGTTGCCACCAGAACGGCAAAGTATACAAGTATGACGCTCATCAGATCAAATTGAACAAGGTGGCCAAAAATACCGACAGGATAAAAAACACCCCGTAAAGCACATAGTATTGTACCCGCCCGTTTTGAATAAACTGGAAAACGTTCAAACCGGAAAGCATTCGTTCTGTCAGTTTGCCGATCACACTGTTTTCAAAAAAGTCGGCGTAATGCGAGGAATAATTTCGCTCTTTTGGGAAAATCTCCTCCGGCGTTATCTCGACGTATCTCTTTTTTTCCCCCACAATGAATCCGAGCAGTTTGCCGAGGGTTTTCGAAAATGACTTTCCGGTGTACTGCATCCGGCTGTTCGGCGCGATATATCCACAGCCCCATGTGGGCGCCGTCACCACGGGACGAACGGACGCAAACCTGCTGCGCAGCAAGTATACCAACGTCAAAAGCCCCAGAAAAACCAGCGCATACCTGCCAATTCCGGCCAGTACTGTTATTGGGAAAACACCGGCTATTTGCGCATGGGGCAAGGCCAGGTCGGTGATATGCGCTACCCCGTCCAGGTAGAATTGAGGAAACAAGCCGATGGAAATCATAACGGCGAGGATTACATACTGCGGTGCGCGCATGAGCGGAGACACTTCCTGCAGATGTTTATGCGACACGGGCTCGCGCGCACTGCCGAGAAAGATGATGCCGAAACTTTTTGTAAATGTCAGCAGGGAGATGCCACCGATGATGGCCAGTCCTGCGAGCGAGAGCATCATCAGGGTGGACAGATAAAAACTGGAGGTTTTCATGCCGGCCAGCAAACCGGCGTACAGCAGGAATTCCGAAACAAACCCGTTCAGCGGAGGTAATCCGCCGATAGCCAGCGCGCCGGCCAGGAAGAAAAATGCCGTTTGCGGCATTTTGCCCAGCAGGCCGCCGAGTTTTTCCATATCCCGGCTATGAGTTTGCTGATAGATCGAACCGGCGGCGAAAAACAACAGCGATTTGTACAACGAATGATTGAGCGTATGAAGCAGGGCTGCGCTCAGTCCAATGGCGCCGAGCGCAAAGTTGTTCGTGCTTTTTCCGATCAGGAACAACCCGATGCCTGCGCCGATAATGCCGATGTTTTCGATGGTGCAATACGCCAGCATCCGTTTGAAATCGCGGTGAACGGCAGCGTTCAAAATGCCGAAAACGCCCGTCGCGACCGACAACACCAGCAGCGAGGCACCAATCAGCAACAAATCGTTTTCCAGCATCAGCGCCATGCGAAGAATACCATAAATGCCCAACTTGACTATTACACCCGACATCACGCCCGAAACGTGCGACGGCGCCGCGGGGTGCGCAAGGGGTAGCCACGTATGCAGGGGAATAAACCCGGCTTTGATCCCAAAACCGCCAAAAAAGAGGAGGAACAACCAGGTGTTTCTGTTTTCACCAAAAAAACGATCTGTTGCCTCGAAATCGAAGGAGCCTGTCGCAAAATATACCCAAATGAAGGCCACCGTCAGCAAAATAACGCCGAGGTGCATCTGCACTAAGTAATTGATTCCAGCCCGGAGGGTCTCCGGTTTCTCGTGCTCGAACATGACCAGAAACAAGGAAGAAAGGGACATCAACTCCCAGGCAACGAGGAAGGCCAGCCCGTGCTGCAACATACACACCCAGAGCATAGATGCCTGAAAAAGAAGAAACAACGTCCAGTGCAGGGCGAGGTTGGCTTTTTGTTCCCTGTACGATTTCATATAGCCCATGCCGTACAACGCCCCGTTGATGCACGTAAAATTGATGATGAGCACAAACCAGGCCGACAAAGCGTCCAGCCGAACAGGGATGCCGCCGAAAAAAGGCATTCCATCCATGACGAAATCAAGTGGATTCCCGGCGAGCGCACGAACGGCCGGTACGGATGTGAGCGCCGCGTTGAACACAACGAAACTAAAACAAACGGCGGCTCTTGCCCGGGCAAGCGCCAGCGGGATCAAAATCATCCCGGCGCCGGTTAAAAAAAGAGTCGCAAAAACCAATTGAACGCTACCCATAGTCAAGCAATGCTTAATAGCATTAACGCTGTATTGAAATAAATATGATTAACCTCAAATCGCTTTTCTCCACAGTTTCAGTTTGCCGTCAAAACTTGTTGATTGAATTTTGTAGCTGTCAGGGACTTCGGCCATATAACAAAAGTATGTCGCCAGCCGTGTGCCTACGGGCATCTTTCCCAATTGTTCTCTCATGTATTGAGCATACAAAGTATACAATGCTTTATCCAATTTAACCGAACTGTCAATTGCGTTGCTTTGGAAAATATTTTCATAAAAAGCATTGAAAAAATAAATCGCATCAAATGCACGAAATTCAATTTCCACTATGTTGGAATGTATAAATCGGGTATTAGTCAATCTATGACATTTTGACAACAAATCAGAAAGTTGATAAAGATATTTCCGCTGCTCTACTCCGGTAAAAATACCATTGGTACAGGCAGCCCCGATCATGCAAAATTTCCCTGCCCCCGAGCCGACATCCAGCACTTTTGTGCCCGGCTTTTCGGCAAGAAACCGGGCAGCGGTTTTGGCTACCTCTACAGGTGTGAAATGAAATTTTGACACTTCTCGTATTCTTCTGGTATAGATGGCATCGAAATCTGTGTCGCTTATTTCAATGCCTGTTCTTAAGCGTTTAAAAATCATCGGGTTTGAATTTTTCCTATTATTACAAGTGCATAAAGCGCGAAAAATGATTTGCCATCTTTGTGGCAGCCATTCGGCGTTATAGCGTTATTACTATATTGGGATTCAGCGACTTCAATTGTGCAAGAAATTCAGCCTGGCGTTCGGGCGAAACCAATACTATTTCGTTTGTTGAATGATGAATTGCCAACCGATTGGGTGAAAAAGCAGGCGCGGGGCAGAAATCCCGGACTGCCTCGATACATCGGATATCGGCAACGGCAATCTCCCATTTGCGAATAAGCGGCCCGGAAATGTATAACCAAATGTCAGACTGGATGACATACTCGGTTTCCATTACCAAACCGATCGCAATTACTTCCACCATGCCCATGACTGTTATTACCCTCCATAACGCATCTGAAGAGTGTCCGATGCCTAAAAGAACTACTGTCCCTATCGGGATTGACCATATAGGCCATCCGACTCGGGTATAAAACACCTTTCGACTTCTGTGCATAGGAGAAAAATTCAGGTTAACAACGCAAAAGACACGTGCGAAGCAGATGTCCGGGCCTTGAGATGAGAAAGTGTTGATCCGAGAGGGAAAAATGAGGAGAAATGTCTACGCCGCAAAGGGCGGCGGGTGGAACACGTTTCGCCCGATACCGCAAGTGTGCCAATGGGCGGCGAAGAAAACCAATGCCGCCGCTTCGCTTTTCCCGAATTGTACGAGTGAAGGCAGGCGGGTCATAAAAAAAGGCGCGTTATTGGAGGGTATCGCCGGATTTCTTTGGCCGCTGCAAACATTGACCAGTGCAACGTCAGGCGGGTTGGACAAGCGCTTTTTTATCAACTGAACACACTGAAACGGAAACGGCTTTTTGTAGCGGCAAGCCAAGAGGGGCAATTGCGACAAGCCTGAATTAGCATCCTGTAAAGGGATGGCCTCCCAATGCGCCGTCCCGCTGAACGAGCGAAATACGCAGAGCATCAGCGCCAGGGTGATAAGCAATTGCCGTTTCATAAAGGCAAAGGTAAATAAAAACCGCGTTTTATTGAAACCGGAATTGTCTCGAAGCGAAACGCCGAACCGAATCATTGTTCCCTGCCGGTTTTCCTAAATCCGCCCCAACTGCCCGGAAGTGTTTTTTTCAGTTGAGTGTGAAAAAAGCTGCAGGAGCAGTAACATTGCAAATCAAAGCCACTGCGTATGCGTATTTTACTGGTTGAAGACGAAACTGCTATTGCCAACTTCATTGCCGAAGGATTGGAAGAAGAGGGCTTTGCAGTGGATGTGGCGCACAACGGCAAGGAGGGACAGCGTCTTGCGCTGGACAATCTGACGGAATACGACCTCATATTGCTGGACTGGATGTTGCCCGGACTGAGCGGCATCGAGATTTGCAGGTCTGTTCGCAAGGAAAACAAAACGGTGCCGGTGATATTTCTGACCGCCAAAGACACCGTAGACGATGTGGTGTTCGGCCTGGAAACCGGCGCAAACGATTATCTGCGTAAACCTTTCGCATTCGAAGAATTGCTGGCGCGGATGCGTGTGTTGCTGCGCAGTGCCAAAGGTGAACAAAACGTTTTCAGTTATGCCGACATCGAACTCGACATCGAAACGCACCGCGTGACCAAGGCCGGCAAACCTGTGGAACTCACACAAAAAGAGTTTGCACTGCTCGAATTATTACTCCGCAACAAAGGCAAAGCGTGCCGCCGCACCCGCATCATCGAAAAAGTATGGGATATTCATTTTGACCACGACACTTCCGTTATCGACGTGTATATCAATTTTTTGCGAAAAAAATTAGACACGCCGGGCCGGGCATCATTTATCCAAACCCTGCGCGGGGTCGGTTACCGTGTCAACGACGACGCATGAAACTGAGTTTCAGAAACCGGATCGCACTGTTTACGGCCGTTGCCGCCGCGACTACCATCGGGTTGGTTTTCCTGGTGGTATATGGGGTGGTTTATCTTACTGCGTACAACCACTTGGACGATGACATCCGGCAGGAAAAGGAAGAAGTGCTCAGTAATTTGCGCTGGACGGGCGATTCGATCATCATCGAGTCCATGCCGGAATGGGAAGAGAAAGAGCACAATCAAATCGAGGTCAATCCGGTCTTTCTGCAGGTTGTGAACCGGGCGGGCAAACTCAGGTTCCGTTCTTCCAATTTGCAAAACGACATTTTGCTTTTCGACCCCCATCTTTCCGGGGAAGACTATTTCAACAGCAATATCGGAGACCAACGCATCCGGCAGGGGCAATTTCCCATCATCAACGAAAGCAATGCCGTCATCGGACACCTGACAGTGGGCATTTCGCAGGAAGAGAGTGCCGTTGTACTGCATAATTTGCGCAACACCCTGTGGATCGCCTTTCCACTCCTGCTGATCGTACTGTTTGCAGCCACCGCGCTTGCCGCTTCCAAAGGCATCGCTCCGGTGAAAAAACTGATCCGGGCAGCATCCGGTATCAGCGAGACCAACATCGACTCACGCCTGCCTTTGCCTGAAAACAAGGACGAAATTTATCAATTAGCGACCACCATTAACGAACTGCTGCACCGGATAGAAAGCGGGATGCAACGCGAAAAACAATTCACCGCCGATGCATCGCACGAAATACGCACCCCGCTGACTGCTATTCGCGGCACTTTGGAAGTGCTGCTCCGGAAACAGAGATCACCTGAACAATACGAGGAAAAAATAAGCCGGGTCATCGCTGAGGTAGACAGGCTGAATGCTATGCTCGACCAATTGCTGCAAATGGCGCGGCTGGAAAGCGGCCGTGTTCCAATCACCCGGGCGCCGGTAGCATTGGATGTTTTCTTCCATACCCTCGCCGATCAATGGCAACCCCGTTTGCAGGAAAAAAACATGGAATTGCGCTTGCATATTCCGCCCGCCGTCACCCTTGCCACCGACGAGGCGCTGCTGAATATCATCCTCGACAACCTGCTCGGCAATGCGATCAAATACGGACATGCCGGCGGACACATTGATTGTATCTGGCAACCGGAAAATGCCTCGCTGATCATCCGGGACCAGGGCCCCGGTATTTCGCCCGAACAGTTGCCGCACATTTTCAACCGCTTCTATCGCGCCGATGATTCCCGCAGTAATACCGTGCCGGGGGCCGGGTTGGGGCTGTCTATTGCAAAGAAACTGGCGGATTTACTGGGTATCGGTTTGTTTGTCAGTAGCCGGGAAGGGGAAGGGACGGCGTTTGTGCTCGATTTTCCCAAATCTTTTTAAGCCAATTTTTAGAATCGCCCAAGGCCGCTTTAAGATGTACACGGCCACCTTTGTCTTATCAAAAACAATTTCACAAAAAGATAAGACAATGAAAAAGAACATTTTAATGCTTGCCTTTCTGACTGTGGCCGCTTGGATGCTACTGCCCGCCTGCGGTTCAAATACAGAAAAAAATACCGGCCTTCAGGCGCCCGAAACTACCCAGGCTGAAGTGCCGGCAAGCGCCGCTAATACAGAAAAGGCAGATGATGATGATGACAAAGATAAGGCTAAAAAGGCCGGTATGAATGTTGCTGCCGATGCCCAAACGGCCATCGTCAAAAACCTTATCACGGCTTACACCGGTGAAACTACCGCAAGTGCCAAATACGCGGCCTACGCAAAAAAGGCACAGGAAGAAGGCTACACACAAATCGCTCTCCTGTTCAAAGCCACCTCGGCATCGGAAAAAATCCACGCCAACAACCACAGATCAGTGCTCGAAGACATGGGCCAAACTGTCCCCGATGTCAAGCCGCAATACACCGTCAGGACGACCAAAGAAAACCTCAGCGATGCTATTACCGGTGAATCTTACGAAATCACCACGATGTACCCGGAGTTCCTGACTGCGGCCAATGCGGCAGACAACCAACTTGCGCTTACCAGTCTGAACTATGCCTACAGAACCGAGCAAAGACACAAACCGCTCTATGAAAAGGCACTGGCTGCACTCCAAAACAATGAGATGAAGTCTCTTTCGGCTGAATACTATGTGTGTCCTACCTGTGGCAACACTTACGATTCGGTACCGCCGAAGCGCTGCCGTATCTCGATGACGAACAGCGAGCGGTTCGTGAAAATAAATGCACTCTAAATCATTCATTTTAAAATACATCAACCATGAATCAGGCACATTTGCATTTACTGCTCAACCACCTGCCCATACTGGGTACCCTTTTCGGATTGCTGACACTGGGCGCAGGTTTTTTCCTGAAAAACAACTCTGTGAAAAGAACAGCTTTGGGAATATTCGTATTTTCGGCCATCGCTGCCATTCCCGCCTATCTAACAGGTGAAGGTGCGGAGGAAATCGTGGAAAGTTTGCCGGGCGTCAGCGAAAACCTGATGGAAAAACACGAAGAGCTGGCCAATATTTTTCTTTGGGTGGTCGGTGCACTGGGCGTGTTTGCACTCGCCACTTTTTACGCCGACTTCAAAGGAAAAAAAATCGCGCCGGCACTTTATACCCTGGCGCTGATCGCCGCGATCGGCGCCATGGTTTTTGCTCAACAAGTCGGTAGCTCCGGCGGTGAAATCCGCCACACCGAAATCAGAAGCGACGCAACAGCCGCAGGTGTTGAAAACCAGCAGGAAGGCGGCGGTGGTGAAAACGCCGATGATGATGACGATTAAATCAACTGTACCATGACAACCCAACCAGCAAAAAATTTTTCTGCCAGCGTCCAGACCGAAGTGGACGCTGCTTTTTTGTACGAAAGAATAGCCTCGGCCGAAGCAGACCCCGGCATCGCGAACGTTTTCCGGCAACTCTCCGAAATCGAAGGGGGGCACGCGGCAAAAATGCTGGAACGAATGACGGAACAGGGCTTCCATGCCACGATGCCGCCGCCTTCGTGGCGGGCCCGCGTGCTCGACCGCATCGGAAAAATTTTCGGCTACGACTATATCATCGGCGTAATGATGGACACCGAAAAAAGTATCGCTCAAGCTATTGTAAAGCAAAAAACGGCGAGCAATATCCCGGTTACCGGTGAAGAAGGCATCCACGTAAATATACTTCAATCGCTGCTCAAAAACCAGCACAAGGTTTCCGGAGAAGAATTGTCACGGATAGAAGGCAGGCACAAAACAGTAGGCGGCAATGCGTTGCGGGCTGCCGTGCTCGGCGCCAACGACGGGCTGGTGTCCAACATGAGTTTAGTCATGGGTGTGGCGGGCGCTACCAGCGGCCGGAGCGAGATACTGCTTGCCGGTTCGGCAGGCTTGCTGGCCGGCGCACTTTCCATGGCGCTCGGCGAGTGGATTTCGGTAAAAAGTTCGCAGGAACTCTACGAGCGCCAGATGGAACTGGAGATGGACGAAATTGTCGCCAACCCGGAGGGCGAGCTAAAAGAAATTACGCTCATTTATATCGCCAAAGGCATTCCGGAAGCGCAAGCCCACGACATGGCCCTGAAAGTAATGTCGGATAAAGACCATGCCCACGAATTCCTGATAAAGGAAGAACTCGGCATCAACGCCGAAGAACTCAAGAGCTCGGCCTGGGAGGCTGCCATCACTTCTTTTGTGTTGTTCGCCATCGGCGCAATCATTCCGCTGGCGCCGTTTTTCTGGGCAGGCGGTTTTACTGCGATCGCTATCAGCGTAGCGTTCAGCACACTGGGTTTATTCATTATCGGTTCCGCCATTACGTTGTTTACCGGGAAAAGCATCTGGTTTTCCGGAATGCGGCAGGTTGTTTTCGGGTTGCTCGCGGCGGCAATTACGTTTGGCATCGGCAAATTAATCGGGGTATCCATTGCAGGTTGAGTACCGGCTGCTTTAGCTGCCGAATTGTTTTAATTTTTCAATTTCGGACAAAATATCAATCCCGGTAAAATCCGGTACGCAACGGATGACGCTTAAAATACCGGTAAATTCATGTTCGGCGTGTGTTGTAGTCAGCACAATGGCCTTCATCCCGGCATTCAGCGCCGTTTTTGCACCCGTCGGTGAATCTTCAAAAACCAAACATTCTCTGTACGGCATACCCATGCGGTCGGCGACTTTGAAAAAAACTTCCGGATTCGGTTTGCCTTTATCCACGTCGTCGGCGTGGACCACTGCTTTGAAATAGTGCCGGATGTGCAGGTTGTCGAGCACGAAATCCACGTTTGCCTTCGGCGCAGCCGTGCCGATACCCATCGGGATACCGGCTTTCCGGGCGGTTTCGAGCAGTTCGGACAGGCCGTCTACCAGATTTAATTCGGGCAAAAAAATTGCCCGGTACCCGCTTTCTTTTTCAAACGAAATACGCTCGCGTTCGGCGAGGTTGTACTGCCCGGGAAACAGGCGCTCGATGATTTCCACGTTTTTGCCGTGGCAAGTAGCCTTGACTTCTTCAAGGGTCAGATCGAGGCCGTATTCGGCCAGTGTTTTTTGCCAGCCCCGGTGATGGACCATCATGTTGTCCACCATCGTGCCGTCCATATCGAAAATGAGTGCCATATTTTATCCTGTAAAACTTGTCATCACATACACGACGATACCGATCACAAGCAACGAAACCGCAATGTCCCAAATATTGTAACTGCCCCGGTTGTCTGCTTTTTGTTGTGCGGTGAGCGTGCCGTACGTCAAACCCTCGATCTGGGCGGCCGACGGCGCGGGCGTGAGCAAACTCCCGATCACACAAACTGCTACCGAAAACAGGAAAAACCAGGCGGCGAATGTCAGGAAATTCATGGTGGCAAAAGCATGGAAAAATCCGCCGGGGTCGAGCGAAGCGCGGTTCAGTTCCAACACCAGCCGCACTGCCGCGACCGACAAACCGGCGATCAGCGTTGCCATCGCACCCTGGGCGTTGATGCGTTTGAAAAAAATGCCGAGCAGAAAAACGGCCGTGATCGGCGGCGCGATGTACGATTGCACCGATTGCAGATACTCGTACAACACCCCGGAAATATTTTGCATGATCGGAATCCAGGCGATACCCAGCATCACAACAATGGTGGTGGCGATGCGCCCGATGTTCACCAATTTTTTCTCCGGCGTTTCCGGATAGAGTTTTTTATAAACGTCGACAGTGAACAACGTCGAGCAGGAATTGAATACCGAAGCCAGGGAACTCATCAAAGCCGCCAGCAGCCCTGCCGCCACCAAACCTTTCAAACCGGAAGGCATTTTTTCCATCAGCAAGGTGGCAAATGCCTGGTCGGCACTGTCCCAGTGCAGTTCACCGCGATTTTTCAAAGCCAATGCCACCACGCCCGGAATCAGGAAAAGAAACACCGGCAACAGTTTGAGCAAGGCGCCGAAAATAGTGCCGCGCCGCCCTTGGGTGATGTTGCGCGCCGCCAGCGCCCGCTGCACGATATACTGGTCGGTACACCAATACCATATCCCGACAATCGTACTGGTCACCACGAGCGAAGGCCAGGGGAAATCCGGGTCGTTCGCCGGTCGCCACATATTGAGATAACCCGGTTCGAGCGAGGCTTTCATGCCGCTCCAACCGCCCACGGCGTTCAGTCCGACAAAAGTGAGGGTCGCCGCGCCGAGTACCAGCACGACGGTTTGCAGGGCTTCGGTGTAAACGACCGCCCGCATTCCGCCCAACACGGTATATGCCCCCGTCAAAACGACGGTGATGAGCGCGCCGAACCAAAAATCTATGCCCAGCAGCGAGGCAATGACAATGCCGCCGGCGTACACCGTGACCGAAACTTTGGTCAGCACATAAGCCACCAGCGAAAAAACGGTCAAAAACCAGCGTGTTTTGGCATTGAAACGCCGCTCCAGAAATTCGGGCATGGTGAACACGCCGCTGCGCAGGTAAAACGGCAGGAAAATCCAGCCCAAGGCCAGCACCAGCCAGGCATGCAGTTCGTAAATCAACATCGGGATCTTGCCGCCAGCACCAGCTCCGGCCAGCCCGACGACGTGTTCGGAGCCGATGTTCGAGGCAAAAATGGAAGCGCCTACCACAAACCAGCCGATGTTGCGGCCAGCCAAAAAGTAGTCTTTCGTGTCATTTTGTTTTTGATTGATCACCCACCAGGCAATCCCAGCAAGAATGAGGAAATAGCCGCCGATGACCGCCCAATCGAGTGTGTCGAAACCGTGCATAAGTTAGTTGTTAGTTATTGGTTATCGGTTATTGGTTGTTGGTTGACCGGGAACCAATAACCGATAACCGATAACCAATTTATCCGCCCTGCCCGTAATAGGCATTCGAGCCGTGTTTTCGGAAATAGTGTTTGTCGGTCAGGGTTTGTTTGATGGGTGGTGTAAGCGGGTTGATCTGCAAAGTGAGGTACGCCATTTTTGCCAATTCCTCCAGAACCGCGGCGTTGTAGACGGCTTTTGCCGCGTCTTTGCCCCAGGTGAAGGGGCCGTGACAAGCCACCAGTACCATTTCCACCTCCTCGGGCGAAAGATTTTTTTTTCGGAAAATATCCAGGATCTGATTGCCGGTTTCATACTCGTAGTCGCCCAAAATCATTTCGTCGGTCATCACTTCGGTCACGGGTACCGCCGTCGCAAGGTGGTCGGCATGGGTAGTGCCCAGGTTTGGAATGGCCCGCATGGCCTGTGACCAGGCTACGGCGTGGGTCGAATGGGTGTGGCAGATACCGCCGATGTTTTCAAAATGCCGGTACAGCAGGAGGTGGGTTTTGGTGTCCGACGAGGGGCGTTTCGAGCCTTCCAGCACCTTGTTATCCAAATCTACGAGCACCATGTCTGCCGGTTTCAGTTCGGCGTACGGCACGCCGCTCGGCTTGATCGCCACCACGCCCGCCGCCCGGTCGATGGCCGAGACGTTGCCGAAGGTGTAGATCGCCAGTTTTTGGCGCGGGATTTCCATGTTGGCCTCGTACGCCGCCTCTTGTAAAGATTTGAATTTTGACATTGTTTCGTTTTTAAACCTCACATCAACAGGTTTATACATTCAGCACTCTCGTCAGCACTAAAGCCAGACCTGCAACGAATATGGTTGTAAATATTGCCTTGTTGTATTTGGCAAGCCATTAATTTTTCAACTCCAATACTACCACCGACACCGGTGGCAGCGCCACTTTCAGCACCTCTCCGTTCAGTGTAGCGCCTTTAAAATCAACCGGTTTGACAAAATCGGGGCGGTCGAACGAGTTGAAATCCTGCACCTTCGGAGAGGTCAAAATGCGCCCGCCTACACCATTTGCAGCCACCCCGCGCAACGAAACCGACACTTCCTGCGGGCGGTTGGGATCAATGTTAACCAGAGAAATATGCACTTTCCCTGCCTTATCGCGGCTGGCCGAAGCGGATACGGCGGGCAGTTTTTCCGAGCCAAAAGTATAATCGTTCACCCGGACATCGATGGGTAAGAGCAGCGCGTCCTGATGCACGTTGTACATTTCCATGACGTGGTAGGTCGGGGTAAGCAGCATTTTTTCACCCTCTGTCAGCACGACCGCCTGCAGCACGTTGACCGTTTGGGCGAGGTTGGCGATGCGCACGCGGTCGCAGTGTTTGTGGAAAATGTTGAGCGTCGCACCGGCGATCATGGCATCGCGCATCGTGTTTTGCTGGTACAAAAAACCGGGATTCGTACCCGGCTCCACGTCGTACCAGCCGCCCCATTCGTCCACCACGAGCGCGACTTTTTTCGCCGGATCGTACTTGTCCATGATGGTCGAGTGGCGTGTGACGAGTTCCTCCATGAGCAATGCCATTTTCATGGTTTTGAAATATTGCTCCTCTGAAAATCCTGTTGCAGGGCCTTTTTTATTCCAGTCAATCACTGAGTAATGGTGCAGGGCCACACCTTCCAGCATATTATGCGGGATGTCGCGCATCAATACTTCCGTCCAGTTGTAGTCCGCTCCGTTCGCACCCGAAGCCACGCGAAAAAGACGGCCACTGTTGCTCCAGTCTGTCATAAACGTGGCGTATTGGCGATAGATATTTGCGTAATACTCCACTTTCATATTGCCGCCGCAGCCCCATGCTTCGTTGCCCACACCCCACATTTTGACATTCCAGGGTTTGTCGCGGCCGTTGGCTTTGCGCAGGTCGGTCATGGGGTTGCCGGTTGGTTGGTTGGTATATTTGACCCAATCCGTGAATTCCTGCACCGTGCCGCTGCCGACGTTGCCCGCCAGATACGGCTCTGCGCCGAGGGTTTCGCAAAGGTTCAGGAAGTCGTGCGTACCGAACGAATTGTCCTCCGTTACGCCGCCCCACCAGATGTTGGTCATGGCCGGGCGCTTTTCTTTCGGCCCGATGCCGTCTTTCCAATGGTAGGTGTCGGCAAAACAGCCGCCCGGCCAGCGCAGGTTGGCGACTTTGAGTTTTTTCAAAGCCTCGATGAGGTCGGTTCGCACCCCGTCGCGGTTGGGGATTTTTGATTTTTCGCCGACATAAAAACCGCCGTAGATGCAGCGCCCGAGATGCTCGGCAAAATGTCCGTAGATGTGGCGGCTGATCGTGTCGCGGCCTAAATCGGCGTTGAGGGTGAGTTGGTTTTGGGCGGAGAGATTAAAGAATGAAAACAAAATAAGGGTGATGAAAAATGTATTTTTCATTCAAAGTTGATTTTTGTTATTGTCAGAAAAGAGAGAATTATGATAAGCCTGGCAACTTTATTGGTGATAAAATAAAGGATGTCCCGTTTTCTATTTGCTTCACATTGAACGTTTGATAAATTGTAAATATTCAACCCTTTTACCGCCGAGCGTTTGCTAAACATACCAAGCCGATGTGTCATTCAGAACCGAAGGTGAAGAATCTGAGGGCGAAGCCCGAAGTATGAAGCATTTTCAGCCTTCGGCCTCAGATGCTTCGCTACGCTCTGCATGACACATTTTATTTATTATGCATAGCAAACGCCCGGCGGTATCAGGGTTGTGCACAAGCGTTTTACTTTCTCCGGATTGTATCCGGGGTTATTCGTATTTAATCCCTTCGGGATTTTTACCGTCCATCATTCCCGTGTACCGTCTGCCCTCCACCCTCTACCCTCTACCGAACCTCCCACTCATACACCCCACCCGAAACGCCGTCCTGCCATTGCATTTCCAGTCGTAGCGCGGTGGTTTTGACGGGTTCGAATTGCACCTCGTTCCATGCGTCTTTGACTGTTTTGTAGCCGTCGGGTGTATAAACGGGCTTCCATTCGCCGTTTTCCAAATACATGATGCGCCACGATTTCGGCATACGGCAACCGCCGCCTGTCGCTTCGTCGTCGAACCAATATACCCGCGCCGTACCGACCTGTTCCGGCTTGCCGAAATCATATTGCAGCCACTCGGCAGTGCCGAAATGCGGCCACCAATGTACCCGCGAACTTTCGTTGTCGGCAGAATTTTTCACGAAAATTTGGTCGGCAATGTTTTTCAAATCGCCCTGCGCGCCCTCTGAAGCCGTTGCGGCGGACAGCGTAGCGAGGGTGGGTTGGGTGATAGCCGGGACATTGTACAGGTCGTGTGGCAGCCAAACCAGCATGTTGTCCCTGCCTCGATTGGCCCAGGCATAGTACGGGATGGCCTTCAGCGCGAGTTGCTGGAGATCGCCTGCATGGGGCGAAGTTTTCTTTTTGACCAAAAAACCGGAAAAGGAAAGCGTTTGAACACCGCCGAGCAATGCAGGATCGAATCTGGAAGAAATCTCCACCGAGTCCGGCACCAACACATTCAGCACACGGTCGTCGGCCTGGTCTTTTCCCTCCAGGCAATAGACGAGCGGGCCTCTTTTGAAGGCAAAGCGGTTTATATCGGCCTCCACTTTGGCATTTGCCCGCACCCGTTGAGCCTGCATCGGCAAATCCATTTCGACCACGTCGCCCGGTTTCCATTTTCGGCTGATGGTGGCATAGCCGTCCTGAAAAGTGGCTGAAGCGATCTGCCCGTTTACTTTTAAACTAAGCGGGCTACCCGAAAACTGATAAAAATGATATAAGTCAAGCGGCGCAACATTGCCTTTTGTCCACCCCGGAATGCGTATTTTCAACGAAAAAGTATGGGGTTTGGCGGGATCAACATGGATCAGTACCCGGCCGCTCCACGGGAAATCGGTCTCCTGCCGGATGTCGATTTTTACTTTCTGGCCTTTGCTGTTGGTGTTTTCAATCCGGGTTTTGCTTGCTGCAAACAGATTGACGTAGAGATCGTTGCCTTTTTTGGCATACAACAACTCCGGCAGGGAGGAGAAAAAACGGGTCAGGTTGGGTGGGCAGCAGGCGCAACTGAACCAGGCGCTGCGCTCCACATTTTTGCGGCTTTCCAGGGGGTTGGGGTAAAAAAAGCCGTCGCCGGAAAGCGAAAGTCCGGCGTTCAGCGCATTGTAGAGGGTCAGTTCCAGCACATCGACGTAGCGGCTGTTGCCGGTGAGTTGGAACATCCGTTGCGTCCACAACACGAAGGCGATGGACGAGCAGGTTTCGCAGTAGGCGCTGTAATTCGGCAAATCGTAGGCGCCGCCGAAACCTTCGTTGCTGCCTGTGGCGCCCACGCCGCCGGTGATGTACATTTGGCTGCCGACAATATCGTCCCAGACGGCTTTCATGGCGGCATCGTATTCGTGGCTGCCGGTAAAAGCAGCCACATCGGCTGCCCCTGCGAACATATAGCACAGCCGCACGGCATGGCCGACGGCGACGCGCTGGTCTTTTACTTTTTGGTGATTTTGCGAATACGGCTCGCCGTAGCCGCGCACGTCGATGAAAAATTTTGCCAGGTCGAGCCAGCGCCGTTCGCCCGTAGCCCGGTACAGTTTGACTAAGCCGATCTCGATTTCCTGGTGGCCCGGTGCTTTCCGGAGTTTGCCGGGGCCAAAATCGCGGGCGACGAGATCGGCATTTTTCAAAGCAATATCGAGCAGGTCGCGTTTTCCGGTGGCCTCGAACCACGCAACGGCGGCTTCGTAGAGGTGCCCCACATTGTATAATTCGTGGCTGAGTTTGTCCTCGTTTTGCCAGCGCGGACCTTCGAGCCAGTTCAAAAACGCATCTTTCACAAGCGGCTGGGCGGCGGCATCGCCTGCTTTTTTCTGCCGGTCGGCGATGCTGCGCCAGGTGTACAGGTAACCGTCAGGTTCCTGTGCTGCGCGGATTTTTTCGATCAAAATGCCGGTTTCAGCCTGAAATTTGGGGTCGGGATGCGTGTGCAAAGCATAAGCAGCACCTTCGATGCTTTTATACACATCGGAGTCGTCGAAAGGAAAACGTGTGCAGACGCTGCCCGGGATTTGTCCGGCGGCGACTTCAAAATTTTTAATGCGGTTGGTTTCCAGGTTTTTTTGAAAAGTCATCGGGATGGTCACCTTCCGGACGGTTTCGATGCGGGGCGCCCAAAACTTGTCTTCCATCTGTACCTGGTAGAAGGGGATCGGTTCGATGGGGTAGTTTTGAGCGAGCAAGGGGCCTCCCAAAAGCAGAAGTGGAAACCAGTAAAGAATCTTCATGTCAAAGCTGTTTTAAGTAACTGATGTTACGCACGAGACAAAGGGAACACCGAAACGACCGACACCGCCGATACCACCGAAGGCAGCATTCATGTTCAAGTTTGGGCAAAAAGGCAATAGCCGGCAAAAATAGTCGGTGGTGTCAGGGGGGTCGGTCATTTCGGTGTTTCCAAAATTTTAGCATCCATTTTCCACAAAACTCCCCAATTTAACATATTTCCGGTATAATTTTTCATACACCGCCGTTTTATCCGCCTGCGGCAGAAATTCAGCGTCGTAGCCTGAAGCCATGACGGCCTGCGCCTCCGGCAGGGTAGGGTAAACCCCCGCCGCCGTGGCCGCACAAATCGCCGCCCCGAGCGCGCAGGCCTGTTCCGACTGCACGATTTTGATCGGCATATTCAACACATTGGCAAGGGTTTGCATCACAAACGGCGACTTCTTCGATACGCCGCCGATGCCGATGACCTGCCGGATCGGTACGCCCTCCGATCGGAACCGCTCTACGATTTTTTTTGCCCCAAAAGCCGTCGCTTCCACCAGGGCCTTGAATATTTTGGGCGCATCGCTGCCAAGATTCAATCCGGTAACCGCGCCTTTTAAAGTATGGTTGGCATCGGGTGTGCGGCGGCCATTGAACCAGTCGAGCGCCACCGGGTCGTGTTCGGAAACCGGCAGGGCGGCGGCTTTTTCGGAGAGTGCGGGGATGATTTTTTGCACGCACTTTTCGGCCTCGTCTTCCGGTAAAAATTCCCGGAGCGGAAACGCCAGCAGGTTTTGAAACCAGGCATACACGTCGCCGAAAGCCGATTGGCCGGCCTCCATCCCCAGCATGCCGGGCAAAATGGAGCCGTCCACCTGTCCGCAAATGCCGCGAACGAGCAAATGCCCGACCTCCTCGTTGGGGGCGATGAGCATATCGCAGGTCGAAGTGCCCATGACCCGCACCAGCGAATACGGCTCGATGCCCGCGCCCACTGCGCCTGTATGGGCATCGAAGGCGCCGACTCCGACGACCACATTTTCAGAAAGCCCGAGGCGTTCAGCCCAGTCTTTTGAGAGCGTGCCCATCGGCATATCTGCCGTATGGGTGTGGCGGAAAAGCCGCTCGCGCAGACCGGCCAGCAACGGGTCGAGTTGTGTTAAAAAAGCCTCACCCGGCAACCCGTCAAATTCTTCGTGCCACATGGCTTTGTGGCCGGCGGCACAACGGGAGCGCCTGATCGTCAATGGATTGGTGTCGCCGGTCAGCACGGCAGAAATCCAGTCGCAATGTTCGACCCAGGAAAAAGCGGCGTTTCGCACGGCCTCATCCACCCGAAGTGTGTGCAGGATTTTTGCCCAAAACCACTCGGAGGAATAAATGCCGCCGACGTATTTTGTAAAATCAGTGTCCCAACGATGCGCCAATACGTTGATTTCCCCGGCTTCCGCGTTGGCCGTGTGATCTTTCCAGAGGATGAACATGCCGTTCGGATTGTCTGCGAATTCGGACAGCAACGAAAGCGGGGTACCGGTTTCGTCCACCGCCACAGGTGTAGACCCGGTCGTGTCCACTGAAATGCCCACTACGTTTTCGGCCACACCTTCAGGAGCGAGCGCAAGGGCGTTTTTAATCGTATCTTCCAAGCCTTCCAGGTAGTCCAGCGGGTGCTGCCGGAATTGCGACCGTTCGGGGGCGCAGTACAAACCTTTTTTCCAGCGACTGTAAAAATGGACAGCCGTCGAAATCTCGCGCCCGTTTTGGTCGACGACCAGCGCGCGCACGGAATCCGTTCCAAAGTCTAATCCGATGACGTATTTCATGAATAATTATGAGTTATGAGTTATAAGTTATGGGTTATGAGTCGGTCCTTTCGTGAATGTTTGATACGCACAAGCGGCAATAACTCATATCTAATAACTCATAACTTATAGTACACCTCGCTCCACCGCAATTCATTTTTAAACTGGCGTAAATCCGTTTTTGCATCGATCACCGTCAACTCGACTCCGAACATTTCGGCAAAATCTTCGAAGTATTCGGTCGTCAGGTTTTGACTGAACACTGTGTGGTGTGCGCCGCCGGCATAAATCCACGCGGCGCAGGCCGTACTCAAATCGGGCAAAGGTTTCCACAACACACGGGCAACGGGTAATTTGGGCAATTTTTCGGCAGGCGCCACCGCTTCTACTTCATTGACCAACAAGCGGAAACGATTACCCATATCGATCAGTGAAGCATTGAGGGCCGGTCCTCCTGCTACGTCGAACACAAGCCGCACAGGATCGGCTTTGCCGCCTATACCGAGCGGGTGAATCTCGCAGGATGGTTTGCCGAAGGTAATCGAAGGACAGATTTCGAGCATGTGTGCGCCCAGCACGAGGCGGTTTTCGGGATCGAAATGGTAGGTGTAATCTTCCATGAACGAGTTGCCGCCGGGCAAACCCGCCGCCATGACTTTCGCCGCCCGCACGAGCGCAGCGGTTTTCCAGTCGCCTTCGGCGCCGAAACCGTAACCGTCGGCCATAAGCCGTTGCGCTGCAATGCCGGGCAACTGCGCCAACCCGTGCAAGTCTTCAAACGTATCGGTAAAACCTTTAAAATTGCCGTTTTCGAGAAACTGCCGCATCCCAAGTTCGATGCGGGCGGCTTCCCGGAGTGAACCGTGCGCTGCGCCGCCTTTGCGCAGTGTCGGTGCAAGTTGGTAAGTTGCGTCGTATTCAGCCACGAGTGTATCAATCGCACTATCAGATACTTCTCCAATGCTTTTTGCCAAATCGCCCACGCCATAGCCATTGACCGAATAGCCGAATTTCATTTCCGCTTCCACCTTATCGCCTTCAGTTACAGCCACCTGGCGCATGTTGTCGCCGAAACGGGCAAACTTCGCGCCCTGCCAGTCGAAACGCGCTGCTGCTGCTCGCATCCACACATTCAAACGCTCGTGCACCGCCGGATCCTGCCAGTGGCCGGTTACTACTTTGCGGTTCATCCGCAACCTCGAAACCATAAAGCCGAACTCCCGGTCGCCGTGCGCCGATTGGTTGAGGTTCATAAAGTCCATATCGATCTCGCCCCAGGGGATGTCGCGGTTGAATTGTGTGTGCAGGTGGCACATCGGTTTTTGCAGGCTTTGCAGTCCCCGGATCCACATTTTGGCGGGCGAAAATGTGTGCATCCAGGTTACGATGCCGATACAGTTTGCATCGGTGTTGACTGACTGACAAAGATGGTAAATTTCGTCGGGCGTTTTGACGACAGGTTTGTAAATAACATGTACCGGGATTTTTGCCGATGTATTCAACGCGCGGGCAATCGCTTGTGCATGTTCCGCCACTTGCCGCAGGGTTTTTTCGCCGTACAAATGCTGGCTGCCGGTGACGAACCAGACCTCCAGTTTTTTTAGATCAATCATTGTTTTTATGGTTGATAATTGACTGAGACAAAGCATGTCATCAAAACCGGGCGCTCTACCGGGTCGTGGTCAACTTTTTTCGGCGTTCATGAATTGCCCGACATAAATAGTTAGTTGATTTGTAAAAGTGTCAAATGCACACGATCTTTTTTTAAAAATATTTCCGGCTGAACCCCGCGACTTGTAAGCCGGGCATAAAAAAAGCAGGCCAGGCATTGCGCCCGGCCCGCTAAACCCCAAAAAACCAAATGAAAATTTCTTGAAAAATCTACGTTTTTCCGAAAATACGGGGAAATTATACCTCTTGAAGAAACATGTTACTTCATCAGTTAATATTCTTTTTAACTATTTGGAACACCCGCGAGAGGTTGAACCCGAACCGGATCTCGCCTTTAAGCCAGTTGCCGTTGTGGTCGGTGAGGTAAGCGCGTTCGTTCATGCCGATGGCGTTGGAGAAGTGCAGTTGGAACACGTGGCCGCCGGTTTCGATATCGACACCGAGTGAAAGCGGATTGCTGTTCAGGTCGGCGGGAAAGCGGTTGATGAGGTAGGAATAGTCCCACACAAAGGCAATACGTTTGGTGAACCTGGCACGCCCGCCGAATCCGACGGCAAATAATTCGTTGGGTTCCAGGCGATTGGCTACAAAATTCAGGTGCAGGTACGTCGGCGTCACCTGTAAAGTCAACCAATCGTTGAACTTTCGCCCGATGATGAGTTCGTGATAAAAAGCCAGCCGCCGCGAAAATGTAACGGGTACCTCTTCGATTCCGATAGGGTCTTTCAAACCGTTCATGGTCATGCCGCTCACCCAAACGAGCGAAAGCGGAATACGCTTCCGACCGGTAGCCTGCCACAGGATGCGGTATTTTACGAAGCCGTCCAATTCTTTTTTGTTGGTACTCCGGCCAATGCCCGCCATCAGGTTGGGGGTGATGCCGAAGTCGAAGCCCAGGCGCATGGATGCCTGGTCGAGACCGAACATATCGTAAGCGCCCTGTGTGATATCGCCGAAGCGGTGCAGGATGCGAAAATCCATGGTGCCGGCACTCAGCATTTCCATACTGTGGCTGTTGATCACACGCGGGCTTTTGAACGCGTTGGAAACGTGGTCGGTGCCGGCTTGTTCGTCGAGCAAGCTGAGCAGGCTGCCGGTATTTTCCGATTGTGCCCGGGCGGACAACGCGAATATGAGCAGCAGGACTCCCGTATGGAACATTTTTTTCATGATGACTAGCCCTTAATTGTTGGGTGCTCCGGCGTCAATCCATGTTTTGATGATGCTGATTTTGCACGCCGAAAGTTTGTTGCCGTTTTTCGGCATAGGCGAATAACCCGATTGATGTTCGATGGAGCCGGGCAATTTGCCGTTGTCCACAGTTGCTTTTACGCCATTGTAAGTATTGTAGTCGACACCACCCTCCGGGTTGCTGCCGCCATGGCAGCCATTGCAGTAGGTTTGTAAAATCGGCTTTACTGAACTGCTGAATGTCACATTCGAGGTATTGCAAGTGCTGTCGATACAGGTTGTGTTTTTGGCACCCTCGTCAATCCAGAGTGCGATGGTCGTGATCTGTTCATCGGTGAGGCGCGAATAGGGGGATTGGGGCATGGCCTCTTCACCAAAGGATTTAACCAGTACTTCATATATTTCGCTGGCTTGGTAATCGTAAGGCTCGATGCCTTTGCGCACAATGTTATCGTATGAGGTGAGGTCGTAGCCTTCTTCGTGATCCTGGCTGTTGTGGCAGCCGCTTTGGGTGCAATTGGATTGAAAAATCGGCAGCACGTCGCGCTCGAAACACACTCCCCGCAGGTCTTCCGCGTATTCGCGGGTACAAGACAGCGGGAGCAGTAGCGCGAGCCACAGAAGGTGTTTGAATTTCATTTTAAACCGGATAATGCGTTAAAACTTATAAATGATGCTTGTTTTTAAACCAATCTGCCGATCGAGGAGACCTTGTCCTTCTTCGTCATGATCCTCCTCCTCCTCACCGAAACTCCGCAGCATGTAACCTTCCGCACCAAAATAAAGGTGCGGATTCAGGCGGCATTCTACGCCCAGCATGAACAACATGCCCTGCCAATCAGTACTGGATACGGCCGTAGCCTGTTCGTGGATTTCAAGATTGTTGAACTCATTCTCAAATTCGTATTCGACATCAAATGGGAGCATCGTAGCGGCCTGCCCCCCAACACCGAGCCAGGGAGTCCAATTGCCGTGCAAAGGGATTTCATAACGCAGGTGCAGTGCATAAGTAAATGCAGGCAGGAAGTGAGTTTCCCAATATTTCAGGTTGAAGTCGCTGCCGGGATCGGGTATATCGATGTCGATATTCTCCAACGCCTCGGTATCATCTCCTTTCAAACTGGCTTGCTGATAGGCGACTTCGGCGCCGAGGCGGAAGTTGCGGGCAATTTCCACATCGCCGCGGATGCCTGCCCCCAAAATTGAGCCGGAAAGTTTGTCCGGAAAACTGGGAAACCCCAGTACTGCGGAGGCGCCCACCCGGGGCCGCGCAATATAGATCAACGGCGATTTCGCTTTTTTGCTTGGCAGGGATTGGCTGTTCAACAGATTTTCATAAAGCGTATCTGTTTGGGTGTTTGCGGTTGGAGGTGGCGGCGTTGCCAGTTCAGCAGTGTCCATGGGTGTCTTATGGACAATGGAGTGTCCGGGCGCAGCCGCATCACCGTTCAAAATTGGTTGCCCTTCCTGCCCCTGTACGTTAAGGGTGGAAGCAGCAGCCTGTTGTGTTAAATCGTGCGGTTCTTGTGATATGGGACTGGTTCCGGCAGAATGATTTTGCCGGGCAGTCGCATCTCCTGCAGGAATATGATTGAGCGAAAATGAACTGGACGTAGTGTTTGAAGGAAATGGCGTCATCGGTGCACCGATAGCCTCCTGTTGTACAGAATTGACATTCTGATAAATTGTGTCGTACTGATAGACCACTGTTCTCCGCATCATGGTGTCGGTTTGAAAGAGCGTAGTCCGGCTTTCGGAGGATTGTAACTTTCGGTCGGCTTCGCGCCATTGGTACCACCAGAACACATTGCTTCCTGAAAGTGCTCCGAGCAAAAAAAACATAACAGGCAGCACCCAACGTGTACGTTGCCTTTCATGGATTTCCATGCGTCGCGACAGTTCCGACCAGTTTGCCTCGTTGTAAGGTTCGCCGGGCCGTTGACCGAATTTGTGGCTGAATATTTTATCAAAGTCATTGTCTTGCATAGGCATCCTCCCGTTGGCGTTTGGTGAGCATTTCTTTGAGTCGCGACCGGGCTTTGGACAAATTGGATTTTACCGATCCGATAGATACGCCCAGCAAATCGGCGATTTCCTGGTATTCGTAACCCTCGACGGCAAACAGATTAAATGTAGCCTGATAGGCTGGAGGCAGTTGACGTACTAATTGAAGCAAATACTCCGCATCGGCATTGATCAGGGTTTCGGCGAGCACTGTTTCCTCATGGGCTTCAGCCAATTCCACTGTAAGCGTTTCTTTCATCCTGGCGCGGTAACGATCGATACAAGTGTTGATCATCACCCGTTTCAGCCACGCTTCGAAGGGTAAATCACCGGTGTACTTGTCAATTTTTGTAAATACCTTGAAAAACCCGTCCTGCATACATTCCCGCGCGATTTCCGGATCATTCGAGTAGCGTTGGCAAATAGCGGATGCCCAGGCATGAAATGCCCGGTAAAGCCGGTTCTGCGCATAGCGGTCGCCCTTGCGGCAGCCCCGGATGACATCCTCTAACTCAGCCTTGTTTAGCATGTTTTCTAAATGGAGACACGAGTAGTTTGCAAAATATGTTGCTTCAACATGAAAAAAGCAGGCCGGGCATTGCGCCCGGCCTGCAATTACCCAAAAAACCAAATGAAAATATCTTGACAGCGTGAAGCGATAAGATGATAAATGTTCCGATCGTTTTCTTCTCTCCCAAAAAGCTTTACTCAACGCGCCCGATGATTTAAGTCATACTTGTCAAAAAAGCAGGCCAGGCATTGCGCCCGGCCCGCGATAACCCGAAAGAACCAAATGAAAATGTCTTGGTAATGCAGCGCAATTATTCTTTAATGATTTTCTCCCTGCGGCGTTCGCCGTTTTCGAAACGGATATCGAGCCAGTAAATCCCCCGGGGCTGTGCAGACAGGTCGAGTTGTGTGTTTTGCCCAAGGTTCTGCTGACTCAACAAACGCCCGTTCAGATCGAGCAGTCTGGCCTGGCCGCTTACTTCGTCCTGAACGGAAATTGTAAACAGCCCGGTTGTGGGATTCGGGAAAACGGACATCGCAATCGCCCTGGTACTGCTATTCCCTTCCCGGTCTGCCGCTGCATCAGGTTTGTATTGTTGTATCTGGCCGGACGAGATCAAACGCTGTTGACCACCGCCTCCGCCGCACACGGTTTGCACTTGTGCCAGCGAATTACAGCCATTCAGGTTGTTCTCAAAATCCGCAGTGCCGCCATTGTCCAGATAAGCGCAAATGCCGGTGGTGCCGCAAAGGCTAAGGGAAGGATTATCTGAGATTTCAAAGAATAAACCGACGGTCATGAGGCTGTTCAAACCATCCAAACTGGTCATGGCTGTATTTAATGCAACCGTGAAATCACCTCCGACGGTGGCAAGACTGTTCAAACCGGCAAGGCTGGTCAGTGCGGGCATGGATTCGATGGTGACACTGCCGCTCACATTGGTCAGGTTGTTGAAACCGCTCAGGCTCGTCAGCGCGTTGTTGGTAAACAGATCGACGTCGCCTCCGATGGAAGTCAGGTTGCTCAGACCCGATATGTTGTTCATCAGGGGGTTAAGTTCTATTTCTACGCCTGTTCCAATAGTACCCAGGTTTTGAAAACCCGTGATACTGAGCAATGCATTGTTCAGGCCGATGAGTAATTCCCCTCCCATTGACGTAAGGGCGTTAAATCCGCCTACGTTCTTGAGTGCAGGGTTTAACTCGATACCCAAACTTCCGCCGATGGTCGTCAGGTTGTTGAATCCATTGAGATTGAGCAGCGCATTATTGCCGAATACATCGAAATCCAGACCGACCGATGTCAGGCCGTTCAGACCTGTCAGGTTGGTGAGCAGGGGGCTTAATTCGATTTCGACGCTTCCGCCTACGGTCGTGACACTGCTCAGGCCGTTCAGGTTAATCATTGCATTATTGGCAGATATGGCGAGGTCGGTCCCGATGGTTGCAATGTTGTTCAGACCGTTCAGACTTGCAAGGGTATTGTTTAACTCGATCTCCAGCCCGCCGCCAACGGCTGTCAGCCCGCCGAGTGCGGTGATATTTGTGAGCAGCGGATTCAACTCGATGCTGAGGTTGCCATCCAAAGTAGTGAGACCCTGCAATCCGTTGAGCGTCTTCAGCGTAGCGTTTTCGACAATGCCCAGGCCGCCGATGCCGATGTAATGGAGATTGGCCAGGGCGGTGAGGTTGGTCAACTTCGGGTTAAACTCGAAAGCGAGTTCGCCGCCGACGGAAGTGAGGTTGTTGAGGCCTGTGAGGTTGGCCAACTTGTTATTGTTCATCAGGAGCAAATCGCCGGGCACGGTAGTGAGGCCGGTCAGACCTGCAACGTTGATCAAAGCAGGGTTGAACGATATTTCAATACCTACGCCCACGTTGGTCAGGGTGGCGAGGGCGCTGGTGTTGGACAGCAGGGTGTTCTCGGAGATGAAGAGTTCCCCGGCAACGCTGTTGAGTACCGCCATACCGTTGAAGCTGGCGAGTTGCGGATTGTTGACGATGTCTACACCGCCACCCACAGTTTGCAATCCATTCAGACCGGTAAAGTTTTTCAACAATGCGTTTCCCTCGATGATCAGATCGCCCTCGAGAGCGGTGACTTTTTGCAACCCGTTGAGGCTGGTTATTTTGTCATTGTTGATTATCTCGATGCCCACGACGGAGGCGAGGTTGCTCAACCCGGTCAAATTGCCCAGTAAAGGATTGTTTGTAATAATCAGGTCATCCCCGATGGTCACTATTTTTCTGAGCGGCGTAAGACCGGTAATGTTGGAGTTGCCCGGGCCGCCGCCGATGGTCAGCGATCCTTCTATTGCGGTACAATTGGGATAGGTGGTACCGAATTGATTTACCTGTGCCTGCGTGGTCAGGGTCACGTCGTCGGCAGGGCATTGGCTGTACAGGGATGTGGTCAGCAAGAACATGCCAACAGTGCAGCATAAGGTACGTAGCAGATGTAGTAGATGCATTTTCATAGAAAAATCAAGCGATTGAAAGATGAATAAATTTGGTTGATGAATGACGATTCAAACATCGCCCGGCCGGACATTTTGTTTGACTGGTCAAAAGTGTGTTCAATCAATACTTGCCGACAATTTTTTGTCACTCAACCGGCTTAAAAATGCTACTCAAACAGGAAAAGACGGCACTGACCGCATTCAATGCTCAACCCGATGTGTGTAAAAATGAAACAGGCCGGGCGATTTGCCCGGCCTGTTATTGGTAAAACTTTAATTTTGTATCAGTACTCTATAAAAACTTTTATACGATAACGGGTGGCCACAACTTTCATTCAATAGATTTGGACACAAAAAAAAGCAGGCCAGGCATTGCGCCCGGCCCGCTAAACCCCAAAAAACCAAATGAAAACAATCTTAATTCTTCGTGAATTTCAGCACGTCCGTATCGCCGTTGCCGCCGCTCGTGTGCTCGAAATGCATAGAGGTATCTTCTATCTTGATGATGAGCCAGTCTTCCTCCAGCTCGGTGAGCGCGCTGGGTATGGTACCGGTAAAATCAATCAGGAATTTATTGGCACTATCGTCTATCCCCGTTTGCCAGGTACCCGGCCAGGTTTGTCCCCCGTTGGAAGCGCTGAGGCTGCCGTCGGAGCCAAATTCGAATGTGTATCCCGTATAATTACTCGTTTCATCTTTTTTATCATAAAAATAGGATACTTTCCATTGGCCTGCTGCAGGCGTAACGGTATTGCCGCCGCCACCGCCGGAATTGTCGTCGCCGGTCGTGCAGGAAGCAAAGGTGGCAAACACCAGGAGCGAAAAAGCTGCAAAAGCAAATCTGATACTTTTCATAATACGTCGTTTTTTGCGTGAAATTCAATGATGGTACAAAGAACGAACGATGAACAGGATAGTGAAAAATAAAGGTCGCCGAAGCGGTAACAATCAGGTCTGAGCGGGCATATCCGGGGGTTGTTCAATTCGGCAAATGCCGCAACTTGTCTGCTTTTGTAATCGTGATCGTGCCGTCATGGATATGGATCATGCCTTCATTTTTGAAGTCGGTCAGGGTCCGGATCAGCGTTTCTTTGGCTGTACCTGCGAGTGAAGCCAGGTCTTCCCGCAGGAGGCTAACACTCGGGCCGCCCTGATCGCAGAGTTGCACGAGCGCCGTGGCAACACGTTTGCGCACCGAGTTGTAGGCCAGTTCGATGAGTTGTTGTTCGCGTTCGGCGACATGGCTGGCGAGCATTTTGATAAAACGCGCGTTGACGTCCCGGTTGCCGAAAACAAGCGCGGCAAAGTCCGATTTGGGGATCAATTTGACGGAACAATCTTCTAAGGAAGCGGCGCTTTCCGGGTAGGCATCTTCCTTGAAAAGCGCCAGAAAACCCAGAAAATCGCCGGTTTGTGCGATTTTGACGATGAGTTCGCGCCCGTCTTCGCTGGTTTTGTAGAGTTTTACTTTGCCACTTTCCACATAATACAGCCACCGGGGGGATTCACCTTCCCTGAAAATAATATCTTTTTTCTTGAAATGCCGCACTTCGCGGTTGTCCGACAAGTGTTTGATGGCTTCCAGTGCACGCGCTTCATCGATAAAATGGTCGAGCGAGCCCGTGTTTTGAGCGGACGCAATGCGCAGGCGTTCGCTTTTTTGAAGCCGCGATTCGATGGTCTGAAGCAAAGCGACATCGTCGAATGGTTTCGTGATATAATCGTCGGCGCCGAGTGACATGCCGCGCCGGAAGTCTTCCTTTTCCGCTTTGGCAGTGAGAAAGATAAAAGGTATATCGGCGGTTTTAGCCTGACGACTCAGGATATGCAAAACACCGTAACCATCCAGTTCGGGCATCATGATATCGCAAAGAATAAGGTCCGGTACATTTTCTAATGCAGCTTCCACACCAGTTTTGCCGTTTTGGGCAGTGATGGATTCGTAGCCGCCAAGTGTGAGTATCTCGGCAAGATTTTCCCGCACGTCGGGATTGTCTTCAATAATGAGGATTTTTTTCATAATATAATACTGCGGATCAACCGTTTGGGCCCAATGCAACACGCACTACCAAATACGGCCTGTGCGAAACAGTTGAAGCCGGACAAAAGTAAGTACACCCGATATTTCAGCAACTGATTTCAATCAATTAACATACTAATGTTCATCATTCCACAGTGCCTGAAGACGGCGCACCTTTGCATCGCCACTGTGACAAATGACAGTCGCTTCTAAAAACAAAATTTCCTCATTATGAACGTATTTGCACCTATTTCCAGCCTGATGACCGATCATAAACATTTGGTGACGGTCGCTCCGGAAGACAGCCTGCTGAAAGTCAAAGAAATTTTTGACACGCACAAATTTCACCACATTCCGGTGGTCAATTTTCGTGAGATTGCAGGCATCATCAGCAAAATTGATTTCGAGCACTTTCTCGGTGGCGCATCGTTGTACGGTGAAAACCGGATCGTCGACGAAGAACAACTTCAAAACAGACACGCAAAGGACATTATGACGACCCATCTGGGCAAAGTAGAACCCGATGATCGCATTAATGTAGCGCTGGAGATTTTTACCCTCAACCGCTTCCATGCCCTCCCGGTAATAAAGGACGGAGAACTGGTCGGGATCATAACGCCATTCGATATTTTAAGAAAATTGGCCGATGAGAAACCGGCTCAGCCGCATTTGGTGTACGAAACCGAATCTTAGAAGTCAGGAAAATACCTTGCCATGACCACAATAAAAATATTTGGAGAACACGACGCTGCAACCCGGCACCTGCACAACAATCTGCTACTCGCGTTGACTGATTTTCCGTTGAAAAGCCGGGTATTGGAGGTGTCGGAACCGAACACGATCCGGGCCGACGGCATATCTTCCACACCGGCTCTGATGCTCGACGGCGATGTGGTGGTGGAAGGGCGGGTACCGACGGTGGAGGAACTTAAAACGATTTTCGAAAACCGCTATTTGTACAAAAGCAAACTGTACCGCTTGCGCACCATTACCGTAGCGGTGGATATCAGTCAACCGGCGGAGAATGCCTTGCTTTATGCGTGGCGACTCGCTCAAAAATTTGAGGCCAAAATCGAAGTCATTTACGCAATGGACAGCATCTTCGAAGGTGGGCTTCCTTCCGCTTCGGGATTTTTGTCGGGTTATAAAAAAACGGTGCAAACCGAGTTGGATGCGTTCATCCGCACTGCGCTGGAAAAAATCGGGGTGACCTACGAACCACCCGCACAAAGGCTGCCGGAGCCAAAAAACGGCGAGGAAGCGACTGCTCCAATGATCAAGTCAACCGTTTTATATGGTTTTCCGGAAGAAGTGATCGAGCAGCAATCGAAGCAAGCCGACCTGATCGTGATGGGTACTACAGGACGCGGCAACGTGGCGCGCAACCTGTTCGGCTCGGTGAGTACGGAAGTATCGCATATATCGCATTGTCCTGTGTTGTTCGTGCCGGCAAATATGGAATTCGACGGTTTCAGGGAGGTATTGTATGCGAGCAACTTCGAGTCGTTAGATGCCTTGCGCATCAAACAGGCTGTGGCATTTATCAAGCGATTCGGAGGGCGTATCCACTTTGTTCACGTGGGCCCTCCCGGTGAAGAGGGGATTGACCTGGAGCGCAAACTTTTTGAAATAAATTATGAACATTCCAAACCCGAATATCCCTTCCTGTTTAGCAAAATAGTAGGCGACGATGTAGTGGAACAATTGAACGAATATGCCTACGAGCAACGAATCGATCTGATGGTATTTGTTACGCACCAACGCGGATTTTGGGAAAACCTGTTGCACAAAAGTATTACCCGGAAGGCATTGCTGGGAGCGGGATTGCCCATGCTCGTGATGCACTCGGACAATGATATGTTGAAATAAAATCCCTTGATTCTCAAGCTTGAGGTTTTTGTTCGCCCCGTCGATTGCGTTATGCGCGCGGCGGGGTTTTTTTTATTGCCCCAACTCCCGCACGAACGCCCACCTTAAAAAGTCTGGCATCGCTTCGCCCCAGGTTGCCGGTTCGTGGCGGCCATTCTCCATTTCGAGGTAGCGGATGTTCTCGTCCCTGAGCCCCTTCGTTTTCAACTCCCGGATCAGGTCGAGGGTGTCGTCGATCGAATCGATCACGCCATTGTCGTTGCGGTCGTCTTCTTCGTCGAGGGCGCCGCACTGGAACCAGAATCGCTGGTTTTCATCAAATTGTGCCGATTTTTGTACAATGTCGTGCATGATGCGGTCCGCATCCGGGTCGGGAGGATGCACGGGCGACCAGCGCCACCACAAGGCGCCGGAGAACACACCCACCGCGCCGAAAATCTGCGGATACGTCCACGCAATATCCATTGCCGACAACCCGCCGAGTGAAAACCCGGCAAACACCGTTTCTTCCCGGAGGCCCGACAACCGAAAACGGCGGTGCAGGTAGGGCAACATTTCTTCGAGGATAAAATCGCGGTATTGACTCGCTTTATCGCCCCGTCCTTTGTAATCGGGCTGCCGTGCGGTGCCGTATTCGCGCATCCGGTCGCCGGAGGCATATACGCCGACCGCGATACAATGCGGGATTTGTTTTTTAAAATAGAGCCGCTCGAGGATGCGGGCAAAACCCATACGCGGCAAATCCTGCCCGTCGTTGAAAATCACAAGCGGGTAGTACTTTCCGGACGCGAGGTGGTAATCGGGTGGCAGGTACACGTCGAAATCCACTTCCCGGTCGAGTATCAGCGAATGGAGGTGGCGGATCTGCCGCAAATGAGGCGCTTTGCGTTGCAGCAGTTCATGAAATGTTTCGACGGGTTTTTGCCAGAAGTTCATGTCATCTGAGGCCGGCAGGCATGGAAAGGCCGGGCGCCTGACTTTCGTAGTTTATAAGGTTGGTGCGTTTGCGTGAGGTGAGATGCACGGGGGCGAAGATAGGCGATGTTTTGAAACCTGGCAACAGATGTGCGGGCAAGGCTAAGGGCGCGTTTTCGACGGAAAGATTTTGATACGTGCTGCTTCCGGTTACTTTTGCAAAAGCGTTTTACGCATGCAATACGAGTGCGATTGTTATGTGCCATTTTAGGAAAAGACATGAAGAAAATTGACTACAGAGACAATATTAATTGTATAAGAGAAATTGCTCCGGGGCAGTACCGTATAATTTTGGATTTTGCCACGACCAATATTTTACCATTCTTAATTCAACCTGACTACCAATATATTTGGGTTCACAATCATACAACGGGAAAGGGATTTGACTGGGAAGAATTTAACCTCCCTATCAATGACAACTCAGTAAACATCAAAACTTTAGCGAGGTCATTAACTTTTGACTTTATTTTAGCTACTGACGACTTTAAAAAAATTATGACCAACTGGAAAGGTGGTATTGAACTTATCCAAATGAGTAATATCCCTCCTTACTATCTGGACTTAAATAAAGTAACAGGAAATAAACGATATGAAATATTAGAGCAGGAATGTGATTACTTATTTGAAGTGGACATTCCTTCAGCGACTGACTATGGAACATTAATAAGCCCGAATAAAGAGTATTTACAATCGCTATTAGACCATTCGGAAATAAACTGGCATGATTTGCCATAAAGCAGCACAGAATGTCAAAGGTCTGCATGATGACCGCACAGGTGATAGACGGCTGCCAGAGGCGAAAGCCCTCGACCTCGCTCATCATGGCTATTCAGATACTCAACGATATTTTGGGCGCCGAACGGCGCGAATGTGCCGGTATTTTCGTAACTTTGTATTCAATAAATCCCCTCTTCACGGTACAATATCATTTACACAGAGATGATGAATACAGCAGCCCACATTGAAAAAGCAAATATCGCTACCGGGCAGGTCGGCGCCGGCGGAGCAGCCAGGGCGCCGCGCCGCGTTTCCTGGGAAACTTTCCGGAAAAAGTACCTCACCCGCGAGGACGGATATACGTATGAATGGACGAACGGGATAATCGAAAAAACACGCAACTCGATGGAACCTAATCAATTGTACATCCAATTCAACCTCCAGGAACTTTTCATGGTGCTCAAAGCGGCTAAAAAAGTGACCGGCCAATTGCTGGCAGAGACCGACCTTTTTTTCTTCCCGGGCGTACATAAGCGACTTGATTTTGCGTGGTTAACCCAGGAACAAACCGCACGGCTTTCGGAAAAAGGCGTTATCGAGATTCCTGCCTTCGTCATCGAAGTAGTGTCGGGAAACGACCTGGCCCAAAAACTGGCCGAAAAAATGAAGATTTATCGCAAGGCCGGCGTACAGGTGGTGTGGCAGATTTTCCCCAATCAGCAGGAAGTGCATGTGTATTCGGGAGCGGAACTGGAAAATATGACCGTTTGCGCCGGCGAGAAAATTTGCCCGGCAGCGCCCGCCTTGCCGGGTTTTGCTTTCGCCGCAAGTGATGTATTCAAAGTGCAGGGATAAAAACTCCCGATGCGCAGTTACGGTTCACTTTTTCTTGCTACCAACCCGATTTTCTTTCCCTCCTCCACCATCCGCGCAAACGCCGCCTCGTATTCGTTCGGGATTTCTCCGTCCAGAATCGCCTCCCGTACAGCGGTTTTGATAACTCCCACTTCTCTCGACGGCGGCAGGTCAAAGGTTTTCATGATGACTTCGCCGGTGATGGGCGGCTGCCACAGGCGCTGCCGGTCGGATTCGCTCACTAAGGCCATGCGCTCCTTCAGGTATTCGTAACCTTCGAGGTAGCGCGCCATCTTGCGCGGGTTTTTGGTCGTGATATCCGACTCGCAGAGTTTCATCAGGTCGTCGATATCGGGCCCGGCGTCGAAAAGCAGGCGGCGCACGGCGCTGTCGGTCACCTGTTCTTTGGTCAGGGAGATGGGGCGCAGGTGGAGGCGCACCATTTTTTGTACGTATTCCATTTCCGAGCCCAAAGGCAGGCGGAGGTTGCGGAATATTTTGGGCACCATGTTGGCGCCCAGCCACTCGTGTCCGTGGAAAGTCCAGCCGGTTTCTTTGTCGAAGCGTTTGGTGGCGGGTTTGGCGATGTCGTGCAGGAGGGCCGACCAGCGCAGCCAGATATTGTTGCTGCGTCGGCAGAGGTTGTCGAGTACTTCGAGGGTGTGGTAAAAGTTGTCCTTGTGGGCGCGACCCGCGCGGTCTTCAACACCTTGCAGGGCGGCTACTTCGGGAAGAATAATTTTCAATAAACCGCTGTCGAACAACAAATTGAATCCGACGGATGGGGTGGGCGTCATCAGCATTTTATCCAATTCCGCCGCAATGCGTTCTTTAGAGATGATACCGATGCGGGTGCGGTATTTGACGATGCCCTGAAAAGTATTGGGTTCGATGGTAAAGCCGAGTTGGTTGGCAAAACGGATGGCGCGGAGCATCCGCAGGGGATCGTCGGAAAAGGTGGTGCCGGGTTCGAGCGGGGTTTTGAGGATTTTGTGCTCCAGGTGTTCCAGCCCGCCGAAGGAGTCGAGGATTTGGCCGAACGTATCTTCGTCGAGGCTCACCGCCAGCGCATTGATAGTGAAATCGCGGCGGTTCTGGTCGTCTTCCAGCGTGCCTTCCTCTACGTCGGGTTTGCGGCTGTCGTCGCGGTAACTTTCGCGCCGCGCGCCGACGAACTCGATTTCCATGCCGTCGTGCCGCAACATAGCGGTGCCGAAGCGGCTGTAAAAAGCGACTTTCGGCGTCGGAGATAGTTTGGAAGCGACTTTTTCGGCCAATTTGATGCCGCTGCCGACGCAGACGATGTCGATGTCTTTGGTGGCGCGGCCCAGCAGGCGGTCGCGCACGTAACCGCCCACGACGTAGGCGGGCGCGCCGATCTCGCGGGCGCAGGCGCCGACGAGTTGGAAGATTTTTCGTTCGTGGGGAAGGGTGGAGAAGAGCATAGAAGCGATTCTTACAGAAGCAGTTTTATAGGGTAATCTTTAAAATGTGCATCGCTACTTATTACCTCCAAATCTTCCACAATCGCTTGGGCAATGATAAGTCGGTCGAAAGGGTCTTTATGGTGGTGTGGAAGAGTGGTTATCTCTAAAACATGGTTGGCAGAGATGGGCAAGAATGTAATATCCTCGCTAAATATTTGAGTGTCAATTAAAAATTTCATGCTTACATATACTCTTTAAAGTCTTCAAGCGGCTCATTGAAATCCGGAGCCATGTAAACTACTAACCCTTTCATGCTTCCAAATTGAGGAATTTTTTTGCTGGTTGCTTTTTTACCTTGCCATTTGCTGTGTCGTTTTTTAGCCTCTTCCAACGAGACCAAGTTTCCATTTTTGACATCTTGCAGACCCTCTTCCAACTTGAATAGCAGTTCCTGTTTTTCAAGTCGCTTTTGAGATTCTTCGATGGCTATCCCTTGCTCATTTTTGGATTGCTCCATAGCGATTTGCACCTTTTTTAGCAAATAAAGGCGGTCCCAAAGTTCGTCCCAAGAAAAGCGTTCCGGCATTTCCTGAATGGACTTGATGATGACTTCTTTTTCGATTGACATGGCCTGAAATTTTATACAAATGTACTGAAAACTGTTGATCCGCCCAAATTCATCGACGTTCATGCCAATTCCCCGTACAAATCATATTCCTCCGCCCCCGTGATCCGCACCTCCGCAAAATCGCCCAGCCGCACATAGTTGCCTTTCGCCGGCACCAGCACCTCATTGTCCACTTCCGGCGAATCGGCTTCGGTACGGCCCACATAAAACTGCCCTTCCTTCCGGTCGAACAGGGTTTTGAACACCCGCCCGATCTTCGCCTGGTTTTTGGCGAACGAAATCTCCTGCTGCACTTCCATCAGCCGGTTGGCGCGCTCCTCTTTTTCTTCGGGCGGCACATCGTCGGCCAGTTCGTAGCCGCGGGTGTTTTCCTCATGGGAATACTGAAACACACCCACCCGCTCGAATTGTTGTGCGCGAACAAAATCCAGCAACTGTTCGAAATCGTCTTCCGTTTCGCCCGGATGCCCGACCAAAAAGGTAGTGCGCAGGGCGATACCCGGCACTTTTTCGCGTATTTTTTTCAACAGGTCTTCCGTCTCGGCACGGGTGATCTGGCGCCGCATCAGGTCGAGTACGTGGTCGCTGGCATGCTGGAGCGGGATATCGAGGTAATTGCAAATCTCTTTGCGTTCGGCCATCACGTCCAGGATTTCAAGGGGGAATTTGGAAGGATAGGCATAGTGCAGCCGGATCCATTCGATGCCTTCCACGTCGGCGAGTTGGTGCAGCAGCCGGGGCAATTCGCGGGTTTTGTAAATATCGAGGCCGTAGTAAGTGAGTTCCTGGGCGATGAGTAACAGTTCTTTTACACCGCGCCGGGCGAGGTTTTTGGCCTCCTGCACCAGTTCTTCGATGGGGCGGCTCATGTGTTTGCCGCGCATGAGCGGGATGGCGCAGAAGGAACAGGTGCGGTTGCAACCTTCCGATATTTTCAGGTAGGCGTAGTGGGGCAGGGTAGTGATCTGGCGTTCGCCGAGCAGTTCGTATTTGTAGTCGGCTTCGAGGCGGGCGAGTAAAGCGGGCATTTCGAGCGTGCCGAAAAACGCATCCACTTCGGGGATTTCCTGTTCGAGGTCGTCTTTGTAGCGCTGGGAGAGGCAGCCGGTGACGTAGAGTTTGTCGATGCCGCCCGTTTTTTTGATGTCCGCATACTCCACAATGGTGTCGATGCTCTCCTGTTTGGCCACGTCGATAAAGCCGCAGGTGTTGATGATCACCACGTTGGCGTCCAGTTCCGGGGCGTCGTGCGACACCTCGAAGTCGTTGCCCCGGAGCTGGGTGATGAGGTTCTCGCTGTCCACCAGATTTTTGGAGCAGCCGAGGGTAACGACGTTGATTTTATCCTTGCGAAAAGTCTTCGTTTTCATAAACGGGCGCAAAAGTAAGGGTAATTCCCGGAAGTTGCGACCCAACCATAGAGGGGCTGTTTCAACTCTTTTAATGACTCAAAATGACTTTTAATGACTTTTTAAATCTCCTTTAATACCCGCAACATCTCCGCCGCCTTTTCCGGCGTGATATCGCGCTGCGGATTGGCGAGCATTTCATAACCGACCATAAATTTTTTCACCGTCGCCGAACGCAACAAGGGTGGAAAAAAAACGAGGTGGAAATGCCATTCGGGGTGCGCCTTTCCATCGGTTGGCGCCTGATGTATGCCCGCCGAATAAGGAAAAGAGGTTTGGAAAAGCAGGTCGTACAATACGGTCAGTTGGCGGTAAGCGTCGGCGAGGGCGGTTTTTTCGGCATCCGTCATGTCGGTGATGCGCGGCATCGGGCGTTTGGGCACGATCATCGCTTCGAAAGGCCATACCGCCCAAAACGGGACGAGTGCGACAAAACCGTCGTTTTCAAATAAAATCCGCTCCTTTTTCGCCAGTTCCTCCCGCAAATAATCGCTCAACAAGGTGGTTTTGTGTTTTTTCCAATACCGCAACTGCGCTTTTTGCTTTTTCAGGGGTTCGTCGGGGATGCTTTCCTGCGCCCAGATCTGTCCGTGCGGGTGCGGATTGGAGCACCCCATAATGGTGCCTTTGTTTTCAAAAATCTGGACATAGTTGATAAAATCTTTTGCGCCGAGGGTGCTGTATTCGTCCACCCAGGCGTCCACGACTTTCCGGATGTCGGCAGTTGTCATTTCCGCCATGGTCAGGTCGTGGCGCGGTGAAAAACATATCACCCGCGCAATGCCGCGTTCCGGCCGGGCGCGGAAAAAAGCCCCCCCCGGCTCTCCTGAAGCAGCGGAGGGTTCCGTCTCCCCCCCCTCGGGGGGGCTGGCGGGCGCTGGCAACAGTGCGGCAAAATCATTATCGAATACATAAGTATCCTGATAATCAGGTGTTTTTATACCACCCGCACGGGTATTTCCGGGACAGAGGTAGCACGTCGGGTCGTAAGCCGGGCGCGTTTCGGCGGGTAGTTTTTCGACCTGCCCTTGCCAGGGGCGACTCGCGCGGTGCGGCGACACGAGTACCCAACTATCGGTCAGCGGGTTGAAACGACGGTGCGGAAAGTCGGTCATGTTTAAGCCGAGGAGGGTTGATAAAAGTTGAGAGGGGTTGATAAAAGTTAATAAAAGTTGAGAAGGGTTGATAAAGGTTGATAAAGGTGGATAAAAGTTGATGAATGGTGTCTGAAAAAATGACTTTAATGACTTTTAATGACTCTAATGACTGCAATGTCTACCTTTGCCGCCCTTAAAAATGATACACGACTTCATGGCACAATCCGAACTCCTTGACCGGCTTGAATTTGATTTGAAAAAATTGCTGGAACTGGTCCGATCTCAATTTGCGCTGCTTCCGCCGGAAGCCTTGCAGGTGCGCCCCGGTCAGGATCGCTGGAATGCAATGGAATGTTTCGCTCATCTCAATGCGCAGTTTGATTATTTCCTGCCGCGCATTGAACTGGCTATCCACAAAGCGAAGGCCCGGTCGTGGAGCCCTGCCGGCGAACGCCGCCAGAACTGGTATGGGCGCAGGGTAATCCGCGCAGTCGATCCGCTCAATATGGGAACGAGTCACCGGAAAAGTCCCAAACGCATCAATCCCAAGCATTTGCAGGTGCGTCAGAATGAGGTAAAAGCCTTTCTTATCAATACGGAAATGCTGCTCCGGCTCTTGCAACAAGCCCGCGAAGTGGATTTGAACAAAGCGAAAGTCGAACATTTCCGCTGGCCGCATCTCAATTTTCTCCTGGGCGATCTTTTCGAATACATCGTGCTGCATGCCCAACGGCATACGCTCCAGGCGCAGGCGGCTGCGCCGAAATTTTGATTGGACGGATTTGGAAATCCGTCCTACATTCGCCCCCGGTTTTTGGTTCCCGATGCTGAATCGGGATTAAAAGGGAACACCGGTGCAAAACCGGGGCAGTCCCCGCTGCTGTAAGTTTCATTTATGCTGTTGATTGGAGGAATTGTTGATTTGTTGATTTGACAACTATGTGTTGTATGCAACTTAAGACAAAACCTGCAAAAGGACGGTATAAAAGCAAAAGCAAAAAGCCACTGGGCAACCGGGAAGGCGCTTTTGATGAAACAAGCCAGAAGACCTGCCGACAACCACTCACTCAACCGGGCTTCGGGAGAAAGCCAGTTGTACGGTAGACGGCTGACGATAGACGGTTGACGGTTTCGATAACCGTCTGCCTTAGCCCGTCCACCGTCCACCGTTTTTCCCGTTTGCCTTTCATTTTCAACAGTTTAACTATTCAAAAATGAAGGTCAAACAACTTTTTCCTCTCTTTTTATTCCTTTCAGGGATTTGCCTTTTCCAATCGTGCAAAGACAATGAACCTTCCGATTGCGGCAACCGCAACGGCGATTACAGCAAAGGCATTTTCGTCGTCAACGAAGGCGGCTTTGCCAACACCGGTACCATCACCTGGCACGATCCGGCGACGGGCGAGACCGTGCAGGATGTCTTCAGCGCCGAAAACTGCGGGGCCGTGCTGGGTCAGTTCGTCCAGTCGCTCACTTTTTACAACGGCAAAGGGTACATCGTGGTAAACGGCGCGAACAAAGTCGTGGTTGTGGATGCCACCACTTTTGAATTCATCGATACCATTGGCGGGCTGGCGTTGCCGCGTTATTTCCAGCGCAGTTTTGGAAATCCGAATGTCGCCTACATCAGTCAATGGGGCGCCGACGGTATCAGCGGCAGCCTTGCCGTAGCTGACCTGAACAACAATACGGTTATCAAGACCATCCCGACCGGGAGCGGGCCGGAAAAAATGTTTCCCCTCAATTCGGATGCTTTGTACGTGGCCAATTCAGGCGGCTACGGCGTGGATTCCACCATTGCCGTGTTCAGCATGTTTGTCGAAGAAGTCCAGCATAAATTTGTACTGGCCGAAAAAAACCCGGCCTGCATCGCCCGCAACGGCGCCAACGGCGTGTTCGCGCTTTGTAAAGGCTACTACGACGATGTCAACTCGGTGGGCTGGCTGGGCGATTTCGGCCCTAATACCATCGGCATTCCGGTAGACAAATACGCCGACGACCTGGTGTCATCGCCCGACGGATCTACCCTCTATTTTCTCGGCGGCGGCGCCATCTGGTCTTATAAAAACAACGCTGTCAGTAAGTTATTCGACCAGCCGGCCTACGGCCTGGCCTGCCACCCAACCACCGGCGACCTCTATTGCGCCGACGGCAAAGATTTCAACTCGGCGGGTGAAGTGGTGATATACAAGCCCGACGGCACAAAAGCGGGCTCGTTTCCGGTGGGGATCGCGCCGGGGGAAATCATAATCGTAGAATAGGGCTTCTGGTTGCTGGGTTTCTGGTTTCAAGGTTTCTGGTTTCAAGGTTTCTGGTTTCAAGGTTTCTGGTTGCTGGTTTTACAATCGCTTGGCATACCTTTGAACCGGAAACCAGAAACCTTGAAACCTGGTAAATGTACACGCTGCTCATCTCCATCGTTATCGGCCTGTTCGTGGCCATGTTGTTCGTCAACGTATACTTTCGGGCCAAAGTGCTGAAAGTGTACGGGGTGCTGGTGCGCAACAAGGTCGAATTCGGCGCGGCACACATTTTTAACCGGCAAAAACTGGAGGAAGAAATCCTGCCGAAATACCCGCAGTTTCGCAATGAGATCGAGTCGTTCATCCGGCACATGCGCTATTCAATTCAAATGGCGAGCGTGCTGATTGCGCTGATTACGGCGTTTGGGGCGGTATTGATGTATTTTCGGTGAAATTTGTTGACGCGCTATATATATTTTTGACAGGATAAACATGATTTACAGGATATTATAAAGATTCTAAAATTCAATATCCTGTAAATCATGTTTATCCTGTCAAAAAAGAGATTGAGCACTCAAGTGACGCAGCTAGCAGCCAGATATGAAACTCAAATGCGCTTGGTCACACACGCAAAATGTTGTCGGCGAGACACACCGACAACGGCAGTGAACTTTCTTGCTGTCGCGAACCTTTTCCTACCTTTGCTGCTCAACGAATACCCGTCTACCGTCTACCGTCTACCGTCTACCGTCCTACCGTCTACCCTCTATGAAAATCGCCCTGCTCGGCGCCGGCCACCTCGGCAAAATCCACCTGAAATGTATCCTCGCCACCGAATGCTGGCAACTCGCCGGTTTTTACGACCCGGATGACAAAAACGCGGCGTCGGCCATCGCCCAATACGGCGCAAAACGTTTCACATCTTTGGACAAACTCCTGGCTGAAGTGGACGCGGTGGACATCGTGACACCCACGCCTTCGCATTTCAAACTGGCGGCCAAAGCCATGCGTGCCGGCAAACACGTTTTTATCGAAAAACCCGTGACGGAGACGGTGACAGAAGGGAAAAAATTGCTGCAATTGGCTGAACAACAAGGTGTAAAAGTGCAGGTCGGCCACGTCGAGCGCTTCAATCCGGCTTACCTCGGCATCAAGGACATGGTGCTCAATCCCATGTTCATCGAAAGCCACCGCTTAGCCGCATTCCAGCCACGCGGCACGGAAGTATCGGTCATCCTCGACCTGATGATCCACGACCTCGACCTGGTGCTGCATCTGGTAAAATCGCCCGTTTCAAAGGTCAGCGCCAGTGGTGTGGCAGTGCTGAGCAACACGCCCGATATTGCCAATGTGCGCCTCGAATTTGCCAACGGCGCGGTGGCCAACCTCACCGCCAGCCGTATTTCCATGAAACAGATGCGCAAAATGCGCCTGTTCCAGCCCGACCACTACCTGAGCCTCGATTTTCTGGAGAAAAATGCCCAGATCGTGCGGTTATTCGCACAGGATGCCGCCGACCTGCCGCCGCAGGAACAACTGATGGAATTCGAGACGAATGCAGGAAAAAAATGGCTGCAACTTTCCATGCCGGAAACGCCGCCGGTCAACGCGATCCAGCGGGAGTTGGAGGCGTTCCACGATGCCATTCAAAACGATACCGAACCCGTGGTGACGCTGCACGACGGATTCGAGGCTTTGAAACTGGCGCATATAATTTTGAAGGAAATTCAAACACGACAGGCAAAAGTGGTTGCTTGAAATTTACAAAAGCAAGCACAACATCAAATCGAAAGAGGTTGTCTTACAAGAATCTTTTTTTGACAGGATTTACAAGATTTACAGGATATTTTACTTCAAGTATGTTGTAAAACCCTGTAAATCTTGTAAATCCTGTCAAAAAAAGACACTTATAAGGGGCAACCTCTTCTCGTCCTATATCCCTGTGTGCCGTCAACGCATGATCGTCACGTCGCCTTTAAACAATTCTATTTCACCGTCCAGAAATTCGATCTCGGCATACCAGACGTACACACCCGTATGCCCGTCGTCGCCTTTGATCCTGCCGTCCCAGGCGAATGCCGGGTCGTCGGTGGGGAAATCATCCCTCGCAAACACAGCTTCGCCCCAGCGGTCGAAAATTTGCCATTTGTGGACTTTTACCACGCCAATGCCGCCGTGGATCATCAGCACCGAGTTCAGCGGGTCGCCGCCGCCCGGCGTGAATATGTTGGGAACATAAATAAGGCGTTCCCTGGTCACCTGCACCGTTACATCGTCGCGCACAATACATCCGTTTTCATCCTCCACTGTGATCGCGTGACGGTATGTTTCGAGTGGGAGATAAGTAAACGTCAGGCATTGCACAGTCAGCGAGTCGCATCCAGGTGCGTAGTTCCAGGTGACGGATACGATCGGCGTGACATTGGCGATTTGCGCCGTCACGGTCGCTTCTTCGCCAAGTTGTACGACGATGGGATCGCCCAGTTCCACCAGCAGTTCGCTCGGTTCGCTGATGGTGACGGTCGAATCAAGCGTACATCCGTTGGCGTCTTCCATGGTCAGGGTATACGAACCGGCGGTCAGTCCCGTATATTGGTTGCCGGATCCGGAGCCTCCGGAGAGCGTGAAATTGAACGGCGCCGTACCGCCCGTTACCCCGTTGATGATGACAGAACCGTTGTCGTCGCCAAAACATTGGATGTCCTGCACCGTCAGATTGAAAGCCGTGGGCACTTCAGGGTCGTTTTCAACCAGGACGGTTGTGCTGTCCTTGCAGCCGTTGATGTTGTCTAATACGACTAAAGTGTATGCGCCGGCTTTATCCACGACAGGGGTCAGGCCATTTGCTCCCGAAACGATGTTGCCACCGGAAGTTGTCCATTGGTAAATATATACCGGGCCGGTGGAAGTGCCGGCAGCGCTGATCATCACGGAGGTAGTATTGCAGTCGAGGAGTTCCGGAACAAAGGCGGTGACGACCGGTTGATCAAAATTCTCGGAAACCTGGATGGGTATTTTGCGCACACAACCATTGGGCGATACTATATTGAAAACATAAGTGCCCGGTTGTGTGACGGTAGCAAAAATCGAGTCGGATTGGAATCCGCCAGGTCCCGTCCAATAAAAAGTGGCGCCGGGCGTCGTCACTTCCCCTCCAATCTGGCCGACCCCATTGTTGTAACAGTTGAGTTCGGCGCCTTCGGCTGCACCTTCCGGGAAATCATCGTCTACCGCAATCGTAGCGTTTTGGGTCACCGAACAGCCATTGGGCGCGGTAGCGATCACCGTATACAAACCGGGTTGATTCACCTGTAATGTAGCCAGGTGCATATTGCCGGGATTGATGCCGATGCCTGACCATTCATACAAAGTACCGGGTATCGAACTGGAAACGCTCAAGGTGCCTTGTTGTTGATCGCACGTGATGGTGTCTTCCGTGATGGTCAGCACCGGAATTTCCACATCTAAGAAGACGTCCACGTTATCCGTTGCCTGGCAACCTGTCGCCGGATTGAAAACGGTGAGGATGTAGAGGCCGGGCGACGAGACGCCGGGCATGACCTCGCTGCCGTTGCCGGCAATACCGGGGCCGGTCCACTGGTATTGGAGATTTCCACCACCGGGCGTTGAAGAAGCGCTGCCATCCAATGTGACCGTTTGAACGGTGCAAGTGAGCGTCTGATCGGGACCGGCGCTGGCTGTCGGCAGGTTTTGATCCTGATTGACGATCACGTCATCCGAACCGGTACATCCATTCAATATATTCGTGACGACCAAAGTGTACGGGCCGGTGACCATAACAATTGGATTGGGTTGGTTCTGGTTGGCCGGCGTGATACCGGGCCCGGACCATTGCAGGGTGAATCCGGCTCCGCCGCTGGAACCGCCCGATACGAGTGTCACACCGGTGGTGCTGTTGGCACAAGTGATCGTCTGGTCCGGCCCAGCATCAGCGGTGGGCGGGATAAAGTCTTCACCGACGTTTACAATGTCCGTTTCCGAGCAACCGTTGTTCGTATTTGTTACCGTCAGCGTGTAAGCGCCGTTCAGGTAAACAAGCGGTGAAATAGTGTTTGCCTGACCTGCAACGATGCCGGGGCCGCTCCAGGCGTAAGTGATGCCGGCGCCTGTTTGGGATTGAGAACCGTCGAGTTGGAGGGTGTCGTTTTGGCAAGTCAAAATTTTGTCAAGCCCTGCGTTGGTAACAGGAAAATCCCCGTCGAGCGCGACGTAAACCGCATCCGTAGCCGTACAGTTGTTTTGATTGTTGGTGACAATCAGAATATACGTGCCGGAGTCGCTCACTACCGGGTTTTGCTGGTCAAAATTACCGGTGTTGATACCGGGGCCTTGCCAGATGTAAGTAAAAACAGGGCCTGCACTCGAACCGCTACCGTCGATGGCCTGGCTGTTTTGCAGGCAGGTCAGGGTGAGATCGGCCCCGGCGCTCGCGGCAGGGGCTGCGATGTCCTGGTCGACGGTCACATCATCTTGTGCTGTACAGCCGTTGTCGCTGTTGGTGACCAAAAGGGTATAGTTCCCAGGCAAATTCACGGTCGGGCTCTGCTGGTTTTGGTTGCCGGCATCGATGCCGTTGCCGCTCCACAGGTAAACGATGGTCGATCCGGTGTCGGAAAGACTACCGTCCAACGTTACGTCGAGTGTTTGGCAATCCAGCATCCAGTCTTGTCCGGCAGTTGCTACCGGTATCACTTTGTTTTCATCCACCACAACCGTATCCTTTGTGACACAACTGTTGGTCGTATTGGTGATGGTCAGAATATACGTGCCGGGTTTGGCCACGCTGGGTGAAATCTGGTTTTGGTTGGCTGCCGAAATATCGGGACCCACCCACACAACCTGGAAAGACGCACCCGTGGAAGACCCCGAGCCGTTCAGCACGGCGGTCGGTTGCGCGCAGGTAAGCAGCGCATCCGATCCGCCGCTGGCGGTGGGATATACGGCATTGGTATTCACCACTACATCGTTGGCGGCGGTGCAGCCATTGGTTGTGTTCGTGACGACAATCTGGTAAGTACCCGGTTCGCTCACCGTAGGCTGAGCGAGCGTTTCCAATGCCGGTGTGATGCCCGGGCCTGTCCATTTATAAGTAAAACCGGCCCCGGCGGAAGAGTTGCCGCCGATGCTTGTCGAAGTGGTCACACAATCGATCGTCTTGTCGGCGCCGGCATCGGCTGTGGGCGGGGTGAGGTCGTTGGTAACGGTGGTCTGTGCCGTAGCGGTGCAGGTGTTGTCGGTGTTGGTGACGGTGATCGAATAAACGCCCGGCAGACTGACCACCGGCATCGGATCATTGGCATTGGCAGGCGTGATGCCCGGACCGCTCCAGGTAAGTGTAAAATTCGCCCCTGTGCTGGATGCGGAAGCGTCCAGTGTATCGGTGGCACTGTTTAAGCAGTTCAGGATCAGGCTGTTACCCGCCGAGGCTGTCGGCGGTGTAATATCTTGCTCGACCACGATAATGTCGGTATTGACACAGCTATTGTTGGTATTGGTCACCGTCAGATTATAAGTGCCCGGCACGGTAATGTTCGTCGGGCTTTGCGCCGTAATGTTGGCGCCTGAAATACCCGGCCCGCTCCATTGATACGTAATGCCCGGCCCTGAAGATGAACCGGAGCCGTTGATATCGACCGTGTTGACCGTGCAATTCAATTGCAGGTCCGGGCCGGCATTGGCGGCGGGGACGTTCGCATCCTGCATTACCACCACCTGGTCGGTGTCCGTACAGCCGTTGACAGGATTGGTTACCTGCAAGGTGTAAGTGTCCGGCAAGGTAACGGTCGGGCTTTGCTGGGTTTCGTTGTTTGCTCCGATACCGGCACCCGTCCACAGGAATGTGACACCGGCAGGGTTTCCCGTGCCATTTAACATCACGCCGTTGGACGACGTACAGGTCAGGGTCTGGTCGATGCCGGCGCCGGCGGTGGGGGCGGCGATATCCTGGGCGATCACCACGTCTTCACTGGCAGTACAGCCGTTGGCGGCGTTGCTGACCGTCAATGTATAAAGTCCTGGCGCGTTCACCACCGGATTGTATTGGTTTTGGTTGCCCGCGTTGATGCCGGGACCACTCCAGTTGGCGGAGAAGCCGGGGCCTTGCGAAGAGTTGCTTCCGCCGATGGTTACGGAAGTGGTTACGCAGGTCAGGGTTTTGTCGGCGCCGGCATTCGCCGTCGGGAGTGTCAGATTGGCATTGACAACGACGGTGTCCTTTTTAAAACAACCGTTTGCCGGGTTCGTCACAGTCAATATATAAGTATCGGGTTGATTCACATTGGGTGTAGGGCTGTTTTGGTTGCCCGGCGTGATGCCGGCCCCCGTCCAGCCGAAATTCACAGGAGCGGCGCCGGCACTGCCGGAGCCGTCGAGGGTGACGCTGTTTTGCAGACAGGTGATGGTTTTGTCGGCGCCGGCATTCACTGTCGGGATCGCAATGTCCTGATTGACAGTAGCGGATGCGGTGGCAGTGCAACCGTTGGTATTGTTGGTAATGGTTACGTTGTAAGTTCCCTGTACGGTGACGTTGGGGTTCGGCAGGGTTTGGTTCCCGGTGTTGATGCCCGGCCCGCTCCAGTTGTAAAGGGGGTTGGGCGCATTGGTGGAAGAAGTAACTGTTACACTGGGTTGCAGACAAGTAAGGGTTCCGCCAATCGCACTTGCCGTTGGCGCTGTGATGTCACCCGACACTTGTGCCGTATCGGTCGAGACACAACCGTTGACAGGATTGGTTACATTCAGCGTATAAACACCTATGGCATTGACGTTCGGGTTTTGCAGGTTCTGGTTGGCCGGTGTGATGCCGGGGCCTGTCCATTGATAATTTACACCGCTGGTAGGAGAACTCCCTTGCAAGGTGACTGCGGGAGTGATACAGGTGATATTACCGCCATTTGCCAAAGCGCCTGGTGGAGTAGTATTGCCGGTTACCTGTACGAAGGCGGTGTCTTTACATCCCGCCCCGGCAAAGTTGTTAGTAACGATAAGATGGTAAGTACCGGTAGAATTGACGTTTTGCGTCGGTTGGTTGCCGATGGTTGTCCAGTTGGTATTCGACCAATTGTAGGTGATGGAAGGTCCGTTGGTCGAACCGCTGCTGTTGAGTTGCAATGCCGGGCTGTTACAATTGATGGGCGTAACGGGCTGTATGACCGCAACAGCGGGTATTTTTACTACGGTGAATTGAATCGCACTGTCGCAGTCAAAGGCGGAAGTGATAATTTCTGTAAATGACCCCGCCTCACAATATGAATTATTATTATAGACAAAGCACTCGCCGTCACAAATATATTTGATACCGATGTTGGTGGTCGTTTGAAATTTCACTTCGATGGTTTGCTTGACGAGACTGTCGCAGCCGAGATAAGAATCATACGGCGTGGAAGTCAGGTTGTACACCCCGGGATTGCTGACCGCAGTAAACGGCTGTTCATCCCAGATGAAGGGGAGGTCTTCCGGGCAGATTACCACTTTGGGTTTTACGGTCGGCGGAATCACTTTGTTGGTTACCGCCAGGCATGCCTGCAGGGGCTGGAAACAGGCGTTGCCGACTTTTACGCATACGTTACCGCCGTTGTTGCCAAAAGTTACGGTAATCGTAGTGCCCTCCGGTGCGGGGAAAGTCAAGGTATTTAGGTTGGTCTCGTTGATCTTGGAGCCTGCAGGGGTGGTCCACTGGTAATAACCGGCCCCTGTCACTTCCGGAATGGTATATTCCACTACCGCACCGGGGCATACTTGTGTGGGGCCCTGAGGAACAGTCGGCTGGCCGGGTGCCGGAGGGGTTACAGAACCGTCGAGCACTTCTATTTCATAATTACAGACGTCGCCCGTCCAACCGTCGATCATCAGGTAATAGGTCTGACCCGGTACGAAACCGCAGTAGGACAGTTCCAGGGGCTGGCCTTCGCCACCGCCCGATCCGGGGTTGCAGGCAATGGCATCTCCGTCGCAGTCGTCGAAGAAAGCGGCCTGCAAGCCGTTGCCGTCGTTACAATTGTTGGTAGCGATGTTGATGGTGATGCAGTCGGTGCCGGCTACAAAACCGAACCACTGGTCGTTGTGGAGAAAAATCTGGCCGCACACGGTATTGCCGCCTGAAGGCGTGCCGTTATTGATACCCATATAACCGTCAAAGTTGCAATAAACGCAGGTTGCAGGGCAGGATTCGGCGCCGGGCGGTGGCGGAGTCCCGCAAGGCAGTGTTACCTGGGCAAGGGTGATTTGATGGAAGAGCAGCAGAAGGAAAGGAAGAAAGAGTAGTCGTTTATTCATGAAACAGGATTTAAGGAGGGGGTCTCATAAGGTTGATAAAAGTTGATAAGGGTTTATGAAAGTTGATATTTAGACCCGAAATATGCCAAATTCTGCACTTTTTCGAAACTAAAATCAACCCTTATCAACTTTTATCAACCCTTATCAACCTTATGAGACACCCTCGATTAAGAAGAAAAGAATTGCACCGGAGATACATCGCCTCCCGAAAACGCTCTCCAAATTGTAGAAATAATTTGGAGAAGCGGTGCTTATTCCAAAGGAAATGGTCAGGGCCGGCAGGAAACCGGGCGTGAAATTAAGACAGATTGGCGTTTCGCCAAACAGCGGGTAGTTAAAGGTTATTTATGGTAATTAACGCAAGTTGTGACCTGCCACATACACATCACCCCCCTGCCCCCCTCAAGGGGGGACTTCTGCTACGCTCCGCTCCGCAAACGCGGCGTTTGAGCGAGGAATAGGGAGGTTAAAACCAAAATCACTTTTGCCTGCTTCGCTACGCTCCGCAAACGCGTCGTTTGAGCGGCGTAGCCGCGTTCAAGTCCCCCCTCGAGGGGGGCAGGGGGGTGATGTGTATGTGGCAGGTCACAACTTGCGTTAATTAAAGTTATTACCGTAACGACTCCCAATGACCCTTTATCTTCGCCCCATGCAACGTTTCGATTTTGTTATTATCGGTGGCGGGATATTCGGCTGTTATGCCGCTTTGTATCTGGCAGGGAAGGGTGCGCGGGTAGCATTATTAGAAAAAGAAGCACGGTTGTTCCAAAAGGCTTCATTAGTCAATCAGGCACGGCTGCACGGCGGCTACCACTATCCGCGCAGTGTCGCGACGGCTGCCATGAGCGACGAACACAAACAACGTTTTACCGCGGAGCATCGCCGGTTTGTTAATTTTACCTTTGAAAAATTCTACGCCATCGATCGCTTCGGCTCCTTCACCGACCCGCTGCAATTCGAACGTTTTTGCCAATACCTCGACATCCGGTGCGAGCGGGTACTGGAGCACAATTTGTTCAATTTCAATCGTATAGAGGCGCTCTACCGCACAGAAGAATATTCCTTCGACCCGGTTTTGCTGCGTGAGTACTACCGGGAGAAAGTAGAAAACACGGCGGGTATTTCGGTTTTCAAAAATACGTTGGTGGAATCGTCCAGGGCAGACGGCAACCTCTGGACACTCCAACTCAACCACTCAACCACTCAACCACTCAACCACTCAACCACTCAACCACTCAACCACTCAAACCCCCACCGTCATCAATGCTACCTACGCCGCCACCAATGCGATCAACCGGCTGTTCGGCGTGGACGATCTGGCGCTGACGCATGAAATTTCAGAAATCGCTTTTGTGGCATCGCCGCAATTCACCGCCAAAGGGCTGACGGTCATGGACGGGCCTTTCGGATCGATCATGCCTTACGGACTGAGCGGCCTGCTGTCGCTCTCCTCGGTCGCCTACACCCACCACAAAATCAGTTACGACAACCTGCCGCGTTTCGATTGCCAGACTGCCGGCGACTTGCGTTGCCGTCCCGAAGCGCCGGGCGTCTGTACCGATTGCCCGCGGCGACCGGAAAGCAACGCAGGCAAAATGCTTGCACAAATGGGGCAGTATTTCAGCGAAGCCGTGCGTTTCGAACATCTGTTTTCGTATTATACCATCAAGTCGAAACTAAAAGCCAGCCACATCGACGACGGGCGCCCGACGGAGATTTCCATGCTGCGCGCCGAGCCGCGTTTTTATTGCTTGTTCGCGGGGAAGATCAATTCGATTTATGAGGTGGAGAAGATTGTGTAGCAGCCGGGAAAAGACGCCGGGGTAGGACAAACGCATCAAAATTTGACATCCGTGTATTTTGATTGCCGATTGCCGATTACATGATTGTAGATTTTTGATGTTCCCCCGCGGACATGGACAAAAATCAATTTTATGGGTAATTTCCATCATGCTTTTCCACAGGATTGTTCGTTGACCTTTGGGGGTGATATAAAATGACAATAAAGGATTGAAGGCTGAAGCGCAGGTTTGTGTAAATCCATATCAGAACAAGACTGTATGTTTGCTCTCTCATTTTAACTAAAACTCTTTTCAGATGAATATTAAGATTTTTTCCAGCATATTCTTTTTGCTGTGTCTGGCAACTGCTACAGATGCACAGTCCGCAGCCCCGCGCGATACCATGCCGCCGCATAAAAATGTAGTACGGGTCAATATTACGTATCCATTGCTTTTTGGAGGCAACAACCTGGTGCTGGGTTATGAACGCGTCGTGAAACCCCACCAGAGTTTTTCCGTCAACGTCGGACTGACCAATCTTCCGAAAATAAAATCCTTTAATCTGGATTCCCTCTCCATCGGGCAAAATTCCAAAACCACCGGCTACAATATTTCGGCCGACTACCGCTTCTACCTGAAAAAAGAGAATAAATTTCTGGCGCCGCGGGGCATCTACATCGGGCCGTATACTTTCTTTTACAATTTCAAACGTGAAAACGACCTGAATTTCCAAAACGACGGCGTCGTAAATAGCCTCACCAGTGAAATGAAGCTCGACATTTTCGGAGGAGGGGTAGAACTCGGTTATCAGTTTCTGTTCTGGAAACGGGTTACCCTCGATCTGGTGCTGATCGGTCCGGGCATCGCAACATACAGTTTCAAGGCAAAAGTAGACGGCGACATCGACGAGGACGAATTAGAGGAAGTACGGGACGAGTTAAAAACCTGGATCGAGGAAAAATTCCCCGGTTCCGATATTGTTTGGGGTGATCAAAGCCTCGACGCAAAAGGCAGTGTGCGCACCACGAGTGTCGGCTTTCGTTACCTGATCCATGTCGGCTACAACTTCTAAGCGCGCAGTCTTTACTCGAAAAGTTGGTCATAAGGGTTCTCCGGCTTCTCTTCCGAGGCCATTTTACCTTTTTGATGACGATTTTTTTATAGCGGTTAGCCGTGCAAATTATGTTGGGAAGTAACTGATGCAGTGTATGTTTGCTCACATTCTGCAATCAAACATTTCTGCTCAGATGAACGCCCGTATCCTTTTCGCTATCTGCTTTTTGCTATGCTTTTCCATTAAGACGCAAGCGCAAGCCCAAACTCCAAAAGACTCGATGCCGCCCCACAAAAACGTCGTGCGTGTCAACATTACTTACCCCCTGCTATTTGGAGGCAACAACTACATTTTGGGTTATGAACGCCTAATAAAACCTAATCAGAGTTTTTCCATCAATGTCGGCTGGACGAATCTTCCGAAGATTACTTCGCTTGAAGCGGATTCCATTTTGTCCATCGAGGAGGAAAGCGAAACGCGCGGCTATAATATCTCGGCTGACTATCGTTTTTACCTGAAAAAGCGGAACACATTCCGCGCGCCGGATGGCCTTTATATTGGCCCGTATGCTTTTATTTATGAGTTTGAGCGCACGACCCAAATAAATTATCAGAGTGACGGGGTGCCCAAAGCAGTCGGTACCAAACTGAATACGGCCATTTTTGGGGCGGGGTTCGAACTTGGCTACCAGTTCGTGCTGTGGAAGCGCCTGACGCTCGATTTAGTGCTCATCGGGCCGGGCATTGCCAATTATTCCTTCAAAGCCAGGCTCGAGAGCGACCTCGACTTTGACGAGGAGTCGGAAATATACGATGCACTAAAAATCTGGCTTACTGAAAAATACCCCGGCGCGGAATTTGTATGGGGCGATAATAGTTTCGATGCGAATGGAAATATGAATACCACCGATATCGGCTACCGCTACCTGGTTCATATTGGCTTTAATTTCTGAGCAATTTTCTCAAAACCAGGCGTATTGGTACGCCACCGTAAATGCTTTAAAATGCTTCCTGCATGCTAAAGTAAATGCCATGGGACTTGTTGAGCCCCACGCCATAGTCGACGGTCAGGTTTACCCGGGCGCGTTTGTCCATTTTCATGCGAAAACCAACGCCCATTGCCGGTGCTGCTTTTTCAAAAAGCCGCTGGCCGTCGCTGTAAATTTCAGTATCCAGATCGAGGCTGGAAGCGAAGGTCGTACTCAAAAAAGCAACGCCGCCGAACAGCCCGTTATTGGAAAGCGGGAAACGGTATTCCGCTTCCGCATACATCATGTGCAGCCCCCGGTAGCGCCCCTGGATATATCCCCTTCCCGAACGGTTATACGTATCCCAGCCGATAGAAGGCAGCGCCAGGTAAGGCATGTCGCCGCCAAGAAGGAAAGTGCCCCAGCTCCAGAAAGCAATCAAATGGCGCTGCTTTTCTTTCGAAAGCCCCCAATAGTACCGGACATCGTAACTCGCCAGCCAGCTGGTCTGCGAACTTCTGGAGATTTTCGGATTGAATCGTAATGACAGGGATGCATAATACCCGGAATAAGGATTGGCGATCACATCGCGCGTATCTGTCAGTATATTCAGGTTGATGCCATTGGTAATATATTGTTCAGGGTCGAATCCTTTCAGTACCGAATAGGCATAGTGATTGGTGATGTATTTCGTTCCGTCAGTGGTGTCGATATCCAGTTTTTCGTCTTTGATAGCGGAGTGCTGATCGATGGCAACGCCCAAACCCACGTACAAATTTTTATCACCCACCTGCCGCACCACATCTTCGTAGAAACGAATATAATTGAAACGCATCGGCTCCGCATTGGGGACTGAATTTTCAGGGAGTTCGTTGATTGCCAACAGCCATTTGTTTGCACCCGAATCGTTTATCCCAAGTCCGTAAGTGGGCTGCGAAAAAATCATAAATCGCCAGTCACCCTGTAAAAACCACTGGTTGTCCTTTAAATAAATTTTGCTACGCGCATTGACGATAAATTGCTTCTTGGAGGTGATCTGAGCGTTGAGCATGCCCGACGAAAGTTTGGTCGGCGCAGGCGCTATCAACCGGGATAAACTCACGGCAGCACCGATCATAAATCCGTTGGCGGGCGCATAACCCACGAAAGGCAACAGGGACATGTAGTTTTTCCCGACCTGTAATTCCGGCGAAGCCTGCGGAGTCGTGTCGTGCTTCCATTCCCTGACAACATCGGGAAAGTCTTTTGTTTCTGCAAACTGCTGCGCAAAGCCGGTGGCAACGGAGCAACTCAGCAACATGGAAATAACGAGTTTCGGTAGTCTGCTCACTTCGTTTCGTTTTGAGAATAATGTAATTCGATGTGGTAAAAGTATGACGCGTTGATTACTTGCGCACAGATTTGAACATTAAAATACCTCCTGCATACCGAAATAGATACCGCTCGATTTGTCGAGTCCCACACCGATGTCGGCGGTAAGATTTACCCGTGCAAGTTTATCCATTTTTAATCGCACGCCCACGCCCACGCCCGGCGCTGCTTTTTCAAAAAGTTGTTGCTCGGGTCCCGAAGCGAAGGTACAGTTCAAAAATACCACGCCGCCCCACAAACCGTCGCGGGATATCGGGAACCGGTATTCCGTCTCCGCGTACACCATGCTCAGCCCACGGTAGCGTCCCTGGATATATCCTCTGCCGGAGCGGTTGTAGGTGTCCCAACCGATAGAGGGCAGCGCCAGATAGGGTACTTCGCCCGCAGATACAAAGGTACCCCAACTCCAGAAACTCAATACCCGGCGCTTTCTTTCTTTCGATAAACCCCAATAATAGCGCACATCATAACTCAACATCAGGCTGCTTTGCGAATTTTTGGAAAGTTCCGGATTGACCCGCACCGCCAAAGAGGCAAAGTAGCCCGAATATGGATTGGCGATCACGTCGCGCGTGTCGGTCAGTACATTCAGGTTGATCCCCGTGGTAGTGTATTGTTCGGGGTTGAATTTTTTTTCGATCGAGTAGGCGTAGTGCTCGGTAATATAATAATCCGAGCTGGTAATGTCGGTGTTCAGTTTCTCATCCACGATGGCATAGTGGTGGTCGATGGCAAGGCCCAGGCCTAAGTAAAAATTTCCGTCACCCAGCCGGCGCACCACATCTTCGTAAAACCGCACGTAGTTGAACTTCATCGGCTCGGCATTCGGCACCGTTGTTTCGGAAAGGTTGTTGACGGCCAGCAGAAATTGTTCGCCAACAATATTGTTGATGCCCAATCCGTAGGTGGGTTGGGTAAAAAACATCAGCCGCCAGTCGCCCTGAAAGAACCAGCGGTTGTCTTTCAAATAGATTTTGCTCCGCAGACTGGTGATGAATTGCCGCTTGGAAGTAAGTTGCATGTTGAGCATCACCGACGACAGGCTGGTCGGCGCCGGCGCCAGCAATTGGGACAAGCAGACGGTCGTCCCCACAAGGAACCCATTGGCCGGGGCATATCCCACGACCGGCAGAATGGAAAAATACTTCTTGCCCACCTGCATTTCAGGCGGACCCGAAGGAGTGGTGTCGCCCTTCCAGTACCTGATTACGTCTTTGATGTCCTTTGTTTCTGCAAAAGGCTGTGCGAAACTGTTTACAGCCGTGCAACAGAGCAGAATTGGAAGAAAAAAACTCCATATTTTATCCACGTTGCAATCCATTTTCGACGTCGCAGGGGTTGATTGATTCCGGGCATTGTGTTTGATCTGTTCAAAAAGCGGCGATTCGCTGGATGACCCAGAACATCGCGATGCTGCCAATGGCATACGGCGGAACAAGCCAGGCCCAGGCGGATTGCGACACTCCGGTGCGCCGCTTGACCTGCCGCGCGAGCGCAATGACGGCGAAGACGGATGCGATAAACAAAAGTTGCCCGACTTCGACGCCGACGTTGAAGAAGAGCAGCGCGAGGGGAATCGCTGATTGCGGCAGGCCGACTTCGTTTAACGCGCCGGCGAAGCCGAAGCCGTGGAGCAAACCGAAGATGAATGCGACGATCCACGGAAACCTCTCTGTAAGGCCGGTTTTGCCCTGCCGGCTATGGATGATTTCCGCCGCCACAAACACGATGCTTAATGCGATGGCGGCTTCGACAGGCGGCCCCGGCACATGCACAAATCCGAGCGTTGCACCTGCGAGGGTGAGGCTGTGCGCGAGGGTAAACGCCGTGACGGTCGCAATGAGCCTGCGTGTGCCCGCCACCAAAATCAACAACGCGAGGACGAACAGCAAATGGTCGATGCCGAGGAGAATATGTTCGACGCCTAATGTTAGATAAGTCGCCGCCACTTGCATCGCTCGCGGCTCGGCTTCGACCACAAAGGAAGGCGCGGACGGCGTGAGCCTCGTGACTTGCGTAGTGCCGTTCAGACGTTCCAAACGCACGAGCACGTCGATCATTGTTGCCGAAAGACCGGCGATGTGGATCGTGCCGCCGGTCAGTCCGCCTGCACGCTTCACGGTCCAGCGCTCGGTGAAGGCGTTGTTGACCATCGAACCCCGGGGTTCAGTGACGTTCGTGCAGCCATCGGGAAGTTCCACGTAGAGCCCAAGGCGCAGGTTCTCTCCCTGGCCCGGCACCTTCCAAAACACATCGTAAGTTTCCGGCCCTGTCTGGCGCAATTCAAGGTAAGCCGGACGCACCTCATGCGCGAATACGTCCTGCGTGAGGGAAATAAATACTACCAGGCGTAGAAAGGTTCGTTTCATTTCAATGCGCGTAATCTTCAATCGTTACCTTGTAATTTTTGAGCAGTTCCTGATAGAACTTTTCGTTCGCTTCCTGCCTGCGGGCATCGTCCCACTCGCGGCTTGCGGCTTCGCGAATATCCGCCAATGCGGGCGCGCCACCCTCCGTGCGTTCGCTAATCCGAACAAGATGCAAGCCGTAAGTTGATCGAACAGGACCTACCCACTTACCTTTTGGCAATTGGGATAATTGAAGTGCGAACGCATCTCCAAATTGATTGGAGACTTCGGTTGCCCGGGCATTTGATAATTCGGAAGGCAACAAGGTGAGGTCGCCTGACTTTTGAAAGTCTGCGTCTCCCTGATTCAATATTGACAGCATTCTTGCAGCGTCCTTCTCTGTCGAGTTGCCACGTTTATCTGGGTCGAGAAAAACCTGCCTGAATGTAAAGCGCGGTTCGACCTTGAACTTATCGGGGTGTTTCGCAAGAAAATCCGTTAGCGCTGCATCGCTTGGTTTTGCCTCTTCGACATTGTCATTGACGATGAATTCCATCTTCTGCTGTAATCTTCGCTGAATGATGATGTCGTCTTTGTCCAGGCCCAGGGCCAGCGCCTCGCGGCAATAAACTTCTTGCCGAATGCGGTCACGAACCAAGCCTTCCAACTCTTCGTCAGTGGGTGGTCTGTGCCGTGTGCGGACGAAGCCAGTCGTTAAAGCAGCGATGTCGCCTTTTGTAATAACAATATTTCCCGGCTCACTGATTTGTTTTGAAAAAAGGCTATACCCTGTAAAAATTACAACACCTAAAAAGACAAAATGCACCAGCGGCTCATGCAGGAGTTTCTTTAAAACATTCGCCATTTAGAATTACTTTGCCGGCGTGAACCAAATGGGCGAGGTGTAGGCACGATCGGTAACCGTCATCGGAACGTTGTCGGCCATCTTGATGCCGAAACGCTTCTGGTCGTATGCCGTCCAGCGTGGCGACGGGATTTGAATTACCCGGACATAGTAGAACGCGTGCTGCGAAGCATCGAACGCCGGGTCTTTCCAGTAGGCCGAAAGCATCGCGGCGCCAATGGTGTTGGTGTAGGTCGCGTTCGCCACGTCCACCGTGTTGCCCACCGGGGTTTTGCAACGGCCATCCGAGCCGATCTTGCGCCCGCCGGAGACCGCTACGTCGAAGATGCGTTCTTGCGTCTTGCCATCCTTGTCGAGCCAACCTTTAATAATTTGGATGCGGTCGAGATTGGGGCCGTCGGGATCGCGCAGCGCATAGACCATGAAAACAGGCGGCTTGCCTGCTGGTGCGTTGACGAGATTACCACCCATAGGTACGCCATGTGCGTATCCATTATCCGCGAAGTCGGGGCGATCGAGGTCCGTCTTTGCGAAGTCCCAGCCTGCGAACACGCGCACGACCGGCCGGTCGCCGGTGGTGGCGTAAACTTCCTTGCGCTTGAGCGCGTCCCAAATTGCCTCGCGGGTGTTCTCGCGCGCCCACACACCGCCCAGACCGGCGGCTTGTTCGCCCCAGACCGATACCAAAGGCCCTTTACCCGGATCATTGTTGACCATGACGAGCGGGGTTTTCCAACGCTCCGGCGAGGGCAATCCGTTGGCAAACTCGCCGAAGAAGTTGTCTTCGCGCGTGGTGACCACGCCGATATGGGCGTCGTTGCCGCCAATCAGGCCGGACTGGTAGGGGTTGGCGCCCAGTTTGGCGTCCAGTTCCAGTCCCAGCTTGAACGCCGAGCGGACATAGTTGGCGTGGAGCACGCTATCCTTCGCCGGCGCCATTTTGGTGAAATCAACGTTCCACCAGCGCTCAAAATTGGCGAATTCGTCGTTCGGCGAGAGGTAGGGATGGGTCTCGCCGTCACCCTTGATTTGTGTCGCCTCCATAAGTGGCTCATGGGCGGCGCGTGCCTCGGCGTAGGCCCGGTCCATGGGTTTGCCATCGAATGTCTCCGCCGAGTACATGATGCCATTGCTCAGGTTGCCGTTGTGCGGGATGGCAAGTACCTGGCCACCGGTCTTTTTTGCATACGCGTCCATGTACTTCCAGAGTTCCGCCGGGTCCGGGCTGTCGAAAGTGGAATAGGGAACCACCTGGTTTACGCGGTCGGCGTTGTCACGGAAAATGACGGTGCGATGAAGATTGTTGCCGCCAGGTGCGGAGGTCCACTCGAAGCCGTGCAGCGTGGTGAACACGCCCGGCTGGTTCCACTTCTCAGCCGCTTCAGTGGCGTGCCCCCAGGCCGAGGCCGTGAGTTTGCTGGCGTCGAAGACAGGCTTGCCGGTCTGCATGGAGACGACCGCTTCGATGGCGGCTTTGACACCCTCTTCAGGGCTCGTCTGTGACATTTCGTACCACCGCTTGCCCTGCGGGGTGGCGAGGAGATCGGGGTTGCCGTCGCGAATTTGATCGGAGATGCCCATGTATTCGGCATGGTCGGTGATGGAAACCCAATCGAGCGGCTGGTCTTGTTTGAAGCGCAGGCCGTTGTCCATGACGACTTCCCCGCCGGTAGCAACCCTGAAGAGGTCGTCGGGGCTCAGCGATATCCCGAACATTCCCGCGTCGAAGGAGTAGCCGGTGTGTACGTGGGCAACGCCCCAGAAGACGCGGTTGGGGAACTTCTGGTCCGGGTAGGGCGAATAATCGGTACCGCCTACGCCTGTTTTTTTGATGGGAATTTCCGATTTAGGTTGTTCTGATTTTGGTTCTTCTTTCTTTTGAGGTTGGTTGCAACTAAATACCAGCGCTGCCATTGTAGCAAGCAGCAGGGTTACGAATAGAGTTTTAGGTTTCATTGTTTTGTTTTGAAAGTGAATAACTAACGGACACAACATTAAGGCTATTTCGGAGAAATTTTTTAGGAATGTTCTAATAAATTCCCTACATCTTCATTTTGAAGAAACCGGAAGGGTTAGATTGAGTAAAAGACTGCCGGAGCCTTCGGGTTGCCGCTTAAGCCGAGTTCCTGATCCCAATGTTTTCCGGGGTGTTGCGTGTCTCTATTTTCCGCTGCTTTTTTTCTTAAAATTCATACTCCGCAACCAAAAATAGCGGCTGCCGATTTCTGCAGTCCAGGTATAGCGCCCGATGAAATCGCCGAATATACCGGCGCCTGCCTGCACCCACAGGTTGATGCGGGGGGTCGGCGCAAAAGCGTACCTGCCTTGCACATTCATGGACAACGCCCCATTGTTCTTATAATCGATATACCACTCCGGCGCCAGCACCGTCCATGTTCGTCTTGACCAGACGTTGAGGAGTATCGGCTGTATTTTGGTAAAACTAAGATCATTTCTCGCCTCGTCACCGCTGAAAGAATTCGCCTGCTGAAGGATAATAACAAACAGGTTTGTTCTCTTTCTCAGCATGGTAGAGTATGTAACAACCGGAATAAACAAATTCTTTCCGGTACCCAGCAGCGGCGATTGGGCAGTGTTCAGACTGATCTCGACAGAAGCAGTCAGGGCCGCTTTCCTGGTTTGAAGAATCTGATAACCCAGCAAGCGCAATGAAATGTCGCCTAAGCCCGATGGCTGATGGTTGGCGGAAGTTTTAAGAGAATTGTACACAAACGGAATGTCTACCCGGGTAGTGAAGCGTTTGCCGATCTTCACTATGTTTCTGAGCGTGGTTTGATTCAGGTAGGCGTCTTTCGTGTCATAACGCTGAAGATTGTTGAAGACTTCCACGCGCGTTAAAAATTGCGAAGGGTCGTCGGCTTTTGCACCCTGATTTTCTGCTTTCAGTGAGTCGGATGAAGTTTGTGACCAGGCGATGCTAACCCAAAGCGACATGAACAACAAGACCAGCAATTTTATAAATGTCGGAATGTTTGAATCGTGCATGATTCGATATATTATTGTTTAAGGCTTTAAATCAACACTATTCCTCGCGCTGTCAAGTTTTCAGCATAGTGTTTGGTTATTGGTCAGACGATTTTGAATCGTCAAACCAAAGTACCAAGCGGTCAGACGACTCAAAGTCGTCAGACCAATAACCAACAACTATTTACCGCTTCATATACCCGAACAAGAACCTTCGGACACCTTCTTTCCCCCCCGGCAATTCCGTCGAAATCTGCATTCCTTTCGATGTATTCACAATGTAAACGCGGATGCTCAAATCTTCGCCCCGGCTCAAATCAATGTAATAAGGTTCTGTACGGCTGAAACCGTTTATTTTGTAAAAACAGTTTGTGGTTCTGCCGCCCATAAAAGTGACTTCAGCCAGGTCGTCCTTGCCAAAACTGATGGAACGGGGTATCGCCTGATGCAATGCCTGATACGAGGAGTCCGACAGATTCGACCGGTCAAGGCTTACGATGGCCGACTTCGGCGATTCGCCTATGACAGCCAGGGGTAGTAAAAAAAGATCCCACGCTCCCATGAAGTCGGCTTCGCTGATCGGCAACCGGTCGCTGCCGTTCGATTCCGCAAAGGCTCGTTTCAGGGTTTCGAGTTGGACACGCAGGCGCTCATTGTTACTTTTCAGTGTAGCGATCGAATCTTTCGACTGTACGCCGGTGGAGTCCAATTTCGATATTTTTCTACTTCTGGCCACCACCAGCGAATCGAGCATGGTCGTGGCTTGCGCAATGGAAAGCGCCGCCGTGTCGGATTTGAGATTGGGTTTCAGGTATTTGGTGAAGACGTATGTATAAAAATTCTTGTATTCATCGCCATGCGGGCTGAGATCGTCCGTCGCTAATTTTTGGCGTTCTGTCAGCGAGTCGAGTATGGTTTTTGTAGCGGCGAGTTCTTTGCGCAGCGAATCGCTGACAGCCTGTTCCGTTTTCAGGCTTTTTGTCAAATCCTTTTTGGATTGTGCGGGCAATGTGGTGTTCACCAGGATGCTGGCGAGCACGAATAGGAAAAATTTATAGTTGTTCATAAGAAAAATTAATTGAATAAGGATTTGTTGTCATTCCGCCTCGCCCGCCACTTTGATCCGTCCGCTTTTGGCGGCTGCTGCAAGTGCTGCATAGTCTTTTTCCGTCTGATCGGCATACGCAAACGCAAAGCGAACCATGGCTTCATCCAGTTCATCGCTGTTGCCGGCATAACCGGCAATCATAGCAGCATCGCCTGATTTGGCATGCGCCAATGCCATAGCCCAGGCGCAGACGGAAGTATAAGTAGAAAAGTTGTCGAGATTCATTTTATCGGGATCGAATTCCACCCCGCCTTTCATATCGCGCAGTTGGCGGATGTAAAAATGGATGCCATCCTGCTCACCCCATCCGAGAAAAATATCGGGGGCGCCCTGCAATAATCGCTGTCCCTGCACCACCCGCTGCCCGTGATTGGTATACATTGATTTGGAAGCGAACGGCTCGAGCACGGAGGGCTGCGCTTCTTTTACCTGGAGAAATAACGGGTCATCGGTATTGTTCCCTGTCAGAAAAATAATCCAGCACCGGGTTCCCACGCTGCCGACGCCCACTACTTTTTTTGCCACATCCACGATGCGGTAATGCTGGAGCAGGTTTTTGCGATCATCGGCGAGGGAAAGGAAATAGGATTCGAGCACTAGCCCCAACGCCTCTTCGATGGGCCTGCCGGCTTGCGTATGGGTTTCGTGCACAATGAACGGCGCGTCATCCCGCAGGCGGTATTTCTTATCCACGATGTCGGCGAGTTTGTCGAGCACCTGGAGATGCGTGCGTGTCCGGGCTTTGTTGGTCAATTTTTTTGCGACCTTCTGTTGCGCAGGTGAGAGCGATTTCAAAATGTCCTTTTCGGTGATGGTGGAATACCACAACGCCAGGTTTCCCATCTGTGCATATTGCTTCATGCGTTTGCGGTAGGAACTTACCGCCGCCCGAACGGCACCGGCACACAAATCTTTATCTGCGCCAAGAAACCTGCCGCTTGCCACGATACTTGCTACGAGTCGTTTCAAATCCCATTCCCAGGGTCCCGGCAGCGTTTCGTCAAAATCAGTGATGCCGAAAATAAGGTTGCGTTCAGCCGAAGCGAATACGCCGAAGTTGGCAACGTGCATGTCGCCGCAGGCCTGCACCTGAATTCCCGTGGTTTTGCCGTGGGCTGCCAGATCTGCCGCCATAATGGCCGCCGCGCCGCGCAGGAATGCGAACGGCGAAGTGAGCATCCGCGCATAACGAATGGGCACCAGATCGGGCAGGCGGGTTTTTGCCTGTTTTTCTAAAATGGAAACAGGATCGGCGCGGTTGGCTGCGGGCTTATAATCGCCTTGCCGGATGCGCGGAAATTTTTCGCGCAAAGCTTTGCCCGCTGCAATCCGCTCTTCGACGCTTTTCTGTTTCGATTGGAAATGAAGTAAAAGTTTCTCGCTCATACTATATGTTTTGATTTATTTGGTCAGGGCAGTAAAAGAGAATTTGTTTTGCTTGATGTAGCGTTCATGTTTTGAAACTAGTAAATGAATGGAGCGCGAAAGTAGATAAACAAGGGGGAAAGTTGCTAAACAGGGGCGGAATGACAAAAATCATTTTCAGTATTGATACAAATCTCTATTCTTGATAATGCCCTGACACACCTTTGTGGGGGGGGGCAATAAACTATCCGGAGTCTCTTTTGGTGATTATAGCCAACTCAAAGTGGTTTTGAACAAAGACCGGATGCAACAGCCTGAAAACCAACCCCTCAACTTTCTCAACTGACTATATCCAAAATCATCTAAAGGCCCTGTTGAATTTTTAGTTCTCTAAGAATTGCAACAGGCATTCACCGCACAAAACAAAAATTTGAAAATATGGAAATGACAAGACTGATAGAAACCCGCGAGAAAAATATCCCCTGGAAAAAATGGGGTCCTTATTTGAGCGAACGCCAGTGGGGTACCGTCCGGGAGGACTACAGCGAAAACGGCGATGCCTGGAATTTTTTTACCCACGACCATGCCCGCTCGCGTGCATACCGCTGGGGTGAGGACGGGATCGCCGGCATTTCCGACGACAAACAGCGCCTCTGCTTTGCGTTGGCCCTGTGGAACGGCAAAGACCCCATTCTCAAGGAGCGTTTATTCGGATTGACCAACAGCCAGGGCAATCACGGTGAGGATGTGAAAGAATACTACTTCTACCTCGACAGCACCCCGACGCACTCATACATGAAAATGCTCTACAAGTACCCGCAGGCGGCTTATCCATACAGCGATCTTGTAAGGCAAAACAGCCAACGTTCGCGGGAAGAGATGGAGTACGAACTGCTCGATACAGGCGTATTTAACGAAGACCGCTATTTCGACGTCTTCGTCGAGTACGCCAAAGCGGGGCCGGAAGACATATTGGTTAAGATCACCGCTATCAACCGGGGGCCTGAGGCGTCCGAACTGCAGCTCTTGCCGACGCTCTGGTACCGCAACGACTGGTCGACGTGGATCGCAGCCTCCAACAGAGCTGCCGAAAAACCGAACCTCCAACAAATGAAAGCAGAGAAAGGCGTGAGCGCGCTCACCGCCACGCATTCGTTGCTGGGTGAATTTATATTATCCTGCGAGGGCGATGTGCCGCTGTCGTTCACTGAAAACGAAACGAACCACGAACGGCTTTTTCCCGGAACAAAGAACGAAAGCCCGTATGTCAAGGACGGCATCAATGACTTTGTGGTGCAGGGTAACCAGGGAGCAGTGAACCCCGAAAAGCAGGGCACAAAAGCTGCGGCACATTACCGGCTAACTATCGGCGCGGGTCAGACTTCCGTCGTCCGCCTGCGGCTTACCAAAAAAACTTCAGCATCGAATGGCACACCTTTCGGAAAAAGTTTTGACAAAGTTTTTGCCGACAGGCTGAGTGAAGCCGATGCATTTTACAAGTCGGTCACACCTGCCTCTGTGAATGAAGACAAAGCCAACGTAATGCGTCAGGCGCTCGCAGGGATGCTTTGGAGCAAACAGTTCTTCTTCTTCGATGGAGACAACTGGTTGGACGAGCACAACTCCAACCCCCTGCATACAGGCTTTAAAAACGCCCGGAACTCGGAGTGGTACCACATGTTCAACATGGACATCATTTCCATGCCCGACAAGTGGGAATACCCCTGGTATGCCGCCTGGGACCTGGCTTTCCATACGCTCCCGCTTTCCGTCGTGGACCCCGATTTCGCCAAAGGACAAATGCAACTGATGCTTGAAGGTGCATACCTCCACCCCAACGGTCAGTTACCTGCTTATGAGTGGAATTTCAGCGACGTCAATCCTCCGGTACATGCATGGGCGACCTTGTTTCTGCACCGCACGGAGCAGGCCCTTCGGGGTGAGACGGATATTGATTTTCTGAAGTCGGCTTTCAACAAGCTGCTGCTGAACTTCACCTGGTGGGTCAACCGCAAGGACCGCTTCGGCAAGAACGTATTCGAAGGCGGTTTCCTGGGCCTCGACAACATCGGCGTCTTCGACCGAAGCGCCCCGCTGCCTACCGGCGGCTACCTCGAACAGGCGGACGGCACGGCCTGGATGGCGCTGTTCAGCCAGAACATGCTGGAACTGGCCGTTGAAATCGCCGCCGAGGACCCCAACTACGAAGAGATGATTTTCAAGTTCATCGAGCACTTCTACTATATCGCTTCGGGTATGAATAAACCCGGGAATGAAGGAATGTGGGACGAAGAGGACGGCTTTTACTACGACATGCTACGGCTGCCCGACGGCAGTGCCAAACGGCTCAGGGTACGTTCGATGGTAGGGCTGCTGCCCTTGTGCGCCACCACAGTCATAGAACAGTGGCAGCGGGATCGTATACCGGGGGCGATGGCTCATATCAACGAACGTTTGCGCCGGATGCCCGAACTCAAGTCAACCATGCATCCTACGGGTCCGGGTCATTTCGGGGTCGCCGAACGCGGCATCCTGGCCCTTGTGAACCCGGAGCGGCTGCGGCGAATCCTCACCAAGATGCTCGACGAGAACGAATTTTTGGGTCCGCACGGCATTCGTGCACTTTCTAAATTCCACGAGCAGCATCCATTTATTTTCAATGTGGACGGCCATGAATTCCGCGTAGACTACCTGCCGGCCGAGTCGAACACCGGCATGTTCGGCGGCAACTCCAACTGGCGGGGGCCGGTTTGGATGCCCGTGAATGCGATCATCATCCGCGCCCTGCTGAACTATTACCTGTACTACGGCGACAACTTCAAGATCGAGTGCCCCACGGGATCAGGAAAGATGATGAACCTGTTCGAAGTCGCCAAAGAAATCGCCGACCGTCTCACCGGCACCTTTCTGCGAAATGAACAGGGCAAGCGGCCGGTCTACGGCGGCTCGGAAAAGTTCCAGACGGACCCGCACTGGCGCGACCTCATCCTCTTTTACGAATATTTCCATGGCGACAATGGCGCAGGGCTCGGCGCCAGCCACCAGACCGGCTGGACCGGCGTCGTTGCCAAAATTATCGAACTGTTTGGAATGCTGGATGCAACAACTGCGCTGAGTGGGGGTAAACAGTCCGCATTTGTTAAAAAAAAGGAAAAAACGACATGAAACAACCTTCGCTTTATCAGATCAATACAAGGGTATGGCTCACGGCATTGTCCCGGGATCTGGGACGCAGGGCCACGCTCGACGATATCCCCGACAATGCGCTCGATCGCCTGGCGGAGATGGGGTTTGACTGGATTTGGTTCCTGAGCGTGTGGACGACCGGCGAACTGGGGCGCAAAGTGTCGCGGGAGAACCCTGGTTGGCGGCGCGATTTTGAAGTGACCTTACCGGATTTGCAAGAGGAAGATATAGCGGGTTCGGGGTTTGCCATCACGGGTTACACCGTGCACCCCGATCTTGGCGGCGATGATGCCCTGAAGCGGCTCCGCGAAAGGCTCCAAAAGCGCGGCCTGAAACTCATGCTCGATTTTGTCCCCAATCATACGGGACCCGACCATCCCTGGGTCGAAGAATATCCCGATTATTTTGTATCAGGAACAGCGGATGACCTTGAAAAACATCCACAGAATTACACCCGGGTAAAACGCAAACAGGGAGATTTGATACTCGCTTATGGCCGCGACCCGTACTTCGACGGATGGCCGGACACTTTGCAGTTGGATTACAGCAATCCCGCAACGGCAGCGGCTATGAGCAATGAACTGTTGCGAATCTCCGGCCAATGCGACGGCGTCAGATGCGACATGGCGATGCTTATTCTGCCGGAGATTTTTGAAAGGACCTGGGGCCGCAAAGCCCAGGTCTTCTGGCCCGTCGCCACAAAGGCCGTTCGTGATAAAGTTCCTGAATTTTGCTTCATGGCAGAAGTGTACTGGGATATGGAATGGACTCTTCAACAGCAGGGATTTGACTACACTTATGACAAACGGCTGTACGACAACCTGCGTGAGGGGCATGCCCGGCCCGTTCGCGAACACCTCCATGCGGCGTTGGATTACCAGCAAAAATCAGCGCGTTTTCTGGAGAATCACGACGAACCCCGCGCAGCCGCCACATTTGATCTGCCCGTTCACCGGGCTGCTGCGGTGATCACCTACACGATCCCCGGTCTCCGGTTCTTCCATCAGGGCCAATTCGAAGGCAGAAAAAAACGCATTTCCCCGCACCTGGTTCGGGCGCCTGAAGAATTGGCGGACAAGGAGTTGGAGGCATTTTACGACAAATTGCTTACGGTTCTCAAGAATCCTGTTCTGAAAAACGGGGATTGGCAATGGCTTGACTGTCTGCCGGCGTGGGATGGTAACGGATCCTCGGACGCCTTCGTCGCCCATGCCTGGCGAGGGTCGGGCGGGGAACTGATACTGGTTGTAGTGAACTACGCACCCCACACCAGCCAGTGTTATCTCCCGCTCCCGTTCCCTGAACTGGCCGGCGGACAGTGGCGGTTGCAGGATCTGATGAGCGACGCTGTGTACGACCGCGATGGGAACGAGCTGCAATCGCGGGGGCTTTACTTAGATATGCTTGCATGGCAGATTCACATATTCGAAGTGACCAATCTTAAAACATAATGTAATTGGTTCGCATACTAAAAATCCCGAAGGGATTGAATATGAATAGCCCCGGATGAAATCCGGAGATTTGAGGACGAAGGCGGGCAACCCTGAAAGGGTTGAATATCTACATTTTTCGCCCTAATTCAACCCTTTCAGGGTTGCTATTTCCCCGCTGACTCTCCCGGATTTCATCCTGGGCTATTCATATTCAATCCCTTCGGGATTTTGCGATCGTGCAAACCAGTTATAACATAATGTAAAATCTCATGGCAACAGTAAAAAAAGAAAAACTTTATAAAACCTCAAAAACGCTGAAAAGAACCCTGCGGGTCGCGTATCCTGCGGGTAAAGGACGAATCGTGCTGCGCACTGATAATGACTGGGAGAAAGACGTCGAGCCGGTTTCGGTAAGCAGGGACGGCAACATCTCGACGTTTCAGGTGGAAGCCGATCAGCCGTTCCTCTATTTCAAATCCTGTCTTATTGACAACGACGGGGTTTTTCACTGGTCGGTGGGAGACAACAATCTGCTGCTCATGGAAGAAAAAGACGAGCGCATCAGCCATCCGTTCTTTTTTGGGGCAAATGAAGGGCGATTTTCGAAGCTGATCGAGTTTCCTTCTAAAATTCTCAATCGCACCCATTACCTCCGGGTCTATCTCCCGCCGGGATATGATGAAAACACGTTGTCTTCTTACCCGGTAGCATTTATGCAGGACGGGCAGAATCTCTTTTTCCCGGAAGAAGCTTTTATGGGCCAGGATTGGAAAGTGGAGGATACCAGCAGGACGCTGCGTTCGATGGGCGCCATGGAGGATTTTATCATCATCGGTATCCGCTCGGGCGACCGGATGAAAGAGTACACCGCTCCCGGCTACGTAGATTACGCCCGCTCGCTGGCCGAAGAAATTGTACCTGAAGCACAGCGTTTGCTGCGCATCGTCGACGACCGGCGCTACCGGTCGGTCTGGGGCTCTTCGCTGGGCGGTGTGGTTTCCTTTTACACTGTTTGGCAACAATCCCGACGTGTTCGGAGTAGCAATTTGCATGTCGAGTACTTTTTCGCACAAAGACAACCTCATCGAGCGGGTACTGAACGAACCGAAGCGCGATGTGGCTTTTTACCTCGACAGCGGCTGGCCCGAAGACAATTATGAGGTGACGATGGCCATGGCTATAGCGCTGGCCTCGCGCGGCTGGAAATACGGCTTCAACTTTATTCACCTGTGCTTTCCGCACGCCGTGCACGACGAGGCTTCCTGGGGCCTGCGTTTGCACCTGCCGATGCAGTTCCTCAACGGCGCCGTCGCCCGTGCTTCCCGGCGGGGGGCTCCGGTGCTGGGGGGGGAGCGGCCGCCTCGTAAGTAAAAATTTACGATTTTGGATTTACGATTTACGATTTAATCGATCCGAATTTAACAACGATCTGTCATTTTTCGCGTCATTATAATCGTAAATCGTAAATCCAAAATCGTAAATTTTTACTGTGCAGTTCCCGGTGGAACAATCGAATAACCCAATTGCCGCAGCACATCTGCTTCGTTGTAAAACGTTCTGCTATGCACAATTTTACCGTTTTCGATCCTGTAAACGACATTTACCCACGCATGTACAGGGCCTCTGCCATCTTTGTATTTGATGGTGAGGTAAACCCAGTTTAAAACCCAGTCGCCAAGGGCATCTCCCTCTTTAATGGACACCGCTATTTCTTTATGGCGGGTATATTCGAGGGATTCATACAGGTTTTCCGAATTGTATTTAAAGCTGCTGACAGCATCTTCTTTGTTGGTAGAGTCGCCAACAGAAGGGCCATAGCCCATGTAGTTATCTGCAAGCAGGGAGTCCATCAATGCGGCATTCTTGGTTTCCACCGCTTCCAAGTATTGTTTGGCAATGGCGAGGTTTTCTTTTTCCAGTTTGTCGGCAGCAGTCGTGCACGAAAACATGCTGATACCAATAGCGGCCAAAAAGATCAGTTGTTTCATATTTGATGAAAAGTTAGTTAAATTTTGTAAAGTACCGGGGGTTGTGTCAAAAGTCTCAAGCAAATGCAACAATCTTATGCTTGCCAAATTATTATTGCCAAACGCCAGGCGAAGATTTGACAACTTTTAAAAAGTTGTCAAATCTGGCGTACTCACAAAACATTATTGCGGTCATTTTTTATTAACCCTCAAATGTGGGACTTTTGACACAACCCCGGAATTGGAAAACGTGCTTATTGGGTTTTATTTCGGGTCGGCAGCTAAAGCAGCCTGTATGTATGATACAACCTTCCGTTACTTGACGGTGTATCCTTTTCCTTCAATGCAGACAGAAAATGCTTTTTTATAACTGTCCTTCATTGCCTGTTCCTTGGCTGCCGCGTCTGCCTGTGCCTTTTGGTTTTGCTGCGCCTGCGCCTGTTGGCCGGCGCTTGCGCCTTTCATAGCGCCGGCAGTAGCGCCAATGGCCGCTCCTTTACCGGCATCCCCCGCTATTGCGCCGATGGCTACACCGGCCGCGGCGCCTCTTGCCGCGCCTCTTACCGCTCCACCGGTAGGGCCCGACTGTGCGGGAGCCGCTTCTACTTTCGGAAGGTTCAACGGATCGATACCCGATTGTTCTGTTGCCCATTTGTAACATTCAAATTCGTCTTCCTTTTGTTTTTGTTTTGTCTGTCCTTTCGCCGGGAACACGTATAACTTGAGTCCCTGCGAGATCTGGTTATAGGTTATTTTCGAGGTGTCCAGCATGGTCGGCGCTGCTGTCTGGGCAAACATTGCCTGGGAAAAGAACAGGATAACAGCCAGGAGAAAAAACCTGGCAAATGCTTGAAACAAAGATTCTGATTTCATCATTTTTGAATTAATTGATTTAACTGATGCAAATGAATGTCGGTCTTTAGTGATGCGATGCACGTTATCACATATGCGAGTCGTGCGAATCAGGGGTTGGATTTTGGCTCTGGAAATTAGTTCGTTCAATTAAGAGGCTGTATCATAAGTACTGTTTTAAAAAGTGCTTCCAAATTATGTTTGTTGCGCTGCCCGAAACAGGAGTCATCCCGAATTTTTGCAAAAAGCGAAGAGATTTGGTTTCAACCCACGATTTCAATCGTGGGAGACCAAGGCAGATCGGCAAATCAACGGTTTCAACCGTTTTCAAGCGTCTGGCCAAGCCTGTAAAAACCGTTAAAACGGTTTGAAATCTTGCGCTTTGTGGCATTTCCCACGATTAAAATCGTGGGTTGAAAATTCGGGATGACTCATGTTTACCCGAGCATAACGAAACAATCTATGGCTTCTCAATTGTGAAGTGTACCTATGATACAACCTCTACGACGTTGATAACCAAATGAAAAGATTTGCAAACCCCTGATTCGCATGATTCATGTTTCAGCGCCGAACCCTATTTTGAAGGCGGCGTTGTCGCTATCGTGACTTTCGCAATTTTCCCGCTAAACTTGTTATCTCCTTGCCTGTAATCTCTTGAAACGGCTGTTTCGCCGTCTTCTCCCACATCCGCACCTTCATCAGCGGAGAACATGAAGGGTTGCGTTTTGGGAATTTGTCCCTCGCCTGCTTTATTCCCGTCCACATAGAGAATGGATTTGCCGCCCGTGCCGGGTTTGGCAGCGTCGGGAATGAACTCGTATTTAATCGTGTGTTTCCCCGGGCTCAAAGCTGTTGACGAGCCGACTTTTGTCCATTCGAGGCCAAAGAAATTGTATTCGTGGTAAGCCCTGCCGCCTTTCATGTAGAGCGTCCAGCCGCCGAAATAGCCGGCCTGCGCGATGATGACCCCATTAGCGTTCGCGTTTGGCACATCCACTTCGGCTGTTATGGTGTGCGGAATTCCCTTCACATTAATAAAGGCGTTTTCTGCCATGCCTTTCATGCCTTCATACACCGTGAGGGAGGTGCGGCCACCCATCAGGTCGGGCCTGCCTGCGATGGTGGGGTTGAACCGTTCCGACCTGCGGTCGTCGATGGGGAAGACGTGATTTTTAATGGCTTCCTGCTCAAAAATCTTTTGCAGTGCTTTCAACTTGTCAGGATTGCCGGCAGCCAAATTGTTTGATTGGGAAAAGTCTTCATTCACGTTATACAATTCCCAAACGTCATCTTTCACAGATGGAAGTGGAACCATCAGCCAGGGAATAGAGTGCCTCGTGCAGGCTACCCAGCCGTTATCGTAAATGCCCCGGTTGCCGAACATTTCGAAGTATTGTGTCGTGTGTCTGTCGGCTGCTTTGGCATCGTCGAACGAAAAAGCAAAGGAGGCGCCGCTGAACGGTATTTGCTCGGTTCCATTCACCGATTTTGGGAAAGGTAAACCACAAACCTCCATGATGGTAGGCGCGATGTCCGTGCAATGCGTAAATTGCGAACGGATTTCGTTTTTTGCTTTAATACCCTGCGGCCAGTGAACCACCATGCCGTTGCGGGTGCCGCCAAAGTGCGAGGCTACTTGCTTTGTCCATTGGAACGGCGTGTTTCCGGCATGTGCCCAGCCGATGGCAAAGTGTGGAAATGTATTCGGGCCGCCCCATTCGTCGATGTGGGGCATCATTTGAGAAGCGTTGCCAATAATGCCGTTCAAGGCCATCATTTCGTTGTAAGCGCCCTCCGGTCCGCCTTCGGCGCTGCATCCGTTGTCGCCCACCACGTACAAGAAAATGGTATTGTCCAATTCCCCCATTTCTTCCAAAGCGGTCACCAACCTGCCGACTTGATCGTCGGTGTGTTCGGCAAAACCGGCAAATACTTCCATTTGGCGGGCAAACAGTTTTTTCTGTTCCGCCGTCTGAGAATCCCATGCCGGGATTTCTTTTGGCCGCTCAGTAAGCTTCGCGTCCTGCGGAATAACGCCCAGCGCTTTTTGACGGGCGAATGTTTCTTCTCTCAGTTTATCCCAACCGCCGTCGAATTTGCCTTTGTATTTGTCAATGTATTCCTTCGGGCAATGGTGTGGAGCGTGGGTGGCGCCTGTAGCGAAATACATATAAAAAGGCTTGTCGGGGGTGAGCGATTGCTGCGCCTGCATCCAGTTGACCGCCTGATTGGTCATGTCCACAGTGAAGTGATAATTGGGGTCGTGGGGAGGCTCTACCCGAATTGTTCCATCATAAATGGCGGGCGCCCACTGATTGGTCTCGCCGCCAATGAAGCCATAAAATTTGTCGAAGCCCGAACGAGTGGGCCAACGGTCGTAGGGGCCGGAAACGGACACTTCCCAAGGGGCGGTTTCGTGATATTTGCCAAAGGCTGCTGTGCTGTACCCGTTTAAGCGCAGCATTTCTGCCAGCGGAGCTATACCATTCGGACGAACGCCCGTGTTGCCCGGAAAACCTGTGGCGAGTTCCATGATAGCGCCGGCATTATTCAAATGGTGGTTACGTCCGGTGAGCAGGGCCACGCGGGTAGGCGAACAAAGCGCAGTGGTATGAAAGCGGTTGTATTTCAAGCCGTTTGCGGCAAGTTTATCCAAGGTTGGCTCGTTGACGGGGCCGCCAAAGGCACTCGACACACCAAAGCCCTGGTCATCAATTAATACGATGACCACGTTGGGCGCTTTCTCCGGCGCTTTCACTTCAAAACGCGGCGGTGCGGTGGCGTTGCGGGCGTCCATTTCGGTGATAGCGGGATAGGTAGGTTCTTTGATAGGCAGCACGGTGCGGTCGAGGCCGCCGCCGGAAGTAGCCGGCGGTTTTTGTTCGCCTTGTTGCGAGGTGCAGGCGGCGAACAGGAGTGTCCACGCCAGCAGAAGAGAGGTAGTTTTGTTCTGAATTGATTTCATTTTTCAAATTATAAAATGAAGGTTGAAAATTTTGAGATGCCCTAAAACCTCCCTAAAAAAAGGTTTGGCAGCAAGTTTTTTAACAGGCAAAGAACGAAAATAAAGCATCGATTACACGCTCCCCTGTGTTTGTTTTTTCTGAAGTGATGCTAAGCACCATGCCGCCAAGCCGACGTGCGCTACAACGGCCGGCCATAAACCCATACCTGAAAAGTGCAATCCCAATCCGGCATAAACCAAAACGATGATTGCTGCAATATTGTAAAACAGCATGGCTTTGACGATTACAGCCGCATATTGCCCATTATTTCTTGACAACCAGCAGGCAATGGCCAATGTAATGAGCGATGCTCCAGCCATGCGGCCTAATATAATTGCCGCAGGTTCATCGAGGACGACGCCAAGCAAAATGGGCACGAGCATGGAAGGTGCAGCAGCCAATCCGATGCCGGTAGCCGCTTCGAAAAACGCAGTTACTGTGAGTAGTGATTTCATGGTTTGTAATTGAATACATTTGCTTTGAAAAAACATAGCAAAAAGGCTGCATCATAAATCATACGTTATTGACTATGATACAGCCTTTTTTCTGCTCGTTCCTTTTAAGCCTTTACTTACTATCACAATTTTACTTCGCCGCAGGAGGCGTTTTCAAAGTAACTTTTTCGACACGGCCGTTGAAATGTGCCGATACGCCGTAGTTGGCTACCCAGGTTCCGTCGTCGGTGCCCACATCGGCGAGGTCGTCCACGGAGAATATACCGGGCTGGGTTTTTTCAATACGCCCTTCGGCTGTCTTTGTGCCGTCGATCGTGATGGTTCCCGTTCCGCCTTTTCCCAAACCGCCACCGTCGTACTTGAAATCGTACACGAGCGTGTGTTTCCCGGGTTTAAGGGCTTGCGAAGAAGTGACATGGTAAGATTGCAGGCCCAAATAGTTGTAAGAGAATGCAGGTTTGCCGTTTTTGACATAGAAGGAGAGGCCGCCAAACCTTCCGCCCTGGCAAACGATCACACCGTTCCCGTTAGCGCCCACCTCTACGTCGGCCGTGATGGTATAAGCGGTATTTCGCAGGTCGATAAAAATATCGACGCCCATACCTTTCATGCCTTCTCCGAGCGTCAGGGAAGTTCGGCCTTCCATCACGGTTGGTCGCCCTACCAATTTTGCATCTGTTCTTTCCAACAGGCGGTCGTCGATCGGCAGGACGTGGTACTTTTCAGCCTCTTTCATGAACAAGTCCTGTAGTTCCTTCAGTTTGCCGGCGTTTTGTGCGGCAAGGTCATTGGCCAGACTGAAATCTTCCCTGACATTGTACAATTCCCATTTGTCTTCCTGTAGCGTAGTGAGCGGTTTCGGCAACCAGGCGGGACGGTGGGTAGTTCTTGCCATCCATCCGTCGCTGTAGATTCCTCTGTTGCCGAACATTTCAAAGTACTGAACAGTGTGTTTTTCCTTGGCATTGGCGTCGGCGAACGAATAAGCCAGGCTTGTTCCTTCGATGGGATCCTGTTCGATGCCGTTTACCATACGGGGAGCAGGGATTTTGGAAACTTCATAAACCGTGGGAGCAATGTCGATGACATGGCTGAACTGCGAGCGCAATTCTCCTTTGGCTTGAATGCCTGCAGGCCAATGGATAACCATACCGTTGCGTGTGCCGCCGAAGTCGGAAGCCATTTGTTTTGTCCATGCGAAAGGCGCATCCATGGCAACCGCCCATCCTGCCGAGTAATGCGGATAGGTGCTGGGCGAGCCCCATTCATCATAGTGTTTCAACATGTCGGGCACCGTCTCGGGTACGGCATTGAAATAGGTCATTTCGCTGTACATACCGTTCATCTGGCCTTCCGCACTGGCGCCGTTGTCGCCGGCTATAAAGATGAAAACCGTGTTGTCCATTTCTCCCATTTCTTCAATCGCTGATACAAGCCGCCCGACTTCATTGTCGGTGTGTTCGCCAAAACCGGCATAGACTTCCATTTGCCGGGCAAACAATTTCTTTTCATCGGCGGAAAGATTTTCCCAGTCTTTGATATCCTTTGGTTTGGGCGCCAGTACTGCATTTTGCGGAACGACGCCCAGTTTCTTCTGGCGCTCGAGTGTTTCTTCCCGCACTTTGTCCCAGCCCTGATCGAATTTGCCTTTGTACTTGTCCGCCCATGCTTTCGGAACGTGGTGCGGGGCGTGTGTAGCGCCGGGTGCGTAGTAAATGAAGAAAGGCTTGTCGGGCGACAGCGCCTGTTGGAAACGCACCCATGAAACGGCCTGATTTGTCATATCGACTGTGAAGTGATAATCCGGATCTTTTGGCGTTTCCACCATCGTGACGCCGTCGTAAATCAGCGGCGCCCACTGATTAGTTTCGCCGCCGATGAAACCATAAAACTTTTCAAACCCGGAACGCGTGGGCCAACGGTCTTGCGGGCCTGAATTTGAAATTTCCCAGGGTGGGGTTTCATGATACTTGCCAAAAGCGGCGGTATTGTACCCATTCTGCCTCAACACTTCTGCCATGGGGGTGATGGATTGGGGTCGCACGCCACTATTTCCGGGAAAGTTCGTAGCAGTCTCCATGATGGAGCCGGCATTGTTGCTGTGGTGGTTGTAGCCGGTAAGCAGGGCTACCCGCGTCGGTGAACAAAGCGCCGTGGTGTGAAAGTGGTTGTATCGCAGGCCATTGCTTGCCAGCCGCTCAAAGTTGGGCATGTGCACCGGGCCACCAAAGGCCGAGGATGCGCCGAAGCCCATGTCGTCGATCAAAACGACCACTACATTGGGCGCTCCTTGCGGCGCTTTCACTTCCCAGCGTTCCGGCGCTTTGGCGTTGCGGGCATCTAATTCTTTGTATGTCTGTCGGGCAGGTTCTTTGATAGGTAGCACGGTGCGGTCGAGATCGCCGCCGGAAGTTGTGGCCGGTTTTTGTTCGCCTTGTTGCGGGTTACAGGCTGCGAACAGGAGCGTACATACCAGCAGATGGAAGATTGTTTTGCTCATTGTTGATGTTGTGTTTTTTATATTGAATGAAAAATCGGTATGTTTTTATGGGGGAGGCAGCGATTCCCGGTTTGAAGTGGCATTCCGGTTTTTGAGGTGTCATCCACAACGTAGCGCCTGTCCCGCGAGGCGGGAAGTGGGTGAAATCTTAAAAACAAAAGCGTTACAATCCAAAGCGGTATTGAAGGCCGACGATCATCTGTTCCCTGCTCCCCAAAAAACCATATTCGAGTCGTAACATCCAGTGTTTGTTGAGTTGATACTGCGACCCTACGACAAAATTCCAGAGGTCTTTTTGTTTTTTATCCAGCGAGTATTGCACAGTGGAATTATTAATATCGTCAATTGCCCCCGATGCGGCATCCAGCACGGTTCCGGCAGCGGTTAAAGCGCGGTTGGCGGTTTCATATTTGGCTATATTGACCGGGTTTGATTGTTGAAGAGGCGTCAGATTGTTCCACCACGCATCCACCTGTTGCTGGCCGTTCTCCACTTTCGTATACCCGTTTTCTATTTTCTCCTCCCAGCCTTCGGTGGAACCCAAATCGCTCAACGGCAGCGAACCGCTGGTTTCGCTTTTGATATGTACCCGGAATCCGCCGACCCAGGCCGCTATATTTTGCTGTTTTGAAAGTTTAAACGACTTCCCGAATCGCGGGCCGAATACAAATACGAAGGCAGGTTTTTCCAGCGCTTCGATGTCGGTCCAGCTGCAATTCATATCCAGCGCCATCCAGCCTCCGCCGACTCCTATTGTCGGTGTCAGACCGAATCCCAGCGTTGTTCCATCAAATTCGGCTTTGGTTGTGGCGTTTGCGATTGGGTTCCAGACGCCGTTGGTATCGGGCACGTAAATGCCGAAGTCGACGGCTGTGGACGACTTCGACTTGGCAAAAAGGCCGTAAACGTTCAAAAACGGAAACAGCCAGATATCCGGCCGGATGTTGACGCCGTTCGTAGTGGCGGTGGTATTGTTGAATCGAATGATTTCATCCAGATTGTACTGCGGGCCATTGTTGAATCCCACGTTCAGGTTGTTGATTACCATTTCCGATTCCTGCCAGAGATACTGAACGCTCAATCCTGCCGAATAAGGCAGGTCGAAGCCCAGTTTGGTAGCCTTATCACCCCAGATAGGCAGTGCGTAGGGATAATCGGCATTTTTCAGGCTATCGGCCAATTCTGCGTTTTTCTTCCCGACAACTTTGTCGGAATACACCTGAGCCGCCACTTGTCCGAACGAAAACAGGCAGAAAGATGCAATAAGGCAAAAGGTTATTTTTTTCATGATTGGTTGATTTTATTGTTGTTCGCTGAGCGACAGCTGCCGGGTCATGGAATCGGTCATTACCTTTGCAATTTGGGCGACCTTCGCTTGTTGCGCATCCTGTGCATCGGCGTGCCGGGCAAAGCCGGCCAAAAGAATGAGCGCAAGGACAATCCGTTTCATTTTATAGTGAGTTGAGGGTGGTTGAGAAAGTTGAGATGGTTGAGGGGGTTGGTTTTCAGGCTGTTGCATCTCCGCTGGTTTGAGATGTCGCCTCCTCGTTCCTCGGAGACGACACCTCAACCAGCGGTTCATTAGGAACGAAGTGAGGAAACGACACAACATTCACTATAACGGAACATCCGAAAAGCGTGAGTTGTGTAGTTTCCTCAATTCGTTTTGAAGAAATACTTACGAGACACCCACTGCTCAACACACTGGGGGCATGAGCCGAAAAGTCATCAGAAACTGATAAAAACGAAGCCTACATCCACACTGAAATAGCTCGGATTGTCGATATGATCCGTTGCGCCATCCACTAAGAGGTGATAACGGCCACGCGCCTGAATGCCGAATTGCGGATTGATTTTGTACAGGAAACCCAGATTGGGCGTCACACCGAATTTGGTCGGCGCGTCTTCCACATAATAAATAGAGACCTGTAGCTGCTCCCTCAAAAAATAGGCGCCAAGGTCCAAACCTCCGGATAATTCCATTTTTTCGTTGTTCAGAAAACGGTACCGGGTGTTGAATGTCAGTGGCGTGGAATAGAGGCTTTTGCGGAACGTGCCGGTTACGGCGACGTTTTCATTCACCTGCACGGTGGAATATACGTCTTTGTCATAGAAGTCGTTCCAACCCACAGAGCCGCCGAATCCCCAGTTGTCGTTGATGTAACGAATGACGCTGAAATTGAAACCGGTGTAGCTGGCGCCGCCGACAAAATCGCTGAATTCGCTGTTACCCGGGAAGCCCATGCTGTAATCGAGGGAAACATGGGTGGCCGGTTGGGCAATTGCCACAGCCAGACCAAGTGATAAAAACAGGGAAAAAAATATCTTTTTCATATCGATGAGTGTTGAATCAGATGAAGGAGTTTTGAGTTTAGCGGAGATAAGGCGATTGGTCGAAAGCCTGGTTGATGTCCTTGACGGCGCGGTTTACATTGTCGTTCGGGTTTTCGCTCACCACAAAGGTCAATCCGGAAAACCAGATGACGGTGGCTTTTTGATTTTCCATGGAGCGGGCTATATCTATCATTTCTATGGCCAATGAGCCTTCGGTGAAGGAGTAGACATAGACGCTGCCGGGGTAATAGCCGCCGCCGCACCACCACGAATAGTACGGGTAGCAGGGATAATACCCCCACCACCAGCCGGGAGAATAGGCGCCGGTAGTGACATTGGCGTTGGCGGTGACGTTGATGAACAGGGCCGGGTTTTGCGAATTGGGCACCTCGGTGTAACCGAGTTCGGTCAGGTTCTCTTTAATGGTATTGAGCACAGGGTCGTTGTAACGATTCCAGAATTGGACGGAGTCAATCTCGTTGTCCGGGTCGTCGACAAGATTGATTTTATCCACGATGGCATACGTTTTGGTCAGCCCGCTGAAATTGGTTTCCTGATCGCGAATGGTGAAGATGGTATCGGTTTCAGAAGTGGTCACGTCGTCGCCGTAGCGGCTGCACGCCGTAAACGCCACGATGAGCGCAAATGCGGCCAAAAAGCGGTGAGAAAAAAGTTTTTGGATCATAACGATGTTAAGTTTTGTGTGAAAAGTGAAAATAGGTTATTGTTAAATCATATTCTGAAGAATCGCTGCAGTCGGATAACTACAAGGCGAAAAACGGAAATTCAGGCAAAAATGGGGGCGTTCGCGGATCAAAAAGATGATCTATATCACTGAAAAAGTTAATTTTTGGCAATCTGCGGTTTGTTATAATTATTACTTTGTCACCCGCCCGCCGGCTCCTGCGCTTTCAATTTATCCATTTTCTTTTTCCGCCCGATGGGGATGCCTGAGGTGACTTGCCACATCCGGAACTGCTGGTTGCCGGGGTCGTTTTTCATCACGTCGGTCAGGCCCCAATAGTAGCGGATGCCGAACATCATCCCGGTTCCTTTACCCAATTGGTACGATGCGCCCAAAGCGAGCCCGACTTCAAAAGTCGAAGTCTGGTCTTTGATGTTGCGTTCCAGCGACAGGTCGCCCGCTTCAGATTCGGCAGTGAAATTATCCTTCGCTTTGAAGCGCAGGAAAATTTCAGGCCCGCCTTCCACGCGGATGTAGTCCCACACGCGGTACTGTCCCAATGCCGTGATACCTGTGAGCCAGATACGGCGTTCCACCTCCCCGCCTTGAAATTGAGCGTCCAGGCTGGTATCACCCAGCGAATAGGGGGGCAGCCCTTTTGTGCCGAAGGGCATCGGCGGTACGAGTTCGGATTGCAGGTTGAAGCGGTCGTTCAGGCGGTAATTGAAGAGCAATGCTGCCTTGATGCCGCCCAAATTTTCCGCTCCTTCGAGATTGGTGAGATGACTGCCGGTATAATTGAGGTGCAGACCGAAAAGCAACTTGTCGGAGTTGAGCTCGTCCCCGAAAATAAGGCTGATGATGACCTGCGCATCCGCCTGCGTCATGGAAGCGACGCAAAAAAGGAAGAGTATCCGGATTCTTTTCATAATAAGTAGTTGATGTGCGCGGATCAGGGGTTGAAATCAGTCCTAAAAATTAAAACCGAACCGGATTACCGGGCCAAACGTATCCATATCATACAGGAAGCGATCCTGCCCGTCCCCTTTGTTGTAATCTATGCCGATCATGCGATAACCCGCTGTCACCTGGAAGAGTTTGGAAAACCTGTATCCTGCATACGCCTGCACCTGCCAGGCGAAATCGGAGCCGACTCCAAAACCACCCATGTCGCTCCGAAACTGATAAATGAGTTTTTTAGCCGGATCGCTTTTTATCCGTGCAATCAGGATGGGATCGAACCATGTCCTGGTGATCAATTGATTACTTGTGGTAGTGCCGCCGCCAATTACATTCTGAACGATGTCTGTCTCCATACTAAGGGTATTCAACCTTCCGCCGAACCCGCCTTCCAGCCAGGGCAGGATTTCATACAAGCCTGCAACTTCCCAGGCAAATTGCTGGGCGCCCACCGTACCGCTATTGATCACGGTGCCGGGTGTTACATCCTGGTTCAGGTCCATGTACAGAATATCGGAACTGATGGCCCAGCGATCTTTACTGGCTTCGAAGTACAACATGGCGCCAAACTGAAGATGGCTGAAAATATCGCTCACGTCGGCGTCTACGTCCACAGCCGGCAGGACGCCGACGCCCGTTGTACCGTTCATGTTGGGAAACATCAGGTAAGGTTCGACGAGAAATGCCCATTTTTGGCTGGAATCGGCGGTTTCCTGAGCGGAAACTGTTAAGGCAGTCAGGGACAATACCAGGCAAGAAATAAAGACACGTATTGATAAGGAGGTTGCGAACATTTTGATGGTACTTAAAATTGAATAAGGACTCATGAGGAAATAAATATCGGATAATAAGTAGTAGGACGGAAATCTTTTCCGTCCAGATGATTCACTTTCAGGATGTTAGGAAGAAAATTGCTTTTTATGGTACGTGCAATTATACCCAACGGAAAGTGGTTTTTCGAAAAAGGGCCCCGGGGTTTATTCACCGGTGACTCAAAGTCTAATGTCGTCAACTTAGCGGATGAGGTGTCATCCCGACGCAGGAGGGGTGACACCTCAGAGCGGAAGCCGGTGCCATTTTGCCGTTTCGAGATGTCACCGCTACGTTCCTCCGCAATGACACCTATCCACTACCCTTCAGTTGACGGCATCAGACTCAAAGTCACACGGTGAATAGCGCAAGCACTTATAAAGGTTGCTTCGCAGGTTGGCATCAATTCATATTTGCAAAAGGTATGGTTTCAGCCAGTTCGGCATCTACCATAGCGCGCAGTTTGTTTTCGAATTGCATCAGCGTCAACAGGTTTTGCGGCGAGAGGTGTTTACCCAATTTCTTGGAATATTTGCTCAAAATTTTAGTGCGCTCACCGTCTACTTTGAGTATTTGCGATAACAGGTTCTTGGCATACTCGGGGGTGATGTTGTTGGTGTGGTTCAGGTAGTCTTCGATCAACTTGAACCGTTGTTCGCCGTTGGCGAGCAGTTTGTCCTGAAATTCGCCGTAGATTTTGCCGAATTCGGTAGCCGGGTCAATCTTGACACCCAGCAGTTGAGACAACATTTGTGTCTTGTCGCCTTTGATCTGGCTTTTCAGAACTTCATTGTAACTCGCAGGTTTTGCTTTTTGTCCGAAAACCGACAGGGAGAGCAGCAGGGCTGCAAAAAATAAGGTTGTGCGTTTCATTGTGTGAATGTTTAGTTTGATAATTGAATTCATGATTTATTGATTCTTGTCGATGTTCAGATAGATGCCGAGGTTGAAGTTGGCGTACACATTGACGGCAGTTGCCATCACACCGGTGCTGGTGCCGCCACCGGGCGACCAACCCAGATAAAAATCGGAGCCCCAGAACGGCAGGTACATCTGTCCATGCAGGCGCAGCCCCACCTTCGGGCTCATGGCGTACTTCAGCCCTGCTCCGAATGACAACGTGAAGCGGGTACGGGTATCGAACTGCGTATCCGCCGGGTCATAAATTGTGACGCCGAGAAAAGTGCCGCCATAACCTTCCACCGTTCCGTTGCCCTGGCCTTTTGTGCCGCCAAGCATAATGTTGTGTATGGAAATATCGCCGAACGCTTCGTCTCCGACGCCGCTGTACGATTCATATTCCAGATCGGACTTGAGGTAATTGTACTGGAGTTCGATGAATGCATTCCGGGTAAAACCGCCGGAGGATATGCCGTTGCCGAACGACAGGTTGCCGCCGAAGTTAATACCGTCGGTGGTGCGGGCTTTGCCATAATACAAATTGAGCGCGGAAGAAGTCGTCCAGCCCGCATAAGGGTTGATCTGGATGATCTGGGCATTTGCAGCCAGGGTGAACAATGCGAGCATCGCAGTAAAGAAGGTTTTTTTCATTGGTGATGTTTATATACTTGGATGAAAAATGGATTTGTTCATGCTATTGGAGCAGGTCGAAAATCCGGACAAATGTCTCTTTTTTTTCTTGAAACTGCTGCTATTGACGTCATTTTCACGTAATTTTCCCTTTCTCCATTCAAAGGTGGTATTTTCAAAACAGGGAATCAGGCATTTTATATTCGGGCCGAACGCCTGAGTTGAACCATTTTGAAAAAACGGGGCAAATGTCGTGCAGCATGGGAAGCGGACAGATGATCTATGTCACCGGCAAAGGTGACTTCAATCTGCAGGATGGGTATGGACTTAGATGAGGCTGTCTCGCAAGTTTCTTTTTTGACAGGATTTACAAGATTTACAGGATATTTGACTTCAAAACAGGTCAATAAATCCTGTAAATCTTGTAAATCCTGTCGAAATTTTGACTTGTGATACAGCCTCATCTGCGCACTCAAAGTGAAATGTCGTATTGGATCCTGAAACGCAAGCCATCCTCCCGGTTCAGGTTTTCATCCTGAAAGGTGAACCAGGAAAATTCGGTCGTGAGTTTGTTGCGGTGTCCGTTAAAAAAGTAGTTGAACGCCAGCGAATTCTCCATCTCCAGGTTGTTGACCTGGCTGATGTCGGGCCGGTAGAGGGCGTGGCGAAATGCCGTTTCGAGTTTTGGCGGCGTCCAATGCAGCAGGTGATGCCAGAAATAACCCGCCTGCATATAGTAGCCCATCATGGTCGTGCTTGTTGCATTGGGGATGTCGTCGATTTTTTTCACGTGCAATTCTTCCTGCCAGGAAAAACCGCGATACATAAAGGCGGTTTCCAATTGGGCTTGATTGACGCGGTATTGACCCGGCGCTCCCGTCGGAAAACCTTCAAGTTCGCCGCCGCCCGCCTGCGAAAACCGGGTGTATGGGCTTCTGTTGGTGACGCCTGCGAGGGCGATGATGCCGGCCGGTTTTTCATGGTATTCCACATCCGAACCTTCAAAGTCCAATCCACGCCCCAGGAAGTTCCATTGCAGGCGGGCGTGGTACATCAGGTGCTTGTCGTCGTTGGTGGGAGTGCCGGCTCCGTTGCCGGTGAGTGCGGCGAGCCAGTAGTTGAAATCGGCAATGCCGCCGCCTTTGAGCCGGCCATATACCGTCGCGCCTTGTTGGCGGTCGACCGTGAAAGGGCGGTTGATGAGCGAGCGGTCCATCATTTGCTGTTCGCCGGAGGAGATAAATCGCTCGCGGGTGTATTCTATTTTCCATTGCCCCACTTTGAAATTCAGCCAGTCCCATTTTTCTATCATGATCCTGAAATCCAGCAGGTTGGACTGCGACAACTCGTATTCCCAATAGTATTTGAGCCAGGGTTGAAAGGCGTGCCCGCCCATTTTCAGACGCGCCCGGTTGATTTTGAAAATAACCCGGTCTGCTTCGAAATCGTCGAACGTTTGCGGGTTCTGGTCGCCCGGCACGGCGAAGCGGAATTGAAAGCGCGACTGGAGTTGCATCAAAAAACGGTTGTCGGCGGTTCTGAATTCGAAACCTTTGGAGCCGTAGCGCGCGCGCGGCACGGCACTGCTGTCGGCAGACTCCGGCCAAATCTTCTCCTGCGGTGGAATAGTATCCTGCGCCGGGGCGATCCAGGGTGTCATCCAGCAGCATAGCAGGAAAAAATACTGGAAAAGGTGTCGGGAGGGCTTCATTTTACTTATTTAGTTTTATTGCTCCAGGGGCGTACTTTCCTTTTCGCTCTTTGTAATAAAATAGTACCCCAGCGACAAGGCAATGATCAACGCCGCCACCGCAAATTCGGACATCGGGTCTACTTCCGACATGTCCATCAGCAGTATTTTTCGGGTTACCGCGATCATGCCCACGATCAGGATGATTTTCAATTTGATCGAGTGATCGTGGGAAAAAATCCGGACGCTTTGCAAAATTTCGAGCCAAAGCAAGATCGTGAAAAACAAAGCGGGAACCGGTCTTCCTTTTATTTCATGCTCGAATTCCTGATGTTGAACGGAATGCATTATTCTGCTGCCGAAAGCCCAAAACAAGTCTACGGTGAGGTAAACAATCCCCATCATGGCGATCGCCATCAGCGCGTAAGAAATATACTTTTCAAAGTTTGTTACAAATTTTTCCATGTATGGTGGATGTTTGAAATGATGCGCCAAAAATATCGGGTAGGGTTGAGATTTTTTGCGGTATGTGAAAATCCGAATGCCGGATTGCTTAAAAGTATTCGTTCTTTGCCTGCTGAAACAACTCTGTGAATATGAATAACATTATGCACTCGCTCCCTTTGTGGGCAATCTTCAGTATTATCGTAGCAATGTCGCTGCTTGCGATCGAGTTGGGTTTCCGGTTTGCCCGATGGGTGAAACGCGGAGAAAAAAAAGAGACTGAAGGCGACGTCGGAGGTATTGTAGCCGCTTTGCTCGGTCTGCTGGCTTTTATTCTTGCATTTTCTTTTTCGATCACGACCAACCGGTTCGATACGCGCAAACAATTGGTGCTGGACGAAGCCAACGCCCTCTCAACCACTTATCTGCGAGCAGGGTTGGTCCCGGAAGCACAAAGCGTGGCTATAAAAAGTTTGCTGGAAGAATATACCGGTCTCCGCGTGAAAGTGGTCGCCGAGCCCTCAAAAATCGGAGAAATACTTGTCCGTTCGGAGGAGATACACGCCCAACTGTGGATGCAGGCAGATTCGCTGGTACATGAAAACATGGACTCTGAAATTCGCAGCCTTTTTATTGCATCCCTCAATGAAGTCATCGAACTCCACGAGCGTCGCAAGACGGTGGCATTGATCTATCGTATCCCTTCATTTATCTGGCTTTCGCTGCATCTTATGATGGTGGCATCCATGTTCGGCACAGGCTATCAGATGGGCGCCTCCGGCGCCCGGAGGCCATTCGCCATACCGCTGATGGTGGCGGCTTTTGCCTTGGTCATCATCATGATCGCTGCGATGGACCGTCCGAACGAAGCGATGTTTAAGGTCAGCCAACAGCCGCTGATCGATACGTTGGAAATGATGCGGAAGGGGCATTAATGCATATTAAAAGCATATTTTATGCTGAACTGCAAACGGTTGGCCGTTCCTTGCGAGTCATCGATATTCTCCCGTGTGCCGCGCAGGTACTCTATCCCGGCAAACGCATTATCGGCAAAGTGCCACAGCAGGTTTGCGGCTATGTAATCGGTCCGGTATAGGTCAGTGACCGGTTGCTCTTCCGTATTGTCCAGAATTCCGTAATTGAATACAACAAAGGACGAAAATGCAGGCGACCAGTAATGCTGATAACTCAGGGTAATACCGGCATCTGTGATTGGATACAGATTGCCGTTGGCATCGAGACCGGCCGACAAGCCACCCCGGTAGCGCGCTACGCCGGGGCCGTAAACAACCTGATAACTCAGTTTGTCTTTGCTGAATGAATTGAATTGGCCGGATAAGTTGGCGCCGAAAAGCGATATAACATCCACTGGCCCGGTTTCCGGGCGGAATTGGAGCCTGCCTGCAAAACCCGAAATCTGCACATGGCCCCAGGGTTTTGTCATCCGGAAACGCGCCGTGAAATCGGGCAGCGGGCTTTCCAATTCCCCCGGTACTGCAGGCGTCTGGGCCGATGAACTCGGCTCTTCGAGCGCAAGGGCGAGATATGCGTCTTTAGAAAGCGATTGTTTCCAGCGAACGAGCGCGTGCCGAATGTTTACATACGCAGCAGGTTTTTCAAAATCGAGCGTCGCAGGAATGATGTTTTCATCCATAAAGTTGGACCAGAACTGACCCGCCAGCCACTTTCCGTTCAACTCAATATAAGCATGCCGGAGGCGGAAAGCGCCGTTTATACCATAGAAATCACCCTCGATATAGCCTCTCAGTTCTCCCACTTTTGATGGGGTGCGAACATCCAGAAAAAGCCTGGTATCCTTAGCGTTCAAATGGGTGTCTTCGCCTTTCGAGCCGTCGGTAGGGATTTTCGAAACGTCGAAGAAGTCGGGGGAGTTGATGGGATTGAAATCGTGAATGAAATCGAATTTAACGTAGCCGCCTATCGTAAAATGCAGGTCTTTGCCCGGAATCTGCCACCATCCGGGCGGAAGCGAATCTTTAGGTTGAGCCTTTGCATTTTGACTTATTCCTGGAAGTAAAAATAAAAAACTCATACGAACAATAATCAGGCTTTTTTTCATGACATAAGTTATACCTGTATTCAAAATCCGGGCGGATCAATCTTTATTTTGATCCGCCCGGATAAAGCAGTTTTATTTCGTATTAAAAGAATACTGCACGCTAAACTGTACACGGTTGGCCGTCCCCTCCGATTCATCAACAATTTCCCGTCTGCCGCGCAGGTATTCTATCCCGGCAAATGCATTTTCGGCAAAGTGCCAGAGCAAGTTTACAGCGAAATAGTTGCCGCTGGCATTGGCACTGGCCGGCTGTCCTTCGGTGTTATCGTCGAATCCGTAATTAAACACAGCCAGCGATGAAAATGCAGAAGACCAGTAATGCAAATAAGTCAGTGTAACACCAGTGCCAATGAGTGGATCCAGATTGCCGTCGGCATCGAGACCGGCCGACAAGCCGCCGCGGTACCGGGCAACACCGGGGCCGTAGATCAGCTGGTAACTCAACCGGTCTTTTCTGAGCAGATTGAACTGGCCGGAGAGGTTTGCGCCGAAAAGGGAAACATCATCTACCGGCCCGGTGGTCGGGCGGTATTGAATTTTGCCCGCGAAACCGGAAACCTGCACATGTCCCCAGGGTTTGGTCACGCGGTAACGCGCCGTGAGGTCGGGCAAGGGGCTTTCCAGTTTTCCCGGCTCCGCCGGTTCTTGTGCCGATGTGCTCGGTTCTTCGAGCGCAATGGCGAGATACGAGTCCTTTGAGAGCGATTGTTTCCAGCGAAACATCGCGTGCCGGGCAAACGCATACGCTGAAGGTTTTTCAAAATCAAGCGTTGGCGGGATCATGTTTTCATCCATAAAGTTGGACCACCATTGGCCCGCCAGCCATTTTCCGCCTATTTCCACAAAGGCATGGCGAAATCGGAAAGCGCCACTGGTGCCGTAAAAGTCGCCTTCGATGTATCCCCTGAGTTCTCCAACCTTTGAAGGGGTGCGAAAATCCAGAAACAGCCTGGTTTCCTTGGCGTGCAAATGGGTACTTTCCCCTTTCGAGCCATCGGTGGGGATTTTGGACACATCGAAAAAATCCGGCGAACCGATGGGGTTGAAGTCGTGGATCAGGTCGAATTTGACGTAGCCGCCGATTTTGAAACGGGTGTTCGTTTTCGGAATACCAAACCACCCCGGCGGTATTTCTTCCTCCGTTTTTTGTTCCTGCGCTTCTACGGTATATACAGAAAGGGCGAGCGAAGTGAGCAATAACACCCGCGCCGCGAATTTTATGTTTCTATTCATTGTGAAGATTGTTTTGCCGGTTAGTATTGGTTGAACATGAGTCAACCCGAATTTTTGCAAAAAACGGAGAGATTTGGTTTCAACCCACGATTTCAATCGTGGGAGACCAAGGCAGACAGGCAAACCAACGGTTTTAACCGTTTTCAAACGCCCGGCCAAGCCTGTAAAAACCGTTAAAACGGTTTGAAATTTTCCGATTTGTGGCATTTCCCACGATTAAAATCGTGGGTTAAAAATTTGGGATGACTCATGTTTAAGTGTTACACTACTTAATCTGGTCAACTGTGATCTTGCGGTCGTTCAAAGCCTGCGTGGGCCGGTTGTTGTTGTTCAGGCGGGAAGAAAACGCCTTCAACTGTTCGGCGCTCAGCGTGATTTTATCGCGCAACACGAGCCAGTCCACATTTTCGGAGCAGGGTGGAGTGGTGAGAGAGCCTTTGTAGTGGTAGGCATAGTTGTTCTTTGGCAGATGGACTTGCAGGTCGAGTTTCATGTCGGCCACGTGTTTCGTTTCGCCGGGGGCGTTGGGCAGGTGTTCGATGATTTTTGCAAAATTGTCGTTGGCTTTGCCCTGTTCGAAGAAGACGCCGATGACGGCGAAACTACCGTCGGCGGCCTGGTGCACGAGGTGCATTTCCATCGGAGAATGTTTGCCGTCGAGGGTGTGTTCGCTGGGCGTATGAAAATGGAATTGTTTCAGGGTGAACACTTTGCCGTTCAAGGTAATCGTGCTGCCTTCTTCCACGGTGATCTGAATGGTGTGCCCGTTGTCGACGATGTCGTCCACGTGTTCGTGGTGCGCAATGCGGAGTGAAGTGGTTTTGTACTCCATGCTCCATTGCGGCGAACCGTCACCTTTCGAGGGTGTCAGGTTGATGGGCGATTGCGCTTTGCCGTTTCCGCAGGCGGCATACACCGGGCTGAGCGAACCCCAGGCGGCAGGCCCTGCTTCGCCGGCATAACCCCAGTGAACGGGTCGGGCGGAGGGTTTTTCCACCGGAGCCGGTTTTACCTGTGTCGAATCAGGTTGGTTGGCAGCGGTGGTGTCTTTGGGTTTGGAGTCGCAGGATGAGATGAAAAATGCCAGGAGGCACAGGGCAAAAAGAATATTGATTGATTTCATGTTTATGATGCTTTAAGTGTCAAAAATCCAAAGATGGTGTGATTCTGATAAACCGTCCACATCTGCTTTTAATTATTTACGTACAAAATGAAACATTGTAATTAGTCTTAATTTTCTTACACGTATAAACCGGCTTTGTAATATAGAGATGTTATAATTCCCATCCGAAAGAGACCTGAAACACATAGTCTAATTCGTTCCCCTGCACCGCAGGTTGGTTGTCGTAGTTCATCGTCAAGCCCAGTTGGATGTAAAAGTCGAGCGGCAGGTCATACTTGGTATCAAACTTAAAATCGGAGCGCCACCTGCCCGCCTCTGTGAAGCTTGGATATACGTACCAGGTGGAGAGCAGGTCGAGATCGCCGATGTCGAACAAGTTGAGTTCGGTGCCGAAAAAGCCCTCCATACTGTTGCGTTCGGGCGTTTCGTTGCTGAAACTTTCATGGTTGTAAGAGACGCCGCCACCCAATGCCCAATAGGATTTGTTGGTGTGTACCATGAATTTACCTCCGCCCAATTTGGCGGTTGTGCGCAGCTGGAGCGCCTGCTCGGTGTTGGACAATAAATTGACCGCCGACATTAGAAACCAGTCGTGCTGCAAGTAATATTTGTAGCTGATGCCGCCTTCCGTGCGCTTCGTGGCTTCCACACTGTCCTGTAAAGAGCGATTGTCGTTGTAGTACATATCCAAAGCCCATCTGTCGGCGAGATAACCGACCGTACTTCTCACGCTGTATTGCCGCAAGTTGTTGGCTCTCGTAAAACTGAGTCCCAGGTCAATGTTGGCGTGCACCCGGCTCCAAAAATCGGATTCAAGTCCCTTTAGATAAACCAGTTCGGACAAAGTGGTTTCAATTTTTTCTCCCTCGATGCTTTCGATGACAACTTTGCCGGCGGCGTTGGATTTGAGGTTGCCGTTTATCCTGCGGCCGTCCATCAGCGTCACCAGAAACCTGTTCGTAGAGTAGATTTCCCTGATGCCCGTCCATTCGACGTTGAAGTCATTTTTGGAATAATCGGTCTCGATGACCAACACGCCTTTGTCCATTGATTTTATCTCGCCGACAATGACGTTGCCATTCGAGAGCACGAGTGAATCTGTTTGTGCGGAGACTGCGAAGCCTGCACACAAAAAAGCGATTGCCAGGAAGAGGCCGGGAGATTGTCTTAGCATAAGGCCGGAGTTTTGATTTTATGAACTCAAGTTGTAAAGCATGTGCTTGTTAACCCTTTTGTGGGGGGAGGCGGCTGGCCAAACACTTTACCTATGCCTGATCCGGGGAGCCATATTGTGCTCAATTTTATAAAAATGTGCTGCTTCTGTTATTGTTTTACCCAATGCAACGCCCCTTTGCCGAAACTCTTCAGGCTCAGGGAGACTTTGTTGGCGGGAATGCCCAACTTTTTGACCGAGGTGGCCGGCACAATTTTCACTTCTCCCGAATCGTGGCGGGGCGCTTCCGGAAAAAATACGGTGCAAAGTCCTTCTCCTTCTTCTACCAGAAAGCCAATGTTCCAGGCGTCCTCGTCCTGTACCAGCACGGGGGTCATCTGATTTTCGATTTCTCCTCCGACGGCATCGGCAGCAATGGATTTTAACAAAGAATAACCGGGCATATAGGAAAGCACATCGTCTTCTAATTTGCCGACCCACTTTTTTACACGTGGCAATCTGAACAGTATCCCGCTGACAAAACATACCAGGATTAAAAGCAATAAAGCCACCATTCTGCTGCCATGAAACCCAAGAATGGTTTCCGGCAACACCTCATCGAGCGGCGCTATAATTTTTATGGCGGCCTCGTGAGCCTTACCGAATATCATTGCCAATAATACCACCGGAAGCAAAAACAGGATGCCTCCGGAGAGGGTGGTTCGCAGAAATTGAGAAATTGATTTCATGATTGCAACGTTTAAAGATAAAAAAAATGAGATAGGGGAGGACTGTAAAACCGTGGGCAATATGGCAATATGACATTGAAATCCTGCACAAAAGATTCTAATTCACTTTGCATCAAACGGATAAATCCGATTCCAATCCTTCTTCATATCCAGCACTTGCCAGCCGTATTTCGCCGCGTCGTCCAGGCCTTTGTTCAATTTGCCGATATGCGATTCGCGGTCGTAAGCCCACTCGCGCTCGGCGTCGGTGTGATGCACAATCATGCCGAAACGCGGATAGCCGGTAGCCGTCGAGGTCCACTGCAACATCTCATAATCGCCGTCGGAGTTGCCTGCGGTAAACACGGGTCTGCGCCCGATGTGTTGGTTGATGCCCACGGGTTTGCCGGGGCCGTCGTCGATGAAGTTGATCTCCGGCAAACGAACAATGACAGCCTTGCCGTCGCGCAGTTCATATTTTTCTTTTAAGGTGGTGCCTACCACCTGCTCGGGCGGAATGCCATATACCGATTCCGCCCAGGGGCGCATAAATTCGACGGAACCGCCGGAAACGATGAAAGTCTTGTATCCGTTAGCCCGCAGGTAAGCGAGCAATTCCAACATCGGCTGAAAAACCAGTTCGGTGTAGGCGCGGTTGAATCTCGGGTGTTTTGCCGTGGCGACCCAGTCTTTCACTGCTTTTTCAAACTCGCCGGTCTCGCCCGATTGGGCGGCCACAAGCATCTCAAAAATCGCTTTATCGCCACCTGCCAATGCCGTTTTTATATCGCCTTCCAGCACGGCCTTGAAGGGTTGTTTGTCTTTCCACTCCGGGTGCTGCGGCGCCAGGGCTTTCACCCGGTCGAGCACGAAAGCGAATTGGAAATAGAGGGGTTGTTCGCTCCACAGGGTGCCGTCGTTGTCGAAGCAGGCGATGCGGTCGGCCACGGGGATAAAATCCGGGCTACCTTTTTGGGTGGTTTTGGTCACGAAAGCGATGATGGCTTGTTTGGTTGGGCCGTCGTTCCAGGAGGGGAGGGGAGTAGCAGTAGCAGGCTTGCCCGCCGTAGCCTCGGCGAAGGCGGGGGCAGTGGCAGTTGATTCCCGGGTTTTACATTGCGCGAATAGGAGGAGGTATGTGGGAAGAAGGAGGAAGAGGATTTTTTTCATGGTTGATTGTTTTTTACTTCGCGCTGCTTGGTTTTGTGTATGCCTTTCGGCTTAACTATTTGATTAGCAGCGCTCAGCATGACAAAATTGGCTTCGCACCTAGCGGCGCGAGGTATAATATCAAAGTTACCCGTCCTGCAGCTCGAAGCCGCAGGACGAGTGAAGCATACGCCTTTGCCGAAGGTCGATTATTTATTGGCAGCCTGAAGAGTCTCCAGCACCTGGTCGAGTGAGAAGCTGCCGGGTTTCTGACTTGGCGGGTACTCCTGGAATGTGGCAAGGAACTTGCCGACGTATTGCTGCGCCGGGACCAGCAGGAAGAGACGGTCTGCTCTCCACTTCCAGTAGTCCCAACTGTGCTCGGCGACTTCGAAGGGATCCGCACGGATGTTGAAGATTTTGGGGACGCGCAATGGCACGAACGGCTCCTGCCAGACATCAAAGCCATGGGCACGCTGCTCGGCAAAGACAATCTTCCATTGGTCGTAGCGCAGTCCGACGAGTGAGCCGTCGTCGTTAAAATAGAAGAATTCGTGGCGCGGGCTGGGTGATTTGCCGGCCAGCGCATCGGTGATGTTGTAGCCGTCGATATGCACCTTGAAGGTCTTGTTGCCGACTTTCATGCCCTTGAGGAGTTGCTCCTTTACATCGGGTACGCCGGCGGCAGCCAGCAGCGTGGGCAGCATATCTTCGTGTGCAAAGATGTCGTTGTTGACGGTGCCGGGCTTGATGACGCCGGGCCAGCGGATGGCGCAGGGCACACGGTAGCCGCCTTCCCAGTTCGTGTTCTTTTCGCCGCGGAAGGGCGTAGTGCCGCCGTCGGGCCAACTTGCCACTTCCGCACCGTTGTCGGTGGAGTACATCACGATGGTGTTTTCATCGAGGCCGAGTTCCCTGAGTTTGTCGAGTATCTGACCGACGTGACCATCGTGTTCGACCATGCCGTCGGGGTAGGTGCCGAGGCCGGTCTTGCCTTCACTCTCCTTCTTCAGGTGTGTGTGGATGTGCATGCGGGTGGAGTTGAACCAAAGAAAGAAGGGCTTGTCCGACTTCTTGGCCTTATCGAGATAGTCGAGCGAGGCCTTGAGAAACTCTTCGTCGATGGTTTCCATGCGTTTCTTACCCAGTGGCCCGGTCTTCTCGATCTTCTGTGTGCCGTCGGGGTTGGCCCAGCAGTGGAGTACACCCCGTGTCTCGAACCGCTTGATCATAGCCGGGTCTTTGAAATAGTCGGGATTTTCAAACTCCTCCTCGGCATTGAGGTGGTAGAGCGAGCCGAAGAACTCGTCGAACCCGTGGGCCGTAGGCAGATGCTCGTCGAGGTCGCCAAGGTGGTTTTTTCCAAACTGCGCGGTTGCGTAGCCCTGGGCCTTGAGCAGTTCGGCGATGGTGACATCGCGCGCCTTCAGGCCTTCGGGTGCTCCCGGCAGACCGACCTTGAGCATACCGGTGCGGAAACCGACCTGTCCGGTGATGAAGCACGCGCGTCCGGCGGTACAGCTTTGCTGGCCGTACCAATCGGTGAAGAGCGCGCCTTCTTTGGCGATGCGGTCGATGTTCGGCGTTTTGTAGCCCATCATGCCCTGATTGTAGGCGCTGACGTTCCAGAGGCCGATGTCGTCGCCCCAGATGACGACGATGTTGGGTTTCTTCTTTTGTTGGGCGGAGACTGTGATACTGAAAAATAATAGCAGGAGCGCTGCCATCAAGGTTTGTTTGTTTTGCATGATTGTTAAAAAAATTTTATGGTGAAAAATTGTGGTTGTTCAAGCAAGGCCGCAAGAAGTAATGAGGGCGGTCGGTAAGGTTTGTTCCATTGGGAGAAGTCAATGAAGGGTAAAGATACCGCCATTGTCAGTTGATTTTTCCCAATTGGATGGTTGGCCGCCATATTTGACCCGTCCTGCGGCTTCGAGCTGCAGGACGGGTATATCCATTCATACCTTCTTCACAGGCGGAAATTTCCACTTACCGTTAATCATTTCTTCTTTCGGCCAATAAACCCGCAGGAGGATATTGAAGTCGCCTGCCGGAGCGGGCAGCCAGTTGCTTTCTTTTCCCTTGCCGGGCGACGTGTGCTGGAAGTAAATGTCGAAAGAGCCGTCGGCATTCGGTTTCAAATTGCTGCGGTCGCCGATGGCGTTCCGGTTAATGGGATTCTGAACCATGTAGCCGTCGGGGTCGTACAGCGTCAGCGACCAGAAGGCGTTGGCGGGCGGCGTTTGCCCTTTGTCGAAATGAATGACGTAGTTGTTTGCGCCGTTCAGTTTGTTGCCGTCAGCATCGAAGGAGCAGGAAGGGTAAACGGCATCCTCAGCCAGATTGGCTCCGAGTCCGAAATAGGCAGTCGCTGCCCGTGCCGTATAGTCTGTGCCGAAATTGCCCAAGTCAGTTCTTACGGGAGTCCAGCCATTTTCTAATTGCTTTGGTTGCGCCACTTCTTTATCCATTGCGGCAAAAATTTCCTTTGGTAAATTTTTCAAGGCCGCCTGTGCATCTGCGGGAAGTGCAGAAAAGTTGAATGTAACCCCCGGCTTGATGCCGATGGTCGCAAATTTATCCATAGCGGCCTTGTCGACTGCCGGCGGCGGGTTGTTTTGCAGCAATTGATTCAGGTAGTTGAAATAGGCCTCGATGGGCATATTTTTCACGATGTCGTTGGGGCTGCCCTTCGGAACGGAAGGGTCGGATGTTGCCACCGGCGGCGTGTAAGGCTTGCCCCAGGCGCTAAGGGGCGTCAACTTGTATTGCTTTTGAAGCGGCGCCACCACTTTGGCGCCGTCTTCCCTGCTGTTCACCTGTGTGCGCCCGATAATCCAGACCATATTGGTAGGCGCTTTTATCTGCTTCATGTCTGCGGGAACCTTGCCTGTCCACTGCGGGCCTGTGAGCAGAAAGTTGCCTGCCTCCGTTCCAGTGGTTCTTTTTCCCGGCGAAGCGAATATGTTGGTATAGGCATCCAATATGGGCAGCATATAGTAACGGCCTTTGGTATTTGGCACCGAAAGCACGAGCGGTTCTTTGGAAAGATTGATGCTGGCGGTGGAGTAATAGGTGTCGGCATTGGGCCGCACCACGTTGCGGAAAGAAGCGTCGGGGAATTCGGATTTATGATGAAAAGCATTTTCTGCCGTTGCACTGGGGTCAATTGCCGGGTCGGTCAGTTGCCGCCGGGTGATGTCCATCAAGACCAATGGAAGGCCAAAGAGGTAGGCCTCTTTTGCAGTCTGGACAATTGTCGCAACGGACGTAGCATCGGCGGAGGTGTTTGATTGTTTGCTCTTGTCCGGACCGCAGGCGGCGAGCAAAAGGACGAAGAGAAGGGGGCGGATTTTTTTCATTGCAGATTGTTTGTTTTTTAAATCGGATTGACCCGTCCTGCGGCTCGAAGCCGCAGGACGGGTGTTGTTTCATCGAGTAAGGAAAATTTCGGTCGCTAATTCTTTTTCTGTGCCTCGATAATTTTCTTGACCTCGGCCTCTTCCTTGATGCCATTCAGCACATCTTCCATGATGGTATAGGCCGAGAAACTCGGTGGGATGGAGCGCGGCGGGTACTCCTTGAAGGTCATCGCAAATTTGCCGACCTCATCTATTGCACCATAGACAGCGGGAACGTGATTCATGATCCAGTCCCAGTAGGTATTGGAAGTATAGTCCGCCCGCTCGAAGGGGTCTTGAAACAGGTTGAATATCTTTTGCAGGCGCAGTTTGGTGAAAGGCTCCGCCCATACGCCCATGGTACCGGCCAATCGCTGCTCGGCGAAAACATACTTGTAGTCACCCTGTCGCAGGCCCACGAGCAGACCGTCGTCGTCGGAGTAGAAGAACTTGTCGCGTGCGCTCTTCGCGCCGCTATTCTTGCCCGGGGTGCCGTTTACATTGCGCAGTAAAGCGGACTGGTCGAATCCGTCGAGATGGACTTTGTAGGTCTTTCCGTTGGCGTTATAGCCCTTGAGGCATTTGCCGATGATGTCCGGTTCTCCTGCGAATGCACAGAGTGTCGGTATCCAGTCGTTGTGGCTCATGAGTTCGTTGGTGACCGTGCCGGCATCGACCACGCCCGGGTAGCGCACCAGACAGGGCACACGGAAGGCGCCCTCCCAGTTGGTGTTTTTCTCCGAGCGAAAGTGCGTCATGGCGCCATCGGGCCAGGTGTTCATGTGCGGGCCGTTGTCAGAGGAGTAAACCACAATGGTGTTGTTGGCGATGCCGAGGTCGTCGAGCGCCTTGAGCAGCGTGCCGACGGTCACGTCGTGCTCAATCATGCCGTCGTTGTATTCGCTGTCGCCGTGTGTGTAGCGCCCGCGGTGCTCAGCGCGAACGTGTGTGCGCAAGTGCATACGGGTGCCGTTCCACCAGCAGAAGAAGGGCTTGCCTGCTGCGACCTGCCGCTTGATGAAGTCAATGGCCGCTGCCGAAGTCTCATCGTCCACGGTTTCCATGCGTTTTTTGGTGAGCGGGCCGGTGTCCTCGATAGTCTGTTTGCCCACCCTGCCGAAACGCGGGTCCTCCGTGGGGTCATCCCTGTCAGCGGCTTTGCAGCGCAACACACCGCGCGGGCCGAACTTGGCTTTATAGGCCGGGTCTTTCGGATAATCAGGGAGTTCGGGTTCTTCCTCTGCGTTGAGGTGATAGAGGTTGCCGAAGAATTCGTCGAAGCCATTCACGGTGGGCAGACTCGGATTGCGGTCACCGACGTGGTTTTTGCCGAATTGGCCGGTGGCATATCCAAGACTCTTGAAAATGCCGCCGATGGAAGGGTCGAGTTGGCTCATGCCCATCGGTGCACCGGGATAACCGACCTTGGTGAGGCCGGTGCGAATCCCGTGCTGCCCGGTGAGGAATGCTGCACGTCCTGCGGTACAACTTTGCTCGCCGTAGTAATGCAAAAAGCGTGCGCCTTCATTGGCGATGCGGTCTATGTTGGGCGTCTCGTAGCCCATCAGGCCGTCGCTGTAGGCGCTGATGTTGGTGATGCCGATATCGTCGCCCCAGATGACGAGGATGTTGGGTTTGGATTGGGCAGAGGCCATAAAATGGCATAAAAGGAAGATGCTGAACGAAATGTTCAGTTTTGAATGTTTCATTTTCGTCAGTATTTGAAATGAGAGATTTTGTTCTGTTTGTGTCAGAATGCTCAAAGTGTACTCCAAAAATCAAAACTGTGTGGGGATGGGGAGGTAGTGTCGTCGGGTGCTGTGGTAGACGGAAAGTAAATCGGTTGTTTGCTTTATCTGTCGCGTGTATGTCGGAATATACAAGGTATTGGGGAATGCCCAAAAATAGAGGGAGTTTGGCAAGATGGGAAATTTCAACCTGTTAATTTTCAGGTGGCGGGATATTATTCTTTCTTTATCCGCTTAGTTTCTCCACTTTCGTAGTTAATCTCAATTATTGTTTTTCTATTATTTTCCATTATCTCTATATGATCAGAATCAACTATGTGAAATTCATATTTACCACAACCCCGTCACCTTCCACCACACGCTTCCTGCTAAAACCCATATCGCGAGAAACATCGTACAGATGAAAAAGCCGTGCTTCCACCAGTCTTTCATCTCGACGTAATTGCTGCCGAAGAAAATCGGCGCACAACCGTGTCCGTAATGGGTGAGACCGCCCATCAGTGTGGGTATTGCGCCCAGGAAAACGGCGAGCGGCAGCCCCGGAACGCCGACGGAAATTCCCACCGATAAAAAGACGTAGAACATGGCTGCCGCTTGCGCTGTCCCGCTCGCAAACAGATAGTGCGCGTAAGCGTACACGAGTATGATGACCAGAAAAGCCCATTGCCAACTCAGGTTCGTCATTTGCGCACTGATCATATTCCCAAACCAGGCGATAAACCCGAGCGAATTGAGATAAGAACCCATCATCACCAACGAGGAAAACCACACGACGGTGTCCCACGCGCTTTTTTCCGATTTCACGTCTTCCCAGGTCAATACGCTGGTGAGCAATAAAATGCACAGACCAATCAGCGCACCCGTCGTCGCATCCATGGAAAACAAGTTGCCGAACATCCAAAGCACGAGCAGCACGAAGAAGGTGACGATCATCAGCCATTCCTGCCTCGACACAGCACCCATTTCTTTCAATTTTGTAGCAGCCAAGGCAGGCATTTCTTTCGTGTTCCTGATTTCAGGCGGGTAAAATTTATAGAGGTACAACGGCAGCAACAAAAAGCAGAGCAGTCCCGGTACCAACGCCGCCAACGCCCACCCCGTCCAGGAAATGTCTATGCCTAAGTCTTTGGCAAATTTTTGCGCCATCGGGTTGCTGGCCGTCCCGGTCAGAAACATGACCGACGTCACCATGTTGGCGTTGTAGCTGCTGAGCGTCAGAAACGCGCCGATTTTGCGGCGCGTTTCCGGCTTTTCAGGGTCCGAACCCATGTTGAACGCGATGGATTTCATGATGGGAAAAATGACGCCGCCCGCTCTGGCAGTGTTGCTCGGAATGGCCGGGGCCAGCAACAAATCCGCGATATTCAAGCCATACGCCAGTCCCAAAGGACTTTTGCCAAACAGCGAAATGAAATAGTAGGCGAGCCGTGTCCCCAAGCCTGTTTTGATAAAACCCCGCGCGATAAAAAAGGCGAGTCCGATGAGCCAAATCGTAGAGTTACCAAAACCGCTGAGGGCGTTGGTGATCGATTGGGCGGGGTCGCCGGGCGCTAAAACCTGTGTCGCCGCGCACACAGTCAAACCCAACACGGCCATCGTGCCCATCGAGGCCGCTTTCAGGATAATGCCGACGATGGTTGCTAAGAATATCGCGAGCAGGTGCCATGCGTTGGGTTGCAGGCCTTCGGGCACGGGAATGAACCAGATAATCAGGCCTATGGCAGTGGTAATGGCGAGCGGTTTTAGTTGTATTTCTTTCATGTCGTTTTGTTTTTATTCCATTGTGGTCAGGAGACTGGTAGTTACGAGGCTGTCTCACAAGTTTCTTTTTTGACAGGATTTACAAGATTTACAGGATATTTTACTTCAAAACAGATCAATAAATCTTGTAAATCCTGTCGAAACTTTGACTTGTGAGACACCCCCGTGCCGCTATTTTAGCACGGGCTTTTAATCGTAAATCGTAAATCGTAAATCCAAAATCATTCATATCCATTCAAAATCCTCCGACCGGTGTGCGTTTTCCATGGCTTCCGCTACGGCCGGCGGCGGGGTAGCGAGCTTGCGCAGCTGCGTGTCGATCCAGGCGCCGTCCACGTGCATCACCGCGCAGAGAGTGCCGTCGGCGCGGGTGATCTCGTGGCGGAACGAAAAACGGGAGCTGTCGCGGCGGAGTTTGGTGACCAGCACGTTGATGAAGAGTTCGTCGCCGGGGCGGATTTCCTTCCTGAATATCGCTTCTTCCCGAAACAGGATGGGACCGAAGTGTTGCTGGATCATCAAATGCGTGGAGATGCCGTGTGCCGCCAGAAACTCGACGCGGGCGGTAGCCCCGAAATCGTAATAGACGGAGTGGCGGAGGTGAAAATTCGGGTCGAGATCGGCCCAGCGAATCGAAACGGGGATTTTGAATTCGGACACTTTAAAAACGATGAGTGATAAGTTATGAGTGATAAGTTATGAGTGATAAGTTATGAGTGATAAGTTATGAGTGATAAGTTATGAGTGATGAACGGTGAGTTGAGCAAAGAATGACCCTTAATTACTTCAATGACCCTTAATTACTTCAATGACTGTTAATTACCCTTAATGACCCTCAATTCCCGTTGACATAATCCCGGAATGAGGCGACCACCAGCAACGGATCGTCGGGCCAGGAACGCAGCAGGAGGAACACGCCGACGAACATAACGATTTTCACCAGCATGCTGGCGCGGTTCAGGTCGCGAGTGGTTTTGGACCAGTAAACGACGGCGGTAGCAGTCAAAGCGGGCAGCAACAGGAACAATACCCCGGCGACGATCTGCCAGCCGGGTGCATTGGTTTCTTGCCAGAAAAACAGGAGGAATGTTATGAGCACACTCACCGCGAGACCCGCCAAAGCGGCCGGTTTTTTTGCGAAACGCGGCCCTTTCAGCACGGCAAGGGTGGCGCAGTTGCAAGCGGCGTCGCCCTGAAAGTCTTCGAGGTCTTTGATCTGTTCGCGCAGGAGATTGGTAAAAAAAGCAAAAATACTGTACAACCACACCACGCCGACCGCTTGCTGGATGGCGTCCGGCTGAATGAATGAGGTAATCCAGATCGGTCTTTCTTCCGGAAAAAGGATGATGATGGGCACGATGCCGCAGAGGATAGACACGATGAGGTTGCCGACGATGGCGGTGCATTTTAATTGCCAGGCGTACAAAAACAGCAGGAACGATACGCCCGGAAACACCCACAAAGGCCAGTGGTTGGGCGGGCGCAATTCGCGGTCGAGAAAAAAAGCCAGTCCGTGCACCACCACTACCAGCGCGGAATAAAACATCAGCGCCATGGAGGGCGGCAGGTAACGACCCCAAAAAACACGGTCGGGTTTGTTGATGGCGTCGATGTCGCGGTCGTAGTAATCGTTGAGGACGTAGCCGGCTAAGGTAGTGAGCACCGTTGCAGCGGCGATAAGGCCAAACGTCCATTCCGTCAGCACGGGAATACCGCCCGCTTTGAGGATAGCGGGTCGAAGGGCGAACCAATACGGGACCAACTGGGTCAGCAATACGATAACCAGATTGGGCAGCCGCAGCAACCGGACAAAAGCCAACACCTGATTCATGCGGCTAAAGTAGAATCAGTTACCGGTTATTGGTTATTGGTTATCGGTTTTTGATTTGACCACTCAACTAAAACGTTGATTATCAAAAGTAAAAGTTTAAAAACTGCCGGCAACTATTAACTGATAACCGATAACCAATAACCGATAACCAACAACTGATAACCGATAACCGTCCTCAGTATTCCGGCCACTTATCCTGCAATTTCATCACCTTTTCAATGATTTCGCGCACACAGCCGCGCCCGCCGGCCAATGGCGACACATAATCGCAGATATCCAGCACATCGGGTACTGCATCGGCAGGGCAGCAGGAAAGTACCACCTTGCGCAGCACGGGCAGGTCGGGCAGGTCGTCGCCCATATAACATACTTCGGAAACAAGGGTATTCGTGCGCTTGAGAAACGACTGAAACGCTTCCCATTTATCGTGTATGCCGGAGTAGTATTCTTCTATGCCGAGGTCGGTCAGGCGTTTTTTAGCGCCTTCCGATCTGCCGCCCGTGATAATTCCGATGGAATAACCGGCTCGGATCGCCCATTTGATAGCCTGGCCGTCGCGGACGCTCATCGTGCGGAGCAGTTCGCCCGCTTCCGATACGAGGATGTCGTTGTTGGTCAGCACTCCGTCCACATCGAACACGAAGGCTTTGACTGCGCGGATTTTGTCGAACAGGTGGACCAGCTCGAGTTGAACGGGGGCAGGGGATTGAGGACTGGGGATAAGTTCATTTCCACTCCACACTCCCGAATCCCTAATCCCTTGTGTTACTTGTTGTTGGCTCTCCATTCGTACACCCATTTGGTTTGAATTTGCTCTAAATGCGCTTCATTGGAGTCTTCGCGCTTGCCCTCGAAATGGGGGATTTCCAACACCCACTGAAGCAGCTCGGTGAAGCGGATGCGGTAAATTTTGCTTTCGTCGAATTCTTTGCCAAAACGCTCGTAGAGCGCCATGGCGATGTCTTCGTGGTCGTTCCACTGAATGGGCAAATTGTCGAAATCGTGAAAAGGCATTTTTTAAAAGGGTAGAGGGTAGAGGGTGGAGGGTGGAGGGTAATGAGCGGGGTTTGCTTTTTACCCTCTACCCTCCACCCTCTACCCTCTACCGTTAGGTTAATGTTCGTGTCCGATGATTCTGCTCTGGTCGGGGATCGTAACGGTGATTTCAGCGGTGTTGTCGAGGATAACACATTGGCAACCAAGCCGGCTTTCGAGCCGCGGATTGATGGCCCTGTCAATAAAGTCCTCCTCTTTGTCGGATATTTCTTCCAGAAAGTCTTCTCCTTTTTCCACATAAACATGACAGGTCGAACAGGCACACACCCCCCCGCAATTGTGATTGAGGTGAATGTCGTAGTCTTCTGTCAGTTCCAAAATGGATTTATCTTCGAAATCACCCGTCACGGTCTTCGGCGGGATGCTCGTATCCTCAAATAAAAATTTTACAGTAGCCATGTTATCCTGGTTGATTCGGCATTGCAGCATTCGGCAAGCCTACAGCGACCGAAGGGAGATTGGGAAAAACAATCCCACCTATCCATCATCGACGATCTTCGTTCTTTAAGCGCGCAAAGATAGAATTAGACCAGTAAAACAAGGGAGTGCAAACAAGGTTTCGGCTTAATAATCGGATAAAGCCGCCAAAAAGGTCATGGGCATGAACGAAACGAGCAAAGAAATGGCGACGGACTTGCCGTGATTGACCTCGTAGACTTCGATTTTTTCCAGTTGATCGTAAGTAATGGTCAACGTGGTTGTGTCGGGGATGGCAAGGGCAAACTTCGGCTTGGCGTACAACAACACGTCGTTTTTGCTGTCTTTTGCGTCGCGTTTGGTGTACACGGTTGCAATTTCTTCCGCTTCCATTTCGCTGACCCGGATCAGGAACCCAATCATCTTATCTTCCTGAAAATCAGCCTCCGATATATACCAAACCCGGCTCAGGGGACGCGACGCATCCAACAGGTAAAAAGTCAGGTTGCGGTTGTCGATTTTTGTCAGGCGGCTTTTTGCCATCGGGTAGCGTTGGTAAAAAACGCAGCCCGAAAGCAATGCCGATAAGGCGATGCACCACAAAGCAGGGGAAAGATTTTTCATACGTTCAGTTTGTTTGAAGAAGGAGCCTAAAATCCGATGCCGATCGAGAGCGTGGGTGCGGCAACGAACCAGGTAGTGTCGGTCAGATAGTAATATGGATAAGTTGTACTCAGATCATCCTTAAACTTTTCAGTTTCAAACCCGAACGGGAAGGCGATTTCAAATACCGCCAACCCCAGGTGATATTGCCAGCCCAAACGGGCCATGATTTTGACCGTCGAAGATTTTCGTTCGATCAGTTGTGTATCGGCATAGTTCAAATAATAACGCTGACCGAAGCGCATATCCGGCCCGACGTAAGTCTTGGAGCGCCGCCCGGTGAGCCGGCCGTGAAAAAAACATTTGGCAAAAACGCCTGCTTCCCACGACTTGCCCGTAATACTTCGGTAGTAATAGCCGTCTTCGTCGTTGGGAAAGAAAAAATTCGCCTGTACCCCGAAATGGTTGTAGAGGTTGAGCGGACGTTCGACCGAAAGCGTGAAGGATTTGAATTGCGTATCGAACCACTGCAGCGCGATGCCCGTCTGCACCACACAACGATACGGTTTGCGCAGGGAAGGGTCTTCAATGTCCTGTGCGCCCAACGGCGCCAACAACAGCAGGCAGCATAAAGGTAGGAGCGATTGCTTCATGAAAATTGATTTGGTCAAAATGAAAGGTTGTGCCGGCGCCGGTATTTGTACCTGCAACATTCCGGTTTCCTGACAAAGATTCAAAACCCCGCGCTGGAGTTGTACCTGATTTTGTCATAAAAACATTTTTTTAACGCAAGTACCCCCGGAATAGCGGCGAACCAACCTCCGTAACGACCCGTCATTGTACCTTTGCTCCGTCATCGCCCACCGAAGCCCCGGTAGAGGCGGACTTACTTACAACATAACGAACATGACACAACCGGCCACAACCTCGGCGGTCCTCGATCTGGACAAATGCAGTAAAACATTCGACGCAGCCGCTGCCCAATACCAATCGGCACATCCTTACCCTTTCGGTGTATTTGATAATTTTCTGGAAAAAGAAGCCGCCAACGCCGCTATGGAGGCCTTTCCAGGCGTGAAGGACGAAGGTTGGATCCACTACGTCCACGTCAATGAGAAAAAACACGGGTTGAATAAAATGGACATGATCCCTGCCGACATCCGGGAGGTGATCAAAGCACTGAACAGCGAGCGGTTTGTCGCGGCGCTCAGCCGGTTGACCGGCATCCCGGGTTTAAAGTCCGATCCCAGCCTTGAGGGCGGCGGTCTGCACCAAAGTAAACGCGGCGGTTTTCTCAACATCCATGCCGATTTCACGGTGCATCCGCACAAACGCCACTGGCGCCGCCGGGTGAACGTGCTCGTTTACCTCAACGAGAACTGGCAACCCGAATACCGCGGCGAACTCGAACTCTGGACCCGAGACATGAAACAGTGCGCTCAAAAAATCCTGCCGGTCTTCAACCGCTGCGCCATTTTCAACACCGACGCGGATTCCTTCCACGGTCTGCCCGAACCCATCCAATGCCCTGAAGACATGACCCGCAAGTCTATCGCGCTTTATTATTTTACCGAAGAAACAAAAGTGCCGCCCAAACGCGCCACCAACTACCGCGCCCGCCCTGAAGACGGCAACAAGGCAGTCCTGATCTGGCTTGACAAACAGGCTATTGCAGTGTACAATACGCTGAAAGGCTGGCTGGGCATCGATGATAAATTCGTGAGTAAGGTGCTGAATTTTTTCAGCCGGGAGAAAAAGTAAAATGCAAAACCAATCCACTCGCACATCCCTCCTCCTCGCTCTGCTCGGCGCAGTGTTCTACATTCCCTTTCTCGGCGGCGTGCACCTGTTCGACTGGGATGAAATCAACTTTGCAGAGATCAGCCGGGAGATGCTCATCACCAAAGAGTACTTTCGGGTGTATGTCAATTTCCTGCCGTTTTGGGAAAAACCGCCGCTGTTTTTCTGGCTGCAATCGTCGGCAATGGAAGGGTTCGGTGTGGGTGAATTTGCTGCCCGGTTGCCCAACGCATTATGCGGCATCGCCACGCTGGTTTTGGTGTACCGGGTCGGACGGCGGTTGTACAACCACCGTTTTGGCCTGATCTGGGCACTGACGTATTTCGGCACGGTGCTGCCTTTTCTTTATTTCAAATCCGGCATCATCGACCCCTGGTTCAATTTTTTCATTTTTGCCGGACTTTATCATTTCATCCTTTTTTACTGGAAAAAAGAGGGTTTCGAACTCGAATTGCCGAACGGCAAATGGCGCTACCTCTTTCTCGGCGGCTTCTGGATCGGGATGGGCATCCTCACCAAAGGTCAGACGGCCTACCTGATCGCGGCGCTGGCGATGGGCGTTTATTGGGTCAGCCAGCGATTCCGGATGTACGTGAGCGTGCCGCAATTCCTCTTTTTTACCCTTGCCGCCACGCTCGTCACACTCACCTGGTACGGCCTCGAAACCTGGAAAAACGGCACATGGTTTATCGAGGAATTCAATAAGTACCAGTACCGCCTGTTCAGCACACCCGACGCGGGGCACAAGGGTTTTCCCGGCTACCATTTTGTCGTACTGCTGATCGGTTGTTTCCCGGCGTCCATTTTTGCCGTCCGCGCTTTTTGGAAAATGCCTGCGGAGCAGTTTCGTTACCGCGCCGACTTCCGGCGCTGGATGAAATACCTTTTTTGGGTCGTGCTGATCCTTTTCACCATCGTGAAATCGAAAATCGTGCACTATTCGTCCATGTGTTATTTCCCGCTGACTTACCTGGCGGCGGTGGTGATTGACAAGATCGTCGCCGGGGAAATACAGTTCAACCGGTGGATGCGCTTCGGTTTGTGGACGATAGCAGGCGTGTTCATGCTTGCAGTGGTTGCCGTGCCTTTCCTCGCCCGGAACATCGAAATCCTGAAGCCGCTGTTCAACGACCCATTCGCACAGGCCAATCTGGAGGCCGACGTGCACTGGACGGGTTGGGAGGTGATTCCCGGCGTTTTCCTGCTTGTCGTGATGGTGACGGCGTTTTATTATTTCCGGAAAGCCGTTGCATCTGCAGCCGAGGTGTCATCTGCGAGGAACGAGCAGGTGACATCTCAAGACCCGGTACGAGGTGTCACCCCTTCGTTCCTCCGGGATGACACCTCGTACTTGCGCGGCTTCCGGATTCTCTTCATCGGCACGGGCATGTTCGTGATGCTCACCCTGATTTTCTTTATCAAACGCATCGAAGGTTACTCCCAGCGGGCGGCTATCGAGTTCTTTGAGAGCAAAATCGGGCAGGACTGCTACGTGATCCCGCATGGTTACCGCTCCTACGCGCACCTGTTTTACACCCGCAAGCCGAGGGTGACCAACGAAAAAAGTTACGATCGCAACTGGCTCTATACCGGCGATATCGACAAGGACGTGTTCGTGGTGGCGAAAATCCAGTCGGCCCACGAGGTGGCAGGGATTCCGGGTATGGAGGAAGTGGGAAGGAAGAATGGGTTTGTGTTTTTCAGAAGGAGGGTGGGGGAGTGATTTTTATATGAGCTTGGTTGGCTATGGACAGCGTATGAGTTATTATCGGTGGATTTACCGCTTTTGTTCTTCCCAATGTCTTTCATCAATTTGTTTTTGTAAACAATTAAAGCATACATGTATATGACCTTTATTTGGAAAGTTAACTTGTGTAATCGGCCCAGGAATATTTGGTGCGGCACAATTTTCAAGCCTTAGAGAACATTTTCCAACCATAATTTCATCAGATAGATTAATTGGAACTCCTTCCTGTCCGCTTTTCAACAAGTTCTCGAGTGAAGCTAACTTAGCATTTTCGAGCTGTGATAGCCGAAACCTCTCCTCTTGTTTAATTATTCTTGCCTGAATCATAGGTAAGTATCTTTTATTCGCATCAACTAACCAGTCATATATCCATTGCCTTTTGCTTCGAATATCTTCTTCTGAGGCCTGCCATTCAATTTCATTATCGTAGACTTTAGCAGGATGAATACTCGAAATCCATGTGGTTGGGTGTTCAAATAAATCGCACCAATCTTGGTCAGGCGTTTTGTCTAATTTAAATCGGACAACTAAAAGTGCAGGATATTGTGGGTCTTTCCCTTCAATTCTTACGTCTGTTATTTTTAAGAGGAGGTCTTCAGGATTTGGTGAATCCGTTTGCCGTTGAGTTTGATTATTAGTATTAATTTGCAAAGAGTTATCGCTAATGAGTCTTGGTGTCGGTTTCTCGGGAATAAGCCGTTTTAAAAGCGAATGAAGCCCAATTTGGTAGTCATGGCGAAAATCCGCGAATACTTTGTCTCTTAAAAATATGGGGATTTCGCAATCTTCGATAACAATAGGAAGTACGTAAACTTGCTTCTTTTCAAGTTCTGTGGATAGGCCCGCATTAAGTTCTTTGTCTACCCATGCTGATTTATTGGAATTTTTCGAAATGATTACTGCCAGCCAACTACTTTCTTTAATTCCAAGCCCTATCATCAAATTTAAGGAATCGCCAACTTTAAGCTCCCATTCGTCAAACCAAACTGGCACTCCATTACTTTTTAAGTCGTTAGCGAGTCGCCTAACAAAATCTTTATCCTTTGATGAATGGCTTAAAAATATTTTCGCTGCCTTGTTCATATGCCTTTCTAATTGCTTGTAATTTTTGTTTTTCTACATTTTTAATAATTATCAATTAAGCGGATGACCGCTTCGACTATCAAACACCGAAATAATAGTTATCTCTTCTTCCAGGAGGTCGTAAATCAATGAAACAAATCGCGTCACGACACAACGACGCATGGTCGGTATCCGGTCGTGCGGCGGGCAATGTCTTTTGAAAAGCATGAGCCGGTCTTGCAAGGCCTCGATACGTTCGTCGAGTTCAATCGCGGCATCAACCGAGAAATTGTACGTGTTTTTCAAGAGAGCAAGATATTCCTCTCTCGCGGTATTGGTCCACCGGATTTCAGACATTATTTGGAAAGAATTTGTCGAACTTGCTCGCGAACTTCGCTGCGCGGCACGGTTTTACCTTCCGCCATATCCTGGCGGCCTTTTTCGACGAGCGCCTTTTCTTGCTCTGAAATCGTATCCCACCAGTTTTTTTCCGCCCGGAGGCTGGCAAACAAGATTGCGATTTGCTCCAAAATTGCCGTGTCATTCGTTTCCACTACCATGCGGTGCAAGTCGTTTTTAATTTCGGCTACGTTCATGCTTCAATATTTTGAAACAAAAGTAAGCATTTTCAAACAATCTGCCAATTCATCGTTTTGTTGTCACCATTTCCGCAATCATTCAAGTGACGGTTCCACATACTGCTCTTGCCGGGGTTGCAGGCGATGGTCCATGATCTGGCGGGCGCAGGTATTCCAGCGCAGAATCGCGTCGTCATTGCCGGTGGGGCGGATGGCTTCCGCTTTTTCATAAGACTCCATTGCATCAGCCAGCCATTCGTAGGCGGAAAAATGGTCTCCGGCTTTGCCCCGGCTTAAAATCGCGTTGCCTTGCCGCTCGCAGATGATACCGGCGTAATAATGCCGTTCGTATGCATCGCTCAATTGTGAGATGAGTTGGCGGGCGGTGCTTACATTGGCCGATTTGTATTTGCCGAATTGATCCGTGATCGCCAGGAGCATGGTTACGATAGCCCGGTGGTTATCGGGTTCAACTTCCAGAATGTCCTCGCAAATACTTTCTGCCAGGCGAGGCTCATTGAGTAACCGGTATCGCTCGGCTTTTTGCAGCGCTTCGGCAATACCCTCTTTGGATATAGGTTTGAGTTGAAACATGGATAGTTATCGGTTAATAGTTATTGGTTGTTAGTTATTGGTTGATAGGGGTTGATGAAAGTTGATGAGGTTGATAACGTAGAATATACCGCGATTCATCAACCTTTATAAACCTTTATAAACCCTCATCAACTTTTTTTTCTGAACAATCTGAGAAGCCAGTGCAACGGGTCGTAATAGCGGTCCACGACCCTTTCTTTCAGCGGTATGATGGCGTTGTCGGTGATGTGGATGTCTTCCGGGCAAACGGTCGTGCAGCACTTGGTAATATTGCAAAGGCCGATACCGTCTGTGTTTTTCAACTCCGGCACACGGTCTTCCACATCCAGCGGGTGCATTTCGAGCGCAGCGGTATAGACCAAAAAGCGGGGGCCGATGAATTCATTGTGCATTTGATGTTCGCGCAGCACGTGACATACATTCTGACACAAAAAACACTCGATACATTTTCTGAATTCCTGCACGCGGTCGACGTCTTCCTGGGCGATGCGCCAGGTTCCGTCGGCAGCATCAGGCTTACGCGGCTTAAATTTCCTGATTTTTTTCTTGACCTCATAATTCCACGACACATCCGTCACCAAATCTTTTATCAAGGGGAAAGCCTTCATGGGCTGCAGCAGCACTGGTTTGTCCAGCGGCAGGTCGCTGAGCCGTGTCATACACATCAGTTTCGGCACGCCGTTGATTTCGGCGGAGCAGGAGCCGCATTTTCCCGCCTTGCAGTTCCAGCGCACGGAAAGGTCGTTGGCTTGCTCAGCCTGGATTTTGTGCACGGCATCGAGCACCACCATGCCTTCGGTGGTTTCGGTGGAATACGTTTCAAATGTTCCACTGTCCGTCCGGTTGCCTCTGTAAATGGTAAAAGATGCGGTTGCCATAGACTGGTGATTTGTTGATGTGTGGATTTGGTGATTTGAGGCGTGATTTTACACGATTGGGCTTTGACAGGGTTTTATTGTTTTTTGACAGGATTACAGGATTTGCAGGATTTTAGAGTGTACAAATACAAAATCCTGCAAATCCTGTAATCCTGTCAAAAAAAATTCTCTTGTCGGGTAATCTCATTTCATCTCCTCGATGATCGCCTTCAGATCAGGTCGAACTTCCACAATCGGTTGTCGGGTTATCTCCATCTGCCCGTCGGCGCCTTTTCTGATAACGAGGTTGAATGTACCGCTTTCTGCGTCTTTGTTCGGGTAATCTTCCCGGAAATGCGCGCCTCTGCTTTCTTTTCGCTGGATAGCCGCCAGGGTAATGGCCTCCGAAACCGTCAGCAAATTCTGCAAATCGAGGGCGGTGTGCCAGCCCGCATTGTACTCGCGGTTGCCGATGACCCGCACCTTCGCGGCGCGTTCGCGCAGTTTTTTCAATTCTTCTGCGGCCTTTTGCATTTCTCCTTCATTCCGCACAATGCCCACGAGGTCCTGCATCATTTCCTGCAAATCGTACTGCACCTGAAATGGGTTGTCGCCGCTGCTTCGTTCGAATGCTGCGACGGATTCATTTACAATCGCCTTTATCTTTCCTTCGTCAATTGTTCCGTGTGCGTTTTCCCTGGAAAAAATAGCGGCGTACTCACCGGCGCGTTTTCCGAAAACGATCAGGTCGGACAGCGAATTGCCGCCCAGCCGGTTGGCGCCGTGCAGACCGGCGGCACATTCGCCCGCCGCAAACAACCCCGGCACGGTGGACATTTGTGTGTCGGCATCCACTTTGATGCCGCCCATCATGTAGTGCGTCGTCGGGCCTACTTCCATCGGTTCTTTTGTGATGTCAATATCCGCCAGTTTTTTGAACTGGTGATACATGCTGGGCAATTTTTTCTTGATGACCTCTGCCGCGTTCGGGATTTTCTCCTTAATCCATGCAATATCGAGGAAAACGCCGCCGTGCGGACTTCCCCTGCCTGCTTTTATTTCCCGGACGATACAACGTGCCACGTGGTCGCGGGTCAGGAGTTCCGGTGGCCGGCGAGCGTTGCGGTCGCCTTGTGTGTAGCGCCAGCCCTCTTCCTCATTATCAGCCGTTTGATTTTTGTAGAGGTCTGGGATGTCGTCGAACATGAAGCGGCGACCATCTTTGTTTTTCAATATTCCGCCTTCGCCCCGCACACCTTCCGTCACCAAAATGCCCTGCACGCTCGGCGGCCACACCATGCCGGTCGGGTGGAATTGCAGGAACTCCATGTCGATCAAATCCGCCCCGGCCTGATAGGCCAGCGCGTGGCCGTCGCCCGTGTATTCCCAACTATTGCTGGTGATTTTGTAGGCCCTGCCGACGCCGCCGGTCGCCAGCACCACCGCTTTGGCGCGAAATACCTTGAACCGCCCCCGCTCCCGGTCGTATCCGAAAGCGCCCACCACACGCCCACTGTCTTTGAGCAGGGTCATAATAGTGAATTCCATGTGCACTTCCATGCCGAGGTGTATCCCGTGGTCTTGCAGCGTGCGGATCATCTCCAGGCCCGTGCGGTCGCCGACGTGCGCCAGCCGCGGGTATTTGTGGCCGCCGAAGTTGCGCTGGAGGATTTTGCCGTCTTTCGTGCGGTCGAAGAGCGCGCCCCAGGCCTCCAGTTCGCGCACCCGGTCGGGGGCTTCCTTGGCGTGGAGTTCGGCCATGCGCCAGTTGTTCAGGTATTGCCCGCCGCGCATGGTATCGGTGAAATGGACTTTCCAGTTGTCGCGTTCGTCCACGTTGGCCATAGCGGCAGCAACCCCGCCTTCGGCCATGACCGTGTGCGCCTTGCCCAACAGGGATTTGCAGATCAAACCTACCGAAACGCCGTGCGCCGAGGCTTCTATGGCCGCCCGGAGACCCGCGCCTCCGGCGCCGATCACCAATACATCGTAATCATGGGTATCGTAAGATGTCATGTTTTGAAGTTGATAAAGGTTGATGAGGGTTGATAGAAGTTGATAAGGGTTGATGAGGGTTTATGAGGTTGATAAAGGTTGATGAATCGCGGAACACTCTACGTTGTCATCCTGTAAGGAACTGTCCGCTCTACGGTGTACTCTACGTTTGTCATTCTGGAAGAATATACCCGACATTCACTTTTTGGATGATCTCGAAGGATGGACCCTGGGAAGATTCTTCCAGAATGACAAACCGAGTGCGACTTTCTTCGTAGAGCGGACAGTTCCTTACAGGATGACAAACCGAGCGAGTTGCACTCAAAATATCCTCCAATCCGTCCAAACCCCCATCGAGCAAAGCCGGATATAAATATCGGTAAATGCCACCGAAAACAAACTCAGCCAGGCCCACATCATGTGCTTTTTGTTGAAGCAGGTGACGCAGCGATACGCCAGGAACCGCACCGGCCGGCCCGAAAGCCGGTCGAGCATGCCGCCCACGACGTGGCGCAGGGAATGGCATCCCGTCGCATACGACCCCAGCAAAAACACGTTGACCCCCATCACGATGGTGCCCACGCCGATGCCGAACGTTTCTTTGCCGCTCACAGGATCGGCAAACCACATTGCCTTCCAGACATCGTAAGTGAGGATGACCAAAAAGCCGAGGGCAATGAACACGAAATAGCGGTGCACATTCTGCAAAAACAGGGGGAACGACTGCTCGCCCGTGTATCGTTTTTTCGATTCCGACACGGAGCAGGAAGGCGGGTCGAGGAAAAACGCCTTGTAGTATGCGCCCCGGTAATAGTAGCAAGTGACCCGGAACAAACCCGGCGCCCACAAAACCAGCAGCGCGGGTGAAAAAGGCAACCACGCAGGCCACCAACCGGGTTTCGGACCAAACACGCTGTGCGGCGAACTGCCCCATATTTCAGGCGAATACAGCGGCGACAGATACCCCTGATGGGTATAATGCGCGCCCTGAAAAGCCGCCCAGGTCGTGTAGATCACAAATGAGGACAGCACGGTGACAACGAGTGCGGGGCTTACCCACCAGGGGTCGCGGCGGTAGGTTTGGCCGAGTCGGGGGAGGGATGTGGTGATGTTTGTGTTGGGCATATAGTTTTATTGATGTTCATCAAGATGCACAGGGTATGTCAGTATTTGCATTTTGAACAGAAAGGCAAATTCTCATCGTTCCCATTGTTTGTTGACATTCCAGAGTTCTAATACACTATTTACATAAATTTCATTTAAAATATTCCTTCATCATATGTTTATAAATAGGCATTGTTTTGAACATGTCAAATAAGAACATTCCAATATAGAAACTTAGATCAACGTTATCTGGAGCGTATAGGAGTAGCCTAGACCTAGCAGAAGTTACAAAAAAATTCTTAATAAATAAGTTTGCTTTCTTTTTACTTGGCATAAATTCCTCAGCGTGTCCTATAAGGCTTTCAGTTAACTCATCATAAAAAGCATCCGCCCATTTAAGTCTTCCATCAATAATCAAAAGAGTATCAATCTTTTCTACTAAACGAAAAACATCTCTAATGAAAACTTGTCCAATTTCATTAATTAAGTAATGAGCCTCCTCCACAGTCAAAGGTAGTACTTCTCCAATCTTATCATCTTTTGCCATTGCACCAATTGAGGCATGGGCAATTAATTCACCTCGTAATGTAAACTTAAAAGTTCCATTGTACCATTGTTCTCCAACTTCGCAGAGCATCGTCCTTAAGTTCTTTGAAAATATTATTTTCCCTTCATGGGTATTAATAAGTCCAGATAATATACCAAGCCTAACCCCTTTTGGGGTCCAAGTTCCAGATTCGAAAAAAGATTGTTTTTTAATATCAACATTTTTTAATATTTTTTTAAGGAGTTTATTTAAACTGTCCGAATATGAGTCCGTGTCCCTAAAATCAACCCATACTTTTGTTTCAAGAAACCTAGGAATTTGACAATCTTCATAAATAATGGGTAAGACTTTAATTTTTCCAGAGTTAGTTTCTTCTGTTATTGCTATTTCAATCTCTTTTTTCACCCAATTAGAAGACACAGAGTTGGGTGAAAGGACTATACCAAGGTATTCTGTATTTATTATACCATGTGTAATTTTATCTATTATGGAATCACCCACCATCATTTCCGCTTCATCAAACCAAACCTTAACCCCTTTTTCTAATAGATCTGCCGCTAAACGTCGGGTAAATCGTTTATCTATACTACTGTGGGCTAAAAAAATACTAGGCATACTTATTTCTTATTTTCATTTTACTTGGAATGTTTCACCATACCCAAACAGGGTGAGCAACCCCACGAGGCAAAAATAACTTCACCTGCCGGATACGCAAATTTTCTGTCGGCTTTTTTGGCGGAAAGTCAAAATATATGTGGGGAGGCGGTTTTTCAAGTCACTTGATCCTTACACAAACTCCACATGATTCATCATGTCCATTGATTCCAGAACTTCATGAATTAGCATCAACCCCGACAGAATCCGTCCGATGGAGTTTCGCTTGTGACTGTATACCAGCCCATTGTACTTCAAGTCAGGCATCGCGCAGATTTTCAGAAAATCGTCATCCTGAGAAAAAACGACCCAATTGTTTGCAAGGGCATATTCCAAAATACCTTCATCAGCAGTTCTGCCCAAACCTGCCTCTTGGCAAGTAAGCACCTCAACACCTCGCCGACGCAGCCCGGCAGTGATGGCGCTGTGAACATGAACATCCATAAGGAAGCGGATTTTAGCCACGCTGTGAAGCGATTTTGGAAGGGAAGCGATTTTTCAATGCGGCGACCAATTCTTCTTCAGCCTGTATCGCCTGCATGATTTCTTCCCGGTGGTCGAAAAAATAGGAGAGCGCGGCGTAGATGTCGCTGAGGGAGAGGTTGTATTCTGTGGCAATTTCGTCGGCGCTCATGCCCATGAATTCATGCCAAACGGCAATTTGCTTCACGGTGAAGCGCGTTCCAGTGATACGAGGTTGGCCGCCAACGATACCGGGCGTGATTTCAATTTTATAGGAAAGTTGCAGAACAGACATAAGCCTGAGATTTTGCCTGCAAGTTAAATCTTTTTCGCGTTAATGAGGTAATTCATCGGGTATCGGCAGGCATATATTCTCAAATGCCGGGGGGGGGCATCAAAATCGGGGGCAATGTAGGTGAAGATGCCTTTGCCGCAGCCAAATTGGCGCGGGTTGGGTTTGCCGTTTATTTTTGTCTTGGGCTGCGCGGCAGCGTCTTTTTGGAGCCACTGTTCCAGCGATTTCAGTTGGTTCGCATCCTGCAAAGCCAGAATGCGGTGTATCAGCGCCAGTTTGTATGCTTCAATTGTCATCTTGTTTTTTCTTGCAAATTTAAGGACTTTTTGTGTTGCCGACGAGATTTTTCCACTCACGCAGCGGCAAACCCAGTGTATTGGCGCACATTGGCAGGGTGAAATCCCAACACAATGTCTGGTGCAGGTATGCCGCGTTTGACCAATTCTTCGGCAACTAAAATATCTGTGTTATTTGCCAGCAACCACACCTTGCCGTCGGGTTTTATGTGAAAATGGAAGAGTACGCTGTGAAAAAAGCGTTTTTCGTACCAACCGGTTTCCACTAATTGGAAGTGATGGTTCCGGGTATCCACAATGACCTGGAATTCAATACCCGGAATCGTTTTGCCAGCGGCTTCTTCATTTAGGAAAGCTTCGAGGATGACTTGGTATTTTTTTACTTTTTTATCCATAACACAATTTCGGATTGAGTTGAATCAAATATCACGATGCTGACGTTGAAGTGTTCGCAAATCGCTTGAATGTCGGGGTCTAAAAAGAAAGTGTTGTAAACTTCCTCTGATATGGCAAGGAACAATTTTCTGGCCGCGTCTTTTTCGTCCATGAAAAACCGGTAAACGCCGTATTGCCCAAAAGCGGCATGAAAATCATAGGTCATCGAGGAGCCGATGAAACTCTTTACTTCAACCGCGATTTGCTCTGTGCCGCGCTCTGCTGCGATGAACTTTTCCGCACCCAAGTCCACTTCGTAGGGTTTTCGATTGGTTCGCGGTATCAGGTAAGGATCGCTCGTAATTGTCCAGCCGTCTTTTTCAAGTGCCTCCCGAACGGTTTTATGGTAGATGTCCTTTGCCATAAAAAGGTCAATTTTCTTGCAAATTTAAGCACTTCCCGCGAAGTTTAAGACTGTTGCAATTGTCAAAGATTCATCCCTTTCGGCATCACCTCAAAAAACATCGCAGAGCGGGAGAAAAACACATCGAACTCCATGAAGAAATTGGTCTGACCGAGCAACAGGGGAACGTTGTCGGCTTTTGTCCATGCGAAAGCGAGTCGAACAGGCGGAAAACCTTCTATGCTGCCAGTCAGTAAGAGTGCGCGGGCTTCAAAATTCGCCAAATTGCCGACCAAGTCGAGTTGCACAGATTGTTGTTCCCAAACAGCGCCTAAAGCCAATCCTGCGGAAAAAGGCAATACGCTGACGCTTGCTGCTGTGTCCAAAAGGCCAACCACGTCTAATTGTCGCTCATTCAAGGTTAATCGAAGCGGCATCAGTGGTATTAGCTCTGTACTGCCATCCATGCCTTTGTGCTCTAAAAAGGAGAATCGTGCGGCTTTCATCGCTTGGCTTCTTTTTCTTTTTCCAATAGTTCCAACAGTTTATTCGCTGCGGAAGTAGCCCCTATCGGTGACCAAACGGGATATTCGCCGCCCGGAACAAGCAAGAGGCGCTCGCTATTCAACTCCGCCGCCAGAAATTGGATAAGATACAGTTTTTCATGTTGCTCCAAGGCTCTCAGCGCGGGCAGCAGTTGGGTAGCATTCGAAATGGAGGACGTGGTATTTGCAGCAGATGACATGGCCGGCAGTTTTATTTTCCTGCAAATTTACACATTTTCTGCAAGGATAGAAAATGTTACAACCCGGCAAAGATTGCCGTAGTCGTTAGTGAAACCCTTATGGCAATCAGCGAGAGCAGATGACCCGCAACTTGCGAATACCCGAAATTCACCCGTACTTCGACCCCATGAAACGACCGCCACTTCTGCTGCTTTATGCTTTTTCAAGCGCCTTTTTTGTTCAGGGTCAATCCGCCCACACCCTGTGGTACACCCAGCCAGCCCAATATTTTGAAGAAACCCTGGTGCTCGGCAACGGCAAAACGGGGGCTTCGGTATTTGGCGGTGTCGCCACCGACAAAATCTACCTGAACGACGCCACCCTGTGGTCGGGCGAACCCGTGGATGCCAACATGAACCCGGAGGCTTACAAAAACCTGTCCGCTATCCGGGAGGCCCTGCAGCGCGAGGACTACAAAAGAGCCGACGAACTGAATAAAAAATTGCAGGGCAAATTTTCGGAATCCTACGCGCCGCTGGGGACGCTGTGGATCGAACACAAACATACCGGTAGCGCCGTGCAATACCGCCGCGAACTGGACCTGCGCAATGCAATCTCGACCGTCACGTATCAGGTCGACGGCGTGACTTTTACCCGCGAATATTTTATCTCGCACCCCGACCAGATCATGGTGATCCGGCTGCGCAGCAGCAAAAAAGGCGCCCTGGCTTTTGATCTGAAAATCAATAGTTTGCTGAAATTCAACGCTGTTCCGGAAAGCGATGTATTGCAGGTCAGGGGTTATGCACCCGTCCATGCCGACCCCAGTTACCTCGGCGAACGCCCCGATGCGGTTGTTTTTGACGAAAAGAGGGGCACCCGATTTGCGGCTTTCGCCAACATCAAACACACGGACGGTTCGCTGGTCCATTCCGACAGCACTTTGGGACTGCAAGGGGGCACCGAGGCCTTAGTCTATGTTTCCATTGCCACCAGTTTCAACGGCTTCGACAAGAACCCCGCTACCGAAGGTTTGGACGCGGTAGCCCTTGCGCGGGCGCAACTGGACAAGGCGGCCGTAAAAACTTTTGATCAACTGAAACAAGCACACACACAGGATTACCAAACCTTTTTCCGGCGCGTGACTTTGGATTTGGGTAAAACGACAGCCCCGGATCTGCCCACCGACGCCCGCCTGCGACGTTACGCGGAAGGCAAAGAGGACAAAAACATTGAAATCCTGTACTTCCAGTTTGGCCGCTACCTGCTGATCAGCAGTTCGCGTACGCCGGGCGTACCCGCCAACCTGCAGGGCATCTGGAACCCCTACATCCGTCCGCCCTGGAGCAGCAACTATACCATCAACATCAACGCGGAGGAAAACTACTGGCTTGCCGAAAATACCAATCTGCCGGAAATGCACGAACCGATGCTGGGTTTTATCAAAAACATTGCCCAAACCGGCAAGGTCACCGCCCGGACTTTTTACGGTGCGAAGGGCTGGGCGGCCTGCCACAATTCCGACATCTGGGCCATGAGCAACCCGGTCGGCAATTTCGGCAAAGGCGACCCGGTGTGGGCCAACTGGAACATGGGCGGCACCTGGCTCAGCACCCACCTGTGGGAGCATTATGTTTTCACCCAGGACCGCGATTTTTTGAAAAACCACGCCTACGACCTGATGAAAGGCGCAGCGGAATTCTGCCTGTCGTGGCTGGTGGAAGACAAAAACGGCCAACTCATCACCTCGCCCGGTACCTCGCCCGAAAACCGGTACCGCACCGATCAAGGCTACGAAGGCGCTACCTTGTACGGCGCTACTTCCGATCTGGCCATGATCCGGGAGTGTTTTCAGCAAACCATCGAGGCCGCCGGTATATTGGGCGTGGATGCCGATTTTCGTCGGCAACTTTCTGAGGCGCTCGCAAGGCTGCGTCCTTACCAGGTCGGCAAAAAAGGCAACCTGCAGGAGTGGTACCACGACTGGGAAGACGTGGAGCCCCAACACCGCCACCAGACGCATTTGTTCGGGCTGCATCCCGGCCACCACATCGACCCGCAAAAAACGCCCGAACTGGCCGCCGCCTGTCGCAAAACACTGGAGATCAAGGGCGACGAAACGACGGGCTGGTCCAAGGGCTGGCGCATCAACCTCTGGGCGCGGCTCCATGACGGCAACCGAGCCTACAAAATGTACCGCGAACTGCTGCACTATGTGGAGCCCGACGGGGTCAAGACCAACTACGCCCGCGGCGGCGGCACCTATCCCAACCTCTTCGACGCCCACCCGCCGTTCCAGATCGACGGCAACTTCGGCGGCGCAGCGGCTGTGGCCGAGATGCTGGTGCAATCCGGCGACGGCGAAATCCGGCTGCTGCCTGCGTTACCCGATGCCTGGGACAGCGGCTCAGTCAGCGGACTTTGTGCGCGCGGCGGGTTTGAGATTTCGATGGAGTGGGAAAGTAAGGAACTGAAGAAATTGACGCTGTTCTCAAAAAAAGGTGGGGAAGTGACGGTGGTTTCTGGGGGGCAGCGGAAAATAGTGACGCTGGAGGCCGGAGAATGGAAGAGGGTGCGGTTTTAGAGATATGGGTTGTTTTGAACGTTATGCTGGCTGTCAGGTGCGACGTTTAGGAGTACTTGTCAGCCAGCGATTGTTATATGCTTTAATTGTAACTGGTTAGCATCCTAAAAATCCCAAAGGGATTGAATATGAATAGCCCCGGATTAAATCCGGGATTTGAGGACGAAGGCGGCAACCCTGAAAGGGTTGAATTTCTACCTTTTTCGCCCTAATTCAACCCTTTCAGGGTTGGTAAAACTCCTCGCTAACTACCCTGGATTTCATCCGGGGCTATTCATATTCAATCCCTTTGGGATTTTGAGATCGTGCTAACCAGTTACCTTTTATTATTTATTCAATTCTACCCTTTCAGTAATAAAAGTTGCAATTTCAGAAGCACTATGATTATTGCCATCAATATAACCATCTGTCATAAAAACTCCATCTATTTTTCCATCATCCATTCTTATGTACATTACCTTTGAATTTTCTTTGTTGAAAATAATCTCTTTAATAGATTTAAATTCAATTCCGCACCACTTTTTATCTTGATAACTTTCACAGAGAAAAACAACAATCAGTTTTGACCTATCCCTGTAAATTCTTTGTAATAAATCATCTAAAGAGGGTCTTGCTAATTGTGCTTTGTAATTGTTATCATAGAAACATGAATTTGGGCCTAACGCTTTTTCAACTTCTACAGCAATTTCTTCTACCTTATTTCTTACTTCGCCTGGAAAAGAAAATGCCACTTCAAAATTATGCTTAGTAATATCTACTAATTCTTTATCTCTAAATGCCCAAGTTGGTAAAGTGATTTTTTTTGAGTGTAGTTCTCGTGGTAGATTTACATTTTTGATAGCCCAATGAGTTCTGTCTAATTCCCAGTCTGAAGTAATATCTAATTCAAACTTGAACTCTTCTAATTGTTCACATGTTAGAAATCCATCTATTGGTATCTTCTCAAAACGGATTCTAATTATCTTTTCCCTAACTTTTATTTCCCTAATTAATCCAAAATATGGATTTTTCTTTTGAGTCCTTTCGTATGCAAAAATACAAGGAAAGCGCAAAATTTCATTTATCTTTTTATCATCTAAAGTGGTATACTTTTCCTTAATCTCAGTTTCGGTATACTCTAAGAATCTACTAAAGTCTAAATCGTAGAAGTCCTTTTCCCAAGATTCTTCATTATATGAAACAAGCAGATTATACATATTCAGAGTTTTATTTTATTAATGGCATATAACACTTGTTACCCGCACTTTTGACTACAAATTTGTAGTCAGAAATGCGCTTATTTCTCCTATGGACGAGAGCATTATGCCAATTCGACAGCAAAAATAACCCTGCTGACGACCTAATCTGGTTTTTTTGTTGGTTTTTCTACAGCCTCTCAACCAATTCATTGCCGCACCACCACCTCCCCCGTCTCCGCATCCAACAACCACGTCGCCGCGCCCGGCAGTTCCACCCGCACCGATTTGCCGTTACGCAGTCGCAAAGTACGCATACCGCCCGAAGCCGTGTGCAGCAACACCAAATTCCCATTTGCGTACGTAAAATCGTTCTGCTCGTTATACACGTGACAACCCGCCGCGCGCAACACCTCGCGCCAGACTTCGGTGCTGTGCATCGGCAAGGCAGCCAGCAGGGATGTATGCGTGGCGATTTTTTTTCGGGCGATGACGGTGTGGCCTGTGCCGTCGAGCGCGCCGAGTATTTCCACACCGGGTGTTGTGATCGCAACTAAGGGATGTACGGCTGATTCGAACGTCCAGGTTGTGTCGGGTTTTGAAAAACGGACTTTCGGTTTTGCGGGCGAATCAATTGCGCTCAGTTGCATTCCGGTCAGTTCGGATACGAAACCAAGGTTGTTTTCCTGCCCGTCGGTATAACCCGGCAGGTAATTCCAGATGAGCGTGCGGCCGTTTTGCGCCACTTTTTCCCGGATGAATTTCCGGTCGGCGGTACTCATTTTGTATACATTGATAAACACGACTGCCTTATAGCGATCCAGGTCAACTTTCGGTAAATCAAAGAGATAGACGTGGTCGCCCGCCGTACCCGAGCGCAACGCTTCCTCCACCATCACATCGGGCACATCCTCGCAAAGCGGCTGGCGTTGGTTTTTCAAGTAGTAAAAATTTTCCTGATCGTACACGTACAGCACATCGGCAACGGGGCGGTGCGGTTGGTGCAATTGCCGGTCGAAAAAGGTTTTTAATTGCCGGACGCGCTCCATGTACAGGGGGCTGTCCCACCAGCCGCTGTTGAGGTGGCGGCCAAAATCGTAGTACCACAATCCCGCGCCGCGCAAGAGCGGCAACGCTACGCTGCGGCTCAGCACGGAAGCGTACACCGAGTCGTTGAACGGCCGTGAGTGCACAAAATCCATATCGCGCCAGGTTTGCAGGTAGCCGTTGTCCATTTCGTCGAGCCAGAGTTTACCGTGCAGTAGCGCCGACTCCACGATGCCGCGCGAATTGCCCGAGCCGCCCGCTTTGCGTGTTATTTCCCAGTAGGTCTGCGGTCCGCTCAGGTAATCCACGTCGGGGCAGTTCATGATCCTTTCGATGAAGATATGCCCGCCGGCAGCCTGACGGCAGAATGTCATGTGGAAATAGCCGTAAAATACACCCACGATCAGCGGGCGCGGCCAGGTCTGTTTCACCTGCTTGCAAAAATACTCGATGTCTTCCGCCACGACTTCCTGCTGGGCGGTGAAGTAGTCGATCACGCGCCGCTCTTTGGCCGGGTCGCGGAAAATGCCGTCGAGGCAGCGGTTGCGCTCGGCGGTATCGGGCACGGTCGCGTTTTCGAAGGTGTATTGTGTTGTTTTCCAGGCTTGTTGTAGCGCTGCGTCGCTGCCGTATTTTTTGCGCAACCAGTCGCGGAAGTATCTCGTCATGGCGGGGCCTGTGTCGGGGTCGTGCTCGATAAAGCCCCAGTAGTGCCATTCGCCGTACACGCCGCCCGCTACGTGGATGCCCGCCATGCGTTGACCTTCGGGTGTGGCGGCCATGCGGCGGCAGAATTCGCGGATTTTTTCGCCTGCCTCCTCTCGCCAGCGCAGCGAGGCGAGGCTGGCGCGCAGCGGCCGGTCGGGATCGCCGTCTTCGAGGTTGCGCGGCGGGCCGTAGGTTTGTTGGTCGATAGGGCCATCGGCGTATCCGGTGCATTCGTCGCGGTGCTGTTCGTTCCACCAGTAGGGCGCGTTGGTGTGTAGCCGGACGAACACTGCTGCGTCGGGGCAGGCTTCCAATACGCCGCGTACCTGTCGCTGCGCTTTTTCGATGTCGAGTGTTGCCGCGTTTTTGTACCAGATGTCTTCGAGGTACAAGTCCACCTGGTACAGCCGGATGCCTGCTTCGCAGAAGTTGCGCAGGTTGCGCGCCGGCTTTTCCTCCCACGACCAGCGCCCGCCGAAAGCGTGCGTCAAAGCATAAATTTGCGGACTGTACGGCTGATCGTTGATGAATATGGTGGGGCGGCCCTGGTAGGGAGCGACTTTGGCGGAGAGCGGGGTTTGCGCTGTCAGGCTAATGGTTTTGAAAACGGCTAATACGAGAATTATTCGGAGCGAACACATTTTTTGAATGACGAATGTCGATTACATGAGATACGATTGACGATGTATTTTGAATGACGAATGTCGATTACATGAGATACGATTGACGATGTATTTGAATGACGAATGTCGATTACATGAAATACGATTGACGATGTATTTGATGTGTGAAATTTGAATGTCGATGTTGGGGCTCGTCACTTTTTACTGCTTGCGGTTCGGGTGCTGGCTACGAAAATAGCGACGAGTTCGTTGTTTTCGGCCAGAAGGGCGTCCAACTTCCTTTCCTTGAACCAGTTGCGTCTGGAGATCAGCTTCAGGCAGATGAATGTTTCGCGGAGTTCTTTTTGACAGATTTTCATTTTATGAATAAAATCATCGCGTGATTCAGCGCCTTGAGCTTCTCCGTAGTTGAGGGCAGGCGATGTGCCTGAACGCAGAAGTTGTCCCCCGAGGTGTTTTGCGGCCTGTGATTTTGGTAATGCTTCCACCAGATCAATGATCCGCGAAGCAAAATCGATCAGGCGTTCCTCCGTTTCCTGTGCGGTAGGCTTTTTATTATTTTCTTCCATAAGTAAAAGCGTGTTTTATAAATATCGTCAATCGTATCTCGTGCATTCGCCTTTCGGTACTCAAAAACATCGTCAATCGTATTTCATGTAATCGCCATTCGTCATTCAAATACATCGTCAATCGTGTTTCATGCATTCGCCTTTCGGCACTCAAAAACATCGTCAATCGTATCTCATGTAATCAGCATTCGTCAATCAATTTTTAAAAAACCGCTCAAATATAGCACACTCATTCAAAAATTCCCGTCCACCCCACCCGCACATCAAACACATCCGCCACATGGCGATGCGCTTTCAAAGTGCTGCCCACCATCAGATGTTTGCCAAAACGATAAAAAATGCCGTAGCGCTGATAGACAGGATCGGGGTCGCCGGAGGGATGAAACACATAAGCGCCGATGTGTATGCTGAACCGCACACGGTTGACCAGCAACTCGTATCCGCCCAAAACGCCGCCTTTCCAGGCGCTTTTTTCAATGCCCTGCCACCGCATGATCTCTTGTGCATAGCCATCCCATATCCATTCTGTCCCGGCGGCAAGTCCGCTCAACCGCCCGACCCGCCTGCCGGCCATTGCCGCGCCGCCGAGTTGCCAGCAAATTTTGTTCTCGGGAAAAGCATCCGTTGCGGTCGCGGTTTTCAAGGTGCCGACGGCGAGCAGGTAGGCATAGTAGCGCCTGCCCTGTTTCCAGTCGTCGTTTTTGAGCGGCCTTGTAATTTTCACCGGCTCGATGAAGTAGTTGACACCCGCATTCCAGGTTGGGAAATTCATGCCTTTGTTGGGCAGTTTCATGCCGCCGTTGGAAATGTGGTTGTAGTTGAAACCCAGCGATGCTTCCCAATGCGGACTGACTTTGTAATGCAGGTAAGCATTCATCATGACCGGAAAACTGACGGGGACACTGAAAAACAGGTTGGTGGGATTGGTTTCGGCGTCGTATACCTTGCTCAGGTAGGCCAGCCCCAAGCCCATTTGCACGGAGCCGGAAAAACGTTTCCAGGGGCATATCATCGGCTCAATATAGGGCACGACATTGATGCAGTAGCCCAGCACTTCCGGGTTGTCGAAATTGATGAATTGCGCCACGATGCCGCGTTTGGCAATCACGCCCGAGTTGCGGGTGTATTTTTCAGCATTCAGCAGCCATTGGGCGCTGATCTCAAAGCCACGGGGGTTTGAATTGGAAACGTTTATAATATCCCTGGAATGGGGAATGATGAAGCCATAATGCAGCCGCGCACCGAGCAAAAAAGGGTCGCGGGAGGTGCGTGCGGTGTCGGCTGGTTGCGCGCAAAGTGCGTTGGATAAGAGCAAAAACAGCCATCGCAGCCAATTTACCGCAAAACATTGCGTTTGGCTGGTATCAAATTTCATTTTTTCAGAATTCAATTCCATCAGTACATTTGGCAATTGTAATTGTTGACAATGAAACCAACCCGACTTCGGCGACTATTTTTCGCGGCGTTTATCGTTGCTGCAAATTTCAGTGTTTTGCCCGCACAAACCGGCATTGATTCGTCATTGCTGCTCAAGCAGCAACGAGACAGTATGTTGGAAGCCGCCAGAGCATTGTTCGCAAAAAACGACACGGTGATAGCAAGTTTTCTCAATCGCGTCGAGTATGTGAACCTCCGGGTAGGCCAGATTGAAAATTTACTGAAACGCAACATCGATACGTTCGACATTAACGCCGAATGGCCGGATTTACTCGAAAATGTGGCGATTGCCCGCGAGAATCTGGAGTTGAACCGCACATCGCCCAATTTGCGCAATTTGAACATCACGAAAGTCATGCTCCTCCAATTGAAGGATCAATTGACCGGTTGGCAAAACAGATTTTCCAATTATAGCGAGCGGTTCGTTCAAACCGATGCAGAGTTGCATCAGTTTTGGGGAGACACCGTCTTTCGCAAACCGCCTGTCGACACTGCGCTCAGGCGCTTGTACATAGAACAGATATTTCGGTTGGTGCCGAAATTAACGAAAGTGCGCCAAATGAATCAAAAAGGTATGAGCACGCTTGGCAGTTTTCAAAACAAGTTGCTGCACACGCTTGTGACAGTGGAAGAAATGCTCGACGAGGTGGAATACAGTATCAAGCACGAACACGCCACGCTCTGGAATCGGGAAGTGGGCAACTTTTGGAAACCCGACGCTACGGCGAAGATGTTCAAACCATTTCCGGACGTGGTGCAAATGTCGAAGCAACGCAACTTGCGCGTGCTGGAGATTTATGTGAAGCAGCATTGGTCGGCGCTGCTGCTGGTTTTGTGCCTTTTTGCAGGGTACTACGCGTGGTTGAAGATTGTCATCGGGCGCGTCAGAAGCAATAACGAGAACCCGGACCTGATCATGTCACAAGTGCGGTTTGCCGCGCCGTTTTCATTGGCCGCTGCGGCGGTTGTCGCTTTTTCCGTAGGGCCTTACTTGTCTCCGACCCCTCCTATGATGTACGTCGAAGTGTGGTGGCTTTTTGTATTTACAGGCATCGGAATAATCGTGATGCGTCTTTGGCCTGCACCGTTGTTTGTCGCCTGGCTCTTGTTCATTGGTTTGTGTATGGCGTATGGCCTTATCAACCTGTTGGTTGAAAAATCATATACTGAAAACCGCTTGTTGTTTGTTTTGGGTATGGCTACAGTTGTCTTTGGCGGCGTATTGCTGAATTTGACGCGCAAAATTCATTACAACTATCCAGGTTTTTTCAGGCCTTTGTTGTGGTGTTTCTTCGTTGCGCATGTCGTGTCGTTGTTGCTTCTTGTTTTTGGAAGGATAGCATTGGCAAAGATTATCGCCACCAGCGCAATGTTCAATTTTATGCTGGCCGTCAACCTTTACATTTTCGCGGAAATACTGACGGAGACGCTCTTCCTGCAAATGGAATCCACCAAAAGGAATCATGCATGGAGAGCGTTGTTCGATTTGAAGGAAGCGCAAAAAAGATTCAGAAGAGCCTTTTGGTGGGTGGCGACCCTTTTTTGGGTAGTTGCCCTGCTGAACAACCTCACCATTCTTAATATTATTTTCGAAGACGTGAAAGTGTTTATGGCTACTGAGCGAAGTTTGGGCAGTTCTTCGTTCACCTTTGGCAGCATCGGGCTTTTTCTGTTGATTATTTGGCTGACGAGTCTGCTGTCGAGTCTGCTGGTTTCTTTTTTCGGAGGTGTGGACCGCCAACTCGTGGGTGCGCAGAGAAGCAAACTTGGCACTTCTATGCTGCTCGTGCGGTTGGGTTTGCTGACCGGAGGCTTTTTGCTGGCCGTGACGGCTTCGGGTATTCCGCTCGACAATGTGGCCATCATCATCGGCGCTTTGGGCGTAGGCATCGGTTTTGGTTTGCAAAACATCGTGAACAACCTCGTTTCAGGTATTGTCATGGCCTTTGAAAAGCCGATTAAGGTGGGTGATATCATCGAGGTCGGAACGCGAACGGGTGTCGTGAAGGAAATCGGCATTCGTGCCAGCAAACTTTCCACTTATGAGGGGTCGGACGTGGTCATTCCCAACGGCGACTTGCTCTCGTCGCACCTCATCAACTGGACCATGAGCAACCGCAGCCGCCGTGTCGAAATTTTTGTCGGCGTGGCTTACGGCAGCGATTTGGAAAAAGCGAGGCTGGTCATCAATCAGGCAATTCATCAGCAGGAAGACATACTCTCTTTCCCCGCCCCGATGGTGTTGGTGGACAGCCTGGCTGACAACGCCGTGAATATCCGGGTGCTTTTTTGGCCGACCGATATTGATAATATACCGCCTTTGCGCAGCAGCGTGATAACCGACATCCATAGTGGACTGAAAGAGGCCGGTATCGAAATACCCTTTCCGCAGCGCGATCTGCACATCCGTTCCGTTTCACCGGATTTAGCGGAACAATTGGCCCGCGACAAAGCACCGGAGAAGTCCGGCGACAAGCCGGAAAATATCACTTCCGAATAATTTTTTTGACTGTCTGACCTTCCGGACCGGTGATCTTGAGCAAATAGCAACCCTGTGGCAATTCGCTCAGATTCAATGTCTCCTTCTCGTTTTGGCAGGTGCGGCTGACAAGCAGGCGACCATCGGGGGCGTACAAACCGAGCGTCGTTTTTCCCGATATGCCAGGAAGAAAAACGGTTGTCAGGCCGGAGGCCGGATTGGGAGCGACGCTGACCTCAAACGTCTGCCCGGGCTCGCCCGTTGCGACACTTTTCTGCAAGATCAGCACCAGCGTGTCGGCATCGGAACAGCCGTTGGCGTCGGTTGCGTACAACCAAACAAAGAGAGTGTCGCCTTCGGGTTTGTCGTGTTGAATGACCAATCCCGGATAGGTGCTGCCGTCGAACCATTGAAAAGTGGCAAATCCGTTGAATGGAAACAGGTAGATGGATTCGCCATACTGCAAACTCGTGTCGTTGCCGATGTACGCATCAGGCAGGTAGAAATTAATTGAAATCGTGTCCGTTTCGGTGAAGCCGAATTCGTCCGTCGCCGTCAGTGCGTAATCGCCCGATTCGTTGATGTCGATCATTCCGACGCCCGTTTGCCCGGTCGACCAGATATAGTTGCTGAACGAGCGGTTGGGCATCAGCGTGAGCGTGTCGCCGAGGCAAAAATCACCGTCGTTGCCCAAAAACAATTCGATTTTGAAATGCAGCACACCATTGGTGAAGACGGATGCCACGTATAAATCCCGGTTGTCCGGCGAAACGGCCACCTGGAGCGGCAACCCCAGCGGAAGACTGCCTCCCAACGTATCTGTATAAGATTTTACATAGCGCAATAATCCGCTTTCCAAATCACGGGCAAACAAAGAGATCGAATTGCCGAAATTGGACGAGACATAGACGTATTTTCCATTGGGCGCAATCTCGATGGATTCGGGCACTTCCAACGGGTCGTCGCAACAAAGGTAGAGGAGCTCTTGCGCGTAAGTCAACATGCCGGTGGTAGTGTCTCTTGAAAGCACCGCCATTGCCCCGTCGGAATTAAAATTCGTAGCGGCATACACCTGTTTCCCGTCGGGGCTCACGCGTACTTTTCTGGCATATGCCAATGCTTGTTGCGAAGATGCGTACATTAAATCCTGTGTTTTGAGCAGCAATCCCGTTGCCGGGTTTCTTGAAAACATGGTCACACAACTTGCATTCGGCGATGCGGTGTACAGACTTTTTCCGTCGGGACTGATGTCCAACCCCTCCACTTGTTCTAAGCAACTCAGGCCCGGTTCGTCGGCCTGCATCACATCCAGAAAAGAGATGATGCCGGTGGCGGGATTGCGTTCGAGTGTAAGTATCCCATCGTCGCCGCAGTTGGACAGGACATAAATGTGTTTTCCATCGCCGCTGCACACGATCTCGCCGTTGCTGCCGCAAAAACCGGTTTGGGAAATATCGAGCACCTGGTGCGGGGTCAACAGCCCCGTTGCTGCATTCCTGTTGAACACCCGTAGCGCAAAAGTCGAAGTTGCGAACACCTGGTTTTGATCGGGCGACAAACAGATACGGTAGGCGCCGTAAACCAGGTTGTAGGGTGCGCCGATGCCCATGTCGGCAACCGTCTGCTGAACGCTCAAAGCCCCGGTGGTGCCGTTGCGCGAAAAAACGACCACCGCATCGTCGGCGGCGACATACACCGAACGGTTGTCTTTACTGACCGCGACACCGTTGGAGCGGTGCAGGCCCGAAAGCGCCGCGCTGTCTTCCTGGTAAATGTTTTTTAGTTGCAGTTGGGAAAAGCCGGTCTGAGCAATACACAGCAGGAGGGCGAGCCGCAAAGGAAGTTGTTTCATGATGTTTGTTTTTGTGTATGACGCATAGAACCGCTCTTTTGCGCTGTAATCGTTGTAGAAATTGCAATCCGAAAAGTCAGGTTCATAAATTGGCGGCGGAGGTGGCGGCGGATACTTGCGGCTGCAAGCCAATCCAATAAGCACTATGATAAAAAAAAGTATGGGGCGCATAAACAGATATTAAATAGGTTGATCTGCCTTCTAACAGGATTCAAAATCAAGGACTTAGTGGAGGGTGTCTCATAAGTCATTGGACATTGAAAATTGGGCATTAGACATTGAAAATTTTATACTTTAAAATTTGAAATTCAAAACTTTAAAAATATAAAATTTATCAATGTCTAATGCCCAATTTTCAATGCCCAATGTCCAATTTTCAAGTATGATGAGGCACCTTCCACTGTTTTTTGTAAAACTCACGCCTTCGACCCCGCCACTTCCACCTCTTTCCGCTCGATGGCAGGCACGTTTTTCACCACCATCTGCATCGTATTGCGGATACGCTCTTCGAACAGCACGATTTTCCCTTTTTTCAGATTGTCGATTGTCTCCTGTGTGTAATGACGCACAGTGATGAGTTCCAGCCCCTCTTCGGATTTTACCTTGAATTCATTCGAAATTTCATTGATGAATCGCTCCAGGCGATCCGGTACGTTGGTGACACAGATCGTAAAACTGATGGCAGTATTTTGCATCATATTTACAAAAATGCGCAGGGTAGCGGCCTTGCTGAAGAGATGCGCCATGTGATGTTCTGCTACGAAGGAATAGTCTAGCGTACTGATATGGAGCAGCGCCTGGTTTTTCTCCACGACCACGATCGGCGGGTAGGTGTCTTCGGTATCGCTGCTGATTTCGGTACCGGGCGCTTCAGGGTCGAGGAAGGATTTGACGAACAGCGGTATGTTCTTGTTTTGCAAGGGTTTGATCGTCTTGGGGTGGATGACCTGTGCGCCGTAGTAGGTCATTTCGATGGCCTCTTTGTAGGAAAGCCGGTCGAGTTTGATCACGTTGTCGAAGATGCGCGGGTCGGCGTTGAGCACGCCCGGCACGTCTTTCCAGATGCTCATGCCTTCGGCGTCGAGGCAAAAGGAAAAAATGGCCGCCGAGTAGTCGGAGCCTTCGCGGCCCAGCGTGGTGGTGAAATTTTCGGAAGTGGAGCCGATGAATCCCTGCGTGAGCACGAATTCGCCCTGAGCCAACATGGGCGTCACGATCTTCTGCGCATTGGCTTTCGTTTTGTCCCAGATGACCCAACCTTCACGCCAGGTGTTGTCGGTCGCCACCACATCGCGGGCGTCGAGCCAGTGCGTTTTCAGGCCGATTTTGTTCAGGTAAGCGGTGGTGATTTTGGACGACACCAGTTCACCGACACAGACGATCTGGTCGTACATATAGTCGTAATTGTCCGCCGGTTTTTCTTCCAGTACCCATTCGCCTTCCACGAAGGTGTCATTCACTGCGGCAAATACTTCGTCGCCGGCGTCGAAGAGTTCGCGCATGATGGCGTAGTGGCGTTCCTTTAGCGCGTCGTAGAGTTCCTGCGCTTTGCCGGTTTGTTTGGCGTGGGCATTGATCACTTCTTCCAACGCATTGGTCGTTTTGCCCATCGCAGATACGATGACGACCAATTGTTCATTTTTGTATCGCTGCAAAATGGACGCTACGTTTTTTACGCCTGCTGCGTCTTTGAGGCTGGCGCCGCCGAATTTGAAAACCTTCACTTGTAATGTTGATTTGTTGAACTGTTGATTTGTTGATTTGTACGCCGGAAATCCGTTCCGGCGAGGCACCGGGCGCAGCACCGCCGGAACGGACTTCCGGCGTACAAAGTGGCGGCAAAGGTATGAATGTCCCGAATATGTCAAGCAAAGTCGCAATGACCGCCAGGTGTAGATTACTCTTTGCGAACTTTGCCCCGAATCTTCGGGATGACACTCTATTTCAATCATTAAATTATGCGAAGCATTTTCTTTTTTCTGTTGCTCACTCTTCCGCTTTCCTCTTTCGCCCAATCCAAATCCGACCGCGATATCCTCGACAGCGAGCAGCGTCGCTTCGACGCGATGGTGCGAAAAGACACCGTCCTGCTCCGCGACCTGCTGGCCGACGATCTGGTGTATATTCACTCCAATACCATGACAGAGAATAAGAAAGAACATATTTCCGCCATCTCCACGGGGCGGTTGGTGTATGAAAAAATGACCCGCGAACAGGCTAAAGTGCGGCGCTACGGCAAGACGGCGCTCAACAACGGCATCGTACAGGTGAATGTCGTCCTGAACGGCAAACCCTTGGAGATGCGGCTGATGTACACGGCGGTGTACCGGAAAAAAGGGGGCGTCTGGCGATTGGTGAACTGGCAGAGCACAAGAGTGCCGTAAAACGTTGAAATCTTTCATTTTTTGTGAAAATCAAGGCAGACGATGTTAACTTTGTTCGCAAAAGATTGACTGTTGAAACTCCTTTGCTACATACCACCTCGACTGACGGGCCTCGTCAACATGATCTGGGAGCAACGGGCGGATTTGCCGGCGAATCTGCAAATACTGCCCACCGGTTATGTGGAATTGATATTCAACGTCGGTCCGGCCATGGACAATCTTCAAGGGAAATTAGTTGGCGAATCTTTCAACCCCACCCGGCATTTTTGCTTCTTGTCCGGCCTCCATACCAAACCTTTGGTAATGTCTTTCACCCGTTTTCATGTCATGGGCGTTCAAATGCACCCTTTGGCCGTGAAAGCCATTTTTAGTTTGCCGTGCAACGAAGTGCGCGATTGGGCGGTGCTCGGCGAATTGATTTTTCAAGAAGTAGCCGAGATGGAGTACAAACTGCGTTGTTTTGGCGATTTTTGGACGAAGGCGCACTGGCTTGAAAATCATTTGTTGACCAAAATCAGGGAAACGAGCGATTTGCACACGGCTTTCAAAATGAAAGAAACCATTCAAATGGCGCAACGTCGTTTGCGCTTTGGCGAGCGGGTGAAAATCGAATCTCTGACGGGCTACTCCCGAATGCACACGTCCCGGCTTTTCAACGACTGGTTTGGCTTGCCGCCCGCGCAAACTTTGCGATTGCACCAATTTACAAATGCTGTCAACCTTTTTCACAGCTCCTCCGAACGCCTCACCGATGTCGGGCTGCAAAGCGGATTCTATGACCAGGCGCATTTTATCCATACTTTCCACGAATTTGCCGACATGACGCCGGGCGAATACAAAAAACGGATGTTGCCTCATTTGATCGGCCAACTGCTTTCGTGACCTCTCTTCGATGTTACAATCGTACAATTTTTGGCTGTTGCCACGCTGCACCTTTGCCAAAAAATAGTCGCATGATGACATCTGAACCTTATTCCGCAAACACCCAAAACCTGCGCGAGCGATTCCGGCTCGCGGGTATCATCACGCTTGCAGGCTCCGCTATTATGCTCACCGGCTCGGCATTGTGGGGTTTCAGCGGCACCAATTTGTGGGAGGCGCTCGACGGCGGCGACATGGCTGCATACCTCCGGGATGCGGGTGCCGTAAAAACGCAATTGGTCACTAATCTCAGTTTTTGGATTGTCGGGGTGTTGGTCTTGGGCATGGCGGGAAGCAGTATGGCAGCGTTGAGTGAACGACGTTGTGCACTATCGCAGGCAGCGTTGTTATCTTTCTGGGCAGCGGTGCCTTTGGCAGTTATCGGGTTCCTCGTCATGATGGTGTTGGTCGTTCTAATCGCCCCTGATACCTCCGAAACAGCCATTTATATCGCCCGGGTGGTAAGTTGGGCTGGCGCTCGTGCCGAAGACATTGCGACCGTGCTGCTGATTGGGACCGGGCCGCTGTTTGTTTCGTTGGCTGGGCGCGGCGACTGGGTACCGACGTGGTTGCTGCGCTGGAGTTATTTGGCCTTTTTCTGCGGCTTACTCTCTATAGCAGTCCTGTATTTCCCCGGAATGTCGAAGTACGGCTTTATCGTCGTCCCGATTGGCATGGGCTGGATGATTGCTGCCGGTATTGTTTTGTTGCGACGGGAACCAAATTGATTGAAATTGATAGAAAAAATTGTTTCAATTCAATAAAAAAACAATGAACGTGAATCAAAATATCGCAAATAAAGAACTGCTCACACTTGGCGGTATCGCCTCTGTCTGCGTAGGAGTGTTCATACTTTCATTTGCCATTCTGTCGGAGAGTAAAGGCATATTTTTCGTGCCGGAAGTTTATAGCGGCGACTCTTTTGATTATTGGATACAAAACATAAAGGCGAATCCGGCATTTGTAAAAATAATCATGTTGCTTCCGGTTGTTGGATTCTCTTCTATTTTGATAGCAGGCATTGCATTGTATCAAATGATCTCAGAAAACAGCTGGCAAAAGAACCTTGCAGTCGGCGCTTATGCTATCGGAGTGCCTTTTGTTGTGTCTGTCATGGCAAGTCAACACGCCTTGCTCAACCAAATTCGCCTTCTGAACATGGATAGCAGCCAGTTGCCCGATTTGCTGCGCTACCAAATATCGTTCGACCTTTACAGATGGATGATAGTCAACGATTTTGCGGGGCCGTTTTTTGTTGTCGTGGCAGGCACAGGCTGCATGGCGTGGGCGGCGCTCAGGGCCGGACTGTTGCCAAAATGGTTGTGCTACTGGGCGTTTTTCAATGCCGCTTTGCTGGTCATCAGTTTTTTCTCGTTCGTTTTTCCGCCATTGGTCAACGCCTCCTTTGGGGCGCCTTTGCACATGATATGGTTTGTCGTCACCGGTATCACGTTGTTGAGAATGCGGTGATTGCGGGTAGGGGTGATTGACAATCATCATCTCGCTTAATCATTAGTCCGCACGGTTTTCATGGTTTCAGCGTGAGTAATAGGCAGGGTCAACTTGGATTTAGGGGGCTATTCACCAACTTAAGCCATGCAAAATGCACGGACTATTGTTATTTCGCAGCACCATGTTTCACATCGTTCCATTTGCAAATCAGCGATACGCATTTTTTTGTCAAACATCTGTGACACCGCCCATGCACCTGAACGATATCCTTCAACTGCTCGAATCTTACCGATCTGCTTTCGACGAAGAAACGCTGTACCGGAAATACTTCCTCGATTTCCTGCACTCGAACGCCGACTTCTGGCAGCGCAGCAATCTCGCCGGGCACCTCACCGGCTCGGCCTGGGTGCTCAACCCATTGCAAACCAAAGCCCTGCTTATCCATCACCGGAGGCTCGACAAATGGTTTCAGCCCGGCGGTCATGCCGACGACGCGGACGTTTCGTTGCTCGACACCGCAAGGCGCGAAGCGCAGGAAGAATGCGGCTTAGGATCGTTGGCGCTGCTTTCCACTGGCATTTTCGACCTCGACATTCACGTCATCCCTGCAAAAATGGACGTGCCGGAGCATCTGCACTACGACGTGCGCTTTGCGTTCGTGGCAGAATCGGAAGTATTGGCGGGCGATCCGGCAGAAATCAAGGATTTACAATGGGTATCGCTGCAGGAACTGGCAACTGCCGGGGAAGTGCAGCAGGCGGTGAGAAGGATGGCTTTGAAGAGCGGGTAGGGAATATGCGTCAACATTTGATACCCGGAAAATTGAATGACGAATGCCGATTACATGATTTTCGATTGACGATGTCACGAGGGAAAACATCGTCAATCGAAAATCATGTAATCGGCATTCGTCATTCAAAAATAACTCTGCCGCAAAATACTAATGAACCACTGCCGCCATCTCCTTCCTGATTCCCCGCCCCGAAACCCCACTCCTTTCCATGATCTTCCGCTTCACCGGTTCATAGTGCGACGGGTCCATCACCACCAGCCATTCCGCGAGCAGGGCAGGCAACGACAGGCCGGATTTCATGTCCCGCATCAGCCAATCCAGGTAGGTGAGATGGAAAGGATAAACGCCCGCGTTGCGGAACATACTGTTGGGCCTGAATTGTTTACGCCAGTTCAGATTGTCTAAGATTTGTGTTTCCATTGAAGCGGGCGAAGGCAATGTGAGATTGCCCCGGAGGTGTTCCGCCAGCCAGAGCGCCGCCATTTCAGAGGTCAGGTTGCAGTAAAAAGAGGTGTTGTACCCGACAAAAGCCAGCGCAGGTACCTGCACCGGCAGGATGTTGCGGTACAGCAGATAATTGCCGTCGGCGTCGGTGATTTTGTTACGGATTTCCTTAGAGAGAAAAGGCAGTATTTGCAAAAAGCCCGTGCCGTACACCACAATATCGGCTTCCAGGCGCTCGCCGCCGGACAGCAACATGCCGCCGGGATGGTACGAGCGGATTTCGCCCGGCACGGCCTTGATTTTTCCTTCGCGCACCTGCTGGAAAAATCCGTCCGTTTCGACGCTCAGTTCGCCGTACAACAGGTCGATGATGGACATGGCAGGCACCAGATTGGCGGCTTTCAAGCCTTGTTGCCGGGAAAAAACGCCCTGCATCCGACCGAGAATAAATTGCGGCAGACGCAAAAAATGGATCAGGTCTTCCAGCCGGCTGCGGTAGCGCAGTTTTGTCAATGCCTCGCCGAAACGCGTGAGCAACAGGTATTTGTAATTGATGCCGAGGATGCGTTTCGGCACTTTCCACTTCGCCTCGCGGAACACAAGATGTGTCTTCCGTGCCTCCTTGGCGATGCTGGCGGCGACGTCGCAGGCCGACTTGCCGTAGCCCACCACCACCACTTTTTTGTCGCGGAAATCAGCAGACTGCACGTTCGAGGTATGCAGGATTTGGCCGCCCGCCGCGACAAAATCTTCCATACCTTCCGCTTGCGGGATAAACGGCTCGCAGAAGGTGCCGTTGCAAACCGCCAGAAAATCAAACCGTTCCGTAAACGGCAGGTCGTTGTGTTCGCCGTTCAGCACCCAGCCACCGCCTTCTTCCGGTATCGCCGCAGCGATGCGGTGTTGCAGCCGGATGTGTGGCATCAGGCCGAAATGTTGCGCGTACGATTTCAGGTAGGCCAGCATTTGCGGGCCGGTGGGAAACTCCGGGTACTGCTTCGGCATCCGGAAATCCGAAAAGGCGTAGGAGTCGCGGGTGTTTTGCGTGGTGAGACCGGGGTAGCGGCGGCCAGGCGCCCACACGCCGCCGATTTCGGCCTCTTTTTCAAACACGGTGACGTCGTGTCCGTAGTCCAGCAGCGTTTTGGCCGTCACCAGCCCGCTCAGGCCGGCGCCGACGATGGCAATTTTTTGTTTCATAGCGAAGAAGGCAGTTTCTCAACCCCACCCCCGACCCCTCCCCCGAAGGGAGGGGAGGCGTAGCGTATTCCGTAGAGAACTCTACGAGGGAATCGCGGCATACTCTACGTCCCCCCTCCCTTCGGGGGAGGGGTCGGGGGTGGGGTTGTTTTGCCCTCTAAAGTCAAGTGTGGAGCGTCGGAAAAGCCGGATTTTGGACAATTTGCCGGGTGGGTGGGGTGAATGGAGGTTTGCTGTGTGTGAATGAAGGGGAGGATAACTGGCTACGTACGCGGGTGCCGTGAAACGAGGTGTCGTCCCGGAGGAACGAAGGGGCGACATCTCGTTTCAGTTCTGCGATGACACTTGATTGAGACTAACCACCGAACTTTACCCGGAGGCCGGGTGAGTCCCACTCCATCACATGTACCTTCTTTGCAAAACATCCACATCTCCTTACAGACATATTTGGCTGAGTGGGTCTGCGATGAGCGTTTCCCCGATTAAAATCGAGGTAGAAAGATGATAGATGTGGTGGATGGGTAGGCTTAACCGACCCCTGATTGAAATCAGGGGTTACAAGATGGTAGATGTGCATGCAGGTAAGTTGATTCACTGAAATCTCCGACCTTTGGGGAAAAATCAAAATACGCCATGACAAAAGTTACTTATCTCTTTGGGGCGGGGGCGAGTGCGAATGCGCTACCGGTTGTAAATGAATTGCCGGTGCGAATCAAAAGTCTAATCGATAAAATCGGTCCCCAAAATTTTAAATTACGCGACCGCTTTATTACAGGAACAGACTTATCTGAAAAGTCCAAAAGTGAGTATCATAAGGCATTAATTGCTGATATGAAGTGGGTTTCTGATAGTGCTTCAAAACATGCTAGTGTGGATACTTTTGCAAAAAAGTTATTCTTGAAAAAAGATGATCAAAGCCTAAATCGGCTGAAAAATACTCTTTCTATATTTTTCATTTTGGAGCAGTCAAGAATGCGTGTTGACATGAGGTATGATGCCTTTTTTGCGTCAATATTAAACGAAGATAGTTTTAAACTTCCCGAAAACATTCGAATCTTATCGTGGAATTACGATTATCAGTTTGAAAAAGCATTCAGTGAGTTTTCATCTGAACATGATTTGGGAAAAAATCAACAATTGTTAAACGTAGTTTCAAAATTTTCAACTGAAGATGTTCCGTCAGGCTTCACAATAATAAAAATTAATGGAACAACAGGGTACGGGGGCAAGGCACATGGAGAACCAATCACTCACAATTATGTCAAAGATTTTGATTTGAGTGCCAAACTTGATGTTAAGTTATTCGAAAAAACACTGGAAAGGTATTATCAAGTGGCAAACAAATTCAAAGACAGTGCGTATCCAACACTTTCGTTTGCATGGGAAAAAACAGAGCCGGGAGAGAGCAACATAATTAGAAAAGCCAAAGATTCTACTCAAGACACTGACGTTTTGGTGGTCATCGGCTACTCCTTCCCCTTTTTTAACCGTGATGTTGACCGAGAAATAATTGGAGAGATGAAAAGCCTCAGCAAAGTGTATTTCCAAGCCCCTGATGCTGAAAATATCAAAACTCGCTTTCAAGCCGTGCGAAGCAATATGTCCCCAAAAGATTTGATGGCTTATCCTGAAGTTGGAAGTTTTCTCCTTCCTGACGAGCTCTAAACGCCCCTGATCGCTTAAACCATCCGCCTTTCATCCAGCCCTTTCAACCCACGAATTTATTCGTGGGGCTACAGACCGGGACATAGTTCTGGTCAACCGATTTATCGGTTTTTAAGTCTTGTATTACTGAAAAACCGATAAATCGGTTTGGTAAACCTTTAAGACTCGTTCATTACCCACGAATGAATTCGTGGGTTGAAATTGGGTTGAAATCAGGTTGAAATCGGGTACATTTTATTCAACCCACGAATTCATTCGTGGGGAACGGGCCGGAGCACAGCACTGGCCGAACCGATTTATCGGTTTTGAACAAGCCTCATTACTCTTCATCAGGTTCCTGATCCGTAAGTTCTTCCAATCCGTAGAGATTGATAAACCGTTGATATTCTTCTTCAAATGTCATCTTTTTATGGTGCTCCTTTTGGTTGGCTATATAATTCCGAATGACCGGAACCTGAGATTCACTGATGGAAAAGGCCCCGGAACCCACTTGCCAGGCAAACTTGTGGGGCATGAGTTTAGATTGGTTAATGGTATGAGATGAAGCCCCTTTGACTTGTTTGAGCACTTGCCGGATGCTTAGATCAGGGTTGAGCAGGAATTGTGCATGTAAATGGTCGGCGGTTCCGTTCAAGCTGTCTAAGTGGCAATTGCACTTGGAAAATTCACTTTTCACAAAATCGTGAACAGCAATTTCTATATCAGGAGTGATAAGCGCCTCCCGATACTTCACGCCCAGAATAGCATGAACCCAGATTTTAATTTTAGAATGAGCCATGATGAAGAGTGTTTTGATTATTTGAGGCGAAAATACCGAATCAAGGCTGCTACAATAGCATCTGCCTTCGATTTTTTCCAATGGTGTTAAGTCCCTCATTTTCAACCCACGAATTCATTCATGGGGCTACAAGCAGGAGCATAGTTTTTTTGAACCGATTGATCGGTTTTTTTTTTGAACCGATTGATCGGTTTTTAAGTCCTGCTTTATTGAAAACCGATAAATCGGTTGGGCTCGTGTGTGACTTTCGTGCTATTCCCACGAATGAATTCGTGGGTTGAAAAACTTTGCCATGCAGGCCGTTATTTACCACAAATTTTAAAAATCCCTCCAATCCCTCCCGCCTTCCACCTACCTTTGCGCCCGCTTTGTACGCCGGAACCCCGTTCCGGTAGCGCGCAGCAGCCGGAACGGACTTCCGGCATACATAACTCATAACTCATAACTTAATAAAGTGTCCGAAAAAATCATCTTCTCCATGTCCGGCGTGAACAAAACCTTCCCGCCGAGCAAACAAGTGCTGAAAAACATCTGGCTGTCGTTTTTCTACGGCGCCAAAATCGGTGTGCTGGGTCTCAACGGCTCGGGTAAATCCACCCTGCTGAAAATCATCGCCGGGCTCGACCAGAACTACGAGGGCAAAATCGAGTTCGAAAAACAATACAAGATCGGCTACCTCGCCCAGGAGCCGGAACTGGACGACACCAAAACAGTGCGCCAGATCGTGGAAGAAGCCGTGCAGCACATCGTGGATTTGCTCAAGGAAAACGAGGATATCGGCGAAAAACTCGGCGCTGTCACCGACGACGATGAAATGATGAAACTCATCGAGCGGCAGGGCGAAGTGCTCGAACAGATCGAACACGTCGGCGGCTGGGAACTCGACTACCGCCTCGGCGTATTCATGGACGCCCTGCGCTGCCCGGAGGACGACCGCCCGATCAAAATCTGCTCCGGCGGCGAGCGCCGCCGCGTCGCGCTCGCCCGCCTGCTGCTCAGTCAGCCCGACATCCTCCTGCTCGACGAGCCGACCAACCACCTCGACGCCGAGTCGGTGCAGTGGCTCGAACAATACCTCCAGAATTTCCCCGGCACCGTCATCGCCGTCACCCACGACCGCTATTTCCTCGACAACGTGGCGGGCTGGATCCTCGAACTCGACCGCGGCGAAGGCATCCCCTGGCAGGGCAACTACTCTTCCTGGCTCGACCAGAAAGCCAAACGCCTCGCCCAGGAAGAAAAGCAGGACGACAAACGCCGCAAGCAACTCGAACGCGAACTCGAGTGGGTGCGCATGGGCGCCAAAGGCCGCCAGGCCAAAGGCAAAGCCCGTCTGAATGCCTACGATAAAATGGCCGGGGAAGAGGCGCGCGAGAAAGAAGCCAAACTCGAAATCTGGATTCCCAACGGCCCGCGCCTCGGCGACAACGTGATCGACGTGAAAGGGGTAAGCAAATCTTTTCCTGCTTCCGCCTCCGACAAGTCTTCGACGGACAAGCGTGTGCTCTTCGAAAACCTGACGTTTTCGATCCCGAAAAACGCGGTCGTCGGCATCATCGGGCCCAACGGCGTGGGCAAATCCACCCTGTTCAAAATGCTGGTGGGCAAAGAAAAACCCGACGCGGGAACGATCACCATCGGCGACACGGTGAAAATGAGCTACGTGGACCAGAGCCACGAGGCGCTGCTGCCGGAAAAAACGGTGTATGAAATCGTGTCGGAAGGCAACGACCTCATCACGGTGGGCAACACGAGTGTGAACGCCCGCGCTTATCTCTCCCGTTTCAACTTTGCCGGCGCCGACCAGCAGAAAAAACTCGCCGTGTGCTCCGGCGGCGAGCGCAACCGCGTCCACCTCGCCATGACGCTCAAGGAAGGCGGCAACGTGCTCCTGCTCGACGAGCCGACCAACGACATCGACGTGAACACGCTGCGCGCGCTGGAAGATGCGCTTGAGGATTTCGCCGGTTGCGTGCTGATCATCAGCCACGACCGCTGGTTCATCGACCGCCTGGCGACACACATCCTTTCGTTCGAAGACGACGCGGAGGTGGTGTTCTTTGAAGGCAATTTTACCGACTACGAGGAAGCGAAAAAGGCACGACTGGGCGACATCACGCCGCACCGGCCGCGTGTGAAGCATATTTTGGGGTAACCCCTGCTGTACGGGCTGCTTTCGCTGCCGAATCGGATAAAGGGAAAATGTAGATTTACCCGATACTTTCGGCGACTAAAGCCACCGGAACATTCAAAAATCCGGTCCCGCCGCCGCCATGCTTCCGATGAAGATCAGGGCGATGACGTATATCGCGAGCACGGCAATGGTGATGATACCGTTCAGTCTGAAGTGATTGCGCAGGTTGCGCCAGGCCGATTCGAAGGCGTCCTGGCTGTCATGCTGAATGGCGCGCTGGATACCGGTGGCAAAACGGAGGTGAAAAAAGTGGATAAAAAACATCACCGCCACCACCAACAGCATAAAAATGACAAAAACAATGCCTGCCGATTCCATCAACCCGGCGAGTTCAGATTGCCCGGTCATCGTCAGGGCCGTTTGCATCATCGGCATCATAAAAGCCACTACCACGAGTGCCAGCGCCGTGTAGATGAAACCAAGAATAGCCAGAAACATGGCCCATTTGGACGTAGTAAGCCAATTGGTTTTCATGTTGCGTGTCACTTGCAGACCTTCATTGCCGGTTTCCTGCGTGTATTGGTTGTCTAATATTTCCATTGTTGAGAGTGTTTTTGAACGTTTGAGGCAGCGTCGGCGAATCCTTCATGCGGAGAAGCGCGACGAATGCGTGTTAATTGAGGTTCCGGAACAGATCATTGGTCATAAACATGGACAGACCTACGATAATAAGCAGTAAATAAAGACTGATCAACACAATGACCAGGATGCCGACGAAGCGGTAAAAACGTTTCAGGTAAACAAACCCTTCATCGAGGATTTCGGTGTCGCTGTAGGTCAGGGCCTGGCGGGTCAGCATGGAGAATTTGTAGTAGTACCACGCGGGGAAGAAGAGCATGGCGCCGTAAATGCCGATGATAAAAACTGCTGTGACCAATCCCATCAAACCATTGGAAAAGATGGCGATCAGTGCAAAAAGTGCCATGATGCCCAGTAAAATGAAAAGCAGCACGGCAAAAAACATAACCCATTTGGAGGTTTCGAGCAGGTCGCTGCGGACGGGCTCGGTAAACCGGAGTCGCGGGCCGGGTGTAGCGGCACTTGCGCCGGCATCTAAAGGTTGGTTCAGGTCTTCCATTTTGTTGCGTTTTTTGTGAAAAATTGATGTTCACGAGCGAAGGTAACCGGCCTTTTTGAAAAATCTTTGTTCGCGTTTTCAAAATTTGATCATGCAAATATTCCGGATTGAATTTGCCACCCCCGAATACGACGAAGCCGTGCAGCTGCGCTACGAGGTGTTGCGCCGTCCTTTGGGGCTGGAATTTACACCCGAACAGCTGGCAGCCGAATATGCCGATATCCATTTGGCCGCTTACGACACTGCAGGCAGCCTCCTTGGCTACCTGTGCCTGACTCCCTTGGACGACCATACCGTGAAAATGCGTCAGGTTGCCGTTGCGCCCGATTGGCAGGGCAAGGGAGTGGGGCGGCAACTTGTGACGGCCTCGGAAGAGCTTGCCAAACGCTTGGGATTCCGGAAAATGACGATGCATGCACGCGATACTGCCGTGCCTTTTTACCTTCGGCTTGGTTATGATACGGTCGGAGAACGTTTCGAAGAAGTAACAATTCCGCATTTCAAAATGGAGAAAAACCTGCGGGCTCCGGGCTGAGTTGGAGCGCCTATGTTAAAATTCACACAAATTCAAAACAAATTGCTATCTTTGTATCTTCCAAAAACATTAACCTCGCTTACATGCAAACTTGGGCTATATTAATCCACCATTTCACTTGAGTTGGTAATCCCAGCGTCTCTTTAATCCAAGAACCAATGCAGTGTTCCCAAAGGCTGAAGCCACCCACGGCTTTGCTTTACGACACAATATGCGGACGGATGTAAGATTCCGCCCGCATTTTTTTTGCAAAAATCTATCCCCCGGCTTCTTTGTCATAGGTTGATAAACCTTTGAGCGCGTGCTGCGTTTTCCTCCCCATGTTGCCCGGCAATAAAAACGATCCGCCCGTCCAACCCGAACCATTGGTGGAGGGCGTAGATTATTATCTCGAAAAAGGATATTGGGTTTTTACCGAGCATTATTTGCTCAAACGCGGCCAATGCTGCGGGAGCGGCTGCCGCCATTGTCCGTATCGGAAGAAGAAAAAAAAGTAGCAGTGGCAGTGGCAGTGGCAGTGGCAGTAGCAGTAGCAGTGGGCAGGAAGAAGAAACACGCTTGCTCTGGGAGATCGTTCAGAATTTTGCGCTACATTTGATCTAAAATATTTAAAATCAAATACTTATAAATTTTTGACACAAGTTTTTTAAACGAATCCTACTCTGGTAGCAATAAGCATAATTAACGCAAGTTGTGACCTGCCACATACACATCACCCCCCTGCCCCCCTCAAGGGGGGACTTCTGCTTCGCTACGCTCCGCAAACGCGTCGTTTGAGCGAGGAATAGGGAGGTTCAAACCAAAATCACTTTTGCCTGCTTCGCTCCGCTCCGCAAACGCGGCGTTTGAGCGGCGTAGCCGCCAAGTCCCCCCTTGAGGGGGGCAGGGGGGTGATGTGTATGTGGCAGGTCACAACTTGCGTTAATTATATACTATCGCCAAGTGCCACTGCCACTGCCCACTGCTAACTCACCCACTTTTCGATCCGTACCACTGCTTTCGGGTAACCGTTGACGCCAAATTCTTCTTTGTCGGGGGCGGTAAGCAAATCGGGGCGGTGTATTTTTTCCAAAGGAACCTTGCTCAATTCGGGGCACCAGCGCCGGACGAAATCGCCATTCGGATCGTAGTTTTTTGCCTGCGTGAGGATGTTGAAATAGCGGTCTTCGCGCGGGTCGCTGCCCACGCCTGCTACATAGTTCCAGTTGCCCCAGTTGCTGCACGGATCGTAATCAAGTAATTGACTTTCAAAGTATTCTGCGCCCATCTGCCAATTAACCTTCAGGTCTTTCACGAGAAACGAAGCCACATTTTGACGCCCCCGGTTGCTCATCCAACCCGTGGCTGCAAGTTCGCGCATATTGGCATCGATAAATGGCACGCCGGTATTGCCTTCTATCCAGCAGTTGAGCATTTCCCGGTTGTTTTTCCAGCATTTCTGGACTTTGTTCTGGATGCCGCCTTTCAGAAAGATGCGGTTGCCGTGTTTTTTGGCCATCAGCCGGAAAAAATCGCGCCACAACAATTCAAAAAAAAGCCAATAGGTGCTTTCGTTGCCGACGCGCTCGCGCTCATAGCGCCTGAGTTCGTGAAAAACCATTTTGGGCGACAGGCAGCCCTGCGACAGCCAGGGAGAAAATTTGGAGGAATAGTCGCCACCGAGCAGGCCATTGCGGGTTTCTTTGTAATTGGCAACTAAGTCTTTTTCCCAAAAATAATAACGCAAACGTTTCAGGCCTTCCGTTTCGCCGCCCTTAAAGGGAATGACTGCGCGCGGGTCTGCCTCGAAAGGTTCGATGCCGAAATCCTGCAACCCGGGCATTGCTCCGGCTTCCAGTCCCGCAGGCAACGGAGGTATGGCAGTAGGTGTCGGCAGCGGCTCGCGCACTGCTGTAATATGCTCATTGTCTTTGCGAAACTGGGTAAAACTATCGGGCGTATGATGTACCGGCACGGGCAAATCCTGCGTGTGGTAGAGCATTTTGCCGCGCACATAAAGCAGTTCGATGCCGGTAGCCCAGAGTTTTTGCTCCAGTGCATCCTGCACCAATACTTCTTCGTGGGTGCGTTCGCGGTTGCACAGTACCCATGATGCTTTGAGGTCGCGGGCCAGATCTGCTATCGCACATTCGGGTTTGCCCACGCGCACCAAAAGGGTGGAGCCGAGGTTTTGCAGGTTTTGCCGCAGATCCGCTACACTTTCAAGTATGAATTTTGCCCGGTGTTTCCCGGTCTTCGGAAAACCGAAACGGGTTTTGCCGGTAAAAACCCGCTCATCGAAAACATAAACCGGAATAACTTCATCCGCCATCCGCAGGGCGGTAGTGATTGCCTCGTTGTCGTGGAGGCGTAAATCCTGTCGGAACCAAACAATCGCGCGACGTTTCATATCTGCTGCTCAAATAAAAATGATTATCGGGGGGATTGAAATCAGGCGTATAAAACTTTTCAAAATGCCTTTTGTTTGGCTGCGTCGCTGCTTTTTTAGCCTTTCATGAAAAGCGGTGCGAAGAAACGCTTTTTGATTTTCCTTTTTCAAAATTACTTTCTCCTGCCATGCTCAGTTTTAGCAAAATGCCGCGTAAAATCGCCGGCAAAACACAGGAAAGCGAGCTCGGATTCGGCAAAACCATCACCAATGTCGATCGCCTCATGAATCCCGACGGCTCGTTCAATGTGGAGCGCCAGCGCACGGGCCTGTGGGACAATACTTATTTCGACCTGGTTACCATGCCTTGGGGAACGTTCGTATTGCTCATTCTGCTGGCATTTGTCATTATGAACAGCTTTTTCTCGCTGCTCTATTGCGCAATCGGCATCGAACACCTGAGCGGAACGACACCCGGCAATTTTTTCCACAATTTCGCGCAGGCGTACTTTTTCAGCAGCCAGACGCTGACGACGGTGGGATACGGACACATCAGCCCCAATGGATTGGCTGCCAATGCACTTGCCTCTTTTCAATCTTTTCTGGGGTTGCTGTCTTTCGCTTTGGTATCCGGCCTGCTGTACGGGCGGTTTTCGCGCCAGCGTGCAAAAATTGTTTTTAGTGAAAATCTGCTGATCGCTCCGTATCGCAACGGCTTCGGGCTTATGTTTCGCATGGGCAATACCCGGCGCAGCGAAATATTGGAAACCGAAGCCCAGGTTACACTGGCGATCAACCAAAGAAATGAAGCGGATGCACTGGTACGCAAGTTTTTCAACCTCGAACTTGAAATAAAGCGAATAGCCTTTTTCTCGCTGTCGTGGACGATCGTGCATGCGCTCAACGAGAACAGCCCCATTTATAATTTTACCGAACAGGAACTGAAGGACGCGCAGGCCGAATTTATGGTCATGGTAAAAGGTATCGACGAAGCCAATCACCAGACAGTCAATGCGCGCCGTTCGTACATTGCGGAAGAAGTTGTCTGGAACGCCCGTTTTCGCCCGATCATCAGCCGGAACAGCAAAGGGCAGCCCCACGTACTGATGCAGAAGATCGGGGATTATGAGATGAATGCAAACGAACGCAAGTTGTGACCTTCCTTCATCTAAAAAGAAGTGTCATTCCGGAACGAAGTGGAGAAAAATGCTGGATTCTTAAAACGAAATGCCTTTGTCGAGCAACTTGCGATACTCCGGGTGTTTTTTGATATAACCCTGGATATAAGGGCAAAGCGGCACTAATTTCCAGCCTTTTTCTTCAACATGGTCGAGCACTGCTTTGGCTAATTTGGATGCCACTCCGCCGCCCTGCAGCGCAGAAGGTACTTCGGTATGGGTCAGGAATATTCTTTTCCTGTCCGACGAGAAATTGTATTCCACTTTGGCGAGTTTCCCGTCTATTTTCCATTCAAATTGCTGAGATAACTCGTTGTTTTTGAGGTCGACCTGTTCGGGAATATCCATAAAGGGATGTTGTGTAAGGATGAAAAATGTTATCGGACAAAACTATATGCAGCCACCAGTGAAAGCAGGTTGGCTTTCAGGGTTTCGGATGCGTCGAATTCAGCCAGATTGCTGCCCCATTCGAACCTGGTTTCAAGATGGAAACGCCCCATTCGAGCGCCAAGGCCGCCCACGAAACAAACATCGCCTTTTTTAGTTGGCCGGGCATTTTCGACCATGCCGCTTGCAGAAGAAATGTAGGAGTAGGAAACATCGGAATTGAAATAATACGAAGCGCCTATACCTGCTTTTAAATATGGGCTGACTTTGCCTGTTGTTAAAGTTTGCCGGAAAAAAGCGAGCATCCGGAGGTAACCCATGTCGACTTTGTAGGTTAACTCCCTGCCAAAAATATCGTCGGCAACATGGCTCAGCGAATATTGCGTAGCGTACAATTCCAGGCCGCCGCCCCGTTTGCCCCTCGCGCGGCTAAAATTGAAATCGCAGCCCCCGCCAAACACAGGCGCTGCGCCCGTCAGGATATATTCATCATCATGCGTGTTATCAGAGACAACCGGCCCGCTTATTTCAAAAGAAGGGAAACCTGCCCCTGCCACCAGGTAAATTGATTTGCCTGCTTTTTCCTGCTGCACCGAGTAAACCGAATTTCTGGTGCATTGATTGAATTTTTTCACCACATCGAGCAGGGTTTTGTCGGAATAAGTCAGTTTGTCAAAGTTGACGCCCAGCGTAGAGCAGGCGACAGTCATGAATTTCAATTGATTTTTGTATTCGTCCAATGGCACAATATTGCTGTTGACATTGACTTTTCTGGCCACCAGTTCACGGATGGTATCGCCTTCGGGCTGCGCCAAAAAATGCGCCATGTTGTTGTCTTTGTATTCGTACAGGCTCATCTTGCCCCTTGCCAACACCCGGAGAAACACGGTGTCGCGCTCCGGCCTGAAATTCCGGATCGCTTCTCCCACCGAAGAAAAGGAAGGCATTTTGCGCATGTCGGAAGGCTCGTTGTTCAGATAAACTGTTGCTGTTTGGTAAATTTCTTTTTTCTCAGTTACAAAAAAGCCTGCAATGCTTCGGTAATCAAAAGCCGTCGCTGTGCCGGAAGGCGATGATCGGAATTGTATGCCCGAAGGGTTTAAATCCCATTCCTGGTAGTCGATCTGCCCGCGCAGGGTGTCGCCGTTCCATTGGATAACACCGCCGTCGGTAAAATTTTTTTGAGCCGGTAAAACGCTGGTTGTCAGGAGTAATAGCAGAATCGGGATGAGGAGTTTTTTCATAGATATATTTTAAGGTAGCGATTTTTCAGCGAAAGATATAGAGGCAGTTTCAAATCACAGTCGGATTTTTCCCAGGTCTTCCGGCGCATCGATGCCAATCGTTTCCAACTCAGTGACGCCGACGGCAATACGCAGTCCATTTTCAATCCAGCGCAATTGTTCGAGCGATTCGGCGCGTTCGAGCGGGGTAGGGGAGAGGCGGGCGATATCCATCAGCGCCGTACGGCGAAACCCGTACAGACCGATATGTTTGTAATAATCGTGTTGTGCAAGCCAGTTTTCAGGCTCCACGCCCCGCAGGAAAGGGATCGGCTGACGGCTAAAGTAAATCGCGCCGTTTTTCTCTGAAAAAACCACTTTGACAATGTTGGGATTGAACAGATGTTCAGGCAGTTCGAGTTTTTTTGCCAGCGTCGCAATCGAAAATACCGAACTGCCGGTCAGTGTATCTGCCAATAAGTCAATCTGTTCCGGTTGAATAAAGGGTTCGTCGCCCTGCACATTCAGCACAAAATCTGCCTGCGGAACATGTTGGGCCACCTCTGCGCAGCGGTCGGTCCCGCTGGGATGATCCGGGCGGGTCATCTGCACGTCGCCGCCAAAACTGCGCACATGGTCGTATATCCTTTGATCGTCGGTGGCAACGACCGCCCGATCCACCCTTTTGGATTGTATCACCTGTTCGTATACCCGGCGGATCATCGTTTTGCCGCCAATGTCGATCAGCGGTTTACCGGGAAAACGGGTGGATGCGTAGCGGGCAGGAATAACGGCAAGCAGCATGTTGTGGGTCGTAAAATGTTGATTGTTATAAACGAAGGGTTAAAGTGCTGGTTATAAGCCGCAAGTTGCATACTTTTGCTTCAGGAAGGATTAAAAAAAACCTGTTGACTATGAGACGTTACTTGCCCCTTTTTGCACTTTTTTGGCTCGCCTTATCCGCTCCGGCGATGACTCAGGGCGAAACCAAAGAAACAACGGCGCCGTTGCTCACCGCCAAGGACTCCCTTTTTCTGACCGTCGCGAATGGCAAAAAAATCGTGTCGCACCCGGTGAAAGCCAAACAAACCATGTTTTCCATTGCCCGTTACTACAGCATCACCCTCGAAGAGTTGTACGAACACAATACCCAGTTTCGGACCGATCCTACCTTGCGCGCCGGCATGCGGGTCAAAATTCCGATCCCGAACATGGCGATCAAGCGCTACAAAACTAAAAAATTTGTCGCTTCGAAAAACACGCCTATTTATTACAAAGTACAGGAAGGCGACAACCTTTACCAAATCTGCAAACGCTATTTCGATATGCCGGTGGATTCCATCGCTAAACGCAACAGCCTGAAAAACAGCAGTATAAAGCCCGGCCAACTGTTGCTTGTCGCCTGGATGGGCACTGAAGGCGTGTTGCCTGAATGGCGACCGGCCGGCCAGCCCACGGGATCGTCCGCGCTGAAAGCAAAATACGACGAGGCCAAAACGAAACGCAAAGAAGTGGAATCGCAGGGTGTTTGTTTTTGGCAAAAAGACAGCAAAGAAAAAGGTGACCTGTATGCATTGCACCGCGAAGCTGCGATCGGGACACCTATTTGCATCACCAATCCGATGGGCGAGCGTTCGGTTTATGCCAAGGTCATCGGACGTATACCGGAAGGTTATGAGCGCAATATCGAGGTCGTGTTGTCGCCGGAAGCCGCGCGGAACATCGGCGCCCGCGACCCGAAGTTCTTCGTAAAGGTGAAGTTTTTGAAATGACTACTTTTGCGGCGCAAATTTTGCACGCAGCGGCACGCCAATGCGTAGCCTTCTGATTGGTATCGTTTGTTTCAATTATTGATTCACCATGCAAAAACTACTTTCTTTTATTCTCCTGCTCGCTTTTTGCTGCTCCGCCTGTAAAAGTGATACTAAAACACCCGATTCTGCCGCAGCCACAGTGACTGCGAGCCCCGCCCTGCTCGGCGGCCACTGGATCGCGATGGATTTTTGCTCCCGTGCCAACCAGTACGGCTCGGTATTGCAAGCCATGAACAATGCCCACCTGCCTTATGCTTACGCGATCACATTTAATCCGGGCCAACCCGACAGTGTAACTTGTTACAACGGTCTTGAATCCTGGAACCTGCCGGTCAGGTACAATGCCGATACCCTCGAACTGGTCGGCGCGCGACCCGGCAAATCTGTCTTTTTGGTGTACGATTCGCAACAGGAAAAAGACATTACGATGTTTGACGCCACAACCGGGCAAGTGCAATTAGACAAATTTATCAAGTCGAAAGCCGAAGCAAAAAACGGCTATGCAGCCTTTCAGGTGGCACTGAACCACAATGTATTGGGTGGTTTGTTCACGCCGTTGAGCAAGGGCGCTTCGGGCGACGTGCAGTTCACGCCGGCCGGCCTCATCCAGGGATTGAAGGACTATGACCGTTACGAATTGTGTACCGGCGGCGATTGTTTCGTGGCAGGTCAGGCGGTGGATGTTGTGACGTTTTTCAATTCGAAAGTGGAAAATTCGAACAAATTTATGGGTTACCGTTTCAGTGCCCAAAATGATACGCTCACCATACTCAGGTTGGAGAATACCAACCCCGAAGAAAAAGGGGCGTACAAAGTGAATGGCGCGGCGTATAAGTTTTTACGGAAAAAACCTAAATAACGGTGAACGGTAGACGGTAGACGGTGGACGGCGTAGAGTTGACAACAAATATCCTCTACCGTCCACCGTCTACCGTCTACCGTCTACCGTCTACCGTCCACCGTCCACCCTCCACCCTCCACCGTCTCTTATGGCATCTGCACTCAAAAATCTCTCCTCCTACGACGACAGTACCATACCGGCTGCCGATGAAATGATCTTCGGCATCGTGGTGTCGGAGTGGAATGCTCAAATCACCCATGCCCTGTACGAAGGCTGCTACGATACCCTGCTCAAACACGGCGCGAAGGCCGAGAACATATTTACGATGCAGGTACCCGGATCGTTCGAATTGCCTGCCGGCGCCAGGTTGCTGGTCGGAAAACACAACCCGGATGCAGTGATTTGCCTCGGTTGTGTCATTAAAGGAGAAACCAACCACAATGAATACATCAATCAGGCAGTTGCCAACGGTCTTGTTAACCTGAGCATTGCCTCCGGACGCCCCTTCATCTTCGGTGTGCTCACCCCCAATGACGAACAGCAAGCCCTCGACCGGGCGGGCGGCAAATACGGCAACAAAGGGGTGGAAGCGGCGGTCACCGCTATCCGGATGGCGGCGCTGAAACGCGGAGACAAAGAAGGCAAACGAAAGATCGGTTTTTGAGCGTAGGTGTGGCATAACCGCTTGCGATTTTAAAGCGGTCATGCCACACCTATTCAACAAATATACAACACTTTGAAACTCACTTCCATCTACTGCGGTACGCTTAAACTCGACGGCGGCGCCATGTTCGGCATCGTGCCGAAACGAATGTGGGAAAAAATGAACCCACCCGACGAAAACAACCTTTGTACATGGGCAATGCGCGCGCTGCTGGTGGAAACCGGCGACCGGAAAATCCTGATCGACACGGGCATCGGCAATAAGCAGGATGCAAAGTTCCGGTCTCATTTCGAGCCCGGGGACGAAGGAGCCTTGTTTACTTCGCTTGCGACAGCGGGGCATCGTCCCGATGATATTACGGATGTGTTTCTTACCCACCTGCATTTCGATCACTGTGGCGGCGCATTGTGGAAAAACGATCAGACCCATGGGGTCGTGGTATCATTTCCCAATGCTGTTTACTGGTCGAACCGGCGGCATTTCGATTGGGCCATGAAGCCCAATGCCCGCGAAAAGGCCTCATTTTTGAAAGAAAATTTCCTGCCCTTGTACGAACAGGGACGGCTGAAATTTTTGGAAGTGAAAGAAGACGTCGAGTTCTGTAAAAATTTCCACGTTCGGTTTTTCAACGGGCATACCGAAGCGCTGATGGCGCCGCTGCTGCATACAGAGCGCGGCAAAGTGTTGTATTGTGCCGACGCCATGCCTTCCCGCTGGCATATCGGAATGCCCTATATCATGGCTTATGACGTTCGTCCGCTGATAACAATGGAAGAAAAAGCGCGAATGCTCGATGAAGCCGCCCGGGAACGAATGATTCTCTTTTTTGAACACGACCCCGGTGCAGAATGCGGCACCGTCCGGCTGGATGAAACGGGGCGGATTGTTACTGACAGGGTGGGGACACTAAAAGAATTACTTGCTTGAAAAAGGTAGAAGGTAGAAGGTGGAGGGTGGAGGGTAGAAGGTGGAGGGTGGTGGGTAGACCTTCCTCCACCTTCTACCCTCCACCCTCCACCTTCTACCCTCCACCCTTTTTATTTCACTTCAAAAAACTCGTAAGAAGCCCGCTCGGGCAGCACTGCCGCCGCTTCTTCGCTCTCCGCGACGATATAGTAGTGCTTCACCGAATAACCCTTGACCATCGCTGTAAAAATGCCGTCGCCGGCAGTCGTATCGCCGTTGGTACCGTCGTCGTACATGGCTGTACGGGTGAAAGCAAACATTTTATCGGTGCGGTACATGCACCAGCCTTTCGTAGCGCCGGTGAGTTTTGCGGTAATTTTTACGTTGGCCCCTGCAACGGCGTGTTTTACCTCGGCAATGACGGGTTGCGGTTTGTTCATCAAGGGCAACTGTGCCAGCCATTGGGCTCGTTTTTCGAGCAATTGCCGAAGTCCGATGACGTGGTCGGGTCCCGAATTCATGGTTTTGTCCAATGAATTCTGGAAGTCGGCGTACGAATACAGTTTGAGCGAATCGGCTTTTACCCAGGGGTCAATTTCTTTCATCATTGCCTGGGCGCGGGTAAGCCATTGGTTGTTTTTGAGCCAGTCATTGTTGATCGTCCGCATATGTGCGAGGTAAATTTTTTGGTACAACGGATTGCGCAACAGCTTGGAAATGAGCGGACGTTTGACATTGTTGACCTCCGTAAGCGGGTGATACTGAATGAGTTCGTCGTCTTTCATTTCTTCGAAAGAGAAGTTGCGTCTCCAACCGCCGAATGCCATGTTCAAATCCCATATCAGCGGGTGACTTACGCCCGTCGAGTCGATCCAGAGGTAGTAGTTGTGCGAAAGCGAACCATTGTAACTGTCCAGATTGACCGTAGCATTGTTGAGTGCCAGCATCCACAGCGTTTGGTCTACATCGAGCACGGTTTCGATTTTTTCGGGTGTTTTATTCAGCACCCTGATCAGGTTGAGCAATGGTTTCCAGGCCGCCGGGTCTTCCACCTCATAAAATGCGTCGTAACATCCCTGGTTGTCGTTGAGATAGGTGAGCGAGGCATTCTCGCCTTTCGGGCAGCCGGTTTGGCTGCGCACGCGTTTCCAGTTGTCCGGATCGCATTTGACGATATGTCCGGTAGTGGTGCCAAAATGCTTTTGCAAAAAATTAGCATCGATGGATTCGGTGTTGATATACAGACCAAAGAACTTGCCGTTCACATTCACTTTCGCAAAGTTGCACAAGGGCGCCGGCATATACTTCCGGATGATCTCATAAGCCAGCGGATCGCGGATAAAACTGGGGTCGAGAAAGGCATTGGACAGTTTGACGGTGGTGTGGCCGCCGGGTAATTTTTGGTTTTTGAGTTTGTAATCGAGTTTAATGTTGAAAGGCAGTTTCTTATACGTTTCATTGCGGGTGCGAAAGTACGAGCTGTTGCCTTTAAACCGGACGCCTGCGCTATCGAAACGGATGCCGTTGATCGATGCAAGACCGGCTACACGGGCATCCGGGTTTTTCTTTTTGATGGAATCGAGTTTGAAATCCCAGTTGGAATACGGCAGTTCGATGCGTATTTCCTGAATGCCCGCTCCGTAAAAATCTGCCGATCTGGACTGCTGTTGCGCTTGCGCCGGCAGCGAGGCGGCGCAAGCGAAGGCCAGTAAAAATGGGAGGTTATTCATACAAATGAATTGCTTGATTGGACGCTATCATTTATTCAGATCACTGAGTTTCACAGTGTTAGGCTTGTTTACGTAATTCATGGGTGCGAAAGCGGCCGAGCCGGCATTTTCTGCCACGATGTAATAAGTCAACACGGCGTCGTAGTTTTTGGCATCCACATTCGCAGCATAAGCTTTCATACCGGAAGGCAGGTTGCCGGCCGGGTCTTCATCCATCGGCATCACGTTGTAGGGCTCGGTTTCCGAGAAACGGTAATACAGCAGCATCCGGCGCGGGAAACGGTCGGCACGAGCGGTAATGTGGAACGAATTGACTTTCTGATTTTCAAACTTGCCGCGACCGATCACAGTCACTTCGCTGATCGCAGACGGCAGCGGCGTCAGTTCAGGATGGGCTTTCAGAAAGCGGGCGCGTTTGGACATCAACTCTACGATTCCGGGGATTTTGCTTTTGCGGCCTACCGTTTCGTTGAGGCTATGCTGAAAATCGTCGAGGCTGTACACCTTGTTTTTATCATCGTTGAACGGTACCACGATCATTCCCTGCAATTCCTGCGCGCGTTTTTCGTAGGCGCCGCCGGCAAAATTTTCATCCACGATCTGACGGATATGGGCGAGGTACATTTTTTTGTAGAGCGGGTCCTTAAGCAATTGGCTGATAAGCGGCTTGTAGGGGTTGTCGGCGTGCAGCAGCGGATCGAGGTTTTGCAACTCTTTGAGCGTCAGGTCGCTGCCTTTGCCGGTGTTTTTGAAACTGCCGAAGGCCAGGTTCAGGTCCCAATGCAGCGGCTGGAAACGCCCGTTGTTGTCGCGGTAAAGAAAATAATTGATGCTGTGTGCCCCGGAGTAACTGCTCAAATTGACCATGACATTGTTCAACGCCAGCATCCACAGCACCCGGTCTACGTCGAGAAAGCGGTGAATGTTGGTCGGGTCGTTGTTGAGCACACGGGTCAGCTCCTGCAATTCCGACCAGCCGCTGGTCGAGTTCATTTCAAAATTGCCTTTGTAGCATTCAATATTGTCTTCGTATTCGAGCGAACCGAAAATATTTTGTTTGCAGGTGGCAGGCACCTCCGGCTTGTAATCGACACCCGCTTTAAAAAAGGGATTGTTGCTGGAACCGAATTGTGATTGCAAAAACTGGTTGTCGGGACTTTCAATATTGACAAAAACGCCGACATACTCGTCGTTTACATACAGCTTGGTATAACAAGCCTGGGATGCAGGCATATATTTTGCCGCTATTTCATAAAAAAGCACTTCACGCACCATGCTGGGGTCGCGCAATGCGGAGGAAAGTTTGATCGCGGTGTACCCCTGGTGATTCTGGTCTGCATTTTTCTGATTCAGTCTGATCGCGAAAGGATTTCGTTTCAGACCCATTTGGTATGATTTGTCGCCGCGGAAGCGCACTCCCACACCTTCGTATTTCACACCGTCAATCGAGGCGGAGCCGTCCAACATACCCATACCGTATATCCGCATGGAATCGAGGGCATCCACCCAATTTTTAGCCGGAAGCGTAATCCGGATTTCGCCGATAGATTTTTTGTCGAATAGCGACCTGACGGCTTTCGTGCCTTGGGCTGCGGCCGCAAGGGGCAAGATTGTAATCAGGGTAAAAAGCAATTTTTTCATGTTTAAGTAACTGCTGACGGGTTTTGAAAATGATGTCTTTAAAAGCGGGTGCAATGATACGCAAATATGGTTATTGATATGAAGGTTTGATGTGCTTGCCTGGGGTACTAACCGGCAGACGAGGCGCCTCCCGTTTGCATTTTTCAAATAATTTCTTCAAATACGAATTCGTTTTCAACCGGAAACAACCGGCTGAAAGCGGCTATCCGGGTCTGGTGCATTTGTTGAAATATGGCTGAAACCTGTTCTGTGAACGTCCGATCTACTAATTTTTGTATAGCCTCCTGTGAATCCAATCGCTCATCCAGCCCGAATTTGAATGTCTGCTCATACAGTGCATTCTCAAATTTGACACTGATCCGGTTGTCCATTTTGAACACCGTGATTTTCATGTGGGGATGTTCGATGTTGCCGATGATGCGCATGGGAAGGTTGTTGGTTAATGGTTATCGGTTATCGGTTATCGGTTATCAGTAACTGGTTATCGGGCGATTTTGGGGCAAAAATGAGAAAAAGGCTTGGTGCGGAGTGCCCAAAACCTTTTTCTTTTGTCATTTTTTATTAATTCTGCCCATTTTGGTCGCAAGTAGATTACCCAATCCCCCAAATAACCGACAACCGATAACCAATAACCGACAACCGATAACCGATAACCAATAACCGATAACCGATAACCAATAACCAATCACCGGTCACCAATAACCAATCACCGGTCACCAATCGCCTGCACCGCCGAAGCCGCCGCCGCTGCTCCCATTAAAGCGCCGATAAGGTACAACCAATAATCGCCCCACTCGAACATGCCTGTAATGGAAGCGCCGAATACCAGTGCCGGGTTGAACATGCCGCCTGAAATACTTGCCAGCGACCACATCGCTCCCGTCAGCGTGAATCCGTTTGCCAGGCCGTAGTACGAATTGCCCGCGTTGCCGGTTGCGAACGCTGCGTTCAACACAACGTACACCAGGGCAAATGCCCCGAGAAACTCGGCGACAAGCGCGCATAAACCATTCTTATTCACATGGGTAGCAATCGTGGCAGCTCCGTTGCAATTGAGCAGGAACACCCCGAACAATGCTGCCAGTAACGCTCCGGCGAATTGTGCGATCACGTAGTATAACGCGTCCGTCCGGTCTACCTTTCCGCGCATCAGTACCGCCAGCGTCACCGCCGGATTGTAATGCGCATTGGAGATGTGCCAACCGGAATATGTCATACCCGTCAGCACCAGGCCGATGGCAATGGGAGCGAGGTAGGCGTTGCCGCTGTTCATCGTCATTACCATCGTCAGCATGAGAAAAAACGTGCCGATGCCTTCGGCAAGGTACTTTTTCATAAGTCTTTCGTTTTGAGTTGTTGAAAAACGCAATTTTTGCCGCCGCAAATTAGGGCTGACTCAGGTCTTATTCAAAAGTTATTAATAACTATGATCCGCTATTTTCTCTTCTGTTTTCTTCCGACAATGTTCATGACCTCCGAAACACACGCTCAAAATCAGCGTCTTACACCTGAATTGTTGTGGGAAATCGGCCGCGCCGGTCTCGACTGCGTTTCGCCCGACGGCAAATTTGCAGTGTACGGCGTACAGCGCTACGATGTGCCCAAAAACAAAAGTGCCCGCGTGCTGTACATCGTCGACGTGCAAACCGGCGCCACCCGCGCGCTCACCAGCCCCGACGAAACCGCATCCGATGCCGAATTCCGCCCCGACGGAAAAAAAATCGGCTTCCTGCGCGACGGTAAATTGTGCGAGGTTACCCCCGAAGGTTCCGCAATCTGGCAAGTCAGCGACCTGGAAATCAACGGTTTTCACTACGCTCCGGATGGCAAACACATCCTTTTTACCCGGGATGTGAAATTGGACAACACCGCCGCCGAAAATAACCCTGATCTGCCCAACACAACCGGTCGTGTGATCGACGGATTGTTTTTTCGCCATTGGAAAACGTGGCATGACTACAAATACAGCAACATCTTTTTCGCCGCGTACACCGACAGCAAACTGACCACGGAGCCGGTGAATATCATGAACGAACGCTTCGACAGCCCGCTGACGCCTATGGGCGGCATGGAGCAGATCACCTGGAGCCGCGACAGCCGTTTCATCGTCTACACCTGTCGCAAACTCAACGGTACCGCCGAAGCGCAAAGTACCAACTCCGACCTCTTTGCATTCGAACTGGCAAGCGGTAAGACGCTCAATTTCACCGCCGATCTGCCCGGTTACGACCTCGACCCGGTCTTCTCGCCCGATGGCCGCTACCTCGCCTGGACGAGTATGGCGCGCCCGGGCAACGAAGCCGACCGCACCCGCCTGATGGTGCTGGATACCCGCACCCAGCAACGCCAGGAACTCACCGAAGGTTGGGATTTCGAAGCGAACCACCCGCAATGGGCTGCCGACGGGAAATCTCTCTATTTCATCAGTGCCGAAAATTTTACCTACCAACTCTATCAAATCGGATTGGCCGACAAAAAAATACGCCGGATCACCGATGGACAGCATGATTTCCAATCGTTGAAAATTGCGGGCGATGCGTTGATCGGAACGCGGGTAACCATGTCCGACCCTGCCGAATTGTTTGCCGTAAATCCCAAAACAGGCGTCGCTAAACAGCTTTCTTTTATCACGGAAGACCCGTGGAAAAGCATAGCGAAAGGCAAAGTCGAGCGCCGCAGCGTCAAAACTGCCGACGGCAAAAACCTGAACGTCTGGCTCATATTTCCCCCGGATTTTGACGCGACGAAGAAATATCCGGCGCTGCTCTATTGCCAGGGCGGGCCCCAGTCGGCGCTGAGCCAGTTTTTCTCCTACCGCTGGAATATGCAACTGATGGCCGCCAACGGTTATATCGTCGTGGCGCCCTGTCGCCGGGGTATGCCCGGCTCCGGATCGGCCTGGAACGACGCCATTTCAGGCGACTGGGGCGGCGGCGCCATGCAGGATTTGCTTGCCGCCTCCGATTATGCCGCCAAAGAACCTTACGTGGATGCGACCCGCATGGGTGCGGTGGGCGCGAGTTTTGGCGGTTATGCTGCGTATTGGCTGGCGGGCAACCACCAAAAACGTTTCAAAGCCTTTATCGCGCATTGCGGCATTTTCAACCTCGAAAGTTTTTACGGTGAAACGGAAGAAACCTGGTTTGTCAACAACGACCTCGAAGGTGCCTACTGGAAAAGTCCGAAACCCTTAACCTACACACAGTTCAGTCCGCATCTTTACGTCCAAAACTGGGATACACCTATTCTCGTCATTCACAACGAATTGGATTTTCGTATCCCGGTCACTCAGGGCATGCAGGCGTTCACGGCGGCCCAACTGCGCGGCATCCCGTCGCGCTTCCTGTACTTCCCCGACGAAGGCCATTGGGTGCAAAAGGCGCAAAACAGCATTCTGTGGCAACGGACCTTCTTTGACTGGCTGGAAAAGTATTTGAAGTTATGAGTTATGAGTTGTGAGTTATGGTCTTCGCTCAACTCATAACTCATAACTCATAACTCATAACTCACAAAAAATCCCCCCCGACATTGCTGCCGGAGAGGACATCCCAAAAACCGATTACATCTTTATGAAAACAGCGAAGGGCAGACCCGGCGGAGCAGGAATGCGAAACACTGAGTCAAATTTCAAAATTTAGTAGCCAAAAAACAGTCAGCAATCTGGAAATCTCGCAAGGAAATCTCCGCGACGGGGGGAGGCAGGACGGCTGATAAACAATGACGGGATTATAATTTGCTGTTACTGAAAGCGATTATGTGGCACAAAAGTAGGTCAAAAGCCCGTCCTGCCAATACCCGCAGACGGGTAATTTAAACAAAAAGTAACCTGGATTTCATTTTGGAAAATAGCGGACAAAACGAGCGGGTCATTCAGTTAAGTGGGAATCCCATTTTTGGGAAATTCTTGTTTTTTACTGTATTGACAGGGTATTGCCTGTATTATGCCCCATTCGGCATCAATGAAACCGATGGCGGGTTTCTGACAGGCTTGGGCTGGCAAATACTGAACGGGAAGGCGTTGTACGGCGATGTGGTCTACGTTCGTCCCCCGCTTCCGGTGTGGCTGCGGATGCTGGAACTGCAATTTTTGCCGGAGCAATGGGCCGTGCTCGGCGAACGCTGGATTTTTTACCTGAAGGTTGCTTTATATTCCTGGCTCGGGGCGGCGATATTAACCGGCGGCGCGCGTCGCTGGTTGCCGGCTACTTTCGGGTTCATCATATCCGTTCATTGCTACCCACCGATGGCCTGGCACACGGTGGACGGCATTTTGTGTTCGGTGCTGGGGATTTGGTGCCTGGTAAAAATCCCGCAAAAGTGGGGGGCAATCCCCGCCGGTATTTTTGTGTTCGCGGCGATGCTTTGCAAGCAGTCGTTTTATCCGATGGCGGCGGTGTTTGTCGGGCTGCTTTTTTTCGATTTCAACTTTCCGAAAGTTAAAAACTTCCGGAAAGTTGGTCTTGGAACGGCAACCCTGTTGTTTTGCAGCATCCTCTTTTTGAGTTATTTATATTCGAACCACCTGTTCGAAAGTTATTTCCGGATGACCGGCGGTTCGGCATCGGGCGGCCAGGCGCTGCAACACGGATTGGTGGATTATTTTCGGATAAAACCTGTTTTGGCACTGATCAGTGCAATCCTGCTGTTGCCGGTTGCATGGTCTTTTTGGAAAAGAAATAATCAGCAAATGACGGTATTGCTCTGGGTAATGTGGTTGACGGCGATGGCGGGAAGTTATGTTATCGAAATCTGGAGCGGACAAACCTTCACCGTTCCTTTCGCACAAACACGGCTCTTGTTCTGGGCCGGATTGCTGTTTTGCGCCCTGCGCTTTACATCCTCAGACCATCACCCATCACTCGCTCATCACTCATCACTCATCACTCATCAATTATCATTACTCGCCGTTTCCTGGTGCGCTTCCGTCAGCTGGGGCTACAATCTGCCGGTACTGTTTGCTACGCCCTGGGTTTTTGCGGTACTTCAAATTTCCCGGTACCTGTGGCAGCGCGCTTATCCCCGGATGCCACTTAATGGAGTAAACGTCGCTGCGCTGGTCATCCTGCTGGCCGTTTTTCGTTACAGTTACGAATTTGTGTACCGCGACGGGCGACGCAGCGAAATGAATACCCATCTGGGGCAGGTATTTCCTGCATTGCACGGGATTTATTCTACCCCGGGAAAGGGCCGGCTGTACCTCGATTTGAAAAAACTTGCTGCCCGTTATCCAAATTTCAAAACGCTGCCGGCCATCCCACAAGCGAGTTTTTTGACCAAAACTTACCCCCCGCTCCCGCTCGACTGGGTGGTGAATCGCGAAACGAACGGCGATAACTCGCTGGTGTCGAGCGCATTGGGAAAAAATAAACCTGTGTTGTTCGTTGAAAAAACGTGGGCGAAAAAAATTCAGACCGACCCGGAGCTCAGTTTTACCCGGGACCTTTTGCAAACGGGGGTCATATTGGAAGAAACCGCGTATTTTTGGGTCGTGCAATCAAAATACTGATGAATAACGCATCTTTGCACAATCAACATTTAAACTCACTTACCGATGAAGTACCTTTTGCTGCTCCTCTATTGCGTTTGCCTGCAACCCGTTTTCGCGCAGGATGAAAACCGTCATGCTGCCGCCCAAACACCGGAAGACGTTGCGGTGACCGCTGCCCGCCGTTTTGAAGGCCGGCTCACCCGCCTGCGCGAAGCGATGGATAAAAACGACGTTTCATCCATGACAGCCTGCTATGCCAATTTGCTCGGCGACATGCGCGCCGCAATAGATTATGTAGAAAATCAGGCCCCGGGTAGCCGAAAGGTTACAGACATGCAAGGCGTTTTGGGAAAATTTGAAGGCTTCACCTTCGACCCGATGAAACCGGCCGAACTCAAACCTTATTTGGTCAATTTTGACGACTTTTTGGCCCTGCTTAAGGAAAAATAAGTGATTTCGTCTGCCGATGAACACGGGGCAGGTCACTTTTTTCGCAAAAAAAGAGGGTGTCTCGTAAGTACGAATTTACGATTTACGATTATGCCGATTCATATTTGGCAGTAAAAAAGCGTTTTTCGGATCAAAATAATCGTAAATCCAAAATCGTAAATCGTAAATTCGTACTTACGAGACACCCTCTTCATATTTTCAGAATATCTCAATATCTCAATTTCCATCCAGCACCCGGCCCAGGCCGCCGAGGATACTGCCCTCGTCTTTGCCGTGCGCCGAACCGTATTGCAAAATACGCGCTGCTAAGCGGCTCACCGGGAGCGACTGGAGCCATACTTTACCGGGGCCGCGCAACACCGCAAAGAACAATCCTTCGCCTCCGAACACCATATTGCGGACGCCTTTGACGAACTGAATGTCGTAGTCGACCCGGCTGGTAAATGCCACGATGCAGCCCGTATCGACCCGCAGCGTCTCGCCTACCTGGAGTTCGCGTTCGAGGATGTAACCGCCCGCATGTACGAATGCCATGCCGTCGCCTTCGAGTTTTTGCATGATAAAACCTTCGCCGCCGAACAGGCCGGTGCCGAGTTTGCGCTGAAATTCGATGCCGACCTGCACGCCCTTGGCAGCACAAAGGAAGGCGTCTTTCTGACAGATGATCTTGCCATTCAGTTGCTGCAAGTCCATAGCGACAATTTTGCCCGCATAAGGTGCGGCGAACGTGGCGCGTTGTTTCTGGCCGCTTGTTATGTTCGTGAAAGTAGTCATAAACAGGCTTTCACCGGTGAGCAGGCGTTTGCCGGCCGTCATCAGTTTGCCGAAAAAACTCTCGGAACGACCGCTGCCGTCGCCGAATACGGTGGCCATTTCGATGCCTTCGTCCATGAACATAAAACTGCCTGATTCGGCAATGACCGTTTCCTGCGGATCGAGTTCGATCTCGACGCATTGCATTTCTTCGCCGTAAATTTTGTAGTCAATTTCGTGATTGCTGCGCATATTGTAGTTGATTTTGATGAGTCATTAAAAGTCATTCAGAGTCATTAAAAGTCATTTAGGGTCATTCAGGGTCATTTTTACTAAAATCGCATGTCAAAATTTAACTCCCAATGACCTTAATGACTCTAATGACATTTATGCGCGCAAAAATGCGGAATCCGATGCATCCTGCGTTGATTTTTCCCGACGAGTATCCCGAATTTTTCGCTGAAACGACTACTGGACGAGCGCTTTGCCTTCCGAAAGTGTTTTTACGTAACCTTCCAGGTTTTTGCGGTTCATATCATCCGGCGCTTGTTTCACGGCGATCTGAGCGTGTTCGAGCGCTTTTTTCAGATCGCCGGTGGCCGAGTAGCCGCGCATGAGACCCACGTGTACCGGCCAGGTGTCGCCGTTTTTCTTGTAATTCAACTGAAAAACTTCCATGGCTTTGGCCGGTTTTTTATCCGTGACCAATTGACGGCCATATTGATGCAGTTCCTGTACGCCGGCTTTGTCGAGTGCAGTGGCCAGCACTTTTTCCGCTTCGGCGCTGCGGTTTAATTTTTCCAGGATGCGGGATTTTAACTGGTAGTTGGTGAAGGTAGGCGCCATGCCGATGGCGATGTCGGACCAGCTGAGGGCCTCGTCGAGGTTGATGTTGTGTTGGAGGCACCAGGAGGCTGCGCCGTTGAGGTTTTGTTCGTAAAACCCTGGGCTGTTCTGCATTTCTTTGCGCAGGCCTTCAACCACCGTCTTGTTCAAGTCGACCGCTACCCGGAACGGGATGCGCCAGCGTTCCCATGCTAAGGCGATGACCGTGCTGTTCTCTGTCTGGTCGGAAAATTCGAAGGCTAAGCGCTCGCGGCTTTGCGGCTGGTCTTTTTGCTGGCGCACCGTTACGCGCAGCGCGTCTTCTGCGGGATTGTAGAAATAACTGCCCCAGGCGGTGCTGTTTTTGGAAAATATGAGCGTGCAGGAATCGGCGTACACGGCGATGAAAAAGCCGTATTTGCCCGCGGCCAGCGGTTTGCCTTCCACCGTCACTTCCGTGCTGAATGAAAAGGTCGTGTTTTCGTTGGCGCCGGCGCGCCAGGGCGATTCTTTGGCGGTGCCGAAGCCGAGGTTCTGAAATCCGTAATGAGCAATGTTGGTGCCCCAGATTTTGCCTTCGCGGCCTTTCACGGCGGGGGCATCCCAAGTGATGGCCATGTCGGTGATGCCGATGCGTTGTGAAACGGAACTTTTGAGGTTGCCGCCGCTTGCGGGCAGGGAATTCATAACCTGTGCATGCAGCGCGAGGCCGGTAACCAACAGCATCGGAAAAAGGAACAATTGTTTCATAGCAGAAATGGTTTGGTGAATGAATGGCTGAAAAGTCGCCGGTTTGCGGTTTTATTTAGCAAAAAAATGGCCGAACAGCGGGTTTTAGGTAACTCAACAGCAGAAATGGCAGTACAAGAAGGTAGCAGTCATTAGAGGTCATTTTGCGTCATTGAAATTATGTTTGTTACGCCGCCCGAAACCTTCCAGGTTTTCAAAACCTGGAAGCCTCCCGGGTCACCTGCACGGGTTTCAGCACCACTGCAGTCATATTGTTTCTTACAAAAACGTAATATGTGTTGCCGCCGGCCTTTACCGGCTCAATACGCCTGACCGGACCTTTCAACTGTACATCCCCGAGTGTAAACACATCCATTTTACCGTCTTTTGAAATGGAAAGCAGATTGCCGTAGTTGGCGTCGTAACGGCCCATTTCGATGTTGCATTCGTAGTAATTGCCGCCGAGCAACACTTCCTGTTTGCCGTCACCGTCGGGGTCGCAGAGGGCCGCCGCGTTCAAAGTGCTGAACTGCAGAACGTCGGGCAGCGGGTGGGCCTTGAACGCCAGGTTGCCGGTGTTTTCAAAATACGTGCTTTTAAAATTGTCGGCTTCGCGCTGCACGGATTTGGCGAGTTTGTCTTTGCCAAAGAGCTCGGGCACGGTGGCTTTGGCAAAATCCTTCGACAGCAGGTATTTTTTCTTCAGGCTGGGCAGTTGCTTCATCATCTCGGCGTGGTTGGCAAACGGTATTTCCCGGCCTTTGAGATAGTAGGTCAGGATTTGCTCGACCTGCCCGTTGTCGTCGAAGTCATTGACGTACAGGCGCACCGGTTCGGTGGGGGAGGGTTTGAACTTGGCGTTTTGCCCCAGGTTGCCCGCCAGCATATCCTGGTCGCCGTCGCCGTCGAAATCGTGCGCGAGCACAAAATTCCACCAACCTTTGCCCGTTTCGAGGGTCTTTTTTTCAAAACGCCCGCCGTTGTTCAGGAAAACAGTCAGCGCCTCCCATTCCACTGCCAACAACAGGTCGGGGTCGCCGTCGCCGTCGAGGTCGGTCCAGGTTCCGTTTTTTACCAGGCCGACTTCCTGCAGGCCGGGCGCTGCTTTTTGGGTTACTTCTTCAAATTCGCCGTTGCCCTTGTTTTGCAACAGGTAGGAATTGGGCGTGAGGCCGTATTTCCAGGGCACTGCCCGGCCCCCGAAGAACAAGTCGGTGAGACCGTCGCCGTTGAAATCGGCGGGCAATACGCAGGAGGCGGTCATGTAGATGCCCTTGAAATCCATGCGCCGGAAGTTGCCTTTGCCGTCGTTGAGGTAAAAGCGTTGCTTCATGGCCTCGTCCTGATCGCGGTATTCGTTGCCTCCGGCAGCGATCACGAGATCGAGGTCGCCGTCGTTTTCAATATCGACCCATACGGCATCCACGTCTTCGAAGAGACTGTCGTTGATAATTACCTGCGGCGTATTTTCATAAAAGGCGCCGTTCGGTTTTTGGAAATACAACGCGCTTCTTTTTCGCTTGGACGAGCCGAAAAACACGTCGTCCAGGCCGTCGCCGTTCGCGTCGCCGACGGCAAGCGCCGGGCCTTCCGTTGACACCATGTGCGGGATCAGCCGTTCGCGGTCGAACTCGACGAAGGGGTTTTCTATGTGGTTGAAACCCAGATTGGTTTTTGCCGTAGCGTCTGCAAATTCAAAAGGATCGGCCGGTTTTTTATGCAACTGCCTGAAGTCAAAGGCGGGCAAACCCTGCTTCCATTCAAGACTGAGTGTTTGGTTGTATTGCACATTTTCCAAGCGCCGGTAACTGTTGTCGGGCCAGATGACGAGGATGGAATCCACCGCTGCCGCGTCGCCGATACCGACGTGCAGGTTGGTCAGGCTGCTCGACTGGTAGCCGCGCACGGGGTAGTTTTCGTAAATGAGTTTTTCTTCTTTTTTAAATACCACAACCCTCGCTCCGACGGCAAAGCGGTTGGCGGGCGCGCCTTTCAGTTGGAAATCGAGGTAACTTTTGCCTGGGGGCACACCTTTGTCATTTTCCATGTTTTGGTACAAAAAAGGCTCGTCTTCCAGGTTGTTTGCCACCACGTCGAGGTCTCCGTCGTTGTCGAGATCGGCATAGACGGCGCCGTTGGAAAAGGTCGGGAGGGCGCCTTTCACCCGCTTTTCAAAGTCTTCGAACGTCAGATGGCCCGTGTTGCGGTAGAATTTGTTGGGCAGTTTGATTTTGGGCATTTTTTCCACCACGACAAGATCCGCTTCTTCCAGGTTATTGGAGTTCTGCTTCCAGCGGATCTCGTTGTTGGCCCTGAAGTTGGCATAATCGATGTCGTTCATACGTCGCTCGATCCCGTTGCTGATGAACAGGTCTTTGTAGCCGTCGTTGTCGAAATCCATAAACAGGGAAGCCCAGGACCAGTCGGTGGCGTGTACGCCGGCAAACATGCCGATTTCGGAGAAGGAAACGGTGGAGGGTAGAGGGTGGAGGGTAGAGGGTGGAGGGTGGACCGTGGAAGTGCCCTTCTTATTACCTTCTACCATCGGCACTCCACCCTCCACCCTCCACCCTCTACCCTCTACCTCTTCTTCCCACATACCGTTGTTCAGTTGGAGCGTGTTGCGGGCATTTTGCGGGTGATAGCCATAGCCCAGTTTGAAGTGGTAGATGCCGTATTCGTCTTCACCCAGCGAACTTTTCAGGATGAAGGGGTCTTCGGGAAGCATGTCGAGCGAAATGATGTCGTTCCAGCCGTCGTTGTTGATGTCGGCGATATCGACGCCCATCGAAAACTGGCTGGTGTGCATGGTTTTTTCGCTGAGCACTTCTTTGAAAGCGCGTTCACCCCCCTTACCCCCCTCGAGGGGGGAATTGATGTAGAGGTAATCGTTTTCGTGGAAGTCGTTGCCGATGTACAGGTCGGGCCAACCGTCGAGGTTGATGTCGCCTGTTGCGATGCCCAGGCCATAGCCGATCACGGTGCTGTAAATGCCCGACTGAAGGGTGACTTCGGTAAAGCCCCCCTTCGTTCCCCCCGGCGGAGGGATAAAATCGTTGCGCATCAGTTTGTCGCCCGCCAGCGGGTGCTGTGTTCCTTCGAAAGACTTTTTCTGACCGAAGGTGCCGTTGGCGTGCACCGAGTGGTTGAGTTGGTACATGTCGAGGTCGCCGTCGAGGTCGTAGTCGAAAAAGGCCGCCTGGGTGCCGAAGCCGACCAGGTCCAATCCGTAAGGAATGGCTTCGTCTTCGTACACGGGTACACCGTCTTTGATTTCCTGGCACACATACAATTGGTTCCGGCCTTTAATGCCCTGAAAGTCGCCCATTTGGCTGACGTAAATATCGAGCATGCCGTCGTTGTTGATGTCCACGACGGAAGCGCCGGTGGTCCAACCGTGCATACCGGCGACGCCGGCCTGTTCGGTCACGTCTTTGAATTTGAGTTTGACCTGGTTGAGGAAAAGTTTGTTGCCGCTCATATTGGCGGTGAAGTACAAATCCACCAGCCCGTCGTTGTTGAAATCGCCTGCCGCCACGCCGCCGCCGTTGTAGAAGTACATGTAATTCAAAGCGTTGAACTCGCTCGTGGGCTTGAGTGCGTTTTGAAAATCCAGCCCGGTCGCATCTTTGCGCAGGAGTTGGAATTGGGTAGGGGAGGAGTCGTTTTTATCACAACCTATCAGCCCCAATGTCAAAATGAGTATGAAAAGGAACTTTGTTTTTGGCCCAAACAAGTGGCTCATAGTTAATTGTTTTGCGCAAAAGTGCGCAGAAATCGGGGTATTCACCAAATAAGCAGGCTGATTTTGGATACGGGATGGAGAGTCTACATAAAATTCCGCCGCTCTTGGTGCTTTCACCAAGAGCAAACGTACAGCACGATAATTCGTTATCAATCAATCAAATGGTCACAATATGCACTGTGCGAAACGGGCAATCACCGCACCAGCACCAATTTCGTCTTATCCGCCTTGATGATGTTTTTCAAAAAGGCGATGAATACGCCGTATTGCTCCTTCGGCTGGATGGAACCGTTGAGCACGAGTTTCCGCCGGATGCGCAGGGTGTTGTTCAAGTTTTCTACGGACAATTCATATTTCCCAAACGCGGAAGCAATGGAGATGGGCGGCAGCGGATTTTCTAAAGAATAACCTTCCGGGATCGAAATGGTAAGATCGTCTTCCTCGGTGATGCCCCGTGCATGGGCCTGTACCGGAAAATGGCGTACGCTGTCGGTCATCACCGGCAGGCTTTGTTTCCCGGAAAGTACGGTGACCGGCACGAATAACCTTTTTGCGCTGACCGATGCTAATTTCGGAATGGCGAGTTCGAGGCGCTGTTCTACTTCCGGCCAACGCCCTTTTCTGCGGTCAAACTCCAGCAGGGTGATTTCGAAGTCGCTGATACTCAACTGATCGTACAAGTATTTTTTTCGCTTTTCATCGTGCTGGTCGGCCAGCGCCGAAGGAATGCCCTGCGCAATTCCGCAGTACAGATCTTTCGACCGGAGTTGGGCGCTGCCGTCGGGCGCGAGTGTGATTTCGGTTTCGCGGTGAATCGTATTCACACGCTCGTCGTATTTCGGCGTCTGCACGAGATGACCGCCTTCCGGGGTGATGATCAATGCCGGCCGGTTGTCGGTGAAATCGCTGAGGAAACCGCAACTTTCGGTCTGGCTGGTGCATTCGAGCCAGATCGTATCGTTTTCAAAGGGTACGCAGGCGATGGCGTGGTTGAACCATGCATTCGGGAAATCGGGAAACTGGGTGTTTTGCTCATTTTTAGAAGCCCTGATGAGTACGTAATTCGCCGGAATGCCCACTGCGCGCAGCATGGAGACCGTGTAATTGCTCAATCCCTTACAATCGCCGTATTTAACCTGATCCACTTCCTGCGCCGGCACGGGCTGCCAGCCGCCGATGCCCAGCCCGATGAAATAATAGCGGGTGTGGTTCTGCATATACTCATAAATCCGGCGGATTTTGCAATCCGGGTCGGTGCAATCGGCGGTGAGTTGTTTCAGTTTGGCCTGCGTTTCCGGTGGCAGCACATCCTTGCCGTTGTTGAGCGTCTGAATGAATTTCCCGAACGACTTCCAGCTGCTCATGTCGCCGTCGTAACCTTCGAGGGTAAATACGGTGGGCGCCGTAACGATTTTTGGAAGATTCCAACTGCCAACCGGCGCGAAAGGCTCCGGCTCGAAAGCCTGAAGCCGGTGGAATTCCCAGCGCATAGGCCCTGTTTTGCAGCCACCGGGCACGTTTTTTTCTTTATACCGGACTTCCAGGCCCGGCGGCATGACCACCTCGAAGCGGGCCAGTTCGACCGATTCGTCCGGCGCTCCCTGCGGATCGAACACCGGATAAAACATCAGGCCGTTGTATTTTCGGGTGATTGTGTATTCGATGGTGTAAGGAAAAGGCATGCGGGGAAAATGAAGCACCTTCATCCGGTTGTCGTTCACGAAATACTCCAGGTATTTGAGGTCTTCAATGTCTTTCTTTTTGATTTGGCGCACCAATTTTCCTGCGGCGTCATAAATAGCGCCCTCGATATCTTCTATTCGCTGGATTTTGTCATAGTGGAAAACCTGTTCGTTTTGGTCGTCGGCCTTTCCGTTCAACAAGGTGATCACTTTGTGCTCGGTCTCGATGGCTTCGCTTTTGTTCAACACTTCGAATTTCAGTTCATAACGGCGTACCACCGCATTGGCCTTGTCGAGCAGTTCGGGGGCGATTTTATAAGCGGAATAATCGGACTGGGCCGGGAGCAACCCGGCGCAAAAAAATATCGGGAGGAAAAACAGCGCGTATTTCATATCAGCCTTTGGTCAGCACTACCTGTTCTTCCATTTTTGCGACCATCATGTTGAAATACTGCTTGAGATCCTCGTATTGCTCCACAGAAATGTAGGGCTTTTTCACGTTCTGCCGGATGCTGAATTTGATGGTTTCCGGGGTGACTTCAGTCATATACTCGAACGAAAGGGCGTTTTCACCAAATGTGACCTTGGTCGGTTTGGGCATTTCTTCCACCTTGTAGCCCGCCGGGATTTTGAAAGTAAAATTCAGCGTCATGTTCTTCGGCGTACCGAGGTCGATGTTGAATTTGCGCTCCGGATTTTTGAAAGGGTTTTCTTTCATGCCGAATCCGAGTGCGGGACTAAGGTATATTTTATCGCCGGAGATCGTAGTAAAGGCGGTCGTTTCAAGATTGAAGGCGCCCTTGATGCCCGTTTCCTGCCACTGACCGGCATTTTCAATTTTCAGGTCGCTGAACCGTCCGTCGGCAATGAGGTCTTTGAATTTTTCCCCTACAAAAGTCTGCGCGTCTTTTTCCCTGATTTTGACCCGCGCTTCCACCGCCCCGTAACCGTTGTCGGAAAAGGTGACGGCGCCGGCAAGCCCTTTTTCCGGGTGTACCTCCAGGTCAGCCAGGACGGCCCGGCGCACCGGTACGGTGTTTTGCACCTGGATCCATGAGATGTCTGCGATATCTTTCAGCAAAAGCCCTTCGCCGTTCAGGTCGTCTTCAGGGAGCAGGCCGGTGGGATTGGGCCAGCCGCTTACATCCATCAAAGTCAATTTGCCGTCCTCGATTTCCACCGCGGCAATCACCCGGTCAAATGCATCCGTCGTCACCCGGTACGACAGGGTTCGGCCATTTTCCCGGGTGCTGAGCATGACAGGGTAAGCATTGATTTTCGCGCAGCGCAGCATATTGATAAACAACAAGTTAAGGTCGGTGGGCGTCCCTTTTTTGTTTTTGACGAGGTCTTCCAATTTCTGGCTCGGCCAGATATAATCGAGGCCGTTGTTCTGGTAATTCTGGCCGAGCGTGCTATAAATGGCTGCGATTTGTTCGGTGCGGAGTGTTTTCCCGGCCACGCATTGTTGCGCTTCCGCTTCGGTGTATTTCGACGACGCCAGGATATCGGTGTACACGTCTTCGAGCATTTCACCGCCGAGCCTTTCCCAGGAGTTGTTCCGCTCCCTGAATCCCCGGTTGACCAGTTTGTACCCGGTGCCGTAGGGCTCGAGCGAGGTTTCGTACACTGCCCTGACGTCGAAGTTGATCTGCGAAAGATAATTGTTGACGGAGTAGACGTATGGTTCGGGTTTCAGCGCAGGGACGTTTTCCTGGATAAAATGCATGTTGGTGGAGGCGTATTCCACCTTGGTTTGGACGTTCTTTGAATCCACCACCTTGCCGCTGCTGCGCGTGGTAAAAGAGATATTGATGGTTTCGTCTTTGGTTTTTTCCTCGGTCAAAGTATACGGTTCCCAGCCCTGCGACATTTTTCTGAACTCGATAAATGTGGGCACCGAGGCTTGGTATTCGCTCCAGATGGTCGGTATTTCCCTGCGCTGAAAAACCCAGTTCTGTATGCCAACCGCGCCTTCGTCCACGATGGAATATTTGTATTCGATGACGGTACCTTCCCGCACTGCCGGAATGGTCATTTTTTTCACCATCCGGCTGCGGGTCAGTTTTTCACTGAACACGTTGTCTTTATCGAGTTTTGTTTCGACTATTTTGCCGTTCTCTAAGTTATAACTGGTTGCCTTCAGGTCGTTTACCCTTTGTGATGCGAAGTAAAAAATAAACACATCACCCAGGTGCGTGGCTTCTTTGCTGAAGACTTTGATCCGGACATGCCGTTCAAATTCAAGGAGAAATCCCGTACTTTCGACATAGCGGTGCGTGATGCGGCCTTTGTCGAACAAAACCACTGCCGGGGCGGCCGGGTCTTTCGTGTAGGACTTCATGGCCATTTCTTCGTCGGAGATTTTTCCGTACTTGACTTTTAATTCTTTATCCTGAGCGGAAAGGGCGGAGGAGAAAAATAGCAGGCAAAGGAGGAGGTTTAAGGCGTAATGCATGGTTGGAAAAAGATTTTTAAAAGTCAGGAGTCGCAAGGGAACATACTCACTGCAAAAGTAAGAAGGAGAATTAAGAGCGTTGACGCAATCAGATTTTTTAACGATGCGTTGCTTTTTGCTTTTTTCACACGGCACCCAACTTTTTTTGCGGTCTTTGCGTCATGGTGTTGATTCAGGTCGATAAATTTGCACTAAATGAGATTGACAAAACGAACCGGAAAATACGCCCTACCCGCAATCCTTATAATGTGCGGGTGGCTGTTCAGCAGCTGTGTAAAAGAAGAAATCGAAAGTTACAGCGGCATGGGGAAACGCCCGGTATATGTTCCTGTTTCCGAGTTGGGCGACATCAAAAACCTGCCGCCCCAGCCCATTGCCCAAACGGGCGCCATTTTTCTGCAGGACACGCTGTTCTTCATGCTGGAGCAAAAAAAGGGAATCCATGTGTTCAACCTGAAAGACAGCCTGAATCCGGCGTACCTCACTTTTTTCAACATCCCAGCCGTGACCGATTTTACCATTTCAAACGACCGCCTCTACGCCGACAGTTGGAAAGACTTAGTAACCATCGATATCAGCGACCTGTACCATATCCGTGAAGTTGACAGGGAAACGGATGTGTTCAGCCCCATTTTGTACCCGCCGCTGTACGAAGGCTTTTTTGAATGTGTGGACGAATCCAAAGGCGCGGTGGTGGATTGGGTAGATGCCGATTTGGAAAAAGCCCTTTGTCATACGGTCAACTAAACACTTTCACCATTCGCTAAATCATTGAACATGAAGAAAATAAAACTCCTTGTCATCGGAATGGCGTTGTTGGCGGCAGCGTGCAGCAAAGACGCCGCCGATTTTGCCGGCGCCGGCGGAAAATCCGGCTCTATCACGCGCTTCGCCGTTTATAAAAATTATATGTACGCGCTGAACCTGAACGAAGTGCTGACTTACAGCCTTCAAGACCCTGACAACCCGGCCCTGGTACACCGGCTGCCTACGGACTACGGGCTGGAGACGATTATCATTTACGACAACACGGTTTATTTGGGTTCTACGTCTTCCCTGTATATTTTGGACATCAGCAACCCGGCAGCGCCGGGTATTTTGTCCAAAACAGACCGGCTGCTGGAATTTTTCGGCGGCTGCGACCCGGTGGTGGTGAAAGACAATTACGCCTATTCGACAGTAAAAATCATTCAAAATATTTGCGGGCAGGTGTCATCTCGGAGCGCGCTGATCGTGTATGACGTGAGCGACAAAACCGCGCCTGTCACCGAAGACACTTATACGCTGGACATTCCCAACGGCCTGGGTTACAAGGACAATTACCTTTTCGTGTGTGACGAAGGCTCCGACCGGCTGGAGGTTTTCGATATTTCCGACCCGCGCTCATTGAAATGGACGAACTATTCCGTTGCCGTGACGGATCCCAATGACCTGATTGTTGCCGGCGAAAAAATGATCGTATCGACAAAGACCGATTTTCAGGTTTTCGACATCAGCGACGTGACGGCGATTCTAAAAATCGGCACTATCGGGAAGTAGATGCGGGTTGTCCTTTTTTTGTTCCTGATACTCCCGGTAAATCTGTTGGCGCAGGCCGGGCGGGATGCCGGAGTGCCTGCTGTCCCGCGTTTCACCCTGAAAATAAACGCCGGGCTTTTGCTCAATCCCGGCAAACAGGGTCTGGCGCTGGCCACAGACGTGCGGCTGGCGCCCCGTTTCAGCGCAGATGCCGGAGCGGGCTTTTTTTTCAATTCTACGATTTTCGCCAACAACAAAGGGGAATCTTACCAGGGAATTCGCTTGCGCGGCGGGCTAAAATATTTATTTGGCAAATCGAAGTACGAATCTTTTCACGTCGGCATAGAAGGCAAATACCACGACATCGATCACCGCAGTTACCAAGACGTGCTTCGGCAGGGCGGGCAGTACGTGGAGACGCTGCTTACCGACAGGAGGGTAAAGACATCCGGGCTGGCGTCGCGTGTCGGGTGGTATTTTTATAAAGGTTCGAACAGGCGATTCCTGTTGGAGCCGTTTTTAGGGCTGGGTGTGATATACAACGATGTTTCGCTCGATTTGCCGCCCGACGCTGAATTGATAGATGAAGACAACCTGTTCGAGTACCCGCCGGGCAAAAGCCGCTTTTTGGACGTGTTGGTGGGTTTGTATGTCGGGTATTTGTTTTGGTAGGGGCGTTTTTACTTTTTCACCCTGAAAACCCCTGGCCGCCCTCCATTCACCAGCGCCACCAGCCACCGTTCGCCGCCTTTGTTTATTTCAAAAATCTGCTTGACGTCGCCCCGAACAAAGAATCCCGAATCCCGGTTTTCTACCCTTTCAAACCTGCCGCCGCCCCGGTTGAGCAGCACGTGCCCGAAGCCGGCGTCCAACTTGGAAAACTGCGGCATAAATCCCGCGTCGTTGCCGCCGAGCACGAGGTCTTTTTTGCCGTCGCCGTCGAGGTCGGTGCAGTGGATGGCTTTTACGCAGGAGAACTGTACTTCCTTCGGGAGCGGGACGAGGGTGAACTGACCATTGCCATTGTTCAGCGCCACAGCCGATTGAAAATAGTTGCCTTCGCGCAGCATCGCCTTATTCAGAATTTCTGCCGGAAACAAATCCTGGATTGATTTTTTGGCGTAGTCCACGTGCTTCAGGTTCTGCTTTTTCAGGCCGGGGAGTTGGGAGGTCAGTTCTTTTTTCATGGGGATGGGCATGTCTTTGCCGGCCACCGAGCGGGTCATGATTTTTTCCACCGTGCCGTTGTTGTCGAAATCCCAGACCCAGATTTTGGCGGGTGCTTCCTTCGTGCCGCCGAAGTAAAAATTCTCGCCCCGGTTGCCGAGTATCAGGTCCTGATCTCCGTCGCCGTCCACGTCGTCGGCTTGGAGGGCGTACCACCAGCCGGAATAGTCGTCGAGGTTGGAGGTGATCTTGGTCAGTTTGCCCTTGTCGATGCCGAACACCTGGGGCGCCTTCCATTCGCCCACGATGACGAGTTCGGGGCGCTGGTCGCCTGCCACGTCGACGAGCATGGCATCGGTCACCATGCCGATGGTTTTGAGGTCGGGTGCGGCGGTTTTCAGCACGTCGTTGAAATTGCCTTTTCCGTCGTTTTCAAATAGAAACTGCTTGGGCGGCACGGCATACGTGCCCGGCACGCTGCGGCTGCCCACGAACAGGTCGAGGTCGCCGTCGGCATCAAAATCGAGCGGCACGGCAACGGCGGCATTGTAGCCATTGAGCGGCAAAGCGCGCGGACTGAAGGTGAAATGCCCTGCCTGCCCCGAACCTTCGGGGTCGTTGAGGTAGATTCTGGACTGGATGTAACGGGAGCCGGGTTGTTGCTGGTTGCCGCCGGAACCGACGAACAAATCCAGGTCTTTGTCGCCGTCGGCGTCGAAAAACAGGGCAGCCGTGTCTTCGTAAGTGGAATCGGTATCGAAGGTCGATTGGCCGGATTGCACGAATCCGCTGCGGGTATGCACGTACAATTGCCCCGCTTGCCCGGCCGCGCCACCGATAAATATATCCTCCGAACCATCGCCGTTCACGTCGCCGACTGCCGCTTTGGGGCCTTCCCGCGAGATCATGCGGAACGACAAACCTTCCTGGTAGAAATCGACAAAATCATCTTCGCGGTGGGCCGCGAAAGGGGAGGAGAGTGGCTCGAAATACTTGTTTTGGGTGCTAAACGCGTACAAATTGCTGCTTATCCTTGTACCGGCAGCAGCATGATCGATGACGAGCGTTTGGTCAACGGAAGGGTTGAGGAGTACGGTTTTTTTCCTGTCGTGCCAGATCACCACCACCGAATCCACGGTGGCCGATTGCCCCAGGCCGAACACCATTTTGTAATCGACTGACGACTGAAAGCCCCGGCTTGGGATGAGTTCGGCGTTGAGGATTTCTTTGTTTTTGTACACGTATACTTTCGAGCCTACGGCGAATGTGTTTTGCCCCGAGCCTTTGAGTTGGAGGCTCAGGTAGTGGTTTTTGGGCATCATCTTTTCGGAATGGTTGCGATATACGAGCGCCTCCATGTTCACGTTGTTCACCACGAGGTCGAGGTCGCCGTCGTTGTCGAGGTCGCCGTAGGCCGCTCCGTTGGAGAAGGTCGGCTGATCGAAACCCCATCGGTTGCCGATGTCTTCGAATCTGAGATCGCCCCGGTTGCGAAAAGCTTTGTTGGGAATGGCCACGGAAGGCATTTTATCAATCACCTTGTCGATGTCTTCCCTTTTGCCCGTGAGCGCCATTTTCTGGATGACTTCGTCGGCAAAAAAATCGATAAAATCCTGGTCGATCACATCCTTGTAAATGCCGTTGCAGACGTAAATATCGCGGTATCCGTCGTTGTCCATGTCGAACATCAAAGCGCCCCAACTCCAGTCGGAAGCGGCTACGCCTGCGAAGTAAGCGATTTCGCTGAAGCCCCCCCCAGCCCCCCCGGAGGGGGGGGGACTCACGTCTCTTTGCAGACTCCTCCCACCGGATGGAAGGGCTGGGCTATCTCCCCCCCTCCGGGGGGGCTGGGGAGGGCTTCCATTGTTGAGGTGCAGGCAGTTCTGCATGTACTGGTGATAAAAACCGCGCTCCTGTTTGAGTTTGTAGATGTTGTAATTTTCAAAAAGGGTGCTGGTTTTCAGCCGCGTTTCGTCGCCGGGCAGCATCTCGGTGGTGAAAATTTCGGGGTAGCCGTCGTTGTTGATGTCGGCCATGTCGGCGCCCATGGAGGCGAGGCTCAGGTGTTCGAACCACTTTTCTATTTCTTCTTTGAACGTGCCGTTCCCCTGGTTGATGTACAGATAGTCGCGTTCGTAGAAGTCGTTGGAAATGTAAATATCGGGCAGCAGGTCGCCGTTTACATCGCCGACCGTGACGCCCAGGCCGAAACCGATGAGCGAGCCGTAGATGCCCGCCTGCTTTGTAACATTGACAAAGCCCCCTTTGATCCCCCCTGAAGGAGGAATAGCGTCGTTGCGGAACAACTTGTCGCCGCCGCCTTTTAAAAAATCTTTTACCGGCCAGTCTTCGGCGTACAAATCGCGGTTGTTGCTGTTGTTCAGGGTATTGACCGGCATGAAACTGTTGTTCAGAATGTAACAGTCGAGGTCGCCGTCGAGGTCGTAGTCAAAAAAGGCGGCGTGGGTGGTGTAGCCGTCTTCGTTGAGGCCGTATTCGGCTGCTTTTTCCACGAAGGTGGGGACGCCGTTTTTGACGCCCTGGTTGATAAACAGTTCTTTTTCAGGCTTTTTGCCTTTGAAATAACCGGCATTGCAAACAAAAATATCGAGCAGCCCGTCGGCATTGATGTCAGCCAGCACAACGCCGGTGCTCCAGTCTTTTGTGCCGGCCACACCTGCCTGGGTGGTGACATCTTCGAACCGGAAATCGCTCTTGTTGAGAAAGAGTTTGTTGTCGCCCATGTTCGAAGTAAAAAAAACGTCGGCCAGTCCGTCGTTGTTGAGGTCGCCGATGGCTACGCCGCCGCCGTTGTAGAAGTTGCGGTAGTTGAAAATATTCAGGTTTTCGGAGTTCGTTACCGTATTGGTGAAATGGATGCCGGATTGCCCGGCGTCCATTTTTTCAAAAAGAGCAGGTTCTTCTTTTTCGGAATTGCAAGCGGCAAACAAGAGGGCTGTAATAAAGGCAACGACACAACGATGCATGACACCAGGGTTGTTTTTGAAAAATGCTGCCAAATGTACGGCTGATTTCGGCCAAATTGAAAAGCGGGCGCTTATCTTTACAGACCCAACGGGGCGGGTGCAATAATGCGTCTGGCAGAAGTAGTGAGGCTGTGACTTCAAGTCACCATTTCACTAATCCGATTCAATCATAACAAATGCTGTGTAGTGAAGGGGGGTATCAAAAGCATAAGTACTGTTTTAAAAGCGTTTCCAAATTATGTTGTTGCGCTGCCCGAACATGAGTCATCCCGAATTTTTGCCCCAGCGGGGCTGAATATTGGTAGAAAATGACACCCATCCCTTCTTCCAAGCCCCAGCGGGGTGGAATNNCTTGATTTTCAGTATAATAGTGAACCAAAGCCTGTTTTTCAAAATTCGGGATGACTCATGTTGCCTGGGAATAGCGAAACAATCTATAGCTTCACAATTGTGAAGTTTGCTTATGTTACTGCTGCCTCACGAATCCGACAAATGCAAGGAGGGCATGAATATCAAAACTACTTGTGCAAAAATATTGCTGCCGGCATGTATGGTCTGGCCCTGCCCACACATCTCCGGACAGGTTCCTTTTGAACGAACGGGTCAGGTGTTTCTCGTGCAACAAAACTCCAACGATCTGCTGGATTTTATCGTCGGTCCGGGTTACAACACCGTGCTGACCAGCACGATCGGCGCACCGCCCGGCGGCGGCATCGACGCTATCGGATTCAGGAAAACCGACAATTTGCTCTATGGGATCAACCCGGCCAACAACCACATGTACAAGATCGGCAAAAATGCCGCTGCGCAGGACCTCGGAGCGGCGGGATTGGATAACACGCTGTTTTACAATGCCGGAGATGTCAGCCCCGACGGGAAATATTTGGTCAGCATCGGTTCCAATATCAATGGCGCGGACATACACCTTGCAAAAACAGACTTGACCGGGGCCGTTCTCAATACGGCGTTCGTGCCGCTCAACAGCAACGGACAACTGATCGATGTCGCCTTCGATCCGTTTACCGGTAAGTTATTCGGGTTTGATGCCATCGACCGGACTGTCGTCACCATCGACATAAACTCCGGCGCGGTCAGCGCATTCCCGCCCATCTATTACGAAAACAACATATTTGGGGTTTATTTCGATGCTTTTGGCGATCTGTACGCGTATGGCAATGCTATCTTCGGCATTGTCGATGCCTTGTTCTTGGTCGATAAAACCACCGGCAAGGAAACCCGCTTAGCCACCGGCCCCGTCACACCGGTAGTGGATGCCGCATCTTGTCCCTTTTCGGTGGAACTGAAAAATGCCGCCGAGCCTGAAACGGTGTTGCCCTGTAGCGATGCGACATTTTCCTACACGCTTGCCAACGGGAGTGGCGAGACGATGACCGGTATTGATTTTGTGCATCCGCTGCCGCCGGGGTTCCATTTTGCGGGTTTTTTGCAAAACCCGTTCGGTGTTCCGGTAGATACACTCAGTGTGCCCGGCGCCTTGCTTCTGAAGAATCTGACGATACCACCCGGTAAAAAATTCTTTTCCATTAAAGTATCGGTGGGCGACATCGCCAAAGGGCAATACAACAGCCAGGCCGCTTTGAACAACCTGCCTGCTTTGTACGGTTCAAAAAGCATTTCTGACAACCCCAAAGCGGCAGGATTTGAAGACAGCACCCTGCTGCGGGTCAACCGTTTTGACGAAGACAGCCTGTTTTACACCTGGTTTATTTGTCATGGCGAAACCGTGGAACTGGATGCGTCTGCCTACGGAAGCAAGGTCTACTGGAGTACCGGCGCGACCACAACCATTTTGCCGGTGACGAAAGGCGGTATGTACACCATGGAAGCGGGATCAACGTGTGAAGAAATAGTGGTCAGCCATGATGTTACTTCGGCTACATGTCCTTTTACGATCGAACTGTCGCACGTTTTTGTCCCGGACACGCTGTTCCCTTGCAGCAGATTGATTTTCAGGTTTGTCATCGACAACGATTCCGGTGAGCCGCGGTACAACGTTTCATTTGCAGATACCCTGCCTCCGGGCTTTACCTTCCTCGAAATTTTGAAAAACCCGTTCGGCGGCAATCTGAGGCCGGGTTTGCCACCCAATCTGGTCAGTATCGAAGGCATGAACCTGAAAATGGGAAAGGACACGCTCGATTTCCTGGTGGAAGCGGGCGACATTGTTCCGGGCAATTATAAAAACAGGGCGAGAATTTACGACCTGCCTGTTGTCATGGGACCGATTCGCCTGTCGGACAACCCCGCCACTTTTTTGTTCGACAGCACTACTTTGCATGTGCGGGGTACCCCATCCGACACGTTGTTTTTTGAAGAAATCATCTGTTTCAATGCAGAAATCACCCTGAATGCGAGTGATCTGGGTAAAAATTTTCTCTGGGACGACGGCTCCACTGATCCCGAATATGTCGTGGAACTCCCCGGCGATTACCACCTCACCTTGTTTGACGGGTGCAAACCGGCGGAAATCTATTGGCATGTGGCCGAAGGAGATCCGATCCGGGTGGCGCCTGTGGCGCCCTTTTTTATTCACCAGGGAGCGCAGCTGCAGTTGGAACCGCTCATTTTTAACCAGGGTGATACGCTCATTTACTTGTGGACCGACCCGCCGGGCAATTCGCTTTCCTGCCTCGATTGTCCTGCCCCTGTCGCATTGCCTTTGCAAAACACGATATACGAAGTCGAAGTCTCCAACGGCGTTTGTTCGGATTCCACCATTATCGAAATCGAGGTGGACCGCACGCGGAGGATATTTGCTCCCAATGTGTTTTCGCCCAACGACGACGGTGTCAATGACTTTTTCTACCTGCAAAGCCCCGACTACGGCGTCATCCGGACCCTGGCGGTGTATGATCGCTGGGGTAATGCAGTGTATTTCTCCGGCGACAGTGTTTTCAACGACATATCGGGCGGTTGGGATGGCCGCTTCAAGGGCAAGGATATGACGGCGGGCGTATACTTGTGGTGGGCGGAAATTGAGTTTCCGGACGGTGCGCGGCAGGTTTTTTCCGGGGATGTGACGGTGGTGCGTTGAGGTCGACCCTCCATGGGACTTACCTCAAAAAGGCTGCATCATAATGTACTGTTTTAAAAAAATCAAAATTATGTTTGTCACGTTGCCCGGGAATAACGAAACAATCTATGGATTTACAATTGTGCGAAACCGCTTATGTACAGCCTCCGCCTCCCTATAAACGACGAAAGGTCGCCCCAAACAGGGCGACCTTTCGATTTACTATACCGTTATTAAATCCAGTATTGAATCAATAGCCGGGGTTTTGTTCCAGGTTCGGGTTCACAGCCAGGGCTGATGCCGGGATGGGGAACAAAAGGCGTTCGTTGGTGGACGCGGGTTTTTCCTGCCAGGCATCGAGGAATTTGCCGAAGCGGATCATGTCCTGGCGGCGCCAGCCTTCCCAGTACAATTCGCGGCCTCTTTCCTTGAGCAGATCATCTTCCGTCAGAGCGCCGAGCGTGGTTGCACCGCGTTTTGTACGGAGTTCATTGACGATGGCAAGTGCGCCGGCGGCGTCGTTGGTTCTGAGCAATGCTTCCGCTTTCATCAGCAACACGTCTGCGTAGCGGAAGTACACATAGTCATTGTCGGCGTTGTCGCCACCGAGGTAGTCGATCGGGTATTTGATGACACGGATACCGGTGATTTCAAGGTCGTTGCCGGTTTCAATGTCAGCCACTTCCGGTGTGAAAGCGAGCGGGTTGCCTTTGCGGTCTTTCAAAGCGGTGCCGTTCTGGTCGTACTGCTGTCCGATCAGGAAGCCTGCGTTGATGCCCGATACATCGGTCATGCCGGTGTAGGTGGCTTTTTTGCGCAAGTCAGAATCTTCGAAGCTGTTGTAAAAATCGCTGAGTGTAGCGAAACCGTTCCAGCCGGAAGGATTCTGGTTGTAGTGCAGGGTGCAGAACCAGCGGGAGCGTACGTTGCCGCTGCTGGAGCCACCGACGTTTTCAGCCGTCCAGATATTCTCGGAAGAAACCTGGTCGTTGTTCGGTGCGAAATTGTCGAAGTAGTTGTCTTCCAGGCTATACTGACCGCCGGCGATGATTTCGTCGGCCAGGGTGATTACCTGCTGCATATCGGCGGCGTCGAAACGGGGAGCCGTGCGGTCGGCAAAAGTGCCTTTGTTCAGGTATGCCTTCATCAGCAGTACCTTGGCGGCGTTCTTGTTTGCCTTGTTCACCGGGCCGTCGGGCAGATTGGCCATAATGGCGTTCAGTTCGCTGATGATGAAATCAACAGATTCCGAACCTTTCAGCACCTGCGGCGGGTTCAGCAGGTTTTCGCCGGGTTGGCGGAAGGGTACCTGATTCCAGCCGTCTGCGATGGAGAACATAACGAAGGCGCGGAGATACCGTGCTTCTGCTTCCTGTTGCGGAGTGACGTTGAAGGTCAGCGTGTTCGTAGTAGAAAACACCACCTGCAACAACTCGTTGAAGGTAGACGACAGGAAGGCATGGTCGGCCGTCCAGGTATGGTTGTGCAATACGCGCCAGATACCGTTGTCGTCCCAGTCCGGACCACGGGTTGGGCCGAGGGTTTCATCGGAAGTGTGCTGCTGTGCAGCCCACATCCGGGATTGATCCTGGTAGGGCAGGCGCAACCCATCGTAGCAGCCCTGGAGCAATGCCCCAACGTCCGTATTGGAGTTGAGGTATTCCTCGGCCTGTGCTCTCGTCAGGTCTTCATTGAGCGTCTCCTCCAAATCGGTGCAGCTCATAAAACCAGCAAGAAGCATCAAGAGATAAATTTTCCTGAATTTCATGTTAAGTTGAATTTGTGTTGGTTAGAATGAAAAGTTTGCGCCGAAAATAAACGTTCTGGCAGACGGATAAGGGATGTACTCGATACCCGTCGATGGAAGTCCGTTCAATTCGTTGACAGTGTTCACCTCAGGGTCGAAACCGCTGTAGCCGGTGAATACCAATAAGTTAGTGCCCGACACGTAAACCCGTACATTCTTGAAAGCTCTGCCCAGGTTGCCGAAGTTATAGGCAAGTGAGGCGTTTGACAGTTTCAGGAAGTCGCCTTTCTCAAGGTAACGGTCGGAAGATTTGATAGCATTTGAAATTGCCTCCTGGTTTTCACCTTCGAGCAGTTTCGCGTCGATATTACGTGTACCGAGGTTGCCGATCGGGATAACGGACATTTGGGTATTGTTATAAATAACGTGACCGAAATTGCCGTTGAAAGCCAGGTTGAGGCTCAATTTGCCATAATTAAGGCCGGTGGTAATCCCCAACAGGATATCCGGGTTCGGGTCGCCTACAAAAGCAAGCGACTCATCGTCTGCATAGATACTTTGGCCGTCTTCACCGATGCCGAGGTGCTGCCGCAGGTAGAACGAGTTGAGCGGCTGGTTGTTCGCTAAGCGCTGGCTGGTGGCGCCGGAGCTACCCTGACCGAACAATGCGCCGTAATCTATCACCGGACCGTCGTAGTTTTCCAGGATGTTGTCGAGGAAGGTGACGTTGGCGCCTAAGTTCCACTGGAATTTCTCTTTGTCTATGATCAACGAGTTGATGGAGAATTCTACGCCGGAGTTGATCACATTTCCGGGAAGGTTGATCCAGTAGAAACCTGCGGGTGCCGGTTGAATCGTCGGGAACTGGAAGAGCAGGTCTTCGGTGTTCTTGTTGAAATATTCGAGCGAACCGTAGATTTTGTAATTCATGAAAGCAAAATCAACACCCACGTTGAAAGTGGTCGTCGTTTCCCACTTGAGATCGGGGTTTGCAACGTTCTCGAGTCCGATGGACTGCTGGCCAAATCCGTAGCGGTCTTGAGAAGCCCCTGCGGGGAATTCGGAGTTACCCGTTTGACCCCAACCCACTCTTAATTTCAGGTTGTCGAAGATGCCGTCTTCGAAGAAACGTTGGTTGTGCAGGTTCCATGCCGCTCCGAATGCCGGGAAATAACCGTATTTGTTGTTTTCGCCGAATTTGCTCGAACCGTCGGCGCGAATCGTGGCAGTGATCAAAAACCTGTCGTTGATGTTCAAATTTGCTCTTGCGAAATAGGATTGCAGCTCGGCATCCGGGTTGGCGTAAGCGAATACGTTCCGGCTGCCCGTCGTAGAATTCTGCAAAATGTTGGTGTAGTCAAAATCTTCGATCAGGAAGTCCTGGGCAGAGAAACCCAGACCCTTTTCAGTCAATTTCTGATATTCGTAACCCACCACGGCATTCAGGTTCATATTGGAGCCGATATCGCTGAGCCAGCTCAATGTGTGGGTGAGAATCTGGTTCGTATTGTTCTCTTCGTTATAAATCGCCAAACCTCTGTTTTCAATATTTTCAAGATTGATCCAGCGGTTCAGATACAACCGCCGGGTACCAACGTTGTGGGTGAGGCTGTACGCCAGTTTGTACGTCAGGTTATCGGTAATCTTGAAATAGGGAGCGATGCTTCCGATGATGTCGACGGTATTTACTTTGTCGTGGTATGCATCGATCAGCGCCACCGGGTTGGTGAAGTTACCGAAGTCAGGAATGATGACGGGCGTTCCGTCTTCGTTGTAAATATCCTGAGTAGGGTTCCACTGGAGTGCATTGCCGATAAGGCTGCCCCGGAAACCGGAGTTGGTGGAGACGGCCGGGCCGTTTTCAAGCGTCTGCGACGTAACTAAGTTGTAATCGATTCCCAGTCTTTTACTGTCCAGGAACTTGAAATTGCCGGCGATGTTGGCGCTTACGCGGCGCAGGTCGTTTGATTTAACGATGCCTTCCTGGTCGAGGTAGTTGAGGCCGATCCTGTAGGTGCCGGCGTCGCTGCCGCCGCTGATGGAGGCATTGTAGTTTTGGACAAGACCCGTACGGAGTATTTCACCGAAGGCATCGGCGTCGCCGCCGTAATCGCCCGAGGTAAGACCGTAGTCGCTCAACGCCTGCCGGTATTCGCCGGCATCCAACACGTCGTACTTTTGCAAGATAGAACTGGCGCCGATCGAGGTATTGAAATTGATCGTCGGGACGCCCGCTTTACCGCGCTTGGTCGTGATGAGGATGACGCCGTTGGCGCCGCGGGAACCATAAATAGCGGTTGCCGAAGCGTCTTTCAACACCTGCATAGACTCGATGTCGTTCGGGTTGAGGTAGTTCAGCGGGTTGGACGAAGGGCTGTTGCCAAGTCCACCCACGTCGGCGCCGGGCTTCGTGGAGTTGCCGGTCAACTGTACGCCGTCCACCACAAACAGGGGCTGGTTGCCTGCGCGGATGGAAGAGTTGCCGCGGATACGAACGGTTGTGGAGCCACCGGGCTGACCACTGTTGTTGACAACCTGTACGCCTGCCGCTTTGCCCTGGATCAATTGATCGGGAGCAGTCACCAGGCCCTGGTTGAAGTCCTTCTCGCCGACGGAGACGACGGAGCCGGTCAGGTCCGATTTTTTGGCCGTGCCATAACCTACAACAACCACTTCGTCGAGCAAACTGCCCGCTTTCATGGCGATGTTGACGATGTTGGAAGCGTCCAGAATAACCACTTCCTCTTTGTAGCCGGTGTAAGCAAAGCGGAGCTGCGTGCTGCCTTCGGGGACAACGACGGAGAAATTGCCGTCGATGTCTGTTTGGCCGCCGCGGGTCGTACCAACCACCGAAACGGTGGCGCCGATCAGCGGCTCGCCGTTTTCAGCATCGGTGACTTTGCCTGTCACGGTGCGTTGTGCCAAAGCGGAGTTGCCGAACAGCAGCAGGACAGCAGCCAGCAACGCTCCTTTGGTAAGGGTGTGTAAAAACTTCATACAAAAATGAGTTAAGTTTAGTGAAAAGTATGGTCCACGATTTAGTGAAAATCCTTCGCGTTGCCTGGGAATACCAGGATGGGATTAAACCTGCAAATGCTTCATCATCAATGCAGTAAACAAAATATTATTTGGAAAGGCGAAGATTCAATGTAAGGCAATCAGGCGTGTGGCGCACCTTTTAAACGGGGCTAAGGTAGTAATAACTCGGGTATACTCGCAAAGCCTTTTTTTTAATTTTTTGCATTGCCAAGAAATCCAAATTAGAATGTCATTAGAAAATCGCTCATTCCGGTAAAACACGCCAAACTTGATTTCTCTTTTCAGAATAAAATTTTTCTTTGCCCAAATTTTACTTTTGCCTTCCAATTCTCTGAAATATGCCCGCCATCGCTGCCGCTGCCCGTATCCTCCCTGCCGAATGGGAACCGCAAAGTGCCGTTCAACTCACCTTCCCCCACGAAAATACCGACTGGGCCGATGTACTCGACGAGGTGTTACCCTGTTTTGTGAGGATCGCCGAAACCATCAGCCGTTTTGAAAAAGTGCTGATTGTTTGCAGGAATGAAGCGATTGCCAAAAAACAATTGACAAATGCCGTACAGGAAAACCTGCTTTTCGTCGAGTGCGACTCCAACGATACCTGGGCACGCGACCACGGCGGTATTACGGTTTTTGAAAACGGCGCCCCCCTCGTCCTCGACTTCGTCTTCAACGGGTGGGGACTAAAATTCCCCGCTGATAAAGACAACCTCATCACCCGCTGCATACATAACAAAGGCCTGTTTAATGCAGATATACAGCATGGCGGTATTGTACTGGAAGGGGGCGGCATTGAAAGCGACGGTCGGGGTACCCTGCTCACCACAGCCGAGTGCCTGCTTTCACCCAATCGCAATCCGCACCTCGACAAAAATGAAATTGAAGCGTACCTCAAAACAATATTCGACCTCGACCGGGTGCTCTGGCTGCATTACGGGTTTCTTGCAGGCGACGATACCGATTCGCACATCGATACACTCGCCCGCTTCTGCGACCCCGGTACCATCGCGTACATCACGTGCCCCGATCCGGAAGACGAACACTTCGACGCCCTGCAACGCATGGAAGCCGAACTCCGGACGTTCCGGAAAAAAGACGGTTCTCCCTATCACCTCGTACCTTTACCCTGGCCGGATGCGTGCTTCGATGCAACCGGACAGCGTTTGCCTGCAACGTATGCCAATTTTTTGATTGTCAATGGCGCAGTGCTCGTACCGACGTATCGGGTGCCGCAGGATGCTGCGGCGCTGGAAGTATTCAAAACGATATTCCCGCAGCGCGAAATCATCGGTATTGACTGCCGTCCGCTTATTTTGCAACACGGGTCACTGCACTGCATTACAATGCAGTACCCGGCTGCAATTATAAAATCCTAAACCTTTCGTTTCAATGAGCATGTTTTAGCGTGGTAAAGGTATTCCGACAAAACATCGGTGCATCCGGGCGCACACATCCGCATTTTCCGCAATCATTTGCGCAAACGGTTGCTGTTGATAACTTCCGATAAATGTTGATAACTTGACCCCTTAAAAAAGGAATAAGAATTTGTCAGATTGCACATCACTTTGGTTTCCTATGGCATTTTTTAATAAAAGCCAATAAATTTAGCAAATAGCCTGTCGCGTTTGATGAAGAGAACAACTATTAAAGACATTGCCCGGCAATTAGGCGTGAACCCTTCTACGGTATCGCGTGCGCTGAAGGACCATCCGGATATCAGTTTGGCGTTGCGGACCGAAATCAAGCTGCTGGCCGACCGGCTCCACTATCGACCCAACCAGGTGGCAGTTTATTTGCGCCGGCGCAGCAGCCGTTTGATCGGGTTGATTACTCCGGAAATAACGATGTTTTTTTACCCCTCCGTCATAAAAGGCATACAGCACGTATTGCATCAGCACGGCTACAACCTGATCATGTTGCCGTCGAACGAGTCGCCGGAACGCGAAATTGAGAACATCCGGATTTGCGCCGAAAATAATGTTGCCGGCATCCTGCTTGCCTTTTCACGGTATACGCATACTTCGGAGCATCTGTCGGTGTTCGATGATATCGAAGCGCCGATCGTCATGTTCGACAAAATTCTGGAAGATTTACCCTATGATGCCGTAGTCCTGGAAGATTTCCAGTCGGCAGTCACGGCTGTCAATCACCTGGCAGACACGGGCTGCCGGCGAATCGCGGGGATTTTCGGCAACCCTCAAATGCGGATCACCCAACTTCGTGTGGAAGGTTTTCGCCACGCACTCCATTCTTTGGGTTTGCCTTGTCCCGATGAATTCATTTGTTTTTCCGACAGTGCTTATGAAGCGGAAAAATGCGCCCGCGCACTGATGGCACTACCGGTTCCACCCGACGGCATCTTCGCCATGACCGATGAAATCATCATCGGGGCTTTACCGGCTATTACCACATCGGGTAAAAAAATACCGGACGAATGTTCCGTTATTTGTATCAGCGACGGCTTTTTACCTTATTGTCTGCATCCTCAGGTCACCTTTTTGCATCACGACGGATATGAAGTAGGTCGCCTGGCAGCCGAAAAAATGCTCCGGTTGATCGAATCCGGCGCCTCGGCGGATGAAAATTATATTGGCGAAAAAATCATGCTGAAAGCCCGGCTGATCGAACTTGCCACAACGCGTCATATAAAATGACGTTGGGCTTTTTGACAATGGACATTTGACTCGCAGATTTGTATCATAGGGCCAAACGTCCAAAGTCCGACTGTCCAAAGTCCAACTGTCCAATTATCAATACACGAATCCATGTCCGTAATTCTCATCGGCTTAGTCCAGCAACGCTGCTCCACCGACAAACAATCCAATATTGCCAGATCAATCCAGGGCATTGCAGAATGCGCTGCAAAAGGCGCGCAACTTGTTGTGTTGCAGGAACTCCACTGCGGTATTTACTTCTGTCAGGCAGAGGATACCGAAATGTTCGACCTCGCGGCGGCCATTCCCGGTCCCGATACGGAAGTGTTTTCCAATGCTGCAAAACAACACGGTGTGGTGCTGGTGACATCCCTGTTTGAAAAACGCGCGCCCGGTATTTATCACAACACGGCCGTCGTTTTTGAAAAAGACGGTTCCATTGCGGGCAAATACCGCAAAATGCACATTCCGGACGACCCCGCCTACTACGAAAAATTCTACTTCACCCCCGGCGACCTGGGTTTTACACCTATCCAAACCTCCGTCGGCAAACTCGGCGTGCTCGTCTGCTGGGATCAGTGGTACCCGGAAGCAGCCCGGCTCATGGCGCTCGCCGGGGCCGAAATGCTCATCTACCCAACCGCAATTGGATGGGAGAGCACGGATAGTCAGGAAGAAAAGGCGCGGCAACACGGCGCCTGGTTCACTATTCAACGCGGCCATGCGGTGGCAAATGGCCTGCCCGTCATCACGGTGAACAGGGTGGGGCACGAGCCCGACTGGTCGGGTGTGACGGGTGGCATCCAGTTTTGGGGGCAAAGTTTTGTGGCCGGCCCGCAAGGCGAAGTACTGCACCTGTCGGGCGCCGGCCAGGAAGAAAATGTGGTGGTGGAAATCGACAAACAACGCACAGAGGATGTTCGCCGCATCTGGCCGTTTTTCCGCGACCGGCGCATCGACTACTACCAGGATTTGACGAAACGATACCGGGATTAAATGTACGACGGACTTCCAAGTCCGTCGATGTAGCGTAGGCGGACTTGGAAGTCCGCCCTACATGCGCACCCACGGGAACGGCGCAAGCCATTTTATTTTTTGCAATAATCTGACGGACAGCGTATTGTTCAAATCCATGCCGCCCAGATTTTCCACATCCGCCCAAAGATGGTGGTGATAAAATGCGGCCATTTCCGGTACGCCCATTTTAGAATAGTATTCCGATGTACGTTGTCGTGCTGCTGTTCGCGCTGCTTCGGTTTTGTAAAAAGGCGAGTCGAGGATGTGGATTTCACCGCCGGGTTTCAGGCATTTTTTCAGGGAAAAAATCAGATTTTCTACATCGGGGAAATACTGAACGGAGGCGGCTAATACTGCCACGTCGAACGTACCCCGGAACGGAGTTCCGGAATCGCTTTCTCCCGGAACGGGGTTCCGGGATACAAGGGAAACAAGGTCGGCATAAACAAATCGCAAATTCTTCCGGCTGAAAAGCCGCGCGCCTTGCGTCAACTCCGCTTCGTTCACATCCACCGCCCACACATCCCGGTCCGGATTTTCCGCCAGCCGGTTGGCCATCCAGCCGTTGCCGCAGCCGAGGTCGAGGATACGAATTTGTCCCCCTTTGGAGGGGGGGAGGGGGGAGGAGACTTTGTCCTCTTTGCCGTTGTTGGCGTCCTCGCCAACAACACTGCTATTTTTTTTTGTCATTCCGTAAGAAACTGTCCGCTCTGCGAGCGGAGAACGAAGAGCGGACAGTTTCTTACAGCATGACAAAAAGCGTTCGAACGATCTTTTCCGCCGGCGCCATTCCATAGCATAAGGGTTTGAGCCTGAAAAAAAAGGCAACTGCCGCACCACCTCGTCGGAAAAAACACGCCCTTCGCGACGGCGCACTTCGAGGTAGAGGCGTTCTTTTTCCCTGAAAGCAACGGGGTCAGACAGGAACTGAACTTTTGCGTTTTCCATCATCAATTTGCCAGCCAGGCTTCGAGTTGATGTCTAAAAAAGACGACGACGACAATGGTTAAAATCGAAATGAAAATTATCATGAGCAGATAGCCGAGCAAAATCGCCAGCCCGCCTTTCAGCCAGGTGCTGATTTTGCGCTGCTGGAAAAATTGGCCGTAAGCCCAACTGAAATAAACCACCCATATCCCGACTGAAAACAGGGTCATCGGCAAAGTGGTGGTTGAGACGCTGTTTATCAGTTTTGAGACAGGCGAAGTGATAACGGTTGCCAAGCTTAATTCTCCCATCAGAAAGGTATTCAGCACAATATGCTCAGCAAAATTGTATCCCTTGCGCCGAAACAACAGCCACGACCACATCGCCATCAAGGGAATCATAGAGAACATCATAATAGCCGGGTGGTCGGAAAACACCTGGAATATTTTCTGAGATAGTTGCTGACCTATTGGGTTGGTGGCACCTTGCTGGGCGGTGATTTTCTGCATCATGTCCTTGTCAAGCCCGATAAAATGAAAAATCAGAAAACTGATGGCTGCCGCCCAAAACATGAACTTGACGGGTTTAATATGCTTCACCCTTTTCCCCTCGATGTATTCCCGGATGCTATGCCCCGGACGCAACAGCAATTCCCGCATCGTGTACAAAAATCCCTGGTCGAAATGGATAAAATGCTGGCGTGCATCGTTGAACACCTGCTTGATGGTGATGCGTTTTGTTTTCGCCTTTTGCCCGCATTTGGGGCAAAATTTCCCTTCGAATTCGTGTGTGCAATTTTTGCAAACGGTCATGACGGCGATTGTTTTTCGCCGGAAACATACACGTTTTTAAGTTTATTCGGCTGTCCCGTAAGATGTTTTCCGACAGGATTTACAAGATTAACGGGGCTTTATTTTATTGAAAGCCAATAATTTAATCCAGTTGATCTTATAAATCCTGTCAAAATGATACTTGTGTGATATCGCCGTTTATCACGCTTATCCAAACCCGCCGTACCTTTCGACCGCCCGAAATTTTTTACCATCCGAGCCCATGCACATCCGGCATTTGACCCAACGCATCAAAGTCTGATGTCTAACGTCCAATTATCCAACATCCTGATTTTTATGTCCACCACAAACACTGTCAACCTCGAAGCCGCAAAAAATACCGACGCTTTCAAACTCGTTGTTTCGAATCTCAATCGCCGTCTTGAAAAAATACACGAGGGCGGCGGCGCCAAACGTATCGAAAAACTCCACAGCCAGGGCAAGATGTCGGCCCGCGAACGCATTGATTATCTGTTGGATAAAGACAAACCGCGTATCGAGATCGGCGCGTTTGCAGGGTATGAAATGTACAAGGAACACGGCGGCTGTCCGGCGGGTGGGGTAGTGGTCGTCATCGGTTACGTGCGCGGGCGACAGGTCATTGTGGTCGCCAACGACGCGACGGTGAAGGCCGGAGCCTGGTTTCCGATTACCGGCAAAAAGAACCTGCGCGCCCAGGAAATTGCCATGGAAAATCGCCTGCCGATCATTTATCTCGTGGATTCGGCGGGCGTTTACCTGCCCATGCAGGACGAAATTTTCCCTGATAAAGAACATTTTGGAAGGATTTTCCGCAACAACGCGAAGATGTCGTCGGCAGGTATTCCCCAAATCGCCGCCATTATGGGCGCCTGTGTGGCGGGTGGCGCCTACCTGCCCATCATGTCCGACGAGGCGCTGATTGTGGAAAAAACCGGCTCCGTGTTTCTCGCCGGCCCTTATCTCGTGAAAGCCGCCATCGGCGAAGATGCCGACCAGGAAACCTTGGGCGGCGCTTCCACGCATTCCGAAATATCGGGCGTGACGGACTACAAAATGCCCGACGACCCGACCTGCCTCGACACCATCAAGGATTTGGTGGACAAGTTCGGGCGTTTTGAAAATGCCGGCTTCGACCGCGTGGCTGCACAGCCGCCTGTTGGCAAACCGGAAGATATTTTTGAAATTTACCCTGAAAACGGCGCAAAACCCTACGGCACCGTCGAACTCCTCCGCCGCCTTGTGGACGATGGCAAACTCACCCAATACAAAGAGCACTATGGCAAAACCATCATCACGGCTTATGCCCGTATCGACGGCTGGGCGGTCGGCATCGTGGTCAACAACCGCCAGGTGGTAAAAAATGCCAAAGGCGAAATCCAGATTGGCGGGGTCATCTACTCGGATTCGGCGGACAAGGCCACGCGTTTTATCCTGAACTGCAACCAGAAAAAAATCCCGCTCGTGTTCCTGCACGATGTGACGGGCTTTATGGTCGGCACCCGCTCCGAGCACGGCGGCATCATCAAAGACGGCGCGAAAATGGTGAACGCCGTAGCCAACTCGACGGTGCCGAAGTTCAGCATCGTCATCGGCAACTCCTACGGCGCCGGCAACTACGCCATGTGCGGCAAAGCCTACGACCCGCGCCTCATCGCCGCCTGGCCAACCGCCAAAATCGCCGTGATGGGCGGCGAGCAAGCGGCTAAGGTGTTGACGCAGATACAAGTACAATCATTAAAAGACAAAGGCCATGCCCCGGACCCGGCAGGCGAAAAAGAATTATTGGAAAAAACGAAAGCCAGTTATCTCGCCCAAACGACACCCTACTACGCGGCAGCCCGGCTTTGGGTGGATGCTATCATCGATCCGCGCGATACGCGCCGCTGGATCAGTATGGGCATCGAGGCGGCGAATAATGCGCCGGTAGAGAAGTTTAATGTGGGGGTGATGCAGGTGTAGCGATTTACGATTTACGATTTTGGATTTACGATTTGTGCACACACATTGCTTTGGCGGTTTATTCGTTCATTTCTTCATAAAACTGCCAATAGTCGGCTGCTCCTTTGGTATCAACGGTTTTGTAATATTCGAGCAGGCGAATGAACAAATGATTTCCAATGCCCATTTGCTGGTAATCCAGCAGCGTATCGAGCAGGCGCTCTATGTCATTGATCGAACGTGATTTGTTGGTGATGAAGCCATTTACTTCTTGCTCTAAAAAAGGCAATTGCGCTTCCATGAGCACCTGTGTCTGCTGGATTTGTGATTTGATGGTTTGTACGAGCGCATTAAAATCAGAATCTTTTTCCATTGATTTGATGTTGTGGGTTGGGGTAAAAACCTGTTTTCAAACAAAACCCTACGCCACTGCAAACCCGGAAAATGGTCGCGCATAAGTCGGCTGAAAACCCAGCACAATGTCTTCTTTGGCAACGCCCATTGCCATCAGTTCGTCCACCACTTCGCGCTCAGTGTTGTTGCATTGAAACCAGATTTTGCCGCCTTTGATGTCGAAATGAAAAATGGGCGAGAAAATGTACTGTGCCCCGTGCCAGCCGATGTGGAGCACTTGAAAACTGTTGTTTTCTCGGTCTATAATCACCTTTGCTTCCACCTCCGGCATATTGGCGATTTGCGCCTCGCTGGCGTAGTTGGTGAGGAATTTTACCAGAATATCCTGGTACTTTTTTACTTTATCCATGTCGTGATAATTTCGCTTTGCGGGTTGTAAACCAATATCTTGGCTCGGATTCGCTCGATTGATTTTTGGATAACGTTTTTTTGAAAGAAGGTCAGGTAGATGTTTTCAGGAATAGCCAAAAAAAGCACTCGCTCCGGTTCAAACATTTCTAACGCTGTATCGTAATCTACGAACTGTCCGACAGCCTTGTGAAACTCATTGACAGTGGAAGGACCAACGAAACTTTTGATTTCAACAGCAATTTTCTCTCCGGCTTTTTCCGCTGCGATGAGCCTTTCCGCACCCAAATCAATTTCATACAGCACGTCGTCCACCTTCATTTTGTAGGGGTCGTGCGTGATGAGCCACCCGTCTTTTTCCAGTGCGTTTCTGACTACATCGTGAAAAAAGTCTTTCGCCATTTTGGGTTGTGTTTTTGCATTTCAAAGGTACAAAAACTTGAAGATTTTCCAACTTTTCAGAAGTCGCCAAATCTGTCTGCGCTTTTTTGCGTACTCTACGTTTGTCATTCTGGAAGAATCTACCCAACATTCATTTTTCGGATGATTCGAAGAATGGGTATCGGGTAGGTTCTTCCAGAATGACAAACCGAGCGCGATTTCTCTTGTAGAGCGGACAGATGTTTTCAACAGGACAAAAAAAGGGAGGCTTGTCATTTTTTGGAAGCACTTCCTATCCTCGTATTGCGTTGACAAACACTGCAATAGCCCATACCCCGAGCACTGCCAATCCAAATGGAATAAGCCATTCACTAATAGGGGCAAAGAGCAAAAAAAGACTCAATAGTTCCTTATTGTCCATTATTCTAAGCGAGATATGTTGGCTGATAAATCCAAAGCCAGTGATGCATAAACCTACGATTAACAAAATTTTTAAACTATACTTTTTCCGATTTGAAATTGCCCCCGGCAACACCCTCCCCCCACTATCAAAAGCCCCCAGCGCGACAAGGATTTTGTCGTGAATCACATTCAGTCGCCGCGTCGCTTCGCTGTTGTCAATCGTGCCTTTGAGTCGTTGCGAGGTCAGGTCATTGAACTCGGCCAGCACGATGTGGATGGCGTCGTGCACCTGCTTGTTGTTCTGGCTCAGTTCGAGCAGGCGGGAGAGTGCGTCGCCGGTGCGATTTTCGGCGACAAAGGATTTGATTTCGTGAATTTTCCTTCATTCCTTCTTCTTCCGCAACAACACATAAAACCACCCCAAATTCGTCTCTAACGAGTCCATATAATAATTGGAAACCAAGTAGTTCGTGCCTCGCAAGGTGTCTTTCCCCGTGCGGTTGAGCGAGTCGAGCCAGATATATTCGGCCACGCGCACACTGTCTAAAACAGCGAGTTCAAAAGCGGCTTTGGTGAGAATGGCATAGCTGAGATTGGCGTTGGCCAGGTTGGTTCTGTTCAGGCGGGCATTGCTTAAATCGGCCGAAGACAAGTTGGCGCGCCGCAGGTCGGCATCGGAGAGGTTGGCTTCGCTGAGATTGGCTGATACTAAGTTGGCCTTATGCAATGCCGTATTGCGCAAGCGGGCGCCGCGCAGGTTGGCACTGGTGAGGATGGCGTCATTCAGGATGGCATCGCTCAAATTGGCGTCGCTTAAGTCGGCGTCGTCCAGGTTGGCATCCTCCAGTTCCGCTCCCGTCAAATTGATACCCGACAGGTATTCTCCCGACAACACGGCATTTTTCAAATCGGCAAAGGAAAAATCGGCGGCTTTGTAGATGCGGCGCAGGCTGCTTTTGTCAATCTCGCTGCTCACGATGGCCAGCAGGAGGTAGCCGCGTTCGGGGCTGAGTTCGCGCCCCACGAGCGAGTCGCTGCCGAGATAGCGGTAAGGGCGCAGCGAGTTGCTCAGCGCGATCACGCGCCCGATGAGTTGCGGCGTGATGTCGCGAACGCCTTTTATTCCCACATCTTCTTTCAATTCCTCGTTCATTACGTCCAGGATATTGCCCATCAGAAAGATCAGCGAACTGCGTCGTTCGGCTTCCTGCAGGTAAGTCTGCTGATCGAGGCGGATGTTTTGCTGATTCAACAGTTGATTTTGCTGGGTCAGCAACTTGTTTTGGTTGTACAATAAAATGGTGCCCAATACGCCCGCCAGCCCGACCATCAGTGTTTGAAACGACATCATCACCCAGCGGCGAAAATTCATCCAGGAAAACCAGGCTGCGGCCTTTCGGACCAGCAAACTTAAATCCCGTTTCGCGCGGTCGTAGTCTTTATCGATAACGTTGAAAAGCAGCGACTGGCCGGTCTTATTCAACTCGACGAGGTCGGTATCGGATACGCCGAACAACTTTTTCAGCAGCCGCTCTTTGTGCTGAACGACCCAAAATGCGAGCAGGCCGGTAATGATGATTAGCCATAAAAAAACAAAAACAAGATTTTGAATGTGGTTGTGCAACGCATCCAGACCCACCTGAGAGATGATGGCGCCGATAACCACACCTACGATCAGTGCAATGAGGATACGCGACAGCATATCGATCCGTGCCGAGGGCGAATCGTCCGGTTTTTTCTTTTCGGAAGCCATGTAAAGGGCATTTTGAAAAGCAAACGTACAGGAATCTCAAATGTGGCTGCCCCATAAAGGTTGATAAAAGTTGATAAGGGTTTATAAAAGTTGATATTTAGACCCGAATATTGCCAAATGCTGCACTTTTGGCATCAAAAATCAACCTTTATCAACTCTTATCAACCCTCACCGACCTTTCAAGACGGTATCATAATTTTCATTTTTCCCGCTTTCCGTTGATTTTACAATAACTTCGCCGCCACATTTGAAACCGCTCATGCCAAGTTTTTCGGAACAGATCAAAGGCTGTATTTTCAACCTCGACGGCGTCATGATCGACACCGCAAAACATCATTATATCGCCTGGCGCAGGCTGGCCAACCAGTTGGGTTTTGATTTCTCTGTGGAGCAACATGAAACGTTGCGCGGTCTGAGCCGCATGGCAAGCCTTGAAAAAATCCTCGAATGGGGCGATATGTACATGACCGAAGCGGAAAAACTCCATTGGGCCGATGTGAAAAACAACTGGTATGTCGAATTGATTTCAAACCTCAAACCGGCCGATTTGCTGCCCGGCGCTTTGTTGTTTTTGCGGCAGGTGCGCGAAGCCGGATTGAAAATTGCGCTGTCTTCCGCTTCCAGAAGTGCCCGCCAGGTACTGCGAAACACCCACATCGAAACCTATTTTGACGTCATCATCGACGGGAACAGCACGCGCAAAGTAAAACCGGACCCCGAATCGTTCCTGCTCGCTGCACAGGCTCTGGCATTGCACCCTTCGGAATGTATTGTATTCGAAGACGCTGCTCTTGGCGTGTGGGCAGGTATTGCGGGCGGATTCACGGTGGTCGGAATTGGAAGACCGGATTATCTGTCAAATGCCCACTTAGTAATTCCGGGATTTGAAAACCTGACTTTGAACGACCTGTTAACCCAACTTTCCGGAGCAACCGTCGCCTGACATTTTTCATCAACCCTGCCGTTTTTCAACTTTTTCAATCCTTGTTTGCTTTTATATCTGCATGAAATACAATATTTTACTCGGAATTCTGGTCGTTGCGCTCGGCTATCTGACCTGTAAAAATTTTCAAAAAACGCCGCCGCCGCCAACGGCTCCCGCTGCGTCGCCCCAGCCTGCCCGGGATCAGGGTAGCGGATACAACTGGAATGCTTCTCATGTCGTCCAGGGTGACAATCCCGATGCGGCCTATACCAGGCAGGTGCAGGAACCGCCGCGCATGGTCACCGTGCCGATCGACGCGCTCCCGCCAGCCACTACCAGCCGCCGCGCTTACCTGAGCACGGGTTGGTGGCACCTCAACCTGGCTTTCCAACCCAGCGACACATTGGTGCACCTCAATTACCAATCCAAATGGCTCCATTTCCGGCAAGACCAGACGTTCGATATTTTGATCAAAAACAAAGTCGTGGACACGGGGCGCTGGAACTGGGATGAAGCCAAAAATGAAATTTATCTTTCCTGCAATGACCCTTATATCAACAACACGTGGTTTGTAACCGATAAAGGTTTTTTAATGATCTGGAAGGGCAATACGGACCTGAACGTCACCGGGATACAGGTGCGGGTCGTGGGGTCTAACAGTCCGCCGCCGGAAAATTAGGTATTGGTTGTTGGTTATCGGTTATCGGTTCCTGGTTTTCGGTTATCGGTTATCGGTACCGGGAACCGATAACTGATAACCAGGAACCGATAACCGATAACTAATAACCGACAACCAACAATTGAATGCTATGAGAAATCTGTTCTTTCTTGCGGTAATTGCAGCTTATTTGTCTTCCTGTGAAAACAAACCCGCTCCTGCCGTGCAAACTGCCCCGCCACCGCCACCAAAAAAAGACCGGCCCGCCGAACCGGAATGGGGGCGCAATGCCGTGCTGTACGAATGCAACATCCGGCAGTTTTCAGCAGCCGGCAATATCGCCGGGGTACAAAAGCAACTCCCCCGACTAAAAGAACTCGGCATCGACGTGTTGTGGCTCATGCCCATTCATCCGATTGGAAAAGTCAACCGCAAAATGAAGCCCTCCGACCTCGGCAGTCCTTACTCCGTGCAGGATTATTACGCCGTCAACCCTGATTTCGGTACGCAGGACGACCTGAAAAACCTTGTGCAGGAAGCCCACACGCTTGGATTAAAAGTGATACTCGACTGGGTGCCCAACCACACCGCCTGGGACGCCGTGTGGATGAAAGAACACCCGGAATACTATACGAAGGTGAACGGGCAATTCACGGCGCCGCTCAATGAAAACGGCGGCTCTACCGGCTGGGACGACTGTGTCGACCTCGACTATTCGAATCCGGCACTGCGCAAGGCTATGATAGCAGCCATGCAATACTGGATTCGCACCGCCGACATCGACGGTTTCCGGGTAGACATGGCAGGGCTCGTGCCGAACGACTTCTGGGAAGAAGCGCGCCCGGCCCTGGATTCGGTCAAGCAGGTATTTATGCTTTCCGAATGGCAGGACGAACCGGGGCATTTCCAATCCTGCTTCAACGCCAATTACGGCTGGAAATGGAAAGACGTGACGAAAGACATTGCGGCGGGAAAACAAAATGCCGTATCATTAGACACTTTGCTCGAATTCCTCGACGACTTCTATCCGAAAGATTATTGCCAGATGTATTTCACACAGAACCACGATGAAAACTCATGGAACGGCACAGAGTCGGAGTTGTACGGCGCTTCGGCAGACGCTTTCAATGTGCTGATGTTCACCTGGCAGGGCATGCCGATGATTTACAGCGGTCAGGAAGACGGCCTTGCGCGCCGGTTGAAATTTTTTGAAAAAGACCCGGTACGCTGGAAAAAATACGCCAAAACGGAGTTTTTCCAAAAACTCTGCAATTTACGCCATACCAACCGCGCCCTTTGGTCGGGCCGGCATGGCGGCACCCTTCGGAAAATATCCACCGATGCCGACGAACAGGTGTATGCTTTTACGCGGGAGAAAGATGGCGACCGCGTGATCGTCGTGCTCAACCTGACTGCAAAAAACCGCACGGTAACCCTCCGTCCGGGCGGTGATGTGCCGGGTGCCTATATGAACCTGTTTGGCGCCAGCACGGTGCAGGTGACGCGCGAAATGACCCTCAACCTCAAACCCTGGGAATACTTAGTGCTGACAAATAAATAGCCATGCAAGCCGGCAATTTTCTTCACTACACCTTGCTTTTTCTCCGTTTGCACAAGCGGCAGCATGAAAATAGCCGTTACCAACGGTTTGTCGAAACCGTTTGGCGGGTACGGGTAGCCATTTTGATGATGCTTTTTTCTCTGGGGATCGGGACTGCCGGCTACGTTTTAATTGAAAAATATCCCTGGTTCGACGCCTATTACATGGCGATCATCACACTTGCATCGGTAGGCTTTGGAGAAGTGCATCCGCTCAGCACTGCCGGCAGGGTTTTTACGTCTTTCCTGATATTATTCAACATCGGTTTATTCGCTTATGCAATTTCAACCATTACGAGCGTTTTTGCCGAAGGAGGCATTTCCAAACTTTTAAGCGATTTTCGTATGCATCGAAACATTGAAAATCTGAAGGGACACGCCATCGTTTGCGGGTTCGGTCGACATGCGACTGAGGTGGCGCAAGAGTTGGCCAAGCAGGGGGTCTCGTTCGTGGTGATTGAAAGCAACCTTGAAAAAATCGAGGAACTCAAGGAGGCGACCAACTATCTGTTCGTTGAAGGGGACGCCACCGAAGATGCAATATTGGAAGAAGCAGGTATCCGGCGTGCGGCGTCCATCGTAATTACGCTGCCAAAAGACGCCGACAACCTGTTCATTACGCTCTCGGCCCGACAAATCAGCCCAACCTTGCGCATCATCAGCCGCGCCAACAGTATTGCCGATGAAGTAAAAATCCGGCGCGCCGGCGCCAACCATACGGTGGTGCCGGAGCGAATCGGCGGCTTTTACATGGCCACATTATTGAATAAGCCCGATTTGGTCGAGTTTTTTAACCTGCTCTCCAACATGGGGCCAAGCAACGTTGTTTTTGAAGAAATTGCCGTGCATCTCTTGCGCCCGGAATTTCAGGGCAAAACCATTGCCGACGGGGGCCTTCTGGAAATTTCCCCGGTATCGTTGGTAGCCGTGCGTGATACAAATGGTCAATACGAACTGAACCCGCCTCGAACGGCTGTTTTACAACCCGGCTGGCATATCGTAGTATTGGGCAATCAGGAACAAATGACCCGTTTTCGCCTTGTTGCTTTAGCCGATCCGGTGAAGAAGGTGTAAATCCGTGAATTCCATTCGTAAAAGTTGACTTTTCTCTACATTTGCTGCGGTTTCACCCTTTTAATCCTTTTACAATTTACCCGAAATGGCCTCCAACGGCGAACACAACGGCACTCAACACCGGCTCACAGTAGCAGGTTTGATCATTACCCTGGGTATCATTTACGGCGACATCGGTACATCGCCGCTCTATGTGATGCGGGCTATCGTAGGAACCGGCATTGTCGATCGCGAGACCATTCTGGGCGCCGTTTCGCTCATTTTCTGGACACTTACTATCCAGACCTCCCTCAAATACGTCACGCTCGTTTTGCAGGCCGACAACAACGGCGAAGGCGGAATTTTTTCCCTTTATACCCTGGTGCGCCGGCGCAAGCGCTGGCTGTTGTTCCCCGCCATGATTGGCGGCAGCGCCGTGCTATCGGAAGGCATGATCACGCCGCCGATATCCGTTTCATCGGCCATCGAAGGCTTGCAATCTGTTGAAAGCCTGCACAATATGCACATCCCGACGGTGTATATCACTATCGGTATTATTTCTGCGTTGTTTATTTTTCAGCAATTCGGAACGGCAGCGGTAGGACGTTTTTTCGGCCCGATCATGCTCGCGTGGTTTTCCATGCTTGGTTTTTTGGGTACGATCGAGGTGGTCGGACACCTATCCGTTTTGCAGGCACTGAGCCCGGTTTTCGCGGTGAAAATGCTGATGCACCATCCCCACGCGCTGGTGCTCATGGGGGCGGTATTCCTTTGCACGACGGGGGCAGAAGCCTTGTACGCCGATCTGGGCCATTGTGGCAAACAAAACATCCGGGTAAGTTGGGTTTTTGTAAAGACCTGCCTTGTACTCAATTACTTAGGTCAGGCGGCCTGGTGTCTTCAATTTGAAGGACAGCCCCTGCCTTTTGCCGGAGATGAGCCGGTCAATCCGTTTTATGGTGTGATGCCGCGCTGGTTTTTGCCCATCGGTATCGCAGTGGCTACCATGGCCGCCATCATTGCCAGCCAGGCGATGATATCCGGGTCGTTCACACTCGTGAGCGAGGCGATCCGGCTGGGTTTGCTGCCAAAACTGACGGTTATTTTTCCCACACATTTGAAGGGGCAATTGTACGTGCCGGCGGTCAATACACTGTTATGGGCAGGTTGCGTATTTGTCACGATTTTTTTCAAAGAAAGCAAATACATGGAGGCGGCATACGGCCTGTCGGTCACCATTACGATGCTGATGTCCACTGCATTGCTCTCCAATTTCTTTGTCATGAACCGCAGACCGCCGCTGCTGGTGTGGGTGTTTCTGATTTGGTACATTTGTTTTGAAGGCGCATTTCTGACCGCCAACCTGTTGAAATTCAAGGACGGCGGTTATATCACGGTGGTTATTGCTTCGGTACTGTTCCTCCTGATGTACGTGTGGGTGCAGGCCAAAAAGATAAAAGACCGGTTTTTGCAAAATATCAAGATCAACGACTATATCGATCAACTGATCTCGCTCAGCAACGACGAAAGTATTCCGAGATATGCCACCAACCTCGTCTTTCTCAGCAGCGCCAAATCGCCCAAAAAAGTGGAGGAAAAAATCCTCTATTCGATCCTGCAAACCCAGCCGAAACGCGCCGATATCTACTGGTTTGTCCACATCGAAGTCACCGACGAGCCCTACACGATGGAATACAAAGTCAACGTGTTGGCGCCCGACGACGTGTATAAAGTTACGTTCCGGCTCGGTTTCCGGGTGGAACAACGCATGAACCTTTTCCTCAAAAAAGTAGTGGAAGACCTCATGGAAAATGACGAGGTGAACATCGCTTCACGCTACCATATCAGCCGCGACGAAATACCGACCGGCGACTTTAAATTCGTACTTATTCAGGAATTTCTTTCGCACGAAAACGACTTGCCGGTACTGGAACAGATCACCATGAGCGTCTATCTTGCGGTGAAAAGCATCACCGCCTCGCCGCAAAACTGGTTCGGTCTCGACAGCGACTCGGTGGAGATCGAAAAAGTACCGCTGGTGCTCAGGCCGGTCAAGGATTTCCGCTTGCGGAGGATTCCTTGAATGTCGAATGGCGAACAGGGAATGTCGAATGTTGAAGTGCGTAGCGTTGACATCAGGGATGTCGATTATAGAACAAAGAATGTCGAATGTCGATATTCAATCCGGCAAACGCTGTGTTACTCCGTCATTTATCGTTCCTCATGCCATTGTCGGTGGAGGCGCCAACAATGACAGTTAAATCCTTGTTCTTTGTTCAAAACTCTCTTGGTCAATTGTACAATAGCTCGACATTCGGCGTTCCCTGTTCGATATTCGATATTCAAAATATGCTTGAAAAAAATATGAAAATCAATATTTTAGCAACAGCAGCATTGCTATTTTTATTTCTCTGCACGACAGACCTCTCCGCCCAGAACACCCTCGGCGGCCAGGCCGTCACGGTGCCCGAAAAGGAAGTCGACCGCCAGAGCGCTTTTGTCAACGCGGAGCGCGAGCGCCTGCTCGGCCACTACGACAAAGCCGTCGAATTGTACAAAAAATTCACCTACGACAACCCCGGCGTGGGCGCGGCCTGGTACGGCCTGGCGCGTTGTTACGTTACCCTCGACGATCCGGCCAATGCACTGGAAGCCATCGGCAAAGCGGTGGAAACAGACCCTGCGAACGAATGGTATCAGATTTACTTAGCCGATATTTATGAAAAAATTGGCCGGGTAAAAGACGCTGTAAAAGTGTACGAAAACCTGACCAAACGTTATCCGCAGACAATCGAGTTTTGGGATCACCTGGCTTACTTAGCCGTACTCTCGGGCGATCCGAAAGGTGGTTTGCAAGCCCTCGAACGGGTGGAAAAAATACGCGGGATCGAAGAAGAGACTTCGCTGGAAAAACACCTGATCTATGTCGGCATGGGCGACACCAAAAAAGCCGCCGCGGAACTCCAGCATCTCGCCGACGCTTACCCGGACCGCATCGAATACCGCCATCGCCTCGCCGAATACTACGATGCAACGGGCGACAAAGCCAGTGCCCGCAAGGTGTACGAAGACATCCTGCGCCGCCGCCCCGACGATCCGGTGGCGAAATTGGCCGTCATGGAAAAAGATAAAAGCAGTTCCGATGCCGCTTATCTGGCATCGCTCAAGCCCCTGTTCAGCGATCCCAATATTTCGATCGATGCCAAGGTGAAGGAAGTGCTGCCGTTTTTTCCGAAACTCGCAGCGGGCTCCGATGCGGCATTGACTCAAACCCTGCTCGAACTCGGCGTTCTCGTGGAAAAAGCCCATCCCGGCGATCCGAAAGCCTGGAGCCTTTCGGGCGATCTGCTCTACCACGCCAACAGGCCCGCTGAGGCGCTGGAACGCTACCGCAAGTGCATCCAACTCAACCCGAACGTTTTTTCCGTTTGGGAAAACACGCTCGACATCCTGCAGGAGCAAAAAAACTACGATGAAATGTTGCGGCTCGGCGAACAGGCAATGGACGCTTTTCCCAACCAACCGAAAGCCTACTACTACTACGGCGTGGCGGCCATAGAAAATGGCAAATACGACGATGCCATCGCCCAACTCGAACAAGCCGTCTTAATGACCGGCAACAACTTTGCCCTGCGCCTTGAAATCGCAGACCAAATTGGCCTGGCTTTATTGGGCAAAAAAGATTTTGCCGCTGCCGCCACACACTACGAGCAACTCCTGCCCAAAGGTGGTGACAAACATCCGGGTATCCTCGAACATTACGGTGATGCGTTGTTCCGGAAAGGCGAACGTTCGGCGGCGGTGGAGTTTTGGAAAAAAGCCAATGCCATCCGGAAGTCGGCGGAATTGGAAAAAAAGATTGAGGAAGGTAAGTTGTAAAAGACTGATTAGGTGTGGCATGACCGCTCGGAGGATTTCTTCTTAACTATTGATATCAAAGCGGTCATGCCACACCTGCGCGACTCTTTTTTCCCAAAAACGTGAACACGGCTTGTTTCTTGTTGTTAAACCCGATATGTTTGCCCCTGCTAATTGTAAGTAATGAACATCATCGCTCAAAACGGAACTTGTTGTTGCTGTTGTCTCTTTCCCCGGAAAAGGACAGCAGTCCCTTTTGAGTATATTTGTACCGGCTGACCGGTTCATATATTTCACAAGTTGAAAGCGCCTTTTCCCGACCCGTTCGAGAAAAGGCGCTTTTTGTTTACCCGCCGAAGCTTCAGCGAAGGCGGGTTAGCCATTCAATACGCAATCTATGAAATCCGCATTGGAGCAATTTTTTCAACAACTCGATGCCGACCAGGCGCGCGCTGCCGGACAGGTGCCCTCGAAAGCCGACGCGCAGCGTTTGGCCGACGGGCTGTTCCAGTTTCTTTTTCCCATCATCAGCGACGACCCGAAACCGGCTCGGGTGCAATATGCCATGCTCAGGCATGAATTGATCAAATTGCTTTACCCGCTCATGCAAGACCGGAACGGCACGGCAGCGAGTATCACGGATGCTTTTTTTGAGCGTTTGCCCAATGTGCACCAGGCTTTGACGGAAGATGCGCAGGCCATCCTTCAATTCGACCCCGCCGCCACGTGCCTGGAAGAAGTCATTGCCACTTATCCGGGTTTTCACGCCATTGCTGTATACCGGATTGCAAATTTGTTGCATCGTCTGGGAGCGCCGTTGTTGCCACGCGTTTTTGCCGAATACGTACACGGACAAACGGGCATCGATATCCATCCCTCAGCAACCATCGGACACTCATTTTTCATCGATCACGGCACAGGTGTCGTCATCGGCGCCACTGCTGTCATCGGCGACAACGTGAAAATTTACCAGGGCGTCACGCTCGGCGCGCTCCAGGTGGATAAGTCGCTCGCCAACGTGAAGCGCCACCCGACGATCGAAGACAACTGCATCCTGTACGCCAACAGTACCATCCTTGGCGGCAATACGGTGGTGGGCCACGACTCGGTCATCGGTGGCAACAGTTGGCTGACGGAAAGTGTGCCGCCCTACTCCGTTGTGCTCCACCAAAGCCAGATCAAAGTGCGCACCAAGCCCTTTGAAGAACCCGTCAATTTTGTTATATAAGCGAAGCGGGAATGAAATTTTGCGGGGAGGGTGAGAGAAAAAATTTGAGAATTTTTTCTCTCACCCTCCCCGCAAAATTTCATTTACAGGAAAAAAATCCGGTAGGGCGTTCAAGTTGCACACACACTCACACACTCACACACTCACACACTCACACACTCACACACTCATTCTCACATGAAAGCGAACAACATTCTCGAAACAATCGGCAATACGCCCCACGTCCGCATCAACCGCCTGTTTGGCGACAACCATGAAATCTGGATCAAACTCGAACGCGCCAACCCGGGCGGCAGCATCAAAGACCGCATCGCGCTCTCGATGATCGAAGACGCCGAGCGCAAAGGCGAACTCCGTCCCGGCAGCGTCATCGTGGAGCCGACGAGCGGCAATACGGGCATCGGACTGGCAATGGTGGCTGCGGTAAAAGGTTATCCGCTCATCCTGGTCATGCCGGAAAGCATGAGCGTGGAGCGGCGGCGGCTGATGGCCGCTTATGGCGCGCAGTTCGACCTCACACCGCGTGAAAAAGGCATGAAAGGCGCCATCGAACGGGCCGGCGAACTGTTGCGCGAAATCCCGCATGCATGGATGCCGCAGCAATTTGAAAACGAAGCCAATATCGCTATCCACAGGGAGACGACGGCCAAGGAAATCCTGGCCGATTTTCCCGACGGGATCGACTTTTTGATCACCGGCGTCGGCACCGGCGGCCACATTACTGCTGTTGCGGAAGTGCTGAAAGCGATTTTCCCCAAACTGAAGGTTTTTGCCGTAGAGCCTGCCCTGAGCCCCGTTATTTCGGGCGGCGCTCCGGGGCCGCACCCGATTCAGGGGATCGGAGCGGGTTTTATCCCGAAAAACCTGCACACGAATGTGTTGGACGGTACGATCCAGGTTACGAAGGAAGATGCCTTCGAGTTTGCCAAACGGGCAGCGCTGGAAGAGGGCATTTTTGGCGGTGTGTCGTCGGGAGCGACACTGGCAGCCATCGCATCGAAATTAGATGAAATCCCGGCGAGATCGAGGGTTTTGGGCTTCAACTACGACACCGGCGAGCGCTACCTGTCCATCGAGGGCCTGTATGAGTGGGAAAATGCACAAAGCATTGTGATACAGGCGAAAACAGCATTATAAATGCATTACTTACAGCAAATCAACATGAATTCATCCAGATTTTTCAACCCTGGATTGCAATCATGGCAAACGCAAGAAACGAACCGTTTCAAAGCGCTTTAACGGTTTTTGGGACACATTGAATGCCGAAAGGCGAATACATGAAATACGAAATACGATGTTCTCTGCTCGTACTGGCGAACCCGGGAGCAGCGCTGTACATCGTATTTCGTATTTCATGTATTCGCCTTTCGGCATTTATTCGAGGGCTTACGGTTTAGCACGATATTTGCCCGGGTCATTTTTTATCAATCTTCACCAAAAATTGATTTTTTTCATGAAAATATCTAAACAAGCGAAATTCCTCCTGCTGGCTGGTTTGGCTGTCGTATTTTTTATTCAGAGTTGTAAAGATTACCGGGTGGAACCGTCGCGGTTGACGACAAGTGAATTTGACAGTAAAGTTTTCCTCCAGTGGAACAATTTGTACCTCGAACTCGACCGCTACGCAAAAGGATATCGCCCCGGCCCCAGTCCCCGCGCATTGGGCTACCTTGGACTCGCCGCTTATCAATCGGTCGTGGCAGGTATGCCGGAACACAACTCCTTAGAAAATTACATGCCCGGTTTGGATGTGCCCGAAGCGGATGCGGAAGCTGATTATCATTGGCCCACTTGCGTGAACGAGTCGTATGCCTTCCTGATGACCCGTTTCTTTTTCCACATGGAAAACGAATATCCGGCGCTTTTTCAAAAGATCGAGCAGACACGCGTACAATTGAACGCCGAGTTTGAGTTGGAAACAACGTCTGAAATTTTCGATCGGTCCAAAGACTTTGGCCAGCGTGTGGCTGCCGCCGTGTATGAATGGGAAAAATTGGACGTACCGGGCCACAATGCCTTCCTCGATCCGCAACCGATCACCTATACCCCGCCGCAAGGCCCCGGCCTCTGGCAGCCGACTTATCCGGATTACGGTGCGGCCATGTTTCCTTACTGGGGCGAAGTGCGTACGTTCGCCATGAAGTCCACTGATAAAGTGGCGAAGCCTCCGATTCCGTACAGTGAAGATTCCACATCGCTGTTTTACCTGCAAGCGTCGGAAGTGTACAACACCGTCAACTTTATACAAAACTACAATCCGCTCGATCAAGCCCAGGTAGCCCTGGCTTATGAATTGAAATGGATCGCCATTTTTTGGAGCGACGACATTCTCAACCATACGTTCGCTCCTCCGCCCCGTCTTATCGCCATTGCGAATCAAGTGGTTGATAAAGAAAAACTTGACCTTGCCGGTGCAGCCGAATTGTATGCCAAAATGGGTATGGCTTTGAGCGATGCGGGTGTGGCAACCTGGAATTCCAAGTACATATATAACGTGGAGCGCCCTGTGTCGTACATCCGCAATATCGTGACGAAATATCACCCGGAAGCAAACAACTGGAAGACGATTCTGGACAACCCATACACCGGCGCCGTGGGTATGACGCCTGCATTCCCCGCTTATCCGTCGGGCCACTCGGCTTTCGGAGGCGCAGGCGGAAAAATTTTGTCTTCAGTCTTTGAATTCAACAACGAGCACCCCGGCACATACACGTTCACCGATATATGTCACCAAAATCGGCTGGACTTCCCGGATCTTACCAACACGTCGCGTACGTTTACGTCATTCAAAGACATGGCAAACGAAGATGCCTACTCGCGTATTCCGCTGGGTGTTCACTTCCGCATGGACTGCGACGAAGGTCTCCGCCTCGGAGAACTGGCCGCACAGCGCGTATTAGAGTTGCCGTGGAGGAAGTAAAGGGTAATAAAAAGTCATTAAGGTAATTAAAAAAGTCATTAAAAAGGGCAATTCGCACACGTCGAATTGCCCTTTTTAATTACCTGAATTACTTTAATGACCTGAATTACTTTAATGACCTGAATTACTTTAATTACCTGAATTACTTTAATGACCTGAATTACTTTAATTACCTGAATTACTTTAATTACCCTTCATTACCCCTAATTCGCATCGCGGTATTTTTCCCAGGTCGTTTTCGTGTATTGTTCTTCGGCGGCAAATTTGAGTTCTTTGATGATGTCTTTCGGCTCTTTATAACCCGGCGAGATCATGATGCGCTCATATTTTTCATTCAGATAAACGAAATTCGGATACCGCATGTTGCCGTCGAGCAGCGAATAGGCAAGTTCGTGCACTTTTCCGTCTGCCACATATTTGAACGTGTGGCCGTTAAACAGGATGTCGGCTTTTTGTTCGGCATTGAGTTTAACGGGGTAGAAGTTGGCAGCGAGGTAAGTCGATATCGTCGAGTCGGCAAACGTGGTTTTGTCCATGTGTTTGCACCAGCCGCACCAGTCGGTGTAAACATCCACCAGAATTTTTTTCGGGGCAGTTTTATTGAGTTCGGCGGCTTCTTCCCAGGTGTACCATTTAAGGGTCGGAGCGCCCGGAGTATTGGCAGGGTTTTGAACGGTAAAAGCAACCAGCACGGTCCCGATAAGCAGCAGGATAGCAGCTGCGAAAGCGAATTTTTTCATATTGCAGAAAACAGTTGACGATAAATATGCCATGCAAAAGTACCCGTAAGTACAATGCAAAATACTTAACGATTCGTCAAAGGCGGGAGATTTTATAAAAAATGATTCTTTAAGACTTTTCATGACGCCGAATGTTTCTGATTTGTCTTCTTTGCATTAAAAACCGCACATGGCCTTTCTGCTTATTTACATCACCCACCCCGACGAAGCGACCGCCCGCCGCGTATCCGAACACCTCGTAAACAATCGCCTTGCAGCTTGCGCCAATATTTTTCCCATCTCCAGCATCTACCGGTGGGACGGCGCGGTGCAGCAGGAAGGCGAATGGGTAACTCTCGTGAAAACCCGCCTCGATCTGGAAAACGAACTCGAAAGGGAAGTCCTGAAAATACACCCTTATGAAGTGCCTTGTATCCTGCGGTTCGAAGTGCGGGCGAATGAAGCGTACGAACGTTGGATTCAGGGGGTAGAAGGTGGAGGGTAGAGGGTAGAAGGCGTAGATTAAGCCCCTCCGCCCTCTACCTTCTATCTTCTACCTTCTATCTTCTACCTTCTACCTTCTACCTTCTACCTTCTACCCTCTACCGCGCGAACGGCGCCGCGTCCTGCCCGCAAAACTCCCCGGCGAGGTACTTGTAATAACCCGTCACCCCGATCATGCCTGCGTTGTCGGTGCAATATTGAAACGCGGGGATGTATGTGTTCCAGCCTTCTTGCCGGCCCATTGCTTCCAGCGCTTGGCGCAGACCGGAATTGGCACTCACGCCTCCGGCGATAGCAATTTCGCGAATCCCGGTTTGGCGGGCCGCCTTGCGGAGTTTTTTCAGCAACACGGTGATGATGATCGCCTGAACGGAAGCACAGATATTGGCGAGGTTCTTTTCAATAAAATGCGGATCCGCACCGACTTCTTTTTTCAAAAAATAGAGGATCGAAGTTTTCAGGCCGCTGAAACTGAAGTTGAAGCCCGGCACGGCGGGCTCCGGAAACGGAAAAACCGGCTGGCCTTCGCCGGCGAGCCGGTCGATCACCGGACCGGCGGGATAGCCGAGGCCGAGCAGTTTGCCCGTTTTGTCAAACGCCTCACCCGCTGCGTCGTCGAGCGTTTCACCGATGATCTCCATGTCGGGAAAATCGCGCACCAGCACGATTTGTGTGTGACCGCCGCTCACGGTGAGGCACAGGAACGGGAACTTCGGTTTGGGATCCTCTGCAAAATGCGCCAACACGTGTGCCTGCATGTGGTTGACCTCGATCAGCGGCAGGTTGCGGCTGAGTGCGAAGGCTTTTGCGAAGGAAGTACCCACCAATAACGATCCCATCAGCCCTGGGCCACGGGTGAAAGCGACGGCATTCACGGCTTCTTTGGCGATCCCGGCTTTTTTCAAAGCCAGATCGACCACCGGAATGATATTTGCCTGGTGCGCCCGCGAAGCCACTTCCGGCACCACGCCGCCATACAACCGGTGCGCATCCTGGTTGGCAATACAATTGGACAGCACCCTGCCATCCCGGACAATGGCAGCGGACGTGTCGTCGCAGGAAGATTCGACGGCTAAAATAATTACACTCATATCGCGTTGACTTTTATTCAATAAAGCCTGGATCAACAAAAAAACGAGGGGCAAAGTTACGGTTTTCCCGCTATGCCCCGGCAGTCTCATAGGTGCGGCATGACCGCCTTGAGATTATTGCTTAAGAAGAATCGTGTAAGCGGTCATGCCACACCTATTCAGGCTCTGAGTAATCGAAAAATGACTTATAGGCAGTATCATATTGGCACGATTCTTTGTCGCATAATGCGCTTTTCCCAAGGGGCCTTATGACTGAGGTTCAATACAAAATCGATTACATCATCAACCACGTTTCCAAGTATGTTCGGATCAAAGACAAAAGAAAAAGACCCGACTGCCACTGCGGTCGGCAGCGGCAGTGACAGCGCCGTCACCACGGTGATTGCCAAAGGCACGGTGATCGAAGGTAAATTCACCTGCGCCGAAAATGTCCGTCTCGACGGCTCCATCCACGGGGAAATCAAAGTGGACAAACGATTTGTTATGGGCGACAGCAGCTATGTACAGGGCAATATCAACGCCCGCGATGCGGCGGTTAAAGGCAAGATCAAGGGTGACGTGCTGGTGAAAGAAGCGCTGCACCTGATGGAATCTGCTGTCATTGAAGGCAATATCACAGCCAAAACGATGGTGGTGGATGAAGGCGCCCGCTACAACGGCTCCTGTCATATCGGGCAGGCCGCGCCGGTCGCTCCCGCAACTGCGAAGTAAACAACTGCGCAACAACGAATAGAGGCCGGGAATTTTAAACTGTGCATATTTGCTGCCGGTTTGCTTACCCGCCGCAGGAACGAAGGCGGGCGCGAGGCCTCAACGCAGCATGGACAAGTACCTTTTCGACTTCACGAACCCCGGGTTCAGTGCCGTATCGTCGGCCCATTGTTCGCTGAACATTTTGATCGGCACGGAAGGGTGTTCCTTCGTGGTATTTGGGAAAAAAGGCGCCATTCAGGCGCTGAAACGCTGTCATTTCCCCCATCCGGGGCGCGATTTTAAAGAAGTGGAAACCCCGCTCCGCACATTTTTCGGCGCTGAAACGATCTTTGCATACCCATTCGCCGAAGTGCGCTGCGCTTTTTCCAACCTGAATGCAACACTGGTTCCGCGCCGCCTTTTCGCCCCGGAAGATCTTCCTGCGTATTTCAAACTCCTGCTACGCCCGGCGGAGTATGAGTTTCATTGCGATCATTTGCCGGAGTTCGATTGCTACCTGGTGTATGCCGTCGAGCCGATTGTAACCCGGCTTTGCGGACAGTATTTTTCCCACGCAAAAATGTCGCATCTGGCGACGTCCCTGTTAAAAATCTGGCAACGCGCCGCACCGACCAACGATTACCACGTTTTTCTGAATACCCGGAACCAGACTGCCCAAATTGCCGTGTTCGACCGGCAGAATTTGTTGTATTACAATGCATTCCAGTTCCAAAACGCAGACGATTTGCTGTATTTCGTCTTGCTGGCCTTCGATCAGTTCCGCCTTTCACCCGAAACGACGACCCTGACGGTCTCCGGAACCATCACCGACGACCCGGATACATACCGGCACATTTATCGCTATGTACGGACGATCCGCGATGCCCGCCTGCCCGGAAATGCCACGTTCAGCGAAGATGCCGACAGCCTGCCGGAGCACCTGTATTTTGACCTCTTCTGCCTCTCCCAATCCCCAGGCACCGATAACCTATAACCTATAACCGATAACCGACAACCGATAACCGACAACCAACTCGCATGCGAATCATAGGAGGAAAATTTAAAGGCCGCCGCTTCAACCCGCCCGCCGACCACTGGCCCACCCGCCCGACGATGGATCAGGCCAAGGAGGCGCTGTTCAACATCCTGAACAACCAGCTGGATTTTGAAGAATCGAAAGTATTGGACCTGTTCGGCGGTACAGGCAGCCATAGTTACGAGTTCATCTCGCGGGGCTGCGAAGACGTGACATATGTAGACAAATTCGCCGATGCCGTGCGTTTTGTGCGCAAAATAGCCGCCCAACTCGACATCGAGCAGTACCTGAAAATATACCAGATGGATGTGTTTCGATTCATCGAGCACGCAACACAACAATGGGACTACATCTTTGCCGGACCACCCTACTCGTTGCCGACCATCGACACGATCCCCGATCTGATTTTTGAAAAAAACTTACTCCTGCCCGAGGGGCTTTTCGTGATGGAACACAACCCCCACCACGATTTTCTGAACCACCCGCATTTGGTGGATGTGCGCAACTATGGAAAGACGATTTTTAGTTTTTTCAAATAGTAATTACTTGCAAATCAATCCAATCGGGGGTGTCTCAATTTGGTTGCTTAGATGCCCTGCCCGGTCTTTGATAGAAATGAGATAGGTAAGCGTGTCATAAAAAACCGGTACATACTGACAGGTCGTTGTGTCTTGCGTTGGACTGATATAAATGCAACAAGTGTTTGGAATAAGAATTTTGATGGTACCGGAAATTCCATTTCCCGCTCCTTGTTTTTCTATGTATGGAATTTGATAAGAAGGGATTTCAAAACCATCCCGTCCGTCTTTGATATAAATATTTGGCTCGTCGTCGGATCCGAGATCGCCATCATCGTCTGTAAAATTAAAAGCGATCAGTATGCTGTCCGCCCCCAATGGCGTTTGTTTCATTGTTGTTTTGGAAAGACTTTTAAATTCTATCACCGGCTCATCCGGGAAATTCGGCGATGAAATACAACCTTGAAAAAGGCTAAGAAGGAAAGCGAAAAAAAGAAGGGTACTTTTCATATTAATCCTGGCTTTTGCAGACTTGTGTTGATTATCCGAAAATTGGAATAAAACTATTGTCGGCAAATCAAAGTGATCGGATCCGTCGTAATCTTATTACTGACATTGCCCGCCCGGTCCTTGATATAAATCCGGTAAAACACCGTATCGAATTGCTGCGGCGCGTTTTTGGAAGTGTCGCAGGGCGGGAATTTGATGCCGTTGATGTCGGGGTAGATACAACAGGTCGTGGGCAAAGCGATGGTGATCATCCCGGAAATGCCGTTGCCCGCGCCTTGCGGTTCGATGTACGGAATCGCATAAGGATCTTTCAAAAACGAATCGCGCCCGTCTTCGATAAAAATATTAGGTTCGTTGTCCTTAGAGCCGAGGTCGCCGGTGCCATCCGTAAAATTGAACATCACCAACACGGTATCCGCCCCTAATTTGGTCTGCCGCATCACGTTTTTCGAAAGGCTCACGAACTCGATGACCGGTTCGTCGGGATAATTGGGCGGTTTTACGCAGAACTGGAACAGCCCGGTCGCAACGACGGCCAGAAAAAGTACGCCACCAAAAACAGTTTTCTTCATAGCAAGAATGCAGGTTGTATTTTGCGGTCAAAATTGCAGTTTTTTCGGATATGCAAACACCAGAACGGTCGGAAATATTGCCACGACTGGCGGATTTGGATAACGGGCGCTTCGAACAAGCCGCATTGGCGGTGTTTCGCTACCAGGCCCGCCACAATCCGTTGTATGCCAGATTCCTGGAACTGCTGGGTCGCCGGGTGTCCGACATCCAAAATCTGACGTCCGTACCGTTTCTGCCTATCCAGTTTTTCAAAACGCAGGAAATAAAAAGCGGCGCCTGGTCGCCGCAGACCGTGTTTACCAGCAGCGCGACCACCGGCCAGACACCCTCGCGCCACCTCGTCCGCGACCTTGATTTTTACCTGAAGAACGCCCGCCGGGGTTTTGCGCAGCAATGGGGCGACCCGTCCGAATGGTGTATTCTGGCGTTGCTGCCCTCGTACCTCGAACGCAGCGGCTCCTCGCTCGTAGCCATGGCGGACGATTTGATCCGGCAATCAAAATATCCCGAAAGCGGTTTTTTCCTGCATGATCTGAAGCACCTGCGCGATGTGCTTGTTTTTTGTAAATCAAGCGGTTATAAAACACTGTTGCTCGGGGTAAGTTTCGCCTTGCTCAATTTTGCCGAACATTTCCCGATGGATTTGTCGGGCATCACCGTCATGGAAACCGGCGGCATGAAAGGCCGTCGGCGGGAATTGACCCGCGCGGAATTGCACGAAACTTTGTGCGCCGCTTTTCAGTTGACCGATATTTATTCGGAGTACGGCATGACGGAGTTGTTTTCCCAGGCCTATACCCGGGGCGGCCCGCTGTTCACCACTGCCCCGACGCTGCGGGTGTTAGCGACTGAAATCAACGACCCGTTTTGCCCGGTCGCGCCGGGCCGCACCGGTGTGCTCAACATGATTGACTTAGCCAACTTCGATACCTGTAGTTTTATCCAGACCGAAGACGTCGGCAAGGTCTATGCCGACGGGCGTTTCGAGGTGTTGGGGCGGCTCGATGTGGCGGAAATGCGGGGATGTAATTTGATGGTGGAGTAGGGGAAAGGGGAATGAATTTCAGGAGCGGTGTTGAAAAAAACTTTTTAGAAAAAAAGTTTTTTTCAACACCGCTCCTGAAATTCATTTACAGATTTAAAACCGGCGTTAATAATTTGACAACTTTTCAAAAGTTGTCAAATTTCGCGGCCACTATTTTGAAGCAAAAAAATCTTGTAAATCCTGAAATCCTGTCAAAAAACCAATCCTCGTCAACCTCCTTGCAACAATAATCATGAAGAGAATCGGACTCCTATCAGACACCCATTCCTTCCTCGACGGGAAGGTGTTTGAATATTTCGGCGAATGCGACGAGATATGGCACGCCGGCGATTTCGGCAGCATGGAAGTGGTGGATCAATTGCGGGCGTTCAAACCATTGCGCGGCGTATACGGCAACATCGACGGCGCCAAGATCCGGGCGGAAATGCCGCTCGACCTGCGCTTCGAATGCGAAGGCGTACGGGTTTTTATAACCCATATCGGGGGGTATCCGGGTCGCTACGAGCCGCGTGTGCGCACGATATTGAGGGCCGACCCGCCGCACAACGGATTGTTTATCAGCGGGCATTCGCACATCCTGAAAGTCATGCCCGACAAGGCGCTGGGTTTTCTGCACATCAACCCCGGCGCATGCGGCAACGAAGGCTGGCACAAGGTCAAAACGCTCGTGCGTTTCACGCTCGACGCCGGAAAAATCACCGACCTGCAAATTATCGAACTCGGCAGCCGCGGTATTCGGTTGGGAAATGAAAAAATGGGCTAATTTTGCCGCTCGAAAAGTAATTACCGTAATTACCGTAATTACCCTTTTCCCCGGTCCCGTAGTTCAATGGATAGAATAGAAGTTTCCTAAACTTTAGATATGGGTTCGATTCCCGTCGGGACCACCAGAATTATTTTAAACCGCCGTAACTCGTTTTAAATCAACGGATTACGGCGGTTTTGTTTTTTATATTTTTTCACTGGTGATACAGCGGTTCTCGGTTTGCAAGAGGTGTTATCTTTTGAGGAACGAAAAAGAGCCTGTGCCGATATTTCATCGGGATGACTCTTAAGATGGCACCCGCTTCCCGCCGCGCGGGACGGGCGCTGTGTCGTGGATGACACCTCAAAAACATCTTTTCGTCAAAACCCGTTTGCACTTACTAAACACTGTTCATTATATTTGCGGCGTTTACTTAACCAGCAGACACACTGCCACTGCAAACTAACCATGGGAATCATATCCAGAAAAGAACGCGAAAAAGAAGAAATGCGCCAGAACATCCTGGATGCCGCACTAAAACTATTCCGCGAAAAAGGTTACGAAGGGGTCAGCATCCGCAACATCGCAGAAGCCATCGAGTATAGCCCGGCGACCATCTATCTCTATTACAAGGACAAAAGTGAAATCTTCTTCGCGCTGCAATACGAGGCTGCTGCTTTGAAACGCGACCATGTGATGCCCGCTGCGCAAATCGAAAATCCGTGGGAGCGGCTCATCGACTTTGGCCGGCGTTATGTAGACTTCGGGATGAAGCACCCCGACCTGTACGATCTGCTGTTTATCACCCGGTCACCTATGGAATCCATTGAAAATCAGGAGTGTTGGCAATTAGGCATTGCTACGCATTCCTTTTTCGTGGAAACGGTGCAGGCTTGCGTGGATGCGCGATATTTTAAAAGTACGGATACGGAAACGATAGCCTATACCCTTTGGTGTCATGCGCACGGCATGGTGTCGCTCTTCATTCGGGAGCGGATGCGGATGTATCCGGAAGAGAAACGCGAAGAACTGGCGAAAAAATCTTTCGGGATGATTGTGAAAATGGCGGAAAGCCTTTGAGAAATGAGTTATGAGTTATGAGTTATGAGTTATGAGAGATGAGAGATGAGTGATGAATTTTTCAACCACCGAAATGTCAACTCTAAATCGGTAAATCACTCATCTCTCATCTCTCATAACTATTTAAACACTTCTTTGAGTTCTTTCTCTACATCTAAAACATTGTCTTTCAATACGTCCTGGCGCGTGAAAACATCGTAGTCTTCGGCGTTGCGAAGCACATAACCCGAAGAGACTTCGATCATCTTGATTTCTTCTTCGCCGGGAGACTCCATGAAAGGATATACGCACAAATAATAAACGAGTTTTCCAAAAAAAACTGCGACAACTTAATCCTCTATCATGTCAATTCAACCGCTTCAAACAACCGTTCACCTGATTTCCCTTTTGCAGCACCCGTTCGCTGCCTTTTTTTGTGCCGAAGACTAAACAGTGTTCAGAAAATAAAAACCGTTTTTTAAAATGAAACAATCGACCTCCCTCCTGCTGCTATTTTTTGCGTCCGGTTTTCCCTTTTCAAAAACGTGCGCCCAGCAATCGGCTATTCTGGAACAATACATCCAGACGGGGCTGAGCAACAACCTCGCTTTGCAGCAGCAAAATTTCGAAGTCCAAAAATCACAGGAAGCCGTCCGCCAGTCGAAGGCCCTTTTTTACCCCAGCGTCCTGTTCGACGCCAACTACACCCGCGCTACGGGCGGACGGCGCATCGAGTTTCCCGTCGGCGATATAGTAAACCCCATATATGCCAACCTGAACCAACTGAACGAACTCGTGCAGCCGGGCGCACCCGATTATCCGACGAATATCCCCAACGTCAAAGAGCAGTTTCTTCCCGATGACTTTTACGAAACAAAAGTGAGTATCGCCTACCCGCTGTACAATTCCGACCTGCGCTACAACAAGCAGATTCAGGAACAATTGTACAAGGGCCAGTCGGCACAAAAAGCGGCCCGTGCGCACGAACTGCGCTACCAGATCACCGATGCTTACCTTCAGTATCTGAAGGCGCTGGAAGCGGAGAAAATCATCCTGAACAGCCGGAACGTGCTGGCCGAACTGCGCCGTTTCAACGAATCCTTGGTAAAAAACAACGTCGCCACGAGAGATGTGGTGGCTACCGCCGACTACGAGTTGAGCAAGACGGACAACGAAATCATCCAACTCCACCGGGCACAGGACAACTTGCGCGCCTATTTCAATACTTTGCTTAACAGGGATTTACAGGGCGAAATCGTGGCCGACTCGGTGCTGCTTCAATCGCCGGCAGGTACTTATGAACTGAATAGCCTGATTCAAACCGCGTTTGCCGGCCGCGAAGAATTCAACGCCCTGCGCGCCGGCATGAACGCCGCCGAAACGGATGTGAAACGCAACGCCGCAAACCTCAAAATCCCCGACTTTTACCTCGGCGGCGAATTGGGGTTTCAGGGTTTTGGCTACACATTCAGCAGCGAGCAAGCCTACGCGTTGGCCCAGGTCGGACTGACGTATGAGATTTTCGACGGCGGTTTGCGCCGGAGCAAGACGCAGGAAGCACGCCTCGAAGCCGAAAGAATGCGCACACAATATAGTGAAGCGGAGCAACAAATCGCCTTGCAGGTCACGCAGGCCTGGAACGAATTTCAGGCCGCCCAAAATTCGTATACGACCACCCAGGCGGGTTTGAAAGCGGCTGAAGAAACGTTTCGTATCATTACCAACAAGTACCGGGCGAGCCAGGCTTTGCTCATCGAATTTCTCGATGCCGAAAATCGTGTCACGACGGCGCGTTTGCAGCAATTGCTGGCGTGGTCGGATGTGCTGGTGAAAGAGGCGGCACTGCGGAAGGCGGCGGGGATATGAATTCCTATAAATCGATGAAAATGTCCACGCCTTTGTTCAGCAGGCCATTTTTAAGTTCAACATCACCGCTCCATATTTTGGCTTTTAATTGCAACGCGAGTGCAACATAAGTAATGTCCTTGCGGTCAACGTCTTTGCACCATTCAAATGCTTGGATATAATGACGCAATTGAACTTCCCGCATATTGAAGAAATGTAGGTGTTCAAAGAGCAATTCAAAAGTTTCATAAAATTCATCCTGATTCAGATGAGTTGCCTTCGACAAACGCTCTTTGTGGCGATAAATCTCGGTGAAAAGAAAATTTGGTGTAAAAATCTTGATCTCGGTGGTAAGTATTGTATGCAAAGTCGGCGCATTTTGCCGAACCAAAGCAGAGAAAATTTTATTGGCGTCGATGACAACGGCATTCATTTGTTAATTTCTTGGATTAATGCCTCACCATTTCGCTCCCACCAAGAATTGTTGACTAGTTCCGCCAACTCGTTAGCAGTTTGATCGTCAAGATTGGCTTTGTAAGCCAGGTATTTAAGCCGAATCATTTTTGCAAGTTCAAAAAAAGAGTTTTGTTCCAATACCTTTTGGTCAACTTGGATAAGAAAATCTCCTTCAAATGCTTTAAATGAAATATTGCCCATGATTATTTTTTTACAAAAGTAGCGGTTTTCAATCCAAACCAACCATTGGTTACATAAAATTCTATTCTTATGAAAAAAATATCGCTTGAAACAATCGCCCTCCCCTCGATGGTCACCATAGCCATCATCGGCCTTTTTTGTCTCGCCGGCGGCTGCGGTGAAAACGCGAACGCCCACTCCAAAACCGAAACTACAAATACGGTGGACGAGCGAATCCCCGTCCGCACGGTCGCCGTTCAGCAAAAAACCATCGCTTTACCCATCCACGCGAGCGGCATTTTGACCTCGTCGGCCGAACAACGTTTATCGTTTAAAGTCGGTGGCGTCATCAGTAAAATTTATGTGGACGAAGGCGACGTGGTGCGCCCCGGCCAGTTGCTCGCCGTGCTGGACAAAACAGAGATCGATGCGCAGGTCGCGCAGGCCCAGCAGGGTTTGACCAAAGCCGAGCGCGACCTCGCCCGGGTGGAAGGGCTTTACCGCGACAGCAGCACCACGCTCGAACTGCTGCAAAACGCCACTACCGCCCGCGATGTGGCGAAGGAAAGCGCCCGCATCGCTCAGTTCAACCAGCAATACGCTGAAATCCGGGCGACTAAAGGAGGCAAAATCATCAAAAAACTGATGAACGACGGTGAAATTACAGGGCCGGGTACGCCTGTGTTCGTCCTGTTTCAAACGGGCGTGGACGACTGGGTGGTGAAAATCAACGTGAGCGACCGCGACTGGGCGCGACTGAACCTTGGCATGAGCGCCAAAGTGGTCATGGACGCCTATCCCGACGCACCGTTCAACGGCAGGGTGAGCGACCTCGCGCCTGCTGCCGACCCCGCGAGCGGCCTTTACCCGGTGGAGATTCGCGTTCAGCCGCAAGGCAAACGTTTTGCGCCCGGTTTGTTCGCTCAGGTGGATGTCACGCCATCGCAGTCAAGACCTTATACGCTTGTCCCGGTAGAATCGCTCGTGGAGGGCGACGGCAAATCGGCTTTTGTGTTTGCCCTGCAAGCCGACGGCGAGAGTGTGCGCAAAGCGCCCGTTCAGGTCGCATTTCTGGAAGGGAATCAGGCGGTGATCGCGTCGGGTCTGGAAGGTGTGACGGAGGTGGTGACGAGCGGTGCGCCGTATTTGAGCGAAAAGAAAAAGGTCAAAAAATTCTAACCTGACAATTGGACAAAAACAACTTGACATTTGACGTTGGACATTTGACCGTGACAACCAATCATTTAGTCAAAAGTCTAATGTCAAAAAATCCAATATCCTGTTACCTGTCATCTTTTGCCATGAAAATCATAGCCTTTTTTAATGTCTTGCTTTATGCGCTCATCGCCGGTCAGGGGTTCTATATGTTGCTCGGCGGTTCGCAGGCGCTCAAACAACTTTCCGTCGGCGCATTCATCGAACAACGGCAATCGGTGGACAAAGCCATCGCCCGGAATTTGAGCCTATTCTATTGGCTCACATTGATTTACAGCGCCTCGTACATTCTGCTGCTGGTGTGGTATGAAATGCCGCTACTGCAATTGGCTGCCGCAATTTTGGCTTTTTTTCTATTGCTGACCGACGTATTCATCACCACCAGGGGCAATGTACCGCTCAACAAGGAGATTAATTCGTGGCAGGCACATGCCCATCCGATGGATTGGGTTGTGCAGCGCGACTTGTGGATCAGTTACATGACCTGGCGCAATTGGTTGTCAATTTTTGCGCTGGTTGTCTTCTTGTTCGGCCTTGTTCAATTTTAAGAAGGGAAACTCTATTATTTGACCAATCGCTAATCATAAACGAACGACTCAAGCGAAACAATTTTGACCAAACTGAAATCAGGATGGGTCGGATTGAAAAGCAGGTTGAATGTCGTTCGCAAATTGTGTTTGGGCAATTCTGAAAGCGTTCATGCAAGCACTCCATGTTCGATGCGACCGAGTTCAGCGTGTACCATTTCAATCCCAAAAGTGTTGTCCAGCAAAGATTTAGGTGTAATACCGCCAAAGGGGATGCTGTTGTGGTTGAACCATTTGACAAGCATATCAACATTGCCAAGCACCGATTTGCCATGATGCAGCAAGCGATTGATGTTGACCATAACCAGAAATTTTGAACAAAAATACAAAACCCTTTGACCCAAACTGCAAAATCGCACACGAAAATAAACAATCTGCCATGAAAATCGCCGAATTTTCCGTCCGAAACCCCCAATTCACGTTTATCATTTTCTGCTTCGTCATGGCCCTCGGCATCGGCGCATTGTTCAATATGCCCCGGGCGGAAGACCCCAAATTCGCCCCGCCCGGCTACAATATCGTCATCGTGTATCCCGGCGCCGGCCCGGCAGAAATCGAGAACAAAATCACCGATAAGGTGGAAGCCCGCCTCGGCGCGCTCGAAAACATCGACCGGATGCCTTCGCTCTCACTCAACGGCGTAATGATCCTGACCATCGAGTTCAAACACGGCGAGGATGCCGACAAAAAATACGAGGAAGTCGTGCGCGAGATCAACGCCCTGCGACCCGAACTGCCGGACGATATTTATCGCATCACGATTCAGAAATTTACGTCGTCGGACGTGGCGATTTTGCAGGGCGGCATCGTTTCTGAAAACGCTTCCTACGCTGACCTGCGCCGCGAAGCCGAACGACTGGAAGAAAAGTTGGAAAAAATCGCGGGCATCAAAGCCGCCGACACTTGGGGGTTTCCGAAACGCGAAGTCCGCATCAGCCTCAATTTGCCCAAAATGGCTTCAGAAAACCTGCCCGCGAGCCGCGTGTTGGGCGCTTTACAAAGCGAAAACGTGTCGATACCCGGCGGCTCAGTCAACGTCGGCGACCGGCAGTTTTTTGTGGAAAGCAGCGGCGATTACGAAAATATCGAGGAAATCCGAAACACCGTCGTCAACGGCGCCGACGGCAAAGTACTCTATCTCAAAGATGTAGCCGAAGTCGAATGGGCTTACGAAGAGCCGCGTCACCTCGCCCGCATCAACGGCGTACGCACTGTGTGGGTCACTGCCCGCATGAAAGACGAGCAAAACATCTTCAATGTCGGCGAAGAAGTGAACAAAGCCGTCGCCGAGTGGCGCAGCGCCCTTCCGGCGAGTATGGACTACGTGAAAGTGTTCGATCAGAACGACTCGGTGAGTAAACGCCTTACCCGCTTTGCCAAAGATTTCGGCATCGCTATCCTCCTGGTGCTGCTTACACTGCTGCCGCTCGGTTGGCGCGCTGCGCTCGTGGTGATGATCTCTATCCCACTCAGCATCGCTATCGGCTTGTTCGCGCTCGATCAACTCGGTTATTCTTTGAACCAACTCTCTATCGTCGGCCTCATCATCGCGCTCGGCATTTTGGTGGACGACAGCATCGTGGTCGTGGAAAACATCGAGCGCTGGCTGCGGGAGGGTCACAGCCGGGTAGATGCAGCCATTCTCGCTACCAAACAAATCGGCCTCGCAGTGTTGGGCTGTACCGCCACGCTTGTACTGGCCTTCCTGCCGCTCGTTTTTCTGCCCGAAGCATCGGGCGATTTTATCCGGTCGCTGCCCTTGGCCGTTGTGCTCACGGTGCTGGCGTCGCTGTTCGTGTCGCTTACCATCGTGCCGTTTTTGAGCAGCCGCCTGCTCGCCGAACACCATGACCCACGCGGCAACATGTTCCTGCGCGGACTGAAATGGCTCATTTCCGGCACTTATGCCAAAGTGCTTCACCTCGGCCTGGCCTGGCCACGCCTGACGATGCTGGCAGCGGGAATCATCTTCATTGCTGTGTTGGGTTTGGCCGGTAGAGCCGGTTTTGCGCTCTTCCCTGCCAGCGAGCGCCCCATGTTTTATATCGACGTGGAAATGGCCGCCGGTTCGAGTCTGGAACAAACCAACCGAACCGTACAAATGGTTGATTCCGTGTTGAATGAATACACCGCGCCGGGGTTTGGCAGTGCGGAATTTGGAATGCGGAATGCCATGCTCACTTCCTTGAAACCGAGCGAGCAACCGGCAACTAACAACCAACAACTAACAACCAACAACCCTAAATATTCCGGGGGTAAAGCCAAAATCACCTGGTACGCCAGCAACATCGGTCGCGGCAACCCGCGTATTTATTACAACGTGATCCGGGAAAACGAGGCTGCCGACTACGGGCAGGTTTTTGTTCAATTAGAGGAAGAAACACCGCCGCCGGTGAAGATCGAATTGCTCGACGAGTTGCGCGAAAAATTCAAAAACGTGCCGGGTGCGGTTATCAACGTCAAAAATTTCGAACAGGGGCCGCCCATCGAAGCGCCGATTGTGATACGCACATTCGGCGAAAACCTCGACACGCTGCGTCGTTTGGCAGGTCAGGTCGAAACCATCATCAGCGAGACGGAAGGCACGATGTATGTGGACAACCCGATTTCGACGGTCAAGACCGATTTGCTGGTCAAAATCAACAAGGATAAAGCCGCCACGCTTGGCATCCCTGTGGCCGAAATCGAGCGCATGGTGCGCCTCGCCATCGCCGGCTTGAACGTTGGCAGTTTCACCGCCGCAGCGGACGGCGAGGAGTACAACCTGACGGTGACTGTGCCGAAAGAGGGCGTATTTGCCAGCCTGGATGTGCTCAAAAATTTGTATATCAACAATATACCCGGCACTGCCATCCCTTTGAGCCAGGTTGCGGAAATCCGGTTCAAGCCTTCGCCGAACTTCATCCAGCATTATGACAAAGACCGCTTCACCGCTGTGACTGCCTTTGTGAAGAGCGGTTACTACACTGCCGATGTGAACTCGAAAATTAAAGAAAAACTAAAAGCCATGACGTTCCCGGCAGGTTACTCATACGTTGTGGCGGGGGAAGAAGAAACCGCCAAACGCTCGTTCGGCGGCCTCGGCACCATCATCATGATCACAATTTTTGGCCTGCTCGCCGTCCTGATTCTGGAATTCAAAACCTTCCGAAGCACCGTCATTGTGCTGTCGGTCATCCCGCTCGGCATCATCGGCGCGATTCTGATTTTGCTGGCGACGGGTTATCCGTTTTCGTTCACGGTTGTGGTCGGTCTCATTGCGCTCATGGGCATCGAGGTTAAAAACTCGATTTTGCTCGTGGATTTCACCAACCAGCTCCGCACCGAAGGCCGCAGTCTCGACGACGCCATCCAGGAGGCGGGCGAGATTCGTTTCGTGCCGATTTTGCTCACGTCGCTTACGGCTATCGGCGGGTTGTTGCCCATTGCCATCGAGGAAAACCCGTTGTATTCGCCCTTGTCTTATGTCCTTATCGGCGGCCTGATTTCTTCGACTTTGCTCTCGCGGATTGTGACGCCGGTGTTGTACAAGTTGCTGGCGCCGAGGGTGGTGTGAGGATGACAAATTTTTTTGTACTTTTGCAAAAACAACTGCAAATATGGACGCAGCAACAGATGTAATTTCCAAAGAAGCGGTGCTTAACTCGCTCAACAAAATGCCCGACCAGATTCCCATAGATGCTCTGCTCGATGAAATCATCTATCTTTTCAAAGTAGAGTCAGCACTGCGGAAATCGCAAAAAGGAGAAGGCATCACTATTGAAGAATTTCGCCAAAAAGTAAAAACATGGGCGAAGTGAAATTAGTCATCACGCCCGACGCGGACGACGACATTCGGGAAATTTATGACTACTTGTCTGAGTATTCCGTCAATGCTGCGCTGGCGCAAGTTGACCGTTTTTTGGAGTTTTTTGAACGCTTGCGCAAATTTCCGCGAATGGGCAAAGTGGATTGACAAACTCCGAAACGAGCGCCTGCGGGAATTTTATATTGGCGCTTACCGGGTAGCCTACTACATCGTTTCGGAGTGCACCAAATTTGACAACTTTTGAAAAGTTGTCAAATTTTCATACTGCGCCTGGCAACAATAATTTGGCAAGCAAAAGTTGATATTCTTTGCCTTGGACTTTTGACACAACCCCGGGTTTTCGTTTACTGCTTGATGATTTTCCCCGAAAAAAAACGCCCGCTGGAAACGGCTTGCAGTGTGTAAATGCCTGAAAGCCAGTCTTTCACTCCAATTATTTGGCTGCCGGAAACCACCTGCCGGAACATTTGCCTGCCCCGAGGGTCGAAGAGGCTGATTTCCCATATTTCAGGGTCGCTTACTTGGATTTGCAGGAAGTCGCTGGCGGGGTTTGGAGAAAAAGTAATGACAGGCTCGCCGGCGGATGTTTCATCTATGGAAACGACACAAGCCGCTTCGACTTCGGCGACACTGTTGCAGCCGGGCGCATTGTTGGAGATGGTTGCAAGGGCGCAGAAAGCAGTCGGGATAATTTAGTTTCAAAATTATTTGTTTAAAGATAAAAACAAAATGTATGTTTACACTCCTTATTTCTGAAAAGTAATGGTTCAAAACGCGTACACGCTTTGGCAAAATGATGATGCCACGCAGTTCGTCTTTTTCAGCGAAGGCAACAAAGGCCGTGTGATGAAAGCAGTCATTATCAGCCCTTATGACCGGAATCGTTGGAATCTTGCTTTTGGAGACGTTCAAACTGATGGGGAAATTGATGATACCAATAAGACCAACAACAATGATGTCGCCAAAGTAATCGGGACGGTCGCACAAGCCGCGTTGCTGTTCTCGGACAAATACCCCGAGTGTTCGTTGGTTATTTTCCCGGTGGATGAAAAGCGAAAATGGCTCTACAATTTGATATTTCGACGCCGGTTAACGGAAATACAGGCGAGTTTTGAGGTTTTTGGCAAGCAAAGGCGTTTGTGGGAAGCATACAACCCGAAACTGGAGTATGAGGCATTTGAACTTTTCCGAAAAACTCAGTAATTTTGAACTCAAATTCTGCAATCATGAATGATAAGCAAGTTGCCGCATCGGCAGACGCTTTTTTTACTCAACACAAGGACACCATTCCTTACCATAAATCTTATCTGCTTGCGCAACAGGACAACATTTCGGGCAAAATCGAGCAACTCCGTCGCGCTCATCCTGATTTGCCGCTCACCAAAGTTGTCACTACAATTTTGAATGAGTTGCCGGAAAATATGGCGCCTCGCCTGGTGCGCGAATTGACCCTTTTTATTATTGAAAAATGGGAAAACCGCTCCGTTGCCAAATTGAAAAAAAACACCGCCTGATAATTTTCCCGTCTTTGCGCTTGCGGATTGTGACGACCCGCCCTACGACTCTGAGCCGTAGGACGGGTTTCTTTAACAAACAAAGTTACTGCTTGACGAATTTCCCCGCATACACGCGCTCGCCCGCCAAAACTTTCAGCGAATAAATGCCGGTCGCAAACCCTTGAACATCGAGCGTTTGCCCTTCGGCAAGCGACTGGCGGCGAAGCAGTCGGCCCTGCGCGTCGAACACTTCGACATCAAACTGCCCGGCGATTGCCTCCGGCAATTGAATGTTCAAAAAATCGCTCGCCGGGTTGGGCGACACGGCCACTTCGCCCGCGATGACTTCCCGCACGGGCGTAAACCCGCTTTCATAAGCCCCTATGTCCACTCTCAAACCCTGGATTCGGGGCGCACCGTCGAGGTCGAGCGCAGCCGTCACGCCGTCGTTGTTGCCCGCATCCACGCAGGGGCTGTCGGCAGTGAGGTGGAAGTCGTCGGGGGCGACGAAGAGGGGGTCGAGGTTTTGCTTGTCGGAGGCAGAGAGTTGCCCTGCGAGGCTGCCGTCGCCGAGGAGGTTGCCGCCGTTGGAAGTAAAGGTCACGTCGTTGGTGATGGCCTGGTATTCCGGGTGGCCAGGGTTATACAGGATGGTGTTTTGCAGGGTCAGTCCGCTTTTGTCGCTGAGTTGGATGCCGCCGCCCGTGTTGCCGGTGATGGTGCAGTTGAGGAATTGCAGGTTGGGCATCGAATCTGCTGTGATGGCCGCGCCCGCGCTGGTGTTGCCCGCGAGGAGGCAGTTTTCAAAAAATATGGAGGCATTGGTCGGGAAAGGCACGGGTTGAAAAAAGCCGAAATTGACCCAGGCCGCACCGCCCACGCTTGCGCTTTGGTTGCCGACGATTCGAGTGCGGCTGACCGTTGCGTGATAATCCGTGCTGGCCGGGGTGAACCCGATGCCGCCGCTCGTGCCTGCCGAAGTATTGCCCTCAATGAGGCAGTTGTCCACCAAAAAATTAGTTTTCGCCTTTTCGTCGCTCCAAAGCAGGAGGGCACCCGAATCGTCGTCGGCGTGGTTGTTTTTGATAGTGCTGTTGGTCAGTTCGTAGTTCATCTCCGTTGCGACGTTGCCGAAGCCGTTGCCCATCTCCATGGCACCTGCCCAAAAAGCGGTGTTGCTTTCAAAAAGGCAACTATCCACCGTGAGCGTCCCGGTCGCGCCCTCCGTCGCCCAAAAATCGGCGCCGCCGCATTCCCAAACGGCGGTGTTTTGGGTGAATCGGCAGTTGTCAAAGTCGAGTTTCGTGTTTTTCCCATAGGCTTCCATAAAGACCGCGCCGCCGTTGTTGTCGGCGTGGTTTTGGGAAAAATCGCAATTGGAAATATTCCAGGTGGTCGAGTTGGCCTCGGTGGAAATCAGAAACGCCCCGGCGTTGAAGGCCGAGGTGTTTTCCTCGAACCGGCAACTATCCATGGAAACCTTGCCATTGGCCGCCCCGGAAACGAACCCTATCCCCAAACCTCCGCTCGAATAGCCCCAGCCGACAAGCATGGAATCCACTGAGTTGCCGGTGAATTGGCAATGGGAAATGTCGAAGGAGCAGTCCGGGGCAAAAATCAGGTAATAAAGCCCACCCCCGAACGAGGCTTTGTTGTTTTCAAAAAGACAGTCTTTCACCGAAAAATGCAGGCCGCCGTTTCCGCTCGAATTGGAAAAGCGCATGCCGCCGCCCTGCCGGGGCGTGTGGTTGCCGATGAACTTCACGCCCTCCATTGAGCAATTTGAATTGAAGGCTTTCAATCCGCCCGACCAATCCGCCCAGTTTCCGTTGAACTCTGTGTTGACGACGCTGAAGCCCGCGCCTTTCACATTGTCTGCCGACATGCCGCCACCGCTCGCATTGCCGCCCGAACCGGAAGCGCGGTTTTTTTCAAAACGGCACGCCTCCACTTTGCAGCCCTGAGCGCCCACGCCGCTGATGTAAAGCCCCGCCCCGTCCAAGATGCAGAAATTTTGAACAAAAACACAGTTGCGGATAATGGGAGCGCCGAGGCAGTAAATTCCAGCGCCAGAAGGGGCAGAACCGATGGCATGGCCGTTTCGGATGATAAAACCGTCAATCGTGGTTTCAGCGCCGACTGCATTGGTGACCCTCAGCACATTCCGGACGTTGTCGCTCCGGTTTTGGACAAAATCGTCGTCCACGTCATCTCCATTCAAATCGCCGGAAAGCACGGTGGGGTGCAGCGCAATGTCCCGTTCCAAGAGGTTGCACTCCGTCCCGGCGAAGCCTCCGTAGAGTTTCAAGTCTTTGTTTATCAAAAAAGTAGTCGTCTGGCTGCCGCCAGGCGCGGCAGGCTTGTAAGTGCCTTCCGCCACCCAGATTTCGTCGCCTGCCTGAGCGGCTGCGAGGGCGGTTTGCAAGTTGGTGTAAGCGTCGGCCCAGCCCCGGCCGTTGTTGACGCCCGTAGCATTTTGGTTGACGTAAGTGCGGCCGTAGAGCGGGTCGCCGACCCATTTGTAGAGGGCAGGGCCGGTGCCGACGGATGATACATTGGCTGTCCATCCAATTCCCGGGTTGTAAAAAATATGCGAATTTGCAGCAAGGATGGAATCTCTTATTGTCCAAGTATTACCAAAATCTGTGGAAAAAGAGGTGCGTTCACTTCCTACGTTGTACGAAGCGCCCATGAAGGTGTTTGCACAAGGAATGGCGTCCACTACGGTAAAATCGAAGTTCCCGGTTTTTTCCCAAGTTGTGCCGCCGTTGGTGGTTTTGGCAAGTTCGGCTACACCAGCGATGTCGAAAACGCCAAGCCCGTTTTTTTCATCAATAAAACCGAAAGAGTAGAGAAATGAATTGGAGCCAAGTCCGGTGTTGTAGGCAGTCCAGTTTTGGCCTCGGTCTTCCGTTTTGAAAACCCGGCCTTTGGAAGTGCCAAACCATACCGAATTGCCAAAATTGCCCAGGCTATTACTGAACGCGGCACCGCCCCAGTTTTCTCCGGGCAGCAAATCGGGGATGTCCGCGCCGGGGACGACCGTCCAGTTCAAGCCGCCGTCTGTGGTTTGTGCAATGTCTGTGCCTTGAAAGCAAACGCCTTCTTGCCCGTCGAAAAAGTGTAGAAAGGTGCCTCCGGCATCGTGGTTGAACACTTCCTCCCAGGTTTCGCCGCCGTCGCTTGTTCGGAAAACGCCCTCCTTGTTGCCGGGGCCCCGGTTTGTCGTGGTGACGCAGGCCGTGTTTTCGTCGAAGGCATGGATGTCCCAGCAGAGGCGGCCCATGGCCTCTTCGATGTCCTTGATTTCCCAGGTCGCGCCACCGTCGGTGGATTTCATCAATTTGCCAACATGGTTTGCCGGAATTGGCCAGGAAACTGAATAGTCGTTTGCGGTTGCCCAGATGACCTGCTCGCTGACGATGGAAATATCGTCAACGCCGTAGTTGGCGGGCAAGAGGCCGGTGGCTTTGGGCGACCAGACTTGCGATAAAACTGTGGAGGAAAAAGAGAGTAAAAATGCGACGGGTAAAAGAGTCTTTTTCATGGCGAACATTTTTAGTGAGAAAAAATGATTGTTTGCGCCACAAAACTGCCCTCTTCGAAAGCGGCCATGCTCCACCTATTGTTGCAAAAACATGCACCCGTGTTGCAAGCCTCCTCTTTTTTGAAAAACCTCCGTACTTTTGGAGAAAAATAGAAACCCATGTCGCCGCCTTTTCCCGGAATGGACCCCTGGCTCGAAGGTTTCCTGTGGGCCGACCTGCACCACGAGTTGGCAAGCAGCATTCGCAAGCAGCTTGCACCGCAGGTGAAGCCAAAATATGTGGTGCGCATTGACACATATACCTATCAGGATGTTTTGCCGGAAGAAGAGGTAGGTATTTTTTACCCTGACCTGGAAATTTTGAAAAAGCCTCCCCAGTCGAATGATTTGCTTTCCGAACCGGAGGCAGCCTACGGCATGGTCACGCCGCCGACCCTGACTTTTCCAACCCGACTGACCGTCGAAGCCAGGGTCCCGGTAGTGGAAATCAGGGATAAAGGCAACAACCAACTCATCACGGCCATCGAAATCCTTTCGCCGGTCAACAAGCGCAACCCCGGCATCGTGCAATACCGCGAAAAAAGAGAGATGCTGTATGTCGGTGGCGTTCACCTCCTCGAAATTGACCTGCTACGAAAAGGGCAGCGCCCTTCTGTCTATCATGCTTTGCCAAAATGGGCGCATTATTTCGTGATGTTGGTTCGGGCCGACCAAACCAAGACGCAAGTCTGGGCTTTGACCGTGCGGGACAAATTGCCGACATTGCCTGTGCCTTTGAAATCGCCCGACCCCGATATTCGGCTCGACCTCGGCAAGGCGCTCGACGATGCCGTCAGTATGGGTGATTATGGCGGAAGCATCAATTACCGGGAAGAGCCGCCGCTGCCGGCCTTTTCTGAGGAAGACCGGGAATGGCTGCAAGGGGTTTTGAGGGAGAAAAACCTATTGTAAAACAAGAGGGGCTTACCTTCTTCTCACTTCGCTCGGCGCCACGCCGAACGCCTCCTGAAACGCCCTCGAAAAATAGTTCGGACTAATAAACCCCACTTTGAAACAGACTTCCGTCACGTTCATCCCGGTGGTTTCCAACAGTTCTTTCGCCTTTTCCAAACGCAGCGAGCGAATGAAATCGGTGGCCGATTTCCCGGTCAGCGCCTTGAGTTTGCGAAAAAGATTGCTGCGGCTCATGTGGAGCGCCTTGCAAAGCTGGGGCATATCGAAATCTTCGTCGCCCATTTGCGCTTCGACGATGCGGCCGACTTTTTGCAAAAATCGCTCTTCAACGTCGAGCGCGTCAGATTTGTCTCCCGCCAAAGAGCGGGACGAAAAGTTGACAAATCTCGAGTATCGCGCCTGCAAGCGTCGCCGCAGTTCAATCAGTTTTTCCAAACGCACAAACAGTTCCTCCTTGTCGAAAGGTTTGGGAAGGTACACGTCGGCCCCGTGTGTCAATCCCTCGATTTTGGATTGTCGGTCGGCTCTGGCGGTCAGCAGAATGATGGGGATGTGGCTCGTGCGCTCGTCGGTTTTCAAAATACGGCACACTTCGAAGCCGTCCATTTCAGGGATCATCACGTCGCTGATGACGATGTCGGGCACTAGGCGGAAAGCGGCCGCCACACCTTCTTTGCCGTTTTGCGCTTTGTAAATCTGGTAATTTGCCGCGAGCAGGGAGGAGATATAGCGCAGCACGTCGGGGTTGTCTTCGATGAGCAAAAGGCGCGGGCGGGTTGGTTTGAAATTGGAAATTTGAAATGGTGTATTGCGTGCGGCAGCATCTTCCGGCTCGGGTTTAATTTCCTGATTTTCAGTGAAAAAGTTATCCGGTTGAAACTGCTGTTTTTCTGCCGCATGGGTCACTGGCAAGGTTACAGTGAAGGATGCGCCTTCGCCGGGGCGACTGTCCACGTTGATTTGGCCGCCGAGCAAATGCACCAATTCCTTTGTCAACGTCAACCCGATTCCCGTGCCTTCTGCCTGACGGGTTGCCGAGTCATCTGCCTGGTAAAAGCGGTCGAAAATGAAGGGTAACTTTTCCGGCGGAATGCCCTGCCCGGTGTCGCTGACTTGGATGAGGATTTGGCGATTTTGTGATTTTGTAATTTGAGGGATGTTGAAATTTGTCAACTTTTCAAAAGTTGACAAATTTAGAACTACCCGCCCGCCATTCGGTGTGAATTTGATCGCATTGGAAAGCAGGTTGGATGCGATTTTTTGCAATTTGTCGGGGTCGTAATCCATCCAAAATTCGTCGATATCGGCCTCGAACCGAAGTTCGATTTGTTTGCTGTCGGCTAATGAGTGGAAGGATTCGAGCAGGTATTTCAAAAACAAGACGACGTTGCCTTGCACCATTTTCAGCCTCAGCGAGCCAGCCTCCACTTTAGCCAAATCGAGCATTTGATTGACCAGATGGAGCAGTTGTCTGCCTTGCCTGCGAATGGCTGCGAGGCCGCCTTTTTGATTTTTTTCGGCTTGTTTTTCAAGTTGGGAAGCTTCGCCGAGAATGACGGTGAGCGGGGTGCGAAATTCGTGGGTGATGTTGGTGTAGAGGCGGTTTTTGACGGCATCGAGTTCTTGCAAGCGCAGCGCTTCGGCTTGGGCGAGGTGGCGTCGAAGTTCATAACGCCGGATGCCATACAGGATGCTGCCAATGGCCAGCGCATAGAGCAGGTAGGCCCACCAGGTTCGGTACCAGGGCGGACGGATTCGGAGCGTCAGCGATTTCCCCGCCCAGTCGTAGCCGTTTTCGGAGGTTTCCACCTGAAGTTGATAAACGCGGGGGTCAAGATTGGTGAAAGTAGCCTCCCGTTTGTTGCCGTTGTACTGCCAATCATTGTGAAAAGGCGCAAGGCGGTAGCGATAGATTTGTTTTTCAGGATTAATGAAATTCAGGGCAGTGAACTGGATCGAAATGACATTTTGGCTGTAATCCAACTCAATTACCTCAGTTTTGTAAATGGGTAAGCGCAACTGCCCACTGCCTGTGCCGATGGGAACTGGTTGGTTGAAAAGCCGAAAATCGGTAAAATAGAACGGCGGCGGCGTTGATTTTTGCTGTAACAAAGGGTCGGGATAAAAACCCGCCAAACCATCCCGTCCACCCATGACGACAAATCCTTTTGCCGTGCAAATGCCCGCATTGGGTCTGAACCGGTTGGTGTTCAAGCCGTCTTTTTTTGAAAAACGGGAAAAGCGGCGGCTCGTTTTGTCGAACTTCGCAAGCCCTTCGTGGGCGGAGCCGACCCAGATATCGCCGTTTAGATCTTCTACCAGGCTCACGATCTCATTGCCCGGCAAGCCGTCTGTTTTGAAAAACCACTTCCAGACGCCGCTTCCGGGGTCGAAACGGTTGAGGCCGGCGTCGGTGCCGGCCCATATTTGGCCGTCGGTACTTTCGAGCAGACAAAAAACCACGTCGCTGCTGATGGAATTGTTGTTACCGGGCTGGTGCAAAAAATGTTCGAATTGCAGCCCGGCATCCTCGAACGGCTTGGAGAGTTCCGCTTTCGAGAGCCTGCTCAGTCCGCCCATCGAAGCAATCCAAAGGTTTCCCTGCCGGTCTGTCAGCAAGTGGTAATGGGTGTTGGCGGAAGGGTTTTCGAGTTTTTTTTGCTTGCCGAAGAATTTTCGAAACCGGCCTGTTTGGGGGTTGTAGCGGTTAAGCCCCCCATCGGCGGCGATCCACACAAATCCTTGTCCGTCCATTGCAAAACCGGTGATCCTGTTCCCTTTTACGCGCTGCGGGTCTGCATCCTGGCCGGCTATGTCTTTCCTGAAATGCCGGATTGGGCTAAAATTCTGTGCGTTGAAAAGGAAAACCCCGTTGTCCACCGTACCGGCATAGAGTTCCTTCTTTTCGGTGTCTAAGAACAAAGCGGTGAAATTCCCCGGGACAATCAGTTGCAGCGTTTCCGCCAGTCGATATACACCTGTTTGCGTGGCGAGCAAAAGACCTTCACCTACTTCGAGCACGTCGTTGATGCCTTCCGTCTGAGCAACCTGGTCGAACGATTTGGTCACGGGGAGGAGCCGCGTGTGGTTCAGGTTTTGCCCCGACTTGTTCAAAATGCTGATGCCGTTGGTTGTGCCGAACCAGATACTCCCGGATGGGTCTTTCAACAACGCGTTCACCGGACCTTTTTGGATGGAAAACGGGTTGTCGGGTGTATTCAAAAACCGCTCGACCGTTCCGGTGGCGGGGTTGAAGCGCAGCAGTCCGGCATTCGTGCCGAGCCAGATTTGGCCATCGTCGTCCTCCAGCATTTCGTGGATGTAGTCGTAGCCCGAAGCATTTTCCGGAAAAGCAGGGGAAAAGAAAAAATTCTCAAAAATGCCCTTCCCGGCGTCCCGGCAATTCAAACCTTTTGCCGTGCCAACCCAGATATTTCCACGGCTGTCTTCCAGAATGTCGGTTACGAACCCGTCGCTCACACTGCCGTCGCTGTTCGGGACAAAGGGGAAATATTCGAATTTTTCCCTTTCCGGGTCAAAACGGCAGACACCTGTGTTCGTGCCGATCCAGAGCCCGCCGCTTTTGCTTCGCTCCAGGCATCTCGTCAGGGTGCTGCCCATAAGCAGGCTGCGATTTTTTTCATCCAACCCCCACACTCGAAAACGTTTCGTTTTGGGGTCAAAATGGTTGATTCCGCGCCCTGCTGTCGCTATCCAAATCCCGCCATTCCCATCCGGTTCGATGGCGAAAATCTTATCCATGCTGAGGCTGTTGGGGTTGCCTTTTTGCCTTCGGTAGTGCGTGAAGCGCTCTGTGTCGCGCTCGAAAAAATTGAGACCCTCCCGATAAGTCGCCACCCAAAGGTTGCCGGAATCGTCCTCTGCAAAAGCCTGCGGGCTGATATAGCCGGAACTGATGCTGGCGGTGTCGCCCGGCAGGTTGAAATATTGAATGCAACCGTAGCCGTCGAAGCGGTTTAGCCCGTGCGGTGTACCCACCCAGACGAACCCATAACTGTCTTGAAAGAGATCGGTGATTTGCAGGCTGGAAAGTCCCCTTTCTTCACCGATGTTGATGAAGGTGGATTGTCCGCGTATCAGGATTGGGAATGCCAAGACAACGAATAGAGCAGACCGGCATATTTTGAGCAAATTGTTCACATGGGTGGTTTTTGGAGGAGAAAGGGCAAACTTACTCCTTTGGCTCTGAAAAACTTCCGTTTGAAGTGCGCATTTCGGTATATTGTCTGGCAGTCTTGTGTTAAAAATGACGCAGCGCGGCAATTACCGGAATTTGCACAGCGTTCAGGCTTTCGTTTTTAAACCGAAACTCAAACGCATGATAACTCCGCTTCCATTGCTCCGCCTCACCCCGTTTGCTTTTATCGCCTTTCTTTTAATCGCTTTCGCAGCCTGTGAAAAAGACGCCGCCACCGACCGCACATGCGACCCCTGCGCCGATGTCGTGTTGCTCGTGATCGACGAGGAAAGCATCGACAACGGCAACCCGCCCAACGATTTTTCCGACACGGATGTGAACGACCAACTCGCCGAAGTCGGCCTCCGCAAAACGCTCCGCTATTTTGAAGAAAATGTCGGCGACACAATCGACCTCTTCACGGGTCAGGTCGGCGACGAAGGCTGGTACGCTCTGAAAACTATTCCTTCCTCGTGGAAGGATGCCGGGCCCGTGGACAACGGCTCGCAAAACTTTCTCGCCGCGGGCCCAGGCCTCGGCGGCGGCGAAGATGACAAAGAGGTGCTGCTCGATAAAATACCCGACCTGACGCCGCTTCGCGCCACGGGACTTAAAATGTTGATTGGCAAAACAATCCTTGCCGTTGTTTACGATGGCGATGTCAGCATCAACTACTCCCCACTCAACGGCAACCTGCAAGGCGCGAATCTCGGACTTGTGGAGTTCGAGGTGATCGAAGTCAAGGAGCGCACCGATGGCTCCACATCCTCGCTGCCACGTGTGACGATTGTGATAAGGGATATGGTGGACATTGCTGCTGCTCCGTTGATGCTTTTTTCCAACGCTCCCGTACCGCAGTCGTCGTCCGAACCGTTCGACATTGCGCCGCCGGATTCAGCTTCGGCAGCAGTGTTGGTGCCGGCGCCGTGAAAACGAAAGAATTGACGGGACATTGAATACCGCTTTTTATACCCGACGGAAAGGTGTTTGCATTTTTCGCAAACCACTTTCCGTCGGGTATATTTTCTTTGCCCCGCTTTTTACCATGCCATTTATCGATCACTCCACCTACCCCGGCCCCCCTGCCTGGCAATACAACGGCCACCTGCAAACGCTCGGCCCCGGCATCCTGCGTCGGGTACAAGGCGTTGAATACCAGCGCAAAAGGATCGCCACGCCCGACGGCGACTTCCTCGACCTCGACTGGATCCGCCGGGGAAACCGTCGGCTCGTCATCCTCACACACGGACTGGAAGGCGACTCCAACCGCCAGTATGTGCGCGGCGCAGCCAAACTGTTTTCTCAAAACCACTGGGATGTATTGGCCTGGAATTGCCGCTCCTGTTCCGGCGAAATGAACCGCGCTTTCCGGATGTATCACCACGGTGATATCGACGACATCTCTGCAGTGGTCAACTATGCCTTGCAGCCGGGCGATTACGACACGGTTGCGCTCGTGGGGTACAGCATGGGCGCCAACATCACGATGAAATACCTCGGCGTCATGGGAGAAAACATCCCATCCAACATTCGGGCCGCTGCGGTTTTTTCCGCGCCCTGCGACCTGGAATCGGGGGCAACGGTGCTCGACCGTTGGGACAATTTTATTTATTATCAACGTTTTATGCGGGCTTTGATCAAAAAAATCAAGGTGAAGGACAACCAGTTCCCCGGCAGGCTCGACCTCGCCAAACTAAATCTGGTGCGGCGCTGGCGCGACTTCGACGAGTATTTCAGCGCGCCGATTTGCGGCTACCGCGACGCGGCGGATTTTTATCAAAATGCCTCCGCCAAAAACTTTGTTGCCGGAATTCGAATACCGACCCTGCTCGTGAATGCCCAAAACGACCCCATTCTTACCCCCGATTGTATGCCCGTCCATCTGGCCCGCAAACATGATTTTTTTCATTTTGAAATGCCCGAACAGGGCGGACACTGCGGCTTTCAAATGCGCGACAAAAACGGGTTTTCCTGGTCGGAGTTGCGGGCGCTGGAGTTTATAGAGGGGTATTAGGAGTAATTAGGAGTAATTAGGAGTAATTAACGCAAGTTGTGACCTACCACATACTCATCACCCCCCTGCCCCCCTCAAGGGGGGACTTCTGCTTCGCTACGCTCCGCAAACGCGTCGTTTGAGCGAGGAATAGGGAGGTTCAAACCAAAATCACTTTTACCTGCTTCGCTACGCTCCGCGAACGCGGCGTTTGAGCGGCGTAGCCGCGTTCAAGTCCCCTCTTGAGGGGGGCAGGGGGGTGATAAGTATGTGGTAAGGTCACAACTTGCATTAATTATGAAGTATTAATCTTCATTTCTCCCGCCATTTCGCGACTTTTGCCCATTCTCCTACGCCCCTGAATGATTCCTAATTACCTGAATGACTCCCAATTACCCTAAATTACTCCCAATTTATGCAATCCATCTCCGAAGTCATCAACCGGCTCGAACAAATCGTCGAAGAAGCGAAAGAACAACAGTCGCCGCTCGGTTACTTTGCAGCGGTTTATTTGAAAATGACGTTGGCCGTACGCGATGGCATTGAAAAGGGTTTGTTCGAAAATGGTTCGCGTATGGAACAATTGGATGTGCGTTTCGCCGGTCGCTACTTTGAGGCATTCGACGCGTGGCGAGCCGGTCAGCCCTGCACCCAAGCCTGGAAAACAGCCTTTGAAACTGCCGGCGACAACAATAAGACAGTTATCCAACACATTTTACTGGGTATCAACGCCCACATCAACCTCGACCTCGGTATTGCTGCTGCCCAAACCCGTTCCGGTGATGCCATCTTCGGTCTGCGCAAAGACTTCGACCGCATCAACGATATCATCGCAGCCCTTACCGACCGTACCCAGGAACGCTTAGCCGAAATTTGGTTGCCTTTTGGCCTGTTCGATTATTTGCTGCGAACGGAGGACGAAGGCTGGGTCAACTTCAGCGTTCGTTTCTCGCGGGGCGCAGCCTGGAAAGCAGCCACGGCATTGGCATTTGCCCGTCAGAGCGAAACGGAGAAAGCCCTGATCCGCGATTTAGACACCGCCGTTGCCTTTTTTGCAAAAAGAATCACAGCCCCGGGTTTTTGGATCAACATCGGTCTGCGACTGATGCGGCGCTCCGAGCGGGGAACGGTGCGGGAGAAAATCGAAACTTTGATGCGGATTTGAGGTTTGAGGAGTTGGTGATGTGGTTATTTGTTTATTTGGTTATTGCATGACGACTCAAGAAGTAATAGAGAAGGCTCGTGCCTTGCTAGCTGCCGTTTGTGACCCCGAAATTCCGGTGCTGACGGTGGACGACCTCGGCATTGTACGCGATATTCGTGTACTGGGCGACGGCACTTTGGAAGTCGTCATCACGCCTACCTACAGCGGATGCCCGGCCATGAACGTCATCGAGGTCAATATCAGGGCAGCGCTACAGGAAGGAGGTTTTGAAAAAGTTGCAGTCACTACCATCCTTAGTCCGGCCTGGACAACCGATTGGTTGAGTGAAGCAGGCCGTTATAAACTTCGCGCGTTCGGCATCGCTCCGCCGGCTGAAGCAAGCGCAGACAAGAAGGCGCTTTCGGGCGAGCGCCGGGCACTCCTGTGCCCGCACTGCGGTTCCGGCAACACGGAAATGATTTCTCAATTCGGTTCCACAGCCTGCAAATCTTTGTTTCGCTGCCTCGATTGTCTCGAGCCGTTCGATTATTTCAAATGCCATTAATCGGGTAAAAAAAGGCATTACGTTAATTCGTTCACATTTTTCCATCCAATTTTGACCATTACAACATTCGTCGCCTTCCCGACGAATCTTATAAAAACCTTACCTCGTGCAAGGTAAAATCCCTGATTCATGGCAATCAGCCTAAAATCTGGCATTTTATTTCGGATATAGAAGTGAACACAAAAAATCTACATCCTCAACCTAATTGCCGCTTGCTATGCGTTATTTAATATCTCTGCTCGTCCTGCTTTCGTTTGCTTCATATACCTTCGCACAAGGTCGTCGTGTCTATGTCGATGCTTATGCCACCGGCGCCGGAAACGGTACTTCCTGGCAAAATGCCTTCACCGACCTGCAGGCTGCCTTGTTCGCGGCCCAATCCGGCGACCAGGTATGGGTGGCACTCGGCATCTACAAACCTACCGAGGGTTACAATCGCGAGATTTCTTTCAAATTGAAAAACGGTGTGCAACTCTACGGCGGCTTCTCCGGTGTGGAAACTGAACTTGACCAGCGCAACTGGGAGCGTTTCAAAACCACGTTGAGCGGCAATATCGGTCTCGCCGACGACAACGCAGACAACTCCTATACCATTCTTTTTATCGAAAAGTCCGATAAAGTGAATATCGTGGACGGTTTCGTGTTCACGGGCGGCCGGGCCGACAACAGCGACCCGTTCGTATCGCCTTATTCCAACGAAAAGAGCGGCGGCGCCATTTACGTGATGGCTGAAGGCAGCAATGTCTATCCGGTGGTGCGCAATTGTAATTTTGAAAATAACTATGCCCGCGAATTCGGCGGCGCAGTTTACATCTACACCGGCGAAGGCAAGGAAGACATGCTGCCGTTTGAGAACTGCTGGTTTGTCAATAACCGGGCAGACGGTATCCAAAAAAAAATTGAAAGCGCCAATAATTCGACTTTCCGGGTATTCCCTAACCCTGCTACCGGAATAGTCACCGTGGAAGGTGAAGTGGCGGCCACAGCATTCCCGCTTCAATGGACGCTTTTCGACGCCGCAGGCCGTCAGGTACAAATAATGGAAATTCAGCAAGCCTCCGAGTCATTCAGTGCCCAAATCGGATTGCACGAATTGCCGGCCGGCTGGTACAACTACCATATTTCCGATGCGGCAGAAGCAGTATTGCACACCGGAAAACTGTGGAAACAGTAAAAATTATAGAAGAAGTTTTTGAAATGAGTAGAAAAGCCGTTCAGGGTGCACCCCGAACGGCTTTTTTTGTGTTCTGGCGACGTCAGCGCCATGCCAATCTTGCCAGTACCGGCAAATGATCGGATGGGTAGTGACAGTCGCGCGAATCGCTCAGCACAGCGTGTTGTTTTACTTTCAGGCCCTTTTCATTCAAAAAAATGTAGTCGATGCACCGTTGCACCGGGTCGTGAAATTTAAAAGCGTTGAACGTGCCTTCCGGTCCGAACGGAGGTTCTTCGCTGAGCGAACGTGCATCATGCAGTGCGCCCGTCAGCACGGCAACCGGCTCTTCCTGCGGCTCTGCATTGAAATCACCCATCAGAATAACAGCCTCGCCGGAAGCACTTTTTTCTTTGATTTTCAATAAAATCAGTTCGGCGGATCGGCGGCGGGCTTCTCGTCCGATGTGGTCGAAATGCGTGTTGAACACCCACATTTTTTTTCCGGAAAGGCTATCGTGCAGGTGGGCGAAGGTGCAGATACGCGGCAAGGCCGCATCCCAGCCTTTCGATACGGTGTCGGGCGTTTCTGAAAGCCAGAAGGTACCGGAAGTCAGCAATCCGAAGCGTTTTTTCAGGAAAAACAAGGCGGAATATTCGCCGCCTGTTTTGCCGTCGTCGCGCCCTGCACCAACACGGGTGTAGGCAGGCAATTGTTCGCTCAGATATTCCACCTGCCGGTGCAAGCCTTCCTGGATGCCGAAAATATCGGGTGTATGGAAACGCAACTGGCCGACCAGAAAATCGCGCCGTTTGGGCCAGGCATCATCGCCGTCGCCGGGATTATCGTAGCGGATATTGTAAGTGAGGGCGGTAAGGGTGGGTTGGCTATTGGCAGTTAAAAACAAGAAAACAAGCGGGAAAACGGCGAGGAAACGGAACATAGCAGTGAAGGTTTGCCGCAAATATTGTAAAATTGATACCAATCGGGCATGAAGATGATTCGCATGATGTATCCCTGATTTCCGTGATTGGGATACCCAAATCGGGGGATAGTAGAATAGTGCTCAAATTCACTGCTTGCCGGGTTTTATTTCATTTGTCACGGGCCGAATTTTGCAGTATTATTTTAACTAATGTTCAAGGAACTCAAAATTAATTAAGCATGTTTACGTTTTATAATAAGGACTAAGCGTCGCTTTCCTTTTGTCCGCCAAGATTCAGGAAGCCGAAAACCAACCTGTTAGATAACCCCGCTTCATTGCATATTCCGCGCAACCAGGTTTCCTGCGTATTTCCATTCGATTAAACGGCCTTACCGGCCACATTGCCCGCTTTGCATAAAGCCGGGATAACCCGTTCTGACTGCCGTCAGCGCACGAGCCCGGCCATGCTTTTCCCAAAAACTTTAAAAAAATTCTAACGCCATGAAAAATAAACCATGTTTTCCCGTTTTCACCGCTATTTCCCTGACGGTATTCCTTTTTGTTGCAGGAAATACGACAGGTCAGTCCACCCAACAAAGTGCAACACTCACAAAAGACGCTCCGCTCAGCAGCAGCGTCCAGGAGACTTCCGCCCGCATTGCCGCGATGTACAATGCTGATTTGGAGACCGTTCAGGCATTTGTACAAGCCGCCGTTGACCTCGAAAGCCGCACCGGTATTGCAGCGCCGGTCGTTATTGCCATTGCCATACACGAATCCGGTTTCAACAGTTATCTGTTCGTCAATACGGGCAATCCTTTCGGCATCAAAGCCAGCAAACCCTGGGACGGCCCCACCTTTTCGATGTGGCACGACGATGAGGAAACCAAATTCCGGGTGTACTACTCTGCCGTGGAAGCCCTGCTGGATTTTGGCAACTTCGTCCACAGCCGTACCTGGTACGCCGATGCGCTCGCCTGTTCGATGGACGACTACCCCTGCGTGATCGACGGCCTGAAAAAAACAGATACCGAATCGGGATACAGCATGAACCCCAACTGGGATGAGGGCGTGCTTGCGGTGATTGAAAAAGTGGGGTTGCAAGAATTGGCGGTGCGTTGATGCTTTGATTGAAATTAAAAAAGCCGCTCGGAATCCAATTCCGGGCGGCTTTTTTGCTTATTTTTTCTTTCGTTTCGTCAATCTTTCAACATCTGCCAAATCTGACAACCGGCCTGTTTGGCTTTTATTTTTTATCAAATCTTCGGTTGAAATAAAATTGATCGGAATACCTTCAAACACAGCTTCTTTACGATTTTGAAAGGCGCTTTCAAAGTCCAAGCCCGAAACCTCAGTTATCAAATCAATACGATTCGGCGGGTAGCCTAATTGAACCACGTTCTTGGTATTCAAAAAATCTGAGGGTTGCAACCCCAACTCTGAAAACCCGAAATCGTGCAGGGTTTTGATCAAACGTTCAGCATTGTCGGGATCGGCCCAAATCCAGAAATCCAGATCTTTGGTGTAGCGCGGATGCCCGTGAAAAGCAACCGCATATCCGCCAACCACGAGGTATTTAACCCCATTTGCGTTTAACAACGCGATAAACTCTTTGAAATCTTTGTTCAGGCCCATACTTCCAGTCGTTGTATTCTTTGCGGATTTCTTCTAATGCCTGTATGCGCTCGGCTGGCGGGCGGGAAAGCCAATAGAGCACATCGTCGGGCTCTTCGCCTTTTTTGTAAATCTGAATTTTGGTTCGATCTAATCTTGCGGCATCCATTTTTTGCAATTTTCTAATGCGAAAGTAAGGCTTTTTTGAGAAAAGGGAATAAAAAAGCCGCCCGGAATCCAATCCGGACGGCTTCGTATTTTTATAAACCTTGAAATCAGGAACTCTGCAACCAGAAACCTTTTTTAGCTCTTCACTTCCTCAAACTCCACATCCTGCGTCGTATCGTTGGCGCCACCGCCTGCGCCACCTGCCGGGCCGCCCGTAGCGGAGCCGTAAGGATTCTCGGTGCTGCCGCCGTTGGCGGATTGCTGCGCAGCGTAGATGTCCTGACTGGCGGCATTCCATGCAGCGGTGAGGGTTTCGGTTGCTGCATCAATGCGGCTGATATCCTGCGCCTTGTGCGCTTCGCGGAGGTTGTTGAGCGCACTTTCGATCGCATCTTTGTGGTTGGCCGGCACTTTGTCGCCGAATTCGCGGAGTTGTTTTTCCGTCTGGAAAATCAGCGAGTCGGCGGCGTTGAGTTTTTCAGCGCGTTCGCGGGTTTCGCGGTCGCTGGCTGCGTTGGCTTCGGCTTCGGCCTTCATGCGGGCGATTTCCTCTTTCGAGAGGCCCGTGCTGGCTTCGATGCGGATGTTTTGCTGTTTGCCGGTGCCTTTGTCCACGGCCGATACCGAGAGGATACCGTTGGCGTCCATGTCGAAGGTCACTTCGACCTGCGGTACGCCACGCGGAGCGGGCGGGATGCCGTCGAGAATGAAGCGGCCGACCGAACGGTTGTCGCGGGCCATCGGGCGTTCGCCCTGCAGGATGTGAATTTCCACCTGCGGCTGGTTGTCCGAAGCCGTCGAGTAAGTTTTCGACTTTTTGGTTGGCACGGTCGTATTGGCTTCGATCACCACGTCGTAGATGCCGCCCATGGTTTCGATACCCAGCGAAAGGGGGGTCACGTCGAGCAACACCATGTCTTTCACGCCTGCGTTGCCGGAGAGAATGGCGCCTTGTACGGCTGCACCGATGGCGACCACTTCGTCGGGGTTGACCGAGCGATTAGGTTTTTTGCCAAAGAATTTCTCCACTTCTTCCAGGATGCGCGGGATACGTGTAGAACCGCCCACGAGAATTACCTCGTCGATTTCGCTCGCTTTGAGACCGGCATCCTTGATTGCCTTGCGGCAGGGTTCGAGGGTGCGCTGCACGAGCGAGTCGGTCATCTGCTCGAATTTGGCGCGGCTGAGTTTCATCACGAGGTGCTTGGGCACACCGTCTACTGCCGTGATATAGGGCAGGTTGACTTCCGTTTCGGCGCTGCTTGAGAGTTCGATTTTTGCTTTTTCCGCCGCTTCTTTCAGGCGTTGGAGCGCCATCGGGTCTTTGCGGATGTCGATATTTTCCTGGCGTTTGAATTCGTCGGCCAGCCATTCAATGATGACCTGGTCGAAGTCGTCGCCGCCGAGGTGGGTGTCGCCGTTGGTGGATTTTACTTCGAACACGCCACCGCCCAGTTCGAGGATCGAGATGTCGAAGGTGCCGCCGCCGAGGTCGTACACGGCGATTTTTACATCCTGGTCGCGTTTGTCGAGGCCGTAAGCGAGCGCAGCGGCCGTCGGCTCGTTTACGATGCGTTTCACATCGAGACCGGCGATAGCGCCTGCTTCTTTGGTGGCCTGGCGTTGCGAGTCGTTGAAGTAGGCCGGAACGGTAATAACGGCTTCCGTTACCGGTTCGCCGAGGTAGTCTTCGGCTACTTTTTTCATTTTTTGCAGCACCATCGCGGAAATTTCCTGCGGGGTGTAAAGGCGTCCGTCGATGTCGACGCGTTCCGTGTCGTTGTCGCCTTTCACGACTTTGTAAGGTACACGCGCGATTTCGGAAGTGGATTCGCTGTGGCGCATCCCCATGAAACGTTTGATGGAAGACACCGTGCGTTTCGGGTTGGTGATGGCCTGGCGTTTGGCGGGAGCGCCGATTTTACGTTCGCCGTTGTCGAGGAAACCGACCACCGACGGTGTGGTGCGCGCGCCTTCGTCGTTGGCAATCACGATGGGTTCGTTGCCGACCATGACTGCGACACAGGAGTTGGTGGTACCGAGGTCAATGCCTATTATTTTGCCCATTATTCTAGTTATTAGTTGTTGGTTATCAGTTGTTGGTTATCAGTGTCGGTTGGCGGTGTTAAATTCAGAGAACTAATAACCGACAACCAATAACCATTCTGCCGTTTCCTCAATCGTTGTGCCATGCGGGGAAATCTGACGGATTGGCAGTTTGATACTTTTTGGAAAAGAATTTTTGTCAGAAAAAATTAAAGCCGAATGGCAAGACGGCACAAAAACCATGTCCCACCTTGCAAGGAGGGGCGAACGGCGAGGGGCGACCCGCCCACCTTTGCAAAAAAAATTCACTTTTTTATGAAAACAAAAATGCTGACTTTGGGGCTGACCCTTGCACTGGGATGCTTGGTTAGTTCCTGCCAAAAAGGCGAATTAGATCCTTCCCAACCGGGCCATCTCGTGCCCCTCACCGTTGACCAGGACCCTTCATTGCCGAAGATTGAGGTGAACGGCACACTCTTTCACTCCGAAGCCTTTGGTAATCCCGACGATCCTCTGGTCATCGTGATTCACGGCGGGCCAGGTTCGGACTACCGCTATTTGTTGAATTGCAAAGAATTCGCCGACGACGGCTTTCAGGTCGTGTTCTACGATCAGCGGGGTTCGGGGTTGTCCGAAAGGCACAACAAGGATTCCTACAGCATCGAACTGATGACGGACGACCTGGGCGCAGTGATCGAGTACTACAAAACTGCTCCCGACCAGAAGGTTTTTTTGCTCGGACATTCCTGGGGCGCGATGTTGGCAACGGCTTACATCGATGCCCATCCGACCCAAATTGACGGCGCTATTCTGTGCGAACCGGGTGGTTTTACATATACGCAGGTGAAGGAATACCTGAGCCGTTCGCAGAATTACGGGCTGTTCAGTGAGGCCCTGAACGATGCCGTTTATCTCGACCAGTTTTTAACGGGAGAGGAAGACGAACACGAGATTTTAGACTACAAATTCGGACTCTGGGCAGCCACTGAGGAAGCGGAAAACAGCCCTATCGGCAACGAAGGTACTTTGCCATTCTGGCGGGCAGGCGCGGTAGTGAACGATGCTTTGTTTACGATCGCCGAAGAACAGGGATTCGATTTCACTACCAACCTGTACCAGTTCGACACAAAAATCCTTTTCGCGTACAGCGAAAACAACACGGCTTACGGCGAACAACACGCCAAAAATGTATCGGCTCCCTATCATAATGTGCAACTTTTCAGGGTTGACGATGCCGGGCATGATATGCTCTCGTTCCCACAGGGTTGGCAAAATTTTTACCCGGCAGGGCTGGCTTATTTGAATGAATTAAAATAATGCGTCAACCCCACCCCCGACCCCTCACCCAACGGGAGGGGAGACGTAGAGTGCTCTACGGTGTATGTCGCGTCACCCCTCCCGTTGGGGCCGGGGCCGGGGGTGGGGTCGCTAACCAACAACGATTTAAAATAATTTTCCAATGAAAAATACAATCATCGCAATTGCCTTGCTTGGCATGGCAACATCCGCCTGCGCCCAAACTATCAACTGGCAGGCTTTCCAACCGGATCAAAAAAACTTGATCTATCTTCAAACGGGCTGGGATTACAGCATGAATTTCGGCGCCGGTTACGGGCGAAAGTTCGACACCAAATTGCCCGTGCTGGCAAACATCGAGTACAGTTTTCCGTCGGGCGAACGCCTCTTCGACGATTTCAAAGTAAGGATTGGCGGGCAAGTGGAAGTGCTCCGAATGGGCGGTTTTTCCGCTACCGTCAAAGCCTACTGCCCGATTCGCCGCTATGAAAACTCCCTGGCCACGTTATTCAATTTTGGCGGCGAATTTTCCGGGGTTGCGGGTTTTTACAAACAAAAATGGTTTGTTGCGGGCGAATTCGGCTTCGACAAAGCCATCGCCACGCACGTCAAACATTCGCAAAGAGCCCTGGAAAACTATTCCGGCCTTCAAAACGGCTGGTACGTACCGACGGGCGGCAACTATTTTTTCGGGGTGCATACGGGCTTTTCCTTTGGCGCAAGTGGCATTACCATGAAAGTCGGAAAGGTGGTCACCCAGGATTTCGAAGCAACACCTTTGGTGTCTTATTTTGCGCAACTGGCCTACCAGCACAGGTTTTGAGTTATGAGTTATGAACGATGAGTTATGAGTGATAAAGTCATGGTAATTGATACATAATGAACAATTTATCATTCATAACTCATCGTTCATAACTCATCATTCATAACTCATCATTCATCACTAAATATTCCGAAGGCGCCTGCCCGGTTGCTTTTTTGAAATAACGGTTGAATGCCGATTTGGAGTTGAACCCACATTCCAGCGCAAGCGCAAGCAAGGTAAAATGACGGTTTTTCGGATCGGCTGCCATTTTCAAAAATACCTCGACGCGCATCGAATTGATGTAATCGTAAAAGTTTTTGCCCTCTTTTTCATTGATGATTTGCGAAAGGTAGTTCGGGTGTGTGTCAAGCCGTTCCGCCAAATCGGTGAGTGAGAGTTCGCTTTCTTTAAACAGCTGCTCGGTACGCATCAGGTTTTGAAGCCGGCGGTGCAATTCTTCCGCCCCTTCAGGAGTCAAACCCGATTTTTCATACTTCTTCTTGTCGGGCGGCAGGACGGAATCGGAGACGGTGTTTTCCGAAAAAGTCGGCGCCGGAGCAGTGTCGGTTTGGTTGTCTGATAATTGGAAATCGGGCGAATCGTAACTCTCTTGCGCTATTTGCATCGCAGGCTGGTTGGTAAAAATGCCCACCTGCCGGATACCGAAATATCCGATGAACAACACGAACAAGACCGCCGCCCCATAAACAACCGGGTCGTAGCCCACCAGTACCGCAATCCAAATGCCGGCCAGCCCGTAAATCAGGTATTGCAACCATTGCAGGTTGATTTTTTCCTCATTGGAAAACAGGTTGGCGATGACCCTCCGGTGTTTTTGAAGCAGCCTGTGTGCAAAAATGGTGTATGCCACCCCCGATACATTGATTCCAAGGCTTATCAGCAACATAAACCCTTCATAGCCCGCCCCCTTGTTTCGGTAGACCCATTCTTTTTGCTCGGCGGGCAACAAGACAAACGGAATCAAATAAAGATAGCAGCCTGCAACCAGGGCAAAATGCCACCACCATCGCTTTGGCAACTGTCCCCGGCAAAGCGCAGCGGTGTACAAAAAAAGCAAGGGCGGATGAACGAGCGGCATGGGTATTGACAGCCCGAGCAAAAAGGGAAATTCATAAATTTTTTGGGATAACATCAGGTAGTAAAACAGCAGATGCACACCGATCCAGAACAACCAAAACGACAGGAGATAGTCGGCGCCAGTTTTGCTCTTTTTGCCGAGCAGCAGCAGGCAGAGGAAAAAAGAAATGACGATGCCGGTAGTGTATAACATTTGAGTCCGGGTAAATGCACTGCAAATATGGCTGCTCTTTTGATTCATCGCCTCCTGGAGGCAGTATAATTGATAAAATTGCGGCTCACTATTACCTACCTTTGCCGCCTTCAAACACTGATTATTCCGCTCATGCAACAATTTATCCGGCTTTCCGCTATCACCCTTTTCGCTTTTATCTTCCTGATTTCCAAGAGTTTTTCTCAGACACTGACCATTGTAGCGGAGGCAGGTTACGACACTTGCGCGCCGTTTCCGCTCACCTTGTACGCCGATACGACCGGAATAGGCGTCGTCGAATGGTCGGACGGCAGCAAGGCGGATTCGCTGATCATCGACGAATACGGCGCCTATTCCGTGACTTTGACTACGCTCGATACGATGCTGAACGCGGAATTTTCCATTGCGATGCTGGATTGCTGTCACCCGGCCCTTCCCAACGCCTTCACACCCAACGGCGACGGTCTGAACGACAAGTTCGGGGTCATACTCAACTATTGCGAGGTGCAAATTCTGGAGTTCAATGTTTACTCGCGCTGGGGCGAACTGATGTTCCAGGCAATCAGGTCTACCGACAGATGGGATGGCACGACGCTCAACGGCACGGAAGCGCCGTCGGATGTGTACGCATATATGACGCGCTACAAAGTAGCCGATGAGACCGAAGAAAAATCTGTGAAGGGCGAGGTGACGTTGCTGCGGTAACTTTTTAAAAAAAGCAAAAAGATGCGCTTTTTCTTCTTCCTCATTATCGTCGTGCTGCTGGCAGGTTCGTTTGTCGCCGGCGTATTTTATTTAGTGGCCAAACTGTTGGGCCAGATCAACTTCAATCCGGAAAGCCAGGCCTGGAAAAAAACAGTGGAAGAGCTTCGCGCGCGTCTGAAAACGCAGGCTGCCGGCGCACTCGTTCCCTGGGACAAAGAGATGCTGCCGCTGCTGTCGCTCAACCGTCTGAACGTGAAAAAACCTGGCTTTTTCAACAACACGGCGGAGGGTGTTTTCACGACGATTTTCCAGGAACCCGTGCTGGCTTATGCCGAACGAATGAGCGGAAGCATTGGTGTTATCATCGCCTGCACAAGCGACCGGGAATATATTCTCCGGTTGAAAGGAAAAGAAACGGAAATCTGGCTGAACGGCCAACCCTTCGGAATATTCGTGGATGGTGCGCTGCTTACTGCCGGCAAATCGGGCCGGTTGCTCGGTCGTTTGGAGCAAAAACCGGGTGAGGTGCAATACCCCGTGCTGTTGGGCGACTCCATAGCTGCTACGATTGCCAATCCGGATAAGGTGGACACACCCAATCCCCGTGCTTTCACACTCCTGCGCGCACTATCTGCGGAAGAAGAAAATACGCTGCTGGCCCTGACGGTTTTAACGGTCGTGGCTGTCCAAAAAGGTTGATGAGGATTGACAAAGGTTTATAAAAGTTGATACTTTGTGGTCCAAATGATGCCAAATTCTGCACTTTTAAGAGCCTATCCAGAAAATCGTGGTGTGGCTGGAAGACTTGGATTTTGGAATCAGGCAAGGCAAATTTTTGGGGCGTAGTGGGGTTCTACGGGCAAAAAATTTAACGCAGCATGATTTCAAAAGACTGGCTTACAGGCCAGCAACGATTTTCCGGATAGGCTCTAAGTATCGAAAATCAACCCTTATCAACCTTTTGAGATACACTCGTCTTTACGCTCCGCCGGCTGCGCTCTCCTGATTGATTTTTTTAAACTGCTTGTCCAAATAAAACAGGTTGCGGTCTTCGAATCCCATGCGTTCGATGACCGTGATGATTTCCTGCACTTTGCGCTCGGCAGCCTGTTGTTCGAGCACAAAGGCTTGCAGGAAAAAGAAAGTAGCATGCTCGCCGTTTTGCAGGCACCACGATGATAATTCATTGATAGACAACGTGACACCGTGTTCAAGGTCGAAGACGTGTTTGAAAACGGCGAGCACAGTATCGAATGCGTTTTTCACATTACCGAGGCTGTCTTTCAGCGCTGCCGATCCACCATTGGCATTGATGTATTTGTACAGTTGGAGCATGTGGCTACGCTCGTCTTCCGCACTGAGGTAGAAAAATTCGGCGATGTTGGGCAAGCCTTTGTTTTCTGCCCAGGTAGCGAGGGCGAGGTAAGCGTTGGAAGCATAGCCCTCCTTCTGGATTTGCTCGTTGAGTTTGGTTTGAACGGCTTTGGATAACATATTTTTGAATGATGAGTAATGAACGATGAATGACGAACGATGAATGGATGCGGTTATTTGATTCTTTTGTCAGGCTGTGTATTTACCCAACCGTTTGATAACAAATACTTTAAGATTAGATATAGAAAGCGACGATTCAAAAGTAGCGGCGAACCCCCGCTTCAACGGCAGGAATCAGAAAACTATAACTCACCTGACCGAAATCACTTCCAAAATTTTGAAAAGTATAACGAACAACGGGTTGGGCGAATACGGCAGTGTTGCTTTGGGCTCGTTGCCAGGCCACGCCGAGTCCCATGCCGAGCGTAAATTTCAATTTGTCATTTGACACACTGTTCTGTTGGATATAGTCCGTCAAACCGGTTTCAGCATCGACGTAAAAGCGCCAGGTACCGGGCTTGCTGAGCCAGCGGATACCTGCCAGGTATTGTACGGCGTTGATACTTTCGTCAGAATTAATGTAGTGGGGCAGGGTGGGGTCGTACACATATTGACCGGTTGAATATTCGGAAGGCCAGTAGAGCGGCCCTGCTAAATAAGTGTAATTCAATTCATGAAACCGTAATCCCGCTAAAATATGCCAATGTGCCGATAGTTCCAGGGTATAGTCTGCACCTACTGAGTAACCTGTGCGCGATTCGAAATCGGGGCCGCCGTCGATATCGCTGGATAAATGTTGAAACCAGTTCGGACCGGCTACCAGCGCAATCGAGTTTTGCAGTGTATTAGTCTGAGCCAACGATGCGCCACACCAAAGGGTAAACAAAAGAGGTAACAACTTTTTCATGGTATATGAGTTTCGTGTTTCAAATTCATCCAACCCCACCCCCCGACTCCTCCCCAACGGGAGGGGAGACGTAGAGTAAGTCGCGTCTCCTCTCCCGTCGGGGGAGGGATTGGGGGTGGGGTTGCAAAATAGAGAGCAAAGATAAATGGCACAACCGAAACCTGACAAAGGCTTGATCGAGCAATTTTCAGCACTGCGCAATATTCCGCCTTTTTTCCGGATGATTTGGACAGTGGCGCCGCGCATGACGCTTTTGAACGCCGGCCTGCGTATCATTCAGGCGGCTATTCCGGTGGCCATGCTCTATGTGGGCAAAGAAATCATCGATACGCTCTTGTCATTGGTAGGGCAGTATCAGCAAACGGATGTCGTGAGCGACGCTTCGGATTTGTGGCAATGGGTGGGCGCAGAGTTTGCACTGGCAGTCGCCAACAGCCTGCTCGGTCGCGCTATCACACTGACAGAGAGCCTGTTGGGCGATTTGGTGAGCAATGACAGCAGCGTTCGCATCATGCGCCACGCGGCTACGCTCGATTTGTTTCAGTTTGAAAACGCCGAGTTTTACGACAAACTCGAACGCGCGCGTACCCAAACGACAGGCCGCACGATGCTGATGGGGCTTGTTATGTCGCAGGCACAGGATCTGATTTCAATGCTTTTTCTGGTAGGTGGACTGGCCGCATTCAACCCCTGGTTGATCCTGATCCTGGTCGTGGCGGTGATTCCTTCCTTCGTAGGGGAGACGCATTTCAATCGCCGTTCCTACTCCCTCACCAACTCCTGGACACCCGAACGCCGCGAGCTCGATTACCTGCGTTTTATCGGTGCGAGCAACGAAACAGCCAAAGAAATCAAAATTTTCGGTCTGGAAAACTTCATTACAGATCGTTTTAAACGAATCTCGGACGAATACTACAAGGCTAATAAAAACCTGACGATCCGGCGGGCGGCATGGGGCAGCGTGTTTGCGCTCGTCGGTACGGTTGCTTACTACGGCGCCTACGTTTTTATCGTTTGGCAAGCAGTAATAGGAGCAATCACCGTCGGTACGCTCACCTTTCTTGCCGGATCGTTCCAACGTATGCAAGGGCTGTTGTCGGGTGTGATGAGCCGTTTCGCGCGGGTATCGGAAATGGCGCTGTACTTGCAGGATTTCTTTGCTTTTTTGGAAATAAAACCGTTGTCCGCCAATCACAAAGGCAATAAACGAGTGCCCCGGCCCATCAAAAAGGGCTTCGAATTTGAAAATGTCAGTTTCAAATATCCCGGTACCGACCAATGGGCGCTGCGCAACCTGAGTTTCACCCTTCATGCCGGCGAAAAATTGGCCCTCGTAGGCGAAAACGGCGCAGGCAAAACCACTATCGTCAAATTACTCGCGCACTTGTATGAGCCCGACGAAGGCCGCATCCTGCTCGACGGCGTCGATCTTTGCGACTACGACCCCGGCGACCTTCGCGACGAAATCGGGATTATCTTCCAGGATTACTTTCGTTACGCACTCACCGTTTCGGAAAATATAGCCGTCGGCAACATCGACGAACGTCAAAACCGGATACTCATAGAAGAAGCCGCCCGCAAAAGCCTTGCCGACGAGGTGGTAACCGGCCTGCCCAAAAAGTACGATCAGATGCTCGGCAAACGTTTCACCGGCGGCGTGGATCTCAGCGGCGGTCAGTGGCAAAAAATCGCTCTCGCCAGGGCCTACATGCGTGATGCTCAATTAATTATACTCGATGAGCCGACAGCGGCGCTCGACGCCCGCGCCGAACACGAGGTTTTCGTTCGTTTTGCCGAACTGATTAAAGGGAAAACGGGTGTGCTCATCAGCCACCGTTTCAGCACCGTGCGCATGGCCGACCGCATCCTGTTTCTGGAACACGGCCAACTGCTCGAAATCGGCAGTCATGAAGAGTTGCTGGCGAAAAAGGGGAAGTATGCGGAGTTGTTCCGCTTGCAGGCGAAAGGGTATTTGTGAAGGGTAGTTTTTTATGCTTGTTGCTCATGGCAAAATTCCTCCTCTTGACAACACGACTCCGATAAAAGCCATAGCCAACGACAGAAGCAAATTGATGCGGCCCGACCACCGGGCGAGCTTCTTGAGCCGGCTGTTGTCGCTGGTTTGCATCTCCTCCAATGCTTTCCTGCCGAAAAAGAAGTCGTGCGTGCCGCTTACCACCAAAATCCCTGTGAACATGAATATTTTATAGCCGACCAGGATACCGTATTGGCTATCCGTGAAAAATGCCCATGTGAATGGCAGTCCGCGCAGGTAGATATTCAGCATACCCGTCGCGAACAAGGCGGCGGTTGCAATCCATCCGTAAAACCGGAACTTTAAGCCTGTTTTGTATAAAATGGCTATCCTGTCGGGGTGTTGTCGAATGCCCGGCAGGATAACCAAAGGTAAAAAAAGCATACCTCCAATCCAGAAGGCAGCGAGGACGATGTGCAGGAATACCGAAACTAAGTACCAGATGCTCATGCAGCAAAACTATCCTTTTCCATAGATATAGCCTTCGGGAACAGGATATTGTTCTCCAGGTGGACGTGTTGATGCAAGTCCTGCTCAAATTCGTTCAGTTTGGCAAACAATACGCGGTAAGAGGTGCAGGCATCCATTGGTGGTGTGAAATCATCGCTCAGGCGGCGTATTTCCTCCATATTGCCCCCGGCAGATTCGTGTTCGGCTTCCATCATGCGGATGGGGTTTTCAACGGAGCCGAAAAGTGGCGGCGGTATGGGCATACTGTCGCGCCGGGCGACTGCAATTTTACTGATATAGGGGAATAGAACGCGCTCTTCCTTGTGCATGTGCATCTGAAGTTCCTGTGCCACCGCATCAAAAAGCCGGGCGATTTCCACCAGTTCCGGGTGACGTTCGCCATGGACTCTGGCAACCTTGGCGGTCAGTTCGTACAACATGGGCAGCGCATCCGCAACATAGCGATGGTGTTTGCCGACGATGTGGCCGGCAAGCGCGTCCAAATCCCAGGCGCCAAAATCCTGAAGGGCTTCTGCAGGCAGGCGGTCCAGTTCGTCCAGTTCCCTTTGTACGGCTTGCGGGTCAATGCCTTTTTTCCGGCAGGTTTCTTCCAGCGTTTTTTTGCCGCCGCAACAATAGTCGATGCCGAATTTGCGGAATACTTCCGCTTTGCGGTAATCCGCGACGACCATTTCTCCGATGGTAATGGTTTTTTCGGCTATTTGTAGGTTGACTATTTTTTCTTCGAGCGTTATCATAATTATTTGATGTTGAAGTGATTGTTGGATGGTTGGTCTCCATCGGGTTATTCCTGCGAGACCTCATTGTGCTGCAAAGGTAGGGTCATGTTTTAATTAAGACAAATTTATCTTAATTAAAACATGACAACTTTACATTATTTTGACAATAGTCCCCGACGCGAGGTGTCGCCTGGCTTGCATTATTGAAAAAAAATATGATTGCGTTTGGCGGAAATGTTAAAATTGTATTTATTTGCGGACTAAACACTCTTAAATTGTGATGAGCGCCGCCCAATCTTTCCATACTCAAGTCCAGCAACTCATTGCCTCTGACGAGATCGCGGAAGCCATCCGCATTTTACAGGAGTTGCTGAAAAACAGTCCGAAATTGAATGAAGAAAACGTTCAATATCCCGAATGTTGTAGGAAGAGTGTTTGGTAATTATGTCAGATAAAGGAAATTATATCTTTTACTAAATTTTACTATACACTTTCAATATATCAGGACGGGAATGAGATAAACCAATCAGCGTTTTATGAAGTACTATCCTACCCCCCAATCCTTCCAAACCGCCCCCCTCATCCGTGTCCGCTCCAACTGGCTCGCCATGACCATCGGTTTCTTCGGCTGGATCATTTTGTTGATCTGCAGCATCGGTCTGTATTTTCTCGTGAACCGGTATCTCCGGTTCTACGATGAATTCAATGAGCGGGGTATATGGATGTATATACTGATCGCAATCCCTGCCCTGTTGTTCGGCGGCGGTTTTTATTTCATCTACGACAAATATTTTCCCCGGCAATGGATGACGGAAGCCACCGTGAACTTAGACGAAAAAACCATCGCCATCTCATCGCGGGGCAAAACGCGGGTGCTGCCTTTTTCCAGGATCAGCAAAGGGATTTACCAGGGAGCGTCTCCGATCTTCACGACCCACTATATGTATTGGGTGGAGACGGAAGGCGAGCGCATTCCTTTGGTGTCGTTTACCCGCGAGCCGGTTTCTTTCGCGTTTTATAATATGCTGGAGCAGAGGGCCGGGCTGAAAATGGAGCAGGAACCCGGAAATTGACCGTTCCTGGGGGCAATGCGGAAAACTTTCGGCAAGACATATATCTTATAACACTTTTTGTTTGTAAATATTGCAACAGTTTGTACCTTTCGCTTCAAAACTCGCTGCATTATGGTACTAATCGCTAATCCCATATACGACATCGTTTTCAAATACCTGATGAACGACGAAAAGGTAGCCAGGCTGTTGTTGTCTGCTATCATCGGCAAGGAGGTCGTCTCGCTCGAACTCAGGCCAACGGAACACCATTTTCCTGTCGGAGAAGTGCTCGCTGTGCTCCGCATGGATTTCAGTGCGCGCATCATGGACGCTGACGGTAAGCAGGAACTGGTCATCCTGGAACTTCAGAAAGCCAAGATGGCCAGCGATATCATGCGTTTCCGGCCGTATTTTGGTGAGCAGTACGCCAACAAAGAAAACGTGGTGCGCGAACAGGCGCCTGAATATCCTTACCGCAAGGCGCTGCCTATTCTCAGCATTTATTTTTTGGGGCACACGCTCGCCCACGTCAAAGCGCCCGTCGTGCGGGTAAACCGCGCCTATATCGATGCCGCTACCGGCGAACAAATCCATGAAAAAGAGGAATTCATCGAAAGCCTGACGCATGACAGCATCATTATTCAGATTCCATATCTGAAAGGCCGCCGTCGCAATGAGTTGGAGCAATTGCTTGCGTTGTTCGACCAATCGGGTGCAACAGACGATCCGCACTTCTTAGCCATCAACGAAGACGATTTGCCCGAACGCTACCGCCCCTTGCTGCGTCGGTTGCAAAAAGCCCTGGCCGATCCGACGGTGCGACAAACGATGGATGCCGAAGATGATTTGATCGAAGAGTTTAAGGACTATCAACGATTGATTACCTCTAAAGAAGCGATCATTCAGGCGAAAGAACAGTTAATTGAAGAGCAGAATATGGCCATTTCGGAAAAAGAGAAAACGATCTCCGAAAAAGAGAAAATGATCCAGAAAAAACAGCATCAGATCGAAATCGCCATACTCGAAATGAACACTGCCGGTATGGAAGCCAAAAAGTTGGCCGGTATTTTTGGTTTGAGCGAAGCCGAGGTAATGGAAATACTGAAAAAGAGCAGATATTAAATAATTTGCTCCGGAAGTATTGTGAATTGAAAATTGGCCTTATGTTTGCAGACAAAATACTCTTAAACCGACTTTAGCCTTGAAAGTACTCTCCAAATCCAGCGAATACGGCTTGCGGGCACTCCTGTACATGGTCGGAAAAAGCGGCGGACAGGAATACGTCAGCATCCGGGAGATGTCCGAACAACTCGACATTTCGTTTCATTTTTTGACCAAAATCCTGCAAAGTCTGACGCAAGCCAACATGCTGGTCTCCTACCGGGGGCCGAGCGGCGGCGTTGCGTTCAATATCCCCCCCGAAAAAATTCTGCTGAGCGACGTAGTGCGGGTGCTGGAAGGCGACGATTTTTTTGACACTTGCCTGCTCGGATTGCCGGGTTGTGGAGAGAAGGCGCCCTGCCCGATGCACCAGTTCTGGAAAGAGATAAGAGGCGCGCTCCAACGCGAATTTGAGACGACTTCACTGGCAGAAATGGGGCAAACCACGTTGTCGCGCAGCCTGCGACTGATGCCTTAAATACAATTTATGGAAATATTCAAACAATTCACCTTCGATTCGGCGCATTTTCTGCCCAACGTCCCACCCGGTCACAAATGCCGGGAAATGCACGGACATACCTACCGGCTGGTGGTGTATATCGAGGGAAATTTGGACAAAGACCTGGGCTGGGTGATGGATTTTGCCGTAGTGAAAAAGGTGATTGATCCCATCGTGAAACGCCTCGACCATCATTTGCTCAACAACATCGAAGGACTGGAAAACCCGACTTGTGAAATGATTGCCGTTTGGCTGTGGGATCAGATCAAGCCTGATATTCCTTTGCTGAAGCGCATCGAATTGCACGAAACACCGACCTCGGGTGTCGTATATACAGGACCATGACAATTCCTTATCGGGTCTTTTTTTAGCAATTAACCACAGTCCGGCTTTCTGTTTTATCAACGAAACCGTATATTTGCTCATTACCACATTCATCCCTTTCCGCAGCGGTTTCTTTGCAAAAACACGATTGTTAAGCCTGTTCATTTTTCATGAAAACATTGGAAGCATCCATTGCCGGCCAATCAGCAGAAGTGGTTGAGGAACAAACATATACACACGAAGAAGCGCTCGAAACCGCTACCGCCTATTTTCACGGCGACACCCTTGCGGCGAGCGTCTGGCTGAACAAATACGCGCTCAAAGACTCGTTCGGAAAAATTTACGAACGCAGCCCCGACGAGATGCACCGCCGCATCGCCCGCGAACTGGCTCGTATCGAACGGCACTACAACAATCCGCTCTCTGAAGACGACATTTACGAATTGCTGCGCGACTTCCGCTACCTCGTGCCCCAAGGCAGCCCGATGGCCGGCATCGGCAATCCTTTTCAGGTCGTATCGCTGTCCAACTGCTTTGTCATCGGCGTGGAAGGCAGCGCCGACTCCTACGGCGCCATTCTGAAAATGGACGAAGAACAGGTGCAACTGATGAAACGCCGGGGTGGGGTAGGGCACGACCTCTCGCACCTGCGCCCGCAGGGTTTGCCGGTGATGAACAGCGCCCTCACCAGCACCGGTATCCTGCCGTTTATGGAGCGCTACTCCAATTCTACCCGCGAAGTCGCTCAGGACGGTCGCCGCGGCGCACTCATGCTCACCCTGTCCGTCGGTCATCCGGATATCGCACAATTCGTTGATTCCAAATTGGATAACACAAAAGTGACCGGCGCCAATATTTCGGTACGGATCGACGACGCGTTCATGCGGTCGGTCGTCAGCGGCGAACCATACCGGTTGCGTTTTCCGGTGGGCGCGAAAAAGCCAAAAGTTGAGAAGGAAATCGATGCAGGCTGGCTCTGGAAAAAAATAGTGCACAATGCCTGGCAGAGCGCCGAGCCGGGCATGTTGTTCTGGGATACCGTGCTGCGCGAATCAGTACCGGATTGTTATGCAGATTTGGGATTTCAAACAGTTTCGACCAATCCGTGCCTGACGGGAGATACCCTTATAGCCGTAGCGGACGGGCGGGGACACATCCGTATCGAACAGTTAGCCGAAGAAGGCCGGGATGTCCCGGTTTATTGCCTGAATGACAAAGGGAAATTGAAGATACAACTGATGCGGAACCCCCGCTTAACCGGGAACCAGCAAGCTGTTTACAAACTTACCCTTGACGATAACTCAACAATCCGGGCAACAGCAAACCACCAATTCCGTCTTAAAAGTGGCGTCTACCGGGAGTTAAAAGATATCAAGCCGGGAGACAGCCTGATGATTCTGACAAAATTTCACCGGTACAGTCTGCGAATGTCGGAAGCCACTTCCGGATTGAAAAACGGAAGGGCTTATCCGCTGTCCAATGAGGCAATTCTTGAAAAATCTGTCGAATTGTCGCAAAAACTTGGAAGGCGTTTTTCCAAAAAAGAATGGCTGGAGTTTGCCAAGAACAATAGTCTGCCAATGACCTTTTCCAAATTCAGAAAAGAGGCATTCGGCTCGGTAAAAACACTTTCCGTTTTATCTGCGCAACACCTGGAATTTTTGCATCTGGATGAAGATCCACGACTTGTTCGCACTAAACAACGGGCCCAAGACCAAGGTAACGAAACTGTTATCCGCAACGGCGAAGTTCAGGTTAAAAAAATATGCGAACACTGCGGAGAGTCATTTTGGACAGCCTTCCATAGACGGGAAATATCATATTGTTCTTTCCAATGCCTGAATATCCACCTCAACTCTGATAATACCATCCGGGAAAAACGAACAACAACCCTCAACCTCACCTTCCAGCAAAAAGCAGAAGCAAACAAATCAAATCAACTCGAAATCTTTACACGACTTCGATACGAACTCAATCGAATACCCAAATTGAAAGAGTGGGAACAAGTTTGTAAAAAAGAAGGCATCGTTTTTCGCCTCAGAACCAAACATGGATTTGATTCATACGAAGCATTAAAGGCCGATGCCGAATTCTTTAATCATCGGGTTACATCCATTGAATTTGAAGGTTATGAGGATGTTTACAACGGTACGGTGGATCAACATCACAACTTTTTTGCGGGAGGATGGGCATCCAAAACCAAAGACGGAAAGGAGAAATTTGTTTACCTGAATCAGAAAAATTGCGGCGAAATTCCCCTTTGCCCCTACGACAGTTGCCGCCTCCTGGCCATCAACTTATTCAGTTACGTCGATCAGCCGTTCACACCCGAAGCCAGTTTCGATGTTTACAAGTTCAAAACCCATGCCCGCCATGCCCAGCGCCTGATGGACGATATCCTCGATCTGGAATTGGAAAAGATCGAAACGATCCTCGACAAAATTCAACACGATCCCGAACCCGGGGTTGTGAAGGCCACCGAACGGGATCTCTGGTTGAAAATCCGCGAAAAATGCCGCCAGGGCCGCCGCACAGGCATCGGCATCACCGCTGAAGGCGATATGCTGGCAGCGCTGGGTATTCGGTACGGCTCGGAGGAATCGCTCGATTTCTGCGAAAACCTGCACCGTACCCTGGCACTCGAAATTTATCGCGGCTCGGTGGCGATGGCCCGCGAACGCGGCGCTTTTCCCATCTATGACGCGGCACGCGAAGCAAATAACCCTTTTATCCAACGCCTGCGCGAAGCCGACCCCGAACTCTACACTGAAATGGTGCAACACGGCCGGCGCAACATTGCCCTGCTCACCATCGCGCCCACCGGCACTACCAGCCTGATGACGCAAACGACCTCCGGGCTGGAGCCCGTGTTCCGCATTTCGTACAAACGCCGCCGCAAGGTGAATCCCAACGATAAAAACGCCCGTATCACCTTCACCGACGAAGTCGGCGATGCCTGGGAAGATTACCACGTGTTCCATATCCCGTTCAAAAAGTGGCTGAAAATCAAAGGTTTCGATCCTGTACAGGTGGAAAACATGCAGGAAGAGGAACTTCAGGAGATCATCCGGCAGTCGCCCTGGTACCGCGCCAGCGCGGAGGACGTGGATTGGGTCAGCAAGGTGCACCTGCAGGGCCGGGTACAAAAATGGGTGGACCACAGCATCAGCGTCACTGTTAATGTGCCGGAAAATGCCCCGGAAGAACTCATCGAAAAAATCTACCTGACCGGCTGGGAAGTCGGCTGCAAAGGCATGACCGTTTATCGCGAAGGCTCACGCAGCGGTGTCCTGATCAGCGACAAAAAAGAAGAAAAAACCGACTCGTTTACCGAAACTGTTGCACCCAAACGCCCGCGCGAACTCGATGCCGTGGTGTTCAGTTTTATGAACAACGACGAACGCTGGGTAGCCGTGATCGGAATGTACGCCGGCAAACCCTACGAAATTTTCACAGGCCGGGCAGAAGATTCGTTTTCAGTGCTTACCCGGGTATCCGAAGGCAAAGTGCTCAAAATCAAGGAGAACGGTAAAAACCGTTATGATTTTCAGTACACTGATAAAGACGGCTATAAGGTGACTATCGAAGGGCTTTCGCGCACATTCAACAAAGAGTACTGGAACTACGCCCGGCTCATATCCGGTGTGTTGCGGCACGGCATGCCGTTGCCTTATGTGGTGGACATGGTCGAAAACCTGCACCTCGAAAGCGCCTCGCTCAACAACTGGAAAAACGGCGTGGTGCGTTCTCTCCGCAAATTTATTCCCGATGGTACAACGCCCTCGCACAATACCTGCCCGGTATGTAAAACCGACGGCTTGGTTTATCAGGAAGGCTGTTTGCACTGTAAAAACTGCGGACATTCGGAGTGCGCTTGAAAAACGGTAGACGGCGGAGGGTAGACGGTACACGGCAGTGTAATGTGCGGGCGGAATGCAGAACACCTTGCCGGGTGGAGTATGGTATTTGGGGGGAATGAAAGATATTGTATTTTTGAGCAAAATTTAGAAAATATGTCTGCCAACGCTGCATCCACTGCTGCCACTGCTCCTGCCGCTCCCAAAAAGGCTCCATTGATGCCCAAAACATTGGCGGAGCGGCTTGAACTGGATGAAATATTGGAAGTCCCGGCTACACTGGATGAGTATTTTAATCTTCTCCCGGAGTGCGAGTATCGGATCGATTACTCGGACGGAAAAATCATTTCTATGGGATACGCTTCATTAACACACGAGGCCCTTGTCGGGCGAATTATTTATTTGTTGACCGACCTTTTTGGCGTTGACAGTTTTTATCATGTGCTGGGCAGCAACGTTGCCACATTTATCCCAGACATTCAAGCCGTGCACAATGCTGACGTAGTGGTGCTGCAAGGCAAACCGCAACACTACGTCCATCAAGGGAAAAAGAAAAAAATCAAAACACTTTTGAACCCCCATATCATCGTCGAAGTGTTGTCCAGAACAACGACTCGTTATGACCTGGGCATAAAAGTGCCGCGCTATAAAACGCTCCCGAGTGTTCAGCATATTTTGTTGGTGAGTCAGCACAAGCCCGGCGTTTCGATTTATTCCCGCACCAACAGACCCGGTCAGTGGCTTAATATGGAAGTGCAGGACGTCGAAAACGGTTTTGTAACCATCAACCGCAAAAAACTCCGGCTGGCAGATATTTACCGGAATTCATTGGCGGAATAAATGACCCGCAATGTTTTTCAATCTCCATACCCACCAACCCTCCCTTGCACCCGGCACGGTCGAAATGGAAAGTGTTTACTTCGGCCAGGAAAAAACGCCCGTTTCAGCGTGGCGTTCCGTCGGGCTACATCCCTGGCATTTGCAAGGATTTGATTTGCAAACAGCTGAAATCTGGCTGCGCGAACAAGCCGCGCAACCTGCAATTATTGCCATCGGCGAAGTGGGGCTGGACAAAGTGACATCCACGCCCTGGGATTTGCAAGTTGCTGCTTTTCAATTATGTGTCAATATTGCAGAGGAATTCCGGAAGCCGCTTGTCATCCACTGCGTGCGCGCTTTCGGCGAAATCCTGGATTTGAAAAAGCAGTGGAAACCTGCACAACCCTGGATTTTCCACGGTTTTGAAAAAAATGCCGAAACCGCGCACATGCTGCTGAACGCCGGGTGCCGGCTTTCTTTCGGCGCCGCCCTTTTCCGGCAAAACAGCCACGCGGCCGAGGCGCTGCGACAAACACCGGCCGACCGGTTTTACTTAGAAACGGATGTTTCGGATTATTCAATCGGGCAGTTGTACGAACGGGCCGCAACAATACGGGGAATTGCACCCGGGGATTTGACACAACTATTGCAGGCAAATTATGAAGCGCTGTTCGGGTAGCCCGGGTTTGAAAAACCATTCTATTTTTGTCGCTCAAAAACGATCAAACGTGCAACCGGAAACTGTTATCCCCCCAAGCCCGCCATCTTCCCCGCATTGGCTCCAACGCACCGAACTGCTGTTGGGGGAGGAAATATTGGAAAAACTGAAAAATCTCCACGTGATGGTCATCGGGTTGGGTGGCGTGGGCAGTTTTGCCGCCGAATTTCTCGCCCGTGCAGGGGTGGGGCGCATGACCATTGTCGACGGCGACACGGTAGACCTGACCAATACCAATCGCCAACTTCCCGCCCTGCACAGCACCGTCGGTCAACCCAAAACCAGCGTCATGGCCGCCCGCATGCTCGATATCAATCCCGCGCTCGACCTCATCGTAAAGGAAGAGTTTCTCACGCCGGAAACCGTCAAAACGCTGATTACCAAAGAATACAACTATGTGTTCGACTGTATCGACTCGGTGCAGCCCAAACAATACGTCATCGTCGCCTGCAAACAAAAGGACGTCCGCGTCGTCAGCAGCATGGGCGCCGGCGGACGGCTCGATCCTTCCAAAGTGCAGGTAGCCGATTTGTCGGAAACCTTCAATTGCCCCTTTGCCCAGCAGGTGCGCAAGGGCCTGAAAAAGAAAGGTGTCCGGCGCGGCGTCACGGTCGTTTTTTCATCGGAACCGGTCAGCAAAGAACACATGATGACCACCGATAGCAGCCGTTTTAAAAAGTCGTTTTACGGCACTTGCTCGTATATCCCGGCCTTGTTCGGGCTGCACATGGCGAGTGTGGTGGTGCGGGAAGCAGCGGGCCGTTGACGCGATAATAAACTGATTATGAAAAAAATAGCCGTCATGGTCATCCTTCGCTGCGGGGAAAAGTACCTGCTCCTGGAACGCAGCAAAATGCCCAACGCAGGAAAGTATGTCCCCGTCGGCGGAAAACTGGAAGCCCACGAACGTCCCATTGAAGCCGCTTACCGCGAAACGCTGGAAGAAACCGGCATCGACATCGTCGACCCGGTTTTTTGCGGCATACTGTCCGAAACATCACCCATCGATTACAACTGGCTTTGCTATATTTATCTCGCTGATATCGAGGATCAGGAGCCACCCGATTGTAATGAGGGCAGGCTCGTCTGGATTGCCGGCGATGAATTGGCGACCGTGCCCACTCCGCCCACCGACCTGGCGATTTACGATTATGTGTACCGGGGCATCCCTTTTGTGCTGGATGCCCGCTACGATGGCGATCTGAATCTGATTGATATGTACGACGAACTGAACAATCGGGAGTTTGTAAAAAACACAGAAATTTAAATAATCCGCCGACACAACGGGTGAGCGTCATCAGGATTTTGGCTACTTTTGCCCGCTTCAAATCGCCAAATCAACAAATCACCACATCAACAAATCAACAGAATAAAAAATGAGCGCTATCCGTGAAATACTCGCCCGTGAAATCCTCGACTCGCGCGGCAATCCCACCATCGAGGCTGAAGTTTGGACAGAAACCGGATTTGCAGGTCGTGCTGCCGTACCGAGCGGTGCCAGCACCGGTGTGCATGAGGCCGCAGAACTCCGCGATAATGACGCAAGCCGCTACCTTGGGAAAGGTGTAACAGAAGCCGTGAAAAACGTGGAAAAAATCCTTCGACCCGAACTTGTGGGCATGGAGGTCACCGACCAGATCCGCATTGACAAGCTGATGATCGAACGCGACGGCACCCGCAACAAGTCGAAAATCGGCGCCAATGCCATCCTCGCCGTCTCGCTGGCTACCGCCCGTGCTGCCGCCGAAGAACTTGGACAGCCGCTCTACCGCTACCTCGGCGGCGTGAACGCCCACGTGCTGCCGGTGCCGATGATGAACATCCTCAACGGCGGATCACATGCCGACAACGGCATTGATTTTCAGGAGTTTATGGTCATGCCCGTCGGCGCCGAATCGTTCCGCGAAGGCCTGCGCATGGGCGTGGAGATTTTTCACCACCTCAAAAAAGTGCTGAAAAGCAAAGGTTACTCCACCAACGTCGGCGATGAAGGCGGTTTTGCTCCCAATGTCAAAAACAACGAAGAGGCCATCCAATTGGTAATGACGGCCATCGAAGCCGCCGGTTACCGCCCGCTCGACGACATTGTGATTGCGCTCGACCCCGCCAGTTCCGAGTTTTACGACCAGGAAAAAGGCGAATACGTGTTCAAAAAATCAACCGGCGACCGGCTATCTTCCAAAGACATGGTGGCTTACTGGAAAGACTGGTGCAACCGCTACCCGATCTACAGCATCGAGGACGGACTGGCCGAAGACGACTGGTCCGGCTGGAAACTGCAAACCGAAACGCTCGGCCACCGCATCCAATTGGTCGGCGACGACTTGTTTGTGACCAACGTGGAACGCCTGCAAAAAGGCATCGACGAAAAAGTAGCCAACTCCATTCTCATCAAGGTCAATCAGATCGGCTCTTTGACCGAGACCATCGAAGCGGTGCAGTTGGCGACGCGGCATGCCTACACCTCCGTCATCAGCCACCGCTCCGGAGAAACGGAAGATACCACCATTGCCGATATCGCCGTCGCGCTCAATGCCGGCCAGATCAAAACCGGCTCGGCCAGCCGCTCCGACCGGGTGGCGAAGTACAACCAATTGCTGCGCATCGAAGAGGAATTGGGCGATGCGGCGACGTATTTGGGGAGAGCGATTTTTGGACTGTGACGCGGGAATGAATTTTTTGCGGGAGGCCGGGAGAAAAATTTTGAAAAAATTTTTCTCCCGGCCTCCCGCAAAAAATTCATTTACAGGAATTTATATTTTTCGTTGTTATGTTCAACACGGAAATATCTTAAAACGGATATGTGAAACAAATCGTAAAACTATGAACGCTTGACCGGTTCCCTGCTTCCACTTCGTTTTCTTATAAAACACTCTCACATGAACACCTCCAATTGGCAAGCAGGCACCATAACCCACTGGTTGTTAATCCTTTGCCTCGCCGTCTCGTACAGCAATTGCAAATCTTCCCGCAAAACGACAGGCAGTACCACCCCATCCGCCAAACCCGGAAGCAAGGAAATGACCTTTCGCAAAGACGTCGTTGCCTACGCCGGTAAATACAAAGGCTCGGAATATACCCCCGCCGGCAAAAAACCGGATACGGGATTCGACTGCTCCGGCTTCACGAGTTACGTCTTCGGTCACTACGATATTTCGCTTTCTCCCTCCGCCCGCGAACAGGTGAAACAGGGCAAAAGCAAAAACATCAGGGATGCACAGCCCGGTGACCTCATCTTTTTCCGGCGCGGCAAAAACGAGCCGATTTTTCACGTTTCTCTGGTGAAGTCCAACAATGGCAAAAGCCTGGTAGTCATCCACAGCACTACTTCGCGCGGCGTCATCGAAGAGGATGTGCTGAACAGCACTTATTGGAAGCCGTATATCGATTCCGTGCGCGATGTGGTGTCGGAGAAATACTAAACCTTGGATTTGGGTTGGCCTGATCGCATTGCTCACGGTGCGTTGTGTGAAAAACGAACCCCGCGCCGTCATTCCTGCTTTTTATCACTGGAAAACGACCCTCGCACTCTCGCCTGCCGAGCGCAACTACCTTGATTCGCTCAAGTGTAAGAAACTCTACCTCAAAGTATTGGATATCGGGCTCGACCCGCTGACCGGTGCAATTCAACCCTATTCCCGATTGGAAGTTGCAGACACGGCGGGCCTCTCCGCTTTTGAAATGGTGCCGGTTGTTTTTATCACGAATGAGGTTTTTAAAAATATTACGGAAGAAAAAATCGAGTGGCTGGCGGGGAAAATTGTGGAGACGCTCAACCCCACCCCCGGCCCCTCCCCTAACGGGAGGGGAGACGTAGAGCGTACCGCGACAAAGCCGGCGTTATCTCCGGAACGCTCTACGTCTCCCCTCCCGTTGGGGGAGGGGTTGGGGGTGGGGTTGAACGAGCTCCAGTTCGACTGCGACTGGACGCCATCCACCCGCGATGCTTTTTTCCTGTTTTTGAAAAAAATAAAAAAACGCCTCCCGGAAAACACCTGCCTGAGTGCCACGATTCGACTACACCAATACAAATTCCCTGAAAAAACAGGCGTACCGCCCGTCGAACGCGGAATGCTGATGTTTTATAACACCGGCGACATCGAGAATCCGGAAGCGGGCAATTCGATCTTTCAACCCGCCGATGCCCGCAAATACCTCATAGGTGCGCCAAATAACTATCCCTTGCCGCTCGATCTGGCTTTGCCCGTATTTACCTGGGCGCTTGTTTACCGCGAAGGTGAATTGTGGAAAATAATCCCGGAAATGCCGGAAAACGAGTTGGCCGATACAACACGGTTTAAAATAATTCAAGATTTGCACCCAGCCCGACCTGAACATCGCTCATCACTCATCACTCATCACTCAACATTCATCATTCAAAAAGGTACTTTTATTGCAGGTCACTATCTTCGCCCGGGCGACCTGTTGCGGGTAGAGTCGATTCCGCCGGATTTGCTCCGTGAGGCCGCCCGAATGGCCGCGAACGCCGATTTGGCAAACAACGCGACAGTCGCTTTTTTTCATTTGGATTCCGCGATAGTTCGCCGTTACCGATACCAACTGCTTGATAGTATATGCCAGGTGATCAATTTTCCCGAAAAGAAAAAATAAGAGCATGTGCCGCGCTCAGCTTGCTGGTGCTGCTTTTTACTTCCTTCTCCCCGGACGAAAATCCGTCTACCGTCCACCGTCCACCCGCCTTCGCCGAGGCTTCGGCGGGTAAACCGTCATCAGGGAGCTGTTCTCCCGACGCCACGCCCTTTTACGGATACACTTTTTTGTACCCGGAGATCATCAATAAAAACGCCGCTTATGCGCCGTTTTTTCTGCGTTGGGGCGATTATTACCAGCAGATTTATTTCTCCAAAGACGTTCAGCGGGAGGAAAATATCCGGGAGTGGATCGAGCGATTTTGCGGACAACCGGAATACGCCGATGTGGAAGAAGTAGTGTACAAATCCGACATCGACGATCTCGTACAACTGCGCAATGCTGCCTTGGACAAACAAAAACGAACCCTCCTTCCGTATTCGATGGGTGGCAACACCTTCGCCGAAATGCTTGCGCTGAACGGTTGTACAGAGGTGATCGACTATCTCATGTACGCCAAAAAATGCGAGCCTTATGTGGTTGCGCAGGGAGACGGCTGGACGCTGCCGGTGCGCGATCTGGAAACGATGTATACCCTTATCAACGAAGGCATGGGGCGCTTCGAGCAGACCGCTTCCTATTTCGTCCGCCTCCGCTACGCCTACCAGATGATTCGTATGGCGCACTATGCCGGCAACTGGAAATACACCGAAGAATTGTACAACTTCCTGATTCCCAAGATTGATTTGAAAAAACCGAGCATCGTTTATTACTGGATCATCGGGCACCTGGCCGGCTCCATGCAGCAACTGAAAAAATACCCCGAGGCTGCCTACCGTTATTCGCTTGTTTTTCGCCTTTGCCCTTCCAAACGAATGCAGGCATGGCGTAGTTTTTTTATTCGCAACGACCGGGACTGGGAACAGACGCTCCGTCTTTGCCAGACCGACGTGGAAAAGGCAACTTTGTATGCCATGCGGGCGGGCAGCTCTCACGCGCAGGCGGTCGAAGACTTGCAGCAGATATACGATCTCGATCCGAAAAATCAGCAACTCGAACTGCTGCTGGCAAGCGATATTCAGGAACTGGAAAAAATCATACTCCGCACCGCCGTTACTGATCTGAAGTATGGCCAGGCGATCGGTGACATCAAGCGGCAAAACGCCGACAAACACGTACTTGGCTTGCAGAAGTTCGTTCGCCAGGTTGTGCGGGAAAAAAAGGTGCTGAACCTGAAGATCTGGCAGGCTTTCGAAGGCTACATCGAACTATTAGCGGGCGACCGGTACGCTGCCGGCAACACCTGGAACAGGCTTGAAAAAAAACTCGATAAAAAGGACACGGACAAAAACCTTTACCGCCAACTCGAAATCTGGTATTGCCTGCTCGATATAATGAATCTCGACACCATCAGTACGGTCAAATCGGACAGTGTGGCCTACCGGGTGAGGAGTTATAATGTTTTTCAGCAGCACCCGAATTTCGAACCGTTTCTACAGGACTGGTTGTCACAGAATTATGCCGGGAAAAGTCATCCGGGTAAAGCGATCATTGCGGCCTATCCCACCGCTGCATTGGGCTACAACCCCAACCTCGCCGTGCTCGACGACCTGCTCAAACTCGCCGACTCGAACGATCCCATTTTACTCGAACGCACGATGATGATGGATACCAGCCCCGACCGCATCCGGGCCCAATTGCTGGAAATGAAAGGTGCTTACTTGTTGAGCCTCGGCCAGCCGGAAGCGGCGCTGGCGACCTTGCGCAAAATCAAACCTTCGGAGGAAATCCGGCTCACCAAATACAGCCCGTTTCGGGAAAAAGTGGGGGAGCGCGTCCACCGGGAAGTGTACGACACCTTGTTTCTCACCCGGCGCGAAATTGCCGAACATATCATCGACTTCGAGTTCCGCGCCAAAGCTGCCCAGGCTGAAAACTTGCCCGAGGCAGCGTGGTATTACTATCTCATCGGGTTGGGTTATTACAATATGTCGTATTTCGGCTATGAGTGGGAGGTCATGGACGCTTACCGGAGCGGCTACAACCAGTTGCGGCTTTCGCAGGGGCCGGTTTTTTCGCTTCGCAATTCGCCGGATGGAAACAGGGAAAATACAGACGTCAGTCTTGCGCTTTCCTATTTTGAAAAAGCCCTCAATGCTTCCAAAACCCCCGAAATGTCTGCCCGGGCCTCCTTTATGGCCGCCCGTTGCCGGCAAAAACAATGGTTTTGCAACAAAGAATGTACGTACAAACCCGGCAGTAAACTCATCCCGGCCTTGCCTGACGAATACCTGGACTATTACAACCTGCTGACCACAAGATACTCGAATACAAAGTTTTATGAAGCCATTGTGAAAGAATGCAAATGGCTGGAGGCATACGCACAATGAAAGCGGGCAAAAATTTCGATTCGTTGTGAAATCACGGAAAGTTTCAGACCTTTCAGCCTTAATCCCTCACGACTCTCACGACTCTCACATACCTCACATTCTTACATCTCTTTCAAATGCAAAACGCTCAAGACGTCCTGTTACACACAGCCGAAGAACTGATCCAGCAAAACCAACTCGAAGATGCCATTGCATTTCTGCTCCGTCTTGACCAACAGACCCAGGCAGGCGTCCGTCATGATATCATTATGCAGTCCGGCAATTTCAATCAGGTGCATAAGATGTTTACGGAAGGGATGCTGGACGACGCCCGTTATTTCCAGATGACTGCCAGAACGCGTAATGGCTTGCTCTCAATTGTGAAAAGCATCCCTAAAAAACTGGAACTGAATGCAAAAATCAACAGCCTGGGCGCCTATCAGTTTTCCGTGCCCGATGATGCGCGCCTCGAAAAAATCATCGGCCCTGGAAACAACCTGCTGAAAATCAGGTGGTTGGAAGATGCGCTGAATGCCTCTAAGGCTGTTTGCCGTGTTGTGTGCGCCAACGGGGAGTTGGGCACAGGCTTTATGACCAAAGAGGGCTATGTTTTCACCAACAACCACGTTTTAAAATCGGCGGATGTCGCAAAAACCGCCCGCCTCGAGTTCAACTACGAAATCGGATCGGACGGCAAGGCCAAGTCCCGCACCACCTATCAACTCGATGCTTCCGATTACAAAACCAGCCCGCCCAATGAGTTTGATTTTGCCCGCGTGAAAGTGATTGACCGCGCCGACGCCCCGCTTGGCCAATGGGGGCACGTCGAATTCGATCCGGATGCCATCCCGTCGGTCGGCGAATCGGTCACCATCATCCAGCACCCCAAAGGCGAGGACAAACAGATTGCCCTCAACGCCAACGAAGTGCTCGGTCAAGTCAACCAACACATATTCTACACCACCGATACGGAACCCGGCAGCAGCGGTTCGCCCGTGTTCAATAAAGACTGGAAAGTGGTCGCCATCCATCATGCCGGCAAAACCGACGCCGAAGGCGGCATGGTCATCAATGCCAACGGCGACAAGCGTGGCGCCAACCGGGGCATTCTGTTCCGCGATATTTTTGCCTTTATCGGGAAATAAGTAGTAGGACGGAAATCTTTTCCGCCCAGATGATTCACTTTCAGGATGTTAGGAAAAAAATTTTCGTTCTCTCACTTTAATCAGGGATAAATTCAAAATCAACCATGCCGCTTCCAAAACCACTTGCAGCAATACAAAACGACTTGCAGGAACTGCTTGCAAACGATCTTGCCGCAACCATTAAGTCGCTGCAAAATATGCTGCCGGCCGGCGCGGAGAAAAGAGGTCAGACGATCCTGCTCGAAGGCCGGCTGAGCCAGATCAGCCGCGACCACAACATTGCAGGCATCGTTGCCCTCGACGATTATCAGTTGGAGACCGCCCGTATCCGGGATGCCGTGCTCAAAATGATCGCCGGGCTGGAGGAAAAAGACTTCGATGCAGCCGCTCCCGGCGCGCCGGCGCAGTCCCCGGTAGCCGCCGTTCCGAAGTTCGTCATCATCTACGATATTGCCGACAGCGATCAGTGCAAGATGTTGAATAAGCATCTTAATATACTGAAAATCACCAAGAAAATCCGTGTCTACAACGTCCAGGATGCATTGGGCGGCGAAAACCCGCTCGAACGCGCCAACCAGGAAATCGCCGATGCGGATTACCTGCTCGTGCTGATAACGGTCAATTTGTTCAACTCACCCGAGTGGTTCGAATTGGTTTTCAACGCGATGGGCGAGGGCCGGCGTATCATCCCCGTTCGTATGGAACAGGCCGACTTCGAGGGGACGGGTTTGGAGAAACTGCGCTCCCTGCCTTCCATGAACCGGGCGGTGTCGCAATTCAAAAACCCCGACGACGCTTATGTGGATATCGTGACAGAGTTGAGGAAACTGCTGCCGAAATGAGGAGGGGGGCAGGGCAAACGCATCAAAATCGCGCGTAACCTCGGAGAGGTCTAACGTTTGTAGAAACAACCGGTTTCCACGGTCAAACGACCTCGGAGAGGTCGAACATGGGGAAGAATCGGACAAACATTCGACCTCTCCGAGGTCGTGAAATCTCGTAAAACCGGTTGTTTCTACAAACGTTGAACCTCTCCGAGGTTACGCGCGATTCTGATGCGTTTGCCCTGAAAGGGAACCATTAAAAGTCTTAGGGGGAATTCTATGTTTTAGCGAATGGCCCCTAATGACTTTTAATTTTTCTCAACCCTCTCTGCACTGTTTTTTCAAGTCCTCCTTCGGGAATGGAAACGTGCTAATCGGTTACTTTTTGAGATAAAAATCACTTCTCCCCACCACCCATCGCCAGGTAAGTATCCACGGTCGCCTTCATTAGTGGCTCCAGTTTATAAATGTCATCCAAGTCCTTCACCTCATGCTTCACTTCATTTTTAGCCGTATCCAGTGTCGAAACGTACTTTTTCGAACCGTTGAAGTACAACCTGCTCACTGTCTTCCGGTTATTATCGTCCAGCAGAATAGCCATATACGACTGTGCATCCCGGTACACAATCCGGTTCGGATCCACATACTTCCGAAGCATTGACTTCACGATGTAAAATCCCTCCATTTCTTCCGGTGTCGTTTCTATTAACTTGTCTTTTGCCACTACCGGTTCAACATCTGTCGATGCAGTAGTCGCCGCTGACTTCACCGCATTCTCCTCTTTCTCTAACGCTGACTTTAGGCGATCACTCACCATCTCACTCAGCATGTGCTGTATCGATCGGCGCAGAAGATCAGTGAATTGAAATACCACCTTCTCCGTCACCGCACCAGTGTACACCTGCTTTGTGAAAAGCCGTACAAAAGCCTCCGATGGTGATTTAAACTCCGATGCCAACACAGCGCGCAGCGCCGCCGTGTATTTAAGGCCGCTCGCATTACTCAGTATCGTGGGTACATCAAAATACGACTTATGGAATCGCTTTAATTCCTCTATTTGGGCATCTGTGATGGAAGTGATGTCGAACTCCAGGAAAGCCACCTCATCCATCTTGTTTGCTTGCTCCAAATCCGTGAAGAACCGGTATTGAATACCATTCGTAAGAATTGAAAACTTTGCCTTGCACACATGAAAATACCGAAGCAACTGCCCATCGTGGTTATCCAAATTCTGTTTCCAGTGCTTCGCCTCAAGCAAGATGACCGGAGCGCCGTCTTTAAACACCGCAAAATCTACTTATTCCCCCTTTTTTAGACCCACATCAGCTACAAACTCCGGTACGATCTCCATTGGGTTAAATACATCATATCCCAGTGATTGTAAAAAAGGTAGCACAAAGGCGTGCTTGGTGGCTTCCTCGGTAAGTGTTTGGTCTTTGTGGCGGTTTACCCGCTCACCCAGTTGTCGAATCGTATCTTTAAAATCCATACATCAGGTTTTATAAATGAGTGAATGTGCGTGAAAGTACTATGGTTCATGCATTCCTATACAAATTTATTACCAATAAAAAACCGTGCACTCGTTTAAGCCCTATTCGAGGTTCGACTTCAAGTCGAACCTCGAATAGGGCCAATAAAAAAGCGCCCCGGTCAGACCGTTGCGCTTTTAGTGCGGGAGGCGGGACTCGAACCCGCACAACCGTGAAGTTATTGGTGTTTGAGACCAACGCGTCTACCATTCCGCCACTCCCGCGATAATTAGGGTCATTATGGGTAATTAAAAGTCATTATAAAAGACAGGGAATGACCTGAATGACTTTTAATTACCCATAATGACCACCTTGCTCATTGGGGTGCAAATTTAGAAAGGTTTTCACGAATCCGCAACAAATACCTTTTTTTCAAAAAATAATCGCGCACCGCATGAAGCGGCTGTAAGCCATCTGCTTCTTTCCAGGTTTCGAGGATAGTCCGCACTGTTTCTGATAGTTCGCGCTCAATGTTTTCCACTGATTGATGGGTAAGCGCATAACGCGCCGGATCCGGATCAAATTCCAGTTCCATCAGGTTTTCGTTGACGTCCATCATCTCCATCAAAAATTCCTGCGGCAGCGGTGGCTGATTCCCTTCTTCGGCAAGCAAACCTTTTATTTCCAGAACATAACGGATGCGCCGGTCGGGATCGGAAAGTGTTTTGAAGGCGTCATTGTTCAGGGTCGACATTTCAAGCATATCGGCCTGTTCGGCGTCGCTCGCCAGCGTATGAAAATCCGGGTGGAATTTTTTGCTGTTTTGTAAAAACGCACGGCGCAGCGCAGATTCGTCCACGTGTAAGGAAACCGGCAGCCCGAAAAATTCAAAGTAGTTCATACGACAGGGTAGAGGGTAGAGGGTGGAGGGTAGAAGGCTCAAAAACCCTCTACCCTCCACCTTCCACCCTCTACCATTTTTTAGAATAATTTCTGAATCCAGTGCCGCCATATATCGTTGCCGAGTGCGAACACCATAAGACCGAGCAACAGGAAGAAACCCACGGTAACGGCTTTCTCCATCACATTGTCGCTGACTTTGCGCCGGGTGACTACTTCCCACAGGAGGAAAACAACGTAGCCGCCGTCGAGCGCCGGGATAGGCAACAAGTTCATAAAGGCCAGAATGATGCTGAGCGAAGCGGTAAGGTTCCAAAAGCGCTCCCAATCCCATTCGCTGCCGTACATTTTGCCGATGCTGATGAGGCTGCCGAGGTTGTCTTTTACCGCGATTTTGCCTTTGAACATTTGCCCGAATGCCTTCAACTGATTGTTGAGAAAATCCATTCCCATCGTGACGCCGGCCGGGAGCGCTTCAAAAAAAGAATATTGTTCCCGTTGTTCGCTGAAATAACCCTCAATCCTCGTGCGTACGCCGATAAGACCGTTTTCGGTCAACGTCAGGTTGACCGGGATCGTGTCTGCGCCGCGCAATATGCCAAGCGTGACGGCCTGGCCTTTATGTTGTTGCGCAACCGTTGAAAATTGATCGAAATAAGGGATCGGCTCGCCGTTGAAAGAAATAATGCGGTCGCCGGGCTGGATTTTTGCGCCGTCGGCGGGTTTGCCGGGCGAAACTTCTTCTACCACGAAAGGGATGCGTGGCGTCATGAGCATCGACTTGGGTATTTTTTGCCCGGTGATTTGTTTGGCGACGTCGGCAGGTAATTCGATGACTTGTTCCTGGCCGTCACGAATGACTGTCACCTGGCGTACGTCGTTGAGTACCAGTGCTTCAATGAAAGCGCCCGGGTCGAGCCGGTCGAATGGCTGGTTGCCGAGTTTGACAATGTTGTCGCCGTTCCGGAAGCCGATCTGGAGCAGCGAGGAATCCATTGCCAGGCCGTATTTCAATTCGGAGGTAGGAAAATACGCTTTACCATAGCTCCACAACATCATGGCGAATATAAAAAAGCCAAGAATGAAATTGACCGTGACCCCGCCTACCATAATAATCAGGCGTTGCCAGGCGGGTTTGGAGCGGAATTCCCAGGGTTTGGGCGGCTGTTTGAGCGCTTCGGTGTCCATACTTTCGTCCACCATTCCGGATATTTTGACGTAGCCGCCGAGGGGCAGCCAACCGATGCCGTATTCGGTTTCGCCCTTTTTTATTTTCCAAAGCGAATTGAACGGGGCAAAGTCGAAAAAGAGATAAAATTTCTCAACGCGTGTTTTAAACCATTTAGCGGGCAGAAAATGCCCCATCTCGTGCAATACAATCAGAATCGAAAGACTCAGAAGAAATTGACTTACTGTGATGATGTTATCCATTGATACGTGTGGAATAAGGATTTTTGGATTTCAGTATGAAAAAAAGTTGCTGCTGATGACTCATAATTACTGTAATTACCGTAATTACAGTAATTACCGTAATTAACGCAAGTTGTGACCTACCACATACTCATCACCCCCCTGCCCCCCTCAAGGGGGGACTTCGGCTTCGCTACGCTCCGCAAACGCGTCGTCAGAGCGGCGTAGCCGCGTTCAAGTCCCCCCTTGAGGGGGGCAGGGGGGTGATGTATAGGTCACAACTTGCGTTAATTAGCCGAATATACGCCGGAAGTCCCTGAAATGTTGTGACGACAACAAACAAGGGCTTCCGAAGTTTGCGCAAAACTACGGAAGCCCCCGGTGAAAAAAGGCAAAAAGCAAAGGGCAACTTGCTCAACTGCCAATTTCCCTGTATTTCTGGCTATTTGCCGGGTCCATTTTTGTCATAATCTGCATGACGCGGTCTTTTTGCGGCTTTCCGGCGATTTTAAACATCTCGATGATCTCGTCTCGTTTGGCATTGGCAAACATCTGGACGATCATGGAGTTGAAATAAGCGGTATTTACCTTGTCTACTTCTTCCAAAGCCGTCAGAATAACGGCTTTGGCGCCGTCCATATCGCTCGAAAAAGTATCCAGTCCCTTGCGGTGGTATGTGTACATGGCGGCACGGTACGATTTCACGCGCGGGTTCAGGAGGTTTTCCATGATCCAGTACCGGTTGCGGTTTTTACCGCCGTCCGCCGGTCGCCAGCCCGGTGAGTTGTTAGTGGACGAGTTTTGGATGTTCGTTACGATCTGCTGTGCCGTAAGCAGGTATTGCTCGCCACCGTACAGCGAAAAAGAGTCGTAGTCCAGTCCAAGGATGACGTATGCATAGAAGGCGAACAGCGCCGAAATATTTTGGTTATCGGTCGCATCCACCAAAAATTCGATGGGTTGGTTTTGCTCGTAAGTAAATACTATGTCTTTGTCTAAGTGGGAGATGAGCGGCGTTTTGTAGCCGCTGCCGAACGCCGGACGGGTGGCCTGTACCGCCAGTTCGGCCCTGAAAGTATTGTTATCTTCCTCCGTCGAAATGGTAAGGATGAAGTTGCACTCGATGCGTTCATCCTGTTCGTAAGCATCCAGTGTCCACTTGGTATTGTTCAGAAAATCGCGCAACGACGTTTCAAGTTGGTCGAACACCTTGCGGTCGTTTTTCTGCAATTGCGGTGTGCTGACACGAACCGTAGCGTTCAGTTCTCCTTGTGCAAAAACCGCTGAAAAGCAGATGGATAGAAAAAGAGAAAATGCTGTTTTTTTGTACATGGCTGCTTTATTTTGTCCAGTTACGCTATGACGCATCGTAGGGTTTATCGGTTGGCTAAACGCGTGATTTCCGCCACAATATCCCGGGCGACTTCGGTCTTTGACTTCATGGGGAAATCCTGTTTCGAACCGTCGCGGTGCAAGATACTGATTTTATTGGTATCGTGACCAAAGCCGGCGCCCGGGTCGCGCATGGAGTTCAGTACGATAAAGTCGAAGTTTTTCTTCTCTAATTTCGCCTGCGCATTTTGTAACTCATCATTCGTTTCGAGTGCAAAGCCGATGAAAATCTGCCCGTTATGCTTCTTTTTTCCGAGCGTGGCGGCGATGTCGATTGTTTTTTCCAGTTCGAGTGTCATCTCACTGTCTTTCTTCTTGATCTTTATTTCGGAAAAAACCTTTGGGCGGTAATCGGCTACCGCAGCAGCCAAAACGGCGATGTCTGTTTGTGGAAAAATGCGGTCACAAGCCTCATACATCTCCTGTGCCGACATCACGGATACGACCTCAATCGCCTGGTTTTCAGGCTTCAAATCTGTCGGGCCCAGTACCAGCGTTACTTCGGCGCCTTGCGCTGCCAATGCTTCTGCCAGTGCGAGGCCCATTTTCCCGGATGAATGATTGCCGATAAAGCGCACCGGATCGAGGGGCTCGAATGTAGGGCCGGCGGTCACCAGTGCTTTTAAATTTGACAACTTTTTAGAAGTTGTCAAATTTTCCCCCGCCAGTGAATTTGCTACAAATGCAACGATTTCCTCCGGCTCGGCCATACGCCCTTCGCCGACCAGTCCGCTGGCCAGATCACCGTGACCGACCGGTATCACACGCACGCCGTGTGAATGCAGGCGGCGGATGTTTTCGCGGGTGGCCGGGTGATGCCACATATCCACATCCATTGCCGGAGCGACAAAAACCGGGCAGCGCGCAGAAAGATATACGGCGCTCAAGATATTGTCGCACAAGCCGTTGGAAAGTTTGGCAAGGGTGTTGGCGCTGGCCGGGGCAATCACAATCGCATCAGCCCACAGACCGAGATCGACGTGGTTGTTCCAGCCCGTTTCGGAGCTGACATCGGAAAAGACCGGGCGTTTGGAAAGGGTGGAAAGGGTAAGCGGCGCGATAAAACCGGTAGCGGCTTCGGTCATCAATACTTGCACCTCCGCGCCTTGCCTGACCCACAAACGGGTTAGGTGAGCGGCTTTGTACGCCGCAATGGAGCCGCTGATGCCGAGAATGACTTTCATCGTTGAGGGGTTGAGGAGTTGAAAGGTTGAGAAGTTGAGGGGTTGAGTGTGTTTTTTCTCAACAATCAAATCTCTCAACTTCTCAACCTTTCAACTCCTCAACATCTAATTTATTCCTTTTCATCCACAAACCGCCACTGAATCTCGTCGTTGAGAAACTCGTTGGTGGCGATGATGGGTGTGTTGGGAAGCCGTTCGTAGAATTTGGAAATCTCGATTTGTTCTTTGTTCTCCTGCACTTCCTCGATGGTGTCGGTGTTGACGGCGAACTCTTCGAGTTTGCGCTGGATTTCCCACTTCAAATCGCTGGAAATCTGGCGGGCGCGTTTGCTGATCACAGCAATGCTCTCGTAGATGTTGCCCGTTTTATTCACGAGTTCGACGACGTCGCGGGGCTGTACATTGGGATCGAGGCCTTGGGCTTTGCTTTTGATATCGCTCATTTTAAATATTGGTTGAAGGTAGAGGGTAGAGGGTTGAAGGTGGAGGGTTGAAGATGAGGTTCTAACCCTCCACCTTCCACCCTCTACCTTCTACCTTCCACCCTCTACCCTTGTTAAGTGCTTTTCAGGCGTTTGCGCAGGTCTTTGACGGCCTGTTCTGTTTTTTTACGTGTGTCGCGTATTTCTTTGGCATATTTGCTCTTTGGGTATTTTTCCAGAAAATCGTCGCAGCGAATGATGGTTTCTGCGTAGCGGTCGCCTTTTTTTTCCACGATACTGTTTTCGCTGAGGAGAAAACTGGCTTTTGCAATCAGGTAACGCACCCGTTCGGCGTCCGGGCTTTCCGGGTAGTCGCGGAGCAGGTTGTCAAACGAAATAACTGCCGACTGGTATTGTTTGAGGTCAAAATAAAGTTCGCCTTCACCGAATGCCTTCTCTTCCATTTTGCGGCGCATTTCATCGATCAGGTCGTTGCATTGCTTGACGCGGAAACTTTTGGGGAACAGGTTGACGAACAATTGAAACTCTTCGATGGCTTGCTGGGTATTGGTTTGGTCAAGGCGAAAGGTCGGCGACAATTGGTAATTCGAAAAAGCCGACATGAAGGCGGCTTCTTCCCGAAACTCCGAATTGGTAAAAGTGTTCGCAAAATTTCGGAAATAAAACGCGGAAAGCAGGTATTCCTTCAGGTGATAATGCGTGTAGGAATAGTAAAAGTTGGCTTTTTCCGCCTGTTTGGTCCCCTTGATGTTGCTCAAAACCAACTCAAACAACGATTGCGCTTTCTGGTATTCCTCTTTTTCGTAATACTCGAAAGCCTTGGTCAGGATCAACTCCGGATTGCCGCCGGTGCGGACGCGCTCATACTCACTCTTGCAGGCGCCGATCAAAAAAAGAAGGCTGGAGAGCGCCAGCCAACCGAACGTTTTTTTCATAGGGCGCAAAGGTAAGCATTTCGCTGATACAGAATGATAATTGGCCAACATTTGATAAAAGTGCTTTCGCGAATGACAATATTCTTTAAACAATGTACCTGTCTGATCCTTGTATTGCCGGAATTTTGCCGGCAAAAGGCTGTTAAAGACGAACTTCCTAACGCCCGGGTTGCCGGAAAAGCGGCGTTTTGACAAATAATTTGCTTTTGGTTACCAAACCTTGCCTGTCCTTTTGTCGGTTGACAATCGCAGAGTGCTTACCTTTACCCCGCCAAGTCCGCCAAATAGTTGTATTTTATGGAAATAAAGGAAAAAACGCCTGCCGCCACACATTCGCTCGAAGCGCAGTTCCAGGCAAAAATCGACGCCGACATCCGCATCGAACCGAAAGACTGGATGCCCGATGCTTACCGCAAGACCCTTGTCCGGCAGATCGGCCAACATGCCCACTCCGAAATCGTCGGGATGCTGCCCGAGGGCAACTGGATTTCCCGCGCGCCATCGCTTAAACGCAAAGCCATCCTGCTCGCCAAAGTGCAGGACGAAGCGGGTCACGGCCTCTACCTCTATGCTGCCGCCGAAACACTGGGTACCGGGCGCGACGAGATGATCGAAGAGTTGCACAGCGGCAAAGCCAAATATTCATCGATCTTCAACTACCCGACCATTTCCTGGGCGGATATGGGCGCCATCGGCTGGCTCGTGGACGGCGCGGCTATTTTGAACCAGATACCGATTTGCCGCTGCTCCTACGGCCCATACTCCCGCGCGATGGTCCGGATTTGCAAAGAAGAAAGTTTTCACCAGCGCCAGGGGTTTGAAATTCTGCTCACCCTTGCCAACGGATCGCCTGAGCAGCGGGCTATGGCCCAGGATTCCATCAATCGCTGGTACTGGCCGGCGGTGATGATGTTCGGCCCTTCCGATGCGGACTCCACGCACAGCGAGCAAAGCATGCGCTGGAAAATCAAACGCTTCAGCAACGACGAACTGCGCCAGCGTTTTGTGGACATGATTGCCGAACAGGTAAAAGTGCTGGGGCTCACCTTGCCCGATCCCGACCTGAAATGGAACGAAACGCGCGGCCACTATGATTTCGGCCCCATCGACTGGGAAGAATTCTGGAACGTGGTGAAAGGCAACGGCCCCTGCAACAAGCAACGCCTCCAGACCCGTCGTAAAGCCTACGAGGACGGCACCTGGGTGCGCGAGGCGGCGATGGCTTATGCAGAGAAAAAACACCGGCGCGAAGCGGAAAAGTTGAAAGTACAAGCGGCGTAATAATTACAATGGTTCAAAGAATTCGCCATGTTGGTCTTTATGCCCACTGCCGTAAAACCGCAAAGTTCCACCCCCCATTTTGCTTTGCCCGCGCAGCCGGACCAAAAGTATCCCACGCCGGGTGTGTGTTTGCCACTCCCGGAGATGCAGGATGGGTCGAATGCGATCATGCGCCGGCAACCGGTGTGCTTTTCAATTTTCTTTACGAACCATTGACCACACAACAAAAAAGGGTCTGTGCATCAGCACAAACCCTTCATAATCAATCGTGGAGGATAACGGAGTCGAACCGATGACCTCTTGCATGCCATGCAAGCGCTCTAGCCAGCTGAGCTAATCCCCCAAGTGTGAGAGCGAGAGAATGTGAGAAAACGTGAGAAAATTTCCCCTCTTCCCGCTCAAAGCGGCGGCAAAGGTAAACGAACCTTATGTAAAACAGCAAAAATATTTAAGCCTGTTTTTTCTTCAATCGCACCGACAGCGCCTGAATCGTTTTCCCGGTCTTTTTGTCCGTGCCGACCCAGGCTCCGTTTTTGGCCGATGCAAGGTTGGCGACACCCTGCAGGCGGGCGCTGTATTCCACTTCATAGTTTTTGGCCGCAGTACCCGTCAGCGCGACGGCAAAACCAATGACGCGTTGACGACCATTGGCGGTGCCGACATAGTCGCCTTCTTTTTTGATTTCCAAAATTCCGGGGCCGGGCACATTCACTTTGTATTTGATTCCCAGGCCTTTAACAACCGGTTTGATATTCATCTTCAGTCCAAGCAATTTTTTTGCCGGTGTAAAATTACCCGTCAAAGAGCCGTCGGGCAGTAATGCCAGATCGCCCTTAGTCGTGAATTTTGCCAGGCCTTCTATGACCGGGCCGGCGGGTTGCTGCGCTGCTTTCAAGGCGTTTTCAACGGCCAAACCTGCGTCGGCGCGCCCATAACCATACCAGATGCTGTGGCCCTGGGCATCGTATTCGCCTCCTGCCGTGTCGATGCGCTGGCAGGAGCGGCGCAACAGGTCTTTTACTTGCGGTTGGGTAAGGTTGGGGTTGACCGAAAGCATCAATGCCACGGTGCCGGCGGCGCCGGGACAGGCGCCGGATGTGCCGCCAAAGGTGTTGGTATAGTCGGACGGATCGTAACCTTCCTTGCTGAGGCGGTCGGTGGTGCGCAATCCCTGGCTGATGGGTGCGGGGTGCTGGAATGGTTTGTAGCCGAAATCGCCGCTGGGGAAGCTGACCCATACGGCATCACCAAAGTCGCTGTACACGCTGCGGCGGCCCGTATCATTGCAGGCAGCGACGGCTATGACGCCGGGGTAACTGGCATAACCGTCATTTTTGGTATCTTCATTGCCATTGCCCGCTGCGAAAAGAATCACACAGCCCTTGCCGCCGCGCCCTTTGGTAAGGGCATAATCCATCGCCAGCCGCGTGCTGTCGGGCAGCATCGTCAGGCGGTTGTGGACGGCGTCGCCGGGATTCCACCATTCGCCGTCGGTCGGCCCCCAGGAGCAGGAAATGACATCCGCACCTTTGTCGGCAGCCCAGGCGAAAGCGTTGGCTTCGGCCATGCTGCCGAGGCCGCTGCGCAGGCGGATGGGCATGAGATGCGCTTCGGGCGCAACGCCGGAAGCGCCGTCGTTCAGGCCGGCCGCACAGGCCATTCCCGCACAGGAGGTGCCGTGGTTGTCGTCTTTGCTTTTCGGCCGGGGGTTGTTGTTGTTCTCGGTGGCATCGAAAGGGTGGACGATGCGCCCGGCAAATTCGGGGTGGTCGATTTCCACACCGTCGTCGATCACAGCGATTGTGACACCTTTGCCGCGGGTGCGCTGCCATGCTTTTTCGATATTGACGTGGGCATCCACCGTTTTGCCGCCGATGGTGGTTTTAGCCAAATGCCACTGCAACGGATGGATGCCTTTGAATCGGCGCTCCTGGATGAGTTCGGGATGACAGAATTCCACCTCTTTTTCTTCCAATATTTTTTCGGCGATTTCGAACACCTTCAACCCTGTGCCGGACTGGGCTTCCACGAAATACGAATTGGCCGCAAACGGGAGTTTGTTCTTGATTTTTAAATGGTATTTCACAATGATCGCTAAGCAGTCTTTTTCAGCAACATTGTCTTTGAATTTGACAAAAAAATTCTCCGTGTACAGCATCACCTCGCCGCTCTCGGCATCCTGCAGTACGCGACCGGCGAATTTGATATTATCCTCCTGTTTGAGCGTCGCCCGGGTCTCGTCCCGTTGAGCAATCGTGGACCTGGAGGATTCGAGTTCACCCTCAACAGGCTTGATACGTTGTACCGTAACACCCGCTTCTGGGAAGGCGACGACCTCGGTCATGTGGTCGATCAGTTCACGGCTTTCGCGACTGAGCGACACATTTTCAAGTTCTTTGTTGCCCTCGGTGCGTATGGCCACCATATCGGGACTTTCCACGAGGTTGAGGGTTTTGCCTTTTTTTCCGCCGAATTTGACTTTGTACATAATTCATTTTTTATTTTAATAGTGGATCATCCCCGGCAAGGACGGTGCTGATGAAAAAATATCCTTTGCTCATTTGGTACCGGAAATCCTTCCGGACGGTGTTGAGAAATTTCAAATGATCGCTGTACACCTGACCGACAAGACAACCCGCGCTGTATTTTCCGATCAACTGCGGGGTGAAGTTCGGGCCGGTGGAATGTTGGTTGATACCAAACCAGTCGCCCACATCGATCGGGTCGTTTTTGCTGCGTTTGCCGTTCCGGTCGATGTCGCGGTGCACACGCACTTCGTCGCGTTGTACGAGCGCCGGTTGTACGCCCTGGTGCAGGCCATCCACCCAGGCTTTGTACTGGCCAAAAGCGATGCGCGCGGCGCCTTGCGGGTTGAGCGGGTTGACTGTGTAAAACTTGCCCGGTTCGGTAGTGGCCTGGTGATTCACAACGATTTCAGGTTTGCCACCGGGTCGGATGCGAATGACGATCCGGCGGTCGTTCCATTGGTCGAACGTGTCGGGGTTCTCTTTGCCGTCGACGTCCATACCTTCCACATATACAATGTTATATGCATTGGGACTGCGGGCGATCCAGTAGCCTTTGTCGCGCATGCAACGCAGGATGCGCCGCGCGAGACGGGTCTGGCCCTTGTCGAAAGGGTGGGGTGGGAACCATACCGGCAGGAAGGTGTCCGGTTCGGCGGTCACGAGGGCTTTGAGCAGGTCGGCCGACAGCAATTTGTCAATGTATTCCATGTTCGCCAGGCGGCAAAACTCATAGATCGCATTGCGGGTCATCGGACCGATGACGCCGTCGGCTTTGGCAACCGGGCCGAAAGGCGTGGTTTTGTCGCCTTTGAACATGGGATCGAGGATGCCGAGATCGCACAAACGCGTTTGCAGTTCGATGGCAGCGGCTTTGTTCTCCGGTAAATTGAGCTCGTCGGTGGAGACCAGTTGTTTTTTGTCGATGAGTTGTTGCAATGAAGCGATCATTACGGTAGAAGGTAGAGGGTGGACGGAGGGCGGTGCGCAGAGCGGGTTTTCAAACAAGTTGCCCTTACAATTGAAGCGATTGGCTTTTGAGCATAACGCCCGACAGCCAATACGCTGCATACGATTCCGAAAAATTAATTGGCAGCGACACCGAGCAGAACGCCCAGCCCGAAACCGATACCGACGCCGAGAACGGTAGCCCAGATACTTTTGGTTGAACGCAACTTATTGCAGTCATTCGCCAGTTGCCGGGTTTCATTTAATTGCATATTCAAGCCTTCAATGGAACGGTTGAGCATGATGTTGGTGGTATCGCAAAGGGCAATATGCCGTTTGTTAACAACTATGATGTCGTTCAGTTTTCTGCTCTCCAGCATGGAAAGTGTATCGCGATGGCTGAGGATGCGGTTTTCTTCCTGCACGGTCAATAGTAAGCGGTCTTTTGCATTGAAACTGTTTACGGTGCTGCGCACACTTTCTTCGGGCAGAAGAAAAACAGGATAACTGCTTTGGCGCAGGCTTTGGTAAACGGTAAATAGTTCTGCATTGGATTTGACCACGATACCGTGCAACAGCGGAAGTGGCCTGCCGCTGTCTATCAACTGCAGAGAGTCGCGTGTTTGTGCACTGACTGCAACAGCCATCAGGACCAAGGCTGCAATGAGCGATGTTTTCAAGAGGTGTATCATAACGTGAATGTTTTAAGAAAACGAATGTGGAAAGTTGTTCACTGTGACGGCGGCAGGGGGTCTAATTCTACCTTGCGTTGAGAAAGCACGCCTTTCAACGTTTCAATCTGGATTGCCATATCTTCATTTGCCGATTGCACTTTTCGGCGAATGGCTTGCAGCTGTTTGGTATTCAGTTCTTTTAATTGGAGAATACTGTCCATTTCCGTGTAAAGCTGGGCGGTTTCCATAAGCAAAGCCTGCTTCCGTTCGAGGTAATTCTGGTTGGTTACGGCCACTTCGGCCATAATGCGTTTTTGCTCTTCTGCGATGGCTTTCAATTCGGCTTTCATGGCGCGTTGCCGGTGGATTTCACCGCCGACAAATGCGCCGGCAAACAGGAGCGATACGCACAATGCGATAAAACTGATGGTATTCTGACCCATGATGTTTTCGGATTTGAGTGATTTTGTGATAAACAAGTGTGGTTAGAAATAATTATTTTTTGCTCACAGGGGCTTTTTTCGGCGCTCTCGGAGTCTTTTTTTTGACACTTTCGAACACGCTTGAAGGCTCCGGCTGCGTCAAAGCGCTGCCGCTGCTGACGACAGTTTGCGCAGGTGCGGGTGTCGTCTGGGTAACGGTGGTGGTGGTCATCGGTGCGGGTGGAGGCGTAGGGCCTGCAGCGCGAATGTTGATGAGTTTTTTCAAAATATCGAACCAAAAAGTGGCGCCGAGTGAAATAGCCAGCGCCGTAGTCAGCCAGCCGACAATTTTATACAGCCACCATCCGCCGTTTACTTCAGACCAATTCACCGTACTCCAGCCCAGGCCGAGCGGCGATTCGAGTGCGGCGATGTTTTCGTTGACCAAAGTACCGATTTTTTTGCGGGACTCGTCGAGGTTGGGATATTCAGCCAAAGAAGCGGCGGGCGGCGGCTGCGAGCTCATGAAGCCGGTGGCTGTCTTCTCCACCGTTTCGCGCAGGGTAGAGTTCACTGAAAGGTTGTGATACACCATGATTACATCGGCATTAAAAACAAGGGCTATCCCAAGGCCTACCATGAAAAGCCAACGTTGCGAGTTGCGTTTGTAAGAACCCGATGCACGATTCATCACTTCATCAAACCATTCTTCAACTTTGAGTTTAAAGGCAATTACATCGCCGCCGGTTTGTTTGTAGAGGAATTGCAACACTTTTTTCAAAGGGCTGTCGTCCAATGCGTTGATTTTGGCCTCGAGCTCCCGGGTAGAGTTCAGTTCGAGCACATCGAGCAGTACGGAACTGAAAGTAGACGAGTTAAGGTAAGAGGGCAGCATCACCCTCCGTTTGCCGAAACGGCTGGAACTTTCTTTGGAACCGATGGCCAATTGCTGAAAGAAGGGATGTTGTACGAATTGTGTTCCCGTTTCATTTCCGATCATACCTTGAATAGCCCGCGCGAGTTGGCGCCCGCGCAACGAAAGGAAACCTGCGACGAATTCCATGACGGTGGAAGCCAGCAGGCTGAAGAGCAGCATGACGAAGACGATGCCGATAATGATAGAAATGAGGTTAAGCATGTTGCTCGACTTTTGCCAATGGAACGAAATCGGGTCTTAATAATGAACAGCCAAAAGTGTGGGATTTGCTTCAAATTTCAACAAAACTTGCAGAAATATTTCATTGTGAGGTTGATCGTGGGTTGCTGATGAATATTTTACGCTGCAAATGCATCAACATCAGTTACTTAAATCTTTAAAAACCCTTCCTTCTTTGGCAAATTCCCGTTGAACTCCCTGTTTGACCGATTCCCAGGTGATGGTGGATGTCTTATTGGCTCTCGCCCGTAAACAGGCAAAATGCACGGCATTGATGATGTTGCCCCCCGACAATTCATAACGTGCCGCCACCCGGGGTACATCTAAGGGTTGCCCGTTGCCGTTCGGTTCAAAGTTGATGGCTTCGGGAAAAGAAATGCGCCAGATCAATTCGCGCTCCCGTTCGTCGGGCATCGGGAATTTTATGATGGCATTGAACCGCCGCATAAAGGCGTCGTCGATGTTCGATTTCATATTGGAAGCCAGGATGACCAGGCCGTTGAAATCTTCGACACGCTGAAGCAAGTAAGAAACCTCCTGATTCGCGTATTTGTCGTGCGCATCGCGCACATTGGTGCGTTTTCCGAATAAGGCATCGGCTTCGTCAAAAAAGAGAATCCAGTTCTTGTCTTCGGCCCGGTCGAAAAGGCTGGCGAGGTTTTTTTCCGTTTCGCCAATGAATTTGGATACCACGGTAGACAAATCAATGCGGTACACGTCTTTGCCCGTATACTTGCCTAACAGGCTGGCCGTCATGGTTTTGCCGGTGCCCGGAGGGCCGTAGAACAAAACCCGGTACCCAGGTTTGATGCGCTTGTGCATCTGCCAGTCCTGCAACATCTGATCGTTGAACTGCACCCAGGTTTCCAGTTCCCGTATTTGCGTCATGATCTCGGCATCGAGCACGAGGTCGTCCCAGGTCAGTTGCGTTTCGATCATGCGCGCCGGAAACTCGGTGCTGAACCCCGGCGGCGTGATTTTGCCGGTCATGAACCATTCGACAAACTCGGACGAGAGAATGATTTTGCCGCTCATGCGCGGCTCTCCGACGGGTACTTCTTCGAGCCAGAGAATTCGTTTTTTGTGAAAAAAATGCTCGGTACTGAACAAATCCTGCACTTCCAGCCGCTTTTCGAGGTTGGCGCCTGCCAGCAGGAACAACGCCGTTTCACCGGTGGGTAAAAAACCGCGAAAATTTTTACCCCGCACACCGCCGAGTTGTGGGAAGTCGCCGGCTTTGGGCAAATTTTTCTGTATACTTTCGTCAAAAAACTGCGGTTGCACGTGGGCGACCAGGGCGATGCTCAGCAAGGAATATTCAAAACTGTTGAGGATAACGCCGGGAGACTTGGGTGAAAATGGCAAACGAAAATCGGATTCGCCGGGTTCGGTTTCCGGTAATACCACGACCGGTTCGCTGTTTTGCGAAAAATGTTCCGCACAGCGTTTCCGGATCAGTGATTCCACATGATTCAGAAACTGGGTCAACTGCGATGCAACCATATCTTCCCGGACATTTTTCATTGGACTTGCAGGGGTATTTTTTCGGTTTGCAACAGGCGGTTGGGCGATGGGGGTTGTGTGCTTAAAAACAGGGAATAGGTGACGAGCAGTGAATACCGGCCGGGAGGAAGCGGGGTGATTCCGGTCTGGCCGTTCCCTGCGCTCGCCGCCGGGGTTCCTTTGATTTGAAAAGAGAACGTATAGGAATCTGAGGCATCGAGGTCGATTGATTTGAGTCGACGGGTTTCGGTCAGCGGCAGCGTTGTTTCGTTTTTCAACACTTCGACCAAAGGGCAATACGGATTTTCCCAGTCGTCCCAATCTTCGGGCGACAGTTTTGCCCTTGCCGGAACGGGCGGGGCGGGAAAAGGCATGCCCCGGGCATCCAGCAACATATACTGGACAAAGTCAATGGGGTTGGGTATCGATACGGCGCTGTTGTTCCGGTTTTTCAACACTAAGGAAAACCCGATGTGACCGGAAGCCTGCGCCGTATCCATATCCACTGCCGGCTCCAGGCCAAGCAAGGCGTCGGGGTATTGCACGCCGGTGAGCAAATCGTGAAATGGCCAGGTAACGCGTTCAGGATGCATATTTTTCACCGAATTGGTACAAAAAAGTAACGGCACGAAGGAAAGCAGGAAAAACGACAATTTATACCGGTAGTGATCCTTCATTGTAAATGGTTACTGGTTACTGGTTACTGGTTGCTGGTTGCTGGTTGCTGGTTACTGGTTACTGGTTGCTGGTTACTGGTTACTGGTTTCTGGTTTCTGGTCGCAGTTCGGGGTACTAACAAACGCCGGGGCATGGGCCCCAGCCGTTCGCCCGTGCCATCCGGCATATCCGGTTGACTACCGGGTCGACCACCTGGTGCTCTGCGGCATCGGTTGGCCCGCCCGCGTTGTGGTCCGCATTGATCAGGGTAACGTATTGAGCGTCCCAAACCGTACGTGCATTGGCTGCGGCGAGCCAAAAAGCGGGATGCAGACGCAGAATAGCGGCTGCCGACGCGGCATCGGCTGCCAGAAAATCCGGGATTGTGATGGCTTCCACCTGAGCTTCGATGGTAGGCGCCACCGCCAGCAAGGCCGGACGGAGGCGGGTAGCGTGTATCCGTTCGTGGGCCAGCACGGCCGATTCCATGTACCAGGCGGCAGTGGCGGCGGGGTTGCCGAGGTTGCTGATCTCGGTGGCCTGGGCGCAAAATGTTGCCGCCGAGGTATTGGAGCCGGGATCGACCTCCTGCTGACCGGGCAACAAACGCGTGCGCAGGGAATAATTCCCGGTGAGGCCGTTGACCACCGCTTGCCAGGAATTCCCGACTTTGATGGCGCTGATGTCGATGCTGACGGTTTCAGTGTCGGTAAATCCGTAGGTATTGGTACCCAGGGTGGGTGCGTGGATCGGGGTGGCGCCCGGTTCGACGATCACGTTTTTTGGGTTGAGGGGAGCATTGGCTAATACCGGCGCCGTTGGCGGAGCGAGCGGTTTGCCTTGAACGCGCCGATCCAGAAAACCGATCGTTTCGGCGCCCACTACCCCGTCGACGGCTGCTCCGGTGTCTTGCTGGAAAGCGCGCACGGCTGCCTCGGTTTCTTTTCCGAAATCGCCGTCGGCGCCAAAGGTCGGCAGGGCATAACCCAAATTCATCAGGGCTTCCTGCACTAAGGTAACGGCGGCGCCGGTACTGCCGCGTCGCAGGGCCGCGTGGTTGTCGAACACCGATTCGAGGTCCTTGTTGCCGGAGAATTTGCCCGAACTCAGGTCGTGTCCGTCGCCCATTTTGGCCTGGATTTGCGGCGCGCCCCCGGTAGATATGCCCGGCGCTGCACCGGGTGTGTTTTTGGTCTTGAGGTCTTGTTTGTGGTTTTTTGTCCGGGCAGGCTGGAAAATTTGCGCGGCGCTGCCGGATTTGCTTTTGGCGGGTTCTTCCTCTTCGGCAGCCATCGCTTTTGCTGCGGGTTCTTCCTCTTCGGCAGCCATCGCTTTTGCTGCGGGTTCTTCCTCTTCGGCAGCCATTGCTTTTGCTGCTGGTTCCTCTTCCTCCGCTGCCATTGCTTTTGCTGCGGGTTCTTCCTCTTCGGCGGCCATTGCTTTTGCGGCGGGTTCTTCCTCTTCGGCGGCCATTGCTTTTGCTGCGGGTTCTTCCTCTTCGGCAGCCATTGCTTTTGCTGCTGGTTCCTCTTCCTCCGCTGCCATTGCTTTTGCTGCGGGTTCTTCCTCTTCGGCGGCCATTGCTTTTGCTGCTGGTTCTTCTTCCTCCGCAGCCATTGCTTTTGCAGCGGGTTCTTCTTCCTCCGCTGCCATTGCTTTTGGGGCGGGTTCCTCTTCCTCCGCAGCCATTGCTTTTGCGGCGGGTTCTTCCTCTTCGGCGGCCATTGCTTTAGGTGATTCTTCCTCTTCTTTAGCCATAACGGGTTCTTCTTCGGGTTCCATAGCCTTGGCGGCGGGTTCTTCCTCCGCATCCTTGTGTTGCAGGGCCGATTTTTCCTGTATTTGTTTATCCTCAGCCATACGGCCGTCGTTGGTGGCCGGCATTTGTTCTTCGTCGGGTGTAGACAGGCTCTTCACACCCATCTGCTTCGCGTCGGAGGCTCCGCCTACCACCGTATTGGCCATGGCGTCGGCTTCCTGTTCATACTGGTCGCCTTCCCGCCCCATGGACAGTTTTCCTTTGAAAAACGGTTCGTCCTTGGATTTCACCGGGGCATCTGTCGATGCGTGGAAAAACGGCTCGTTTTGCTGGTTTTCCTGCTGCGGGTTGCGGTGGCGGCGGGAACGGCGGCTTCCGGACTTCATGGCGTGAAAAATTTTAAGATAAACGATTCAGTTTTTGCAGCAATTCTTCTGCCAACGCCAGGTAATCTTTTGCGCCGTTGGCATTTTTGTCGTAATGAAAAATGTCGGTGCCGGCTTCCTGGGCCTGTGCCAGCGCGATGTTCGTACGGATGCGTGTATTGAACACCAAACCCGCGTAGTCCAGCTCCAGTTGTTCCAGGATCGTACGGGTCATTTTTTTGTGCGGCTCGAACTTGGTCAGTACGAAGCCGAGCAAATGCAGGTTGGGATTCAGTTGCTTTTTGAGTTTTTCTAAGGTGCGCCAGAAACTTTTTACGCCGCGCAGGGGCAGAAACTCAGCCTGCAGGGGCATGATCACGTAATCGCTGGCCATCAGAGCGTTCACGGTCAGCATACCGATGGCGGGCGGACAATCGATGAAAATGAAATCGTAACGGCTTTCCAGCGACCGGAGCAGTTGTTTGACAATTTTTTCCCGGCCGTACATGCTGACCAACTCCAGTTCGGCATTGGCCAGTTCCAGCGAGGCCGGGATCAGGTCCAGGCCGCTGGCGGTGGTGCGTACTGCTTTGGCTACCTCTACGGTTTCGCCGGCCCCGGCGTCTTTCAGCAATTCGTACATGCCATACTCCGGCTCCTCCAGAATGCCGAGCGACTGGGTGCAGTTGGCCTGCGGGTCGAGGTCGACCAACAGCACACGTTTACCCGTCTGCTGCAGCGCGGCGGCGAGGCTGATGGCGGTGGTGGTTTTGCCGGAACCGCCTTTTTGGATGGCGAGCGAGAGGATGGGCATGGGTGAGTTTTTGCTGTTATCGTGGCGCTTGATTTAATAATTGGATAAATTCATAGGCATTAATGGGTATAGATTTTATCAGGCCTATACTGGCCATAACGCAGGTGTTAAAGGTGATTTTGGAGCTATTTTCCCATTCATCAAAAAGTGTTTTATCGTAGATTACATATTCCTCGGAATTAGACTCTAGCAAATTGAATTCCTGATTGGTATTATTATCAACTGTTTGAATACTGTTAGCAATACGTAAAAATTCAGATTTTGAAAACTCTGCACCATCCCAGAATTTATAATTGGCTGGCAAGGCAACCTCTAACTGTTCTTTGGCAAAATAAGACTTTAGCAATTTTATCGTATATTTTCCGATTAATTTTTTCCCAAACCAATGTGCGTAAGCCATAGCTTCTTCGTGATATACATTTGATACGACATCAAAAAGATTCTTGCCTGCATTTCTCTCTTCAGACATTAAATCATCAGCTTTTAAAAAATACTTTTTTGATACTTGCCATTTTACGAGATGCAGGAATGCATTGTATTGCCAATTGTATATGGGCCGAATGCTCACCCAAGTCAAACGAGTATTTTCAGCTCCATCGAAATTTAACACAAGAATCATCGGTTTGATTTCGATTGGATCGAACCAGATATCACCGGCTTCGGCCTGCTCGGGTAGTACTGAACTGATAATTGTTTTTCTTTTACCAAATTCTCCCCATTCCAAGATTGCTTCCCGGGTGTTCTCTTCTTCGGTCATCCATAGCTCCAGACATTTACCTGTAGCAGTAAAGCCCTCCTGAGATAAATATTTGGACAACAATGGCAATACTTGTTTATCCAATCCCTGCGATAAATAGTCAATAAACAAGTGATCAATTCTTTTTGCAACTAAACACATGGCTGTATAGATATTTTAATTTTTGGGTCTTCCAATCGTAGGTAAATTGTGACTTCCTCTTATCGGGAAACCTCCTCCTTGATTAGCTGATCTAAACATGGCTGCTTCTCCCCAGGTGTTTGCTATCGCACCTTCTTGGAAAGATTGACCCGTAACAGGATCGGTGAAAGCCTCTTCTAGCACAAATCGGCCAATTTGGCTTGATGGCAAAGGTTCATTTGGCGTATGGATATTTGCGCCAATTTCGCTAATATTTCCAGATTGATTAGCTGCAACAATCCTGCGATGATCGAGCGTGTGGAACTCTCCATCTCCCCAGTCAACCATATCCGGCTGGTCAACACTATAGTCCCATCCGTTTTCGCGCATCTCTACAGCCACGTCCTCTATTGATACTCTTCTGCCACCCACGTCCATAGCGCGAGATACCCAACTCTGGCTAAATCTTATTTTGCTCAATAACACTCTTATAAACCCACCGGCAACGGGTTGTTGGGGATTCTCTTCCGGTCTGGGTTCCTGAGTCGGGTTTTCGTCAGTCGGGATTTCTTCCGGCACGGCTTCTTCTCCTGTCGGATTTTCTTCTGTAACGGCTTCTTCCTCCACCGGATTTTCTTCTGTAACAGTTTCTTCCTCCACCGGATTTTCTTCTGTAACAGTTTCTTCCTCCACCACAGTTTCTTCCGTCGCGCCCCCTCTTCCTCCACGTCCAATCCCTAATCGCCGGCCAATATAACCCAAGAATTTTATAACTCCAACAGTTACTGCAGTTATTATCGGGAAGGCTGCTGCTTCAACATCCGTGACCAACTGCCTTGAATTCTGACGCAAAGCATTGGCCGATGAGGAAAATGCGGTCGCAATGAGGTCGCTGAGAAATACGAGCCCATGAAGTTTTAGGGCAATTACACTGGTGGACCAAAGCATACCGCCTGACCACGAAAGCAACAAGCCCAATTCCGTATAAATAGGTGGTGACCACAACATAGTTGGCGGAAACCAAAAATTAAGAACCAAAAGCGCTCCCATACCAATGAGGCTCAATCCTGCAAGTGTCCCAAAAATGATCGCAATGGCTGTAGCCAGCCCTGCCGCTTCCCGAAGGATATAGGTTAGCGGATCTTCCCCGGGACGGTGTCTCGGGTGCAAGGACATTTCAAACATTTGGCCCATCACGGTTAATAGTTTGACCGGATTGACCAAGGTTTCAATCAACTCTTGTGTAAACTCAGACCAGTTGACTTCGGACAATTGAGCCATGATGCTCAAACCTGCAAACTTCAAACCATGCCATCCCCGTTCCAAAAAGTTCATGTTCTCAAATTCTGCATCCAGCTCTGCATCCATTTCTGCCAAAGCATTCCTGTATTGATTGTTGTGAGCGGTTTGCTCTTGTTGACTCCTTTGTGTGGTGGCAGAATCGCCTACTGCCGCGATCGGCCCGGCTTCACCCGTTTGAGGTTGCCTTTGTATCATTCCACCGAGGGCATCGTCTTCTTGCCCCGGTACTGTGCTCATGTTATTGAGATAATCTTCCTGGGCCTGCCGAAGCGCTGCTTCCCGCGATACAGAATTTTGAATGACTTCATCGGCCTCCTGATCCAAGGCATTGGCTTGCTGAATGTGCTCGTCTGGGGCACGCTCCTGTGCGGCCAATTGAGATTTTGCCTCAGTATTTAGGATTTCAGATTGACCTAGTTTCTCTTGGGTTTGATTAAGTTTTAATTCATTTAGTTCTATTTCTCCTTGAACTTCTTCATTTTGCTGTTGAGTGGCCGCCGCTTCTTCCAACATACTCTCAGCCTTGCTCTTAGCCTGCGTGATGGCGTCGTCAATGCCTGTGGACTTTTCTGTGGTTTCATTCAGGTCACTCCCCCGGTTTTCCGCTTCTTCCCTGGCATCTGGATCCTGGCCGCCACTACTTTCATTTTCCTGGCTTCGTTCTACCGAACTCTGCACCATCGGTTCCGATTCTGCTTTCCCTTCATTGGCCTGCTCCAAAATACCCGGCGTATTTTCCAATACTTGATTGGTACGTTCCTCTGAAATAGCCAAATGATCCTTCATTTGTTCAAGCCCTTCTTGTCTGGCAGTAGTATGTTCTTTGGCTTCCGCTATAAACTCATCGGAGGTATATACCCCATGATACATCACATGAATATGCCCGCGCATTCGCTCCGCTTCCAGACGTTCGATGTCGGCATTTTGCTTCAACTGACTACCGCGTTCCCGAAGCATTTGAATTTTTCCGGCGATTCGTTGAATCATCCCTTGTGCTTGTGGGTCGGCAGGTAACTCGACTCCTGCTGCATCTTTCGGTATTTTTATTTCGGGTGTTTCAACTGGTTGAACTTCGATTTCTACCGGTGGAGCTTCTGCTTTTTGGAATGCTTCAACAGCAGCCAAGGCCGCACCTTCTTTGGGTGATATTGTGCGCTCTTCTGTGGTTATCTCTTGTTCTTCAGGTTCTTCCTGCTCCGGTTGTTCTCTAACTTCCTCTTGGAAACCCTTAATTTCTTCATCAATAAGTGGTTTTGTTTCTTCTTTCCGGTCAACATCCGGTCTGGCATTTTCCTGCACCGCGGTTCTATCGACGCCCTCACCTTTTTCATCTTCGGGGGGCCTTTCCTGGCTGCGCTCCTCGGCGGTAAGTACCGGATGATTGATGTCTTTATCCTCCCCCAATTCATCCTTAATCTCTTCATTAATTCCTTCTTTCGATTGCTGGCCATCCTCAGGGTGGATATAGTCCTCCGGCTGTCTTTGGACTCTATTCTTAGCCCCCCCCTGCTGCACCGTATGCGTCAACTCATGCGCCAGCAACTTCTGCCCGTCCGTACTTCCGGGATCGTACTTCCCTTCATTGAAATATATATCGGAACCGTGCGTGAAAGCATGAGCACCCAGGTCTTTATTCATCTGAGCGGCATCGCTATCATTGTGCACGCGCACGCCGCTGAAATCGGCGCCGAAGCCGGATTCCATAGACGAACGCGTGTCTTCAGGTAAGGGCTTTCCACCGCCTTTGGTATTATTCAGGCGGCTTTGCAGGTCGGGGGTGGCAGCCGGAGCCGGAGCAGTGGCATCGGCTTGAGTCTGGATTTCCGGTTCTTCTTTGGCGCCGACATTTTCTTCCTCCGCACAATCCGCACACATGCGCTGAATGTCAGCACCGGGTTCGGCGCTTAGCGAGGTGTTGTTATCCTCCGGCGGTTCGGCATTGCCTTCGAAGATTGGTTGTAGTTGGAGGTCTTGTCCTTCCTCGGTTCCTTCTTCTTCCTTTTTCTGCACCTCCTCTTCCTGCTCGCATTTATCGCATTTCGCCTGCACTACAGGCGCCCCCGATAATTTAGTCTGCACGTCCGCGTCCGGCGGGTCCTCGTTGCTTTCAAAAATGGCCTTGCGCTGGATGCCCGTTTCGGCTTCCAGACCTTCTTCCTCGCCGGCTTTTTCCTTCATTTCCTGCCCTTCCGTACCCGCGGCGGTCTGGGTTTGTATGGTGGAAGGGCTATGCCCGCCTGGGTTGCCTGCGCCGGCATTCGACCCGGCTGCAGCGTCACCGGCCGGTTGGGACTTGCTTTCCGACAACTGCCCGACTACCTTTTCCGCCATAGCGTCGGCTTCCTGCTCATAGGCATCGTTGGGTTTGCCGATGCGGAGTTTGGGCTGGACGGTGTTGGGGCTGAAAAAAGCCTCCCCTTGCTTCGTTTCCTCCGAAAAAAACGACCCCTGCCCGTCCTTCCGGAAGAACGGCTGATGCGCTTGTTCCTGCGCGTGGGCAGGTTGGGCGGCAGTGGCGGTTTTGGCTTCGGCGGATTTCATTTTTTATGTTACGCCCATTCCACCCGCAACAACTCGGGCATCCAGGGCAGTTTGATGATACTGAGGTTCCAGGGTAAAAAATCGAGCAGGATATCGATCGTTTTTTGTTCTACGCCGAGATACCAGCCGGATTCGCGTTTTTCGAGTTTGCCGTCCCGCTGAAGAAAACCTTCGCGCAGACCGCCGGGGGAGGTGTTACCCAGTTTGTTCCAGTGATCGATGGCGGCTGTCAGTAGTTTTTCGCACTCGGCCTGTTCTGCTGCTGTGATGTCGACAAAACGTTCCAGGGGAACATCGAAGGGAAGACCGCATAAAAAACGAGGCAACACCAGATCGTACTCCGGCGCATGGGTTTGGGCTGTAGCCAAAAAATGCACTAAATGAACGGCTTTGTGCCGGGCTGTTTCATCAATAAATTTGCCCTGTTCGACCAAACCGGTCGTTTTAAAAAAGGGCGATAAAAACGGGTGCAACAGAACGACTCCGGCATTGGCCACATACCAGAAATCGCCGGTGCGGACGGTGCGGTTGAATTCTGTGGCCGGTTGAACGGGTTCCGGGCGGATATCCCCGGGCGTGTTTACTTTTTCAGCTTCCAATTCGCTGTGCTGTTGCCGCGGGTCGGCCTGCGGAAGTGCCTTCCCGGGGTCGTTGGAAACGGGGTCTTGCGCTGTTTGAGGCAAGGTTGGTTCGTTTGCCTGAACATCCGGAATCGGGGGGGCGGATTCATCTTCCGGCGGTACGGATTGGGGATTCCTGCCAGGATTTTCTTCGGGGCTCCGTCGTTGCGTTCGATCCTCGTCCTGGGAAGGCATGTCTGCCCGGCCGGTCTCCGCCGGCAAAGCGTCGGCAGGTAGTGACGATGCAGGGTCGGCGCCCGCAGGTTTTTCCGCGCCGTGTCCGGCTTTCGGTATTTCCGAGCGTTCGCTGCCGGTTTCCGGCCATTCCTCCGGAAGTGATTTTTCATGGCCCGCCCGGTTTCCCGCGGCTGCGTTCAGGAGTTCAGGATGGCGTTCCAGTGTCGCTTTCAGCAGCGGGTAATCTGTTCTGCCGACCTGCACGACGTCCTGCCAGAAATGCAACAGCTGTTTTTGTTGTGTGCCGGCCGAAGCGGCAACATGTTGCAGGAAAGCAGTGAACAGATTATCCGTAGTCCAATCGGACGCTGGTTGGTCGACTACCGCCCCGAATGCGGATTGCAAAAAGGATAGTGGTGATAAGGTTTGCTCAAGACTGCCGGATACCGGCTTTTCCAATGTTCCGGCCCTTTTCGTGGCAATCCGGAAGGCGTCGCGCCACTGCTTTATTTCCCGGAAAAAATCCGGTAAACCACGCTGCGACCGGGCAGTGAGGGTTTCCAGTACATGTATCAGAAACGAGTCGGGATGTTGCCGGATCAGGCGGATGACGGCTGCCGGGTGTTTTTGCAGCAGCCCGCGAAAACGTTCTACCGCCGCGGTTTCGGCGGCGAGTTGTTCCAGGACGGCGGTTTGGAGTATTGATTCGGGGACATTGGCCGCCACCTGGGGTCGATAGCCGTTTTCGAGAAAAAACAACCATTGTTCGAGGCGGCTTTCCGCGACCGGGCGCCGGTCGACACCTGGTGGACGGTTGAACACGGCTATTTCCAATTGCTCTTCGAGTTGTTTCAACACGGTGCGTATCAGCGCATCTTCCAATTCGGCCGGTGGAATATGGCCGATGTCGAGTTCAAGTTTGTCGATACGGATCAGATCGTCTGCGCCGGCAAAACGATCGAACAGGACTTCTACCCGGGGCAGTATTTTTTCCCGCACGATGCGCCCGATCTCCTGTTGCAGCGCAAAACCATCCACCCCCGCCGGAAACTCCAGCTCGATTACCTGACGTTGGATAATATGGTGGTTGGGCGCCTGCATAGCGTTGTTTTATTTCAATAGTTTCAGAATCGCATCCACCGATGGGGCGGACAATTGCTTTTTAAGCGCAGTCCCGTTCCATGTGGTTTTCAATTCGTCGGGTTTTACACCTGCTTTTTTCAAGGCGGCAAGTTGGCCTTGCAACACTTTCAGGGCAGCCGGCGGCAATACTTTAGTAGCCATGAATACCTGCCTGTCCATAAAATATTGGGTCGTCAGGGACATCAATTGCAAGACCTGTTTGTGGCCGGCGCTTCCCTTTTTGACACTGTCTGCATCTGCCAGCAGCGTTTTTACGGTTTTTTCGTACCGCTCGTTCAATTCTTCCGATGTGCCCTGAAATTTTGTAAATACTTCGGTTTGCTGAAAGCCGGCGGTTTTGGCCAGCGCATCGTTCGACTTCAGTTTCTCGATCTCTTTCCGGTACGTGTTGTCGCGCTTGCGCATGAAGGCAATCGCTTCTTCGGAAGGCTCGGTCGGAGGTTCCGGTTGCCGGATGAATTCATCATCGATCACGATTGAAAAATGAACGGTCTTTCCTGTGCCGGGTTCGCCGCTCTGGGTGATCGGCGTCGCTTTGACGATAAAGTTACCTTGTTTCACCGGGACCGGAGACGTTGTCCCTTCAATCAGCCGGTAGTTCTTTTTGGTGGAACTTGTATTTGTGGTCGTTATACCCTGATCGTCATTCAGTTCCAGACTTACCTTGCTTACTTCGAATGGAAATGGAACCGCCCTGATATTGAAAGCGATAGCGCCTTCCAGTTGACCAAAGGTATATTGAGCGCCATCCTCAATGATGCCCAGCTCAATTGGTTGCACTCCTCCGCCGGCATTCGTCACTATGCCAATCAATTCGAATCGTTGGATGAACGGCGACAACTTTTTCGTCACCGGCAAACTCGGGCATCCTCCGTTTTCGACGACAAGTTGGAGGGAAATGGGCATCAGGTCGGCATTCAGTTTATATTCGACGGTAAAATTGTTGCTATTGTTTGTTGGAAAGTTAGCCGGTTTGCTTTGCCCGGGTGTGGTCATCCAGGTATATTTTGCCGCATTTTCCGGTTTGATGTTCGAAATATTCACCAGAATGGACTCCGCGTCGGGATTGTTGCTGACGGCAAGTGCGGCATTGAATGCGGCTACCGGCGGCGGTGTCACCAACACAGTTTCGGAATGGGTGGCAGTACAAATGTTACCGGCACTTACTTCATACGTGATTGTTACTTCGACCGGGGTGTTCCCTTGCAACTCGATGGCTTTCGGGTTGAATTGCTGGTTGCCGAGGATTGCGCCGGTTTTCTCATTTCCTTGCGCGAACGCTTTGTACGTGCCGCCCGATGTGACCGCTTTCAAATTGACGGGTGCGGCGGTTTGACAAATCTGTTTGAGATTACTGCCGATGGTAAAGTTCGGATTCGGTTTGGCAGTCACCGTGATGGGTAGCTCCGTCCTATCGGTACAGCCGGCCTGCGTGGTGATCAAGTGTTCAATTATAACAATCGCATTCTGTCCGGGGGCAAGGTTAATAGCGGAAGGGACAAAGAACGAATTCCCCTGGTCTTTAGAAATGGCTCCGATTGTGACTTCGACGCCTTCGACAAATGCTTTAAATCCCCCTCCGGGTATCACAGGATTCAATTGCACCCGGTTGACATCCTGGCACACCTGCGTTTGATTGCCTTCGAAAGAGAAAGTCGGATCGGGTTTCGGGTCGATTGTCAGGGTTTTTAACTCCTCTGCATCACAATAGTCGCCCTCGACAACGTGCCGGATGATCACCTGGACCGGTACACCCGGATTGACTTCAACCAGGTGAGAATCATATATATTTCCGTTCAACGGGATTTCAGGTTGTCCGTTTTGAGCAATGAAAAACTGACCGCCGGTTTCTATAGCATCCAGGGTAAGCGGGCCTTCGCCTTCACAAATCCGGAGATCATCGACAGTTTGTCCACTTGCGAGTTTCAGCGTGAAACCGGCATTCTTGGGAGGCACCAGGGCGATCAGGGTCTCCGCCATGGCTCCATCGATCGAGTAGTACAGTTTGATCTGATTATTTTCATCCGGCGTACCTGCTTCCGAGGGTCGGAACCAGTGTTTGCCGTCGTGGAAATGGTAGCCGGCGCCCGAAATGACGCCACCGCCGGGGTGAGCGACGACGGTCAGTTCCGTCTCATCATCATCTCCACTGCAGAAGACATTGGGAGTGACTGCAAAGACCGGCTTCGGTCGGGCAACCACATAGCAGATCGGCGGACAATTGGAACAGCAGGAATACGGCAGGTAAAAATCGGCCACTATAATGCGGGATTCTTGAACTACTATAGCGGCATTCTGATTTGCAAGTACCCCGATAAGTTGATTGATTTTTGACGGAATTTCTTCCGGTTCCACATAAACCAAAATGAACGTGCCACCGACGGGCACACCGCCTTTGTGGTCAAGTCCCGGGTAAGTCTGGGCGAAATAATGAAACAGGTGGCGGTTTTTGGTTTCTTCAATTTTGTCCAGCAACCTCTGGTAACAATCGTTGACTTGCTGGAAAGGCAGTTTGGCTTCGGGTGGGAGAAAACCTATCGTAAAATCCGGAAAATTAGCAGTCACGAAAACCGGACCCACATTAATCTTTCTAATCTCGAATAATGCGTATATATCACTAAAGGCTTTATAGTTAAATTGATCCAGGTTTTCAGGCATAGTATTGCTAAAAGAGGCATTGCTCAACTCTTTCCCATCTTGCGGGGATAGTTTATCGAGCACCTCCTGATCAAACTGCTGTCTTACCAAACTATATCTGTCCCGGAGTTCCTCTTTTTCACATTCGAAGTTTTCGCATTCAAACTGAAAAATCTCATCATTGAATTCCTGGCCTATCTTGAGTGCGATTACATTGAAGGGAAGATTGTATTGTTTCCGAAGCGTGTCCAGATTGGACATTGTCGCCCATAAATCGTGTCCGATATGACCTTCGATCCGGAAGAAATCGCTGCCTTCCATTTCGAAGATCAGCGGATCATTGTACGGAGCATTGTCCGGACCTTGTGGCGGACGGTGGTAGGAATATACCTTGCCGGCCCGGTTGAAGCGGTTGCGGCGCGGGTTCCAGGCGTTAACCAGGGAACCGGGGTAGTAGTACGGCATGGCGCGTTCGCTCAGGGGCGCGCGGAAACTCTTACCTGGTGTAATCTTGATTACATCGGCGCCGGTAACACTCGGTGTCGTATAACCACCGGACATTAACATCAAACGATTGAAGAGCGTGCGGACTTCTTCCAGCCTGTTGCGGTTTTCGTTGTAGACGGGCGGTTGGGTATAAGGTGTGCGAAATACTGAGTATGGTTCCAGTTCAGGGTCGCCGCCCACGTTGACATTATTTGGATCGCTGTTGCTGAATTTGCGAATAACCAGATGGTTGGGGAAGTGCTTAGGGTGGAAATTGCAATCGGCGATCAGGTCGAAAGCGGTTTCCACAAACTCCACGTAGGCGTCGGTTAAATCAGTGAGGTGGTCGTAGAGGTATTGAATTTCAAGGATATCGTAATTGCCCGCAGTTATTTTTGTTGACAAATTCGCTATCGTCAAAGCGGGTGGCGCCTCCCCTGGTGTAAGGACAGGCGAAAAAATCCGGTGTGCCTGCTCTACTGCGACAGACAATTCGCCGATGAATTTTACGAGAATGGCAGCATATCTGTTTCGGAAAATATCGTAACTGGTGATATTATCGAGTCGCGTGGAAAAACCTTGACCTGATATATCCGGTTCGTACCCAAACCTCGGCACCGCCAGGTGCGGCATAAAATATTTGTGATAAAACTTATCCTGCAGGTCGGCAGCCCCGGCATTGTTTACTTCATACGTAGTTGCAAGAATCGACAAAGCGTCGGCTTCCGAAAACAGCAGCTTGTGGAGTGTGAACAGTCGCGTTTCGTTTCGTCCATCACAATCGTTATTGCACAAGCCCTGGTTATCCTGATTGTTCAGTTCCAGCAGGTAGATCAATACCTTGCTTTTGAGTATATCTTTTGTCAACGGAAGGGTGCCGTCGAGTGGATCCGTATTGCCGGGTTGCACGTAATGCAATTCGGTTACATTGGCAAACGTATCGGGCAAACCCTGGTTGCTTTTGTAACCGAACCACGCCAAGGGCACGTCGCGCAGCCGGTAGCGGTTGAGTTGCTGGTCCTGTTCGTGGATCAGGTATCCATCCGAGGTGACGCCGAAACCGGCAGATACGTACAGCCCGGACGGTGTATCTGTGGTGGCATCCTTCCAGACGGGTTCAAACCCGCAGACGATTCCGGTGCCGAGCAACAACACCCGGGTCAGCCGGTTTTGTTCGTCTAAATATTCGATCATCCCGTTCAACTGGGCCTCAGTCAGTACCTGATTGGGCCGGAATACCGGGTATGAATTGATCGGATCGATAAGAACGTTACTTATTGCCATGGCTTTACGAATTTGCGGAGCCGATTATTGAATAGTTGAGTACAATTGGATTGGCATTGGAGCTGGTTTCGGAACAATCGTGCAAAGTGCCGGCAGGGTAAATATTGCGCAGCCGGAACAAGATGTCGATCAGGGCATTGAGTGCGGCGGAGGCATCGCAACTTTGCTCGCCGGCGGCTTTGGTTTTGAGCCATCGCCGGAAAGCCGTCTCGAATTCGCGCATCTGGCAGGCATCCACCCAGCAAATGCGCAGAAATACATGTGCGGGCGCTTCCTGCCGCAAGGTTGTCTCCAAAAACGAGCGAAATTCTTTATTTTGAAACCGGTCAGGCCAGTAGGGCAGCACTACCGTGGCCCGAAACGAGTAGGGGTCTGACAAGTCCGGAGGCAGCTGTCGCGCAGGGTCGGCACAATCGCCGATCAGCGGCAACAGGTCATCTTTTTCCAGGTCGTCGTACAACCGGGGCAGCGGTTGTATCTCTGCAAAAGACGGGAGTATCTTCGGTGGATCGTTTTCATCGATGGGCCCATCAACCAAAGCTTCGATCAACACCTTCACCGCGTCGCAGTCTGCTTCTTCGCAAAAACCTTCAGGAGAGCGTGCCAAAACCCTGGGCGCCGGGTTGTCGGCCGTAGGGGATTGTTCCAGAACTTCGATGAGCCAGCAGGATGTGTTGGTGTCCGGGGGCGGCGGGTTCACGGGGTTTTCCCGCACTTTCCTGATCAAGGCCGTTTCGCCGTTTGCGGCACGCCAGATCGTGGACAGTACCTTCCATAGGGTTTGCGTGGCCGATGCTTCCGAATCAAATGAATCGATGCAGCGAAGGAGCAGAATGGTTTCGCTTATATCCTTGAATTCAACGATGTAGCGCGGTTCGACGGCTATTTTGCGCGGTCGCAACAGGATATGTTCCACGAGGTGCATACCCTCGCCGTTCACGCGTTGAATGATACGGTCAATTGCGGCGTCCCGCTCATGCACCGTTTTGAAAAATTCCGGCGACACCGCCAGGGGTATTCCTTCCCGGTCGGTCAGTTCGAACCCAAAAAGGCATTCTTCTTCATTGGAAATAAAACTGTACCGCTCTTTTATCTGTGCCAGCTCCAGCAACTGGTTGCAGTCCCGGCAGGCATTTTCCCTGACATTTGCGTCTATGATTTCAATACTATAGCGACAATTCATTCCATCGTCTATCGGTTGGTAATTCGCCGCTGCTTTATAATCCTCTATGTGATTCAGAAAATCATTCTTTGCTGCTGTTTCGGAATCGAATGTTTTTTCACTCAATATCTTAAAGGCCGGTACCGTTTCAGATGATTTGCCGTTCAATTCCTTATAAATTTCAACGATCACGGCATATCTGACTTTACCATTGCCTGCCGGCAGGTATTCCAGTTCGAAGGCTTTACTGAATGGATTATTGAAATAAGCCACTGCCGCATTCATCATGGCATCGCGAACGGTCCGGCTGGCCCAATCACTTTCGCTGCGACCAAACCGTGTGAAGGGTTTGCCGGGTGTATGCTCCAAAACAATCCCGTCCTCATCGAAAAGGCTGCAACGATATTCATGTTCCCGAAATACGGGATTGCACAGGATTTCAGTCGTTTGTGATAGTTTTTGAATGATCTCGTCATAGACGGCTTCGGCATCCGCTTCGCTTTCAAACAGCGGCGGCGTACTTTTCGCTACTACTACCCCGGCAGCGTCGTATACCACCAGGAGCCACGTATCGTCGGTTTGTTCAATTTTGAACGTGTTTTCCGACCGAAGCAGCATTGCCATTTCATGACAGGCGCGCTCTGCGTCGGCAGGGGTGGGGTAGCGGCGGGCCCCTGCCAGTGTTGTGGTAATCCCATCAGCCGTGTGCCCGACGACATAGTAATAACCGCAGGTCGTTCCGGGAATTTCAATATTCGCCGGTTGCTTTTTTATTAAAAACACCAGCGTGTTTATCCATTCATTGACTGCATTGCGGTTGGAGAAATAACAGGGCGGGCAGGCTATCACTTGCCCGTTCACCAGAATGCCCACCGAATAGAGGCAATTGGCATTGTCGTAAACGATCTGGAAGTTGGCCGGGTCATTCACCGCCTGCACGAGCTGGTTCCAGGCATTTTTGGTGGCGGCCACCGTAGGGAAATCATCCTTTTTGCTTTTCAGCAAGATTTTGCCGGTAAAATCGGTCAATTGGAAGTAGAAGGTGCCCTGCACTTCGAATATCTCCGGTGCAATAGTCAATTGGGTCAGGTAACCGATGAAGGCGTCGATGGCTGCATCGCGCAAATCTTCCGAACCATACGTATCCGGGTGTCCGGCGATCTCCACATCATCGGTATCCGACAAGGCAAAACCGAACGTACAGGCTGCGTCGTCGTCGAGCAACAGGTATCGTTCGTGCTCTTGTGCCCAAACGAAGGCCTGTTTCAGATTTTCCGCGACAGTGGATTTGTCGGGCGTGCCGATGGAATCGATGAGTATGTCGGTTCCGGCGGCATTCTGCAGGGCATATTTCCAGGCGCCGGTTTCTTCAAAAATCCGGTAAGCGGCGCCGTGCAAGGTGACAAAAAGGATGATTGCTTCGATGGCTTCTTCCCGGGCTTCTTCGGTCGGGTAAAGGGTATCGTGCCGGGCGATCCGGGCGTTCTGCTCGTCTTTGAGGCGAAACCCGAATTTACCGGTTGGTCCGTCGGTAAATTTTTCATACCGTTCGTAAACTCCGGCATTTGCCAAACAGGGATCGAAAGCCTCTTCAGCCTCTGCCGGCGTATCAAATTGTGTCGTGGAAATCAGAACGCGCTGCCCCGCCTGGTTTTTTAACGCAAATCTGAAATCGGGTTTACCCTGAACCACATCATCTGTCAGGGCTTCGCCATGTGTCAGCCAGGAAAAGATAGTCAGCATGGCTTCATCCCGTTCGGCAGGGCCGGGGTACGTTTTTGGGTGATTCGCTACGATGACGCCCGTTGCATCGGTCAGATAAAAACCGAAGCGGCAAGCCGTGTAACTGTCTGCATGCGGCAGGTAGTTGTCGCGGTCGGTTGCCAGGAGCAGGAGGTTTTGTACGTCTGCGTATGCGGCTTTCCAATTCGGGTGTATAGTTGTCCCGGTAAATGCCGGCTCAGCATCGGGGCCAAGTATGATACCATAAAACGCGCCTCCGGTATTCGGTGTTTTAATCCAGGGGGCATCCGTGCGTACATAACTGATGATCAGGTTTATAGCTGCATTGCGTTCGTCATCGTTGGCATACTGCTGCGGGTGCAGTGCGATTGTTTTGCCGTCTGCGTCGCGTAAGTCGAAGCCGAAACCGGGCAGGTTGAAATAACTGTTTTTGTCGCGGGCCGGCGGCAGAGCCGATTGATAAGCGAGTTTAGCGGTGGGCTCATCCGGGTAAGAAACGGCGCTGCGGAGCAACACCCGGTTATTCACGCCGATCAGCAGGAACCAGTAGATACCCGGTTCGCCCGTAATCACGGTAGTCCATTCCGTATGACAGACATAATTCCGGATGGCGCGGATAGCCATTTTCGCCTCCGCTTCGGTGGCATATTTTTTAACGGAAACGGCAACTGCCTGCCCATCGTCGTTCCAAAGATCAAAACCGAACGGGTGTTCTGCGCCGGCCTCTTCCGTAATGTGATAGTTGTCTTTTTGCTCCGCCCAATCCAGAAATTTCGGCCAGTCGGCCTCTGCTGCGGGAGCATTCGGATATCCGGTCAGGCCGGTCATAAGCGCATCTCCTTCCGGATTTAACAGGATGTAGTGAAAGCCATCCGTTTGTTCTTCTACCCGGTGTTGTACATCGATGTTTTGAGACCCGTAGATAAGGGTATCGATGGCCAGGTCCCGCTCGCACTCTGTGTTGTACGAATGCGGGTGGTAAGCGATCTCATCGCCGTGACGGTCTACTATGGTAAAACTATAAGGAGAAGTCGTATTCGGTTTGTAATAAACCCGGTGGCGGGCTTGCATGCGGGTCCTCCAGGCGCCGTTCTCGGCCTCCACCTGGGTGGGGTAGTGGTGTGTGCTCTTGAGGAGTACCGTCCCCGATGCATCGGTAATGTCGAATTGAAAATCTCCGGCTTTTTCTTCCTCAATTTCCACGGCAGGCGGAACCTCGTCGAGATAATAAATGATGGCTTGCAGGCGGTCGTCCCTTTCCTGTTCCGTACCGTAGTCGTGCGGGTGAACGGCTTTGACGGTACCCGCCGGGTCTGCGATATCCTTGTCTTTCAGGCGGAAGGACAATCGTCCGTCTTTTTCGGTCTTTTCGTAATGGCCGATCTGCACGGCCCAGCCTTTAAAGTCTTCGGATGTGTCGGCCGTATCGAAAAATGCTTTTGCTTCTAATTTTGACGTAAACCCATTCTGGCTGACAAACAACTGTTTTTCACCTGTGTAATCGTAGAGTTGGAAGTAAAAGCAGTTGGTTTCCTGATCCCAACTGCACTGCAAACCCGGTAAATTGATGAAATTGATCAAGCCGTGTATTACGGCATCGCGTTCCGCAGGCAGTAAATACCGTTTTGTACTTTCAGCAATAATTGAACCTGTGGAATCCAATAAGACGAATCCATATTCATTGTTGTGGCTGACGGGAAAATCGGCCCGGCAATAATATTTTTCCTGGAGGAGATAACTTATTACTTTGTCAAAGTCGGCTTTGAAGTTTGCATCTCCTTCGTCGTACACATTTTCACTGCGCAAAAATTCAACACCTTTCGAATCGGTAATTACAAAATACAATTTTCCATCGTCATTTTTTCTGGTCTGCTTGTCAATTTCCAAAAGGGAATAATTCTGACTGTTGCTTGTATAGGCATCCACCGCTTCGCAATATTTGCCTGTTGAAGGAAACAATTCGAGCCCTCTTGCCAATATTACGAGTTCTTTTTCTTTCGTATCCTGGTCGACCTGCTCTTCAGCGATTTGAATTTCGTAAACAGCGTCTCCCGCTACATCATAGTTCAGCCGTCGGTAATTCTGCTCCGACCCGATCAGATTGGCCCATGATTTTACTGCCGCACATGCTTCGGCATCGGTTGGCCACACGGCTTTGCTCGTCATAACGGCTTCGTTGCTTTCGGCATCCAGAATTTCTGCGCCCCATCCGGCCACGGTCTCCACCAGCCGGGTGTGTGCCAACGTATGCCGGGCGGCGTTGTCGATACCGATCAGTTTTGACACTCTTTTTTCCAGACCGGAAATATTATCCGTATCCCACACAGGTGTGGCGGTATAATCCATGCCTTTGCCGCGATTGCGGCTGATTGCCGGGTAATTGCTCAAAAAGTCGGCTTTGTCCTGAATGATCCGGGCGGGGTCGATCTTTCCGCCTTCCAGCTTGTATGACAGCAGGACGTAGTCGGCAAACGACTCGGCGAAACGTGCCAGCAAGTGATCGAGAAACCGGTTCCGGCGTTCCTGGTAGGTTTCCAGGCTTTCGGCTATGTATTGCAGGTAGGAGGGATAGTCTTCCGGCGGCGGAGCGTCGGCATCATTAGCGGTGCAATCATTAAAGTTTTTTACCAGCTCTGCTATACCGGGTACCTCATTCAGGACGTGGGTGAAGTAGGTGTGGTTTTCCGCTTTATCCTCATCCGGACGAGTCGAAAACAAATCACGCAGGTGTGCCAACTGAGCTAAGTAATTTGCCAGCAACTGATCGAAAAACAACAGGTAGCCTTTCATTTGTTTGGCCTGGCCCTGCCGGACAGATGTGGGCAGCTGTTTGATACCCGCTTCACCGACACCATAGGTCAATGGGAATTCTTCCATGATGGAAGTATATTCTTCCAGGTCGCGATAGGTGCCTTCGGGTATCGGGAGATCGAGTTGGTAGGGATCCAAATACGCCTTCTTTTTGGCGGCTTTTTCTTCGTTGTACCGCTTGCTGACTTCCTCTTTCCGGGCGCTAAAGGGCAATACCCCTTTAAAGAATGTGATCTGCGACTCTTTAAAATAAAAATGCGGGCGATAATAGGGTTTCAGGGGCAAACACCATTTTTCTCCTTTGGTAAAAGCAACGTCATCTATATAATTGGCTAAAGCGAGGTTGCGTACCGCCGCTATCCCCGGAATATCCATGATCACCTGATAAATGTCTGATACATGCAGATCATCTTTCATCTCCATCTTCTTCAACTCATTCAGGTCGACGAATCCATGACTGGTCGCTGTGAGTGGGCGGCCGGCGAAAATTTCTTCCACCGGAATGCCTTTGGCAAGCATTTCCTGCAAGGTGTAGAACCGGAGTGTGGGCGACAGAAATTCTTCCACCCGTTTGTATATTTCCAACAATACATCTTCCGGGTCGGCATTCGGCAGGAGTTCAATATCGGCACAGACAGCGATTTGTTCGTCGCCCAATACCAATACCTCGCGCATGTCTTCGCACAGGTTCCGGTGTGCATGCAAAACGGCATACACATTTTTCAAAATGTCGTTTCTTGAGAAAAAGGTTCTTCCGCAAGCGTCGGTGACCAGCAGATCGTCCAGTTCGACACACACATCGTACAAGCCGCGCAAAAACAGACGATCCTTTTGATCGTCCCCGGGAAAATACGGGTTCAACTGGAGGGTTTTCAGTTTCCGGTTCAGGAAAATCGGGTACTCGCCCTCCGGGGCTTTTTGAAACCAGGCGTTTTTCACGCCGGGAATATCGATCAGCAGTTTCCGCAGGTCGTCGATCGTTACCGGATTGCAGCTTAATACTTCGGCAGCGGTAAAAAAATTGTCGTCGAAGGGGAGTTGAAAAATCGTTTTGTCCGCTCCGTTTTTCGCTTCGGTGCTCCGGGTCAGCAGATCTTTGAAATCAAAATTGGTCCGGTACCCCAGGTCGGTCAGGGCATAACAAAGCACCTCCAGGATGGTGATCCCCGGATCGTGTACGTTGTAGTCCGTCCAGAGATCACTGCCCAGATTTTCGATATGCCGGATGCCCGCAGCCCGCAACTGGGAGAAGTCCAGGTACGGCGGGAAACTCGATGTTTTCGGTATGGTCAGAATATCGGGCATGTGACGAATTTTGTTAATAGCGGTTGTTTGGCAACCAGAAGCAAAAGCGGTTCATTTCAGGGTCGTTTTTTTGAAAGCGCTTGATATTAAATGGTACCACCTAAAGCGATGATCTGCGCTTTCAGCTTATCAATCATGCGTTGTTGCTCTTCGAGCATACCCGCCAAAATCTGAGTGGCCTGGATGTGCACGGCATCCACACTGTTTTGAGACAGGGACAGTCGTTGCCCGGGAATGTCTTTTACCGCTTCCGGCAAAACATCCTGTACTTCCTGGGCTTTCAGGCCGAATTGTTTCCCTTCATTGTGGTATCCGGTGCTTTGGTCCCAGTCAAAAGCAATGGGTCGCAGTTGTCGCAGTTTATCCAGTGCAGTCTCATTGCCTTGTGCACCGAAATATGTATCGAGCCGTTGCTCATTCGACAAACTGGCCTGATCTGTATCGGTAAAAACATTATAGGCCCGGATTTGCCCGTTGATATCCAATTGATAGTCTTCCGGTGAGCGCATGACACCTACTTTCCCGGCGAGATTTGGAAAAAAAACAGCCTGGGCGGGTACTGTCCCTCCTGACGGCACACTCGCAGGGGGCAACAGTTTGAGCAAGGCATCGCCCTGTGTGACGTCCAGTTCGTAAAATTCCGTGTTGTTGGAATCCTGCATCAGGGCGCCATGTTTGAACACAAACCCATTCTTCGAATCTGTGACCAATACGGCTGTCTGGTTGTCGGCGCCCAGCGTAAAATAATTGTCTTTGTTGGGTCGTGTATTGACGATGGCAAGGGCTGGGTTTACTTTTTTATCGTCGAGGTTGAACATGAACCGGCCGCTTTCGCCGTCGTCGGTTACTTCCAGCCGGACGATCGGGTCGGTCGATTCCGTTCCGATACCGACGTTGCCGTTGGGCAACATCACCACTAATTTTTTGCCCTCATCCAGGTCAGGAACCTTACAGCCCCCGATGATTTCCGCTCCGGCGCGAAATACATATCCTTTGGGCGTATCGGTGGTGAGGGTCGAGCGTTCGGCGCCAACACCGGCAGCCAGGTAATTGGCATTGGGGAGATTGACAATGCTGATGACGGGATCGGCTTTTGTATTGGGATCGGCATGAAATGCGCCCTTGACGCCGTCGGTTACGTGCAGCATGGTGCAAGGCTCCTCGGTTCCGATACCAACGTGGGCGACGCCGCTCGAACCTGTCTGGATCACCATCAGCGGCGCCCCCTGGTTGATATTGTTCAGGGCGCAAAAATTGCCATAATCGTCTCCGTCTTTGAATATAAATCCTTTGGGTGCATCGGTGATAAACACCGCATAATCTTCGCCAACGCCTGTAGAAAGGTAGTTTTTATCGCAGGAGGGATCCAGGTTGATAATGGTAAAAGCAGGGTCTTTTTTATCTTCCGGATTGAATAAAAATTGGCCTTTCGCACGGTCGGTGATATCGAGCATAGCCGTCGGGTTGGCGGTACTGATGCCTACCCGGGCCAGTCCCGAGCCACTTTCAGTGGGTTTAATGACCATTAAAATATCGCCATCGTGGTAGTTCAGTTCGTCCTCCGATCCCTGTTCGGCATGTCCGCCGCGGCGGAAGACATAGCCTGCAGGGGCATCGGTCGTGAACCCCGTTTCCTGGTTGTCCAGTCCGATCAGGAAATAGGCATTTTCCCGGCTCTGACCATCACCGATCTGGATCAGGCTGAGCGTAGGCGACTCCGCCGGTTTGGGAAAGACCAGAAACCGGCCGGCGTTTTCTTTCACCACTTCCAGTTTTGCATCCGGCGGATCACCGTTTGCCGGATCGAAGACCCGACCGATTCCCACGCACTCGAATACTTTGGCGTACATCGATTGGGAAGCCAGGTGCACCACCCAGTCGTTATCCTCTACCGGGACGATGAGCGAAGTCCATTCATCATCGGTACCCGGGTCGCCCGGGGGCAGGCAGGAGCATATCTCGATTTTTTTTGGCTTTCCCTGTGCATCGGGCGGGCCGTATGGCACTTCCCACAGGGCATGGTTATAAATGACCACGTTGCCGCTGGTATACGTGACGCCCTTTATCCACTGCCCCATGAAACTATCGTCCCGCTTGTTGAGCATCGAGTCGATCAAATCGTGAAATTGCAGCTGATTCAGTATTTTTCCATTAGCAAACTGCCCTTTCAAGTCAGTTCTGGTTTTGATTGCCATGGCCGGAATATTTATGTTTTTAAAAAACTCAACTATTGATTTGGGTTTCTTCCAATGACAGATAACCCAGGGTTTTCCCTTTTTGCAGGTTTTCCACAGGGCAGTAATCGTCGATCAGAATTTTCCGGATCTTTATTTTTTCATCATCGGCAGCCGGTACCAGAATGGAACGCGGCGTATCCGCTTCAATTTCGCTCAGGTCCTGCGTACTGTCGTCGCGCATCATTTTGAAATTGGCGACGTAGTCGACATAAGGCTGTTCTTCTACAAAATTCAGGATGGAGGACCGGTATATTTTTCCGCCGAAATTAATCTCGGCGCCGTCTTCATACGCCCAGGGCGACAGGAAGCGAATTATCGCTTCCCGGAGTTTGCGCACGTGAAAATCGATGGCCGTTACTTCGGGCATAAACCGTACTTCGAAATCAACCCTGATTTTTTGGTACTGTGGATTCAAAACGTGTAATGTGGTATCGGCAGCGCAGACGAACGCCGTGTTGCGTTCCTCCAGGTAACGTTTGATTTCTTCCAATTTGGCCAGCGTGACCTTGGGTTGCAGCCGGTCGACGGCTTTTAGTTTTGTAAAATCGGGCACAACGGAGATCAACACATGCCCGGGATGCAACTGATACAGGTCGTCGGTGTGGTTGATACACTTCACTTTATAAATCGTAGGAAACGCATCGAGGATGAGCCTTTCGTAATCGAACTGAGTGATTGCCCTCCCTTTGTGCCGCAGCCGTTCGCTGATGCGGGTGTAGAAGTTGAGCGGTGTCTCGGCGGGTAGCCCGCCAAAAGATTCATACGGTTGATTGATCGATTTGAGCGCACTGTCCGAATTTTCTAATTTGGCAATGGCTTGGGCTGCCAAAGGCGTTTCCAGGTGAATGGGGTCGTTTTCGTTATTCTGAAAGGTTACCCGGGTAGCCTGGGTGTGCACGTTGATGAGCCGGCTGACTGCGCCGAAGTTTTGGGTGACGGAAACTTTCAGCCAATGCAGGTCGGGCGGCAGGATCGTGTTGTTTTTGTTGATATCTTCGGGAATGCTCAGCTCCACGATACCGGAGGTCGTCAGTTCGTCGGTGGTATCGCCGGCTACCTGGTATTCTTCAAAGTTGTGCCAGGTATTGTCTTTTAAATAATGCCAGCGCAGTTTCGCTTTCGGGATTTCGGCATCTGCCGAGTTTTCGACGACTTGGAACAGCAGCAACAAACTTTGCAGGGGCTCGAGTTGGCTCAGGCCAATAAGCAAAGCACCTTGTTCTAAGGAAGTGGGTTTCGGAATTTCGGTAGGCAGCTGCGTAAATTTTGCAGATCCGCCTTTTGTGCCGGTTTTTTTTACCTCGACAGTCGATTGCGTCACCGTGGCAGTGGTGACAACCACCTCTTCCTGATCGGTTTTCGGGTCCGTTTGACCGGTGGTAAACTGGGGGAGTAAAAACTGTCCGCCGGCTTTTTCAAACTGCCGGTAGGTATTGGGGAAGGGATGCAGGTGCAGCACACTGAGGTCGCCGGCGTCCGCTGTTGTGTCTACTGTGGATACGTAATTTAAGATGATGGATTTGAGGATGGGGGTGTAGGGGGCTTTGGGGATGATGACTTCGGAAGCATTAATTTCTGTTTGTGTAGTGGAAGAAGTGGCTTTTATTAACGTGCTACCATTTAAGTAGTATGCACCAATAATCTTTGTCGGAAACTGAGCCGCCGCCAGCATTTGCCGGGTCAACACATTTTGAAACTGATCGTGCTCGAAGTCGCTTTTTAAAATTATCCGTAAAAACCCTTCTTTGGTGTCTTGACCGTAGGTGGGCATCGTTTCCGCTGAAAGCAAACGAATCAATGGCACCTCACTATTAGTAATCAGGATTGGATTTTTTTGATCGCTAAATTCTTCAATATTGCCACTGGAATCAGTAAAAAGACTTTTTTCTGTACTTTGTGTATTCTGCACTTTAGCAATGCTGAAAATGTCGACTTTAAAATCATCGGGAGTATCGAACGTAATTTCATCGTAGCCTTTATAGTAGTCAACCAAGTTATTGGGTATTTGCTGCCATTCCAAAATCAGCGTTATTTGTTTCAGTTTTTTTATAAACGCCTCGACATTCCCCACATAAAAACTCGATCCCGTCTTAGGATTCGATCCAAAAGGCATAAAGGGTTTTTTAGCATCTACCGCGCCTTCATCGTTGAAAGCCACGACCTGCTGTATCCCCTGAACATCCACACTCAATTCAAATTTGTCAATTTTTAGGCGGCGCAACTGTTCGTAATAATATATGACATCGGTTCCGGTGGCGGCGGGCTGGCGCAAGAGGATTTTCATGACCGGCAGGGTGGTGCCTAAATCTTCTTTCAGGTCTTTCGAATTGAAGGGCAGCACAGGCGGGGCATCGGGTCCCAGGGTAAATGTTACAAGTATGTGTTTTTTTGGCGTATTGACAATACTCACATTGGGCGCAGCCACAGGGATCCACTCCTTTTTCCCACTCAGAAAAATATCGAATGGCTGCTGGCCGGTTGTAATGGCGGGCGGATCAGATTGAGTAAAAATGCTTAAAGTAATCATGCGCGTCCCTTCAGCCAGCAACAACTCATTGGAAGCGATCGCGAATCCCATGGTCGCTTTGGGCATTCCGGTGCTGCCCAACGCAGCCCAGGAAGGGTTTTCTTTGTCTTTGATGGGTGTGCCGAGCCCGTCGGTTGAATTGGCCACCGCCGCGACGTGGATGTTGTTCACCTTTCTCGGCTGGTTATTTGTGTTGGTTTCCAGATCGAGCAATACCGTGCGGAGGCTTTCCACTTTCGCCGTGTTCAGCACGGCGTTTTTATCCAAGGTATAAAAAAGGTTTTTTCCACTGTTGTCCTTGCCGGCCTTGAACCGGATTTGGGCCAACAATTCGTGTTCGGGGATATTTTTAGCCAGTTCAAAGAAAAGGTGCACTTTGTCCGGCACTGATTCTTTTGTTTTCAGCCCAAGCACTTCCTTGTAAAAGAAGTCCAGGTGCTTTTTTGTCAAACCGTTCAGATCGTCCTGTACCTGTTGGTACAACATCAGGAAAGAAATGAACAAAGCCAGGTGCGGCGGGTGGTCCCGGCGGGTCAGGCTGTCCTGGAAATAGGCGGGGGAAATTTGAATGATTTGAAAATAAACATTGTACGTGCCGGTCAATAATTCGTTGAGCCGGTCGTACGCTGCTTTCAAACGCGCCGCTTCGCTGAAATCGTCGATACAAGCAACCGGTACATCGGATCCGATCTCCACCTTTGGCTGGTACAGGCTGATATTCGGTTCGATGTCGTCCCAGGCATTCATTGAAAAATGCCATACGCCTGAAAACGCGGCATAATCCTCGGGAACCGGGCCTGCGTAATGCTCAAACAGCGATGCCGCCCCTTTTTCATAGCCGGCCAAAAGCGATAAAAAGGTATTGAAATTGGCTTCGATAAGGCGTTTTATCTCCGTTTTGAAGTTGGATCGCTCCTGGAGATTGACATACCAAAAATCAATTTGCCCGGCTATTCGGATCAGGGTTTGGAATAATTGATGTAATCCATCCACGCTCTGCACATCGCTTTGAAGTATCAGTTCGTATGCTTTTTTTAGCGGGAGCGGGTTTGTTTTTTCGATAGCGGCAATGACAATAGTCGGGTCGCATTTCCAGAAGTCCTGCCAGTCGCTTTCCTGTTGGTCGGAAAGGTTGTAGAAATAAACTTGTTTGGAAAAGTCCTGTGCAAATACCAAAAAATCTTCCAGCGTCCGTTCATCGATCTTGATGGACGAAGGATCCAAAGCAGGGGCCTTGCGTTGGCGCTGACTTACGCCGTCCCGTTTGATGGTATTCCTGACAATGTCGGTTGCTTGAGGCATCCGATGGTGTGTTTTAGTGAACGTTGGAAGAAGGTAGTTTGCAGGTTATTCGGGTTTCGAGGGTCAACTTGGTAAAAATCAGGGGATTGCGGTCCCTTCTTTGAGGTAAAACGGATAGACAAAATTGAATCTGCTGTTGGTGCTGCGTACTTCGAAAACGATACTGATCGGCAGAACACCTTCCAGCTGTTGTTTTGTCGACATGTTTACTTCAATCAGCCGGATACGGGGTTCGTGATAGACGATGGCGGTCCGGACAATATCATCGATTTCGGCCAGCGTAGCCGTATTGATGGGTTCAAAAACCATCTTGTCTAAGTTGGCGCCGTATTTCGGTTGCATGACACGTTCGCCGAGGCTGGTGTCCAGCAAAATGGTCAGACTTTGGGCAATATCTTCCAGGTCCGACACCATCAGCACGCTTTTCAGGTTGCGATCGAATGTCGGCGGAAAACTCCAGCCGGTTCCTAAAAAAGATCGGTTCTCTGCCATTGTAAATATTTGAATTTCAGGTCAATGGATCAGGATTTGTGTCGCCACATCCAGATCATTATTTTTGTTAGCCGCCAATCATTACCGTCATACAACCGAGTATGATCGAACCGCCGTGTGCGGTAGTATCACCCATTCGGGCTGCGGGCATACCGCCGATCATCACAGTGCCGGAGCCCTTGATGATCGAATCGGGTGGCCCGGTACAGGTAACCATGTCGCCTACTCTGGCTGCAGGCATGCCGCCGATCATAACCGTAGGAGCACCCGGTGGCATCACGGGGCCACCCACATGGGGCACTACTCCGGTTACCATCGGGCACACATGCATGTCGCCTACTCTCGCTGCTGGTGGCATAGTGTTTTCGGTGTTCAAAAAAGTTAATTGATTTGTACCAAACTTCCTTTGATCGTAGTAATGGCCGAACTTTTGACTTCCATCCCGGCGCCGCCTTCCGCTTTGAACTGCGCCGACGATTTTTGTTGAATGTTCACTCCTTCAGCCTTGATATCTCCGGTTGCTTTGAGCACAATGTCTTTTGCACTTTCAATGGAAATCCCGTTCGAGTCCATCACAATTTTGTTCCCGTTTTCATCTTCGACCCTGATTTCGCCGGCATCTTCGTCAAACACCATTGTTTTGCCTGCCGGTGTAGCCAGTGTAAGTATCTTCTTGTCGTCGTCGAAGTGCAGTTTTATTTTGCTGCGGGTCTGTAGTCCTTTTTCGTGGTTGTCGTCTTTCGGTTCGATGTGTGCCGGTTTGGCGCTGCTGTGCAACATGCCCAGCACGACAGGGTCTCTGGGGTCATCATTGATAAAACCGACGATGACTTCATCGTCAATTTCGGGCCTGAACACATACCCCCGGTTGTTGCCGGCGTCGAGACTTGCCTGCCGGGCCCAAATGCCTTCATGGGCCGCGTCGACGAGCGGGAGCCGCACTTTTATGCGGAATTCTCCGTCCGGATCGCCTTCCAGTTTGGTGACAATGCCGATTTGCAGGCCGCTTATGCCGGGTACCAAACCGGAAGCCGGTTTTTCCGCGATGTCGAATTCCCGGTAAAACCACTCGGGCGACCGGCCGAACTGAATACTGGTGTACCATTCCCCATTCACCCATTCCTGGCGGATAGCCGTTACGTATCCTTTGCCGATGAAACGGTTGCCGACGCCCGCAAAAGATACCAGGTCGCCCAATTTCAGCGCAGGGTAGCCGCGTAATTTGGCGCGCCCCACCACTTTTGCCAGGTGACTTTTGATAAGTTGGGCATCCGCCCAGGCTTTGAGTTCCTGATTGACCAACTGTCCGCCATGCACGTAGTCGAGGCTGCTCAACCCGATCGTATCGGCCAGTTTACTTTCACTGACATCGCCCATTCCGTTGGAAGCCGGCGCCGAACCTTCCTCTTCGGCTACTGCTTGTTTTGCATGATCCCAGGATTTGCATTTCACCGATTTGAATTGGTGCCGTGCATCCATTTCCGCTTCAAATTCATACAAGGTGTCGCCATAAGTCAGTGACAAGGGAGCGTTGCCCGACAACACCGGCGCTTTGACGTTGACTTCTCCGTCGCTTACCAGGACGAGTTTGCCGTTCATTTCTGCGCGCGACAACAAAAAGTCCCAATCCGTGCTGTAATATTGAACCAGTTCCTTGTGTTTCAGCGGCGTGGATTGTACCGTGGCGGTCAATCCGTGAGCGCCGATCAATTCCTCCATGACATCGCTGTCTTTCACTTCGGTAAAATATTTGTTGTGGCGGCCAACGGTCATTTTAATGGCTTTATCCCGGCATTCCACTTGTAAAACGGAATCGCCGTTTTGCATCACTTTGATCCCGTGCCGGACTACAATACCTTTAAAAATGGTCTCGGTTTGCTGATCATAACCGGCCTTTATTTCCAGTTCGCTGCCAGGGAGGAACGTACCCGTATTGCTGACAGGAAAGTCTTCCGTCGCCGGGTTGCCGTCCCGGATCACCAGGCGGGCAAACGGTATCCGGTTGATCTCCTTTTGTGTCACCACAGACATGATTTCCGTGGTGGCGGGCACCTCGGTACCATTCGCCAACACCGAAAAACTGATGTTGCCGGCCTGGGCCTGCACCGGTAGTATACGTTCGTCGCTCATGCACCTGTAGTCTTTTCAATGGGTGGAAAAATCACATCCTGACCGGTTCGAAGTTGTCTGAAATTAGTCAACCCGTTCACCCTGGCTACTTCTAAGTAATATTTGGTATCCTTGTAGATCCGAAAAGCCATCAATGGCAATTTGTCTCCATCATTCACCGGGCGGACATGCGTCAGATCCGGCGAACTTTTATTTTCTTCGTTCACCCGTCTGCGAACTTCCTTGAAATTAAGGAAGGTGGCGCTCAACTTTGCCCGTATCGGTGTTCCGTCGGCTTTAAACAGCGTATATGTGATCTGCAAATCCGTCAGGATGCAAGGGAAATTGATGTCCATGCCCTTCACCTTCAGGAAACGCGGTTGGTGGATGTCTCCGGCCAGGTCATACACTACTTCTTTGAATTCCTGAATCTGTTGCGGCACACTTTTCCCTTGATGCGCTTCCACATACCCGTAGATGGTACCCGTACTGTCGAATATAAAATCCAGCCGCAATTCTTCCGGGCCGGAGGATAAAAAGCGTTCTTCCACGCCGGAGCCACCCGGCGGGACTTTGGCATCGTATTTTACCTGAAATTTCTGCGCATATTGTTCAGGATTGACCGGTAAGGTAAATTGCCCTACTTCACTGGTCATTTCCTGATCGCTGTGCGCTACGATTTGCAATTTTACAGGATGCCGTTCCATTTATCGCTCTTTTTTGTCAGCCAGGATTTGAAGCACTTTTTCTACGCATGCGGCAATAATGGCCTCCTGTTGTTCCTGGTTGCCGGTTCCGCCGGTATTATTTGAACCATTCGCACCGGGTGATTCATTGCCGATGACGCCTTTGATGTGCAATTCTTTTACTTCGATTGGCATAATGCTATACTGCGATTTATCATTCAGATCAACTCCGGAAAAGTTCGATGCGTTTAAGGTGGAGGCGAATGATCAACGGTGAAAAAATTGTAGTTGAGTTCGATGGTTTCCACCAGTACAGCGCTCTGTTCAGCATTCAAATCCGCTATCGACCATTTTTTGGGCCAGGCATGGGTTATTTTCCACCCTATCAGGACTTCGTGTTTTTCATCCAGTAAATGGACCAAAACGGTTGTCGGCTTGAATTCAAACTTTTCAATGGCTGCCCGGCACCACTTGATGACTTCGGAATCTTTTAAAATGCCTCGTTTCAGCACCAGGTCATTGTATTTTGTCCGTGTAGGAATGACGTGTTCGAACCGGTTTTCACCACCCTCTTTCACTGTCTCCGTTTGCAAGGTGACGTTCAGGCCCGATACGCTCTGAAAAAGCGTGTCAGTGTCCCCGGTTTTAACCTGGAGATCGGGAAATTCAACCTTGAAATGAAATCCCGGTGGTGGATAGTAAAAAGCCATGCCGTTTATTTATGTTCGATTGTCAAGCCTTCATGTACGATTTCGACGGATTCAATAGCGACTTCATTTCCGTCTGCCTTCAGATCGGTGGATTGAACTTTACTGGCGAATGCTTTGCGCACTTTCCAGATCACAATCGGCGCGTGTTCTTCATTGAGCAGACTGATGGTCAAATCGCGCCGGTATTTGGAACCGGGGCTGTTGCCCTCCTGGAAAAAGACGTTTTCCTTCCACCACTCGAAGTATTGGTTGTCGCCCTGGAATGTCCCGCGCTTCAGGGTGATATTGCTGAATTTGGTAAGCCCGGGCATTTTAATTTTGCTGTATTCAGGGCTGGCGCCATGCCGGTATTCGATCACTTCTGTTTCAAAGTCGAGACCCGAAGCTTCGGTAAAGCCGATTTTAGTGCCACCCCATTCTACCTGAAAGTGAAACTTGGGTAAGGGATAAGGAGTATCTGCCATGTTAGTTGTTTTTTATTGAGTGGACAAATGAGTGTTTTTAGAAATCAGGCTTCCTGCATTTTATGCGAGAATTTCAAGATAATAAACTCAGCCGGACGTACTGCTGCCATACCGATCTCCACGATCATCCTGCCTTCGAGGATATCCAGGGCCGTCATGGTTTCGTTCAATCCGACTTTGACATAAAATGCTTGCTCGGGGGTAGTGCCTGCCAATGCTCCGGCCCGCCATTGCAACAGCAGGAAGTTTTCGATCATGGCTTTTACCTTGATCCAGGTGTTGGCGTCGTTCGGTTCAAAAACAAACTGATTGGATGCCTTTTTTACCGATTCTTCCACCATAATGAAGAATCGTTTCACCGGTACGTAGCGCCATTCGTTGTCGTTGCCGGCCAGGGTGCGGGAACCCCACACCAGGATGCCTTTGCCGACGAAAGCGCGGATGGCGTTGACCGATTTACCCGTAAAGTGTACGTTCAGGTCTTCCTGTGCCTTGTCATTGATCTTGACCGTCGGTTTGATGGCGCCGAAAACACTGACGTTGGCCGGAGCTTTCCATACGCCGCGCGTACTGTCTACCCGGGCATAAATGCCGGCCATGACCGGGCCGGGAGGCATGACAATATTGAATGCTTCAATGGCCGCTTTGATTTGCTGGTAAATGCCGTTGTTGAAGTGAAACATCGAACGGGCTCTGTCCGCATCGTCCCGCAATTTGAAGGGTGTTGCAGCCGGGATGGCAACAGGTGGATTGGGATCGCCGTTGACGTCTAAGCCTGCGGCCAAAAAGCCGGTGATCGTTACGGCAGCCGGATCGTAAGCATAGTTTAAGGTCGTTTCAAGCCAGGGGTAATAGGTGGCGCCGTATTTCAGGTTGTCGGTACCGATGCGGCTGCGGAGGCTGTTCGTCGCGCCATTAATGACGTCTTCGCCGCCCGGCAACAAAAAGTCCAGGTTGCCCCGGTATACGTCGATGATCGTAAACCGGTCCTTCAATTCTTCACACATAGCGAGTGCAGCGTCATAAATCCCGTAATGCGCGGCATAAGAATCGTCGTCGCCCCCTGCATCGACAATGGATACAGCATCGGGGAAAAGGATCAGTGTCGGTTCATCTTCTTTTCTGGACATTTCCAACCCATCCAGTAAATCGTCACTATCTATTACCGGGAGTAGTGGCGGTACAACAGTGTTGTCGTATAAGCCGACAGAGACAACGTAGCACGGCCCGCCGCCATTGGCAAAATAAAGTTGCATGGCGTAGTACATCCGGTAGACGAGCGTGGGTTCGACGGGCGGTGTGAGCAGGCTGTCAACGGCGCCCACCGGTGCGAGCACAGCGGTGAAAGTTTGGTTAAAAGCCCCGCCAAACACGAATTCATAGTCTGCCAATGACGAAAGACGTACCGCTTTATTTGGGAAAGTGGTTTCCAGTGCCTTTTGCGTGTACCCGATAAAAACCGGAATAGCCGTCTCCACCTGAGCCACAGATGGCGGCAATTTGGAGATTTCCTCGACGTAAACTCCTGGTGTTCTGTAATTCATATTTTTTTGATTTTAAAAATTAAAAAGTGGATGGGTTCAACTAAATGGGTTCTTCGAGGAGCCCATTGGTCCGGAATGTCCTGATATCGGCATACTGCAGGTCGGGTGGCCGGGGCTTCAACGCCGCAGGCTCCGCTTTGGGCAGCGATATAGGGGCGACGCCCGGCGTTGGGCTGGATATTCCCAACGGCAGCAGGGTAAAGGGCTGTGGGGCGAGGGTGATTGCGGCGTTGTCTTCCTGTGTGAGGTGGTCGGGCAGGTTATCGGGCTTGATCCGGCGGGTATTATAATAGGACAAATACCGCCAAATCGTTCTACGGCTACGGAAACGGATTTCAAAAACAGGTGGGATGGGTTTGCCGGCAGGATCCGTATTTTCATTCCGGATTTCTCCTTCTGCGCCCAGGATGCGGTACGTCAGATCGGTTTCATCCAGGTTCAGGTGGACAATTCCCAAGGCAGTCGGGTCGTATGCATCCGTGAGAAAAACGTCTAAATTTTTTTGAACGGCGCCGGTATCAATTTTTAATTGGTAAAAGCCGTCCGGTGGAAGGGGGGTAAAATGGACAGGGGCATTGGTAAGTGGTTTTGTGCCGGTACCCGTAATCGTTACTGGTGGTAAGGAGGTGCCGTCTGGTTTTTCCAACGTGAATATGGCGGACTGCACATTGTCCGAAGCGTCAAATGGGTAGTTGAACGTTTTGGGCAGACAGATGCGGTCGCTGTCGTTGACATAACCGTCTCCGGACAGGTTGCGCCAATGCGTGGTTGTATTGTTCCCGTCGGTATTCTGAAGCGCTTCTTTCAGTCCGCCTGCGATGAGGGCAAGTTCGCCCATCTCGTATTGCCTGCCGGCCTGGATGGCTGCAACCTGCGCCGAAAGGGATGCAAAATCAGCGCCGTCAACCGATAAGGCGCTGTTGGAAAAGTAATATATCGGTTGCGGTGTCTTTTTCCGGAGCGGTAATGCGGTAAAATTGTTGAAAAACTGATTCCTGGAGCGGATATAAAATAACATCTGAGTCCCTGTGGAAGGGGGGATGGCCGGTTTTTTTGCAGGAGTTCCGTTGGAAAGTTGAAAAGGAACGGTTGAAGCGGCCACAGAGAATCCGGCCGAAGTTTGAAGAAAACGCCATCTCAGGCCCTTCAAAATGGTTTCGGTTTTTTTGTCGGGCTCGATTTGAAGGTCACCCCGGAGGTGGTATTGGTTCCACAGTACCCTGTTGCGGAAGATAGTGTCCCGGTTGGTTTTGGGCAGGTCGAAATAGGACAAAACATTCGGCCCGAGCAGGTAATACTCGTGCAGGATACGGATTTCGAACAGCCGCTGATATGCAATTACGCTCGACATTGCTTTGGGTCAGGGTTTACCGTTAATGTGCGTAGCAGTATTTTCAATAACTTCGATCGGAGGCGCTTCCTGTACCACCCGCCTGTCATATACACTTGCCAACCGTACTTTGTACATCACAAAAGGCAGTTGCCTCCCGCCAAGTGCCCCCCACAAGTGGTTAATTTGCTCGAATGTCAGGGTGTACAATTCCAGCGTTAATTTCAATTGAGATAAATCTTCCGGTTCGTTCCCCGTAATAGTTACCGTCAGGTGGGGCGAATTGCCGACCGTAAATGCATTTTTTGTTTGAAAAAAACGAATAACGCCGCTCAACCTTTGCAATGCATCAGCATACTTGCCTTTGAAATTGGCACATATAAGTATATAAAGATTTAAAAATACGGGGGGATTTACATAGTCGATTCCTCCAAGGGCGTTTTGCCGAACCGCACGAATGTTTTTCAAGGCGCTCTCTTCCTCAATATTTACCAATGACATGACAACACCCTCCAGATCAGGTTCCTGATTGCTTTCAAACAAGGCTATGTTATCTAAGCGAACCTCAGTACCGGGGTCTACCTCGTCGTGGATAAAGGCAGCCAACTCATCCCGAAGTAATAAAAGTGCTGTATCGATCATATTTGGTTTTTAAGACGTACCTCTTTAGTCCATTCATGACGGCATGTCACGTGGATAAAGCAAATACCTGCATTGCCGACACAACATGAAACAAGCGAAATGATGCCCGTTATACGACAGACACATTCAAAGATTCACGCGTGTTACCGCAGGAGAATGATCCAACAAAATTTTATAAAGGGATGCAAAATCTATCGGATTAACAGCCAGTAAGGAAGAGCGAAAAACGGCAGGTGTAGATGTTAGTCAGTTTACAAACGGTGTAGGCAGGGGTCAAAGGATCTGGATCGGTTTAGATTTTCACACTGGTAAGTGATCGGTCAGGACGTACAATTTGGCTCTGTAGGTTTCGAAGATTATTGCATCAGGGCACAAAGATAATAGAGGTTGAATACTAACCAAATTATTTTCAAAAAAGTATTCCTCAAAATGGCGCCTGTTCTCCATAAAATCCCAAATATGTCACCCATGCTGCAAAATCACACCTTGTTTTCCAACATTTCATGCGCTCTGCGACAAATCCCCTGGCTATCTTTGCCCCCCTGAAAAAACACCCGATACATTTGACACATGACTAAAAAACGCGTACTCGTCGCCGGCGCCGCCGGCTTTATCGGCTCGCACCTCTGCGACCGTTTTCTCGCCGAAGGCTATTCCGTCATCGGTATGGACAACCTGCTCACCGGCGACCTCGCCAACATCGAGCACCTGTTCAAGGAAAAAGACTTCGAATACTACCACCACGACATTACAAAATTCGTGCACGTGCCGGGCAAACTGGACTACATCATGCATTTCGCGTCGCCCGCCAGCCCGATCGATTATTTACAAATGCCGATCCAGACGCTGAAAGTGGGCGCGCATGGTACGCACAACCTGCTCGGTTTGGCCAAGGAAAAAAGCGCGCGCATGCTGGTAGCCTCTACATCGGAAGTGTACGGCGACCCGCTCGTGCATCCCCAGGTGGAAGAGTATTGGGGCAACGTGAACCCAGTCGGGCCTCGCGGCGTATACGACGAGGCCAAACGTTTCCTCGAAGCCATTACGATGGCCTATCACAACTATCACGGGGTAGAAACGCGCATCGTGCGGATTTTCAACACCTACGGCCCGCGTATGCGGGTCAACGACGGGCGTGTGCTGCCCGCCTTTTTTGCCCAGGCCATTCGCGGCGAAGGGCTTACCATTTTTGGCGACGGTTCGCAGACGCGTTCCTTTTGTTATGTGGACGATCTGGTGGAAGGCATGTACCGTTTGCTCCTGAGCGACTATCACCTGCCCGTCAACATCGGCAACCCTTCGGAAATCACCGTGATGCAGTTCGCCCACGAAATCCTCGAATTGGTACAAAATCCGAAAGCCTATATCGACTACCGTCCCTTGCCGGTCGACGACCCCAAGCAACGCCGCCCCGATATTACCAAGGCGCAGAATCTGCTGGGCTGGGAACCCAAATTTGACCGCGCCACCGGACTGAAATTGACTTACGAGTATTTCAAAAAGGTAGTAACCGTTTAAGTTAATGTGGTCAATGTGGTCAATATGGTCAATATGTTAAGGGGGGTACAAGATTAAGTCATTGCCACATTAATCACATTGACCACATTGACCACATTAATCACATTTACCACATTTACCACATTGACCACATTAATCACATTGACCACATTGACCACATTAATCACATTGACCACATTAATCACATTGACCACATTGACCACATCAACTCATTGACCACATTATGTCCACCCTCCTCATCACCGGCGGCGCAGGCTTTATAGGCTCGCATGTTGTCCGGCTTTTTGTTCAGAAGTATCCGCAGTATCGCATCGTCAACCTCGATGCGCTTACCTACGCAGGCAATCTGGAAAACCTGCGCGATGTGGAATTTTTGCCCAACTATGTATTTGAAAAAGGCGATATCCGGGATGCAGCGTTTCTGAAAGCCCTTTTTGAAAAATACCAGCCCGACGGTGTCATTCACCTGGCTGCCGAAAGCCATGTGGACCGCTCCATTACCAATCCGCTTGCTTTTGTCGAGACCAACGTGCTTGGCACGGTCACGCTGCTGAACGCAGCCCGGGAATGTTGGAAAAGTGACTACGCCGGCAAGCGTTTTTATCACATCAGCACCGACGAAGTGTATGGCTCATTAGGCGAAGAGGGTTTTTTTACGGAAGAAACCTGTTACGACCCGCGTTCGCCCTATTCGGCTTCCAAGGCGTCGAGCGACCATTTTGTCAGGGCATACTTTCATACATTTAACCTGCCGGTGGTGTTGTCCAACTGCAGCAACAATTACGGCCCCAATCACTTTCCGGAAAAACTGATCCCGCTCGTCATTAACAATATTCGCCAGGGCAAACCCCTCCCTGTGTACGGTGACGGCCAATATACGCGCGACTGGCTTTGGGTGAAAGATCACGCCGCCGCCATCGATGTCATATTCCACCGTGGCAAAACCGGCGACACCTATAATATAGGCGGCAACAACGAGTGGAAAAACATCGACCTCGTGCAAAAACTCTGCGACATCCTGGACGAATTGCTCGGAAACCCCAGCGATACTTCACGACAACTCATCACTTTTGTCAAAGACCGCCCCGGTCATGACCGGCGTTATGCCATCGATGCTTCCAAACTGAAAAATGAATTGGGTTGGGAACCGACCATTCGGTCTGAAGAAGGCTTCCGGGAGACGGCAAAATGGTATTTGGAAAATGAGGCCTGGCTGCAGCACGTGTTATCGGGTGCTTACCAGCGGTACTATGAGCAGCAATATCAATGAAGGTTGGTTATTTGGTTATCTGTTTATTCGGTGATTCGGTGAAACGTGGAACAAATAAACGAATCAACAAATAAACACATAACCAATCATCGATATACCTTCTTTCCCTTTTTCAGCCAAATGCCCCAGGTTCGACTAAAAGCGTGTATTTCCTGTGTCCGACCTGTATCGTTGAATACCGGATTGTCCTGGTTCACCCATTCGAAAATGCCGCCGTACAGGTTTGACACGTTGTTGAAACCGACTGCCAGCAGTTTTTCGACTACCTTTTCACTTCGGTAGCCCACGGAGCAGTAAACGACGATCCGCCTGTCTTTCCGGATTCCAACTAAGATGCTGGTATCAAAGTGTTCGTATCCTACATGGAGCGCGTTTTTGATGTGGCTTACTTCGTATTCCTCCGGTTCGCGCGCGTCGAGAAAAAGAATGCTTGTCGAATCGCGCACCGCTTCCTGCACCTGAACTTCCGGCACAGAATGATTCAGCAGGCTTTTCAGCATGGCGCGGTAGGCTTCGCTTTGAATCTGTCCGCGGGCAGTAAGCACAACGAGCAACAAGCCTGCAAGAGCGATCATTTTTATTCTGGAAAAGGACATACGGCAAGATAGTGGTGCAGGCTGAAAAGTCCGCCCAAAATGACGCATTCAAATGCAATGCATTGAAGTTCGTTGCAAAAATGCAAAAAATGAGGAGAAGAGATTGGCGGACTCGCCTTCGTTCAAACTACGGCGGGCGGGGAAGGAAGGATATTCCGCACCCGGCGCAGCGTCCGATACGCTGCGCCAAGTGCCAAACCGAGATTATATGCGGGAGCCCTCGTTTAAAAAAAATCCTACTGCCAGAAGGAAAGCAGTAGGAAAATCAAAACATACTATGAGAAAACTTGGCACAAGATAAATTCATGGCGCCCGCACGTTCAACTACTTTTTAGAATACGGCAGGTTTTAGCAGGGAACGGCGGAAGAATGTTCAAATTTCAATATGCAGCCGAAGTTTGCGGTCAGAACGACCCCTTCTCCACTGCTACCTGCTACTGCCAACTGAACTACTGCCCCATAAACAACGCCGCGATACTCTTATGCTCCACCGTATTCCGAATGGCGCGGGAGAACAGTTTCGCCGTCGAAAGGACTTTGACTTTCGGAGACTGGCGGCGCAGCGGCACCGTATCGCATACGATGAGTTCAGTCAGTTGCGAGCTTTCCACGTTGTCATACGCTTTGCCAGACAGCACAGGGTGGGTACATATAGCGCGGACGGATTTTGCACCCTTTTCCATGAGTGCGTCGGCGGCTTTGCAGAGTGTGCCTGCGGTGTCCACCATGTCGTCCACCAGGATCACGTCGGCGCCTTTTACGTCACCGATGACGGTCATGGCGGCTACTTCGTTGGCTTTTGTGCGGTATTTATCGCAGATCACCAGTTCGCGGCCGAATTGCTTGGCATAAATTCGGGCGCGTTTCACACCACCCACGTCGGGGCTGGCAAAGATGGCATTGGAGAGGTCCTGTTCGGCCAGAAAAGGCATGTAAATTGCTTCGGACCGCAGGTGGTCCACCGGGATATCGAAAAAGCCCTGCACCTGGTCGGCGTGCAGGTCCATCGTCATGATGCGGTTGGCGCCGGCAGCGGTGAGCATGTTCGCCATGAGTTTGGCGCTGATCGGCACACGGGGTTTGTCTTTGCGGTCTTGCCGGGCATAGCCGAAGTATGGCATGACGGCCGTGATGTAGCCTGCGGAGGCGCGTTTGGCAGTATCGATCCAGAGCAGGAGTTCGATCAGGTTGTCGTGCGGCTGACAGGTACTTTGAATAAAAAAGGTGAAGGAGCCGCGCACGCTCTCGTTGATGATCGTTTGCATTTCGCCGTCGCTGAACCGGGCGAGCGTTTTGTCGCCGAGCGGTGCGTCGAAATGGAAAGCGATTTCTTTTGCTAAATCGTGGGAGGCGGAGCAAGAAAATAATTTTACTTCGGGCATGACGGAGCCGGAGTCAGGTTCGGGTTGGTGAGTGAATAAATGTGGAAGCAACGGTCGGAAAACTTTGTGCAAAGGTAGGAAAAAAGGATTTGAAGGTTTCATGGTTTCATGGTTTAAGGGTTTCAAGGTTGCTCACCTATATGACGAACCTTGAAACCCTTAAACCATGAAACCATGAAACCATGTTATCTTTTCCCGTTATTTGTGGCAAAAATCCAATAATTCCATGCGCTTTTGGGTCATTTCGGGGTTACTGTGTTTGTTTCTCGCAGCTGCATGTGCGGGTGACGGCAAGCGCGATATCCGCGATTATTATTTCCCGGTAGAAGAACTGCGGAGCGGGAAAGTGTACGAATACGACCTCGCTCAGGGTGATTCTTCTTCACCGGAGTACTGGTTCTACCGCGCTTTTCAGCGCGACAGCGGCTTGTTCCTGGCAGGCACCTACTACGACAACCACTTTCAGATTGGTCAGATCATTCGTGAAAAAATTGAAACCGGAGGTGTTGTTGCGCGGGAATATTCCCTCTATGAAGCAGATTTCGAAACCGGTAAGCAAATCCAGACAAATGCCGTCATCGAGTCTCCCGATGTTTATCCCTTCCGGGTGAAAGACTCGGTCGGGGTGCTGATTTTCAGCCTCAAATACCAGCCGGCTACCGATCCTTCGACCACAATTTACCTGACCCGCCACCGCATTTTCCTCGGCGATGCCCCCGCTTTTGAGTTTAAAGGCCTGACCTATCCCTGTATCCGTTTTGGCCTGCTCGAATCAATCGGCACGACAAAAGGAGGCGACGACTTATTAAAAGGTCGCGGCGAGGAGTGGTATGCCAAAGGCCTTGGCCTGGTTTATTACCGCAAAATATTTGGCAAAAAGGACCAGGTTCGCTTCGAATATCGCCTCAGAGACGTATTTCCGATGTCGGGATTGGAGAAAAAGGCGGAGGCGTATTTTGGGGAATGATCTTATCCCAATGCCTTCAGGGCCAACTTGATCAAATCTTCCACTTTCCCTGCCGAAGGGCTGTCTTTCAGCACCTGGTTGAGCGCCTTTTGTACGGCTATGCGGTTGAAACCCAGCGAAATGAGCGCAGCAAGCGCTTCCTCCCGCACAGCATTGTCCACCGATGGCAGCAGCACGGGCGAGCCGTCGGTGGCGTCTTTGGTGAGTCTGCTTTTCAGATCGAGGATGATTTGTTTGGCGGTTTTGGCGCCGATGCCTTTTACCCGCTGGAGCACGTGCGCCTGTTCGCCGATAATCGCTGCGCGCACCTCATCCACGGTCATGGAGGAGAGGATCAGTTGAGCGGTAGTGGCGCCTACGCCGGTGACGCCGATCAGTTGGACGAACATGCCGCGCTCGGTCTGTGTAGCGAACCCGAAAAGCGTGTGTGCGTCCTCCTTGACGATGAGGTGGGTATAAATGGTCGCGCGTTCCTGCCCTTCGATGGCTGTGTAGGTGCTGAGCGGGATGTTCACATGAAAGCCGATCCCGTTGACTTCCAGGGTGATAAAAGCAGGGCTGCGGAAGGTGATGTCACCTTTGAGGTATGCATACATATTTGATGGGCAAAGTGACAAGGTTGTCTTACAAGCCAAAATTTTGACAGGATTGACAAGATTTACAGGATATTATACTTCAAAAAAGACCAATAAATCCTGTAAATCTTGTCAATCCTGTCAAAAATGAAAAGCCTCATTTTTCTTGCGGAGCAAATCAACCACGATATTGGTGTCCAGCGCTACTACCATTCTCCTTCAATTTGCTGAAACTCGCGGCTGACAATTTCAGCCAATTCATCGCCGGCTTCATTGTCCATAATGCCAATTACATCATCAAGAAAGTGCTTTTCTCCATTTTGTTGCGCAGCCGTTATTTTCTGTTGCTTTAAAAACCGGATGAATTCAAAAATGACAGCCAGCATATCCGGGCTGGCTTTCTCAATTTCCAAAGTCAACTGTTGCTAAATAGTCATGGCAAAGAAATTTGTTCAAAAGTAACGACTTTTTATCAAATGTCAAGCCGCCGGAATCTGCGGCCGCACCACACCGACAGTTTTACTTTTTTTTCCTTTCGGTACCCCGTTCTCTTTTTTCTTGTCTTCCCGTTTCAAACCAATGGCCAGTTCCAGCACTTCGTCCATTTTGTCCACGTATTGGAATTTCAGCCCCTGGATATACTCCGGTTCGATTTCTTCCACGTGTTTTTTGTTTTCCCTGCAAAGGATGACTTCTTTGATGCCGGCGCGTTTGGCGGCGAGTATTTTTTCCTTGATGCCGCCCACGGGCAGCACTTTGCCGCGCAGGGTAATCTCGCCCGTCATTGCGAGGAACGGCTTTACCGGTTTGCCGGTAAGGGCCGAACTGATCGCAGTGAGCATCGTGACACCTGCCGAAGGGCCGTCTTTCGGAATGGCGCCCTCCGGGATGTGGATGTGAATATCTTTTTTGTCAAATCCCTCAGGATCAATCCCCAAACTCTCGGCGTGGGCTTTGATGTAACTGAGTGCCGTACCGGCGCTTTCTTTCATCACATCGCCGAGGTTGCCCGTGAGTTGCAGGCGGCCGTTGCCCTTGTTGAGGCTGACTTCGATAAATAAGATTTCGCCGCCTACGGCAGTCCATGCCAGGCCGATCGCCACGCCGGGCGCCTGGGCCTCCTGGTACACTTCCGCGTCGTACTTGGTGGGGCCGAGTATGGCGTGCAGGTGTTCGGGTTTCACCATCAATTCGTAAGGCTCTTCCATAGCCACACGTTTGGCGATGTAGCGCATGACGGAGCCGACTTCGCGGTTGAGGTTGCGCACCCCGCTTTCGGCGGTGTAACTCTGGATGATTTTTACCAGCGTTTTACTCCCGATTTTTACCTGGCCGGGTTTGAGGCCGTGCTCTTTGCGCTGTTGCGGGATAAGGTGACGCCGGGCTATTTCTACTTTTTCCTCCAAAGAATATCCGGCAATACCGATGATTTCCATACGGTCCAGAAGGGCCGGCTGGATGGTCGAAAGGGAGTTGGCGGTAGCGATGAACAAGACCTTGGAAAGGTCGTATTCGAGTTCCAGATAATTGTCGTAAAAAGTGGTATTTTGTTCGGGATCAAGCACTTCGAGTAACGCAGATGAAGGGTCGCCGCGGAAGTCTTTGCCCACTTTGTCAATTTCATCCAGGATGAAAACGGGGTTGCCCGCCTTCGCTTTTTTCAACGATTGTACGATGCGGCCCGGCATGGCGCCGATATAGGTTTTGCGGTGGCCGCGTATCTCGGCTTCGTCGTGCAGACCGCCGAGACTCATGCGGACGTATTTGCGCTTCAAGGCGCGGGCGACACTGTTGCCAAGGGAAGTTTTACCTACGCCGGGCGGGCCGACGAGGCAAAGGATGGGGGCTTTCATATCGCCTTTCAACTTCAGCACGGCAAGATGTTCGAGGATGCGCTCTTTTACTTTTTTCAGACCGTAATGGTCTTTGTCGAGCACGTCTTTCACACGCCGGAGATCGAAGTTGTCCTTCGTAAATTCCATCCAGGGCAATTCGATCAGGGTTTCCAGATAGTTCAACCCGATGGCGTATTCGGCCACTTGCGGGTTGATCCGGCGGAGTTTGTTGATTTCGCGGGTGAAGGTTTCCTGCACGTTTTTCGGCCATTTTTTCTTGGCAGCCTTGCGCAGCAGGTCGTTGATCTCTTCTTCCTGCGGGTTTTGGCCGAGTTCCTCCTGTATGGTTTTCAGTTGCTGGCTGAGGAAATAATCGCGCTGCTGCTTTTCAATATCGGTGCGGACTTTGGTCTCAATCTGATCCTTGAGTTCAAGCAGTTGCAGCTCCGCATCCATGTGGTGCAGGATGGCGCTGGCTTTGTCTTTCAGGTTATTGATTTCGAGGATTTCCTGTTTTTCATTGACCTTAATACCGAGGTTGGAGGCGATGAAATTGAGCAGGAAGTTGTCGTTGTTGATGTTTTTCAACATCACAACGGCCTCCGAAGGGATTTGCGGCGACAACTCGATGATTTGCCGCGCGGCATCGCGTACGCTGCTGATGAGGGCGCGAAACTCGAGTTTGTTTTTCGGCTGCTCATATTCCAGGGTACTCACCTGCCCGATCATGTAGGGGTCTTCACTCAACATATCGTCGAGATAAAAACGCTTGCGGCCTTGCAATATGGCTGTGGTAGAGCCATCGGGCATTTTTAGCAATTTCAAAATGCGGGCGATGGTACCCACGCGGTAGAGGTCGCGGATAGAAGGGCTTTCGATTTTTACGTCTTTTTGAGAAAGCACGCCGATGTAGCGGTTTTCCTCATAAGCGCGTTGCACCGCTCGGATGCTTTTGTCACGTCCGACGGTGATTGGGGTGACGATGCCAGGATATAGCACGGTATTTTTCAGGGGCAAAATGGGCAGTGTTTCGGGAAAAACCTCGCCCTGCTTTGCCTCGTCGTCGTCTTCCAAAGAAAAAAGCGGCACAAAGTCGGGTTCGTCGTCCGACTGTTGGGACATTAACCAATTATCAAACATATTCATACGATATAGCAATGGACGGCCGGGAGTTAAAAGATTAGGGTGCAGATAAAACGCAAATTTTTGAATTTTGGCCGAAAAAATGCAGGCAAAAAGTGACTTGTGTCAAACTGACAGCAAAAGTGCGGCTATTCCCGGGTACCGCCAATAGGCAAAATATTTGCCACCCGAAAAATAAAACGTTTTTGGCAGAGACGGACAAAACGAAGGCGACAAAAAGGCAGGGGAATGACGCATTTATAAAAAGAGCGGCTGCTCCGGAAAGGAACAGCCGCTATTCGTTTTTAAAAAATGGTGAGATAGACTCTTCTGCATTTTTTTACTGCTTATCCCAGAACAGTCTCGTCTGCACCACGTCGCCACCGATTGCCGAAGCAGCACTGCTGCGATTGGCGCCGTTCAGGTTTACCTCTTGCGAAGGGTAAGTGTACCGAACGGGGATGTCGCTGTATCCGCTCACCAACGGCGGCACATTGAGGATAGGAAAATCGAAGCGGCGCCATTCCGTCCAGGCTTCGAAGCCGCGGTTGTACAGGGCAATCCACTTTTGAACACCGATTCTTTCTTTCCAAATAGCGGACGAATATGCTACGTCCGGGTTGGCGAGGTAGGTGTCGGCGTCGGCCGACGTGCCGCCCCAGTATTCGATGGACGCGCGAATAGCCGCATCGTAGTGCTCGGCAGCGGTGCCTCCTACGGCGAAACCTCTTTCCACCGCTTCGGCGAGCAGGAACTCCACTTCGGCGTAGTCAACAAAACACGCTTCATACGTCGGTTCGGTTACCCTGTCGGACGGTTTGGAGTAGGTCGAATAGTTGTTGTTCTCACCATAAGGACCACCGCTGTAGCCGCCGCCGGCATCGGTGGTGAAATAAAGTGACATGCGCGGGTCGCCGAGGCTGTCCATCATATCCACGATAGTGTTGGCTGCTACGAAGTCTTTACGACCGCTTTGCACCAGGTCTACCCAAACCGGGTTGGTGTTGGGCGGAGCGCCCAGATAGTGGAAAGCCACATTTTCTGCGTTCGATGTGATCACGCCGGCTGCAACCGCCTGTTCCACCAATGTTTGTGCTTTGGTGGCATCCACGTCGGCGTACATCATGCCGAGATAGAGTTTCAGCGAATTGGCAAATATTTTCCAGCCTGCCATGTCGTCTCCGTAGAGCAGGTCGCTTGATCCGAAACCGCCTTCGCTGACGTCGATACTGGAGATAGCGCGGTCGAGCCGGATGGCGAGGTCGTCGTAAATGGTCTTTGCGTCGTCGTATTTCGGATATACTTTGTCGATGTCGAGGGCTTCCGTATACGGGACGTTGCCGAACGTATTGACCAAGACCATGAAGGAATACACATTGAGGATTTCCGCGCAGGCATTCTGATTGTCCTGCACCACTTTCGGGAAGAAGGCCGGATCCTGGTCGGGAATCAGGCGCTGGGATTCCTTCAGGTTGACGAGCACATTCGCATAGATCGTGTTCCAGAAATTCTGCGGAATGTTGCGTGTGTCCAGGTCGTAGTTGGCTTCGTCCGTATAGGTCGTTTCAGTCCAGTATTGCCCAAGGAGGCGGAAAATGCCGGTGTTTACGTTCGGAGTCGTCATCACATCGATGAGTTCCTTTTGTGCATAGGCGAAGAGGGGCCCCGGCGTTACCTGAGCGGGGTTTTTCTTATCCAGGTTCAAATCACCGAAGTCTTTGTCACAGGAATAAGCAAAACCTGTGAGCAACAAGAGCAAGAGTATTTTTTTCATGTTTATTTTATTTTAGAATTTAGCATTTAGGTTTACACCAAAAGTGCGGACGCTCGGATAAACGCCACCCTGGTATCCCTGTATGTTGCCGGAGGAAATGGTGTCTTCCGGGTCTGCGTGCGGCAGGTTTTTGGAAATGATCCACAGGTTGCGGCCAAACACTCCCAGAGACAAACCACGGATGTTGCCTGCAAACCAACGACCCGGCAAATCCCAGGTCAGGTTCAATTCTCTCAGTTTGACAAAGCTGGCATCATACACGAATCCGCCGGACGGGGCGTAACGGTAGCCATAAGCACCGAAGTTTTCCGCGCTGACGCGGATGTCGTTGGGCGTGCCGTCGTTTTTCACACCTTCGCGGATAATGCCGCCGCCGTCGGCAACCGGTCCGCGCAATTCTTTACCCTGGTCGTTTAATCCGGCCGTTTCGGCATAAATACCCGTAGCAAGGCCGTAGTAGAGGTCGAGCGAGAACACGTCGCCGCCCTGGCGCATATCGATCAGGAAGCCCAGCGATACATTCTTGTAGCGCAGTGTGTTGTAGATACCGCCGATCCAGTCGGGGTTGATATCGCCGATGATATCGGTGGATGTCTGACCCTGCGGAAGGGTGCTCGCATCGCCGCCCAAGGGGAAAATCTTGTAACGGCCGTTGTCGTTCACGACGCGTTCGCCGTCGATAAATACGAAGTTGCTGCCGCGGATGGTGCCGTAAGGCTCACCCACATAAGCGTTAATGCTCACGCCACCCTGGAAAGAAGCCAATTGCAGGTTTTCCAGTTCGCCGCCCAGCGTTATCACTTTGTTCCGGTTCTGCGACCAGTTGAACTCGATGCGCCAGGTCCAGTCGGGCGTATTGACGGGACGGAAGAAAACGGAGGCTTCCACGCCTTTGTTTTCAATTTCACCCGCGTTGATGTACTTGGAGGCAAAACCGGTTGCACGGGAAACGGAAGCGGGGTAAATCTGGTCGATCGTGTTGGTTTTATACATACTTACGTCGAAACCCACTTTGTCGTCCCAGAAACGCATTTCAAGCCCGCCTTCCAGGCTTTTTGTGCGCTCGGGTTTCAAATCAGGATTGTTTTTGGTCGCGGGCAAATAGGCCAGGGAAGCATCTCCGAAGCCGGCCTCGAGCCGGTAGGCGTCGAATACGCTGAGCGGAGGCGCCGTGTTGCCCACTTCAGCATAGTTGAAGCGCAGTTTGCCAAAAGTCACCGCGGAGCGATTTTCGCCGAACCATTCGGAGAAAATGATGCCCAAAGAAGCGGAGGGGTAGTAATAAATGTTGTTCTCTGCCGGAAGCGACGACGCCTGGTCGCGGCGAATGGTGAGGTCGAGGACTGCCCAGCGGTCCCATACGAAGCCTGCTTTTGCGAAAATACCGTTCACCTGGAGGTGCGTTTCCGTTTCTGTCGGCGGGAGGAGAGCATTCACGGAATTGGACAATGAGTACAGCCCGGGAATAGAGAGGCCGCCGTTGGTGGCAGCAAGGATGGAGGAAATATCCGTTTTACGAACGTTCATACCCACCAATGCGTCGAATTTCAATTTGTCGGAGATGCTCATCTGCGGCACTTCGAGCAAGCCGTCGTAGTTTAATTCGCGGTAGTTGCGGTTGAAACGCGAATACCTCGAAAGGTCGATACTGCCGACCGCATTGCGCTCTTCCTGAATTTCGTCGTATTGGTCGAGCGAAATACGCCCGGTCACATTCAGCCATTTGGTGAGTTCATACGTCAGACCGGCATAACCGAAATAGCGGTTGCGGTGGTCGTTCTGGTAATTTTCATAACGCGTCCAGTATGGATTGTCCCAATAAATCGGCACCAGGGCGGTGGGGTCGGCCCAGTTCCAGGTGATGTTCTGTTTGGTTCTTTCATACGCTGCACGCTGCTCCAGAACGTCGACATTCGTCGCCCACCATTGGCGGAAGTTGCCCATCAGGTTCTCGGCGTCGTAGCCCGTGCCATATCGGCCCAAACCGTCGGTAGAGGTGTAGTTGGCGGAAGTGAACAGGTTCAGCTTATCGGTCAGGTCGAAGCCGGCGCCGAAATTGATCACATCTTTTGTGATGTTGCTGTTGGGCATGATCCCGTCGTCTTCGTTCCTGGTGTAGCCGAGTTTGAAAAAACCTTTGTCGTTGCTGCCGTCCACGGAGAAGCCGTAGTTGGTGCCGAAAGCGGTTTCAAATAAGCTGCCCGGATCGTTTTCGGCCGCTACCCAGGGGCGGGGTTTGCCGTAATTGGGAGAGGTTTTGTCGTAAAAAGCATCCCATTGATACACCTGGAGGTTAGGATCGAACTTAGCGCCGTAGGAAGCGTCTTCGCTCATGGGTGCCACCAGGTCTTCCGTGCCGTCGCCGTCGATGTCGCGGTACAGGAATTTGTGGGTGGGGTCTTCATAATATGCTCCGTAACCCTCGCCGTACTCTTTTTGGTATTCAACGAACGTGGATTTGTCATACGTGCCGAAATTCATACCGGCATTGACAGACACGCCGATGCCCCGGTGTTTGCTGCCCTTTTTAGTGGTGATCATCACCACGCCGTTGGAAGCCCGTGAGCCGTAAAGCGCCGTAGCGCCTGCGCCTTTCAGCACCGTAATGTTTTCGATATCGTCGGGGTTGATGTCGGCGGCGGCGTTGCCGTAGTCATAACCGCCGCGTCCCGTCCTTTGATTGGTGGTGTTGGTGTTGGAGTTATCTACCGGCACACCGTCGATCACGAAGAGCGCCTGGTTGTCGCCCGTGAGCGATTTGTTGCCGCGCAGGATGATGTTCGAGGAACCGCCGAGCGTGTTGTTGCGCCGGACCTCAAGGCCTGCGACTTTTCCGGACAATGAGTTGATAATGTTGCTGTTGCGAACATTCGTCACGTCGCTGCCTTCTACTTTTTGCGCCGCATAAGGCAGTTCGTTTTTGTAGCGGGAAACACCGAGCGCCGTGACGACGGTTTCGCCGAGCTGGATGCCCGAAACCAGTACGATGTCCACAACATTGGAGGCGCTGAGCGCAATTTCCTGGGTAGTAAAGCCGGTGTAACTGAAAACAAGTGCTGTTGCTTCGGCAGGAACACGAAGGACGTATTGGCCATTTACGTCGGTGACCGTACCTGCGCTTGCGTCTTTGGCGCGGACTGTTGCGCCGATAAGTGGTTCGCCATCGTCACCGGTAACGGTGCCGGTGATGGCACGCTGTGCAAACGAAATGCTTGCAACAGCGAGTACCAACCAGAAGGTTGTTAGTAATCGCTTCATACAAAAAGTGAGATTTGGTGAAAAAATTGCGAAAGAATAGTATTAAAATAACGATGTAAAGATAACAAATTCGTTGGAGAGATCATGGCTTTTCGGCAGGAAAAAAAATAACAAATTTTTAACGCCAGGCTATTATCGCATTGACTGTCAATGAAATAGCGCGAATTGAAAAATCTATGTTTTTACAGCCACCAGCAGGTGGTAACTGAAAATTGTCCCTTTTTTCATCAAAACGGTTTTATCCGGAAGGAATCCGCAATCGCTAAACATTGCCCGATATTCCTGAATATCATATTGGTGCGGATGTAAAATATCGGCGGGCACGAGGCGAAAAAGTCGTTTGACCCGGGAGAAATTGTGCGCGTCGACGGTAAGCGCCAAAACGCCGCCCGGCTTTGTCAATGCGGCAAGCCGATCGAGGCATCGCTGCAGATCCGCCACATGATTGATGGCGTTGAGGCAAAAAACCAGGTCGTACGTGCGATCCGGGTAAAAATCTTCCAGCGGCCGGTTGAAAAAGCGGACATGCGGGTAGTCGGCGCGACGAAAGTGCGGGAGTAATATTTCGTACCGGTGAAGCAGCGGATCGAGCGCGTCTACCGTCTGGTTATCAAGTACCATGAAAATTCCCGCCGGACCGCAACCGGCATCGAGTACGCCAGCGTTCGGCGGCATGTGAAGGCCGCTTTTTTGTAAAAAATCCAGCCAGTAACGGCGTTTCCAATCCAAATAAGCGGTTTTGTCGCGTCGGGAAAGGTAGCGCCGCCACCACCGGATTTCACAAAATTGGGCAACATGCCAGCGCAGGTTCATTTTTCGAGTTTGTTAAAGTTCGTTGCGGCAAAGATAATTTTTCTACCTTCGGGTTCCGGAAAATCGTTTTTTATGTCCGCCGAAGCCTTGGCGAAGGAGGATTTTCAATGCGATCCCAACTACTCCCATCAGCCGCCCTGACTCCTTTGCCCTGCCAAATTAAACGCTCTGCACAAAATGCTACGCCTTCGTTCGTTGCCTCTTCTTTTGGCGGCCACCGTTGCCGCAAGTTCCCTTGTTGCTCAAAACGACAAACAAGTTATTGGCGACCCGGTCATTACGCCCGAAGATATTGCGGCCGGTGTGCCGATATTCTACCTTGTCCGTTTCCAGAATACCGGTCAGGATACTGCGCACAACATTGTGGTACGCGACACGCTCGACCCCCGGCTCGACCCCAGTTCATTTTTCACCGTCGATGCCAGCCATGATTTTCAGTTGCTTGGCGAAGGCGGCAGCGTGATCCGCTGGTATTTTGAACATATTACTTTGCCGGACAGCGCTTCAGGCGGCCCGAATTCCATCGGTTACATCCTGTTTTCAGTAAAACCACAGTCTTTTGTTGCGCCGGGGCAAACCATACTGAATCGCGCATGCATTTCTTTCGACGATATTTCTACCGTCTGCACCAACGAAACGATTGTGTGGGTGGATGACAACTCGGCCGTGGAAGCGCCGCCGGTAAATGAGGGCGACTGGCATGTGGTGCCTAATCCCAATTACGGGCAATTCGAAGTGCGCAGCGAACTGACAAAACCCATTGCGCATTCACCGAACGATACCCGGTGGTGGATCACCGACATGAACGGCCGCACCGTGTGGGATGGCGCGGCAGCAGACGCCTCGGCAGCCGGCAGCCAGATTTTACTGGAAAAACCCATGCCGGGGCATTACCTGCTCTGGATTCAATCGGGCAGGAATCTGGAAGTGGAGCGTTTTGCGGTGATTCGGTGAATGCCTTTTATTAAGCAATCATTCCGTTTTGACCACCCGCCCCGACTTCACTACCCGCCCCGCCGAATCTTGCAGCAGATAAAAATAAGCCCCCGCAGGCAAGTCACCTAATCGCGCCGAATAAACAGGCAACAGTCGAATATCTTTTCGCTGCAAAACCATCCTTCCAAACGCATCAAATATTTGCAAATCAAATGGCCCGCCCACTTCGCCGTCGGCTGAAAAATGCAGCACATCTGTGGCCGGCACCGGCCAAACGCGAATGCCGGCAGATACACGATGTGGCTTCGGCGCAGTTGTATTCACCATGCTGTCGCAAGGCGTGTCGGTGGCGTAGAGTCGGAAGTAAGGCACATTGGGAATCGTACCGAAGTTGTCGGTCGGCAAGTAAATCGCGTGCTGAATGACATTACAGGAGTCACCCGGCAGGTTTGGTTGGTCTATAACGTGCAGGTAGCGGGTGTTGAAGCCCGGCACAATGCCGTAAATTTTATTGTCGGGGGCGAGCAGGAGGCCGAAGAAACGGGTAGGCACACCATTGCCATCAAGAAAGCCGTCGTATTCCGCCACTAACTTTTCAGAAGCGAGGATATCGGCGGCTTTCAGGTCGTACTGATATATCTTGGTGTAGTTGGTGACGTATAGAAAGCGGGAATTGTGAGAAAATGCTACCCCACCGTAGTACTCGGGTGGCTGATATGAATTGTATATTGGTGAGGACAACTGGCCCGTGCAACGGTCGAATCGATATAAGTAAAAACCCGTTTTGGGGTTGGCAGCAGTACCGTTGAGCACATAACGCGCATACCATTCGCCCGAAGGAGCATAAGCACCGAACCCGATTCCATTGCGAACCGGCTCGCCGATGATTTGCTCATCCTGATACTGTATGCCTTCAGAAGATATCAGGTGCTTCCGAAATCTGTTGGTTTCATATTTCGTACTCAGCATCCACCAGTCCTTCCCATTGCCATGCCGGATAGCATTCATAAAACCAGCATTGATGGTGTCGCTGGTGTTTTCAATGGCGATTTTCTTTTGTGTGACCTTGCCAAGTCCGTTGTTTAGGCTCATGTCGATGATTGAATATCGGAGTTTCTCACAGACGACATCTGTTCCGATATCTGTTTGGATACCATCAATCATAATATAGACCTGCTGCGTGTCAGGCATCGGTAAAATAATCGCGCACTGGTCGAGCGGATACCCAAACGGGTATTGTGTTTCTGATTGAAAATTGTTACCGTTTTGCATGATTTCATGCTCTTTATTGTACATATTGATGCCGTTTGTATAACACAACAAATTGCCAAAAGAATCTGAAATTATACCTAATGTGCCGAAAATGGGTATGCTTTCCTCTAATTGAGTTACTTGAAAAGTGTCGTTCGTGAATTGAATGTAATTTATTTTTGAGGTATCTGGAAGGCCATAGGTGCCTAAACCCATGAGCCAAGTATTATCTTCTCTCTGTCCAAAACAAATTAAAGGACAGAATGCTATCGCAGCAAGCAACTGTTTCATCATTACATAAAAAGATTGAGCGCACAGATGAGGTCACTCATCTGTGCGCTAATGAAATTAGGTGAGAAAACTTAGTGGGAAATGACTGCTTTAATTGGCAATGGAGCCAAGCCAGATGGACGAAGCGCAATGAGGTAAATGCCAGACTGCATCCCGGAGACATCAAGCGAGGTCTCAGACATTCCGCTAACCCCCCTGCTGAACATTACCTTCCCTGTCACATCAGAGATAACAAGTTTACTGCCCTCGGGAAGCGTTTGACCAAAATTCACCAATAACTGCTCGTGAGCAGGATTTGGCATCACAGTCAATTGACCGATTGCTTGAACAGATTGCGACCTCTCCTCAGAAGGCTTGCAATGGTGTTCCTGATAAACCGGCGTTGTCTCGGCAAAAAGTTCGTACAATCTGCGGGCTTTATAAACTCCCACGCCTTCATATTGCGGGCACGACAAGGCCAAAGTCTCGATGAAACTTTTTTGCGCGGCGGTGAAAGTGTCTATCAGTCCGCCGTAGTGCCTGAAATACAAATCGTTGATGTTTTTTTCATTGACTTCCCATATTTCGGTCGCGTTAATGGCACTGTTTTGAGCCAGCAGTTGCGTCAGTTGGGTTTGCATTTCGCCTTCTACCGTCGGCAGCAGCGCGTTCACTTGATTCTGCACATCAGCGATTTGGTCGGCTAATTCGTGCGCTTGTTCCAACAAGGTTTCTTGTTGTTCGGAGGTAGCCGTAGGGTATTCAGCGCGGACGACGTTCAACTCTGCGCCAAGGCTGTCGAGTTGGTGTGTCAAAGGGTTATAGCTTTGTTCGAGTGAGGGCGAGAGGCTGTAAAGGTGGTAAAATGCTTCGTCGAGCGCGTCGAAAGCGCCCACCGTGTTGCTTTGCGCCGCTGTGTAAAAATCGCTGACCGATTGGTTCCAGTTGACCAACTGCGGGTTTTCCACGAGTTTCCGGTAGAGTTGCCGTTTTTGCTGGAAGCGCAGCACATACTCGTTTTCTTCGCCTATTGAAGTCAGTGCTGCTAAATCCTCTGCGGTCAGTTCAGTAAACTCGCCAGTTGGTGTTATGCCGGGACATGAAAACGAAGTTTCTGTACAAGAGGGGTCTGTGCCGGTTAAAGCAAACCACCCATCAGGGATAATTTTTGATGAGTTGATGTTTGCTGGAGCAGTTCGGAAAGGCGCATTCGTTTGCGCCTGAAACAAATTCCCATCGTAAAAGGCATCCAAACTTGTGCTTGCTCCAGCCCAGTTGTTTCCGGTATTAAACTGCGAATTGAGCGTGGCAGCGGGTGGGAAGTACAAAGCGGTGTCGTGTGCGCCGTAGGTGGTGGTATAGAACTTGATGTCCGAATTGGCTCCGTTGAAGCGGGTGCCGAAGTTGCTGCCGTCCAGTATGTTGCAGCAGAAGGCAAGGTTGGTGCTGTTCAGCGTCCAGATACTGGAATTATAAAAGGGATACCCAATTGGAGTACCTGTTATTGTATTCCTGTAAATCCGACAATTTCTGCTTCCCCCCATACTCAACCCGCTACCGCTGTAATCTCCTGAAAAGTTGATAATATTGTCAGTTACTTCTGATACGCCTGTGTTTGAGCTTAAGCTGATTCCATTTGCATACGCTTGTGTCCCAACAAATGTGACTGTGTTATCGTAAATCTGATATGGAACGCCAATTCCGGTGGTAAGCAAGCCTCCCTTGTCGTATAAATTTTGGCCATAGGAGGCAAACTGCTGGTATGTGAGAGTATTGTGGTTTGCCAACAGGCTTTTTCCAGGCCCGTTCGTCATGGCATTGACATCCACACAGTTGCGTGCAATTATTGTGTTGTTTTGTATGTCCAGGTTTGCGCCTGCAAAAGGCAGTACCCTTGCAGAGATACCAACCAGATTAGACCGCACAAAATTATCATGATAGATCTGTTTCCCGTGGCAGTACAATGTCGCAATGCCAAAGTAGGGCTGAAGGAAGGGTGTGTTCAGAATGCCGGTCATGTTGCAATATTTTACGTTTATATCACGGCTGTTGTAATTCCTTACGCAAACTCCGTCGGAAAAAACAGGTTCATCTTCAATGTAAAATCCATGAATTTCGGTGAATGTCACGCCATATATGCCAATACCTACGGAATTCTTAATGTCAACCCCATAATAATGCTGCCTGATGGTATTGACAATCGCAGGCGGGTTGGAAAAATCCTGGCCGATAAAAAAGTAAATGGCATTGTCAAACGTAATTGCAGCATTTGCTGTCCCATTAGGTGCGGAAAATGTATTGTTCGCAAAATCATTGGGGTCTTCGAAGTTAATGAACGGCACAAAGCCGGTGATTTTAAGGCCAAAGTTATTATCGGCGAACACATTAGACACAAACCGCACCCTTGAGTAGTGTTGAGCAAAAACGCCTGTCTCAGCATCTTCGATCCTGGAATTAGACATATCCAACTGACCGCCAGGGTTGATAAAGTCAGTGGTGGGGTCGAGTGTAATGCCCTCCCACATTCCGTTGCATCCCTCTAATTTACAATTGCTCTGAAGGGTAAGCCTGAATGGGGCGTTGACGATAATTTTTGAGTTGGCCCCCATTTTGAAATTGGTGCCAATGAAAGTGTAGCCGTTATTGACTGTCAGGGTTACTCCGTCGGCTACCGATATGCAGCCTATGTTGGAGCTGTAGAACGGCAATTGGCCGGAAATCATCAGGCTTTTAATCGTGGTGGAACTAGAAATAGTGAGACTTGTACTTGTGCTGCAATTACAGTTTCCCTGCCCCGACAGAGTCAGGGGGAAAAAGGCAATGATGGAGACCATCAATGCAAACAAAATGCTTAAAATCGGTGAGGGGGGGGCGAATTTGAAATTAAATTGTTTCATTTTTCAAGAAGTTAAGTGAAAAAATCGGTTTTGAAATGAAGTTACAAACTTACTCCATGACAATGATGATTCCTATGACTTCTTTGTTAAATGAACGTAAGGTGCATTTTTACGGTAGACGGTGTATTTTAGTACGTGAGTGGCGCCTGCCTGGGATATTTTTCAAGTGCATTTTGCCTAAAACACATGCCGCTCCGCGTGATAACTCGACCGCACCAGCGGCCCGCTTTCCACGTATTTCAGGCCTTTCTGCAATCCAATTTCCTTGTATTCGGCAAACAAGTCGGGATGTACAAACTCGGCTACTTCTAAGTGCATTTTGGTGGGTTGCAGATATTGGCCGATAGTGAGGATGTCGCAGCCGTGCGCCACCAGGTCGTCCATAGTCTGGAAGACTTCTTCGGGCGTTTCGCCCAGACCGACCATGATACCGGTTTTGGTGCGTTTGCCGTAGTCCTTGATGCGTTGAATCTGTTCGAGACTGCGCTCGTATTTGGCCTGCGGGCGCACTTTGCGGTAGAGGCGCGGCACGGTTTCCATGTTGTGGCTCACCACTTCCTGCCCGGCAGAGATCATACGTTCGAGGGCTTCCCAATTGCCTTTTGTGTCCGGAATGAGGGTTTCGATGGTCGTCTCCGGCGAACGCTCCTTCACGGCCCGCACGGTCTGATACCAGATTTCGGCGCCCCGGTCTTTCAGTTCGTCGCGGTTGACGGAGGTGATCACGGCATGTTTGACGCGCATCAGCCAGATCGCTTCGGCTACGCGGCGAGGCTCGTCTTCGTCGTATTCGGTGGGGCGACCGGTTTTGACCGCGCAGAAGGAACAGGAACGGGTACACACGTTGCCCAGAATCATAAACGTGGCGGTGCCGGCCCCCCAGCATTCGCCCATGTTCGGGCAATTGCCGCTTTGACAGATGGTATGGAGATTGAATTCATCCACGATACCGCGCACGTTGCGGTAGTTCTCGCCCATGGGCAGGCGCACTTTGAGCCAGTCGGGGCGCTTGGGTCGTGCCGGTTCGGCAGCATTTTCGAGAATCGGAAGTTCGAGCATGTGATGGTCGGCAGCGAGCATTGTTTGCCGGCAGGGTTGAAAAACGTTTGGACAAACAAATGGTTGATCAAACGCACAACACGCAACGGACAAGTATCAACGTCTTTTACCGAGCTGCAAATTTAAAAAGAAGTTGAAGAACATGGGGCTGTTTTGGTCTACGAGGATGGGCGCGTCTTTAAAAAATACGTCGAGCATCAGACCGATTTCGAAAGCTTTGACGAATTCGTCGAATGCTCCCCAATCCATGTGCAGCGCAATGGAAGCGTTGCCGCCGGGCAACAGCGAGAGTTCATTGAAGCCCTTGGTGAAAGGCGAGGCGCCGAGGATACGCGTATTGTCGAGGAATATATCCGCGTTTTCTTCGGAATATTTCTCGTGGGTCACGCGGCTTTCGCCGGGGGTATCGCCCACACGGCGCAGCGCGAGATAGTAGGGTTTGAGCAATCCCAGTGTGGGCCCGAAAGAATAATTCATGCCTATCGCCACGCCTTTTTGTTTGGCTTTTTCGGAAAAATACCGTTTGGCGCCCCAGCCGCCCCGCAACATAAACAGGTTATTTTGTTTGCCGAATACATATGGACGGAACGAGCGGCTTACCTGCGGATCGGCACTCTGGCGTTGTTCTTTCGCGTTTTTCAGTTCGCCGATATTAATGCTGAAACAGGTCGTTTTATAGTAGGTGCGCAGCCGGCCGAATTCCATACCCGCAGCGTATCCCCGGTTGGTAGTAAGTTTGAAATTGAAAGTCGTCTCGCGATTGTAGACGATGCCCACACCCGTGACGGGCGGCTTGGCGCCCTGCGACCAACCGGCGACGGTCAGGAAGGCCAAAAATGACAGGCAGGATAGCGTTCGCATCATTGCTCGGTAATTTGTTCCAAAAATAGGCTTTTCCGAAATACCAACATCTAAAAATACGCCATTCTTTTCGGGAAATTCTGCAAAAGCCTGGTTTACTACCTTTTTTACTTGCGACAGTCCAATGTCTAACGTCAAAATGTCAGTTAGCCGGTCACAATTATGGTTCGAAATAAAAAATCCGTCCGCCTTTCGCAACTGCCCAGCCGCGGTCGTTAAATGTGAAAATATCGGTGAAGTCCGCATTATCAGGCGCTTGTTCCACCTGCGACCAGTCTGCGCCGCCATTTTCCGTTTTCCAGAACAGGCCTTCATCGCCCACTACGAAGCCGGTGTCGGCGTCGGCAAACCACAACGAACGAAAAGGCTGGTTTCGTTTGCCGATGCTGCCGCCTTTCCTGATTTCCTGCCAGGAATGTCCGCTGTCGGTCGTTTTCAATATCGTACCGCTGGAGCCGCAGATATAACCGGTCGCCGGGTCGGGGAAGCAAACGGCGCGAAAAAAATCGCCTGTTATCTCCAGTCGCTGCCAGCTGCGGCCCCCATCGGTGGAGCGCAGCACCCATCCCAAGCCAACTGCATGGGCGGTGACAGAATCGGAAAATTGCACGTCGGCCAGTACGTTGGCCGTTGGTAACATAGTATCGAGGCGCCAGAAAGCATCCGAACCGAAAGTAAGTATTTCGCCGCCCTGATATGCGCCGCCGGTCACCATGACGCCATGCTCGCTGTCGGGAAAGCAACAAGCCCGGTTCCACTGATAAGTGACCCGGAAAATATCCCACCGGATGCTTCCGGCCGGCCGATACATCGCATAATCCTGACCGCAGACGTAAGCCTGTCCCTGGCGGTCGAACGCCACGCACTCCATTTTCAGTCCCAGGAGGGTATCTGTCTGCCAGGTTTGGCCGCCGTCGAAACTGGAAAGGATGAATCCGGTTTCCCAGGCTTTGCCACCGGCAGCCACACCGTGCAGCGAGTCGAGCATCCGGACGGAAGAAAAATCGTTGGTGACAGGACTCGCCAACTCGTTGAAAACGCGCAATGAAACGGCCGGTTCTTTATGACAGGCGGCGAGCCACAACGCAAAAAGGAAGATTAATAAGGCAAGTCTCATCATTTCAATGCTGTAAGGACATATTTAACCGCCAAAATTCAACGTTTTCGCAAAAGCAATAAAAAAATCCATTGCTTCGGGATTGCGCATCGAATCGCGATTGCAGGCTTTGTCCAGGGGTTTCCCCTGCATGATCTTCTTCACCGGCGTCTCCATTTTTTTTCCTGAAATGGTATAGGGCACGTCGGGTATTTCCAAAATTTCGTCGGGTACATGGCGGGGGCTGTATGCCGTACGCAACGCTGCCCGGATGCGGGTTTTTAGCCCTTCATCCAAAACGCATTCCGGCGCGAGCGTCACGAACAAGGGCATCCAGTCCGAACCGTCGGCGCGCTCGAGGTTGATGATAAGGCTGTCTTTTATCCCGGGGATTTTGTCCATCGCCCGGTAAATTTCTGCGGTACCGATACGCACGCCTTGGCGGTTGAGCGTTGCGTCGGAGCGGCCGAGGATGACCAGGGTATCGCGTTCGGTGATGTTCAGCCAGTCGCCGTGGCGCCATACGCCGGGGTAGGTATCGAAGTAACTGCCGCGATATTTGGCACCGTCCGCATCGTTCCAGAAAAAAACGGGCATGGACGGCATGGGTTTGGTGACGACCATTTCGCCCACTTCGCCGGCAGGTACGGGCCGGCCGTTTTCGTCCCAACTTTCCATGGCGCAGCCGAGGCAACGGCATTGGATTTCTCCCTGGTAAACCGGCAGCATGGGATTGCCGCCTACCCAGGCCGTACATACATCCGTTCCGCCGGCCATGCTGGAGAGCCACACGTCGGGTTTGATGTTTTCATATACCCAGCCGAAGGCTTCGGGCGGCAGGGGCGAACCGGTAGACCCGATGCTGCGCAGGTTTTTGAGGTCAAATTTTGCCTTCGGTGAAAGACCCGCTTTCATACAACTGACCAGATAGGGCGCGCTGGTGCCGAAATGATGGATCGGCCCTTTTTCGGCCAGTTCCCACAACACATTCAGATCAGGATAACCGGGGCTGCCGTCGTACAATACGATGGTAGCCCCGTTAAGCAGGGCAGCGAGGGTGAAATTCCACATCATCCAACCGGTGGTGGAGTACCAGAAAAATCGCTCGCCGGGACGCACGTCGTTGTGCAAATGCAGGTATTTGAGGTGTTCCAACAGGTTGCCGCCGTGCGAGTGGGTGATGGCTTTCGGTACGCCGGTGGTGCCGGAAGAGTAGAGGATCCAGATGGGGTGGGAGAAGGGGAGGGGCGTGAAGGT